>Ga0105052_10000009_pt1 | contig 206972 bp, 214 predicted proteins | sample FRY03_FD_78094 | JGI IMG/M metagenome (GOLD analysis project Ga0105052, IMG submission 78094) | Freshwater microbial communities from Lake Fryxell liftoff mats and glacier meltwater in Antarctica - FRY-03 | ecosystem: Environmental > Aquatic > Freshwater > Ice > Glacier meltwater ... | reverse complement strand
CTTCACCAACACCATCGCATCAGACGCCGACACCAACGCCGGGTCGTATCCAGCCAGACCACGACCGACCGCCTCTGCGATCTCCGTCATCTCCCGAAGCCCCGTGGCCACTGCGATCTCCATACAACAAACACTACAAACGAGGTGAGACAGTCACCCGGCCCCGAACACCGAAAACGCCGAAATAGGCCGAACGACTCAGCGGCCTTCCCTACGCGTTCTCGTTCGCGTTCGCGTTCGCATTCGCATTCGCATTCGCATTCGCATTCGCATTCGCATTCGCATTCTCGTTCAAGCCCGCGTTCACGTTCGCGTTCACGTTCACGTTCAAGCCCAGTCGCGTTCACGTTCACGTTCAAGCCCAGTCGCGTTCACATTCGCATTCCCATTCGCGTTCGAGCCGGGCCCAGTCGGGGTCGGGGTCGGGGTCAGGGTCAGGGTCGGGCTCAGGAGACGTGGGAGTACGTCGGCGGTAGGTTCGGTCCATACATCCACCCGCTTGACCGATCCGATCCGATCCGATCCAGTTCGGCGCCGTCGCCGTCGCAGTCGCAGTCATGACCGTGACTGTGGCCGTCGCGGCGATCGCGTCGGGGTGCGGCTCGCAGAACAACCCCGCCGCGTCTGACACCACACCGACCGACATCGTTGCCACGGGTACGGCTCCCGCATGGACGACAGCGTTAACCACGCTTTCAGCATCGACATTCCCGCCAGCTGCCCGATGCCCTGGGCTCCAGTCAATGGGGAGTGCCTAGGAAGCAGAGAGACAGGCCAGTAGGCGATCAACTACGGGACGTCTCAGGGGTCTTTCAGATCCTTTGTGTGGCCGGTCGTGATGGTGTTTCGGGCCACTGACAGCGCGCTTATCTCCGTGTACTCCCGCTCCATAGCGTAGCGGATGATGTCAGAGCGTCCGGCGAGTAGGAGTCGCTTCGTGGCCGCCACGGCGGCGGGATCGCGTGCAGTAATGGTCATAGCGGTGCGAGTGGCCTCCGCGACGAGGTCGGCGTCGGGGACGACGCGCCAGGCAATGCCCATCTCGTGCGCTGTGGTGGCATCGATCCACTCGCTGGAGAGCATCGCCCACATGGTGTCGCCCCAACGGGCCCTGGCGGGGAGGAGCGCGCTACTCCCGGCCTCGGGCGTGACCCCGAGAGCGGTGAACGGCAGACGCAGTTTTGCCGATTCCGCCACGAGCACGAGATCGCAGTGCAGAAGGAGCGTGCAGCCGATGCCGACGGCCAGGCCGTTCACCGCGACGATGACCGGCTTCGCACAGCCACCGAGTGCCTCGAGCATCGCGGGGAACTCGTCGGCGGCCAGTCGGCGGTCGTCAGCGGAGGCCGTGCCGTCGAGGAGGGAACAGTCGGCGCCGGCGGAGAAGGCTCGTCCGTTCCCGGTGAGCACGATCACACGGACCTCGGGGTCGGCCTCGGCGCGTTCGAGCGCCTGTCGCAGATCGCGATAGCCCGCTCCGGTGAAGGCGTTGAGTCGATCGGGGCGATCGAGGGTCAGCCACGCGAGGTGATCGCGGAACTCCTCGCGGACGAACACGGGCGCATGGTTCGTCATCGACCCGATCCGTCCGTCCGGTCCTCGGGAATGGTCCTCGTCACGGCACCGATGCAGAACGCTACGAGATGGTCAACCTCGGCGCGGGCCGCTCGCTCACGCAGCCAGAGATGGTCGGAGAGCCGGCCGATGATCGCGTGCGCCCCGAGCGAGGCGTCAAGCACGGGGTCGGCGCTGCCGAGTTCCGCCACCGCGATCTTTTCGTCGGCCGCCGGCGAGAGCACGCCCACGACCCAGCCCCGAAGCCGACCCTGTGGCGTCGACTCCTTCTTCACCTGGTGGGCGAGATAGTTGGTCGGCCGTTCGGCCCCGTCCTCGGGGATAGTGAGCATGGCGATGGTCACCGGAGCACTCCTTCATCCGCGTCGGCGGTGGACCGACGCAACGGCGGGTGTGTGAACGCGGTCGTTACTGCGGGAGTAGCGCCGCGACGTCTTCGCCGGCCAAGAGCTTGCCAACGAGGCCCACGTCGAAGTAGTTGCGCCACTGAAGAATGAGGCCGTCTCGCACCTCGAACGTGCCCATGACAGGAACGGGAGCAGTGATTCCGTTGACGGTGATCTCGTCGACGCGCTCGGTCAAAACGGTGTCGCCATCTGCGGCGAGATTGCGAATGCGGAACGAGATCGGGTCAAACATGTCGAACTGGAACTTCACTGCGGCGAGCGAAGCGTCACGACCGACCGCGGGCTCGGTGCCGATGTTGTGGTACACGATCTTCTCGTCCATGAGCGCTTCGACCGCGTCGAGATCTTTCCGGCCGATAGCGGCGCAGAACTCTCGGACAGTGTCAGTAGCTGCCATGGCGTGATCCCCCTTGATAAAAATCTGTAACGAAAAAATCCAATAATATTGGGCGACTACAAGTGTGAACACCAAGTGTGAACACCAAGAGCGAATGGCGCCGCGCAGTGAAACGGGATGGACAGTAGTGAGCAACAACATGTTGCGCGGCGGAAGCACAGCTTCTCGTCATGAGATTCTCGTCATGGGAGATGAGTGAGAGGAGCTCACGTCCTTGCCGACTCAATCTTGCCGACTCAATCTTGCCGACTCAATTTGTCACTGACCGAAAACGCTCTTCGCTTACAACCCTCACAAATTATTCACGTGGCTACTCGCCGGTTTGGTCATCGCGCAGCGCTTCCTTCCACGTTCGAAACCGATCATGAATGTGCCCGTCTGGTCCCAGTCCGTGACCGTTCCCCTCTGGGTCTAATTCGAACGTCCAGATTCGAGTGAGGTCGCTGCTATCGACGGCACCGTAACGAGCATGCGCCCGCACCGCTGGACCGGCGCGCCAAAGTAGATAGCGGCCAATCCCCCGCAGATATCCGGCTTCTGCTTTCAGATCATCGCCCAGTGTTCGAATGGTGCTTGGCGCTTCGATCCATTGTGAAGCGATGATTCGTGAATCTCGTTGGGGAAGCGCCGGTAGTTCTTCTGTGTGCACATCGTGCGTCACTAACGGCCGTTGTTCAGCAGGAGTACTCATGAAGTCGTTGCATCCTTTGACGGTTCATCATTGAGGCGCGCAAGGAGTTTGTCTCGAATAGAAACTCCAGGTTCACGAGCTTTGTCGCCAGTGACCCGCCAACCGTGACGACTTGAATAAAGAAGTGGCGGGGCTTTGAGTCGCCCTTCGCCCGATGCAGTGATACGACCAAAAACAAGTTCGTGATCAATCATCGTGACGCGGTCGAACACTTCGCAACTAAACCACGCGATGCAATTTGGAACAACGGGGTAGCCATCAATCTCTTGAAGAAACTCAGGAGCGATGTAACGAAACTTGCGACCGGGATAACTGAAGTACTGACCTTCGGTAATTTGATCCGCAGCCAGAACCGACACGGTGAACCTTTTACTTTCCTGAAGCAGTGGCCAGGTGTCGTGTTTCGAAGAGATCGACGCCATCACGACAGGTTCCTCAAACGACACTTGCGTCACCCAATGAGAGGTGTAGCCGCGAGTGACCCCGTTGTGCGTTGCGGCGACCACCTGCACTCCTTTGATCATCTGCCCGAGGCACCGCTTTGTGTCTGGATCAATCATGAACACAGTGTGCCAGCGCCGTTGTCGCCAACGCACTCGGCGCACTCGACGCATTCGGTGCACTTCACCCCTCGGCACCACAACTCAGATGTCACCAGATCGTGCAGGAGACCCACACGTGTCCAAGATTCCGAATCAACTCCAGCGGCCTCCGGTGTCGTGGTGTTGGTGAAGATGTGCGACGCTCACCCGCGAGGCGCCACAATGATGCTTCCCGCCAATGCCTAGCCCGAGAGCTACATCACTCACCCCATGTCATTCGAAGAATCCCCGCTGCGTGCAGCCAAGGCGTACGATGAATCCTCGGTATTCCACCCCGAGAACCTGCTGCGCGAAGGGCGACGCCAACGCAACCGGCCGGACGTCGCGGTTCCGAAAGTGTGCCTGCTTGACCCCGACGGCGACATCGTCCGCCACCTCGCATCCACCGGCGCCGCGGTCGAGCATCCGGGGTGGGCCTGCTACCACACGACCCTGTGGGTCTTCGATCTCGGCGGCACCGAGGTCGGTGTCATCGGCTGCGCAGTCGGCGCCTCGTTCGCGGTGCTCCTGGCCGAACAGCTCGCCGTATCGGGCTGTGAGCTGTTGGTCAGCGTCACCTCCTCGGGGTCGATCACACCGATCGCCGAGCCTCCGTACTTCGTCATCATCGACAAGGCCCTGCGCGACGAGGGCACCAGTCACCACTACCTCCCACCGACCCAGTGGGCCGATGCCCCAGTCGCGCTCCTGGACCGGCTCGACGGTGCGTTCACCGGGACGAACCAACCCGTCCTGTTCGGGTCGACCTGGACCACCGACGCTCCCTATCGCGAGACGACCACGGCGATCGAGCATGCCGAACAACTCGGCATCGTCGCCGTCGAGATGGAGGCCGCCGCCCTGTACGCCTACGCCACTGCTCGGGACCAGGCAGTGATCTGTGTGGCGCACGTGACCAACACGATGGCGACCGAAGGCGACGACTTCGAAAAGGGCGAGGCCGACGGCGCCCACGACGCGCTCGAGGTCGTCCTCGCCATCATCACCGCCCTCATGACCACGATGCTCACGCAGTAGCGGTGACCACCCAGGCCGGCGGCGACCATCGCGACGTAGAAGGTCACGAACAGGAACCCGGTCATCCGCCATGTCAATAGCGCCAGGACCACGCCGAATTCGATGTCCAGGTTGGTCGACGCGAACTCGAACACCATGGTGGCGGCCAGGCTGAGCGTATGGCTCGGCGATCGCGAGGGCCGAGATGGCTGCTACAACAGATGGACAATGCACCGGGAGTTCAGAGTCGAAAATACCGACAGGATGCGATGGTTCACCTACTTCACAGTGGGCGGCGTCGTGGCGGCAATTGTGCTGGCGGTCATCGGCGGACTCCCGTTCGACATTCTGATGCCGACTCACGCTTTCGGCTGGGTGGAGCCGACATGCGGGCTGACGCGTGGATCGACTGCGATCGCGCGCGGTGACTTCGCCACTGCCTGGCACTACAACCCGGTCAGCTTCCTCGTGATGGCGTTCGGTGTACTCGGCGTCATCCGAGCGATCCTCGGATTCGCGACACACCGCTGGTTCAACGTGGAGGTCGGTTGGTCACGAGCCGGATTGTTGGTGTTGGCAATCACGATCTTCGGCCTGTGGGCCTACCAACAGACCAACGCCGAGTTCATCATCAATGCTCGAGTGTGATGGCGGCAATCGGTCGGGCGTGCCGCGACGCCGAAGAAGCGTCACGCAGAGGTGGCCCCTTGAGGAGGAAGCCGGTGTCGCTTGAGGAGCACCGCGTTGACGGCCACGACGCGGCGAATCGCCTCGTGGACGACCGCTTGTAAACGCCGGTCGAAAACGGGAGCGCCTGATCATCCCTGGCTTGTTCGTGATGGCTCGCAGGCTGAGCAGATGTGGTCCTGAAGCCGAGCGAAGGGCCATGGCGGCACGCTCCTACGACGCTGTGTCGCAGATGGTACCTACTCGGTCGTTCTGGTCGGGTGCGCCCCGGGTCAGATCCCGCAGACGTGGGCCAAGAAGTCGAGGAGATGATGGACCTGAACACCGGACCCGAAGGTGATCACGGTCACGAGCACCCCAGCGGCCATAACCACACGCGGCATGCGACTCGGCTCCGGGGCCATCAGAGCCTCGGCCCGTCGTGCCGCTCCAGATCCCGAGAAGCCAAGCACATAGCTCGAGTATCCAGACGGGGCCATGAGCGCAACCCGGGCGATCGCCATAGCCACCACTTCCCTCGATCCCACGCGCCGGGCTGCGACCTCGTCTGCCCAACGCTCGGTGAGAAACCTGACCTGCCGGGAGAAGGGGCGAAGGAACGGGAACGCCGCTGCGGAGGTTTCGACGATGCGAACGTAGCGATGGTGATGGTGACGGAGGTGGGCGTTCTCGTGGGCCAGCACCGCGGTGCTCTCCCTTCGATCGAGTGTCTCGAGCAACTGGCGTCCAATCACGACACCGCCCGGTCGGCCCGGCACTGCGAATGCGATCGGGCCGTCGACATCGACGATCTCGACACCATCAACACTCGCGAATTCGAGGCTTGCTCGACGAACACGAATGACATACCGCACCGCCCCAACCACCCCACCCACGAGAACAATGAGGGCGATCGATCCGAACAGTGGAGACACTCCGTGCTGCCCGCCGTAGAGCGCGCGACACCAACCGAGCACATCAGCAACGACGGGGATAACTGAAAGGCCGGCGGCGGCGATCTGGACCATCGCGGCGATCGTGGCGACTGCCGCCAGCAAAACGCCTGCGGTCATGACCTGCACACCAAGGGAAGGCGTCATGTAGCGAGGGAGGAACCACGCGGCGGCGATGCCCGACAATACGACGGCGAGCGGCAGAAGGATGAAGAAGTTCATGATGAACGATCCTCGAGGAGCTTGCGCAACTGCTGGTGCTGCTGCTCGTCGAGGCCGTCGAGGAACTGCCCCATTGTCGCCATCCGGTCGCTGCTGGCATCGAGCGTCTGGCGCATGCGAGCGGCCACGAATCCGGCTTCGGATGTCGTTGCCGAGTAGGAGTACGCGCGTCCGGTCTTCATCCGGTCGGCGAGTCCCTTATTCCAGAGCCGCGTCAGGATCGTCATGACCGTCGTGTATGCCAGATCTGCATCGAGGCGCTCGAGAACATCAGCCGGGGTGAGCGGTGCATCGTCCGCCCACAGAATCTCGAGCACACCGGCCTCGAGGGAACCCAATGGTCGGCGGCTTGTCGTCACACTTCCTCCTGGATGGTCAGACTATGCGTCGATGCTCAGACTATGCGTCGGTCGCTGAGTTCATGACGGCATCGAGGACACAAGCGCGTTCATCTTGTCGATCTCGGTCTGCTGGCCCGTGATGATGTTCTGGGCGAGGGTCTTCGCTCCCGAATTCTTGCCGTCGACAAGTTCCGCCTTCGCCATCGTCACCGCGCCTTGGTGGTGGAGGACCATCATTTCAAGCCACAACCGATCGAAGGATGGCCCCGTAGATTGCGCCAACTTCGTCATGTCCATCTCGCTCATCATGCCGTCGGTCATCATGTCGTTCATTCCCGTCATGTCGTGGGTGCCACTCATGGTCATACCGGGGACCTTCTGACCCCAAGACTTCAGCCACGAAGTCATCTGCTCGATCTCGGGGTCCTGTGCAGCCTTGATCTGCTTGGCGAGGGCAAGCACATCTGCGTTCGTGCTGGTAGCGATGGCCATGTCGGCCATCTCGATGGCCTGGGCATGATGCGGGATCATCCCCTGGGCGAAGCCCACATCGGTGGAGTTGAAATCTGCGCTAGCGGCAATCGAAGAAGCCGGCGAATCGCCCATCGGCATGGTCTCATTAGCCCCACCCATGTTCATTCCACTGTGATCCCCAGAACTTGAACACGCGGCGAGGAACACTCCACACAAAAGGACGACAGCAGGAACGAAAATGCGAGGCTTCATCAAGGATCTCCAGGGGATTCGGTACGGGAACAGAAGGGACGAAATACGACAACGCGTCGTAGTATATCTGCTGGCCCACCAGACCGGGCTTCAGGCCCGTGGATTCAGAGCTGAAGGCGGGTTCCCTTCCGCCCTCGACGGCTGGTGGAATGGCCCCATCGAGCTACGGCCGCCTCAACGGCTAGAGAAGCGCCGTTGCGCCAAAAGCGCAGAACCGAATCACTGGACCAGAGACCGCCGCATTCAACCCCATCAATCCGGCAGTCCGGTCTACGGTGGTTCCGGCTCGTGGAGTCACCCAAGATCTGGCCCAACACCCGCTAGTCCGAAAAGGTGGACGGCATGTCCTTCGCAACCACAACACTGGCCCAGATGTCCGGGCGATACGGCGACCACATGGACTTCAACAACGGAACGTTCTGGATCGGGATGACGATCATGATGGTCTTCGGGGTACTCATCATCGGCGTCATCGTCTGGGCGGTCGTCTACGCCACCCGGTCAGCTGGCGGGACGCCGTCCAACACGGGTGTCAAGAGTTCCGGGCCGACTGCCCGCGAGGTACTCGACAACCGCTATGCACGCGGTGAGATCGAGACCGCCGACTACGAAGAGCGCAAGTCCAAGCTCAGCTGAATCGGCGCCGACATCCGACGCCGGCCCGCTACCAATAATGCGCGAGCGATGAGATGATCGTCGAGCCCATAGGCGGAGCGCATCAGCGTCGGAAAGGCTGGTGACAGCTACCTGACCACTGGCCCGACACGTGACTCAGGCGATGCCCGCATCGGCTCCGTCCGCGTTGGCCGCCCGCCGAGGCTTGCGCACCCAACGTTCGGTGCCGAGCTCGCCTCGCAGGTGCTCGACTCCCATGCGGTGACAGAAGTCGCCGAACCGCTCCCCGTCGTGACGGTGGTCGCGGTAGTGCACCAGCACCGGGCGCAACACGTTGACTAACTCGTCACGGGGGATATTTTCGGCGAACACGACGTTGAGGCGGACGCCGATCGTCTCCCCCCCAAGGTGGATGTCGTAACTGTTCTTGCCTCGCCCCACGATGCCGATCTCTGCCGTGTACGGCCGAGAGCACCCGTTGGGGCAGCCGGTCATGCGGACATGGGCGTCGAGCCCACCTAGCCCCAGCGCTTCCAGGTCGACCTCCATCTCGTCGAGCAGGCTGGGGAGAGTCCGCTCCGCCTCGGTGAGGGCCAGCCCGCAGGTAGGTAGGGCCGGGCAGGCGAAGGAGTTGCGCTTGATGGGCACCCACTGCTCGGCCGGCATCACGCCGTGCTCGGCGAGCAGCGCATCCACGCTCGGCCGGTCCTCCTCGGCCAGGTCGGTCAGTAGTACGGACTCCCTGGGGGTAAAGCGCACCCCGGGTGAGAACTGCTCGATGACTGCTCGCAGCCCCGATCGCATCCGCACGCCGTCGCGGTCGACGACGCGGCCGTTTTCGACCTTGACCCCAAGGAACCAGCGGTCGTCGCCCTGGGGGTGCCAGCCGAGATGGTCCTCGGCGCCGGTGAAGACGACGGGCTCGGCCTCGGGCAGCGAGTAGCCGAGGCACTCCTCGACGGTGGCTCGGAACCGCTCGATCCCCCAACCGTGGATCAGATACTTGAGCCGGGCTTGCTCGCGGTCGCTGCGGTTGCCGTTGTCTCGCTGAACTTTGACGATGGCTTCGATCACTTCGAACAGCTTGTCGGCGGCGACCGTGGCCAGCGGGTCGGCCAGCCGGGAGAAGGTGTCGGGGTTGGTGTGGTTCTTGCCCATGCCTCCGCCGACCAGCACGGTGAACGCCCGCAGGGAGTCGCCGTCGAGCACGGGCACGATCCCGATGTCCTGGGTGTACACATCCACACAGTTGTCGCTCGGGAAGGCGAAGCCAATCTTGAACTTCCGGGGGAGATAGGTGGCGCCGTAGATTGGCTCGTCATCGGGCGTCTCGGCGCTCACCGCTCGCTCACCATCGAGCCAGAGTTGGTAGTAGGCGTGGGTGCGGGGTCGGAAGCGGCGAGCCACCTCGTTGACATAGGCATGGACTTCGGTGCGGCCGCGGTCGACGAGGGGCGCCGGGCAGCACATGGTGTTGCGCACCACGTCGCCGCAGGCCCCCAGGGTGGTGATCAGATGGTGGTTGAGAGTGAAAAGCAACGAGGTCAGATCGCCCTTGTGAACGAAGTGAAACTGGATCCCCTGGCGACTAGTGATCCGCAGAGTGCCGTTGCCCAGCGCGTCGCACAGATTGTCCATGGACAGGTACTGCTCAGCGTTGAGGGTTCCGCCGGGAATGCTTACCCGCACCATGCCGACGTGATCGAGGCCGAGGCCCTGGCGTTTCCGCTCGGAGCGAACGTCGCGATCGTCCTGCTGGTAGATCCCGTGGAACTTGAGTAGCTCGAGGCTTTCACTGGAGAAGACCGGGACCTCGCCGGCCAACTCCTCGGCGATCCTGCCCCGCAGGTGATCGCTGGCGGCCTTAATCCCTTCGACCTTGGAGACGGGGGTGTTGTCGGTCATGGGCTTCTCCTTGGCAGGCTTATTCGGACTGGGTTCGGGTAGAGAGACTCGGTGGTCTGGTTTTCTCGACACACAAGGGGTCAAACCCTGTCGACGCGTCGAAGTGCGGGTCGGGAGCCGCGCTAGAGCATGTGAAGTCCGCATTCGGTTTTGGATCGACCCGCCCACCGACCTGAACGGGGATCGTTGGGGTCGGTTGGACGTTGCGTGCACGGTTGGCAGCCGACCGAGGTAAATCCGTCGAGCAGCAAGGGATTCACGATGACGTCGTTGTCGACGATGTACTCGGCCACGTCCTCATCGGACCACTTGGCGATCGGATTGATCTTGACCAGACCGCGAAGGTCACGGGCGACGAGGGGAGCAGTGACCCGGGAGTCGGCCTCGGCCCGACGCAACCCGCTCATCCAGGCTGCTTTGCCCAACAGGGCCCGGTCGAGTTGCCCGACCTTCACCGCTGAGCAGCAGTTCTCGGGATCGGCCTGCCAGAGCGGTTCGTCTTGACGCTGCACCGTCATCATGCGCAAGTTGAGTCCGTAGTGCTGTCGCACCCGTTCCACCGTCTCGAGCGTCTCGGGGAAGTGGTAGCCGGTGTCGATGAACACGACCTCGGTGGCGGGGTCGACCTTGACGGCGAGGTCGATGAGTACCGCGTCGGTCATCGATGCGGTCAACGCGAGATGCGGCGCGAAGCACTCGACGGCCCAGGAAATGATCTCCTGAGCGGTCCAGGTCTCGAACGTGGCGCTGAAATCGGCGAGCTCCGCATCACTGAACGCAGGTGCGGAGAGATTTGTGAGGCTTATGTCGCGCCCTCCGAATCGCCGATCTCCGCGGCGTAGGGGCCGGTCTCGGGTACGACCCTGGTGGGCAGACGGGTGGCCCGTTCTCCGAACTCGATACGTTCCTCGCCGACATAATCGCCGAGGAGCATCGCGTAGCCGGGCACCGACTTGCCGTGTGCCCGGCGCTCGGCGCCATGGAAGCCAATGTCGGCGGCGGTGCCCGCATCAATGGTGAAGTAGGTCATGGAACGTCCGGGGGCTAGATACATGAGTAGTTTGGTCAGGAATCTAACTGGGGACCACGCAATAGTCAACCATTTAGGTCAGGAATTGCAGCTACGCCGACCGGCGCTACGTCATTCGGTGACATCGGCGCGCTCCACCGGGAGGCCGGCGCGTTCCCATTCGGGGTAGCCCTCGCTGAGGCGTCGGGCCTTGAATCCCTTGGACCGGAGGAGCCGGACAGCATCGTTGGCGTACACGCAGTAGGGGCCGCGGCAGTTGGCGATGATCTCACCACTTTTCGGGAGCGAGTCGAGCCACCGGGCCAACTTGTCGTGAGGCAATGAGCGCGCTCCTTCGATGTAGTCGGCGGCGAACTCCGATTCCGGACGGACGTCGAACACGACCACGCGGCCTCGGTCGAGCTGGTCTACGCGTTCGTCGGCGGTGAGCTCTTCGATGCCTTCACCAGCAGGTTCAGATCGTTCAACAGTTTTCGACTGAGACCAAACACAGTTCCACCATGTCGGCGGTAGATCTCTACAGGAGCGCTTTGGTCGCGAGCAATGACCCCCTCGCCGAATGTCGCCCGATGTCGACAGTGAGTAAAGCTGGCGTTTGGCTTTTTGGGGTACCGCGCTGGCATCGTTGTTGAAATGGACGAACAAGCAATGTTTCTGCCTGACGGCGACGGATTCGTCGGCACCATCCTGACCCAAGGCGGATGGGATCCGGATGCCGCAAACGGCGGCGCAGTGCTCGCCCTTTTAGGACATTGCTTGGAAGAGGTTCCCACCCTCGTCCCCATGACAATGAGTCGACTTACCGTCGATCTCGTTCATCCCACCCCCTTGGGGAAACGTCTCAACATTGTCCCCACCATCTTGCGCGAGGGAAAGAAAATTCAGGTCGTCCTTCTGCAACTTTTTGCCGACGAAGTAGAACTCGTGCGCGCAACTGCATTGCGATTGCGCGAGGAAGAAATCGACGCATCAGGGATGCCGCCCAGTACTACTGATGCTCGACCCGCCGACGCGCTCGCTCGACCCGAAGACTCAATCCCAATGATGGGACCAACCGAAGGTCTCCCGGGTTTTCTCAAAGCAGTCGAAATGCGTAAGACGCCATATCTTGATGGTTCCGGCCATGGAAACTGGGTTCGCTTAAAAGTTCCTGTTGTGGCCGGCGAGCCAATCCGCGCTACGTCGCGCCTCACACTGGGCATTGACTACGCGAACCTCATTGGACTGCAAGGTCATCCCGGCGTTGTCACCATGATCAACCCCGATGTAAGCGCGCATATCCTTCGACCCCCCAATGGCGAATGGGTTGGCATTACCGGTGAAACAATTTTCAACACCCAGATGGGACGAGGAATTTCATTTGCTCAACTGAGCGACGACGACGGAATTTTCGCTGTTGTGTCACTTTCGCAGTTGCTACAACGCCGCTGAAAGGCCGCTGAAAGGCGGACGAATCCCCCGCCGCAACAAACGCTCCTGCACCACAGAAAGTCACTAATTAGATCAGCTTGGTTTGTGTCGAGTACTGGTGTCGGTCCCAGAATCGAACTTCGAGAAATTCCCCCGGCGCACTATTCGTTTGTCGTTTGCATTGATGCGGTTGCGCCGCCGTCAACAAGAATGTCGGTACCCGTGATGAACGAGGCTTCTTTCGAAGTGAGAAATGCAACGACTGCTGCGAGTTCATCCGGTTGCCCTTCGCGATGAAGAGCACTTCCGGAAACCATGTCGGCCATTGACGGTTCGTTCGACGCTTCAAGACGACCCATCCCAGTGTCGATAATTCCTGGCGAGATGGAAACGATGCGCGCTCCTTTCTGCCCCATCGAACAGCACGGCAACGCACCGGTTTGGTTACTCCAACTTTTGTGAACATGTACGCTATTCGTGAATAATCAACATCAATTCCGAACGCACCGAGTTCTTCATAAAAGTTTGACGAAGTTGGATTATCAAGAATGGCGAATAGCGCATCGACGACAATAACTACCTCTATTTTGTTGATCGCAAAGCGGACTACTTGCGTCGCCGCGGCAAGAACATCTCAAGTTTCAAGGTTGAATCAATCCTCATGGGACACGGGTCGTTCGCCGATGTTGCCGTGCACGCGGTCCCAAGTCCTCTTACCGAAGACGACCTCAAGATCACGGCAACGCTCGCTCCTGGCGCAACGCTCACGGAGGAAGAACTCTTCCGTTGGTGCATCGACCAACTTCCTTACTTCGCATTACCGCGCTACATCGAGTTCCGCGAAGAACTTCCACGTTCGCCAGTTGATCGCGTGCTGAAGCGCGAACTGCGCGACGAAGGCGTCACCGCGAATACATGGGATGTCGAGGCGTCAGACATCACCTACGAAAAGCGCTAGCTACTTTGCCCTCACTTCGGCGGAAAACGAAGTGCTCCATCGAGTCGGATGTTCTCGCCGTTGAGATACGGATTGCGGGCAATTGACTCGACAAGCATTGCGAACTCTTCGGGCTTTCCCAGTCGCTTTGGGAAAACAATGCTGTCCACAAGAGGCTTCGTGATGCTCTCGGGCGCATTAAGAAGTAGTGGGGTACCCATCGTGCCCGGAGCAATCGCACAGACGCGAATACCAAGCGGGGCCAGATCACGTGCCATCGGAAGTGTCATTCCGAGAATGGCTGCTTTCGCAGAGCCGTAGGCGACCTGACCCGTCTGCCCCTCGTAACCAGCGATTGATGCGGTATTCACTACAACACCGCGCTGACCATCATCGTCAGGCTCATTCGTCGACATCGCCGAAGCGGCCCAACGAGTGACGTTGAAGGTTCCGGTGGCGTTCATATCCATAGTGGTGGTGAACGCGTCCATTGAATGAGGCTCGCCTCCGCGGCCAACCGTGCGGCCAGCTTGCACACCGCCGCCCGCCACATTGACCACAAGTGAAAGAACGCCAAGTTCCTGGGCGGCGGCGATGGCCGCGGCCACATCGGCATCATTGGTGGTGTCGCCGGCCACGGCAACGGCAACGGAGCCCAGCGATTCAGCAACCGCGTCGGCTTCTTCTTGAGCCCGATCGAAGATCACAACCTTCATGCCAACCGAAACAAGATGTCGAGCAGTGGCAGATCCAAGGCCACCGGCTCCACCAGTTACAAGAGCTACACGTCCGTCAATATTCATAGGGCCGATACTGCCACACACAGCCAAGGCGCTGGCCCCCAGAAATTGATCGAGTGCTATGGCGATATCGCGTCGAAGGCGACCGCGTAACCACTACGTTTTCTCGCTGTTACTTCGGCAGTCAGTAAGGATTATTCAACTTCAGAATTATTCAGGGCCAGAATTATCTAGGGCAGAACCTCATATGGTTCTGAGGGAAATGAAACGAGGCACGCCCATCCAAGCCCATCGCCTCATACAACTAATCACCGAGATTCAGCTTCCAGTCGTCAGTGTTGTTAAAGGCTGGGCCGCCGGTCTTGGTTGTCAGATCGCGTTGGCCTCCGACTTTAGGATTGCCACCGCAACCAGTTGCTTCTGGGAACCATTTCTTGATCGAGGTTTCAGTCCCGATAGCAGAGCAACCTGGCTTCTGCCTCGCCTTATTGGTGTTGCCCGGGCCAAGGAGATGCTGCTTCTCGGCCGCAAAGTTTCCGGCACCGAGGCGGCCGAATGGGGGCTCATTCTTCGTGCCGTCCCCGAAGAGCAACTTGGCGCCGCGGCCGAAGAAATTGTTTCGCAACTCGTCAATGATCCCACCGCGGCTATCGGCCTCACCAAGCAATGCACACAGCGTGCGCTTGACGGTTCGCTCTACGAAGCAATGGAAGCAGAATCAAATGCGCTCGAACTTTCCTCGCGTTCAAAAGATTTCAAAGAAGGACTCACTGCTTTCAGCGAAGGCCGCGAGCCAAACTTCACCGGTTTGTAATTCTGAATCAGTTAGCGGATGCGCCACTCAATTCGCTGTCCACTGCTGAATTCTGCCTGACCATCATGCATGGCCACCGGGTCGATACCAATTCGGGTATACAGCGAGGACATCTCGATGGCCTGAGCCTTCGAAACTTCACGCGCCATCCAGATGGCACGAATCGTTCCTTGAACAGCCAACGGATTAGCAGAGGCAATTGCCGTTGCCGCCCACATCGCGGCCTCCATGATCTTGTCGTCATCGACTACCTCAGAGACCAAACCAATCTCGTAGGCCCGCTTGGCGCTCATGCGCTCGTGAGCACCAAGCAACGACATACGCAAAATTTCCTGAAGCGGCATTTTCTGCAGCATAAGAATGGGTTCATAGACTGCCGGCATTTGATAGGTGACATGCGGATCGAAGAACGTCGCACCAGTGCCAGCAATGATGAAATCAACTTCGCCGAGTAGGTAGAACGCTCCACCGCACGCCATACCGCGCACTGCGCCGATGATGGGCTTCCAGCAATGATTCATTCGAGGAGAGATGCGCCGGCCGGGATCATCGAAGTCCCATGGCGTTGAGTAACCAAGATGTCCATCAGTTGCATCGGCCTCACCGATAGTGGCGTTTCGGTCGATACCCACACAGAACGCACGCTCGCCGGCAGCAGTGAGAATGATGCAACGCACGTCATCATCATTTTGAAGGGCGTGCCAAAGTGACGCCAGATCAGCTTCCATTTGCGGGTTAAATGCGTTCAGGACCTCAGGGCGGTTGAGGGTCACGGTGGCGATGCCGTTGGCGACCTCACAAAGGACTGTCTCGTAGTTGTACATAGTTCGAAAGCATACGCGGGCAGTACCACGCGTCATCCATTACGACAGTTGCTTTCCTAACTATTTTCCGACCGGGCTACGGTGACAAAGGTGAACTTTCCCAATAATCCTCCTGAAGGCGACTGGTGATGAACCCAAATTCCTCCGCCTAGAACGAGTTGGATCGATCGCGGTGGTGCACGTCGATCGTCCCCATCGCCGCAATGCCATGACTCCCGCTATGTACTTCGGAATTCGCTACGCGATTGATCACATCAATCGATCAAATGATCTCGCCGCCCTTGTCATTACCGGAATGGATGACACCTTCATCCCCGGTGGCGATCTGAGCGGAGACCAAGAAGATGGTTGGGGCGATCTCGCCCGCTTGCTCCAAATGGACAACACGCCATTCGACGCAATTCGTCACTCTCCAAAACCAGTGGTATCGGCGATCAATGGGATTTGCATGGGGAATGGTGACTCGAATCACAGAGCCGGGTGCCGGACTTTCTGAAGCCATCGAGATTGCAAAACAGATTGCACGTGGCGCGCCCCGCGCCCGCAGCGTTGTCAAGCGAGAAATCAATAAGCACTACGAAATCTTTGATCGCATGTCCATGGACGAATCGCTCCATGGCATTCACTGTTGCCCGAGACGTCGGCGCCACAAGCATCAACGATCTCCCACCTTCGAGTAATACCGATCAAGCTTGGAATGCTCTCGAATCAAGCGGCCTGATTGATCTCCGCATTGATGGTGGCGGAATCTTTGACCTCGTAGTTGTCGCAGAAGTTTTCGGTATGCACCTCAGTGCTGCTCCTTTTATCGGCGCGGTGCTGGCCCGCGAACTCGTAGGTCCAACTGTCGAGCGCGTGGTCGCAAGTCTCGATGGACGCGTTGCCATCGAGGCACTTGGCGCAACCGAATTTGTTGCCGTTCGCAACGGATCCCTCTTCTTCAGCGATTCAGCCGAACCAGCCGAACCAGCCAGGTCCAGCCAGATCCAGCGAAATATTGTGGCCCAACGGCTTCTCGGTTTCTCAAGATCATAAAACGTAAACCGGCCCGTCAAGCCGGATCCCTCAGGGCAGGCAAATTTTCATAAGCACTCACTATCGGTAATCATGACTAATAATTTCACGTACCGGAGACACAATGCGCCTCGAACTTCCCTTCGTCAAACTTCCTATTCAGAGCGATATCACTGCGCTGATCGCTGAAGTCTCCGCTATTCCTGACGATGTCTGGCGCCCCCATCCCGAAGGCATGCCTGGCAACAGCGCTCTTGCTCTGGTTGCGGTCGGTGGCAACCCAAGCAACGATTCCGTCGAAGGAGCGATGCATCCGACTCTTCGCTTGGAATCACTTCCGTCAATTGTCAACATCATGGCGGGGCTCACCGGGTTGGGGTGCCCCATCGGACGCAGTCGCCTGATGCGCATCGATATTGAATCCGAAGTGAAATCCCATGTCGATACCAATCGCTATTGGTGGGATCACCTGCGCGTGCACATCCCGATCATTACTGATCCTGCGGTGAAGTTCTTTGTCAACGAGGACTCAGTGCACATGGCACCAGGTGAATGTTGGGTGTTCGACACGTGGCAACCGCATCGGGTGGAAAACCCCGTGAATGCCCCTCGTATTCATCTCGTCATTGACACCGTGGGCGGTGCGGGTTTCTGGTCGCTTATCGATCGGCAGACCGGAGTTGTCCCTGCCGATTCCCCGCTTCCCGTGGTTGAGCAGGTCAGCACAATCGCATTCGAAACAATGAACCAACCAACGGTCATGCCCAGCGCCGAAATCGATCGAACGCTTGGCGACCTGCTCCACCAATTCGCCGAAGTCGACCTTGATGCTGCGGTTGAACTCGACCGGCAACTCATTCCCTTCCGCCGCTCATGGCGTGCATGTTGGGCCCATTTTGGCGATAATCCTCAAGGGTTTCCGTCGTACAACAAACTCCTCGATGAAGTTGACGAGATCGTGGTCCCGTACACCACGGCATTGCCGAACTCGGTCCAAGCCGCAGAGGCAATCCGTCAACTTGTCGTGCGTCCTGGGCTTTCATCGCTAGCGCGCAAAGTTGTGAGTGGCGGTGCCGCTCCCATGCCCGCGCCAGTTGCTAAGCCCGAAGCAATCCCCGTCGCCGCACCGGGACAACCCGTATCTTCTGGTGCGGCGCCAAAATCGGCGGTCCCCGCAATGCCGGTGCCTAAGCAGATCGGCGAGCCGGTCACACTTGATCGTCCGGTGTTTGTTGTTTCTTCGCCCCGCGCTGGTTCAACGATGCTTTTCGAAGCCCTCATGCAGGCCAATGGCGCGTGGAGTATCGGCAGCGAAAGCCACCAACTCATCGAAGCAATTTCTGCGTTGTCACCAGCGACCCACAACTGGGACTCAAACCGACTGACCGAAGATGACATCACTCCTGAGGTCGTGCGCCAGTTAAGTGCTTCGTGGGTTCGTCGTCTTGTCGATCGCGATGGCAACCGCATCACTCCTGGTGCAACTGTTCGCATGATCGAAAAGACGCCGAAGAACTCGTTACGCATCCCGTTCCTTGCTGCTGCGTACCCCGATGCGAAATTCGTCTACTTGTGGCGTGATCCGCGCGAAACCATCAGCTCAATGCTGGACGCGTGGCGATCCGGGCGGTTCGTCACCTACCCCGAACTCGAGGGCTGGACAGGCGACCGTTGGTCCTTACTTCTCACCCCCGGATGGCGTGAACTGATTGGTAAATCTCTTCCCGAAGTTGTGGCCAACCAATGGGCTACAACCACCACCACGCTTCTTGACGACCTCGAAGCCATCGGCTCCGATCGTTGGTGCGTCACCAGTTACTCCGCACTTCTGGCCGATCCCGATACCGAGATGCAACGCCTTTGCTCCAACCTCGATCTGGAATGGGATCGCAAGACCGGTGGCGAACTTCCCCTTTCGGCCACCACGCTCGATGCGCCGCAAGCCTCGAAGTGGGAACGCAATGCGGAGGAAATGAAAAAGGTGTGGGGAATTGTCGATCCCGTTGCTGTTCGGGCCCACGACGTCTTCGCCGATCCGCCTCCCATTCAGGCCAACCGAAAGCCTTCGGCAGAAGCAGTGAAGGTCGGAATTACCGAAGAACCCGATGGCGCAATTCCTGCTGATTTCTCCAGTGTGTTCACCAATTCCTTCGGCGCCATCCTGGAAGCAGCCAACGCTTCACTCGCCATCACCACCTACCAAAGTGGCCGACTCGTTCTTGTCCGTCGCGACGGTGACAAAATCAATACGCATCTGCGCTTCTTCTCCAGCCCAATGGGCGTAGCGGTGCAGGGTTCCAAACTCGCACTCGGCACCAAGACCACCGTCTGGGAATTCTGGAATCAGCAAGCCGCGGCAGCGTCAATCGACCCGGAAGGTCGTATTGATGCGTGCTACATGCCTCGCCGCGGCCACACCACTGGCGATATCCGGATCCACGATCTTGGTTACGACGCCGATGGAGAACTCTGGGCAGTAGCGACCCGATTCTCTTGCCTCGTCACCTTCGATCGCGAGAATTCATTCACCCCTCGTTGGCGTCCGCCGTTCATCTCTGGGCTGTCGGCTGATGATCGTTGCCATCTCAATGGGTTGGCCATGGTGGAGGGCCGCCCAAAGTACGTTTCCGTTCTTGGCATGACTGACACGCCAAATGGTTGGCGTGACGATAAAGCCGCTGGCGGTGCCATTCTCGATATCGACGGAGGGGCGCCGATCACAGTCGGACTTTCAATGCCCCATTCTCCGCGTTGGCATAACGGCAAATTGTGGGTACTTGAATCTGGGCGCGGCGCGCTCTGCACCGTCGATGTCGAAACTGGTCAGGTCGAAACCGTCGCCATTCTTCCCGGCTTCACCCGTGGTCTTTCCTTCGTGGGCAACATCGCGTTCATCGGACTTTCCAAAGTTCGCGAAACCGTGTTTGACGGCCTCCCCATCACAAAAGCCGATACACCTCGGGAGTGTGGCGTCTGGGCCGTCGACATCAACACCGGAGAAATCATCGGCTTCCTTCGTTTCGAAGGTTCCGTGACCGAGTTGTTCGAAGTCGCAGTGATCCCCGGTTCCAAATACCCAGAACTCGTTGAGCCAGGCGCTGACGCAACGAACGACGCTTTTGTTCTTTCCGAAGAAGCGTTGAAGGACGTTATTCGGCCCGAAACGAAAGCCTAAAAAACAATCAGTCTTGAGCGAGCACCTTGTCAACGCGCTCGCCAGCTTCTTCCATCGTGACGTTCCACGAAACGGCAAGTTCAGAAACAAGAATGCGGCGAGCACGAATCTGCATCGCTTTCTCGGCGCTTGACAGCGATGATTGACGATCGCGAAGCGCCAAGTTACGAACAACCTCGGCACATTCGTAGATATCGCCCGACTTCATCTTTTCTTGATGGTTCTTAAATCGACGCGACCAGTTGGTAGGAACGCGGACGTTACGAACACCGAGCACCGCGAGTACGTCTTCGACCTCTTCAGCAGAAATGGCCTGGCGAACACCAAGGTCTTCGGCGCGATCTTCGGGCACAGACACCTTGAGGTTCCCGCCCCGCCAAGAGTCGTCACCGGCGGCAACAGAAAGTTCGAGGTACTTGACCTTCTTCCCATCGACCACTCGGGTTGAGCGACCGGTGACCTCGGCGGTGCCGTGGGCGGGGTAGATGACCTTGGATCCGACCTTGAAATTCATGCGTGCCTTCCTGCAATGCGAGTCATAAGTATGGCGAATCTGGCGAGGGTTCACACCATCGCCAGAATCTGGCATCAGGTTTCGGCCTTCAATTCAGTAGAACAGCGGGTCAGGCGCCGGATCATTTGGGCCCCGGCCGTCGGGGTCGAGGCCCTCGATTCCGCGAAGAATGGCGATTCGTTCCGAGAGCGGCGGATGGGTATCCATCATGCGACCAAAAGCGCCCTGAATGCCGTTTTCCTTGCTGCGCTCTAGAGGAGACTCAATCCAAAGATGGGCAGTAGCCGCAGAGGGGCGGGTGATCACGGTGGTGTCCGCTTCGAGTTTTTCAAGAGCCGAACGAATCCCCGCCGGTTCACGGGTAAGTTCTACCGCAGTGGCATCGGCCATTCCCTCGCGCTTTCGAGACAGCGCGGCTTTCAACAACATTCCGGCCGGCACCGCTATGGCGTAGAGCACGAGGCCGACAATAAGCATTGCTCCGGCCGCTTCGTTTCGCCTTCCGCCGCCAAAGAAACCAATGTGAATACCGATCTGAGCGATCACTGCGATAGCTCCGACAGCCAACACCGCAATCGTGGTCACCGCAATGTCCCTATTGACGATGTGTCCGGTTTCGTGCGCAATGACCCCGCGTAATTCGCGGGTGGACATTGTTGCCAAGAGCCCGGTGGTGACTGTAATGGCAGCACGCTTCGGACTCCGACCAGTGGCAAACGCGTTGGGTGCCGGATCATCAACCACGTACACCGAGGGCACAGGAATACCAGCGGCAATCGCCATTTGCTCAACCACACTGCGAAGTTCGGAGAACTCGGGTCCGTCGGCAGGACGAGCTTTCACCATGGAGAGTGCGGCCTGAGCGGAGAACAACCATGCGATCAGTAGATAAGCGAGAACGAATGTAATGGTGATGGCGAGTACCGCGCCGTTGAATCCAAAGACGCTCTGACAATCCGAGGTGATTCGACCGTAAATATCGCGAGTCGGATCTCCACATTCCTGCTTTGAATAGCCACCAAAAACGCCCGCTATCACATTGGCAACAATGAGCAGCAGTGCAAAGACACCAGCAAGAATAATGAAACTTGCTCGCTTATTTTGTCGTTTCTGGTCAATAAAACTTGCTGCATCAGCCATGCGTTATGCCATTCCGTCGTTGCCCGGTGAAATCAGTGTGGCGTTCATTGATAACAATCAGAACTCAACCTTAGGAACTGCGCGGTCGACATCGGCAACTTCGAAAAGTTCACGGTGGGAGAAGTCGCCCATCTTGGCCACGAAAACGCCGGGGAACGTATCGATCTTGTTGTGAAAGCGAGTGACTGAGTCGTTATAGAACTGACGCGCATAGGCAATACGGTCTTCAGTACCGGTGATCTCGGTCTGGAGTTGACGGAAGTTCGCGTCGGCCTTCAGATCGGGATAGGCCTCGGCAAGGGCGAACAACTTTCCGAGCGCCTCCACGATGGGACCTTCGGCTTCTGCGGCCGCAGCAGGTGACGCAGCTTGCATTGTTGCCGCTCGAGCCTGAACTACCGCCTCGAAAGTTCCCGATTCGTGCGCGGCGTATCCCTTCACGGTTTCAACAAGATTCGGAATGAGATCGGCTCGGCGCTTGATCTGAACATCAATTTGCGCCCATCCGTTATCAACCTGATTTCGAAGTCGGACGATCGCGTTGTACGCACCCACGACCACGAGGACAAGCAGCACAACAACGACGATGACAATGATGATTGCGACCATAAGAGGTCCTTTCGTGATCCACAGCACTGCTGCGGATGGGTGTTTCCCCTAGTCAATCAGATTGGAGCCCAAAACGACCAGCGGTCGAATTATTCGACAATTGGTCGGTACAGCGGCACTTCGCCATCTTTGTCGGCAACCAACGATTCCGCATCAATGATCGCTCTGCGTTGAATCTCGGCTGCTTCGTCCTCGGCAACCACTTCCTCGGTCGAGCGTCGCAAAGAGGGCCAGGCCACCGCGGCGGTGATGATGCAGGTCAGTCCGCCAACGATATACGTCGCTCGGGGATCAATGTTCTCACCAATCCAGCCGATGATGGGACCGCCGATGGGTGTCGTCCCAATAATGGCGGTGATGTAGAGCGCCATCACCCGTCCTCGAAGGGCCGGAGGGGCAGTGAGTTGCAAGGTCGCCGAATTCATCGTGATGAACGCGACACTCCCGGCACCGACAACAAGCAACATCGCGGCCATGGTGAAGAAAGTAGGCATCACTGCTGTTACCAGCATTGCGCCACCAAGGAACAGTGCCGCATAGCCAAGACGCCGGTGGGTTGCTCGACCAAAACGAGCGATGAGTACTCCTCCGATGACCGAACCAACCCCCATAACGGAAGACAAAACGCCGAACGCGGCTGCTTCTTTGCCAAACGTGAACTTCGCAAAGAGCGGCAGGGCAATCTGGTTTTCATAGGCCATCATGCCAATTGCAACCGTCATCAAAAGTGGGGTTCGAAGACGTGGATCGCCCCACACAACTTTGATGCCTTCACGAACCTGCCCTTTTTCTTTCGCTGCCACTGCTTTCTCAACAAATTCCGAACGACGCATCAAAAGAAGCGCCATCGTGATTGCGAAATAACTAAGTCCATTGACAAAGAATGGAACTGACAATCCAAAAGCAACAATGAGTGCGCCAGCGAGTGCGGGACCGAAAATGCGTGAGATGTTATTTGCCGTACTGCCAACGCCGACAGCGCCGGTGATGTCGTCGGGACCTACGAGTTCGTAGACGAACGAGGAACGAATGGGCATATCAAACGCATTAATGGTGCCGAACGTGGCGGCAAGTAAAAATAAACTCCACACCTGAATCGTGTCGGTGGCGACCATAAACCCCAGCGAGAGCGCTATCACCGCAGCAAGTATCTGCGTGACTTGAAGCATTTTCCAACGGCTGTAGCGATCGGCGAGTACGCCTGCGAACGGACCAAAAAGAAGTGTGGGGGTGAATTGTGCCGCGCTCACAAGACCCAACATGCCGCCACTTCCGGTGACTTCCAACACCAGCCATCCCATTGCCACTGTCTGCATCCACGTACCTGCTTGCGACAGCACCTGCCCCATTAGGTACAAACGAAAATTGCGATGTCGCAGCGCAGAGAACCCGCCAACATTGCGACGGCTCACGACCCGTGCACCGAGAAACCAGCGAGGAACCGATCAATCGCCAGCAAGTGTTCGTGTTTCCAGTGCGAAACAAAATCCTCGCTACCTGGCTCCCGTGAAGTGAGCATCGGTGTAAAGAGTTCGCGCTGACGTGAAGCGAGTTCCCCATTCGATTGGCTCAGGCGTTCGCGTAACGCAAACTTCAGCAGCAACTCGGTGCGTACATCGCGTGGCAAAGAGACAACGGCAGCGAGCCATTCGGCATTTCGCCGTTGTCCTTCTTCGGTGGCAGCCAACAAGGTTCGGCTTCGACCGCCGCCGGGCTCGGTCCCCGAACGTTCAACCAGACCATCGGTAGTTGCTTGATCGAGCGATCGATACGTAAGCGGCCTCGACAACGACCAGATCCGTCCAATCTCTGCCCCTGGCGCCAACAGGCCGGCAATCGCCCAGCCATGGGTTGGCCCTTCGGCCACCAACGCCACACACACCTTCATCGCGAGGGTGGGGTCGTTACGGGCCATCGGCCGATGGTACCGGTGGGGTCGTCAGTTCCTGATTTCTTAGTCGTCAGGAACTGACTACTATGGCCACGTGATGAGGACGTCGAGAATTTCTGGGCAATTTGGGGTCTTTCTCGCCCTCTTCGCTCTCATCGCTCTTTTGGCCCCCGTCTTCGTGGCCTGCGGTGCTCGGTCATCAACATCCTCGACCACCACACCCACCACCACACCGGCCAACTCGATGAGCGGCACCATCACCGTCTCGGCCACCGCCTCGCTTCAGGGCGCATTCACCAACATAACGGCGGCATTCGAAAAGGCCAATCCCAACGCATCGATCACCATCAACTTTGCCGCATCCTCCACCCTTGCCTCCCAAATCATGAGCGGCGCGCCCATCGACGTGTTTGCGTCAGCCGATGAAGCGAACATGGCCAAGGTGTCTGAGGCCAACCTCATAGTGGGAACGGCCACAAACTTCGCCAGCAACTCCCTTGAGATCATTGTGCGAAAAGGAAACCCCTCGAAGATCACATCGCTCGCCGATCTAACGAAACCTGGCCTCATTTACATCACCTGCGGTCCTGAGGTTCCTATCGGGAGATACAGCGCTCAGGTTCTGAAAAATGCCAACGTCACTGTGAAACCGGCAAGCTTTGAGCCCGATGTAAAAGGCATTGTTGCCAAAGTAAGTGCCGGTGAAGCAGACGCAGGAATTGTGTACACCACCGATGTCGCGGCAACGAATGGTGCCACCGTGGGCATCGTGATTCCCGCCAGCGTGAATGTCATTGCGAAGTACCCCATCGCAACTATTTCAACTTCGAAGAATCAATCACTTGCGCAGGCGTGGATCGATTTTGTTCTCAGCGCCGAGGGCCGATCAATTCTGCAGAGTTACGGTTTCGGCGCACTATGAACAGAACTCCCAGTCGAACCCGAACAGTCGCGCTCCACCGACCGCCAGTGGCGGTGCTGGCACTTGCGGCAATCGCAATCGCGTTCTTCGCTCTTCCTTTCATTGGTTTGTTATGGCGAGTGCCATGGTCGGATGCCTGGTCGTTACTCACTACTGATGCATCGCTCACCGCTCTACGTCTTTCACTCGAAACCTCAATTGCTGCCACCCTCATTTCGGTGATGTTCGGTGTTCCGCTGGCGTGGGTTCTTGCTCGCTACGGGTTTCCCGGTCGGCGAATCGTTCGCGCGCTCTGTCTTCTCTCGCTGGTGCTTCCACCAGTCGTGGGAGGCGTCGCCCTTTTTGCTGCATACGGCCGACGGGGAATCCTCGGCGATGCACTTTTTGAGTGGTTTGGTCTGCGACTTCCCTTCAGTACCGCGGGTGTCGTCCTTGCCCAAACATTTATTGCCATGCCGTTTCTTGTTCTCACCGTCGAAGCTGCACTTCGCGGACTCGATCCTCAAAACGAAAACGCGGCCCGCACACTTGGAGCCAGCCGCTGGTACGCATTTCGAAGAGTTACTCTCCCGGCAATTCGACCTGCACTTATTGCCGGAGCCGCGCTGGCGTGGGCGAGAGCGCTCGGCGAGTTTGGGGCAACCATCACATTCGCAGGCAATCTTCCCGGCCGCACACAAACAATGCCACTGTCGGTGTATCTCGCTCTTGAATCGAACCCAGGTCAGGCACTTGTTCTTTCGGTCCTGATGATTGGCATTTCCTTTGCCGTCCTTCTTGGGCTTCGCGATCGTTGGCTGGGCCAACCCACCAGTAGTGATCGCGTATGAGCATTAACGCAGTGGTTCAATTACAACAAGGCGAGTTCATACTTGATGTTGAACTCACTGTTGGTGAAGGAGAAGTACTCGCTGTTGTTGGACCAAATGGTTCGGGCAAAACCACACTGCTACGCGCAATTTGTGGTTTGCAACCAATCCACTCTGGTTTCATCTCGCTCCACGATCGCGTCGTTGACAATCCCAGAACCAACACGTTCGTTTTTCCAGAACATCGCCACAGTGGTGTTGTCTTTCAGGACAATTCACTGTTCCCTAATCTTTCGGCACGAGAAAACGTTGCCTTCGGGCTTCGGGCACAAGGAGTCAGCCGTTCCGAAGCCCGGAAACGAGCGACTGAGTGGATAGCACGTGTCGGACTCGCCGACTTTGCCGATCGACGACCATCACAACTTTCTGGGGGGCAAGCACAGCGAATCGCTCTTGCTCGTGCGCTCGCAATAGAACCGCAACTACTCCTGCTTGATGAACCAATGTCGGCATTCGATGCAGGTGGGCGGGTGGAAATGCGTCGCGACTTACGCGCGCACTTAGCGGCACGCCCCATCACCACCGTGCTCGTCACCCACGATCCGCTCGACGCTTTCGCTCTCGCCGACCGAGTCCTCGTTCTTGAGCATGGAACCGTCACCCAGGTTGGGTCCTTTGAAGAACTGACCTTGCATCCGAGGTCAGGCCATATCGCCGACATGATCGGCAATGCGTTCGGCCAAGATGGGATTTTCGGTCTCGCCCTTCCCGACCACGATGACCCCGACACTCCTCCCGAGGGGCAAATCGGGGCCTGAATCTGGTCTGGGCCTGAATCTGGTCTGGGCCTGAATCTTGGCCTGAATCTGGGCCTAAATCGGGGCCTTTGATGGGTTTGAGCGCCCCAATCGCCCTCTCGGAAGCGATATCGCTCATCTCTAGCCTAAATCTGGTCTGGGCCTAAATCTGGCCCCGATGTTAGGAAGGCCACGCCCAGCCGGTAGGGTGGGAGCAACGCAAGCGCCCTCGAACTTTGGGGCCGTATGCGGAGATGGATCGGCCAGGCGGCCGGTTCCGTCGTTCCGGGAGATCCCCCCATTGGTTCCCGGAGCAAGCGGCACGCAACGACCGCTCATCTCGTGGGTGAGGTGCGGTGCGCAGCAGGAGAGTTGCCGATCGAGGATCCGGCACCACAAGCGGGCCATAGGGGTTATCCGCACAACTTCACCGAGGACAACGTGCCCCACGAAAAGATCAAACTGATCAATGAAGACCAGAGGGCCGAGGAGCGCGCCACTGCGCCCTCAATCGACGTCTACTCCTCCCGCTTCGAATCAATTGTTGAGCGCGCCGCTTGGGGCGACGCCTCTCCCGGAGACCTCGCAATCCTCGAAGCAAACGCAAGTGCATGGCAACGAGTCATTATCGAAGGACTTAACAACACCGACGATGCGCTCGAACGTATTCGCTCCCAACGCCAACTTGATGATCAGCAGATCATTGCCGACCTCGAACATGAACAACGAGTGCTCGAAGTTGCTCTCGATCGTCTTCTCGGTGTTGAACCTGAACCAGGTGAACCTGCAGCCGGCGTCAACGTCCTTCAACTGTCGTGGGTCACTGGTCGCTTTGTCGCTTGGTTCGCCGGTCCCGACGCTCCCGCAACAACTGTTGAACAGTTACGGGCAACGCTCGCCTCCACCAACGCACCTGACCTTTGGGGTGGTCGCTCCCCGGTCACTCTCCCCACCGGCGAAAAGATCATCGCGCTCGAAGCAAATACCAGCGATATTCTCGGCTGGTTGCTCGCGTTGTCTACCGATCCACCCGAGGATGAAATCGGGGTAAGCGCTCGCTGGTTGTCAGGTGTTGCAGCATTGGCGGTGGGGCTTACTGCCCGTGGCGCCATGATTCCAACCCTTCGCCGTTCGCGACAAGGTCGACGTAACCAAAACCGCAATGCCTTCGCTGTCGCATGGAATCCCGCCCTCATCGACTCCGATCAACTCGCAGTCATTGGCGATGCCATGCCCGGCGCTGTCGCGGCACTTTCACCTTCGGTCGACGGCATCACCATGGCTCGCTCTATTCTCAACGATGTCATTGAAGTCATTTGTCACGACGCAGCAAAGCGCATCGATGCCCCGGCGGCGCCCGAAGATCCCAAGACCATCGCCGACGCCGGAGAATCATTCCTTGCCCACCTCGACGGAAGTCCGTTCGATGTGCCCGCCGCTATTGCCGGCGAACTCACCAATGCGCTCGAACGATGGACTGCTCCAGTCACTTCGCGCACCTACCGACCGCTCATTGTTCAACTTGATCCTCCTGATTCCGGCGATGCATGGCACCTTGCGGTGTACGCGCCAGGGAAGGGCGAACAGATAAGCCCCATTGAAGTTGCTCTGGTCAACGCTGGCAATCACCGTCGCGAGCTTGAAGGCAACCTTGTTCGGCTTGAACGCCTCTACCCGCCGTTGCTCCGCCCCGGAAGCATGCGCCGAGGCGAAGTCATTCTCAGCCAGCAAGAGGCATGGGAACTCATGTCAGGCATTGGCTTCACCCTCGCCGATGCCGGATTCGAAATGCGTGTTCCGCAGTTGTCACGCAAGAAGCCAAAACCTTCACTGCGTATCTTCGCAGAGTCTGCTGGCGGGTCAATGGTGGGCGCGCACCAACTTGCCAATGTCAGTTGGACTGCCGTCTTCGACGATATCGAACTCACTGCCGCCGATATTGCGCGCTTGGCGAAAGAGGCACGTCCACTTGTTCGTTCTGGTGGGCGCTGGATTGCTCTCGATCACGCCGATCTTGCCGCCGCCGCGGAAGCACTCGCCGAACGAGCAAAGAAGCCGCAGATGACCGGCGCGGAAATGTTGCGTCAAGCCCTCGGCCTCGACGGTTCGCCGCTTTCCGGTGGCATCTCTATCGAAGGATCAGGCTGGGCCGCCGACCTCATGGCCAAGGCCTCCACGGCTTCTCTAGTGCCGGCGCCCACTCCCGAGGGTTTCAAAGGCGAACTTCGTAGTTACCAGTCCGATGCACTTGCATGGCTCAAGTTTCTCGATACCACCGAACTGGGCGGCTGTCTTGCCCTCGACATGGGTCTCGGTAAAACACCGACGATCCTTGCCCACTTGCTCGGCACCATCAGCGACGCCCCATCGCTCGTTATTGCACCACCAGCAGTCGTTGGCAACTGGGCATCGGAAGCTCGCCGCTTCACTCCCGAACTTTCTGTTGTCGTTCATCATGGCCCTGGACGCGCCGACCATGAAGACATCGCCGATGAAGTTGCACGGGCCGACCTTGTCATTACCACCTACGGCACTGCGGTGCGAGATATCGAAGCATTTGAACAAATCCAGTGGGGTCGAGTCATCCTCGACGAAGCACAAGCTATTAAGAACCCCACCAACGAATCTGCACAGCAACTTCGTCGTCTCAACGCTTCGTCACGTCTGGCGCTCACCGGTACTCCTATCGAAAACGGTCTCGGCGATCTGTGGTCCATCCTCGACTTCACCAACCCTGGGCTCGTCGGGCCTCGTCCGCAGTTCATTTCTCAGCTTTCAGGTAGCGGAGAGAACGGTCGCGACCAAGGCGAACGGGCATTGCGAGCGCTGAACGGCATCCTCGTGTTCCGTCGCACAAAGAGCGAGCCTGCAATTGCCGCCGAACTTCCCGATCGCATCGACGAACTCGATCATTGTTCGATGACACCTGAACAAATTGGCCTCTATCAAGCCGTACTCGACAATCTCGTCACGGGTGCCGCTTCAGAATCTGGCGCCGATAAACGAAATGGTGCAGTGCTGGCAGCAATTACCGCACTCAAGCAAATTTGCAATCACCCTGTTGCCTACCGCCACGACGATGGTCCCCTCGACGGACGATCGGGCAAGTTGGCTCGACTCGAAGAGATCATCGAAGCGGTCTACGCCGCCGGTGAGCGCGCGTTGGTGTTCACCCACTTCGCTGAATGGGGCAAAAAACTGGCACAACATTTATCGACACGCTTCGATGTTCCTGTTGGCTGTTACCACGGCGGACTTTCACGGGGTGCTCGCGACCAACTTGTCGCCGATTTCCAATCACTCGAAGGACCAGGAACGCTCGTATTGTCGCTTAAGGCTGGCGGCACTGGGCTCAACCTCACCAACGCCAATCACGTCATCCTTTACGACCGTTGGTGGAATCCAGCCGTCGAAGACCAAGCACGCGATCGCGCGTGGCGTATTGGTCAGAACAAAACCGTTATCGCTCACCGTCTCGTATGCCCCGGCACTGTTGACGAACGCGTTGAAGAGGTTGTGGCGGGAAAGCGGCACATTGCCGATCTCGTTCTTCCGAAGTCCAGTTCACTAGGCGATCTTGATCCGCAGCAGTTACAAGCCGCACTCGGACTTCGTGATGATGAACTGCTTACCGACGCCGATGATGAACTCCAAGGAGTCCGGTCATGAGCCGCTCACGTCGCCGCCCCGCCGTTTCACAAAAGAAGCTCCATGCCGATCAGGCTGCCGCTCGAAAGTTCTGGGGTGACACAACGCTCGATGATCCGGCACTCGTGCACCTCTCCGACGAACCATCGGCCATGATGATGTCGCTGGGCGAGCCACCGTTCCGAAATATCGAAAAAGAAGCACAACAACTGCTTGTGCTCGTGTATCACCGGGCTGCTCAGTTGGCCATGTTGGCGGCGACTGCCGCGGACCTTGACGACGACATGGGTAACTGACCCGTCTTTCGCCTACCCTTCCTGATTCGTGCGCTTCCTTCACGACAGAACTCCAGAGGCCGACCTTACGTTTGATGACGTGTTCATGGTTCCGTCTCGATCCGATGTGTCCTCCCGCCTTGGCGTGGATCTGACCACCACTGACGGCACCGGCACCACTATCCCGGTCGTTGTGGCCAACATGACCGCAGTCGCTGGTCGCCGAATGGCCGAAACTGTTGCCCGCCGCGGTGGCATCACCGTCATCCCTCAAGACATACCTCTTGAGGTAGTTGCCGATGTTGTGTCGTGGGTAAAGCAACGTCACCTCATTCATGACACGCCAATCACACTTGCTTCTACCGACACAGTTGGCGAAGCACTCAACCTCATTGCGAAGCGCGCCCATAACGCCGTCATCATTGTCGATGGTGACCGTCCCGTTGGCGTCGTCACCGAAAGTGACTGCGCCGACGTCGACCGCTACACCGGCGTTGATCGAGTCATGTCCACCGATCTGCTGACATTTCCAGAATCAATCGATCCAGAAAAAGCATTCAACTTGCTTCACGAAAGCCGTCGCCGCCTCGCTCCTATTGTTGACAACGAAGGAATGCTCGTTGGCATTCTCACGCGAACCGGCGCACTGCGCTCCACGCTGTACCGCCCTGCCGTCGATGATCTGGGACGCTTACGTATCGCCGCGGCTATCGGCGTGAACGGCGACGCTGCGGCCAAAGCGCGAATGCTCGTCGACGCAGGTGTCGACCTCCTAGTGCTCGATACCGCACATGGCCATCAAGAAAAGATGATCGAAGCCATTGCTGCCATTCAATCGCTCGACCTTGGTGTGCCGCTGTGCGCAGGAAATATTGTTTCGGCTGCTGGAGTACGCGACCTCATCAATGCCGGTGCTGACATCGTCAAAGTTGGTGTTGGACCCGGAGCAATGTGCACAACTCGCATGATGACCGGAATGGGTCGACCACAGTTCTCTGCCGTTCTCGAATGTGCGACCGAAGCTCGTTCAATGGGACGTCACGTATGGGCTGACGGCGGAATTCGTCATCCTCGCGATGTTGCGCTCTCCCTTGCGGCCGGAGCCAGCAACGTCATGATCGGCTCTTGGTTTGCCGGAACCCACGAATCACCGGGCGATATTCATTACGACGCGAATGGTCGTGCGTATAAAGAGAACTTTGGAATGGCTTCGACACGGGCAGTGGTGAATCGCACCGCAGATGATGAAGAACCTCTCGAAGCTGCTCGCCGGTCACTGTTCGAAGAGGGCATTAGCACTGGCCGTATTTACCTTGACGATGGTCGTCCCGGAGTTGAAGACCTCATCGACACAATCGTCGCTGGCCTGCGTAGTGCTTGCACCTACGCCGGTGCTCGCACCATTGAGGAATTCCATGAGCGGGCGATCGTTGGCGTGCAGACCTCATCGGGTTATGCCGAAGGTCGCCCCCTCCACAACGGCTGGTAAGCCCCCGATCCCTACTATGCCTTGGGTCACTGTGACTAGTGACCGGCGCAAAACGAGGTTGAAAAAGAATTAACCCTCTATAGTTTTTCTTGTTGGCCCCGAGAATCCCCCCTCTCGGAGTGCCACTGGTCAGATCGGGAGCTCGCTCCTGACGGCCCTGCGACACCCCCGCCATCCCCCCGGCTGGGGGTGTTTGCGTTAGAGGCCTAACTTTCGAATGTCTCGCGTTCAGTTGCGCTGAACGTGTTCGGCGAGAAACTCGAGCACACGGATCCATGCGTCCGAAGAGGACTCTGCGTGGAATGAAGGGCGCTCATCGCAATGGAAACCGTGATCAGCCTCGGCGTAGCGAACAACCTCCGAATCAACGCTTGTGGTTGCTGCCGCTACACGAAGTTGTTCAACCTCCGCCGATGAAATGTGTTCGTCAAGATCACCGTAGAGACCAAGCCATGGGGTTTGCAGTAACGCGCCATTTTTGAGACCGCTGCGCAATCCAAATCTTCCCTCAGTAACTCCGCCACCGTAGAACGTGACCGCAGCGGCAAGCGGAAGCCGAGCTGCAGTCTCAAGAGTGACAGAACCGCCCATACAAAAACCGATGATGGCGATCTTCGTTTCAGGAATACCGTTGATGATCAACTCTGCAATAGCGGCATCGATATCCATCTCAATGCTCTGGCTAGTCAAGGTCATAATGACTGGGCCCAACTTGTCGTAATCGGTGTACCGAAAGGTTTGGTCATCACATCTGTGAAAAAGAGCCGGTGCAATTGCCAGATATCCAGCATCTGCGAGCGCTTCACAAACGCGCTGGATATGACCAGTGAGACCAAATGCTTCTTGTACAACGACGACACCTCCAACCGGCGCTATATCCGTTGGAGCCGAAACAATGACATCCATAAGTCCATCAATAGTTGCTAGTGCTCGATGTTCCGTACGACTATCCACTTTGTCCCCCCAGTACTCCTGATGAATTCTAGATCGTGACCGACGTGAGGTCGTCACCGAGAATAATGTTGCCAGCAAAATGGGCCGCGGCCAATGCCCGCCATTCATCTTCTTGTCCTGGGGCGATTGCCGGGATGTAATGGGTGAGAATCAATGTGCCCACTCCGGCCTTCGTCGCCGTTTGGGCGGCCTGTTCAACGGTGGAGTGATAGTCAAGGATGTCTTGGAACCGCGGCATTGGCACCAGTTTCACGATGTCATCACGCAAGACCGTCTGAACGTATGCCGTTGCCCCCGCACACAGTTCATCAAGTGCGGCGCAAGGCACACCATCGCCACCAAGGACCACCGAGGTTCCTTCACGTTCGACTCGAAAAGCAATTGTGGGTTCGACGGGGCGATGATCGGTGGCTCCCACTCGCACCGAGACATCACCAATCCCGAATGAGTCGCCAGGCGAAAGTTCGACAACCGAAACTGATGGGCCTTCGGAAAGATCTTCATGGTGCGCAATTCGGTAGCCAATATCGAGCGACAGCATCGACATCATTCCGGCCACCACCTGAGCGATACCTACAGGTCCGTAGATCGTGATTGGATTTGGAACAGGACTCATGACCCAGCGAGTGGTGATCACATCGTTGAGATCGGTGAGATGGTCACTGTGGAGGTGGGTAACAAGCACCGCAGTGAGCATCGGAGGTACGACACCCGCTCCCGCTAGGCGCATCACTACGCCCCGCCCTGCGTCACAGAGAAGTAACGCGTCGCCGAAACGCACGAGTGTGGCCGGACCAGCCCGATTCGGATCAGGGATGGGACTGCCGGTTCCAAGAAGGGTGATCTCCATCGCTCTTTCCTTTTGCAGCAGGGCTGAACTTCTGACACTAGTTCTGTCGATACCAGTAGCGCGTGGAGGAAATCGCCCTAACGTTCTCTGCCATGCACCACCACATCATTGATGATCGAATGATCGGGGCACTTCACCTTCGAGCCCTCACCCACGCGGGCCTCGAACACGATCGCGTTGCTGAACACACTGCGATACAAACAGGCACGCTTGCGGCGCTGATGGCCGGCGGTTACGAAGGCGATACCACTCTGGGTGAACTGCTCCGCATCGGAACCGATGGGATCGGAACCGTTCAGCGCCTCGATGGCGAGCTCATCCTGCTCGACGGCCAGGCTTGGGCGGCACGATCCGATGGTCGCGTCGAGCAACTCCCCTTGGAAACGCTCACGCCTTTTGCGGTTCTCGTGCGATTTTCACCCACCATCGATGAACCAATCGAGGGGCCGTTATCGTTCGCCGAGCTGCGCCAACAACTGCACCTACACGAACCCGATTCACCTGTTGTTGCAATTCGAGTTGACGGTACGTTCCGTGACCTTCAACTTCGCAGCGTGGCCAAACAGCACCCTCCGTACCCACCATTACTGGAAGTCGTTGCACACCAAACGAACTGGTCAGTTCCAAACGCAACTGGCACGTTGATCGGATTCAGATTTCCCGATGCCAGTGCCGGAGTAGAAGTACCCGGAGAGCACCTTCATTTCATTTCCGAGGACCGAACCATCGGCGGACACGTCATGGGATTCACCCTTGACCGCGGACGATTACGGGTTGATCCGTGTCGAGAACTCCATGTTGAACTTCCGCCCGGGGTTTCACTGGGCGTGCCTGGCGCTGCAGACCGCTACGAGATTGCCCAAATAGAAGGCGGTCGCTAGTCGTTATCGAACGAGAACATTGCGGAACTGCCACGGATCCTCGGTGTCGATATCGTCTTCAAACAATCCAAGTCGACGCGTGAGCGGTGTCCAGTCGGTGAAGTGACCTTCAACCGGACCAAGGTAAGGAACCTGCACCTCAAGACAACGAACGTGGTCCATTTCGTCGGTCTCAACGATTCCTTCGTTGGGATTCTCGAGAGCCCATACAACACCGGCAAGAACTGCTGAAGAGATCTGCAAACCAGTAGCGGTGTTGTAGGGAGCAAGCGCTCGTGCTTCTTCAATGGAAAGCCGAGATCCGAACCAGTAGGCATTGCGATCGTGGCCGTAAAGAAGAACTCCCAGCTCGTCGATGCCATCGACTAACTGATCTTCATCGAGAACATGCTTCGTGGTTTGAACGCGACCACCATTACCGAACAACTCGTGAAACGACAGCACCGCGTCATTACACGGGTGGTAGGCGTAGTGGCAGGTTGGGCGGTAAACAACTTCGCCACTGTCATTTCGAACGGTGTAGAAGTCGGAAATCGAAAGCGCTTCATTATGTGTAACGAGGAAGCCGTACTGCTCACCCAAAGTGGGGCACCAAGTACGTACTCGAGTTTCAGCCCCAGGCGATTCCAAATAAATCGAAGTAGATTCGGGATCGGCGAAACGGTGAGCATTCTCGGGCATCCACTTTTCGTGGGTTCCCCAACCAAGTTCGGCCGGCTGCAAGCCTTCAGAAATAAATCCGTCGACCGACCAAGTATTCCAAAAAGTGTCGTTGGGCTTCGGGGTTATCACTCGCTGGGTGTCGCGCTCAGCGATATGAATCCCCTTGACACCAACCGACTGCATGTAACGAGACCAACCAGCGCGATCTGACGGTGCTGGAGTTTCGAGGCCCAGACCCATCTCGTTGTTCAAACGCGTAAGAGCATCTTTCACGAACCACGACACCATGCCCGGGTTTGCTCCACAGCACGAAACTGCGGTTGTCCCGCCTGGAGCACGTCGGCGCTCATTTACCGCTTGGCTGCGCAGGAAATTGTTGGTTCGATCGGCATTATCGATCTGATCGTTGTAATAAAGGCCAGGCCAAGGCTCGACAACCGTATCGATGTAGAGCACACCAAGTTCACGACACAAACGCATGATGTCAACTGATCCGGTGTCAACAGAAAGATTCACGCAGAACCCTTGACCCTCACCGTTCGTGAGAAGCGGCGTGAGCACCTCGACGTAATTGTCTGGAGTGAGTTCAACCTGTTGAAAAGCAAAACCGAATTCGTCTGCATATTGCTTACGCTCAGCGAGCGGATCGAGGGCTATCGCTCGTGAAAGATCGAATGCAATATGGCGATCAAGCAAAGGGATCGTGGCCCTTCCAATGGAACCCATCCCAATCATTACAAGAGGACCAGCAACTGAGCCGAGAGTGGCTCCACCGTGGGGAAGGGTCGTCTGATCTGTCACTTCGTGCACCTCGCTTGAATGCGCTCAGGATGGGAGAACGGGAGCGCTGAACTTACTGCCTCAGGATTACCCGAAGACAACTGATAGGTGAACATCCTTTTTGCATTTGATGAGCTCGCATACGAGCATCTGAATCAAGCGCTTACAACCTCGTGCTAGAGAGCGTTCAGATCGTGTTGGTAAGTGCCAAAAAGAAAAACTAGGCCTTGGTGACAACCACTCCATCGGTGCTGCCAGCTTCACGCCAACGAACGAGGTAGTCGGCGTATTCCTCAACACTTCCCATGAACGAAGCCCCTCGAGCAGCTTTCATGTCGCCGGCCTGTTGCTCTCGATTGAGATAGCCGGGGGTACATGACGCGTTGTAGTTCGCTAAACCGCCGAGGCGACCCATCAACACCATGAACCAGTCGTTTTCAGCTTCGGGCGTAGGTTCGATTTCGACGATGTCGTTATCGGCGCAATAACGAACGATGTGAGCGCAATGCTTGGATGTTTCGTTGAGGTAGTGAACAAAATTGACTCCAAATCCGCCTTGCTTGGTGCTGATCATCAACAAGTTCGGGAAATCGTGGGAAAAAACACCGTGCATTGTGTGCGCGCCTTCCCCCCATGATTCGGTCATTGAAACTCCGCCGCGCCCCTTGGGATCGAAACCGAGCTGGTCGTAGGTTGGCGCTACCTCGAAACCAGACGCATAAATCAGCAGGTCGACGGGATACTCAACACCATCGACAACGGGGCCGTTTTCATTGATGAGTGGGACTCCGCGTCCGTCGGTATCGATGAGGTGGACATTGGATCGATTGAATGCCGGGAGATATTCGTCATGGAAACAGGGACGCTTACAACGGACCCCATACCAGGGCTGGAGTTTCGCGGCGGTTTCTGGATCTTCAACCATTGAAGCGATCCGGGCGCGGACGCCTTCCATGATTTCAAAGTCGATTTGTTCAAGTTCCGCTGTTTCTTCAGGCGTATCGCCGACTTTGGTTGTGTCGGTCCACATCACCTTTGTCCACTCGTCGGCGACAAGATTTTTCTCTGGTTGCTGCCCACACACAGCGCGAGTGAAGTTCTTAATGCGATCTTTCTGCCAACCGGGCAGCAACGACTCGAACCATTCTTTATCGGTTGGAGCTTGGCCGCGGAAACCAACGAAGGCCGGTGTGCGTTGGAAAACAAAAAGTTCTCCCGCGACTTCGGCGACGCGTGGGACAACTTGCACTGCGGTTGCCCCTGTTCCGATAATGCCGACGCGCTTGCCTCTCAAGTTCTCCATTGGCTCGGTTGAGCTACCGCCGGTGTAGGAATAATCCCAGCGACTGGTATGGAATGAGCGTCCCTTGAATGTTTCGATTCCTTCGATTCCGGGCAGTTTCGCTTTGTGTAAGACACCGCCGGCAACGATGACGAACTTTGATGTAATTGCATCGTTGCGACTGGTGGTCGTGGTCCAATGCTTTGCGTCGTCATTCCATATCATGTCAGCGACTTCGGTCTGGAAGAGCGCATTTTCGTACATTTCAAAACGACGACCGAGCATCTGTGAATAGGCAAAGATTTCTGGTGCAAGCGCGTAACGCATTGTGGGCATGAAGCCGGTTTCTTCAAGCAACGGCAAATAAACATACGACTCCACGTCGCACATGGCGCCGGGATAACGGTTCCAGTACCACGTGCCTCCGAAGTCGCCACCCTTTTCAATAATCTTGAAACTGTTGATTCCTTGTTTGCGCAAATTTGCCGCCGCGAGCATTCCGCCGAATCCACCGCCAATAATGACTACTTCCACTTCATCGACAATTGGATCACGTGTAAACCCAGGTTCGACATAAGGGTCACGATCGAATTCCGCGTACTTGCCAGCAAGCGCCGAGTACTGGCCGGTTCCGTCAGAACGCAGACGCTTTTCACGTTCGACGGCGTACTTCTCGCGGGCGGCTTCGATTGCGGCAGCATCACTCATGGATATGTCCTTCGTTGCGGGCGTATCGGCCGAAACCGAAGATGGATTGCAAAAGATATGTGACCATCTGTTAACTGAGTCAACTGGCGTTAGTCACATTACCGGCGGCCAACCGCCTGCGTGACCAAGGTTGAAGAAACCATGCTCACAGGCCTCACCGGAGACGTCAAAACTCGAGGACGAACCGACCTCGGGTTCCCCCTGCTTCCAATGCCCGATGGGCGCCCGATGCCTTCGCCGCTGGAAAGGTGCCAGCAACGCGGAGTGTCACTGCGCCCGTTTCAACATGGCGGCCAAGTTCCGCCAATTTCTCCGCTTCCTCTACATAGTCGCGAACCCACACCGGGTGCACCGCAATATTGCGATCGTTTGGTTCATTCCATCCGCGAACCACTGCGAGTTGACCGCCATCACGAAGCGCCTCAAGAAGCAGTGGAGCCTGAAGTGACCCATCGGCAATTGCATCGAGCCCACCCGGGCACTCAGCAAGAAACTTCTGGGCCACATCATCACCGCGAGGAATAACGACATCAGCGCCCAGTGAGCGCACTAACTGTTCATCTGCTTCCGAAGCATCAGCGATAACACGTAACCCCCGGATCTTGGCAAGTTGCACGACATAACCACCGAACGCGCCAGCGGCCCCGGTAACTCCAAGCGTGGAACCAACAGGAAGATCCAGAAGATCAAGAGCGAGTACCGCGGTGAGGCCATTCATCGGCAATGTGCATGCTTCAACAAATGAAGTTCCCTGTGGCATCGGCGCAACAGACGCGGCAGGAACAACAAGAGATGACGAATAACCACCTTGTGTTCCGCGCGGCAAAACAATGGCCATTACTTCGTCGCCCAGCGCAAACTGGTCCACCCCTTCGCCCACTTCATCAATCACACCCGCAGCGTCCATTCCGGGAACGTGAGGCGGATCGAAATCTTTCAGAAAATCTGCACGCGCACCGCTGCGCGTCATCGTGTCGGTTGGATTCACTGCTGCAGCACGAACATCAATTCGAACCTGGCCGGGGCCAGCGTGCACCTCGGGAACATCAAACTCCCGAAGGACTTCGGGTCCACCAAACTCGTCAACTCCAATAACTCGCATGGGCTGATCGTAGGCTTTTTTGCTAACGAGGCCGAGAGGAACTACTGAATGCGTTCGAATAGATGAGTTCGGGTTTTGAGACCTGTTTCAGGCCAAGGACGCCCTCGTAGAAGTCGACTGCTTCGATCTCTCGTCCTGAAGGCATGGTGAGTTGGACATGTTCGATGCCATAGATGTTCACGCAAGGACGAGAGGAGTGATAGCACCGAGCGCGGGGCCAATCTCGTCACGCTCGATCTCCAGGTCGAAGCGCGACTGGAGGTTGAGCCAGAAACGATCACTCGTTCCGAAGTACCGAGCGAGCCTCAGGGCGGTATCGGCGGTGATCCGACGCTTCCCGTGAACGATCTCGTTGATCCGTCGCGGCGGCACATTGATCGAAACCGCCAAGCGATGCTGCGTGACCCCGAATGGCTCGAGGAAGTCCGCGAGGAGGACCTCGCCGGGGTGGATGGGCCTCATGGTGGTCTTCATCGCCACTCCTCTCAGTGGGAATCCGTAATCGACACGTCTTCGGGTCCTGCCTTGGTCCAGCGGAAGCAGATCCTCCACTGGTCATTCACTCGAATGCTGTGCTGCCCCAATCGATCACCGCCGAGCTTCTCCAACCGATTCCCGGGTGGAACCCGGAGATCGGAGAGCGTCTCGGCCGCGTCAAGGATCACGAGCTTGCGCAGTGCAACCCTCTGAAGGTCCGGATGGAACTTCCGAACCCGTTCCCGACGCCAGACCCTCTCGGTGTCTTTGTCGGAGAATGACTGCAACATAGTCAAAGCATAACGTCTGGCGTTATGAACGCAAGGCGTTATGCCTCTGATACCGGTCGGTGTGATCCTGGACGATCAAGAATCGAGCTGCAGGCGGTACACGTTCGTGTTCATTCGCTGGTAAGAAACGGGAGGCCAACAGTCCTGTACGATTTAGAGTCTGTATTGTCCGATTTACTCATGGCAAAAATTGCGATCAGCGAAGAACGCGAGAGGCTCGCCGAGATGGTGGAACTCTCGATGAGTGAAGCAGTGGTACTCGAGCGCTACGGAAAGCCGACAGCCGTCCTCATCAGCGCGGAACGATATGAGGAGATGCTGGAGGCGTTCGAAGAGGTCCGAGACATCGCCGCGTTCGACGAAACAATGGCCGAAGAAGGCCACAACATCCCTTGGGAGACTGTCAAGCAAGACCTTGGCTGGGCGTGACCGCATACTCCATCGAGTTCCGCCCAGCAGCTCTCCGACAGCTCCAGAAGATCGACCGAAGCATCCAGCCGAGGATCCAGGGTGGGATCGCGCTTCTCGGCCAGGATCCACGGCCACCCGCGTCTCGCCAGTTGAAGGGTCGCCCGGGATACCGGTTGCGGATCGGCGACTACCGGATCATCTACACGATCGACGACGGTGTACTCGTTATCGCCGTCGTCGTCATTCCCATCGGCCATCGGCCATCGGCCATCGCCGAGACGTCTACGAATAGCGGCGCCCATTCGCAATTCAGAGCGCCGGCAGTCCGTCGATCGAGGTTGAGTTCTTGGTGCGTCGGTACTCGGCGAGTTGCTCCTCGGACTTGCCTGCCGCCCATTCGGCGAGACGAGATCGATCACCTTCGTACGACAGCAATGGCACCGCATACCCGCAGGAATCCGCCACTCGTTCAATGGTCACGAGGACGACCGCCCGGGCGCCTCGGTCCGGAGCGAACAAATCGACAATCCGTTCGTCATCCACATTGACGACTTCGGCGTGACCGTGGATGCGAAGAATTCGAGGTGGCCCATCGAAGGCACACCACATCAATGTGATGCGACCGTTCTCGCGCACGTGGGCAATCGTCTCGGCACCGCTGCCCGTCAGGTCGAGGTACGCAACTGTCGTCAGATCGACGATGCGAAACGTGTCGTATCCCTTCGGCGACAGATTTACCGTTCCCGCCGCGTCGAGAGCGGCGGAAGCGACGAAGAACACTTTCTGACGACCGATCCACTCGGCCAACTCGGGAGGTATGTCAAAACGAGTTGTTCCCATCTCGGCGATGCTAACAACGCGAGCGTTCTGTCAGGAGTGCGGTTCCAACGCAGAGAGAAGAACTGTCCACTTCATCGGTTTCACCTTCGACCACCTCACGCCCGGCTCAGCGCCGTGGAACCAACCCGATCATGTCAGATCGAACCGATAGATACGTGTAGAAGCCAAAATCCTCGAGTGCACTGAGTATCCGGCTGACATTGTCGGGTTCAGGCCAGATCCTCACAATGGCGACGAACCGACATGGCCCGGGTACAAATCGAACCTTGCATACCCCATACAGCACTGAGCCTCGCCGAATGATGACTCGGCTTCTCCGGAGGCGACCATCGCACCGGCGGAGTCATAGCCGCGGAGCGTGACCACCGCCGTGGATCCGCTGTCCGGAACACTGAGTACGAACGAGCGTTTCCACACGTTCTCCACCAACGGTCCGAACTCCTGCCGAGTACACGAACCCGCGCTATCGCAGACTTCAACTGCCGCGATAGTTCCGCCAGCCGTGATTTCCACGCGCGGACCTGGGCAACTGGCACGGCAGGAGGAGCACCCGGACTCCAGCGCGATTGTCGCCGACAGCAGGACCGAGAGGACCACCGCGAGTAACAGTTTGATTGACTAATCATCACACACGAACCCTGAAGATGCGCCTGCTCGCCAATGCGGAGAACCGGTTTCGGCATCATTCATTCAAGCGTGAAGCGATACACGTTCGTATTCATTCCGTCATTAGAAATCAGAACCGAACGGTGGCAGTTCTGCGGCATCTGCTTGATCACGAAGGCGGCCAGTTGCCAACTTGTTTGTTCGAAGATCTCCCACCGACACGAAGGGCACCTGGAGCCCGCCGATATCGACCATCAAACGGTTTCCGAAGGCATCGCCGAATCGCAGCCCGGTGGCAAACGTGAGTATGTCGATCCTCTGTGGTTCCCTGCCCAGTTGAATGATCACGTCGGGCTCAAGGAAGTCAGACGAAACAAGCCCGAGTCCACCAAAGCCAAAATCCTCGAGTGCACTGAGTATCCGGCTGACATTGTCGGGTTCAGGCCAGATCCACACGTCAAGATCTTTTGTGTACCGAGGATGACCGTGTGCCGCGAGCGCATACCCTCCGATAATTAAAAATCGGACGTCATGGCTGACGAACGATTGTAAAAACTCTTTGAAGTCTCGGTTCAGTTCCACGCACCCACCCATGATGCTCACAACGCAACTGTTCAACTGCGTCAACACGCTCTTTGATGGGTCTCGTAAGCCAGTAACGCCAAGGCTCGTCGGTCTCACCGAGATACTTTTTCGCCACGACTCGCTCAACCGAAGTCATAGTTTCACCCTATCGGTTAACAACCAACGATTTGCCCCAGGATTTCCGACTCTCAATCGAGCTTGAATCGGTACACGTTCGTATTCATTCCATCATTAGAAATGAAGAGTGGCTGGCAAGGGCCCGTCAGCCACAATGAATGACCCTCAGTACCATCGAGTCATCAGTCCCGATAGGGCCTCTCAGCGACGATGTACCCGACAATCGGCACACCGTCATTTCCGCCCATGAAGTCGCGGTATCGGCCCGGTTCGCTGAACTCTCCGCCCCGCCCCGGGCTCCCATGATCAGCCGTCCACCGCGTCGCTCCCGTCTCCCGGTCGAGAAGTCGGACCTGTGATCCGTCTGCGACTGCGAGGCCACCATCGACAGGGAATACCTGCTGCGGCGTGCCGGGAAACGGGGTCTGCCATAGCTGCTCGCCGCTCAGAAGGTCGTAGGCCGTCACCCGGGTGTCGACGTGCAACCCGACGAAGACACCGATTCCGCCGGTCTGGTCGATCACAATGACCTGACGACCCACGAGACGAGCGACCATTCCCGGGACCTGCTTCGACCACAGCAGGGGTCCCGGCGTCTTTCGGCCGAAGAGCATCAGTTGCTGCGAGTTGTCGGCGACGACTTGCTCGACCCTGACCTCGCCGAACTCGTTGGCCTGCGTGTTCCAAGCGACGACGGCACCCTCGGACGATTCACCCGTCGCCGGGTCGAGGTACATGAGGATCGGCCGATTGGGGTTCGGCTCGACCCCACGGGGCACCGCCTGAACAACGTTGTCGCGCACGATCAGCAGATGGTCGTCGACGAGTTCGATGATCGGCATGATCGCAGCGGCAGGCGTGGGAGCCTCCCACAGTTGTCGCCCGGTCTCGGCGTCGAGTCCGAAGATGCGGTTCGGATTCGAGTTCATGAGTGCCACGAGCACAGAACCTGCCCGGAGCACGCTCGGTTGAACAAACGGTGGATCATTGAGATGCGGGAGGTCGACACGCCATCTGAGGCCACCCGTCGCGAGATCGATGGACTCAAAGGAGCCTGCGTCGTCGAACACCACCGCACTTGTGTCGGTCGCCTGTACGACTTGCGAGTCTCCGATGCACTTCGTCCACACCTCAGCGCCAGATGATTCCGTGAATGTCGTGAGTGCGCCCGGATGACCAGCCGATCCAGCACATCCCGAGGAAGTGCCCGAAGTCGATTCGGAAATCGAACCACATGCGGAAAGAGCGACCAACGACACTGCGAACATCGTCAACCTGGAACGCTTCCACCACATGAGCACGACTCCCGCTCGAACTGACAGGTCAACGCTACCGCGATCCAAGCACTCCTTCAGATCACTGTGCCGTGCAATAGGCGAGCGTCATTCGAACGTGAATCGGTACACGTTCGTATTCATTCCGTCATTAGAAATCAGAATCATCCGACTGAATCACCAGCAACGCTGTTTCACCCGATGCATCGAAGTTGAGGATCACTGCAACATGGTCTCGAAGTACATACTCGATCGCATCGGTCGAGGCGTTCCCCACACGAAGCCAGATCGCCTTCGGCAGCGGGCCCAGCACGGCGGCGAGGTCGCGGAAGTCGGAGTCCTTTGACACAATCGTGAATCCGTTCGCACCGGCCCAATCCCAGATCTCACGGTCAGTCGCCTGGTCGAGGCCAACATCAAGAACATGCGCACTGCCCGCAAATGATGCACCGAGGCGAGTTAGCAGGAAACGCGACAGGTTTTGGTCCAGCAGCAGTTTCACGAAACGCTGGAGATGCGACGCACGCGCACCGATTCGAACTCAATCGCAGCGTGCACGAGTTCGTCGGTCAGTTCGGGGAAGTCGGCGACGATCTGATCGACAGTCATTCCCGATGCGAGGTAGCCGAGGATGTCATCGACCGTAATTCGAGTACCAACGAAGCATGGCTTGCCACCACGCACTCCCGGCGCCGTCACGATGATCGAGCTGAGGTCCATGTCGAAAGGCTACCGACCGTTCCGGCCTCAAGCCACGGACATTCGACCCAACGCACCGAGATCGTCAGGTTTCGAGGCTGAGGCGGTACACATTCGTGTCGCGCTGCTGGAAGCCGACGCGTTGGTAGAGGCGATTCGCCGCCTCACGACTTGGGCGCGAAGTGAGATCCACCGTCTTCGCACCTAATTGCCGTGCCCGATCAAGCGCAGCCCGATTGAGCAACTCGCCAACACCGCGGCCACGGGCAGATTCATCGACAACCACGTCTTCGATCCACGCCCGAATACCGGTAGGAAGACGAAACCAGGCCAGCGTCAGACTGCCCAGAATGTGATCGGCATTCGTTCGGTCCACCGCTATCAACAAGATGCTCGCTGGCGACTCACAAACCGCCGCCAATTCCGTCTCAGTAGGCGCAGGATTCGACTTTGACAACTGCGGAATTAGCCTGTCAAAAGCCTCGATCAGTTCTGGCGTGACCTCGGTGGCTTCGAGAATCTCAACATCGGTCATCTGTACAGCGTAGACAGTGCAGGCGCATCGACCGTGAAGAAGCAATCGGCACCGATAACCTTTCTCAGATGTCAGATCTTTCAGGACATTCCCTCCCTCATCTGCGCTGGTCGAATTCACCAGAACTTGAAGCTCCTGTGCTCCTTGTGGCCTTTGGTGGCTGGAACGATGCCGGCGATGCCGCATCAACAGCGGTGGAGTTCATGGCGGAACAATGGGGCGCAACCACGTTCGTCGACATTGATCCGGAAGTGTTTTTTGATTTCACCGTCACGCGCCCCGAAGTCCGCATTGATCTTGACGGTGTCCGGCGCATCGTATGGCCCACCAACGAATTCAAAGCGGCTCAGGCTCCACCGCATGGTTCGGGCATCATCACTCTTGCCGGCGTTGAACCTCAGTTGAAGTGGCGCACATTTTCTGAACATGTCATTGGTGTCGCGTTGGCAACGGGTGCACAAATGATCGTCACTCTTGGCGCTTTGCTTGCTGAAGTGCCTCATTCGCGACCAGTTTCCGTTTTCGGAACTGCGTACGACGATGAGACCGTGGAGTCGCTCAAAGTTCTCCCATCTCGTTACGAAGGTCCCACCGGGATCACGGGCGTCTTACATAACGCGTGCCGTGAAGTTGGTCTACGTTCTGCCGCGCTGTGGGCAGCGGTTCCTACCTATGTTCCATCTGCGCCATCTCCAAAAGCAGCCCTAGCGCTTATCGAGCGAACCGCGGCACTTCTTGAAGTCACTATCGATACCACTGAATTGAAATTCGCAACCGACGCCTACGAACACCACGTGTCACAACTCGTCGCCGAAGACGAGGAAACCACCGACTACGTCGCGCATCTCGAACAACGGTATGACGAAGAACCTGATGCGTTTAACGACGGCAACAGCCTTGTCGATGAAGTCGAACGCTTTCTTCGCGATCAGGATTAACTACTGGTCGTCGTCGGTGAGTTCAACAACAAGGTGATCGCCCTGCCACACCGGGTTTCGCGGATGATCAAAATGAACATCTACCGGAGCGCCGCTAAACGCGTGCGCTGCAAGTGGCACCCACATTTCGCGACCAACGGCCCTCTCGGGCAAATTATCGAGTGCAAACCAGCCAACATCGGAAGTTTCAAGCGGATGCGCTTGCAACGTGCCTCCCGTTGCTCGGCAATGAAACACCAATGAGTAAAGCGGAATGCTGGTGAAGCGACGGCGCAGGCCGTCGTAGACCGCAAGTAACTGAATGACCTGACAATCGATTCCGGTCTCTTCACTCACTTCCTTCAACGCAACTTCGGCCGGCGAATAACCGACATCGGCCCAACCAGTTGGATAGAGCCACACACCAGAATCTGATCGTTGGACCAACAAGATTTCATCGCGTTCGTTCTGCACGATCGCACCAACAGCAACCTTTGGCGTTTGATACCCCGGCACTCCCGAGCCAACCGACTTCAGCCACTCGTGCACAAGATCGTCGGGGTCATAGGTGCTTCCGGCGGCGACGCGAATCTCGGCGGCCACCGCCAGCACCTCTTCGAATCGCTCCTGCTCATAGAGACTTTGCGTAAACCCGAGACCTGTCCGGGCAACGCCGGCCAGCGACTCGCTCCAACGGATGAGGTCCTGCGGCGTCACTGGTTCAGCCATGACCCGAGGTTATCGGCCCGACTTAGATCGCGTCAGCCCGATCAAGGGAATGAAGGAGTGCTCTTCGGATTTCCTCGAGGTGGTCTATCTCGGTGATCTTGCGACCCTCGGAATCACGAACGTAGAACGAGTCGACAGCGTCGTTACCGACGGTTTGGATTTTCGCCGAAGTTATATCGAGATCGAGGTCGTGAAGTGCCCGAGTAATCCGCCAAAGAACACCCACGCCATCAGGGGCCCGTACCTCGAGAACCGTGGAATCGTGGGAAAGGTTGTTGTCCACGATGACCTCACGATGAGTCACCATTCCCGGTAAACGGCGAGGCCGGCGATACGCACGAGAACGCTCCGCTAATCGAGCTTCAAGGGCAAGACGACCATCGAGAGCTTTCTCAAGATCGTCGATTACCCGGTCCCACTGAATTTCGTTGCTGAAATTCGATTGCACTCGGAACTGTTCGAGCGCCATTTGGTCATCGTTGGAATGCGCAACTGCTTCAAGAACTGTGAGGCCGTTAAGCGAAAGTACTCCTGCGACTCGTGAAAATAAACCTGGTCGGTCGGGACTAACGACAACCAATTGATCATCGACTGCTTCGATGATGCGACGACGTTGCGCAAGTAGGTCGCGCTGGTGCGAGCTTGGAAAACCAGTTTCAGAAGCATCGGAAACCGATCCACCGGCCAAGACATGCGCAACGCGATTTACTAAAACACCAACTAATTCTTCTTTCCAATTTCCCCAAGCTGCCGTGCCCGTTGCGAGGGAATCGGCTTCCGTTAACGCGTCGAGCAATCGAAGGCAGGTCAACGAGCCTACGGACTCCGCAACGAACGACAATGTTCCGTCATCGGAAAGATCACGGCGAGTAGCCGTATCGGCAAGGAGTAAGTGATGGCGAACCATCTGTTGCAACATCACTGTGTCGTCCTGGTCGAACCCCATACGAGGTCCAATCTCGGCAACAAGTTCGACACCAACATCAGTGTGATCTCCGGGCCGACCCTTGCCAATGTCGTGGAGTAACGCTCCGACAACTAACAAGTCGGGTCGATCTACGCGATCGACCAATGCTGCGGCGTTCGCAGCCGTCTCACAAAGATGACGATCGACAGTGAACCGGTGATAGGCGTTGCGCTGCGGTCGGCAGCGGATCACGGACCATTCAGGGAAAATTGGTTCCCATAATCCACGCTGATCAAGTGTTTCAACTACCTGTACCGCGGGTCGTCCAGCGAGAAACAGTTCAACGAAGAGCCGTCGAGCTTCTTCGGTCCACGGAGTAGGTAATGGCGCTGAAGCAACGAGACGATCGAGAGTAGCGCGATCGATGCGAGCGTCGTTACGTGCAGCAGCAACGGCAACTCGAAGCACTAAATAGGGATCGGCTGATGGGTCAGCCCCAGCGGTGAGAGCGATGCTTCCATCGGTCAGTACAACTCCAGGCCCAGCATCACGAGTGCGACGCAACTTACGACGCTTAGGGCCATCGAGTTGGGAGCGCACGCGAAACCAAAGTTCATCACTTACCCAGGCAATCGTGCGCGCAGCAGTGGAAAGTGCGCGCATGAGATTGTCGGCATCGGAGTACCCCAGCGCCGACGCTACCGAATCTTGTTCTTCAAGAAGAAGAACGTCAGAAGGCCTTCCCGTGCGGCGGTGCAATTCAACGCGTGTTGAGAGAACAATTTCGTAGGCTTCAGAAATTGCTTCATCATCACCAGGAAGTAACTGCACTCCGGCCGCTTCGGCCCAACGAATAGCATGCACATCTCGAAGCCCACCACGACCGTTTTTCAGATCGGGTTCAAGCAGAAATGCAACTTCGCCTGAAGTTTCGTGACGTTGCCGAATTCGGGCATCAAGCTCGCCCAGCCACCGCTCTGACCTCTTTTTCCAAAGCGCCAAACCTTTATCGGCGAGTTCCACTGCTAACGATGGATCGCCAGCAATGTACCGGGCGGAAAGAATCGATGTCGCGGTATCGAGATCCTCGGATGCAAGCGCCAGAGTTTCTTTCACTGTTCGCACTGCATGACCCAACTTCACGCCCTGATCCCAAATGGGATACCAAATGCGATCAGCGAGTGCAGATACATCGAGATCTGGACGATGAAGCAAATAGAGATCGATATCACTCTGGGGTGAAAGTTCTGCCCGTCCGTAGCCGCCAACCGCTACTAACGCTGCACCGCTCTCGGAGCCCTCGGCTTCATCCCAAAGCTGTTGAATCCATTCGTCAACCGTTCCGGCCAACAACTCACAGAACGCGATTCCCCGGTGAGCGGGATCTTCAAGAAGCTTTCGCCGATCAAGTTGTGGAGTCATGGTGACAGGCGGCAGGCCAAAATCAGACTGCGTCGTTGCCCTTCTCGCCAGTACGAATGCGAATAACGGTGTCGATCGAGGAGATCCACACCTTGCCATCGCCAATCTTTCCGGTACGAGCTGCCGCAACGATGATTTCGGCGGCGGCATCGGCGACCTCGTCTCGCACAACGAGCTCGAGTTTCACCTTTGGTAAGAGATCGACGACGTACTCGGCGCCGCGATAAATCTCTGTCTTGCCACCTTGTCGACCAAAACCTTTGACCTCGTCGACGGTCATACCCGTGAGTCCAGCGGTCTTGAGAGCATCTTTTACTTCATCGAGCTTGTGGGGCTTAATAATTGCAGTCACGAGCTTCATAGATTCACCGTATCCGTTCGTTGTCGATTCAGGTTGAATTCAGATGCGATCCATCGATCCGGTGCTGCCAAAACTGTAAGCAGACTCGGCATGTTGGGTGAGATCAAGTCCTTCATATTCGTCTTCCTCGGAGACACGCAGACCCATGGTCTTGTCGATCACCTTGGCGATGATGAACGAAACTGTGAACGAGAAGGCGAATGTCACCGTTGAAGCAACGAACTGGAACCACAGCAGTTTTGCATTGCCTCCCACAAACAAACCCTCGTTCTCTACCAATGGGTTAATAGTTTCATCAGCGAAGAACCCGAGAAGAAGTGCACCAACAAGGCCCCCAACAAGGTGGACGCCAACAACGTCAAGACTGTCGTCGTAGCCGAATTTGAATTTGAAATGAATGGCATAAACACAAATCACGCCGGCCAAGAACCCGATGATGATTGGAGCCATGCCCCCAACAAATCCTGCACACGGGGTGATCGCCACAAGACCGGTGACTGCACCCGATGCTGCACCAAGAGTGGTGGGCTTTCCGTCCTTGATCCTCTCGACCAGCAGCCATCCGAGCATGCCTGCGGAGGCAGCAAGGAACGTGTTCATCAGTGCGACGGCAGCAATGCCGCTGGCGCCAAGCGCTGAACCGGCGTTAAATCCAAACCAGCCGAACCACAAAATACCCGTCCCGAGGAGGGTAAACGGAAGGTTGTGCGGATGCATTCCTTCTCGCGGCCAACCGCGTCGCTTACCAAGAACCAAGACCACGGCCAGGGCAGCAGCACCCGCGTTGATATGCACCACTGCTCCGCCCGCGAAATCGAGTGCACCAAGTTTCGTAAGCCAACCGCCACCGAAGACCCAGTGAGCGACAGGCGCATAGACCAGCACCAGCCAGACCGCTATGAAGATGGCATAGGCCTTGAACTTAAGTCGATCTGCCGTGGCGCCAGTGATGAGCGCAGGAGTGATGACGGCGAAGGTCATTTGGTACGCGCAGAACAGAACAAATGGAATCGTGAGCGCGAACGCTGGATCGCCCGTAGTGGCGTTGATGTTGCGCATCCACGCAAAGTCAAGGTTACCGATAAATCCGCCATCACCGAAATTACCGAAGGCCAATGAGAAGGCCAGTGATACCCAAATAATGGCCATGAGGCCCATGGCAAAGAAGTTCTGCATGAGCATGCCCAACACGTTCTTGGCCCGCACCATGCCGCCATAGAAGAACGCCAGTCCTGGGGTCATGAACAACACGAGCCCTGTTGCAATCAGCATCCAAGCGGTATCGCCACTATTGATCATGATTCCTCCTCTTTCGTTTCACCCGAGCAAGTTCGGTACAAGACAGACGAAAGAATGCCGTCATGGTGTTTCGCAACCATTCCGTAATTGTTTCGAGTATGTAAATGCTGCCTGAGCGAGCCCTGACGGCTTAGCGCTGACCGTCGGCCCGTCGGCGAGAGAGGTGGACATGGGCCTTGGCAGCCCCCCAGGTGAGCCCAGTTTCGAGCAGTTCTGGGGCTAATTCGGCAAAACTCGTTGGGGTGAGGTCATAGATGTCATCGGGAAACATTGAAAGAGCCATCGCGTCCCGATGAACAGACGCAATACCTTCCTCCCTCAAGACCCCAGTGGGCCACACCACGGCATCTCGGACTAACTGCAACGGACCAATGCGCTGATCATCGATATCGGTAGAGAGAAGGGCTCGCACCTGAGGCATGACAACTGCAGTTGCCTGCTCGCCCGCCTCTGTTGCTTTGCGGCGCAAGGTGCCGGTGACCATTGCTCCGCTTTTGGTGACAACATTTTCCACGCATCGCACAACCCACAAACCAAGAGCCCGCTCAATGCCATCGGCTAACTGGATTGCGTACTCGCGAAGTGCAGCAAGATCGGCGTCTGATGGACCGGTTGGCGTGTAGGTCATCGTTCGAGAGCGGCGTTGAGATTGCCAGATCGCAGACCTTCAAAATCAACGGTGACGTACCGATACCCAACGCTTCGAACCGCCTCGACGACCGCGGCACGAGATTCAAGCAGCCTTGCTAAGTCGTGGAGCGGCACTTCAATACGCGCCGTGTCCTCGTAATGCCGAACTCGTAGTTCAAGAAAACCCATCTTGTGAAGTGCGGCTTCCGCCCGTTCCACACTCGAAAGCACTGCCACCGTCACCGATGTTCCATAGGGAACTCGAGAAGACAAACAAGCGGCAGCCGGTTTATCCCACGTGCGCAATCCCAATCGCTTCGATGCCGCGCGCACCATATCTTTGGTGAAACCAGCGTCGACAAGAGGGAACTGGGCGCCGCGTTCGGATGCAGCACGCTGACCGGGCCGATGGTCGGCAAGATCGTCGAGATTGACTCCAAGCAGCACCACCGCGCTGCGATCAGAGGCCATGGGCTCTACAACATCCATCAATGCGGTTTTGCAATGAAAACAACGGTCTTTGTCGTTTTGCTGATAGTGGAGGTCTTCAAGTTCGGAGGTTTCCACTTCAATCCAGTTGAGACCCCACTCGGCCGCAAGTTCGGCACAATCGGCACGCTCGGATTGGGCCAGTGACGGCGATACTGCCGTGACCGAAGTAGAAGTTGTGGGCAACACATCGTTAGCTACCCACGCCAACAAAGCAGAATCGGCGCCACCACTAAATGCAACGATCACGGTTTCAAGATTGCGCAACTCATTGCGTAAACGATCAAGAGCCACGTCAATCTCATCGACCAACACTTCCGGAATCGTCACGGCTCAGTCGATACCCAATTGCGAGAGCACGTCGCCAACCGGTGCGACCATGCCGGTATAAAACGGGCCGAACTCTGCATATAACGCCGACGCCGTGTCGAATCGCATCGTGTAAACGATCTCTTTGAGGTCATCGGGTGCAGTCGCAAACAACGTGACACCCCACTCGTAATCATCAAGTCCGGCTGAACCAGTGACGACCTGAATTACTCGGCCGGCAAATGTTCGACCTGACGCACCGTGTTCATACATAAGTTCTTTGCGGTCTTCGTAGGGAAGGGTGAACCAGTTGTGGGCATCACCACGTTGCTTCGACATTGGGTAGAAGCACCAGGCCGGTTTGTCTTCGGGCGGAAGAACTGGTGTCAGTCGGGCCGACCGCATGGGTTCAGGAACACCTTGTGCATATTCAGAAAGTTCGGTGAGCGACACGTAAGAGTCGACGATGTCGAGGCCGGCAATTTGCAAAGCCGCCTGCAGTCGACGAATTCGCCACATGTCATAGCCCAGAGCCATGAACGCAAGATCGGCCTTGTGGCCAAGAATGGCCACGGTGACAACCTGATCACCTTCAGCTTGAGCTTTCTCGACGGCAGCGCAGATTGCTTCAGCATCGACAAGCGGTGTCACCTTGCAGAACAAGTGCACCACAGCCATGCCGACCTTGGGGGAAACGGTTTCAGTCACGACACCAGTCTACGGGGCAGGGCAGCGGAATATCCACGCCCTTAAACCTTTGGTGACGCTGGCTTTTCGGCGGGAGTAAGGGACACCACAGCGTTGTAATCGGGAACCCGTGAGGCGGCCTCCCGATGTTCAGCGCCCGCCGCAATAAGCACATTTCCTTCGGGCCAGTGAACTTGAAGCGACCGACGCGCAAGGCGGGAGAACCGGAGACGTCCCGAGAACTCACCGGTTTCACTTCGCAATGTCACCCGATCACCATCACGAAATCCCAATGCCGATGCTTCAACTCCATCGATAAAGACCGAATCACGGTGAGCACCGGTGAGTGGATCGATTCCGCCTTGCACCATGGTGTTGAACTGCTTTCCGCGGCGCGTGGCGACAGTGAACATTCCCGGCGGCAACTCAAGCGACGGGCGTTCAAGGACACTGAAGTTGCCCCGTTGATCCGGGGTTGGAAACTCGCCATCAACGCAAAGGTGAGGGCCACCCCACTGCACTTGATCACCAGTTTTGGCCAGCGATTCAATTCCTCCATACATCGGGACAACCTGAGCAATCTCTGCCCGCAGCTGCTGATTGTCTCTCCAGTTGAATTTGTCGCCAAGATCGGGACGAACGCGTTTGGCAACTTCAGCAAAGAGTCGCCACTCGCTGCGAGCTTCACCCACCTGTCGAGGAATCTCTGGAGAGAAAACAATTCTTCGTTCGGTTGTGGTTTCGGTACCACCACCTTCTTGTTCATAACGAGTGGCGACAGGAAGGAGGATGACATCATCGCCCGGTACGAGCATCTGCGAACTCAGAACAATGTCTTGATGAATACGCAGCGGAATGTTTTCAAAGGACGCTTCGACACGAGGAGGATCGGGAAGCGCTTCAAGAAAGTTGCCACCCGACATCCACAGCACATCGAGTTCGCCACGCTCTGCGGCTTCGGGCATTTCCGCTGCTGTAAGACCGGCATGAGACGGAACCGAGAATCCCCAATGCTGTTCCAGGGCTGTCGCCGACTCTGGCGTGGGCGCAATGCCACCAGGAAATGCCGTTGCATAGGCACCCATCTCGGCGCCGCCCTGAACACCAGAGTGTCCGCGTATCGGCATGAGGCCTGCCCCGGTCCGCCCAACATTGCCGCGAGCGAGGGCGAGGTTCACAATTCCTCGAACACCTTCGCCGGCGTGGCGATGTTGAGTGATACCCATTGACCACAACAAGATTGCTGCATTCGCGCCTGAGTACTCGTTCACGAACGCATCAAGTTGCGTCATCGTGAGACCCGCTTCATCGAGCAACGTCTCATAGGAGATGCCAGCAAGATGGGCAACAACATTGTCCCAGTCGTTGGTGTGTTCATCGATGAATGTTTGGTCAACACCACCACGTTCGATGAGTCGCTTTAACGCGGCATCAGCAAAAGCAGGATCTCCGCCGGGACGCACGGGGATGTGAAGGTCACAGATCTTGGTGCCAAAGAGCGCAGACTCAACATTTGACGGCACCCAGTAATGCTCGAGGCCAGGCTCAAGATACGGATTGATCACGACAACCCGCGCTCCGCGCATCTTTGCTTTGTAGAGATACTTCATAAACACTGGTTGATTGTTCGCCGGATTAGCGCCCCAAATCACGATGAGATCGGATGCAATCACATCCGATAACGAACACGTAGTTGCTGCGATACCAACAGTTGCTTTCAGTGCAGTCGTTGACGGGGCGTGGCAAATACGCGCCGCTGAATCAACATTGGCGATCCCCATTGCCCGTGCTGCTTTTCCACCCACGTAGTAGGTCTCGTTGGTAATGCCCCGACTAGTGAGGAACATGCCGACGCGTTCCGGATCGGTCTCACGCAAGCGATCACTGATAGCAGTGAGCGCTTCCTCCCAGCCGATCCGCGAGAACCCTCGTTCGCCGCGACGGCGACGCATTGGATAACCCAAACGTCCGAGACCTCGCAACTGTTCTCCCGATTTCAGACGAAGACTGGCGGCGTCACCCATCACCTTGAGATCGAGTGCATCAGCACAATTCATTTCGAGCAAACGCAGACGGGTAAGACAAAGGTGAACTTCATCGGTGGTCCAATCGTGGAGCCCACCAACTCCCAGTGCGCAGCCATCACATACGCCTTTGCTCAGAATCTTCCACGCATAGCGACTGTTACGTCGATTGGCCCACGCTATTTGGAGCATCTCGCCGAAATGGTTCGGTTTCTGTAAACCAATTCCGTTTGGACGCCAACTCACCCAGTGGCGAGGATTTATGCGTCCCATCACTTTTCTCCTGGCGCAACGTAACAATTAAAATCTTGGCCGCGAACAAAACCCACCAATGTCATACCGGCAACCGTGGCGACATCGACCGCCAACGCAGAAGGTGCTGAAACAGAGATCAACGCTTCAAACCCCGCCGACCATGCTTTCTGCACCATTTCAAACGAGGCCCGGCCGCTCACAAACAAACCCATGTCCGTTGCCGGTAACTGATCATTCAGTAATAAGTTTCCAACAACTTTGTCGACAGCATTATGACGACCAATGTCTTCGCGAAGTACCAGAACTTCTCCGACTCGATCAAACGCGGCCGCGGCATGTACTCCACCAGTTTCCGCAAAGAGTTCCTGCTGCCCTTGAACCGACTGCGTCACCGCAAACAACACCTCGTTCGACCACGGAACATACGCGTGAATGGGGTGGAGTCGTTCAGTAAGTTCCTCGATCTGAGTAGAACCGCAAAGACCACATGAGGATGACATCGTAGACAGACGCGGTGTCGGTTTCGGCGCCTGACCGCCAGTATCGACACTTACAACGTTGAATTCCGTCTCTACCGCGCTCCCGGTACCGCAATAGCGACAGGTCTCAACCGTTGCCCCTTCCAACAACCCATTTGTGAAACACAGACCAACTGCTAATTCGAAATCGTGACCAGGAGTTCGCATCGTTGTTCCCACCACATGACCATCGAGCCAGATTTCAAGCGGCTCTTCGACGATCACAAAATCGGGGCGCCGACCTTCGTCGGTGCGCCCAGCATCGCGAATGCGGCGGGCCAAAACACTTTCAGATCGACGACGACTCATAACTCCAACGGTACCGTCACACTTGGCTTGGTCATAAATCAAAACGCGAACGAGGCGCCCCGAAAGGCGCCCCGTTCAACAAAATGGTGATCAGCTGATCAGTAATCGCCCATATCGGGCATACCGCCGCCCCTTTCGGGCTTATCGGCGATGACTGCCTCGGTGGTGAGGAACAACGCAGCAATCGATGCGGCGTTCTGCAGAGCCGAACGAGTGACCTTGGCGGCATCAATGATGCCGGCCTTCACGAGGTCCTCATATTCGCCAGTTGCGGCATTGAGGCCTTCGCTTGCACCAGACATCTGACGAACACGCTCAACCACAACGCCACCTTCAAGACCAGCATTGATTGCGATCTGTTTGATGGGCTCTTCAAGAGCGTGCGCAACGATTCGAGCGCCAGTTGCTTCATCGGGCTCAAGCGTCTTGGAAAGTTCAAGCACACGGACCTGAGCACGAAGCAGCGTGACACCGCCACCGGCGACGACACCCTCTTCGATTGCAGCCTTGGTGGTGCTGACAGCATCTTCAATGCGGTGCTTCTTTTCCTTCAACTCAACTTCCGTCGCCGCGCCAACCTTCAGGATGGCGACGCCACCGGACAACTTGGCGAGACGCTCTTGCAGCTTCTCGCGGTCGTAGTCAGAATCGGTGTTCTCGATTTCAGCCTTGATCTGTGCAACACGGCCATTGATGTCGGCTTCGTTGCCGCCACCCTCGATGATTGTGGTTTCGTCTTTCGAAACAACAACCTTGCGAGCACTACCGAGAAGATCAAGCGTGGTGTTTTCGACCTTGAGTCCGATGTCTTCGGTGATGACCTGTCCGCCGGTGAGGACGGCCATGTCTTGAAGCATCGCCTTACGACGATCGCCAAAGCCTGGAGCCTTCACTGCAACTGCGTTGAACGTGCCACGAATCTTGTTCACCACGAGCGTGGCCAGTGCTTCGCCTTCAATATCTTCGGCGATGATCACAAGTGGCTTGCCGGTTTGCATGACTTTTTCAAGCACCGGAACAAGATCGCGAACTGAAGTGATTTTTCCAGAAACCAAAATGATGTACGGATTATCGAGCGAGGCTTCCATACGATCGGTGTCGGTCACGAAGTACGGGGAGATGTAGCCCTTATCGAAGCGCATACCTTCGACAAGGTCCATTTCCATTCCGAAGGTGTTGGATTCTTCGACAGTGATGACGCCGTCCTTGCCCACCTTGTCGATGGCCTCGGCGATGGTGGCACCAATTTCAGGATCGGCAGCAGAGATACCGGCAACCTGCGCGATTTGGCTCTTGTCTTCGACATCAACCGCCATCGCGTGAATACTCTCAACCGCAACAACAACAGCGGCCTCGATGCCTTTCTTCACGGACATGGGATTTGCGCCAGCAGCAATATTGCGCAGACCTTCACGGACCATCGACCACGCAAGAACGGTGGCGGTGGTGGTGCCGTCGCCGGCCACGCTGTCGGTCTTCTTGGCAACTTCCTTGACCAGTTCGGCGCCGATCCTTTCGAACGGATCTTCGAGATCGATCTCCTTGGCGATCGACACACCGTCATTGGTGATTGTGGGAGCGCCCCACTTCTTGTCGAGCACCACATTGCGACCCTTTGGGCCGAGAGTGACGCGCACGGCGTCCGCCAGCTTGTTCATGCCAGCTTCGAGACCACGTCGGGCCTGCTCGTCGAATTCGATGATTTTGGCCATCGGTAGTTCCTCTCAGGTTGCGGGTAGGGCCTGCGAAAGCAGACCAAGGGGATTCAGCCGAAGGCCGACCGCCAAGCAATTCACACTGCTAGGGAGTTAGCACTCTCGGTTGGAGACTGCTAACAGGAAACCACCAGAAACGGCAAACCGCAACCTCGGGTCAGGCGCCACCGGCCACGGCCTGCATGATTGAGACCGTGATGCCGTCAGGGACTGGGGTATCGAGGCCTTGAAGGAACCGGACATCGTCATCGTCGACGAACACATTGACGTAGCGCACAAGGCTGCCATCGTCGGCCAGAAGCTTTTCGGTGAACCCCGGGTGGGCCGCCTCAAGGGAGGAAAATACCTGGGCGACCGTTGAGCCCTCTACCGACACCGTGGACTGACCCGAGGTGAGAGGGCGGAACACTGGGGGAATTCGGACGGTGACGCTCATGACAGGAATCCTCAAAGGTCGGAGGCGAACGGAACCCAACTCTAGCGAGCAGCCCCTCTTCGCGCCCATCTCGGTTCTTCCCCTTGCTCCCAGCGCCGGCCTCGCCCACCATGGTGGCCATGACCGAGCTTCGGACCCACACTGCGAGCGAGTTCGCCCTCAACGATCTCCTCGCCGCCAAAGGGACCACCACCGTGTCGGTTTGCATCCCCGCCCGAAATGAAGAATCCACTGTTGGGCAGATCGTTGAACGCATTCGAACCAAACTCGTCGAAGGGCACGGGCTCGTGGACGAAATTGTGGTGGTCGACGACCACTCCACCGATCGCACCGCAGAGGTGGCTGCGAATGAAGGTGCCATCATCGTTGATGCATCAACCACTCTCGCCGACTACGGACCCGGACACGGCAAGGGCGAAGCACTTTGGAAGTCGCTATTCGCCTCCACTGGCGACATCGTCGTGTGGTGCGATGCCGACGTTCGCGACTTCAACACGTGGTTTGTTTCAGGATTACTCGGGCCACTGCTCAGTTCTCCCGACATCGGTTTTGTCAAAGGTTTCTACGAGCGCCCCGTCGACGGTCAGGTGCGCGGCGGCGGAAGAGTGACCGAACTTGTTGCCCGTCCATTGCTCACTATGTGTTTCCCCGAACTCGGCGACATCGTGCAACCGCTTTCCGGCGAGTACGGAGGCAGACGTTCGGTTCTCGAGGCGGTGCCATTTGTCGAGGGTTACGGCGTCGACATTGCAATGCTCATCGACATCGCAACGAAATTTGGTGCTTCGTCAATTGCCCAAGTCGACCTTGGTGAGCGCATTCACCGCAATCGCCCATTGCATGAACTTTCACCAATGGCCGCACAGGTAATGCAAGCGGCGCTGCGGCGCACCGGAACAGGCCTTGCTCCCGACCACTTCACGCTGGCACCGCCCGATCTCGAGGCCATCGACATCGTGTACCGCGAACGACCTGCCCTCGTAACGCTTCCCGAATATCGGGCATTGCATTCAGACCGACTTCGCTAAGTTCAATCCCATACAGTCCGCCTATGGACTTTGGAATCATCTTCGCCAACACCGGTGCCTACGCAAAACCCGAAGGTGCTCTCATCATCGGCCAAAGCGCCGAAGCAAACGGCTTCGAAAGTATTTGGGCTGTTGAGCATCCCGTTGTTCCCAAGGGTTACATCAGCGAGTACCCCTATTCGCCCGATGGAAGAATGCCGGGCGCCGAGACGTCGCCGATCCCCGATCCGCTCGTTTGGCTCACTTGGGTTGGCGCGCATACCACAACAATCAAACTTGCGACTGGCGTGATGATCCTTCCGTTGCGTGAACCACTCGTTCTCGCCAAGGAATGTTCAACACTCGATCTGCTCACGGGCGGAAGATTCATTCTTGGTGTTGGCGTTGGATGGCTGCATGAAGAGTTCGATGCCATCGGTGCAGGTTGGGAAGACCGCGGAGCACATACCGACGATTCCATTCATGCTTTACGAACGATTTGGGAGAACGAGGTCTCAACCCACGAGGGATCGCACTCCTCGTTCAACGATGTGTACTCCTTTCCAAAACCTGCCAATGGAAAAATTCCAATCGTTGTTGGCGGCCATTCAAAACCGGCGGCGCGACGAGCCGGTCGCTATGGCGACGGTTTCTTCCCCGCCGATCCCCGATTCTTACCTGAATTACTTCCCATTATGCGCAAGGCGGCCGAAGAAGCCGGACGCGATCCAAGTTCCATTCAAATCACTACCGGCACACTGCCCGACCTTGATACCGCAAAAATGCTCGCCGACTTGGGCGTTTCGCGATTGCTCGTCCCGCCACTGTCATCACATCCGACAAAACTTCCCGACAAGATGGCGAAGTTTGCCGAAGACGTAATCGCCAAGTTCTAACCATTAGTGCTCGACAAGTTCGAGTGCTATTTCGACAGCACAACCAACTGGATCACGCAATGCTCGTTCTTCGCCGAATCGAGCAACCATCGACTCAACGCTGAATCCAACGGGAAATTCAGGTAACGGGTCGAACACCTCGCCAACGATGGCAACGCACGGAACTCCTGATTGCGCGCACATTTGTGCGACACCTCCAACAACTTTTCCGTCGAAAGATTCCTCGTCAAGAAAACCTTCACCGGTAATAACTAAATCGGCGTCGTCGATCAACTGATCGAGATCTTTTTCGTCGGCAACTAGAGCGAAGCCGCTTACAAGTTGAGCTCCAATTGTTGCCAACCCACCAGCAAGCCCACCGGCCGCACCACTTCCTTCGATATCACCAACCACCACACCGCTTTCTTGTTCATACACCTGTGCCAGGCGTTCAAGTCGGCGTTGTAGCAATTTCACTTGTGCAGGTGTCGCCCCCTTTTGAGGCGAGAACACTTCGGCGGCATCAACAAACCGAGTGCGAACATCGCATGCAACTTCAAGATCGATACCGCGGAAACGGTGAGTTGGATGCATTGCTTTTAACGCACCGAGGCCGCCATCGGTTGTCGCCGAACCACCAACACCAACAATCACTCGTCGCGCTCCCGATTCCACTGCATCGATGATCAACTCACCGACACCTCGAGTGGTTGCTTCGATCGGATCGTTTATTTCCGCTCCACCAGCAAGGATGAGCCCCGCCGCTTCGGCCATCTCAATGACAGCAACACCGCGAAACAACCGCCACGAGGCCTGCACTGGAATTCCCTGAGGGCCGCAGACCACGGTGGAGCGATTCGCACCACCGAGCACATCAAGAAATCCTTCACCGCCATCGGCTAACGGAACGGCCACCGCGTCGTGTCCAGCCTCACGAAGGGCACCCGCAATTTCGTGAGCGAAGGAAGTTGCCGACACGGTGCCCTTCAATTTGTCGGGAGCAACAACGATTCGCATCCCACCAGTGAATCAGCCAAACGACACACGTGCGTTCAACTGCCAAAGATCAAATATCGAGGCCGGTCATCACCAGCACTGTCGCTCCACTTAGGTCAGCCGGAGACGGCTGAGGCATTGGTCCAACTGCACTTGGGTCGAGGCCCAGCACTTTCGCAACATCGAGAGCATCGGCTTCAGACCCATCGACATAAAAGATGGTGGTCTTCTGCTGAAGTGTCTGCGAATCGCCTATCGACACCTGGGTATATCCGCGCGATAGCAACAAATCTCGGGTGCGGGTGGCAAGCCCCGTCGTAGTGGTGGCATTCACGACCTTGACCTTCACGGTGGCCGGAGGGTTCCCCACCATGGTCGTAGTTGTTGATGTCGCATTCGGCGCGACGGCGGTGGATGCAGAACTCGATCCGCCATCGACCTGCGAACTGTGATTTCCATAGCCAAGACCCAGAAGGGCAAATCCAACAACTAGAGCGAAAACGACAACGACAACGCCGGCCCCGCTAACGCGACTATCGCCAGCCGGATCAGGGGTCTCGGTGGTCATCTCATGAACCAGGAGGCTCGCCGACCTGTTGCGCGTGCTCCTGACGAGCACGACGGCGACGGTCACGCAAGCGACGAAGACGTCGGACACCAAGCGGGTCGTACTCGTAGGCTTCGGGGTTCTCGAGCATCTGGCCGAGAATTTCGTAATAGCGGCTCGCCGACAACTCGAAGCGCTCCTGAATGAGCGTCTCCTTTGGGCCGGTTTCGTTCCACCAGCTGCGCTCGAAATCGAGGATCGCCTTTTCGCGTTCGGTGAGTTCCATCGCTGTTGATGTTCGCCCGCAAATGGCTCTGGCGCAAGCACCCTCCGCTATGCGTCGCTGACCACGGATTTCTTACCGGGATAGGGTCACCGTCATAGCGAAGGGGGAGCCATGGGGCCACTTGAAGGTGTCAGAATCATTGAACTTGCCGGGCTAGGAGCGCTGCCGTTCGGCACACTCAAACTTTCCGATATGGGCGCCGACATCATTCGGGTGCACCCACTCCACGAAGTTCCTACAGGAGAGCGCCCAACTTCGCGAACAAGCGAATTCGATCGGGGCAGACGTTCAATTGCCATTGATCTGAAAAGTCCGAGTGGCCTCGAACTTCTTCTTCGACTTATCGAGAAAGCAGATGTCTTTTGTGAAGCGTTCCGTCCCGGGGTGTGTGAACGGCTTGGTATCGGTCCCGATGTCCTTCTCGAACGCAACCCCAAACTTGTCTACGGCCGGCTCACCGGCTGGGGTCAGGAAGGTCCACTTTCCCATACTGCTGGTCATTCGCTGAACTACGAAGCAATGACCGGTGCGATTGGCTCCATCGGTTCCGAAGGGATGCCACCAACCCCAATGTTGCAGGTGTTTGGCGACTTTGCCGGTGGTGGACTGCACCTTGCATTTGGCGTTGTTTGCGCTCTTTTTGAGGCTCAGCGTTCGGGGAAAGGTCAGGTCATCGACGCATCGATGATCGATGGTGTTATGTCGATCTACCAAGTGTTTTATGGAATGACTCGCGGCGGATTCCACACTGGTCCTGTCGGAACAAACCTCTTCGATGGTGGTGCGCCGTTCTACAACGTGTACGAAACCGCCGATGGCAAACATGTCACTGTCGCTCCAATCGAAGCGAAGTTTTACGTGCAACTTCTCGAAAAACTGAACATCAATCCCGCATCGCTTCCTGACCAAAACGACACATCGGGTTGGCCAACGATCAAAGCGCGCTTCGCTGAAGTCTTCCGGACCAAGACTCGCGATGAGTGGGACTCAATCCTCGAAGGGACCGATTGTTGTTACGCACCAGTGCTTTCGTTCGCCGAAGCAGAGCAACACCCGCACAATGTTGCCCGCGGCAACTTTGTAACGATTGACGGCTCAACTCCACAGTTACGTCCCGCACCGCGTCTTAGTCGTACCCCCGGTGAGGTGACTGCCACCTACGCCTATCCCGGATGTGACACGGAATCCGTACTCGCCGAATTCGGACTTGAGTCTGATGAAATTTCATCTCTCGCCACTCACCGCGTCATCGCTTGGTAACTCACCAGACGTAACTCACCAGACGTAACTCACCAAACCTTGCAGAGCCCGAAGTGGGATTCGAACCCACGACCCCCTGTTTACAAGACAGGCGCTCTGACCAGCTGAGCTATCCGGGCAAGGTGGGACATCTTATGTTCGGCGACAGAGCCGAAATTCATCAAACTCAAATATCAGCCGGCAGTGGGTGTAAGCGCACCTGGGCCTGTCCAGTTCCCGCTCGAAACATTGGCCAACCATTCATCGAGGGCGATGCCGTTGACGTTGTCGTCGATGTTGTGAGAACCGGCCGGAGGATAGGTGCCAGCCGACGCGGTAAGCGCTTCCATCAGCGCAAGATGACCACCGGCGGAGTCCAGGTTGGAACCGATACCGGAGGGTTCGGAACCTTTATCGTCGATGGGCCAGAAGTGGTTGTTGAATCTGAGTCCTTCGACTTCGATCCGCAACCCGAAATCACGATTGCGGCAACGGCCAACACACAACAACTAACCCCGAGTACCCGACGGGCTGAAACTTCGCGTTTTCCGCTCATGGGAAGACTTTACGCGAGCGATGTCCCCAACTCGGCTTCAAGTTCGTGCTTCAGTACCTTGCCGGTTGCGTTGTAGGGCAAAGATTCTTTGAACACAACGTGTGCCGGCACCTTGTACTTCGCGAGCTCAAGAGCAACCCAATCCCGAACGCCCTCTGCGTCAAGATTCGAACCCGGTTTTGCGACAATTACCGCGGCAACCTCTTGGCCAAGTTGATGATGCGGCACACCCACAACTGATACCTCAGAAACCTCGGGATGTTCCTCAAGTCGTTTTTCGATTTCGATGGGATAGATGTTCTCACCACCGCGGATGATCAAATCGCGCATACGACTTTCGAGATAGAGAACGCCGTCGATTACTCGACCAAAATCGCCGGTTCGATACCAGCGGCGTTCGTCAAGTGCCTTCGCCGATGCTTCGGGATTCTCCCAGTAACCAAGAAAGACAACTGCACCGCGAATACAAATCTCGCCGACTTCTCCGTCGGTCACAACCACCCCTTCTTCGTCACGAATTTCAACTTCACACATCGCTTCAACGGTTCCGACTGAAGCGGGATGGGTGTCCATGGTGACGCCACCCAGGCGAGAACCCGATCCAAGTGTTTCGCTCATTCCATAACCAACACCAATGCGGGCCTGCGGCAACTTCTGGGCCAGCAAACGAAGCAATTCGGGTGAATACGTGGCGCCCCCTCCACCCACGACGACAACACTTGAGGTGTCGTAGTGGTCGAAATCGGAATGTTCAAGCAAGCGCCAAAATTGCGTTGGAACTGCACTCCAACCGGCAACCGAATGTTCTTGGGTAAGTCGAAGATGCGTCTCCTCTTTCCAAGCGCCTACCGGAGGAAACACCAATCTCGAACCGGTGTAATGAGCAGTAATGAGGGGAACGACACCAGAAACGTGGAACAACGGACTGGCCAAGATACTTGAAGGCTGGATCGGCGCGGGTGTGCCAGCAGTAGGTGCGGGGACTGGATTGAGCACCGCGTTCACCGCCCCAGACGTCATTACTGCAAGCGGAAAGTGAACAAAATTGCGATGCGAAAGACACGCCGCCTTTGGACGCCCCGTTGTCCCACTTGTGAACAACAACACCGCAGGATCGTCTTCATCAATGTCATTGGTCGGTAACGAAGGATCTCCGTCACGAGCCGGTCCGATAAGCCCGCTGAGTTCAGAAAGATCGTGTACCTCAACTTCCGCAGGTAACCCAGCCTCGTTGAGACGCTCACGACGAGGGCCATCGGCAAAGACAAGCGTGGGTGCAGAAAGTTCAACACCATGGAGTAACTCTGCTGACGTCCACCAACCATTGAGGCTCGAGACAATCGCCCCGCTTACAAGTGTGGCCCACCAACCAATGACATATTCGGGAACGTTGGCCGATGCGAACGCGACCCGATCGCCTTTCTTCACACCCTTCGCCGCCAGCCACGCGGCAACTCGAGCAACCGATGCCTGCACATCATTAAACGAAAGCGTCACATCAGGAAACACGAGATTGGGAAGATCGCCGTGACGAGCAGTGTTGGTGACCATGACCTCTCGGATATTGCCGAGTCGGTTCTTGAATACCTTGCACTCAACACCAAGTACCGGTTCCTCCGCGATCTCGAAGGGCGCTCCTTCTTGAAAGAGCACATCGGCGCCCTCGGGCGGTTCCCAAATCCACGTTGATCCTGGCATTGTTGATCCCCTCGGCGACCTGAAGCATGGCCCGATCCTCTGATCGGCTTTCTTTCCCTCGAACTATAAAACCAGAGCAAACCTAATGACTCCACATCGCATGGGCCGGTAACGTCCTGCCTATGAGCATCTTGGGGAATCACGTGGTCCGGAAAGAAGATCCGGCGCTACTCACTGTTGGGGGAACCTACGTCGACGACATCATCAGCGAGGGCGCTGCCCATGTTGTCTATGTGCGCTCGATGGTCGCCCACGGCGACATCGTTTCAATTGACGTCGCCGAAGCGCTAAGGGCACCTGGAGTTCTCGACATCGTTTCGGCGGGTGACATTGCGCTCGAAACAATCAAGCCGATCGCCATGGTCGATCCTCGATTTGCCCGACCAGTGTTAGCAACTGGCCGAGTCCGTTATGTCGGCGAGCCGATTGTCGCGGTTGTGGCCGAGACCCGAACCGCAGCAGTCGATGCCGCTGAACTTGTCATTGTTGAGATTGATTCGCTCGAGCCAGTGATCGATCCGCTCACGGCACTCGATCCCTCATCGCCAATGCTCTTTCCCGAGATTGGCTCCAATGTTGCGGCCCATACGCCACACCGTGGCGATCCCATCTCATTCGATGACTACGACATAGTGATTACTCAAACCACAGTGAATCAACGGCTTGCCCCCGCACCCATCGAAAACCGAAGCGCTCTGGCATGGTGGGAAGACGAGCGCCTCATCATTGAAATTGGTTGCCAAGGGACCCATCCTGTCCGCGCCACAATCGCCGAGGTCTACCGAATGGACCCAGAACAACTGCGCGTGATTTGTCCCGATGTCGGTGGCGGCTTCGGAGCGAAGGCGCACGCTGCCCCCGAAGCGATGCTCTTGGGCGAACTCTCTCGACGCATCGGGCGCCCGGTGCGCTGGAGTGAAACACGTTCCGAGAACCTGACCGGTATGGGTCACGGGCGCGGACAGATCCAAACCGTCACTCTTGGTGGCACAAGAGACGGCGACCTGCAGGCCTATCAAATCGATATCGTCCAAGATGGCGGCGCGTACCCGAACATAGGCGCCATCCTTCCGTTCGCCACCCGCATTATGGCCACCGGCGTTTACGATATTCCTCTCGTATCGGTGACATCACATTCGGTTGTCACGAATACAACACCAACCGGTGCCTACCGTGGGGCAGGGCGCCCGGAAGCATCAGCAGCAATCGAACGGGCGGTCGATTTGTTTGCCCTCGAAGCCAACCTTGACCCCGCCGAGGTTCGTCGTCGCAATTTCATCGCCAATGACGCGTTTCCGTTCACGACTGCGACCGGAACCGTCTACGACATTGGCGATTACGAAGGTTCACTCGACCGCGCTCTTTTCGCCGCAGGCTACGAAGAGTTGCGTGCTGAACAAGCGCGTCGTCGCACTGCGGGCGACCCTGTGCTCATGGGCATTGGAATGGCCACCTATGTGGAAATCACGGCAATGTCCGGAGGCAGCGAATACGGATCGGTTGACTTACTTGCCGATGGACGTGCTCGCGTTGTCACCGGTTCGAATCCTTATGGGCAGGGACATGTCACCTCGTGGTCGATGCTCGTTCATGAACGCACCGGCATACCGATGGACATGATCGATGTTGTCTATGGCGACACTGATCTTGTTCCCAGTGGCGAAGTGACCGGCGGGTCTCGTTCTCTTCAAATTGCCGGTAGCGCGGTTTTCGATGCGGCCGGAAAACTTGTTGATCTTGCCCGTGAGCGCGCTGCCAATCTCCTTGAAGCGAATCCTGATGACATTGTTCTTGATACTGCTACTGCACAGTTCCATGTCGCGGGGACGCCTGCAGTTGGTCTCGGTTGGGCCGATCTTGGAGCGGCTCTAAGTGTCGACTCGCCGCTTGTTGGACTCTCCGATTTTACCGCTAGCGGTCCGTCATTTCCGTTTGGAACCCACATTGCCGTTGTTGATATCGATAGCGAAACTGGCAAAGTCGAACTTCGTCGAATCATTGCATGTGACGATGCTGGCCGAATTCTTAATCCCCTCCTTGTCGATGGCCAGATTCATGGTGGCCTTGCACAAGGAATCTCACAGGCATTATTCGAAGAGGTTCGCTACGACGAGGACGGCAATCCTCAAACTGCCACATTGATCGACTACGCAGTTCCATCGGCCGCTGAGTTTCCAATGTTTGAACGCGTCACCATGGAAACACCGACACCACTCAATCCGCTCGGCGCCAAAGGCATCGGCGAATCAGGCACCATCGGATCAACACCGGCCGTACAAAACGCAGTAGTTGATGCTGTTTCGCACCTCGGCATTCGGCATATCGATATACCTCTCACTCCAGAGCGTGTATGGCGTTCGCTCAATGCAACCTCAAACAACTCAGGCTTGAGTTAGCGCCTTCTCGGCAAGGCGGCGGCGGGTCACCTCGTAGACCGCTAACGCTCCGGCGGTAGCAACATTGAGCGATGCGAGTTCACCAAGCAACGGGATACTGGCAATTGCATCGCAACGGTCGCGGACCAAACGTGACAAGCCCTTGCCTTCTGCCCCCATCACGAGACACACCGGTTCATTCGCAACCTGCAAATTGAACAGATCGGTATCGCCACCCATATCGAGCCCAATCACCCAAACACCGTTTTTCCGCAGTTCGGTAATTGCGTTCGGCAGGCCACCCACCAACGTCATTGGCAGATACTCGACAGCACCTGCGGCAGCCTTTGTCACGGTTGGGGTGATGTGTACGGCGCGATGTTTGGGCAATACCACACCAGTGACGCCGGCACATTCCGCGGAACGCAGTAACGCTCCGAGATTCCCTGGATCGGTAACCCCGTCGACTGCAAGCAAGAACGGGAGCGAACCGTTAGGGCCCTTGCGCTTTGCCAATGTGAGTAAATCGTGATCGCTGAGTTCATCGGCCCGAGCAACAACACCCTGAGGTGATTCGGTACGCGCCACACTGAACAACTTGGTGCGCGTCACTTCACGAACAGGAACTTTTAGGTCGAGGGCAAGGTCGACAATGTCTTGCAGTACTTCGTTATCGTCCTGCGCCTCGGCCACCATGATTTCGCGAACTCGACGTTTTCCAGCAAGAAGCAGTTCGCGAACAGCTTGACGTCCTTCAACCTGATCTCCGCCAAGACCACGGGAAACGCGTTGTCCACGAGCAATCGGACGATCACCTTCACCACGCGCTCGGCGTGTTCCACCCGGCCGGTCGGCTTTGCGCACGGAGGCCGCGGCATGCCGAGCGTGTTTGGCCTCAACCGCCTTCTTTGCCGCACCCGACAATGGTTTGCGTCCATCATCAGACTTCTTTGCACCACCTGCGGTTGGAGCCGCACCCCGTTTGGGCGCCGCACCGCGCTTAGCGGCAGGGGCTCGCTTAAGTGCCGCTCCGCGCTTGGGCGCCGCTCCCCGTTTTGGGGCTGCGCCACGTTGTGGTGCCGCCACTTTTCCGCGACCTTTGGCACCAGCCTTCGGAGCACTACTGGGACCACTTTTGGCGCCCGACTTCACACCAGATTTGGTGCTGCTCTTTCCCCGTGCAGGACTCATCGCTCCACCACTGCTACTGCGATACACGCGATGCCTTCTTCTCGACCGATTGCTCCGAGGCTCTCTGCTCGGTTGCCTTTCAGTGTGACTGGAGCGCCGACCGCTTCTGACAGACGTTCCTGCATGATCTCCCTTTTTGGGGCCAACGCTGGTCGCTCGCAGATAACTGCTGCGTCGACGTTGCCCGGTTCAAAACCTTCAGCGCGCACCATGCGCGCTACTTCACGTAACAATTCAATACTGTCCATACCGGCCCATCTCGGAGCGGTGTCGGGGAAGTGCTGACCAATATCACCAAGACCGGCGGCGCCAAGAAGGGCGTCGGCGCACGCGTGAGCAATGACATCGGCGTCGCTGTGGCCAATAAGTCCGCGTTCGCCATCAAAAACAACGCCGCCAAGAACCAGCACCCGTGCGGGGTCATCTGAAAACGCATGGATATCGAACCCTTGTCCGACCCTCACTGTCATAACGTCAACCTACCCGAGGTCCGCGAGTAACACGTTGGCGATAGCGAGATCATTGGGGCCGGTGATTTTGAGATTCGTTGTCTCTCCCTCGATCACCACAACAATTCCGCCGGCTGCTTCTACTAACACAGCGTCATCGGTTGCATCAGCAGCGCCACTATGAGCATGTCGCAACACATCGGCGCGAAATGCTTGAGGAGTTTGCACTGCGACAAGAACTGACCGATCAATCGTTTGATCAACAACCGCTCGACCATCGGCGTCATGACGAACTCGCTTTACGGTGTCAGTCACGGGAATCGCTGGAATTGCAGCTTCTGCTCCAGCGTGAACAGCAGCGACAACAGCGCGGTGAAGTTGTGCCGATGCAAGTGGACGCGCAGCATCGTGCACCACAATGACTGCGGCGTCTTCATCAATGACGGCGAGGGCAGCGCGAACTGACTCGGCTCGCTCTGCACCACCAACAACTGCGACGTCAGCCAGTCCTTCTTCCACCATCGCGGCACCAATTACTTCATCGCCAGGAGCTAACACGACCACCACATGGTCGGCGGCTGCTCTCGCGATTGCCAGAGATCGATCAACAACACGCTCACCATCGAGGTATTCGTACTGCTTCGGAGTGGATCCGTAACGACGTCCAACTCCGGCAGCCAGAACAATGGTCCACACAGGTCCATCAGCAGGAAGATCAATTGGTGTTGTCATCTCTCTCCCTTTTCGCTGTTTTTGGCTACCTGAAGGCTACGCGATTCACCAGCAATCGAGGGCAACGGCAACGCCACCCCACTAGAGTCGGCACGTGACTGACCGCGAACTTCTCAGCAGCATCGAGTTCTTTAAGGGATTCGAAGGCGATCCGATCGACGCCGTTGTTGCCGCGGCCGAGCAACGCTCATTTGGAAGAAATGGCGTTTTGTTCACCGAAGACGACTCCGCCAATGAACTTTTCGTCGTGGTTTCAGGCCGTATTGCTATTGCCAACCGCTCTCAAGACGGTCGCGAATCCGTCCTCGCCCTTATGGAACGAGGCGATCTTTTTGGCGAAATGCCGCTGTTCGATAACCGAGTCCGCTCTGCCGAAGCTCGAGCTCTTGAGCAGTCCGAAGTCATTGCTCTTCCTTATGCCCCACTTCGCCAGATTTACAAAAATCGACCCGAGTTGCTCTGGAATGTCGTGGAAATGCTGGCGTCACGCCTTCGGGCCACCGATGAGCAACTTGCCGACTCTGTCTTTCTCGACGTCACTGGTCGCACAGCAAAGCGTCTTCTTGAGTTGGCCGGTACCGCCGACGAATTTTCGCTTCCAATTACCCAAGAAGAACTTGCCGGAATGGTCGGTGCGTCACGTGAGCGTGTGAACAAGGCCATTGCCTCGTTTGTCCGCCTTCGCTGGATCGAACAATCCGATCGCCGTTATCGCATTACCAATCGGGAACAACTCGAACTTCGATCCCGCTGAAAACTCACGGTTCGGGAAACGATTCCCCGATCATTTGTTCCGAGATTTCCCATAAACGTTTTGCTGCCTCAACGTTTGTTGCGTAGGGCTTTGCTTCAGCTACTCCGCAATTGGCGAGATAGTTGCCCGGTACGTCAAGGGCTCCGTCAGACACCGCGGCCCATACCTGTGTGGAAGCCCCCACGTCCACGCCCACTCGCGCCGGCAATTCTCCACCGCCAGCCTTCGCACGGGCAACAAGGTCTTTGTAATCCTCCCGGGTGAAATGCCTGCCTAAGTCCGTGGCAACCATGCCGGGATGAACCGCCCAGGCGTGGACACCAAGTGGACCGTAACGGCGTTCAAGTTCAACGACATGAAGAATGTTGGCAGTTTTCGCTTGCGCATACGCGTCCATTTTTGAATAGTCACGATGCTCAAAGTGTGGGTCGTCCCAGATGACATCTCCGGCACCATGACCACCTGAGCTCAACACCACAATTCTTGCGGGAGCACTGGCGGTAAGAAGCGGCAGGAGCCGGCCCACAAGACAGAAATGTCCTAGATGATTTGTTCCAAATTGCAGTTCGAATCCGTCGTTTGTTTGGCCGAACGGAACGGCCATGATGCCCGCGTTTGCAATAAGGACATCGAGTCGATGGTGGAGAGCGATGAATCGATCGGTGAATTGGCGAATGCTTTGCAAAGAATCGAGCTCAAGAATTTCATAGGAGACACGAGCTCCGGGAACCAATTTGCTGATGCGTTCGACCGCATCACGACCTTTTTCTTCCGAGCGAGCAGTAAGCACCACATCTGCACCGGAAGCACACAGTGCTCTCACTGTTTCAAAACCAAGCCCAGTTGTTCCGCCGGTGACAAGGACCAACTTAGCCGAGAGATCAACTCCAGTAAGGACATCGGTGGTTGTCGTTGTTGGTACTTTTGTCATGAAACATCCTCGGGTCCGGGCCATGATGCCGGCCAATCATTGTTCACCGTCATCGACCAATCGGGATCGCGACGTTCAAGAAATGCCATCACACCTTCGTGCGCATCCGGGGCTCCCATGAGGTGCTTATGTAATTCCGTCTCTGCATGATCAACCTGATCGGGAGTCATCGCAAACGTGCCCCATAACAATCTCTTGCTCACCGCAACCGAGACCGGGGCCGTGTTCACTGCCATATCGTGTGCAACTTCAAGTGCATGGGGAAGAACCTCGTCATTCGCCAACACCCGCGATGCCACACCGAGATCACGTGCTTCGGCGCCGGTAAATGTTCGACCCGTCAGCAAAATATCGGCGGCATTGGCTACTCCAACGAGTCGGGGCAGCGTCCAGTGGCTCATCGCATCAGGCATGACCCCACGACGCACCTGCACAATCCCGTACTTAGCGTCGTGAGCCATAAAGCGAAGATCGCAATGAAGTGTGAGCGTGAAACCAATGCCGATCGCGTGTCCGTTTACGGCTGCGATAACAGGCTTTCGAATTCGCCAGGCGGGCGGAGAAACCGGATTTGAGCTGAACGGACGCTCGGCATTCTCGTTTGGCGCAGCAAATACCGCCGAACCATTACCAAAGTCGGCACCTGCACAAAACGCCGGTGGAGTTCCGGTGAGTACAACGACTCGAACATCATCGGAGACATCAGCCATTTTGTAAATCTCACCAAGTGCATTACCCATCGCACCACTAAATGCATTACGCGTTTCGGGACGGTTCAATGTGGCGACGAGTACTCCGTCATCGTGGAGTTCCGCGAGTAAATCACTCGTCCCTGTTTCGATGACTCGCGTCATCGTTTTGCTCCGGGGGTTGCTTTGAGTTCTGCAAGTAACTCGGCGATGCAGTCATCGGTGATGGGGTAACCCGGGAAATAGAGACAGACCCGATCGGCCTCATGTCCGAAGCGACGAACAATCTCGGCTGCTACCTGCTTTGGAGTGCCGACAACAGCGATCGTGTTGAGTACGTCTTCGTCAATAAGCCCGGCCATCCCCGCCCAATCGCCCTGCTTCGACTTGGCATTGAGTTCGGGCTGCAAATCGCCCCGCCCTTGAACATCAAGCACCGGCTTGTACGAAGGGGTCGAACCGTAGAACCCCAACAAAAACTTCACGCCTTCTGAAGCCGCAGCAATTTCTTCGTCAGTTCGCCCAACCGCGCAGATCACTTCAAGGATAATTTCGAAATCATCGCGATTACGCCCACCCTTTTTGAAACCTCGTTCCACCGCAGGCATCGTGCGCTCAGCGAAGTGGCGCTCAGAATTAAACGGCATGACCAACAGGCCATCGGCGACTTCCGCGGTCATTTCACACATCTTGGGACCAAGCGCACCGACAAGAACCGGAACTTTGCCAAACGGATTGGGGCCAGGATCGAAATTCGGCGTCATTAGGGTGTGCGTTGTCCATTGACCTTTGAAATCGAACGGACCTTCACCAGCAAAATGGTTGAGGATCGCTTTCGTAGCGCTCACCCATTCACGCATCTGGGCAACGGGCTTTTCCCAGACCGATCCGTATCGCTTTTGGATATGAGGACGAATCTGCGATCCGAGGCCAAGACGAAATCGGCCTTCGGAAAGCAACTGCAGATCATTGGCCGAATAGGCGAGATGCAGCGGGCTGCGGGGAAATGCCATCGCCACATTGGTCATAAGGTCGATCTGGGTAGTGGCCGTGGCCAGGACCAAGGGGAAAAACACATCATGAGAGTTTTCAAAGGTGAACAGGCCGTCGGCACCTAGGGCTTGGAGTTCTGCGGCACGTTGCGCCGAGCCTGTTGGCCCCGACGTGGCCAGTGCAATGTCGATTTTCATGTACTCCCGTTTCTTTACTCTTGAGCGATAAAGGCCTTTCTAGCCGTTCTCTCTGGGGGCCACTGCGCCTCGAAGACGGCAAACCCGAAGAAATAGGATCTGTTTGCTGCCGAAAACGAGCTCAATTTCAGTGGCGTTTCCCATTGTTTGCTCAGTTTTGCACTACGGCCTCCGCACAGATTGTTCGAACGGCATCAACTCAGAACGATGCGCCCGCCCCGTTCCGACCCAAGGTTTCGCAAGCCCCGGGCACCTTGGAGGTTCACTATCGAATTCACGCAGTGACGATCGTCCCCGCGACACGATCGTGGATGCCTTTGTACGCTGGTCCGACCACCGCGGGAACACCGAGCACGGCGATCCACCCTGCCGCCAATCCGACAGGCACGCGCAGCAATGCGACGGCGAGCGCTCCCAGCAGGAGAACGCCGATCCGCAACGCGGCCCGGACACCTGACACCGGCGTGCCGTCATCTCGATAGACCCGCTGGCCGAACGAAGGCTCGTTCAGCACGATGTCACCACGCACTGCAGGCATGCGGCTGCGTCGAGACCACACCGGAAGGAGATAGTTCTCTTCGCACACACAAGCCTCTGGCGAGGCTGGTGCCCTGGTAGCCGACGACGGCTGCTCCGTCCTTCGCCACCGAGAACCAGAAAGGCTTGGCGCCATGTACCTCAGGAACGACCGAGAACACGTCGGCGCCGCCGAACGAGGTCAGTCGGTTCGTTGTCACGAGCTTGTCCAGTAGTCCAGGGTCCTGCCACGCAGCCGAACTCATCGCGACGTCGACCGCAGCCACGTGCTCGGGTCCTGATCCTGCGAGTCCGTGCCCGTCGCAGACACCCAGACGAAGAAGCCTGCGATCGCAACGAGCCACAGGAAGCTCAGCCACACCAGTGCGCGCCGCGATGGCCGCCGCTGCACTTCACTCTCCGCCGTCGAGTTTTGCACCCACACATCATGACCGACTGGCGCTCTACCACGCTCGCTGATCGCAACCATCCATCAGGCAGCATTCGCAACCGCCCAGCATCGAAGGAAGCACCTTCTGCGAGTCTCTGAGGGACTGCTCTTTGTGCCCCCTATCTGCTCCTGTTGCCGAACCTAAGTTTCTGTGACATCTGAATCGGCATCTGACAGCCGATTCGCGCCCGTAGCAACCAAAATCGATATCAAACAGCGAATACTCTCAGTTGTATCGCTCAAGGATGCTGGCCTCGGCCATGCGACCTAAGCCTTCGGTGATAGCACGTGCCCGGTGATCACCCACACCCTCAACTGACTCAAGATTTCGCTCAGTCGCCTTCATGATCGCGTCGAGCGAACCGAAATGGTTCACGATGCGCTCAATAATATTGTCGGGTAATCGTGGGATACGCGACAACATTCGATAGCCCTTGGGTTGCACCAAAGCATTCAGATCGTCGGCGTGTTGTAAATGCAAAACATTGGCAACGGCACCAAGATCGAGCAACTGTTCCATTTCGATCGCCGACAATCCCGCCGATGCTTCAGCGAAATGCCAGTCGTTGTCTTCATGGAGGTAATCGAGCACCACTGCGCGACGTTCGTCAACAACACCAGAAATAGCTTCTTCAAGTTGCAAGCGGAACAAGCGGCCATCAACACCAAGTTCGATGATGTCGAGTTCGATTTCTTCGGCGATGCGTCGCACCATTTCAGTACGCTGCAACATCACCACAACATCCCGAACCGTGACCAGGCCTTCCACCTCGAGGGCAGTGAGATTATTGGACACTTCGACAAGGCGTTCTTTGTAACGCTCGAGTGTTTTCATGGCCTGGTTGGCGCGATCAAGCAAACGAGGGATAGGGACCAATTGGTGTTTTTCATCGCCCAGATACACCGCGATAATGGCCATGTCTTCAGATACCGAGATGACGGGCACATTGATTGAGCGGGCAACTCGTTCGGCTGTGCGGTGTCGGGTACCTGTTTCCGAAGTGGGGACATTGGGATTAGGAACCAAATGCACATTGGCCCGGGCGATTCGACTGCCATCGCGGGCTAACACGATGGCGCCGTCCATTTTGGCCAACTCGGAAAGTCGTTGCGGACTAAATGCGGCATCGAGCAAAAACCCACCAGAACAAATGTTAAGCACCTCAGGGCCATCGCCAACAACGATGAGCGCACCCATACCGGACTGAAGAATGCGGTCGAAACCTTCGCGCAATGGTTTGCCGGGAGCGACTGCCGCCAAAGCGTTCAACATTGCATCGCTACGTCGTCTCGCCATGGGCAAAGTGTACCTGCAATGCGTTTCAGAACTCTGAAGATTTCCTGTCGCCAATACCTACAGCGCTCACGGCTTCGGAGATTGTGCCAACGCGAATTGCGATCATGCCGGCAGGAGGATCGGGGGAAAGACGAGGCACCAAAGCGCGAGTGAAGCCAAGACGAGCGGCTTCGGCAAGGCGCCGGTCACCGTGTGCAACTTGGCGTAACTCACCACCCAAACCAATTTCGCCACAGACGACAAGCCCATCGGGAATTGGCGTGTTGTGGCGAGACGAAGCAAGCGCCAACGCAATACCAAGATCGGCAGCAGGCTCAACAATTTTCACGCCACCAACCGCTAGCGCATAGACATCGCGCTTTTCGAATGTGATACCAGCACGCTCGGCCAGCACTGCAAGCAGCAACGAAAGCCGGCCAGAATCGAGACCTTGAGCACTACGGCGCGGCGAGGGAAGCTCTGATTGGGCGACAAGGGCTTGAACTTCCACTAACAGCGGGCGATCGCCTTCCATTGTAGGAACAATGACGGAACCAGAAACACCTTTGCGGCGGTCGGCCAAAAACAATCGGCTGGGATCGGGAACACCGAGCAGGCCGGCTTCGGTCATTTCAAACAATCCGAGTTGATCGGTGGCGCCAAAACGATGCTTCACGGCGCGCAACATGCGCAACGCGTGATGACGGTCGCCTTCGAAGGCCAGCACCGTATCGACAATATGTTCGAGCACACGTGGGCCCGCGAGGCCGCCTTCTTTGGTGACATGACCCACCAAGATCACAGACAGCCCGCGTTCTTTAGCGGTAGTGACCAGACGTGCTGCACTTTCACGAACTTGTGCCACCGAACCCGAGCCCGAACTTATGTCCGGAGTGTGCACTGATTGGATGGAATCGACCACCAGCACCGTTGGTTTTAGTTCGTCCACCGAGGAAATAATGTGCGGCACCGCCGTTTCCGATGCCAACCAAAGATCGGGCTGCAAGGCACCAAGGCGTTCGGCGCGCAAGCGCACTTGCTGTTTGGATTCTTCTGCCGATACATAGAGAACTTTGTGACCTTGGGCGGCAATGGACGCCACTGCCTGCAACAAGAGTGTGGATTTTCCGATACCTGGTTCGCCACCAACAAGCGTGACCGAACCGGGCACGAGACCACCACTAAGCACCCGATCGAGTTCGCCGATACCTGTAGGTCGTGGCTGCCATTCGTGCGCATCGACCTGCGAAATAGGCACTGGCGCATCGCGGCGGCCAAGTAACGCCGCTGAGGTTACCGCGGAGACATCGTCGAACTCTTCAACAAGCGTGTTCCACTCTTCACAACCCGGGCACCGGCCAACCCATTTGGGCACACTGGTACCGCACTCGGTGCAACGAAACACTGCCCTCATTTTGGCCACAAAGACACCCTACGCAGTTGCTGCGACATGACCCGAACGCTAAGGAGCCACGCCCAAAAGCGTGGTACCGATCAAGGTTCAGATGAAACAAAACTCCGCCTGCCGGAGCCGAGACTACTGGTTCTTGCGAACGAGCACTAGCGGTAAGGAGTTCCGCGCAGGGAGCGGTTCGAACGCATCCGTTTCTGCCGCTCCCGGCGGAAAAAAAAGGGAACAGTCAGGCCGGTTAAAACCAAGGCGGCGAGAAACCCAAGTAACTGAAGAAACTTGCTATCAGTGGAACTTACGCTCACCTTGTGACTTTCCGATTTCGTGAAATCGGCAGCAAATGTTCGGGTTTTGCCGGCCACGTCAACAGTGAGAGCGAAGCCCACCATTTCGGCCGGAGGTCGCTGTTCCTCCGCCTCAATTGTTTTCAGTACGCCCCCAGAGGGGTCGCCACCCAGCGCCACGGTGAGCGCCTGATCACCAAAAGCAGCCAAGCCGGCACTGGTATCGATTTCGCCACTGACCTTCACCGTGTTGGTGAAGATGCCATCCTCTCGCTGAATAGACAGATCCCGATAGGGACCATCGGGTCCGCTGAGTTGGGCCAAAAGGGCGTTGGCCTCAGTTGGCGAGGAAAAGTCTTGATGGACACGCAACCAGGTGAGGTCACCCTCTTTCACCACCGGATCGATCGCCCAACCGGCGGCCTCGAGATCGCTGGCTCGCACCGCACGGGCTGGATCGCCCACCCGCTTGAGAGCGGCATCATCGAATCCAATACCTTGGGTAATGGTGCCTTTTCCGTTCCCGTCAACCTTGACCGTGGTACTTAGTTGTACTTGGCAACCGGCCGCCACCAGCATCACAAGACCAAGCCCAATGCATAGGCGCAACAGTTGTCGGGCGGGGGCAATCACGACGCGGACGTTACCAGTCGCCCTCGTAAGCAAAACCTTCGCCCCATAAAAAGAGCCCGGGCTCAGGCCCGGGCTCCAATTCGATTACTGCAAATGATCAAGGACTACTCGGGAGCACCCGTCTCGGCCATTTCCATTGCCGGAGGCTCAAAGCCTTCGGTGGCATGGAACACGATGATGCGATCGCCGGTTTCGGGATCGGGTCCGACATCGACCACGATGTTTTGGCCGGCGCGGAATTCCTTCCAGAGCAAACGCTCCGATAACGGATCTTCCACCATGCGCTGAATGGCTCGACGCAACGGACGAGCACCCAAGGTGGGGTCGTAGCCCTTATCGGCCAGAAGCAACTTGGCGGCTTCGGTAAGTTCGAGACCGATACCTTGGGCCTGCAACTGGTTGGTGACCCGCTTAATGAGTAGATCGACGATGATGGTGACCTCGGGCTTGGACAACTCGTGGAACACGATGGTGTCGTCGATGCGGTTGAGGAACTCGGGGCGGAAATGCGCCTTCAGCGCATCGTTGACCTTTTCCTTCATGCGCTCGTAGGACACCGCTTCGTCTGACTTGCCGAAACCAATATTGGCCTTACGAAGATCGGCAGTGCCGAGGTTCGAGGTCATGATGATCACAGTGTTGCGGAAGTCGACTGACCGACCTTGTGCGTCGGTGAGACGGCCTTCTTCAAGAATCTGCAACAGCGTGTTGAACACATCGGGATGTGCTTTTTCGATCTCGTCGAACAACACCACGGAAAACGGCTTCCGACGAACCGCTTCGGTGAGCTGGCCACCTTCTTCGTAACCGACATAGCCGGGAGGCGAACCGACAAGACGACTGACGGTGTGCTTCTCCATGTATTCGGACATGTCGAGCGAGATAAGCGAATCTTCATCGCCAAAGAGGAACTCGGCGAGGGTCTTGGCCAATTCGGTCTTACCAACACCCGATGGGCCGAGGAAGATGAACGAACCTGACGGGCGCTTGGGATCTTTCAGACCCGCACGAGTACGACGGATGGCCTGACTGACAGCCTTGACGGCCATCTCCTGACCAATGACGCGCTTGTGCAGTTCGTCTTCCATTCGGAGGAGACGAGCGGTTTCTTCTTCGGTGAGTCTGTAAACAGGAATACCGGTCCAGAGCGAAAGCACTTCAGCGATGGACTCTTCGTCGACCTCATCAAAGAGATCGATGCCGGAATCCTTCATTTGCTGCTCTTTTACTTCCTTCTGGGCAAGCAACTCTTTTTCGCGATCGCGCAAGCGACCAGCTTCTTCGAACTGTTGTGCTTCGACAGCGTCTTTCTTTTCCTGGACAACCTTGGCGATTTCGTTTTCGAGTTCTTTGAAATCGGGTGGGGTTTCCATGCGCTTAATACGCAGACGTGAACCGGCCTCGTCGATGAGGTCGATGGCTTTGTCGGGGAGGAAACGATCGGCGATGTAACGATCGGCAAGGTTTGCTGCAGCAACCAGCGCTTGATCGGTGATGGTGACACGGTGATGTGTCTCGTAACGATCGCGAAGTCCCTTAAGGATTTCGATGGTGTGCGCCACGGTGGGTTCTTCCACCTTGATGGGCTGGAAACGACGCTCGAGCGCAGCGTCCTTTTCGAAATGTTTGCGGTATTCATCGAGCGTTGTTGCACCAATGGTTTGCAGTTCGCCACGAGCCAACATGGGCTTGAGAATGCTGGCAGCATCGATTGCGCCTTCAGCAGCACCGGCACCAACGAGCGTATGGATTTCGTCGATGAACAAAATGATGTCGCCTCGGGACTTGATTTCCTTGAGCACCTTTTTGAGACGCTCTTCGAAATCGCCGCGGTAACGCGAACCGGCCACAAGTGCGCCGAGGTCGAGGGTGTAGAGCTGCTTGCCGGTGAGGGTCTCGGGGACCTGATCGGCAGCAATGGCCTGGGCCAGACCTTCGACAATGGCAGTCTTGCCAACACCAGGTTCGCCGATAAGAACTGGATTGTTCTTGGTTCGACGGCTGAGCACCTGCATGACGCGCTCGGTTTCTCGGGCGCGACCAATAACGGGATCAAGCTTCTTTTCGCGAGCAAGTTGCGTGAGGTTGCGACCGAATTGATCGAGAACGGCGGAACCACTTGGCGATGTTTCGCCTGAGCCACCAGCGGTGGCCCCAGCCTTTTCACCTTGCTGTGGACCAGGACCCGAATAGCCCGAAAGCAACTGAATAACTTGCTGACGAACACGAGAGAGATCGGCTCCAAGTTTTACGAGCACCTGAGCGGCAACACCTTCGCCTTCACGAATGAGGCCAAGGAGGATATGTTCGGTGCCGATGTAGTTGTGGCCAAGTTGCAGCGCCTCGCGCAATGAAAGTTCGAGAACCTTCTTGGCGCGCGGGGTGAAAGGAATGTGGCCGCTGGGCGAAGAGCCACCCTGACCAATGATCTCTTCAACCTGCGAGCGCACAGCTTCGAGAGAAATGCCGAGTGATTCGAGCGCCTTAGCGGCGACACCCTCGCCCTCATGAATAAGCCCGAGCAAGATGTGCTCGGTGCCGATGTAGTTGTGGTTCAGAAGCCGCGCTTCTTCCTGCGCCAACACAACGACCCTGCGGGCCCTATCGGTGAACCGTTCGAACACTTTGTTACCTGCTTCCCAGACGGGGATACGTGAGGCAAGTGTATCCACCGACTCCGCAATCACCTCCTCGGTTGAGGTTCGCGTGGCGGCGGCGAATAACGTGACCCCATGGCAGCAGTGTCCCCCCTCCTCCAACTCCCGGTCCTTCAGGCCGACCTGATTCGGGTTGAGGAAGCACTCAAGGCCTCGGTTGTGACAACCGACCCATTTCTCACCGAGGTGGCCAGCCATCTGATCCTCGCCGGTGGCAAGCGAGTACGGCCCGCATTCAGTGTCACCTCAGCGGCGACTTCCCAACCCCAGATGGGCCCCGCCACCGACAACGTCATCATGGGCGCCGTGGCGGTAGAACTCGTCCACCTCGGATCGCTCTACCACGACGATGTAATGGACGATGCCACCACCCGTCGCACGGTCGAAAGCGTGAATGCTCGCTGGGGCAACCTCAAAGCCATTCTCGCCGGCGACTACTTGCTGGCCAAGGCCTCAGGAATTGCCGCATCGCTTGGCACCGAAGTCGCGGGCCTTCTCGCCTCCACAATCGCCACCCTGTGCGAAGGGCAAATTCTCGAGCTGCAACATGCTTTCAATCTTGATCGTTCCGAAGCCGCGTACCTCACGTCTATCGACGGCAAGACCGCCTCGCTTCTTGGAACCGCGTGTCGGGTTGGCGGAATTGTGACCGAACTCCCTCGCAACCAAATCGATGCGCTCACCATTTTTGGTAACTCGTTTGGCATGGCCTTCCAAATTGTCGACGACCTTCTCGATGTCACCTCTACCGACGAAGAACTTGGAAAGCCTGCCGGCCACGACCTCATTGAGGGCACCTACACGCTGCCGGTTATCCGCACCCTCGCGGCCGGAGGCGCTCAGGCCGATGAACTCCGTCAACTGCTTGTGAAGCTTTCACCCCCCAACGGTTCCATCGAGCCTGTCGACGAACCAGCGACACTTGCCGAAGCGCGAGAGTTGCTTCGTTCCTCCTCCGCGGTGGGCGATTCGCTCACCACAGCGCGCGAGTACGTCGAAGCCGGCCAACGCGCACTTGCCCCCTTTGCGGGTACCGAAGCAGTCACCGCACTTGAAGCAGCCGCCGAACATCTTCTCGGCACTGTCCGCTCTGCCGCCTAATTTTTCACTCAATAATTTATGAATGGTGAGGGAACGGCTCAGACGTTCTTTTCGTACACAAGCCGAAGGCCATGCAAGGTCAGCCACGGTTCGGTGTGCTGAATTCGCCGGGAAAACGGCGTGATTATTTCAGCAAGACCACCGGTTGAAATCACTGTGCACTGACCGAGTTCAGCTTCGATTCGATCGCATAGTCCATCAACTTGTGCAGCAAAGCCAAAAACAGCACCAGATTGAATGGATTCAACTGTTGATTTACCAAGCACGCTGCGTGGTGCTTTGAGTTCAACTGCACGCAATGCTGATGCGCGACCGACGAGTGCGTCCATCGAAATTTCGATGCCAGGGGCAATAGCGCCGCCAAGGTAAGCGCCATCTTCTGAAATGGCATCGCAGGTCGTTGCGGTTCCAAAGTCTGCGATGATCGTTGGGCCCCCATACAGATCAAATGCGCCGATGGCATTGGCGATGCGGTCGGCACCGACCTCTTTCGGATTGTCGTAGTCGATACGAATACCGGTACGAACGCCCGGCTCGATAACTACCGGTTCGAAATCAAAATGGCGGTTAGCGATTTCGCGCAACGTCGCGGTAACGCGGGGAACACCCGACGAGATCGCGATGCCATCAAGATCGGCAAAACTGTTGCGGCGAAGGGCAAGAAAGCCTTGCAACATGACCGCGAATTCATCGCTAGTGCGGTCGGCCGCGGTGGAAATGCGCCAATGGTCGAGCAAACCGTCTTCTGGCCGACGACCAGCAGCGGTTCCTTCGATACTGTCGTAAAGACCAACAACAGTTTGGGTGTTACCTGCATCAACAGTGAGAAGCATCGACGATCTCCGTTCAGGCTGGATCGATGTCGAGACCGATGTCGAGCACCGGTGCAGAGTTGGTAAGTCCGCCGACGGAGATGCAATCGACGCCTGCTGCCGAATAGGCAGCAATCGTTTGAAGCGTGATGCCACCCGACGCCTCGAGCAAAGGAGGAGAAGGCGATTCAGATGCAATAGCGACACATTGAGCGATGAGCTCCGGAGCCATGTTGTCGAGCAACAACGCATCGGCACCAGCCGCAATGGCCTCCTGAACCTGTTCGATGGTGTCGCATTCAACATGCACGGTTCGAGCTGGCCACATCGAACGGGCCCGCTCAACTGCCTCAGCAATTCCAAACAACGCGATGTGGTTGTCCTTCAGCAAAATCCAATCGGAAAGATTTCCGCGATGGTTACGACCGCCACCGGCACGCACCGCAGCCTTTTCAAGAACCCGAAGCCCCGGTGTGGTCTTTCGTGTATCCCAGACGTAGGCAGTGCCACCGAGTTTCGCTTCGGCAACGAACTGGCTGGTGTGCGTTGCGATACCCGAGAGATGGCCAAGGAAATTCAGGGCCGTGCGTTCGGCGGTGAGGATGGACGCAAGCGAACCGGATGCGGAAGCAATACGCGAGCCGGGCTCAACGCGATCACCGTCGGTGACGAACCACACCAGCTCCACTGAAGGGTCCAGTTGGGCAAACGTTTCCGCCGCGCAGGCCCGCCCGGCGATGACTCCCGATTGGCGGGCGACAAACGTGGCAGTGGCCACAAGATCGTTGGGTAACAGTGCCGAGGTGAGGTCGCCAAGTGGCGTGAGATCCTCCGCCAGCGCGCGTTGAACTGCCTCAACAACTGCGATGCGGGGTGGTTGCAACGGATCAGCCATTCCGAGAGCCTGCCGCGGCGAGGTGCCTTGAGGCGAACCGGTCAACCAATGACCAGTCGTAGAGCCAAATCTGGATCGGCTTCGGGCCAATCATCACGAATATGAGCGCCACGACTTTCGATTCGATCGGTGGCGGAATGGAGAAGAGCCGAAGCCAACGTCGTGAGATTGGCTAATTCCCAAGCTGCTACCCCTGAGGACCGCCCGGCAACGACCTGGGCTCGCCGCTGAACCTCGGCGGTACGGGCCAGTGAGGTGGCGTCACGCACGACACCAGCACCAGTGGTCATCGCTCGCTGAAGTTCATCGCGCATCTGCGCGAGTTCGGCATCATGGCCTACACCTTCAAGCACGAGCGGTTGAGGTTCCGGCCATGAACGCACCCGACGACCGCCGTCCCCATTGACGCATCGCATAGCGCCGGTGGACGATGCACCATCGACGCCACCTTCGATTGCTTCAAGAACGCGAGCAGCGAAGACCATCCCTTCCAACAACGAGTTCGATGCCAGTCGGTTCGCCCCATGCACTCCGGAACACGCAACTTCGCCAGCGGCCCAAAGGCCCGGTAGTGATGTTGCGCCATTGAGATCGGTGATGACCCCACCGCACAAGTAGTGCGCTGCCGGTGCGATTGGTAACCAATCCGTTTTTGGATCAAGTCCAAGTTCGAACAGTGACGAGGCAATCGTTGGAAATCGAACATCGAACGCATCGAGCATCGTGGCATCAAGCCAACAGTGATCGACACCAAGTTCGTTCATACGTTGATTCATCGCACGACTTACTTGATCGCGGGGCAACATTTCATCGACAAATCGCTCGCCGGTGGTATCGCGCAACAGCGCACCATGCCCACGAAGCGCCTCCGAGAGCAACGGGCGCGGCATTCGCGCATGATGCAATGCGGTGGGATGAAATTGAACAAACTCAACATCGGCTACCGCGGCACCAGCGCGCAACGCCATTGCGATGCCATCGCCGGTTGCCTCAAGTGGATTTGTGGTTACCGAGAACAACTGGCCGGCACCACCCGAGGCGAGGACAACATTGCGGGCACGAATAACTTCGATTGATCCGTCGGAACGAGCGGCGCGAACGCCTACACACCGACCATCCTCGACCACAACATCAAGAGCAAACGAGTACTCGTTGATCGAGGATGCGGTACGAAGAACCGCATCCACAAGTGCGCGTTCAATTTCAGCGCCTGTCGCCAAGCCGCCGGCATGAACGACTCGCGGCAACGAGTGGCCGCCTTCACGAGCCAACTCAAACTGACCACGGGCATCACGATCGAAGCTCGCCCCGAGAGCAATAAGATCCTGCACTCGCCCAGGACCTTCCTCAACAAGAACACGGACCGCATCAACATCACATAGACCCGCACCGGCGGCGAGTGTGTCGGCGAGGTGAAGATCGGTGGAGTCCGGATCACCGCCGAGGACAGCAGCAACTCCACCTTGGGCCCAACGGGTCGTGGACTGCTCGAGTTGACCTTTGGTAAGGACCCCAGCTTTCAAGCCCAGGCCATCTGCCGCTCGTACCGCGGCCGAAAGTCCGGCCACGCCAGAACCAACTACGAGCAAATCGAGTTCAGAGGTCACTACTGCTCAGTCTGACCTATGCAAGGTGTCATACCCGGAATCGGACAGGAAGTTCTTCAGCAGCGAGAGTGGTGGCTTCGAATTCATCAATCATTGAATTTTTCGCATCAACATGAACAACAAGAGGTTGGTAGTTCACGAGTTCAGTATCGGTGTAATCGGCATAGGTGATAACGATGATGCGGTCACCGGGCTGGACGAGTCGGGCGGCAGCACCGTTGAGACAGACCGTGCCCGGACCGCCAGGTATCACGTAGGTCTCAAACCGGGCACCGTTATCGATATCGACAACCTGCACTTGTTCCCATTCGCGAATATCTGCTGCCTCCATCAACTGGGTATCGAGGGTGATGGAACCCACGTAATGCAGATTGGCATCGGTGATGCGCGCACGGTGAATCTTCGACTTCATCATTCGACGTTGCATTGACTACTCCTGAGCTTGGCGCCGAGACGGTCACCGTACCGATTGATGTGCTTATCGTATGTCGATACTCATATTGTCAAGCAAACGCGGCGTTCCAACTTGTGCAACTAACAGCAACTGGACCGTCGTACCCGAAATCAACGCCACCGGCCGCTCAAGAGTAAAAGGGTCGACAACAGCGATGTAATCAAGCGTAGCCAGCGGTTCAGCCTCGATTATCGAGGCGATATGAGCTTCAATCAGTACCGGGTCTCGCTCCCCCGCATCAATCATCGCTATTCCGGCACGTAGCGAACGACTAAGGACCGTTGCCGCTTCACGCTCGGCGGAGGAAAGGTACACATTACGACTCGACATCGCGAGCCCATTGGCTTCGCGTTTAATGGGACAACCAATGACCTCAATCGGAAGATCAAGATCGTGGGCCATCCGGCGAACCACGGCGAGTTGCTGAAAATCCTTCTGACCGAAATAGGCGCGACATGAACCGGCAATGGCAAACAACTTGGTAACAACAGTTGTCACTCCATCGAAATGACCAGCCCGAGATGCACCCTCGAATTGTTCGGTGAGTCCGGCAACATGAACCGAGGTGACAACGCCTTCGGAATACATCTCGTCGATAGTTGGAGTGAACACCACATCGACACCAGCCGCTTCGGCTAATTGCAGGTCACGTTCAAGCGGACGTGGATAGGCGCTGAGATCTTCGCCTTCACCGAATTGCAGAGGATTTACGAAAATTGTGAGAGCGATGACATCGCAGTCTTTTGTGGCAGCTTCGACTAACGAAATGTGTCCTGCGTGTAATGCGCCCATGGTGGGGACCAAACCGACAACAGCCCCAGCGATACGAGCCGCCTCAAGATGATTTCGAAATTCAGCTTTCGTTGAAACGACATACATTAGGAGTCGGAACCTTTTCTGGGTGAACTTCCATCGTCGCCCAAAGTGCGCTCGTCAACCAAACGGCGGGACGCAATGACTAACGCGTCGTACAGCTCACGTTCAGATGGATCGATGGCCTCGCGATGGCGATCAACCGTGGCCCAGTCGCCACGAGCAACCGGACCGGTAAGCGCTGCTGCCGGACCTACTTCCTCGACGTTGTCGAGAGTGGAACGAATGAGTTGGAGAAACGCCTCAAAGGGTGCGCCTGATTGTTGTGCAATCCGCTGACCTTGGGCAAGCAGTGCGACCAAGTGATTCGAAACAACGGCCGCCGCGGCGTGATAGCTCGCGCGATTTTCGTCGGCAATCACAAATGAATGTCCACCAAGTGACGCAACAAGGGAGATCACCATCGCCATCGAGCGGTCATCGGATGCCGCCAACGCAAACCACGCCTCGTCCAAGAGTCGATCACGTCCATGCTCCACATCGGGGACCGACACCAGCGGATGAAATGCCGCTCGCAACGGATGGTCACCGAGAACATCAAGCCCCAACGAACCAGCCACGTGCGCAACAACAGTTGTGGGACTTGGTTCAATGAGTGACGCAACTCTGGCAATCGCGGGATCGTTCACCGTAATGATCACAAGATCAACACCTTGAGCGGCGCCGCCAAGATCATCGTTGCGGCCAAGGGGGCTCGACACATGCCAGCCAGATTCTGCCAAGGAAGCCGCGAGTGCTCCACCCATCCGACCCGATCCGATGATTCGAATCGAACCGCGAGCGGAGGGATTCATCCCGGTTCAGCGTCGAGTGGCCCGACGCGATCAACTCGCCCTTCGGCGATTTCCGACCAGTTTGCGCCCGCGACATCGGGCGCGAGATCGGCCATTGGCGCCATAACGAATCGACGCTGCCGCATTCGCGGATGAGGAACGAGCAGATCGGGATCATCAAGGGTCACACCGTCGATCCACAAAACGTCAACATCAAGTGTGCGCGGTCCCCAGCGGGTGGTGCGAACGCGATCAGCCGCTGATTCAAGACGGTGACACATTCCGAGCAATTCGCGCGGCGTCATATCGGTATCGAGTTCAACAACGATGTTGAGAAATGGTTCTTGTTCGGGTCCGCCCACAGGCTCGGTTCGATAGACCGGTGAAACGCCAACGACTCCTTCACCCATGGATGTGACGGCTTCACGCAAAAGCGACCATGACTGGCCCATATTTGAGCCAAGGCCCAACAACACTCGTGTCACTTACCGACCCCGAGTAATGCGCACACCGGATGTTGAGAGTGCCTGCGGAACCGGCGGACGCAATTTGCGAACCGTCACGGTGACTTCAAGTGCACGAGGATCGGCGAGTATGGCATCGGCCAAATTCTGTGTGAGATGTTCAAGCAATTGGGGCCGGCCATTAAGAATCAACTGTTCAATGGTTGCGGTAAGTACGCCGTAATCCAGCGTGTCGTTGAGATCGTCGGACTTACCGGCAGCAGAAAGATCGGCAATGACATCGACATCGATCTCAAGCGGTTGCGCCCGTTCGCGTTCTTCAGGAAGCGCGCCACAAATACCAACAACGACAAGTCCGCGGAGTTCGATTCGATCATTACTAGCCATAAAGAAATCCGATTCAGGCAGGTGAGGGTGGAAGGGTGCTGGCGATCGCAACAAGTTCACGGCCGGTTGGCCCCAACTGACGCTGCGTCAGTCGTTCGATAATGGTGACGGTACGAGGTGAGTCTTCAACCAAACCACTCCACAGCAAATAACCGGCGATAAGCCCACAAAGGCGATCGCTTAGTTCATCAGCATGGATCAGGACTCGGGCGCCAGATTCAAGCAGGGTCCGAAGTTCGCGGAAAAAGGCGTTTTCAAAAATCGCCAACTCATCTTCCGGCACCGGACGATGGCGCCACACCACACCCAGTTCGTCGTAATGGTGGAGATTAAGCGGAGCCGAAATAAGAGAAACCACGCAGGTGAACTGCTGCTCTCGAATCCAAATGATCTCTTCCTCGCGCCGAACCTTGCGGTGGTTAGCGGCATAACCACCAGGTCGTTCACAGACCGCAAGGCGCTCTGAAATTACCCAGTGGAAATTCCGAGGTCGGATTCCTTGTGCCCACTTACCCTTGCTTGCCACGGCGGTCACTTTGCCACGACTTTGGCCGCTTGGATGGCGCTTCGGACGTCATGAGCCCGAATCATGCGAACTCCAAGGTGCATCAGCCACACTTCTGAGGCGATTGATCCGGCCAATCGGTCCTCGGGAGGCACAGGGTCGGAAACCCCATCAGAGTCCGCAAGAATGCGCCCCAGTACGCCCTTTCGGCTTGTTCCCACCAACACCGGCCAGCCCAATTCGACCAGCCGATCGATGTGGGCCAGAAGGCTGAGGTTATGTTCAAAAGTTTTTCCAAATCCGATGCCCGGATCGACCCAAATTTCGCTCACACCGGCATCGGAAGCTCGGGTAGCGGCGGCGAGGAGGAATTCGCACACCTCAGAAACGACATCGTCATAGTGAGGATTGAGCTGCATCGTGAGCGGATCTCCCAGCATGTGCATTGCCACCCATCCAACGCCAAGTTCAGCAGCCACCGGCCACAAAGTGGCAGATACATCGTTGATGAGCGTGGCCCCCGCAGCAACTGCAGCCCGGGCAACCTCGGCATGGCGAGTGTCGATGCTGATGCGCCCATGAGGGGCGAGGGCTTCAATCACCGGGATGACTCGAGCCAGTTCAGTGGGGACTTCGACTGGCGTGGCCCCGGGCCGGGTGGACTCACCGCCCACATCAAGAATGGCCGCGCCTTCAACGAGAAGCTCAAGGCCATGAGCGATGGCAGCATCGGCATCGGCGTAACGCCCGCCATCGCTGAACGAATCGGGGGTGACGTTGATGATGCCCATCACCAACGGCATCTCTGCAGGTGTACCAACCCCGAGACGGACAACGACCTCGCTCACGTATCAGCCGCGTTCAATGAAACGCATGGCTTCAATACGAGTGGCCGAACTTTCACGGAATAACCCGCGTACCGCAGAGGTAACTGTCGATGAACCGGGCTTAAGAACGCCACGCATTGTCATGCACAAATGCTCGGCTTCAATCACGACAAGTACGCCACGCGGTTGCAGTGTTTGTTCAAGTTCGTTCGCAATTTGGGCGGTAAGGCGCTCTTGAACCTGCGGACGCTTTGCGTAGGAATCGACAAGACGAGCGATCTTCGACAAACCAGTAACTCGACCGTCGTTGCCGGGGATGTACGCAACGTGAGCCTTGCCCATAAACGGAACGAGATGGTGTTCGCACATTGACGTAAGCGCAATGTCACGCACCATCACCATTTCGTCATGGTTTGCTTCGAACATCACCTGCAGGTGCGACTGCGGATCGTCCCGAAGGCCTGAGAAGACCTCGGCGTACATACGAGCGACACGGGCAGGAGTGTCGAGCAGCCCGTCTCGTTCGGGGTCCTCGCCGATGGCAATGAGGATTTCACGAACAGCAGCGGCGATGCGGGGAAGATCAACGGGTTCCATCAGTGGCTCCTAGTACGAACGATTCAGGGGATTCCAGCAGATTGACAGGCCTAGTCAACTCCCGAAGGACCAAAGATCCTCAGTGCCCGCTTTCGGGCCCGACATAAACCCGCAAATCTCCAAGATTTCGGTAGCGCTCAGCGACATCAAGGCCGTAACCAACCACGAATTCATCGGGAATACGGAACCCGATGTACCGGAGGTCCGGTTCCACTTTCTGAATTCCTTCTTTAAGCAGTAACGCACACACTTCGAGGCTGGCGGGATGACGGGCGGCCAGGTTTTTCCGCAGATAATTGAGCGTCAAACCGCTATCGACAATGTCTTCGATGATCAAAACATCACGACCAGTGAGGTCGATATCGAGATCCTTGACGATCCGAACCACTCCGCTGGTCTTCGTTGCGGTGCCATAGGAAGAGACGGCCATGAAATCGAGTTCAACAGGAAGTGCGATATGGCGAGAAATATCGGCCATGAACATCGCCGCACCCTTAAGAACACCGATGAGTAACGGGGCGCGACCGCGATAGTCGGCAGTTATTTCTGCACCAAGTTCGACGAGTCGCTGCTGAAGTGCTTCATGTGACACAAGAACATCACCGAGCTTGGGATCATCGTCGGGATGGGGATGATCGATCGGTTCTTCCATCGTTGCCACGCGGCGAATGTAGTGCAGCAATCAGGTCACTGGTGCCGGAACGATTCGAAGTTGTCCTGCTGTTCTTTCCACCCGACGACCGCCACCAACATCGGTACCAATTGCTTCTCCGCGCGCCACTGCCATGACGCGTTCCACGGTTGCCGCATCTGGCGGATGACGTTCGTCGGCTTCTGCTCGCAGCCATTCGCGTACCGCGGTACGGGCCACGACAACCGGTGCGGCGGCGAGTACCTTCGCATCAGTGACTCGAAGTTCAGAAGCTTCGGACCTCAAAAAGTCGGCAATATCGGCCATCACCGTTGCCTGGCGATCGAGAATTGGCACCGGATCGCGGCCCGCGACATCGGCGAGCAACGGCAAAACCTCGTGGCGAATTCGGTTGCGTACAAACGAGGGATCGTTGTTGCTGGGATCCATGAACGGAACAACACCTTCGCCGGAGCACACCGCTTCAGTATCGGTTCGTCGAAGTTCAAGAATTGGATGGCGATAACCCGGACGGATTGAACCCAGTCCGTCCGGCCCGGCGCCTCGTAGAAGATTGATAATCATCGTTTCCACTCGGTCGTCGGCGGTATGGCCAAGTGACGCATCAGGACCAAGGACCTCATGGCGAGCGCTACGGGCTCTTGCTTCCAAATTAGGGCCCGGGGGAACGATCAGGCTTTCTGATCGAAACGTGGCGCCAACACGAACAGCAAGAGCGCGCACCGATTCAGCTTCGCTCGCCGAGCCAGGACGCAAACCATGATCAACATGCACAGCAGTGACATCGCAGCCCGAGCCCACCGCAAGGACCAGTAGCGCCATGGAATCGGCACCACCAGAGACACCACACACCAACTTGGTACCCGCCGGCGGAAACGAGCAGCGAGCAAGAAGTTCGGCGTAACGGATCGAAAGCGATTCTGCGCTCATTGGAAATGGTTAACCAGCCACGGGCAGCACTGCGCCCATTCGCTCAATCCAGCGCCACGGTTCACGAATCTCAATGATGCTCGGAAGGTTTTCTGCGCCTTCCCATGCTCTCGAAAGCAACTGCGGGCCACCCGCGCGTTCGACATCGACAATAAACGCTTCGCCTTGCGCGTACTGATCGAGCTTCGCTTGCAGACCGATTAACTGCTGGAGCACTTTGGCAAAACCGCGAGCCGATTGACGACGGTCGCGTAGCACTTTGCCAAAACGATCAGCGCTTGGAACAAGTCCTTTTCCAGCGCGATCCATCGTGACATCGCCATGGCCTTCGAGCAGGCTCATCATTCCGGTGACTTTGTCGAGAACGGCACGCTGCTCAGGCCCCGCCATCATTGCCACCAAACCACCACCGGCGAGTGGCTTCCCGCCCGATCGAATCGATGCGATGGCCTTCGACACGGTTTCGCTGAGCCGTCCGGGATCGGGATCTACTGAAGAAATAGTTTCGTGTACAAGACCAATGAAGTGCTCACGTAACCACGGAACACCAGTGAACTGCGCTCGGTGGGTGACTTCATGCAGCGCCAACCACATGCGGAACTCTTCAGGCGGAAACGCGAACTGCTTTTCGAGGGCTAACACATTGGGGCCCACGTAATAAACGATGTCTTGATCGCCCGGGTTCTCTTCTTCAACAACTAACAGGTCGTATTGGCCGAGAACGCGAGTGGACATCCATCCAAGAACGAGTCCAAGTTCAGCACCGGCAATGCGCGATGTAATTGGAGCAGTGCGACTTTCCGACATGCGATCGCCAAACTTCTCGAGCATCGGAGCAAGCAGCCGCTGAAACGACGAAATGTTGGCGCGAATCCAACCGGGTCGATCGGTGACTCGGGCTCGCGCTGGCCCTGCGAGTGAACGAAGCCCCGTCTCTTCTTCCACCAATCGCTCTGCGACTGCGGTCAGTCGATCGAAGTCAGGCTGAAGCGAGTCGTAGTAATAACTACGAGCAAACAGATCGCGTCGCGCGGTGCGGATCGCAACCCGTTGGGCCACATTCCAGTCGACCGCTGCGGCCACGGATTAGCGCTTTGGGTAGCGAGGAGCGACGATCTTTTTAAGGTAAATGCCGATCATCGCAAAGATGATGCCGATCACCGGGAGGAGCAGTGCCGGTGCGATCCAAAAACTCCACGTTGCTGCGAGAACGGTTCCCATGGGGGAGATTCTAGGCCTCTGTGGGGGGCTGTCCGCCAACCTCGCCTGAGCCGCCTTCGGTTCGCAGGAGCGCGATCTTCTCGGAGATGCGAACTCGCAGGATTTCGGGCACTTCTCCGGACTGAGCTTTTATGGCAATGACCACCCGCAACTCCGCCTCGAAATCGAAGGCCTTGAAGCAAGGACCGCATAACTCGAGATGGCGGAGAATCGCTGCTTGCGATACGGGTGTGAGTTCCTCGTCGAGGTAGGTGTACACCTCGGCCAGAGCCGCTTCGCAATCGGGCACCTGGTGGGTGCCGTCGAGGTTGTCGTGGTGTTGGTCCATTGTCGTTTCCAGGCCCGGGGCGGTATCGGTCAGTTGCTCTCAGGGTTGGCCGAAGCCAGACCCCGCTCGAGCGCGTAGTTGTGCAACTGCTTTTGCAGCGATTTTCTTCCCCGATGAAGCCGGCTCATTACCGTCCCAATCGGAACGTCCAAAATTTCGGCAATTTCCTTATAGGAAAAACCCTCAACGTCACTGAGAAGAACCACCATCTGGAACTGGTCGGGAAGTTGCTCAAGCGCTTCTTTCACCTCGCTGTCAGTGAACCAATCCATTAATTCATCTTCGGCGCTGCGATTGCTTCGCACCGCTTCAAGTCCACCCATTCGCCGATAGAGATAGAAATCCTCGACATCGTCAAGTTCGGTTTCTTCCGGGCGACGCTTCTTCGACCGATACGAGTTGATGTAGGTGTTGGTGAGAATGCGAAACAGCCAGGCCCTCAGATTGGTGCCGTGCTCATAACCACCAAAGCCCCGATAGGCCTTCAGATAGGTCTCCTGCACGAGGTCTTCAGCATCGGCCGCGTTACGAGTCATTCGAAGCGCGGCGGAGTACAGCTGGGGCATGTACTCCATTGCCTCGTCGGCAAAAACTGCCTGATCTGCCATGAGAGCCCGAGAGGAGAATCGAACTCCTGACCTGCTCATTACGAGTGAGCTGCTCTGCCGTCTGAGCTACCCGGGCGGGAGACCGATCGTAGCCGCGGCGCCACGGCCCACCCACTCCAGCGGACGCGCAGGGTTTAGCGCCCGATACGCCCAAGGGTGAGAAACAGCGCTACCAGTTGCAGACGCTCGTTGGGATTACGCACGAGGTTCCCCGCCAGGGCATTGATCGCGTTAATCGCTTCGATCTTTCCTGTCGGTTGAGCAGATTGGGGTAGTTCGTCTCGGTAACGGCGGGCCAATTCGGTAAAACCGGCTCGCAACTCATCGGTGCGATAGCGGCGGGCCTCACGCTTGTGGCGATCTTCGAGTTGCTTACGACCAGAACCGCGTTCTCCACTGGCCTTGATGCGCTCGGCCAGTTCGGCGACTTCAGCGGCGTGGGATTGCGTGAGCGGAGTCATTGCGTCGTTGATCATGGCCAGAAGATTGTCGGCAGTGTCGATTGCTTTTGCTCCGGAGCCATCGAGCTGATCGGGAACCGCACGCCAGGCCGCACGACGAAGCGCAAGTCGTTCATCGGTGGCGAGTAACCGAGCTCGACCAATATCGCCGGCGGCCGCACTGGCGGCTTCGGCCGCGCGTTCGGGCGTCACACCTTCGGCGATAAGTCGTTCACTGACCGAAATGTCATCGATGACCGTGAGATCAATGCGAACACAACGGCTAGCAACAGTCACCAGTTCGGGTGTGATGTCGTCAGCAAGAACAATAAAAAATGTCTTTGGCGGCGGTTCTTCAATTGTTTTCAGCAGTTTGGGTACAGCTGCGGTGGCCAGGTGAAATTCATCGAGGATAAGAACTTTGCGCCCGCCCTCAATAGAGGATCGCGACGCGGTCCTGATCATGAGATCGGCTTGTTCCACCGAAATGGATACACCTTCACGTTCGAACTCTGTGACGTCGGCGTGTTTTCCCTCAAGAACAAGAGTCGCTTGACGAGCCGCTTCTTCACCTTCGTATGTACTGCTCAAAAGTGCAGCGGCAAAAGCACGAGCGAGAGCGCGCTTTCCACTTCCGCGCGGGCCCACAAATAAATATGCGTGCACGGGTGACTCAACTGACGAACGCAGAACAAAAAGTGCCTCGTGCTGACCAACGACATCGTTCCACAGCGCAACACCGGCCCGTTCAGCCGGAAGCGGATCGAAGGTAGCGAGGTCGGTCACAGAGGCAGTTGTAGCCGCTCAGCCACTGCCGCGTTCACCGCCGCAGAAACCTCATCGATGGAAGGGGTTCCGTCTATGACCACCCACCGCTCGGGCTCGGTCGCTGCTTGTGAACGAAATCCGCCGATAACCGCAGCATGAAACGCCGCTGGTTCCGATTCCATGCGATCTCGAGACGCCCCGAGCCGCCGATCGGCCTCGGCCTCGGGAACATCAAGGAACACGATGAGGTCTGGCCACACACCACCACTAGCCCACTGCGATAACGACCGCACTTCATCAACCGGTAGTCCTCGACCAAAGCCTTGGTAGGCAATGGATGAACCCGCGAATCGATCAGTAACCACATGGCGACCACTCAAAAGTGCTGGTTCCACCACTTCCGCAACGTGCTGTGCACGATCGGCAGCCATGAGTAACGCTTCGGCCCGATCGGAAAGTCCAACCGTTTCGGTACCCAGAACAAGCGCACGAATCTTGGCGCCAATTTCTGTACCACCCGGTTCACGGGTGAGCACTGCATGAAGCGCAGCCGCCAAACGAGCTGACTGCGTTGATTTACCGCAGGCCTCGCCGCCTTCAAAGGCAATAAAGCAACCTCGGCTCATACAGAATCCCCAAAGGACAGTGGCGGAGGCGGTGGGTTGACCGAGGATTCGCCCTCGGCGTCTTTGCCTCGTGCTCCCGCCCGCAACGATGCCCACGCGGCAATACCGGCAGCGATAATGATGCCCGACGCCAACCAAAGTGCAAGTCGAACACCAGGAAGTTCAATCGTTCGCCCTGCCACATCCATAGAACCGCCGACGAGCCTGGTGGAAATTCCGCCGAGGAATACGGCGAGCAATGGCCCGGCAACCATTGCGATGAGGATGCAAAGCCGAACCAGCGTATTCAAAGAACTAAAAACTCGACCCCGCAAATCATCAGCGACTTCTTGTTGCAGCATTGCGAAACCAAGCACGTACACCGGCCCGACGGCAACACCCATGAGTCCAACAAACAACACCGCCATCCAAAGTGTTGATGAAGACGCAGCCATAAACAACGAGACGCCCGCTACGAAGAGCGCAGTCGTAAAGGTTGTTGTTTGCGGCAGTTTCTTCTGAAATACCGAAACACCAATAACGCCGAGGGCAACACCGAAACCAAGTGCAGTGGTGAATAAGCCATAACCGGCGGCACCCGCATCAAGCACCTCAGTTGAGAACACCGCACCAAGCGGAATGAGCATGCCGCCACCAATTAAGCCAGTGGCAAGCCCCAGATTGACGGCGCGAACAGTGTGGTTTGAGAAAATCTCATGCCACCCTTCGCGCAATTCTTCGATGGTTTTCTTAAAGTCAAACGAACGTTCATCATCAAGCGTTGATTTCACGCGCCGTTCGCGTTTTGAAAACGTAAGTCGGGAAACCATCCACGCGGAGAACAAGAACGTGATCGAGTCGACATAGAACGCCAATGCCATTTGATTGTTTTCGAGCCAACCAAGTCCAGGAACTCGACCGATCCATACCGATACGCCTGCAAGTAACGCGAATAACAACGATGCAAATGGGAAGGTGCCATAGGCAGCGGCGAGCGACAGCGAATTCGCAGTGGTGAGATGTTCGTGGGGAACCAGATTGGGAACTTCAGAATCTTTCGCAGGGCTCCACAACAGCGTGAGAATCTCAAGGGCAAGTGAGGCAAGAACAAGGCCAATAATGTCGCTTACAAAGGGCAACGTCGCGAGAACAAGCGCACGACCGATATCGCAGGACACCATGACTTTCTTCCGATCCCAACGATCGACAAGAACGCCAGCAAGCGGGCCAAAGAAGAATCCAGGAATGATGCGGGCGGCCATGACCAACGAGATCGCACCCGCACCGGCGCCTCCACCGAGGGTGGCCGCCAACAAGATGATCGCGGAGAAACCCAACCAGTCGCCGGTAGCCGACACCACCTGCACAAGCCACAGTCGGAAGAATTCATGGCTTCCGAAAAGACGGACATGAAAGCCGGGCCGATCGGAGGGATCGGTTGTGAAAATTGTCTCGGTGTCGTCGGGGTCTCCGAAAAGCGACGCCCGGTTCCAGCCCGGAATGGTCGCGTCATCATCGACATGGGGGGGGTCGATGGAGGAATCGTCCGACGGGCGGTCGGCGTCGTCCCGGGGATCGGGGCGAGGCGCAGCCATGCAATGAGCCTAGGGGCGCAACGGCATGAGGCCGGGAACCACCCACCCGGATCTAGCGGTCCTCGTCAAGGATCTGCGAGGAAGAGCGCCGGGCCACGGCCTTCTTGGCTGCTTTGGACTGGCCGGCGCCAATGGTGCGGGCGGTAAGGGGATCGGGCTTGGCCGAGCCCTTCGAAGACCCCTTCTTGGCTCCTTTTTTCGAGGCCCTCTTCACGGTTTTCTTGGCCGCTGCCTTCTTGGCGGCCGGACCACCATTTTCCACGATGTAGTCCCGGCGCGATTGAAGAAGTTCTGCACCCCGCTCGGGACTAAGCGTTTCGGCAACATCACCCACCCGTAATGACGCGTTGGTCTCTCCGTCGGTGACGTAGGGACCAAATTTCCCGTCCTTGATAAGCATCTGCTGGCCAGTGGCGGGATCGGGACCCAGATCGGCAAGCGGCGGCTTCGGTGCTGACCGACCACGACGTTTGGGTTGCGTGAATAAATACAACGCGTCGGAAAGGGTAACGGAGAGAAGTTGGTCTTCAGACTCGAGACTGCGGGTGTCGGGCTTCTCTCCCGCACCCTTTGTCAGATACGGACCGAACTTTCCGTTCTGCGCAAAAATCTCTTCGCCATTCTCGGGGTCGGTGCCGAGCAACTTCGGGAACGACAGCAACTGCAGAGCCATTTCAATGGTGACTTCGTAGGGATCCATTCCCTTGAACAGCGATGCGCGCTTGGGCTTTCCGTCGGCAGCTTGGTCAAGCTCACCAAGTTGCACATAGGGACCAAACTTTCCGTTCATCACAAAAACGGTGAGACCAGTTTCGGGATCTTCACCGATCGGTTTACCCCCCTTTGGCATGGCCAGAAGCTCGAGCGCAACCGGAATGGTGAGGTCGGCAGGAGCGAGATTGGGAGGAATGGAAGCGGTGTCATCCCCACGCTGCACATACGGCCCAAATTTTCCTGGCTTAGCGATGACGGGCATTCCGTGGTGATCTTCACCAAGAACAAACGTGTTGATTGCCGCAGCATCAATCTCGGGAAGTCGGTGAGTAACGAGATCGCGCAAACCATCTTTACGTACGCCATCGACCTCGGGACCGAAATAGAAATCGGCAAGCGCTTTGTTTCGATCCGCTTTTCCGCTGGAAATCTGATCGAGCGTTTCTTCGAGGTTGGCAGTGAATTTGTAATCAACAACCTCGGCAAAGTGTTGTTCGAGAAGTGCGGTCACGGCGAACGCGTCCCAACTGGGAACTAACGCCGAACCCTTTTTCCAGACGTAACCGCGACCCTGAATGGTTTCCATGATCGACGCGTAGGTGGAAGGACGACCAACTCCGATCTCTTCCATTTTTCCCACCAGCGAGGCTTCGGTATAGCGGGCTGGTGGTTTTGTGGAGTGACCTTCGGGCGTGATTTCTGTGGCGTTAAGCGCGTCACCAACCTTCAGAGCCGGCAAACGTCGCTCGGCATCTTCAGAATCATCGTCATCGGTCTGCCAATCCTCGACCTGCATCCAGCCACGTTCAGTAATGACGGTGCCAGCTGCAGAAAATTCTGCATCACGATTTGTTGCAGTGGTCGCACCAAGACGAACGGTGACTGTTTCACCAATTGCATCAATCATCTGCGATGCAACTGTGCGTTGCCAGATGATTTCATAAAGTCGTGCCTCGCCGGGCTGCACTTCATTGCGCACTTCTTCGGGCCGACGGAAACGATCGCCGGAAGGACGAATCGCTTCGTGCGCTTCTTGTGCGTTGGCCTGCTTCTTTCCAAACACACGCGGTGAACTTTCAACTGAACCGGCGCCAAATCTCTCAGCGGCTTCGGCGCGGGCCGCGGCACTACCTGCAGCCGACAAACTCGAAGAATCGGTTCGCATGTAGGTGATGTAGCCCTGCTGGTAAAGGTTCTGCGCCATCGACATGACCTGCTTGGCCGACATCTTCAGTCTTCGACCCGCGAATTGCTGCAACGTCGAAGTTGTGAACGGAGCTGAGGGACGCTTTCGGTACGGCTTTGCTTCCACCGAACGCACTGCAAACAATGCGCTTTCAAGTTCTGTTGCTAAGCCACGAGCAGTGGGCTCGTCGATGATGACGCGATCGGTGCGCTTGAGTTCGCCATCTTCATTGAAATCGGCACCAGTCGCAGTGCGAACGCCATCGACCGACACGAGTTTCGCATCGAATGGAATTGGTTCCGATGATGCAGCAAACACACCTTTGATGTCCCACCAGTCGGCAGAGACATGGGCCATGATTTCTCGTTCACGCTCAACGACAAGTCGAGTGGCAACACTTTGAACGCGACCAGCAGACAGACCGCGATTGACTTTCTTCCAAAGCACTTGAGAAAGGTCGTAACCAGCGAGGCGGTCAAGGAGTCGGCGCGTTTCTTGCGCATCAACAAGCAGCTGGTCGAGTTCTCGCGGATTTGCGAATGCTTCGCGAATCGCTGGTGCGGTGATCTCGTGGAACACCATGCGATGAACCGGCATGCCTTTCGGTGGCTTCAAAATTTGAAGCAAGTGCCACGCAATGGCTTCGCCTTCGCGATCCTCATCGGTGGCGAGATAGAGCGAGTCAGCGTTCTTCAACGCCTTCTTCAACTCCGAGACAATGTCTTTCTTCTTGTCACTGATGACGTAATAGGGAAAGAAATCAGAATCGGGATCGATGGCCAGGTAGGACCACCATTCCTTTTGCTTGCCCTCAGGCAATTGCTTTGCCTTGCTGGCAAGATCACGAATGGAACCAACCGATGCAATGACGGTTGCTGCTGCACCACCAGTGTCCTCACCACGGAGGAATTCGGTGATCTTCTTCGCCTTGGTGGGCGATTCGACGATAATGAGGGGACCGGCCATGGGGGGTCACTTTCAGACCATCGGGGTGGCTCTGTCAAGCAGGGCCGCCAAGATCAGAGTCGCGGGGACCCCCTTAGGGGGTCCCCGGCTTTTCTTGCTGCACTCCTTAAATACGGGCCTGACCGGGCTTTTCGGCCATACTCAATCCGTGAGCGCTTCTTCTGAAACCCCCGATTCCACCCTCCGCCCACTTGGTGATGCCGGCACCGGTGAACGCCGTCCGTGGGGAGAGTTCGTCATCCTCGACGACGGCCCGGCAGCCAAAGTGAAGCGAATCACGGTCGATCCTGGCCATCGACTCTCCTACCAAATGCATCACAAACGATCCGAGCATTGGGTCGTTGTCGATGGCACCGCAATCGTCACGCTCGATGGCACCGACCACACAGTTGAAGCGGGCCGCACCATCGAGATTCCCGTGGGCACCGCTCACCGTGTTCGAAACGACGGTGCCAATCCACTCGTCTTCATCGAAGTACAAACCGGTTCCTATTTTGGTGAAGACGACATCGTTCGTTTCGAAGATGACTACGGAAGAGCAGGCGCATAATGGATTTCTCGCTGAGCCCCCGGGCAACCGAACTACAAGCGCGCCTACTCGCGTTCATGGACGAGAAGGTATACCCCGCCGAATCTGTCTTTGCTGAAGAAATGCGCGCATCGGGAAATCCACATTTCCATCCGCATGTAATGGAAGAACTTAAAGCCGAAGCGAAAGCGCGCGGGCTTTGGAACTTATTCATGCCTCATGTCACCGAATGGACACCTGACCCGGTTTCCAACACCGACTACGCACCACTGGCTGAAATAACTGGTCGCAGTCCGCTTGCTCCCGAAGCCGTGAACTCTGCTGCACCCGATACCGGCAACATGGAAATCCTTTCGCTGTTCGGAACACCAGAACAGAAAGAGCAATGGCTGGTGCCGTTGTTGGCGGGCGAAATTCGTTCCTGTTTCGCAATGACCGAACCTGATGTTGCCTCCAGTGACGCCCGCAACATCAGCCTTTCCATTCGCCGCGAAGGCGATGAATACGTTCTAAACGGCCGTAAATGGTGGATTTCTGGGGCCGCGAACCCTCGATGCAAAGTCGCCATCGTGATGGGAAAAACCGATCCTGACGCACCCACCTACACACAACAGTCGATGGTGCTCGTGCCCATGGACACTCCTGGACTCACCATTGTTCGCGATCTCTTGGTCTTCGGTTACAACGACCGTGAAGGTCATTGTGAGTTGCAGTTCGACAATGTACGCGTACCCGTTACAAACATTCTCGGGGAAGAAGGAAGCGGCTTCGCGTTGGCCCAGGCCCGACTTGGTCCTGGTCGAATCCATCACTGCATGCGCTGTATCGGCATTGCTGAACGAGCACTCGAATTGATGTGTCGCCGCGTTACCCAGCGCATTGCCTTCGGTAAACCAATCGCACAACAAGGTGTTGTGCAGGCATGGATCGCCGATTCCCGAATCGAAATCGAACAAGCACGCTTGCTGACCATGAAAGCAGCGTGGCTTATGGACACAGTTGGTAATAAGGGTGCTCGCATCGAAATCTCTGCGATTAAAGTGATCGCTCCTAACATGGCGCTTCAAGTTGTTGACCGCGCTATTCAGGCTCACGGTGGTGGCGGCGTGTCACAGGATTTCCCATTGGCGGGCATGTGGGCGGGCCTTCGCACCCTCCGGCTTGCCGACGGCCCCGACGAAGTTCATCGCATGCAATTAGCGCGTCGCGAACTTGGTCGGTACATCGATAGCAGCACCGAAACGTCAACCTCTGCTGACATCGGCGTGGCCCGTTAGTTGGGTCCGAAACCCTCTGTTCCCTTTCTTATCTCTTCACCCTCGTCGATGATTGTTCTCGAGCCCAGGAGACCACTCGCGTACGCAGCACGCCCCACCAAATGTGCGCCAACCGGGGCCGTGAAGAACTGAAGAAAAACCACGGCAATAAGTTGGGTGATGGCTGTTACTTCCACAACTGTCAGTGCCGCGCCGCTACATACCAACAAGATTCCAAGTGAGCTTGGTTTTGTTGCTGCGTGAAGTCTGGCGAATACATCATGCAGTCGCATGACACCGATCCCGGCCAACATCGCGAGGAATGTACCGAGAAGCAAAAGAACCGACGAAGCAACCGTCAACATCATGCTCCTCGCCTTTCTATCAAGCGAGCGACAATCGATGTCCCAAGAAACCCGACGAGTGCGACAACAACCATCACAGCCAGGTACAAACCATCGCCGGTTCGCGCCGCCTGTACAGCTATCCCCATAACGAGAAAAGTCAACAAAAGATCCGCCGCCATGACTCGATCAGCTAGGGATGGCCCGACTACCAATCGAATCAGGGTGAAGATCGATCCCACTGACAAGAAAATGAAACAAACGCTAGCTACGAGGTTCATTGTTCCGTCTTTCGGAAAATTGCTTCGCGATCTCGAGTGCTACCAAAGGACTTGACCGCATGCCGTTCGAACACCCAAACGTCTTCACGGATCTTGTCAGGGTCATCGGCAATCAGAGCATGAACGAAAAGGACTACTCCATCACCGCTTTGTAGTTCATCAATAGTCATTGTTCCCGGGGTAAGAGTCACGGCATTCGCAACTGCTGTCGCGACAAGTGGTGAACGAACTGATAAGGGAACTCGCACTACTCCCGACCGCACACGCGAAGGGAAAACCACAACCACTGCGACTTGCCAGGTAGCAACAACAAGTGCCTTCAAAAAGACCGCCGCAAAAATCACTGCGGAAATCGGACGGAAACGAGTGCGATCTTCTGACGCCGTGACACCCGGTCCGGTGGGAGCCACCAGTAAAACAAGTCCAATGACAAGTACGCCGCCAACGACATTTGCCACGGTGACTCGACCCCACAAAAGCAACCAAAGACCAAGCAGCGAAGCAAGTTGCAATAACCGAGACCAGAGAGCTCTCATCGGTCCATCACCGCCGAAATGTACCGGGAGGGATCAAGTAGATCCTGAGCTGCTCTTTCACAAAGTTCATAAATCGGACCGGCAAAAAGAGCAATCGCGATTGTGACTGTCACCAAGAAAATCGTGGCTCCCATCATTGTCCGATGTCCGCTGAGGAGCACCTGATTTCCCGGGTGAATGGTCTCAGGACGACCCCAAAATATCCCGTTCCATACCTTCGCCATCGAAAAGAGAGTGAGCACGCTCACGGCAAGACTTACTCCGATAATCACGTAGTTCTGATCAGCAAAGCCTGCTTCGACAATCGAGAGCTTGCCGACAAAGCCGGAGAATGGGGGCAGCCCGGCAATGCCAGCTGCCGCAAGACCAAACATCAAAGCAAGTAATGGCAACTTCTTCCGAAGTCCACCAACTCGATCAAGAGCCGTCGTACCGGCGGTCTCTTCGACCATCCCACTCACGAGAAACAAACTTGTTTTCACCGGAATATGGTGGATCATGAACATGATTGCCGCGGCCACGCCGGCCACGGTAAAGAGCCCAAGGCCAACCAGCATGTAGCCGATTTGACTCACAATATGGAAACTAAGAATACGCCTCATGTCATTCTGGGCGATCGCTCCAAGCACTCCGGCAACCATTGTCAATCCTGCTAGTACAAGTATGGCGGTACCGACTCCATGTCCTTGGAAGACCGTGGTTTCAACTCGAATGAGAGAATAGACCCCTACTTTCGTGAGGAGTCCGGCGAAGATCGCGACAATGGGCGCGCGAGCAACTGGGTAGGAATCCGGCAACCAGGAGAAAACCGGGAACATCGCAGCCTTCGTACCAAAAACGACAACGAATGCAAGCGCTAGTGAAATCCGAATGGGATCCGGGACTCCATCAATTTTCTGGGCAAGATCAGCGAAATTCACCGTTCCAACGGTGGCGTAGACAAATGCAATTGAGGTGAGAAACAGCAGGGATGCAACCACATTGATCACCACATAGGTGATCCCGTTACGGATTTGTTCGGCACTGCTTCCAAGCGTGATCAGGACATAGCTCGCAACAAGAGTGATCTCGAATGCGACGAACAGATTGAAAAGATCACCCGTCAGAAATGAAAGCGAAACTCCTGCGATAAGAACAAGGAATGCGGGATGAAATTGCCACATCTCATCACTGCGCTTCGAACCATAGGAAAAGATCAAGACGGCAAGGACTGTTACCAAACTGATTACAAGCAGCAGAGCGGAGAACAGGTCGGCAACGAGCGCGATTCCGACCGGAATCGGCCAACCTGCGACCGGCGTTGCCACCGGGCCATCTTCGCTGACATGAATCAGGAGTACGACTGCAACTGCAAGAGCGGCGATGACTGCCATAAGTGAAATCGTGCGCTGGACCATTCGATGCTGCCTAAACAGCGTTGAAATGGCAGCAGCGATGATCGGCAAAGCCAGCGGAATGACAAGCAGGACTCTCATTTCCTGCTTCCCCGATGAAGGGCCGTGTCGGCTAAGCGCACGTCCTCTTCGTCCTGCGCAACATCATCATCGCCAGTCAGGCGCCAACTGCGATAGGCAAGCGCCAAGCAGAAGGCCGTCATCGCGAAACTGATCACGATCGCCGTTAACACGAACGCTTGAGGGACGGGATCTACGACCGTGTCATCGCCGGAGAAACGACCAATGAACGCAGCCAATCCTGCTGCTCCACCTGAAATCAGCAAAAGTAAGTTCGCGCCATGAGAGAGCAGTGAGAGACCGAGGATGATACGGATAAATGAGCGTTGCAAAATCATGTAGACGCCCACCCCATAAAGCACTGCAACTACAAACGCAACGAGGAAAGTCATTTAACGTCTCCCTCGTTCTCTGGTTCGGCAAGAACTTCAAAGAGCCAATGAAAGCTTCCGATCACCACGAGATAAACGCCCAGATCAAAAAAGAACGCCGAACTCGTCGCTACCTCACCAATGGCGGGGAGGGTCACATGGAGTTCCCTACTCTCGAGAAACGCCCCATTGTCTACGAAGCCAAAGATTGACGTTCCGGTAGCAACAAGAAGGCCAACGACGAGTACCGCTTCCGATGGAACCCGCAGAGAACGACGCAACTCATCCGAGCCACCGGCCGCAAGTCTCAGTCCAAATGCTGCAACAGCCACAAGCCCGCCAACAAATCCTCCACCGGGAAGGCTGTGGCCAACGAAAAGTAGCCAGACCGAAGCAACAAGCAGTGCGTGATATTCAGCCCGGACGACAACATCGAGGATCATTGAAGGGCGCCCAATTGAAGGGTCTTCAAGTGCGTTCCCCGTTGCGTCAGTGTGCTCTTGGTTCGTCATGGCCTCGCGTCCGATACTTCATCGAAATCGTGATCCTCTGGTCGACGCGACCGAAATCGAACCAATCCGACTATCCCGATTGCAGCAACAAACAAAACCGTGATTTCGCCCAAAGTATCGAATCCACGAAAGTCAACCACGATCACATTCACCACGTTGCTGCCATGCGCCTCCGGTTTCGAACGAGCGAGGTACTCCTCGCTCACTGTTCGATCATCAGATGCTGGGGCACGACTCTGATCGAAAGAGTTCGAAGTCATGGCGACCATCGGATCGGGAGTCGGTGTTTTCGACACCGACCTGGCGGTCACTGCAAACCAAAATACGAATGCTGCAACCACGACTGAGACTGCTATTGCTAGTCCGTTGCGCTGAGGCGACGGAACGGTGAACGACTCAGGCACGTGCCGGACGACAAGCACAAAGGCGACGGTCCCAAGTGTCTCGACGAGGACTTGAGTAAGCGCAAGGTCAGGCGCGCCCTGAACAAGAAAAAGCGCCGCCATCCCATAGCCGACAACGCTGAGGCAAATGACTGAAGCAAACCGTCGATGGAAAACAGCAGCAGCAACGGCGGCACTCACCATAATCGCACCGATCACCAATTGGAGCGGTGAATCCATAAAGTTCGGCAACGACTCCGGCCAACCATTGATGACGAGCGGTACCGAGGGAATCGCGACCATGGTCAGCAATAGAACAACTAGATACGTGCGAAGGGAGCCGCTTTGAGTGACCGCGGTAACCCGCCCCGCTGTATGTAAAACCCCTTGAAGCGTGCGGTCGTACATGCCGACGGTTGAGGGAATCTTCGGGAAACGACCCTGAAATCGTTCTACTTTTTTGCGAACGATGAACATGCAAACACCAAGAGCGATGACCAAAGACGAAACCGCTAGCGCGGCGTTGAAGCCTCCCCATAGCGACAAATGAACATCAACGCCTCGGTAACCGAGCGACTCAACGGATCCGGAAATAAGGCGGTCTAAAATCATCGGAACGAGTCCAGCGAGAAGTCCGAATAACGCAAATATCGAAGCGGAAAAGATGAACCAAGGACTGGGAGTCGGCGCTTCTAAGGGTTCACCCAATGAAGCGTGCCCCCAAGATTGTGAAAAGAATGCCCCCCAGAGAAAGCGAGCGCTATAGGCCACGGTGAATACCGAAGCAACAGCAACAACCATTGCAACGCAGATGCCGGCAATCCCTCCCCAATCGAAGAGTCCGTGAAATGCCAATTCCTTCGAGATGAAACCAAGAAGTGGAGGCAATCCTGCCATTGACGCCGCGGCCAACGCTGCGATGCCGGCAAGGACAGGCCACCTCTGTCCCAGTCGGTTTAGCTTTCGGATATCACGGGTATGGGTTTGATGGTCAACTACCCCGACAATGAGAAAGAGAGAAGCTTTAAACGCCGCGTGTGCCACCAACAGGACACACCCCGCTGCCGCCAGTTCCTCCCGGCCGGAGCCGAAGAGAATCATTAGCAATCCGAGTTGGCTAATCGTCCCGAAGGCGAGAAGTAACTTCAAATCATGCTGCCGCAAGGCTCGCCAACCACCTAAAACCATTGAGGCGCAGCCGACAGTCACTACGACTGGTCCAAATGGAGTGGTTTCAGCGAAGGTCGGTGCGAAACGTGCCACCAAGAAAACCCCGGCTTTCACCATTGTTGCTGAGTGAAGATACGCACTTACGGGCGCCGGAGCTTCCATCGCACGAGGAAGCCACCCATGAAAAGGCACCTGCGCAGACTTTGTGAATGCTCCCACTGCGATCAGAAGCAGCGCCACACTCACTTCGATACCCGTCGGCGGATTTTCGAGGATTGCCGAAAGAGAGTAAGTGTCCGCGCTTTGTCCGAGCAGAACAAAACCAGCCAACATCACTAATCCACCTGAACCAGTGACGAGCAAAGCATGAAGGGCGGCAACACGCGCCCCCGGGTTTTCCTCATTCGATCCAATCAAGACATAAGACAGGATTGAGGTCAGTTCCCAAAAAATGAACAGCAAAAGGAGGTTGTCGCTTACGACTAAACCGAACATCGCTCCTGCGAACAACACAAGCGCTGCTGCGACTCGGGCCGAATCCCGTGATGAATCAAAGTAGGACTCGGCGTATAAGAAAACCCCGATACCAACAACACTGATCAAAAACGCCATGAGGATTGAGAACCAATCCGCGCGGAAGTCAATGACCAGCCCCAATTGCGCGACCCAAGTCCAGGACTCGCTAGGCGTTCGTCCCTCACCTAATTGACGAGAGGCCCAAACTGTCCAAGCCAGCGCTCCAGCCGGACCGGCAGCGGCAAGAAAGAACACTCGACTGCCAAATCGGTTGCCAACGACCAAAGTCATGCCCGCCACAAGGGCGAAGAACACAAGAACAGCAAGCAGAGGAGCCTCCTTTCAGCTCGTAAACAACGTGCAGACCAGCCTTCCCGGAGCACCGCTCTAAGACTAGGGGGTCGAGTAATCGTTCACAGAACGTTCATCAGATCATTTGACCGTGTTGCTCTCTGAAGCCGAGTTCATTGAATCAAAGGCATCGTCAACCGATGGGAACAGGGGAAGAATCTCACTCACTCGGGTTGCATCAAAATCGCTCTGCACTGAGGGGCTCGGATCCGCAATCGCCACGCTCCCCCCTCTGGAACGAGACCGCTTCACTGCCTCAAGAACGACACCCAAAGCCACGGTGTCAAAGACATCAACGCCCGAAAAATCAAAAACTAGCGATGGACCAAAAAGGTCCATCGCTCGTAGCACCTCACTCCGGAATTCTGGGATTGTCGCAAGGTCGATATCGCCCACTATCGACACAACAGCACCCGAAGGCAAAGACAAAACTGTTATTTCGAACACAAGATCAGCGTAACCGGATTGTGGATCACTCTCTCGCCCTACCCTGAGAGCGATGGTTGGTGCACATAGAAAAACTCTTGATGCGTTCCTCGCTTCGCTGCAAGGCGACCCGCGCTTGATTCACGTCGAACGTTTGCCAACTCGCTCCGCCCAGTACGCGTCACTCGCGCAACCACTCCCCGATGCCATCACCAAACTTCTTCCCGCAGATGGTCTTTGGTCCCACCAAGCCGAGGCCATCGATCACGCTCGCAGCGGCCAATCGGTGGCCATCGCTACTGGTACCGCATCGGGAAAGTCCTTGTGTTTCCAACTTCCCATTGCCGAAGCCATAAGCGCCGGCCCCCTTCCCGCCACTGCACTTCTGCTGTTTCCCACCAAGGCACTCGCTCAGGATCAGCTTCGATCATTCACCGATCTCAATGCACCGGGCGTTTTGGCCTCCGCCCACGATGGCGATTCCACTCGGGATCAGCGCATATGGGCCCGCAACAACGCCAACGTCATCCTCACCAACCCCGAGATGCTTCATCACTCAATGCTTCCGGGGCACGCCAAGTGGGGAACATTTTTCAAACGACTTCGTTACGTGGTCATCGATGAACTGCATATGTTGCGCGGAATGTTCGGTAGCAACGTGGCCCATGTGCTGCGGCGGCTGCGGCGCTTATGCGCCTACTACGGAGCCGAACCGGTTTTTATATTCACTTCGGCAACTATCGGCGATCCTGCCGCTCTCGCTTCGGAACTTTGTGGACTTCCGGTTCATTCGGTCACCAACGACGGTTCACCGTGTGGTGAACGTCTTTTTGTTTTATGGGATCCTGCGGGGGTTGTTGAAGGTGACGAGCCAGTCTCAGCATCATCGAACCGCGACACGGCCGAACTTATGGGTGCGCTTATTCGCGGCGGCCATCGTTCCATTGCGTTTTGCCGCAGTCGTAAGGGCACCGAACTTGTGGCTGCCGAGATACAACGTCGCTTGCCGAAAAAAATGTCCGATACTGTTCGTCCCTACCGAGGCGGCTATCTCACTCGCGAACGTCGAGAGATTGAAACGGAGTTGTTCTCTGGTGCACTGCGTGGCGTGGTTACCACTACCGCCCTAGAACTGGGCATCGACGTTGGTGGCCTTGATGCATGCGTTCTCAACGGTTTTCCCGGCACTATCGCGTCTATGTGGCAACAAGCAGGCCGCGCTGGTCGTGATGCTCAGCAGTCCATCGCCATTTTGGTGGCCGGCGATGATCAACTCGATCGATGGTTCATGCAACACCCCACCGAATTATTTAGCCGCCCACCTGAACCAGCGGTCATTAATCCCAACAATTCCTATGTTCTCCATCCTCACCTCGCATGTGCGGCATTCGAACTTCCCCTTACCGGCGAGGACGAACGTTGGTGGCCCAACCTCCTCGACGACGCAGTCCGCGAACTTGTACTCGACGACAAACTTCGCATACGCACGCCCACGAAACGGGCTCCGCTCGGGGCGGTCTGGAGTGGCAGCGGTCGACCAACCAGCGGTGTGGGCTTACGCAGTGCCAACGCCAATGAAGTCTCCATTGTCACCGACAACGCAATGCTCATTGGCACTGTCGATGGCGCACGGGCTTGTCGACTTGTCCACCCAGGCTCCGTCTATCTCCATCAAGGAACCGCATGGAGAGTCACCAGTCTCGACCTTGACGACCATGTTGCCTATGTCGAGCCGCACGACGGTGGCGAATACACCCAACCTCGCACCATCACCGATGTCGCAATTCTTTCCATCGACTCTGAACGAACCGTTGGCGGCGCCGACCTTGCCCTGGGCACAGTGCGAGTCGAAACCCAAGTCATCGGTTATCGAAGATTCGACACCTTCACTCGCGAACAACTCGGTAATCACGATCTCGTCCTGCCGCCCAGCCAACTCATCACCCGCGGATTCTGGTATGTCCTCGACGACCACCTTGTAAGCGCAGCCGGAATCGATCTCGCTGCGCTTCCCGGCGCATTGCATGCCATTGAACACGCCGGCATCGGGATTCTGCCCCTCTTCACCATTTGCGACCGCTGGGATGTTGGCGGCTTCTCCACCCCGCTACTGGCCGAAACCGGTGCACCCACCATCGTCATCCACGATGCCGCTCCGGGCGGATCGGGTATTGCCGAGTTGGGCTTTGCCGCTGCCGATTCTCATCTTTCGGCCACTCTCGATGTCATTGAATCGTGTGAGTGCACCGATGGCTGTCCGTCCTGTGTGCAATCACCTAAATGCGGAAACGGCAACGATCCACTTGATAAGCACGCTGCTACTGAATTACTTCGCACCGTTCTGAGTCATTGATTCCAATCGCATCGTCACTGCTTCGGTGAGGTCGATATCGGGGATCAGCGCTCCGATCAGCGGCAGATCAGTACGCGATCGGTAGGTCACCTGCACCCGAACAGCTCGACCGTTATCGAGGATTTCCACAGTTTCGCTGGTTTGGTCGGGATTGAGTTCTCCCGCCCGCTCAACTGCTCTTTGGGCAGCAGCCTCACGATCGGTTTCCGCCACCGCTGCGGCTCGTGCCCCCTCGCGGGCGGCATGTGTGACCAACACCCGATCTCGAAGCACCAATCCACATTGCACGATCAACATCAAAAAAAGGATGACGACGGGGAGAACCAACGCGAACTCCACCGTGCTCTGACCGCTGTCCTCCCGCGCCGTCACTCTCATTTGACCCGACCTACAACGCTGTCGAGCACCGCATCAAACAGAGTGCCGACTGCACCCGATTGTGTCACCCAGCCCAACAGCAGCAAAGCAATGCCGGCAGCGCCCAACAAGACGAGCGCATATTCGGCGGTGGTTTGACCACGGTCGGCTTTCATTCGTATCTGATTGGCCTCCGCGAATTTTTCGAGGCTGATGGCAATGATGTTGGCGCTTACGCGACGCAGTCGATGAAATGGTCGACGCATAGTTCCTCCCTTGAAGTTGATATTTGGGGGAAGGTGAGAATTTGGACTGCTCAGAAATGCAATGAACCCAATGACGAGACCAGCAGTGGAACAACCGCAAGCAATCCAAACGCGGGCAAGACGCACAACACAAGCGGAAAGAGAAGTTGAACTGGTAAGCGCCGGGCGCTGATCTCGGCGCTTCGACGCCGTTGTAGACGAGCGTCGGTAGCAACACGATCGAGGGCTGGCCCTAATGGCACACCATCGAACGCCGATGCCCGCAACGCGCTTGCCAGAGGTCTAGTGCTTTCACCAAGAGAATCGAACGCGTCGAGCGCGTCGCCAAGACGCTCTCCCAAAGAGACGCGTCGTTGTACTTCGTGAACAACATTCATGAATGGACTCGGGGCATGATCGACGACTGCATCGAGAACTTGGTGAACTGATGTACCCGAGCCAACGGCCAACCGAACAAGGTCCACAAATTCGGGTACCGCCGCCTGCCGGTCCCATTCGAGTCGGCGTTGTGCCGACCGCTGACGCAGCACAGGAGAAAGCGTGGCAATCACTGCGAGAGCAGAAAGAAGAAGCGGGTTTATCATCGAGGCCGCCTAATGAGGCGATTCATCCACAATGCGCCAAGCACATCGAGGGCAACACCTACCGTCACACACGCGATTCCGAATGGCGTGGTGAAAACACCAAGAATATTCGGGTCGATAGCGGCAGCAAAAAATGCAAAGCCAAAGGGAGCCAACACCAGCACCACCGCCGATGCACGCGCTTGTGACGAAAGCGCCGCCACTTCTCTTTCGAGAGCCACGCGATCGCGAAGTGATTCGGCTACTCCGTCGAGCACCCCCGCACTGGATCCACCTCCACTTGAAGCCAGTTCGATAGCAACTGCAGCAAGTCGGCGATTGGGCAATGAAGTCGCTGTTCGCCAGTTCTCGATGACTGGAACAAGGGGTCGACCATTTCGCAGTTGTTCGGCGAGCACATGGGTATCGGCATCGTAAGAGCGCCCCCCGGCATCGATGAGTGCCAGTGGCAGCGACGCACCGCTTCGAAGTCGACGAACGATCGCATCGAGAAATTCGGGAATGGCTCGTTCCGAACGAATGTGACGGCGACGCTCAATCGAACCTCCCACCAGGCGGCCCATCAACTGGCTTCCCCATTCGCGATTGAAGCGAAAGGTGGTTCCACCACCAAGAGGAGTCTCACGCGCCGCGGAATTCACGGAGACGCCAAAGCGACGTCGAACCCGCACAGAGGCAACCACAGCGGGCAGCGACCATGCCGATGACATCGCGGTTAGCACTGCGATTCCAGCGACGAGCCCCGCGACCACAATCATGATTTGATCCATGATCGATCGGGTTGAACGGCCACCGCTGATCGGTACGCGCGCAATGGAAGTTCGGTTAACTCGCCGCGCGCATCGGTAAGCAGTCGCACTACCAATGCATCATGAGGATCACCAGAAGCCATGGGCTCTGCTACCGCCGTGACCTTTCGGGTTCCGTCTGCTTGGCGAGAAATGTGCACTACTAAGTCGATAGCGGAACGCAACTGCTCGCGTACCGCAACAAGCGGTAGTGCCACGTTGCCCATAAGCACGAGCGTTTCAAGACGACGAATGGCATCGGCCGGAGAATTGGCATGGCAGGTGGAGAGCGAACCATCGTGACCTGTGTTCATGGCCTGCAACATGTCAATGGCTTCTCCAGAACGAACCTCACCAACCACAATGCGATCGGGACGCATTCGCAGTGCATTACGAACAAGATCGCGAATCTTCACTTCACCAGCACCTTCGGCGTTTGATGGACGCGATTCAAGACGAAGAACATGGCGACCAGGAAGGCGCAGCTCGGCCGCGTCTTCAATGGTGATCACACGTTCGTTGTCGGAAATAAACGAGGCCATTGCATTGAGCAAAGTGGTCTTACCAGCGCCGGCGCCACCCGAAACAACAATGTTGCAGCGAGCATCGACTGCCCACGCAAGCAGCTGAGCAACTCCGGCGCTGGCGATTGCGCTGAGAGGTAGTTGGCGAGTACCGAATCGCCGAATGGTGAGACACGGACCATCAATAGCCAACGGAGGGATGATTGCGTTGACACGAGAGCCGTCGGGAAGCCGCGCATCGACATAGGGCGATGTGCGATCGATACGAAGCCCAAGGGGCGTGACAATTCGTTCGATGAGAGCGAACGCCATGGCCTCGCTCAGGGTTATATCGGTGCAATGCAACCGACCACCCCGTTCGATCCATACCTGTCCGCCACCATTCACCATGACTTCAGTGATGTCGGGATCGGATAACAACGGGTCGAGCAAATCGAGCCCACCAACTCGAGAACTCACGCGGGCGACAAGCAGATCGGCAGTTGCCGGTTCTAAAAGTGGATCGTGACGAAACAGAAGATCGCGAACACCCGTGGTATCGGCATCGCCGCTCGCTAGAAGTTCAAGATGAACTAAGTCGACCAGCGCATCACTGCGCCCTTCAGCCAACATGAGCAAGCGCTCGGCCAAGATCGGCCGGCAAACGAGCGGCCAACAGCCCCGCATCAACACAACGGGCAATGGCGGGATCGATAGCCACCGTGGCTACCACGGGCACGCCGAGAACATCTTCAATATCGGTACGACCCAATGCTCGGCCGGGCTCCTCGACTAACACAATGCCGGAGGGTCGCACTGGCAGTGCCAAGGCTCGCCGTAGCGAAAGGAAACAGGCTTTCGTGACTAACAATGACGTCGCTGCTTGGGTTGCCAGAGAGCGTCGAACAAGATCAATGGGTTCGTCACCACCGAATGAACCCAGATCGATCACCACATCACGCTCATCAATAAGCAACTGAGCCGCCAACACATCGGCCCGTTCGGGACGTGGACTCACCCGCCGGCCACGGTGGATGAGCCGAACCTGGTCGGCTACCGGACGCTCAAGACGCCCAAGCGCTTCGACGGTGACCGCATCACCGGCCGCCAACCAATCGACCATTCCCGGCCCATCAGGTTCAGGGATACCCAGCACCGTTGGCGCATCACCGGCGAGATCTATAAGTAACGAACCGAGCTCACTGCGACGACCCATCACAGTGGCTAACGCCACCGCAACCACCGTTGTGCCAGATCCACCTTTTGCTGACCAACACGACACCACCATCGAACACTCCCTTGCAATGCATCAAACAAATGAACGAACGCAGGGAGGAAGTACTCCGAATGTAGAACAACATCATCAGGTTGTCATGGGTCATGCATCCCATCGTGACGGCACCCGTATGCTCATCATATGGAGGCAGCCTTCTTCGATCTTGATAAGACCGTTATCGCAAAGGCCTCAATGATTGCCTTCGGCAGTTCGTTTCGTCGTGCCGGGATGATCAGCCTGCCCACCATGATTCAGGCGGCATGGAACGGCATGGTGTTCCATGCTTTGGGCGCAGACGAAGAACGAATGCGGAAATTTCGTGAATCAGCACTACGCATCACCAAAGGTTGGGATCACGACGCGGTGAGTTCGCTTGTGCGTTCGACACTTACCGATGTCATCGATCCAATCGTGTACGACGAAGCCATCGATCTCATCAATGAGCACCGCGCGGCAGGACGACTGGTGTTCATCGTGTCCGCATCCCCCGAAGAAATTGTCTCGCCGCTCGCCACGCATCTTGGCGCCGACGGTGCCATCGCCAGTCGTGCGCAACTCGACGCCAACGGCAACTACACCGGCGAGGTCGAGTTCTACGCGTATGGCCCTTACAAAGCCGAAGCAATTCAGAACATCGCCGCGCAATGCGATATCGATCTGGCGCGCAGTTACGCCTATTCCGACTCTGCCACCGACGAACCAATGTTGCGTTGCGTTGGTAATCCTGTTGCGGTAAATCCCGATCGCGACTTAGCGCGAATCGCGGCAGCCGAAGGCTGGCCGGTGTTGAACTTCACCACTCGCGTTCCGCTTCGCGAACGAGTGACGCTTCCCCCGCCACGAAAGATTGCCACTGGCGCTGCCATCACCACGGCCGTGGCGGCAGGCCTCGTGCTGGGTTGGTGGATCGTGACGCGACGAAGAACGCCGAGTCCAACCTAAATCAGGCGTCTTGCAGTTTCTTCACCGCGAGGGCAACGAGGACCACGACAACGAGGAGTACGAGAAGCTTCTTCATGGCCCCAACTCTAGAACGCGAGCACCCTCACGATCCACTGCCATGGGGCTCATAGGTCTCAGGACGGGGGCGCGCTGCCATTGGGCCAGCGGTTGATAGCCACTATTCGGCACGCAAACGCACCATCTGGGGTCTCGGAAGCGACCGCCTCCCAGTTAGTGGTGGCGTGCTCGGGCACCACCTCGACCAACACTGTCTTTGATGCGAATTCTTGGCCCGAATTGGGGGGTCCACTATGCCGGAACGACACATCGATCACATAGTCCGCAGCATCGGAGGTCCAGTTGGTGAGAGTGCCCGAGGCCCGCACCCCTCCGTCGCCATCGGATTCGCAGGTTCCTAATTTGATGTCGTACTGGGGCGGATGATCGGCGTCGGTGTTCGCTGAGCTAATGCCGGTCTCGATAAAGACCTCTCGGAGCACTTCATTGGTATCAGTGGGGGTATCGAACAAACCTTTACCCACAATAATGAGAGCAATGGCCGCCACCAGCGCAATGGTCGCCAGCGCGGCACCCACAGCGAGAATGGTGAGACAACCTCGCGTTGAAACATCGTTCTCTACCGAATCGGGCCGAGGCGGTGCCAAGCCGGGCGTTACCGATGGAGCGAAAGGAACTCGCGGGAAACCTGCATCGTCATCGGCATCGTCATCAACAAAGTCGGCCATGGTGGTTCGGGAGTGGTCCCGATTCGATCAGACGGCGAGAAGGTCGCGGGCGCCGGTATCGGAGGATGGATGACGCAACTTCGACATCGCACGCGCTTCGATCTGACGAATACGTTCACGGGTGAGGTTGAAGTGTTCGCCAACCTCTTCAAGTGTGCGGGGCTCGCCACGATCGAGACCGAAACGGAGCTTGAGAATCTCGCGCTCACGTTCATCGAGTGGTGAAAGAAGACGAATAATTTCTTCGGGAAGCAGCGCAGTAGCAGCAACTTCGAAGGGTGACTCGGCCGAGCGATCTTCCACAACATCGCCAAGTTCGGCATCGCCATCTTCACGAAGTGGTTCGGAGAGTGAAAGTGGTTCTGCCGCGAAACGAAGCGCTTCAGTGACTTTGTCTTCGGGCATCTCGACCTCGGCCGAAAGTTCGGCGAGGGTAGCAGGACGACCAAACTTCAGTTCAAGACGGGCACGCGCTTTTTGCAAACGAGCGAGCGTGTCGCCGGCGTGCACTGGGAGACGAATGGTGCGGCCAGTGTTTGCGATACCGCGAGTGATGGCCTGACGAATCCACCAGGTTGCATAGGTGGAGAATTTGAAACCTTTGCGCCAGTCGAACTTTTCAACCGCATGCATGAGGCCAAGGTTGCCTTCTTGAATGAGATCGAGCAGCGGAAGACCAGATGCTTGGTACTTCTTGGCAATGGAGACAACAAGGCGAAGGTTGGATTGCACGAACGTGCGCTCGGCATCGGTGCCTTGCTTAATGGAGCGCTTCAATTCGCGCTTACGCGCGGGGGTAAGACCAGTGGCAGCGTCGAACTCGGTTTGGGCCGCGGTGCCGCCCTCGATGGTTTGGGCGAGACGGACTTCATCGTCCTTCGTGAGAAGGGGATACTGCCCAATGTCGGTCAGGTACAGACGAACGAGATCTTCCTCGTCACGTTCGACACGTTCCTTGGCCACGGTGCTACCTCTAGAGACTGAAGGACGGGTCCCCCGGTTGGGATCGGGGGAAGCTCCCCCGGTACGACGAACGAATCACCCCGTCCCTGCTGGGGAGGAGTGTGTCAACGATACCGGTCAGGTCAACCCCCCCCAACCACAACCGACCCAAATGGGTCAGAAACCGATCAGGCCGCCCACTCGATCAATGACGGTGGCCACGTGACCACGGGCCCGATCGGCGGCCGAACGCTGGTCGGCTCCGACCACTGAACGCTCAAATACCCCAAGCGCCATAGCCAAATCTCGGTCAAGGTCGGCCCGGTGAATTTCGGCCAGTCGACGGATGGGACGCTGAGCCACATCCTCGGTAGCGGCCAAATGATCGACCATCAGCCCATACATTCGGGGGAGAATCTCGCCAGCAACTATGCCCAGTCGGGCAGCATCTGACCCGTCATCAGCCTTGTTCACACTGGCGAAGATTTTAATGTCGGCCTCAGTAGAGACGAGGAACACATCCCGACCGGGAGGTGCGGTGGGTAGGGCCTCGAACCATCGTTGGGCCCGCCAACCGGCGTGATCGGAAAGTTCAGCCAACGCGATGCGGGCCGACGGGTCAGAAACGGTGAGCACCCATGAACCAAGAGTGGAAAATATCGCCTGCTCGAGTCGGCAATAGGCACCAAGTCGGGCCACGGTCTGCTCGGCGGTCATGAACTCCATGAGGAAAGGCTAGGCGCAGGGCTCAGCGCCGGTAGCGATTCACGATGGGAAGCCGACGGTCTTTGCCAAACGATTTGCTCGTCACTCGAGGTCCAGGAGGCGACTGACGACGTTTGTATTCCGCCAGGTCAACTAAGCCGACAATCCGTTCAACAACAGAACGATCGTGACCGGCGTCGATGATCTCGTCGATTGAGTGATCGCCTTCGACGTACATTTCAAGAATGGGATCGAGTTCTTCGTAGGGCGGCAAACTTTGGTCGTCACGCTGATCGGGTCGCAGCTCCGCAGACGGCGGCTTGATGAGTACCGATTCAGGAATCATTTCGCGACCAGCAAGTTCATTTCGATAGCGACAAAGTCGGTACACAAGAAGTTTCGAAACATCTTTGATAACGGCGAAGCCGCCGGCGGAGTCGCCATAGAGAGTGGAGTATCCAACCGACGACTCGCTCTTGTTTCCAGTGTTGAGCAATAACCACCCAAACGCGTTCGAAAGCCCCATGAGAACGACTGCACGCGCACGGCTTTGCATATTCTCTTCAGCAAGTCCGATGGAATGACCTTCAAACGACGGGCCAAACATTTCCATAAACGCAAAATGCGCGGGTTCAATGGCAATTGTTCGATGTTCGATATCGAAGTTGTTGGCAAGGGCAATGGCATCGGAGATTGAGTGATCACTTGAATACCGTGACGGCATCAGAACTCCGTGTACATGTTCAGCACCTAACGCATCGGCAGCAATTGCCGCGACAAGTGCCGAATCGACACCGCCGGATAATCCAATAACTACGTCAGAAAACCTGTTTTTTCCTACAAAATCTCGCACTGCAAGAACCAGCGCATCCCAAATTTCAGCGACTTCGTCGCGCCGTGGTGCACAACCGATCGCGTTAAGTGGAGAACGTTCCGCCGGCACTATTGCGGTTGGGAACTCCACATCAATCACAAAGAGATCTTCACTAAATTGCGGAGCGCGAGCCAGCAACTCCCCGACGGCATCGAGAACCATCGAATCACCATCGAAAACAAGTTCGTCCTGTCCGCCAACCTGATTCACATAAGCAATAGTCGCGTTTGCTTCGCGAGCGCGTTGGGCAATGACGTGTACTCGATCATCGGACTTCCCCATGTTGAACGGCGACGCATTGATGTTCACGATCAGCGATGCACCAAGTGCACCGAGTTGTGAAACGGGACCATCGGCAGTCCATGCATCTTCGCAAATGGAAACTCCGAACGGTACGCCGGCAACTTCGAATAATGACAATGGTTCATCGCCGGCAACGAAGTAGCGCTCTTCATCGAACACTGAATAGTTCGGAAGTTCACGTTTGCGATACGTACCGAGCAACGAACCATTCGCAGCAATTGCTGCTGCGTTGAACAACACCGGTCGGCCAGCGTCAGCGCGGGAGTCGGTGGTTTCACGATGAGTTTCCCTGCCCCTTGATGAAGCAGTTCCTTCATCAACAAAGCCGATTACAGCAACACAGGTGCCGGTTGCGGAAATCACCCGATCGAGAGCGGCGCGAGCATCACGAACGAATCCCGATCGCAGCAGAAGGTCTTCGGGGGGGTAGCCGGTAATTGCCAACTCGGGGAAGGCCACCAGATCGCAACCTTCGCCTTCGGCTCGTTTCAGGAATTCGATGATGCGCGCCGCATTGCCGTCGACATCCCCCACAATGGGATTGATCTGAGCGAGGCCAATACGCAGCAAAGGCATCCGCTCAGACTACGGGCCTTCGACAGAGGCAATAGCCTCGAAACGTGACAACCCCGGTCTCTCCGATGCCGTTACCGGAGCCCCTCGCAGCGCTGGCCGACCGCAGCGCCTCTCCCGCGGCAGTGCACGCCTCACTCAACCGGCTTCGCGAGTCTGCTCCTGCCGTTTTCGCCCAAGTAGACACCGATCTCACACTGGCCTCCAGGCTTGTCGCTGTCCTTGCCGCCAGCCGATCAATGAGCCGCCTTATCGGTGCCGAACCGGAGCAGGCAATAGAAACCCTCACAAATCTTGATCTTCGGGCCGAACCCACCGCGGCCTCAGCCGATCAACTGGTGACCTGGCGCAATTTTGAGTTTCTCCGCGTTACCGCACGCGATCTCATAGGTATCGATGCTCTCGAACAAGTTGGTGCCGCCCTTGCGGCGTTGGGCCGAGACGTCCTTGATATCGCGTATCGACTGACCGAAACCGACGCCGAGGTGACCATCTCGATTATCGGAATGGGCAAGTTGGGCGGAAACGAACTCAACTACTCCAGTGACATCGACATTCTCTTTGTTGGTGAAGGATCACGGTCAGATCTCAACCAACGAGCTCGCGCCATTATGGACATTGCTCGTCGGTGTTTTCGCGTCGACGCGAACCTGCGCCCCGAAGGACGCGATGGTCCGCTTGTGCGCTCAGTCGAGTCCTACGAGGCGTATTGGAATCGTTGGGCCGAACCATGGGAGTTCCAAGCACTCCTGAAAGCCCGACCCGCAGCCGGTGATACCGCCCTTAGTGAACGATGGCTTGCCGCGGCACAGGATTCGCTGTGGTCACGACCATTCGACACCGAAGCTTTGCGATCCCTTCGATCCATGAAAGCTCGCACCGAGTTGGAAGTTGCGCGAAAAGGTCTCGATAACCGTGAACTCAAACGCGGCCCTGGCGGTATCCGTGATATCGAGTTCACCGTTCAACTTTTGCAACTTGTGCATGGCCATCTCGACACCGACCTGCGCGGAGCGAACACGCTTTTGATGATTGAGGAAATGTCATCGGCGGGTTACATCGATGAAGACGACGCTCGAAGTATGGCCTCGTCATATCGAGTACTTCGAGAAGTTGAGCATCGCCTGCAACTTGTTGACGAACAACAAGTCCACACACTTCCAAACGACGATGTTTCGCTTGACCAACTAGCACGCGTAATGGGTCGTCGGGACGACCGTACTGGTACCGCCGCTGAACAACTTGAACGCGAGATTCGGCACATTCAGGCCACAGTTCGTGCCATTCACGAGCGCGTGTATTTCCGTCCACTCCTTGAAGCGTTCGCAACTTCGTCACCGGAGGAAGGAGTGCTAGGCACCGATGCCGCGGCGGCGCGCCTTCGTGCCTTTGGTTTCACCGATACCAAACGCACCGAAGCGGCGATGGGAGAACTCACTCGCGGTATGAACCGATCAAGTCGGCTTATGCAGCAATTACTACCGCTTTTGCTCGATTGGCTCTCCCAATCTCCCGACCCCGACCTCGGATTGCTGCTCATTCGCAATCTGCTGACCGGCCCTCGGCAATCGCGACAGATAGCCGAAACTTTCCGAGAGTCTCCTGCCGCAGCACAATCGCTGTGTTTACTCGCCGGCACTAGTCGTTTTCTTGGCGACATCCTTGCCGCAAATCCCGACCTCGTGTCGCGTCTGCCCGAGCCCAACCGACTCAGCACAAAATCCCTTTCAGAACTCGTTGAAACTGCCTCGAGTGCAGTTGATCTTCGTGAGGGACTTACCGATCAACAACATTCGCTTCACCGCTGGCAAAAGCGCAACCTTCTTGGTATTGCAGCCCGCGATATTTTTGGTCAGGCCGATGTGAAAACTGTGGGCATCGAACTCACTCGTCTTGCCGAAGCCGCACTTGAAACTGCACTTCATGCGCTGGAGCCAACTATTGCGTTCGCCGTCATTGGACTTGGTCGCTTAGGTGGAGCCGAATTGGCCTATTCAAGCGATCTTGACGTTATTTTCGTTCATGATGGCAACAGTCCAAATGCTCCCGGTGAAGCTCGACGACTTGCTACGTCATTGATGCGCGTCATCAACGGGGCAACGCCATCGGGCCGTCTCTATGAAATTGATTGCGATCTTCGTCCCGAGGGAAAGAACGGCCCGCTTTCACGCAGCCTTGATTCCTTTGTTTCCTATTGGCAGGACCACGCCGAAACTTGGGAACGTCAAGCCATGACACGTGCACGAGTTGTGGCCGGTGATCACGAGTTCGGCGATAACTTCCTTTCTCACATCGATCCATACGTTTGGGATGCAGGACTTAACCCCGAGAACATCCGCGAAATCAGGCGCATGAAAGCGAGAATCGAAGCCGAACGTATTCCTCTTGGCGAGGACCCCGATTTCCACTTGAAATTAGGTCGCGGTTCGCTTTCCGATATTGAATTCACTGCGCAAATGCTGCAGTTGCAATATGGCGTGAAGGCAATGAGCACAATCGACGCACTGCGAGCCCTGACCAACCGAGATGTTCTGACCCTCGACGATGCCACAACACTCATTGAGGCATACGAATTTTGTGAGCAAGTTCGAAACCGATGGTTCCTCGTGAACAGTGGGGCGAGTGATTCTCTTCCCAGCCAGCCTGAGGCGTTGTTGTGGTTGGCCAGAGCGCTTGACACTGAACCCGGAACGTTGCGTGAGCGCTACCGGCGAGTTACCCGAAGATCTCGCACTGTCGTTGAGCGCGTGTTTTACGGACTACCCACAAAGGGATAACGATCATCCTCCCTTCGGTCATAATGGAAACTGACACTGCACATCCAGGGGGATTCATGGACGCACGAAGCATTCGAGCCGAACTCACTCATCCAGTGATCGACGCCGACGGGCACCTCATCGAATACATCCCTGCCGTTCGAGACCTCATTGAGGCCGATGCCGGATCCGCGTTAGCCGACACCTTTCAAATGATGACGACCGCGGGGGCGCGGACACGCAGGGGTCTCACGAATGATCAGCGTCGTGCCAACGGGATGAGTCGAACCGGTTGGTGGGCAGTTCCCACTCGAAACACCCTCGACCGAGCCACGGCGATTCTTCCTCGACTGCTTTATGAACGACTCGATGAGATTGGCATAGATGTTGCGTTGCTTTACCCAACGGTGGGTCTCACGGTGATGGCCACAGACAATCCTGAACTTCGCCGTGCAGTAGCGCGCGCGTGCAACCGCTATTACGCCGAGGCTTACGCGCCGTATTCCGATCGCCTTCTTCCTGTTGGAGTTATTCCCACCTACGACCCCGATGAGGCGATTGCGGAACTCAACTACGCCACTCAGGAACTTGGTCTGCGGGGATTTCTTTTTGGTGGTCTTGTGATGCGTCCCGCCCCGGGACATGAAGGCGACCGCGCTGCTCGTTGGGTCGATGGCCTAGGTCTCGACAGCGCATACGACTACGACCCTCTCTGGAAACGATGTGCCGAGTTGGGCGTATCGCCAACATTCCACTCAACAGGAATTGGTTTCGGTAGCCGAGTGTCGCCCACCAACTACGTGGCCAATCACATTGGCAACTTCGCGGCTGGAACCGAAGCAGTTCTGCGCTCATTGTTCTTTGGCGGCGTCATGTCGCGATTCCCCGAACTTCGATTTGCGTTTCTCGAAGGTGGAGTTGCGTGGGGTTGCAATCTGCTTTCCGATATTTGCGGACATTTCGGAAAACGCAATATCGACGACATGCGCCACTATGACCCGAAAAATCTCAATAAAGAGTTGCTCGAACAACTTTTTATTCAACACGGCGATCCGATGTTCACCGACCGACTCCATCGACTGAGCGAGACCCTTGATTTCCTCTCTGACCCCGATGAAGAACTTGATTCGCTGAACGAATGGAAGCAGAGCGGCATCACTTCGAAGTCCGACATCATCAAGGTTTTCACTGATCAGTGTTTCTTTGGTTGTGAAGCCGACGACCCCATGAACGCGATGGCGTTCAACGACTCCATTAATCCAGACGGTTCACGACTACGGGCAATGTTTGCATCCGATATTGGCCATTGGGATGTCCCCGACTTCACCGGTGTGCTTCCCGAAGCTTGGGAACTTATTGAAAATGGGCTTGTCGACCGTGATCAATTCAAAGACTTCATGTTCGGCAATGTTGCCGAACTCTTCACCAGCACCAATCCGCAGTTTTTCGATGGCACAGTTGTCGAAAAATCAGTGAAAAGCATGCTCGCGTCGAAATAACTGCAACATCATTCGCAGGCGATGCCATCTCCATCACGATCAAGCGCGCTGCGATAGCCCGGAGCGCCCCTGTAGAGCGGCGCAGCACCTGCTGCTCGGGCCGCGGTGCAATTGGCGTAATAGACATCACCCGCAGGGTCGTCCCCACCAGGGGGCGAACCCGAACTGGCCTCGGCACCTCCGGAATCGGGTGCGCTGGGCGCAGGGGCAACATACGAGCCGCCGCCACCTAGTGGCCAGACCGCACCGGCCAGACCGCAGGTATCAAGCATCTGTCCGAGTGCATCGCGTTCTGATGTAGTCACGCTTAGCCCCCAAGTGGCTTTTACACTCACCCAACCATCAGCGTAGGCGCACCATGAATCTCGATTGTTGGGGCGCCACTGATCAGGCGGGTCCGCTCCCTTGCTGCGGTTCGAATTTGCCGATGCGACAACCAGTTCGGCTGGTGAATTAGCGAATAAGCGCCGACGCCCTGCATCCCACCGCCACCCGCCCGATAAGAACGCATTTGCGAGCGGTACAAGGTGGTCGACATCAAAGTCGCCGGCATTGTTCGATGAAAAAAGGTCATAGGGAGAAACCCAGGACCCCGCAACTACTTTGCATGTGCCAACACGATTCACTGTGGCCGGTGCGGTCGCCCATGCAATGAGTGCGTCTTGCCGGGCATCACAACCGTTCCCATCGATATCCGCCCAATGGGGCCAGTCTTCACGGCGATAGTCACCTTGAGGACTTGGGCGATCATCAATAACTAACACTGCAAGACGATCGCGAGTCGATGCTGACGAGGGCACTGACCCCGGCGGCACAGTGAGCGAAGGGGACGAGGAGTCCGACCCATTTGTTGTGGACCTCGTCTCTGCCACCGATGAATCAGAGCTAGTCGCTGTTCTCGCATCGTCAGCTTTCGATGCCGAACCGCCACAACCAAACAGCACAAACAACACCGCGACAAATACGATCTTGTATTTCACGCCATTCATTCCGCCATTAAACACAGTCATAACCGTAGTCACTTCACGACAATGAAGAGGGCCGGCCCCGAAAGGCCGACCCTTTTTCTGTTCGTGATATTTGGGCCAGAGCCCGCAACAATCAGATGTCGTAGTACATCGAGAACTCGTAAGGATGCGGACGAAGACGAATCGCATCCACCTCGTTCTTACGCTTGTACTCGACCCAGGTCTCGATGAGATCGTCGGTGAACACACCGCCGGCCTTAAGGTATGCGTTGTCCGCTTCCAGTGCATCGAGTGCTGCTTCGAGCGTTGCCGGAACCTGCGGAACCTTTGCGAGTTCTGAAGGGGGAAGATCGTAAAGATCCTTGTCGACTGGTGCGGGCGGTTCGATGCGGTTCTGAATGCCGTCGAGACCAGCAAGCATCATCGCCGAGAAGGCGAGATACGGGTTCGAGGTGGAGTCGGGGCAACGGAACTCGATGCGCTTGGCCTTTGGGCTTTGCGATGCGAGCGGGATGCGGACCGACGCCGAACGGTTGCGCTGGCTGTAAACCAAGTTGACCGGTGCTTCGTAACCCGGCACCAGCCGCTTGAATGAGTTGGTGGTGGGGTTGGTGAATGCAATGACTGAGTGGGCATGGGCCAGAAGACCACCGATGTACCAACGAGCAATGTCGGAAAGACCGGCATAACCAGCCTCGTCGTAGAACAACGGTTCGCCGCCGTTCCACAGTGACTGGTGCGTGTGCATACCTGAACCGTTGTCTTGGAAGATTGGCTTGGGCATGAACGTAAGCGACTTGCCGGCTTGCCATGCAACGTTGCGCAGCACGTACTTGAAGGTCATGAGTTGATCGGCCATCTTCAACAGCGTGTTGAACTTGATGCCGATTTCGCCCTGGCCACCAGAAGCAACCTCGTGGTGATGAAGTTCGGTTTCGATACCCACGCCGTGAAGCGCAAGGGTCATGTCGCCGCGAAGATCTTGGTAGTGATCCATTGGGGGAACCGGGAAGTAGCCCTGTTTGGTGCGAGGCTTGTAGGCAAGGTTCGGGCCTTCGTCGGTGCCGGAGTTCCATTCACCTTCGACAGAATCGACCTTGTAGAACGAACCGTTGGGCTGCGTATCGAAACGAACATCGTCAAATACGAAGAACTCGGCCTCGGGGCCAAAGAATGCGGTGTCGGCGATACCGGTGGTCTTGAGGTACGCCTCAGCCTTGGTGGCGACATAACGCGGGTCACGTGAGTAGCTCTCGTGGGTAACCGGATCGGCCACATAACAGTGGATGACCGCGGTCTTGTGCTTCATGAACGGATCCATGTAGACGGTGTTCGGATCGGTGATGAGCACCATGTCGGACTCGTGGATCTCCTGGAAACCACGAACCGACGAACCGTCGAAGCCATGACCTTCAGTGAAATGATCTTCGCTCAGCAAGCCGGCGGGGATCGTGACGTGTTGCATGACGCCGGGGAGATCGGAGAATCGAAGGTCGACGAACTCGCAACCTTCGTCCTTCACCAGTTTTAATACTTCTTCGGGGGTGCGCTTCTGCACGGTTCCTCCAGTCAGGTACGGCCGAAGTCTCCGGCCGCATTTCGATGTGGACACTACCCCCGAGTCACAGGCTCACCCGAAGGAGGACTCCGGAATCCTGCCAGATCTCCTTTTCGTATCTGTTGCCCAATTGTGAACGGACTGTGAACCCGGGCCGATCGCCAGAATCGGCCTTGGGGAAAGGGGCCTTGGGGTGGGAGACTAAATAAATGGAACGTCAGCAGGATTACGTGCTTCGCACCGTCGAAGAACGAGGGGTTCGAGTTATTCGCCTCTGGTTCACCGATGTGCTGGGGCAACTCAAGTCAGTCGCCATTTCACCCGCTGAACTCGAAAATGCTTTCGAGGAAGGCATGCATTTCGACGGTTCGGCCATTAACGGCTTCAGCCGGGTTCAAGAGTCCGATGTTTTGGCCCGCCCCGATCCCAATACCTTCGAGATGCTTCCGTGGGGACAGGGCTCGGAAATCTCCGGCCGAATGTTCTGCGATATTCTCAATCATGACGACACGCCGTTTGAGGGTGACCCTCGTCAGGTACTGAAGCGCAATCTCGACCGAGCCCACGATCGCGGTTTCTCGTTCATGGTCGCTCCCGAAATGGAGTTCTTCTATTTCAAGACCGGCGACCCAAGTCAACCCTTGCAACCGCTCGACACCGGTTCCTATTTCGATCTCACCACTGCCGACCTAGCCAGCGATATGCGCACGCGCACATTGCTTGTCCTTGAGCAAATGGGCATTCCGGTTGAGTACTCGTTCCACGAAGACGCACCAAGCCAGCACGAAATTGATCTTCGTTACACCGATGCACTCACCATGGCCGACAACGTCATGACCTTCCGCACCGTTGTCAAAGAAATTGCAATGGAATCAGGCGTGTTCGCAACCTTCATGCCCAAGCCACGCTCCGGGGTTCAAGGCTCAGGCATGCATACGCATATGTCGTTGTTTGAAGGTGACGAAAACGCATTCCACGAATCGGGCGACGAATACGGGCTTTCAAAGGTTGCTCGTGCATTCATTGCTGGTCTGCTTGTGCACTCTGCCGAGATCACTGCGGTCACCAATCAATTGGTCAACTCCTATAAGCGACTCATTAGTGGTTACGAAGCGCCGGTGTATGTCACTTGGGCTCGCAACAACCAGTCGGCACTTGTACGCGTTCCGGTCACCAAGAAGGGAAAGCAGTCCTCAACTCGCATTGAGTACCGAGCTCCCGATCCGGCGTGTAACCCCTACCTCGCTTACTCGGTGATGCTCGCTGCTGGCCTGAAAGGAATCGAACAGGGATACGAACTTCCCAACGAGGCAGCATCCAACGTGTTCGAACTCACCCCCGAGCAACGCGCCGCCGAAGGTATCCGCCCGCTTCCGCAGTCGCTTTCTGAAGCGCTCGATATCATGGAAGGTTCCGAACTCGTGGCCGAGGCACTCGGTGAGCACATTTTCGAATGGTTCCTGCGCAATAAACGCGCCGAATGGTTCGACTATAAGTCCCAGGTCACACAGTTCGAACTCGACCGCTACCTCCCCAACTGGTGATTGGCGCGGCACCAATGGAACCGCTTCTCATCTTCCCGGATCCGCCGCCCCCGGAACTCGCACAGGTCCTCGACCTTGGCGGTTACCAGTGGAAAGCCACCAATGATGAGCTCACAGCGTCTCGAATCGAACCCACCGATGGTTGGGGCGGAGCAATCATTTGTGCCTATCTCGATCCCGAACGCGCATTCGCGTTGTGCCGCGCGCTTCGCAAGAACGACGGACCAGTAGAACCGCTGCTGATGCTCGTAAGCGGCACCCAACTTGGCGATCTCGAATTACGCGACGACCTTTATGACGACTTCTGTCTCGCTCCTTTCCACCCCCGTGAACTTGAAGCTCGCCTTAAGCACCTCATGTGGCGCACTGGTCACGGAACGCGACCTGAATTAGTTGAGTACGGCGACCTCGTTCTTAACCTCGAGACCTACCAGGCAGCCATCGCCGGCAAGCGTCTCGATCTCACCTACATGGAATACGAGTTGCTGAAGTTCTTGTCATCGCATCCCGGCAAGGTTTTCACTCGCGAAACATTGCTCAGCCGGGTGTGGGGCTACGAGTACTACGGCGGCGCCCGAACGGTCGACGTTCATATTCGTCGGCTTCGCGCCAAACTTGGTGAAGCAAACGCCAATCTCATTCAGACCGTTCGCAGCGTTGGTTATCGCTTCGGTCAATCCCGCTGGAGTCTTTAAGGTCTCATTGCCCGTTCATGAAACTGAAAGGGCCGCCCCGAGGGGCGGCCCTTTGCAATTGATGCCGAAGCAGATCAGACCGGACGAACGTCCTGTGCTTGATCGCCCTTCGGGCCACTTGTCACTTCGAACTCGACGGCTTGACCTTCTTCAAGCGAGCGATATCCCGAACCTGAGATCGCGCTGTAATGCACGAACACATCGGGACCACCCTCGCGTGAGATGAAGCCGAAACCCTTCTCTGCGTTGAACCATTTAACGGTACCGGAAGCCACGCCCGACACCCCTTTCTGTATTGCGGGGTCGGAACACCTTCCCTGCACCTTCTTAACGAAATAAAACGCTAGTGCCGATCGGCTGTGTTGTCGACGGGTAGTCCTCGAGAAGGATCAGGACTCGGAAAACGCGAGTTCGTCGGTGCCGGCGTAGAGATCGTCGACCTCTGATTTCACGGTCCAACTGAGCGAAGCGGCGACCAGCGACATGGTCATGAGGAATCCCACAGGGATAGCGACCAAAAGAACGAGAAGGATGATGATTACTCCGGGCACGAGGGAAACCTTACTTGCTTCGTGGGGACCAAGCCCATGCTTCGATCTCAATGAGTGCCACCCGAGGGAGTTCCGCAACTGCAAACGCACTGCGGGCCGGGCGGTGATCGCCAAAACCGGCAACGTAGGCCTCGTTCATGATGTCGAAGTCGCGCATATGCCGCAGGAACACAGTGGTCTTCACCACACTGGCCAGTGTTGCGCCTTCGCTTTCTAGGAGGGCAGACATGTTGATCAGCGCTTGCGTGGTTTCAGCGGCGACCCCGCCCGACACCATCTCGCCATTGACCAAACCGAGCTGACCGGACACCACAAGGAAGTCGCCAGCGCGAACGATTGGCGTATACGGGCCAACAGGTGTGCTCATGGGTTCAACTGTTGCACAGGTTGACCAGTCGGTCACGACTGCGGCCAACCTTGAGCGGACCACACTGCTGCTGCAGTGGCGGCGAACACTGCGTCAGAACCGTTCACCGGTTCAGCATCGTTGTCATGAACCGTGAGGACCACGTTGGGCATATCGGCAGAACGCAAAATACCAAATGATCGAATAGTGAGATCGGAAATTGTTCCGTCAGCGGCAACCGATAAACCTTCACTTGTTACCCAACCCAATGCCATGTGCACAGCACCAATGACATATAAGCGCAGCACCACTTCGTCGAGAACCTTCCCGCAGTGCCGATTGACATGGATTGTTGTGTCGTTGGCGATCGCCACTAACGCTGTCGCACCATTTGGTGCCGTCAGTGTTGCTTCGCGCGGAAACGGTTGTCCCTTGACATGCTGCAGTTTCGCGTGAAGTCCCGCGTGCAACACCGCGACTTCAACCCAACCGGCACCGCGCAGATCCACCGAAGTCGCTGGTCCTACAACATCAACTTGCTCTACTTCGATTGGTACACCCACCTTGGAAATTGCATCAATAATTCCCTCGGTGCGAAATACATGAACAACACCGCTGCCGTCCGCGCGCATGCCAACGGCATAAGTGCGCGGCCAGTGCTTTATCGAGTGCCCGGCGATCCTCTGCCGCGATTCCTTTGATACGCAATCCCTCGAGGCGGCACAAAATTCTAGGAGTGCACGAACCGCATTGACCTTGTGGGTTGCAACCGGTTTTCGGTGATCGGATACCAAGAACCCCACTAAGGGCAGCAAGAAGCGAAATACCGGAATCGGGCACGCTCACCTCCACCCCATCAACAATGAAGGCAACCGTTTGATCGGGGCGGGGCCGGAAGTTACCGGTCGCAGGATAGGTTGAGATCCATGAGCATGGATCATTTGAGCGGCCTCGATCGACGTAATTTCCTTCGGGGAGCCGGATTGCTCGGCGGTGCGGTTGCCCTCGGGGTGGGCCTTCCCTCCGTGCTGGCGGCATGTGGGTCAACCACCAAGACGACTGCGGACAACCTGACGCTCACCGCTGGGGCCGACTCCAATCAGTTAGTGGGATTGTTCAACTACACGGGCAACTACCTCGTGAGCGGCACACCGCAACGTCTGCCCTTCACCATCGCCACTCCCGACGGCCCTCCGGCACGCACTGGCCCTGCAGTTCTCACATTTCAGTTACAGAAAGATGGTCAAGCTGTCGGCGCTCCCATTGAAGTGCTGCGCCACGAAGACGGCACCACAATCGGTTATTACCCGCTCACCACCACGTTCGACACCATAGGAACATGGTCAGCGACCACGATGCTCGATGGCAACGAGTCGTCACAAACGTTCTTGGTGCAGTCGCCGTCATCGGTTCCCTTGTTGCAACCTGGCCAAACCATGCCGTTGGTGGACACTCCCACCATCACCGACGCTCGCGGCATTGATCCCATCTGTACCCGCGTTCCTGCTTGCGATCTGCACGACCGAACACTGACCGATGCGTTAGCGCGCAAAGCGCCCATCGCGTTACTCATTGGTACTCCGCAGTTCTGCCAAACCGGCGTATGCGGTCCCGTGCTTGATCTATTGCTTGAACAACGTGCCGAGTTTCCCAGCGTGCAGTTCTTGCACGCTGAGGTCTACAAACAGCCAAACGGGGGTGGAGACCCGGCATCACGCGGCCTCGCTCCCGCAGTAGGCGCGTTTGGACTTTCATTTGAGCCCAGCCTGTTTGTTGCCAATCCAAACGGCGTCATCGCAACCCGACTCGACAACATCTTCGATCGCGTGGAGATTCGCAAAGCACTCGCGTCGGTACGTTCGTAGTCGCGTTCTATCTTCGGCCTAAACGCGACGATGGCCGCCTTTTGGCGGCCATCGGTCTACAAATGTGTGTGGTTCAGCTAAACGAGTTGCCGCAACCGCACGACTTCTGCGCGTTGGGGTTCTCGATTGCGAAGCCTGCGCCCTGAAGACCATCTTTGTAATCGAGGGTGGCACCACTAAGAAGCTGTGCACTTGAAGGATCGACCACTACGGCAACGCCCCCCTGATCGTTGACAAGATCTTCGCTGTCCTTTTCGGAGTCGAAGAACATTTCGTAACTGAAGCCGGAGCATCCACCGGGACGAACAGCAACGCGAAGCATGAGGCCGTCTTGGCCGTCTTGTGCGATGAGTTCTTTGACCTTGACGGCTGCGGTTTCGCTAAGCGTGATCATGATGACCTCCATAGGACTGCGATTAATAAGACTTGAGGTGGCTGAGGGTAGCGGGGTGGTCAGTAAAATCCTATATCTGCTCTCCGGATCCCTCGGACCCATCGGCAGCATCGCGGCTGTGACCACCATTCCCACCCCCGATGATCTGCTGGCCATCGCATCGGGAAAGGGTGGCGTCGGAAACTCTTCAGTCACCCCCAATTTTGCCGCCGCGCTTACGCAACGCGGATTCGCCGTTGGTGTGATCGATGCCGATATTTAGGGATTCTCTATTCCTCGCATGCTCGGCATCGAAGACCACCTCGAAGACCACCTCGAAGACCACCAACGGGGCCAACGAGGAACGCACCATCATTCCCCATTCGCTTCACCTTGGTGATGGCCGACTCGAAGTCGTTTCAATGGGTTTGGCTCGCATGTTTCCCCAAGCAGAAATGATTGTCATCACTTCACCCGCAGTCGGCGCACAACCTGTTGCTACCCGCGCTGTCACCATGGCTGGCAAAAGCCACCTCCACGTTCTTGGTGTCATCGGAAACATGAGCGCATTCGAATGCGAACATGGCCATAAACACGCCGTGTTTAGCGAAGGCGGCGGTGCCGAGGTGGCGAAAAGCGAAAACATTCCGCTCATTGGCTGTATCCCTTTGGAAACTGCGGTTTCCACCAGCGGAGACGAAGGCTCGCCCATCGTTTTACGCACGGGCGCAGCTTCCGAAGCACTGCGCGAAATTACCGAACGCATCGTCACGGAATTTGCACCGCCCATTCCGATGGCTGGCTGTTCTGCGCGAATGCTCCACGCGGCAATCGCCGCCCTCGACGCTGCCGATTCGTAAATCGCGGCGTTAGCGCAGCACCATCACTTTGGCGGTGACATAAGCAGTTTTGTCATCGGTTGACCACAATGCGATATCGAGCGCTGTGTCTGTTGCTCGGTACACGATTGTTAACGGCATACCCCCAAGCACTGCATCGCGATCAATAGCATCACGGAATTCCACTTCGATGCGCATCGGCCCGGTGACATCGATGTCAATAAGTTCGCGTGAACAGGCTCGCTGGAGGGTCTGTTCGACAACAGACCATGCGATCGCATTGTTGACATGATCGAGCACATCAAGATCGGCGAAGCGCGGCCACCATGGCATTGAATGAACATCGGGATCGTCAGTGGCTAACGGCATGTGCTCTTGTCGCGCCGTGACTTCGCGGCCACCACTGGGTTCTTGATACAACGACCGAAACGACTCGGGCAGCATGGCGGGACGGCCGCTGCTTGGGTCGAGATACACCCATAACGTTGCCGCCTCAATGGCACCGCCACCTTCAGTGGCGAGAGAAACGCGACGCTCCGCCCAACGGTTACCCATCCCCGCGCAGAAAGTGGCCAGCGAGACCGTTTCATCGGCCCGTATGGAACGGTGCTGTTCGATCAATGTGCGCCGAACTACCCAGGTGCGGGCTTCAAGTTGGCCCACATCCTTTGAATCATCGGTGGCCACGTCTTGGAGATAGCGGGCAACCGAGTCGAGTCGAAGGCGACCGCCAGCATCGACATCACCCAAACGAACCTGACGGTTTGCCGTAAACACCCGTCCGGCCGAAGGCCGCGGAACAATTTTTGACGCCCCATTTTCCCGATCAGATCGACGGGATGAACCCAGATCGATTGGCGTTTTAGGGGTTCCCACGACCCCAGACGCTAGCCCTCGATGCCAATCCCTGAACGGAATCAGGACGCTTTCGCGTAAATCAGTTGACACCGACCCCCATCGCATGGTTCGGTGGAAGACATGTTCACGTCCTCCTCCGCTCAGGGTTTTGCCCCCCATTCGGGTTCGGCCGCGCCTCACGCAAAACGCGCCTACGTGAACAATGCCGCCAAGTGGTATCCACCGGCGACCACCGCGATTGTGACCTTTACGCACATTCACGGCTCCCGGCGCCCTCCAAGCTGACGCAGAACACACTGCGTACATGCACGAGGCCGCCGGGTTTTCCCGGCGGTCTTTTTCTTGTGCCGACTTTCCCACCCACCGGAAATTTTCGTCCCCGATCCCAGCTCCACCAATTGAAAGGAATGATTCGATGCTCGCCGAGACGATCGACGACATCTCACCCGCCGTCAGGGCCGACGCAGCTTGTCGGGACCTCAATGCCACCCTGACTGCCGTCTACTTCTCTGAGGAACTCCAGGACATCGCTATGGCCAAGTCGATCTGCTTGACCTGCCCGGTGATCGTGGAATGCCTCGAAGGGGCTATAGCGCGCCACGAACCGTGGGGGGTGTGGGGTGGACAAATGTTCCTCAACGGAAAGATCCTCGCCACCAAAAGACGCCGAGGCCGTCCGTCAAAGGTCGCTCGACCGGGCGATGAACTGCCCAATATCCCTGTGCCTGAGCACCTCCAGGCCTGGTTGCGCTCTGCCTAACAACCCATCCTCGTCCGGCCCGGGCGGGACTGCTGCCACTAGGCCGGTCCCGCCAGCCGGTCCGACGTCGATATGAGGTGATTGGGAGCGGCGCGGGTGGCAAACTACGTTCAGAACTGCCTCTCGCAGGCGGATATGCCATGGAACCCGCGCCGCTTCCCCCCCAACCCCGATTAACGGGCCTTCGCCGATACCAAGCGGCCGCCTTAGCGGGCGTTGTCATGATCGGTATCGCTCTCGCAGTGGTGTTCTCGTTTGTCGGCAGTTCGAACACCACCAAAGCCAGTGGTGTGGTGAAACTCGACTCCACGGCAACCACACAATTCAACGGGGTTAAAAATGGTTCTGATCCCACTGGTCAAAAGATTGGTGATCTGAGCTATCTCAAGTTCAATGGCGAAACCACACCATTGAAGACCGGCGATACGCCACTACTGATAAATATTTGGTCGTCAACCTGCATTCCGTGCATTACCGAAATGCCAGCGTTGGAAAAGGCATGGCAAGCCAACCGAGACAAGATCGATGTCATCGGTCTCAATTATTTCGAGACACCCGATCTTGGTCAAGCAATGGCGAATCGCACTGGCGTGACCTACCCGCTTGGTCGCGACAATAAAGGCACCATTTTGCGAACACTCGGGGGCGTCGGACTTCCGTATACCGTGCTTATTGGTTCCAACGGAACAATTCTTGCTGTCCACGCCGGCGCACTTGATGAAGCAGGCTTCCAGGCGTTGATCGATATGGCAGTAAGCAAAAAATGAACTCTGCCCTCGTTTACGCGTTCAGCGTTGGCATGGTGGCCACGTTTAACCCGTGCGGATTTGCCATGCTCCCGGCGTATTTGTCGTATTTCCTTGGCCTTGAAAATACTCGGGGTCTTGACGACCGTTCCGACGCAACAATTCTGCGTGCACTTGCTGTAAGCGCAGCAATGACAACCGGGATTGTTGTCGTGTTCGGTGTGCTCGGACTTGTACTTAATCCCATCATCTCCTCCATCAGCGACAAGTTGCCATGGCTCACAATTGTGCTTGGCGTGGTGTTGGTGTTCCTCGGTATTCGATTGCTGATGGGTCGTAAAATTACGGTTGGATTCTTGAAAGTCAGCCGTGGCCCCGATTCCCGCGAGTTGAGTTCGGTCTTTTTCTTTGGTATTTCCTATGCGCTTGTTTCATTGAGTTGCACACTGTCGCTTTTTATTGCCGCAATCTCTACCGTTATTGACCAACAGAACTTCATCATTGGTGTGGGCGCATTCGTTGCCTATGCGCTTGGTATGGGACTTGTGCTCACCGTTCTTACCCTTGCTATCGCGCTGGCCCGTCAAGGAATTGTGCGTCGTATGCGCGGAATTCTTCCGTACATCAATCCAATTTCTGGTGTGTTGCTGATTCTCGCTGGCACTTACATCAGTTACTACGGCTGGTACCAGTTACATGTCCTCAATGGCAATAGCTCTGGTGGAGGTGTTGCCGGTTGGATGTTCGATTTGAACGCAAACATCACGTCGTGGATTAACAGAGTCGGTGCAGAGCGTTTGGGGCTCATCCTTGGCCTCATTATTTCGATCATCGTGTTCTGCGCACTTCTCAGTAAAGCTCGGACCCACGACCGATAAACTCTCCTACATGGAACTTCGAATCTTTGTCGAGCCCCAGCAGGGCGCCTCGTATCGTCAACAGTTAGCCATCGCTCAATTAGCGGAGCAGCTTGGTTTCAATGGTTTTTTCCGTTCTGACCACTACTTGCGCATGGGCGAGGGCAATCCTTTGCCCGGGCCCACCGATACATGGGTCACTCTTGGCGCCATTGCACGAGAGACCAGCACCATCCGCCTCGGCACACTTGTTGCATCGGCAACATTCCGGCTGCCAGGACCACTGGCAGTGGCGGTGGCCCAGATCGATGACATGAGTAATGGTCGCATCGAGTTAGGTCTCGGTGCCGGTTGGTTCGACGAGGAACACACCGCGTACGGCATTCCGTTTCCCTCACTTGGCCAGCGCTTCGACATGCTCACCGAGCAACTCGAAATCATTACCGGCATGTGGAACACACCAGATGATTCACAGTTTTCATTTGAAGGAGACCACTACGGGCTCGTCGGTTCGCCCGCCATCCCCAAACCGGTACAACCGGGTGGTCCGCCCATCATCATCGGTGGCTTCGGGGCCAAGCGCACCCCCGCACTGGCCGCTCAGTACGCCAGCGAATTCAACTTGCCGTTTGCCCCCGTCGAGATCTTTCGACCCATGTGCGACAACGTTCGTACCGCGTGCGAAGCGCGTGGACGAGACCCCGAATCGCTTGTGTACTCCATTGCGCAAGTGGTGTGTTGTGGTGAAAACCACGTACAACTTGCTCGTCGAGCGCAAAACATTGGTCGTCAGGTCGATGAGGTGGTCACCAATGGCGTTGGCGGTTCACCGGCCCAAGTACTGGACAAGATCGCTTCGTTCGCCGAAGCGGGCGCTAAACGCATGTACCTGCAGGTCCTCGATCTGGAGGATCTCGACCATATTCATCTCATCGCCAGCGCGGTGATGAAGGAACTTCCCTAAACCTCAGGGACTCAAACGTTCGATACGCCAACCACTTTCGTTTAAAGAATCGGCGCGGTACCGAAACCGGTCGTGCAAACGAGATGGTTCGCCCTGCCAAAACTCAATCTCCGATGGCAACACTCGGTATCCGCCCCAATGCGGTGGTCGGGGTACTTCAACATCGCTAAAGCGCTCTTCAGCCTGGTTCGTCCGTTGCTGTAGCACTGCACGTTCCTCAATTACTTCACTTTGAAATGATGCCCACGCGCCAATCTGGCTTTCGCGAGGACGAGTGGCGAAGTAGTCATCACTTTCCGCTGCGGTCACTTTCACAACGGATCCCACAATACGAACCTGTCGAGACAAAATGTTCCAAGGAAAACAAATGGCCGCTTTGGGATGAGCATCAAGTTCACGACCTTTTTGGCTTGTGTAATTGGTGAAAAACACAAACCCATGATCGAGACCTCTCAACAGAACATGCCGTGAGGATGGCTGACCATCGGCTCCCACCGATGACACGATCATCGCTTCAGGTTCATGCACACCCGCATCGCGGGCAACGTTGAACCAGTTCGTGAACTGATCAAACGGACTAGCCGCCAAATCGGCTCTCTTCAAACCATTGGCTTGAAGTCGGACCCGGAGGGCATCGAGATCAGGACATGCGCTCATAAGAACAGTCCACAACTCATTGCCGCACTTCGCCAATCGGACACACTGGTAACCTCGCAGCGTGCCCGATGTTCAGCCTTCAAAGTGGCGAAACCTCTTTCGCCGACTGGCTGGCGGCGTCAACGATTATACCGATCTTTCCCTTGGGTTCTTAAGATGGGTGCTTCTTGGTATCGGGGTCGGAATTGTTGCCGGCTTTTCCTCCGCCGCACTTCTTTCCTCGCTGAATTGGGCCACTGACACTCGCATCAACCACGGCTGGCTGTTCTGGTTTCTCCCTCTCGCCGGTCTGGCCATGGCCTGTCTGTATCACTACACCGGAGGTCGGGCCGCCGAAGGCAACAACCTCATCATCGATGAGATTCACCAACCCGATGCCGGCGTTCCTCGCCGTATGGCCCCGCTCATTTTCCTCTCCACGTTTGCCACCCATTTGTTTGGGGGATCTGCGGGCCGCGAAGGAGCAGGTATTCAGCTTTCGGTAAGTCTCAGTGACAGCATCGCTCGTCACCTCCCGCTCTCGCGAGACCAACGAAAAATTCTCATGATCGCGGCAATCTCCGCCGGCTTTGGCGCCCTGTTCGGCGTTCCGTTAGCGGGCGCAATCTTTGGCATGGAAATTCAAAGTAGTGGTCGTGTGAAATACGAAGCACTTATTCCTTGCCTCACAGGTGCGCTTGTTGGCGATCTTGTTGTTAGCGGGCTTGGTGTGCGTCACGAACCAACGCCCTTGCTTGCTTCGATCGACCTCAATGCTGGTGTCATTTTGAAACTGGCACTTATGGGCATTGTGTTTGGCCTGGTGGCGGCGATCTTCATCCTCGCCATCCGGAGCATCAAATCCCTGGGCTCGGCGTTGGTGTCATGGCCTCCGGCTCGCCCTGTCATTGGCGGCGCTCTCATCATTGCGCTTACGTACCTCGTCGGCACTCGCGACTACCTCGGCCTTTCCATTCCTCTTGCCACCAGCGCACTCGATGGCAACGAACCAGGCGCGTCAGTGTTCGCGCTCAAAATTCTCTTCACCGCAGTCACTCTTGGCTTTGGTTTTTACGGCGGTGAAGTCACGCCTCTGAATGTCATCGGCGCAACATTGGGAGCAGTGTTAGCGCCTGCACTCGGTCTGCCCATAGCGCTTGGCGCAGTAATCGGTTATGTCGCTTTACTCGCAGGAGCTGCCAACGTTCCTTTGGCGTGCACAATCATGGCTGTCGAGTTGTTTGGCGGACACGCATTAGTGCCGGCCGCGATTGCTTGCTTCCTCGCCTACGTGTTCAGTTCTCACCGCAGCATTTTCAGCTCGCAACGCGTCGCCGCCGCAAAAGGGCACTGGCAGATCCCGTTTGGTTATCGTTTGAAAGACTTGGGTTCATCGCCAGGCGAAACAGAAAACTAACTAGCCAATTGAAGTTGCGCCCCGCATATATGGCTGCAAAATCTCGGGAATTCGCACCGTTCCATCGGGTTGGCGATGTGTTTCCACAACTGCGGCCCAGACCCGAGGTACGGCCAGTGCCGAACCGTTGAGGGTATGAGCAACCTCGTTGCCCTTGGCGCCTTCAACCTTATAACGGATGTTGGCCCGACGAGCCTGGTAGTCGGTAAACCACGACACCGACGACACTTCAAGCCACTGATCAACACCTGGCGCGTACACCTCGATATCAAAAGTGCGGGCCGAAGAGTTACCAATATCGCCAGTACACAAATCGAGAATCCGGTATGTGAGACCCAATTCGCCAATAAGCCCAGCAGCGCGGGCAAGAAGCTCCTCGTGCAATGCAGGTGCTTGTTCGGGCGTTGAATAAGCAAGGATCTCGACTTTGTCGAACTCGTGCACTCGCAGCAAGCCGCGAGTGTCGCGTCCAGCCGAACCCGCTTCACGACGGAAGCACGCGGTTTGTGCCATTAGGCGTAACGGGAGATCCGATTCACGCAGCACTTCATCGCGGGCCAGCGAGGTAAGCGGAACTTCGGCGGTAGGAATCGCCCAGAGGTCATCGCGTTCGAGATGATAGGCGTCGTCGATGAACTTTGGAAGGTGACCCGTGCTGATCATGGTTTCGGTAAGAACCACGGTGGGTGGGCGAACTTCTTCAAACGCATCGGCGTTACGATCGAGAGCAACCTGACACAGCGCGCGAGAAAGTGTGGCGCCTTGTCCGCGGAACATTGTGAACATCGCACCGGACATTTTCACGGCGCGCTCTAAATCGAGAATGCCAAGTTGCGTTCCAATATCCCAATGAGGAACACGCTGATGTTCGGCCCATGCGGAAGGGTCATCGCCAACGCCAACTCGCGAAATTTCAATGTTGTCGGCAGCACTGGCGCCATCGGGACAATCGGGTGATGGCAAATTGGGAATATGAAGCATCAGGTCGCGAATCTGCGATGCGATTTGGTCGGCGGCTGCAGCAACTTCTCGTTCGTTCTCACCAAGTTGACGACTTTTTTCTTGAAGTGCCTCGGCGCCGGCCACATCGCCGTCTCGGCGCAGTTGTCCAACCTCTTTCGAGAGCTCGTTTACACGAGCCCGCAGGTCGTCACGTTCGGCAGCAATCTGACGGCGTTGTTCATCGAGTTCGGCAACACTGGCCAAATCGCGAAGGGCACCCTCGTCGCCCCTGCGGGCAAGAGAGGCCCGGACGGTCTCGAAGTCGGTTCGAATACGGCGTACGTCGATCACGGTGCTGAACCGTAGTCGTCGGCCCGATAGCGTCCGGTCGTGATTTCTTCTCCGTCCCCGCCCGCTATTGAGGTAACCGACCTCACCATCCGCTACGGGGACCGCATCGCGGTCAATAGCTTGTCTTTTCAGGCCATGCCCGGACAGATCACTGCCCTGCTTGGTCCGAACGGGGCGGGTAAGACCTCTACGGTTGAGACCCTTGAGGGTTACCGCCGACCCACCTCAGGTTCAGTTCGGGTGCTTGGCCTCGACCCTGTAGCCGATCACCGCCAACTGGTTGCCCGCATTGGCGTGATGTTGCAATCGGGTGGGGTAGCCACCGGAATGCGCCCAGCCGAGGCACTTCACCTCTTTGCCTCCTATTACGACACTCCCCTAGATCCCGATGAGCTCCTTGATCTTGTGGGGCTTTCCGACCATCGGTCTTCCCCCTGGCGTTCCATGTCCGGAGGCGAACAGCAACGACTCTCACTGGCGTTAGCCCTCATCGGCCAACCCGAAGTCGCATTCCTCGATGAACCCACTGCGGGTATCGACCCAAACGGGCGCCAGGTTCTTCGTCGTGTCATTGCTGAGCTGCGCGATCGCGGCGCTGCCGTACTTCTCACCACCCACGATCTTGAAGAAGCCGAGAAACTGGCCGACCACGTCGTCATTATCGACCACGGTGTTGTGTTGGCCGACGGCACTCCAACCGAACTCATGCGGGCATCACAAGGCGATGACGTTCGTTTCGGGGCACCGGCAGGCTTGGACCTCATATCGCTCGGCGCCCGCATTGGGGCCGTTGTCACCGAGGTCTCTCCCGGAGAATATGTAGTTGCCGCTGCCGCAACACCAACGATGGTCGCAGCAATTACGGCCTGGCTGGCAGAAAGTGATTTGCCTCTTGCCGATCTGCGCGCTGGTCGTCAACGTCTTGAAGACGTGTTCTTACGCCTAACTGCCGATGCCGTTGCCGGTGCGCCCGAACCAACCACCACTGGTCGACGGAGGTCACGTCGATGAAAGCTTTACTCGCTCAAACTCGTTCAGAGTTGACGCTGAGTCTGCGCAATGGCGAGCAACTGCTCGTCAACATTGCCATTCCACTTTTACTTCTTATGTTCTTCTCTGCGGTGAAGGTCCTACCCATTCCGGCTGATGTTGACAAACGGGTTGACTTTCTTACTCCCGGCATCATCGCGTTGGCCGTAATGTCCAATGCCATGGTCGCTCTTGCCATTGGCACCGGTTTTGAACGTCAGTACAAAGTGCTGAAACGACTCGGGGCGACACCCCTCGGACGCGGTCGGTGGGTGCTGGCGAAAATCGGAATGGTGAAGATCCTTCTCGTTGTGCAGATCGCACTCATTGTGATTGCCGCATTCCTTTTGGGGTGGAATCCCGGTGGGTCACCTTTTCTCGCTCTTCCTGCCGTGATTCTGGGAGCGTTTGCGTTCGGCGGCATTGGCCTACTTATGGCCGGAACATTGCAAGGAACTGTCACCCTTGCCCTCGCCAACGGCCTCTATGTAGTGCTTCTTCTACTGGGCGGAATGATCATTCCGTTCAGTGAAATACCCAGTTTCTTGGGCACGATTGGCAAGGTACTTCCCTCGGGAGCGCTCAGCGAAGTACTGCAGTCCTGCTTGCGCAGTGGCGCACCTAGTGCGGGTTCGTCATGGGTCGTGCTCGTCATTTGGGCCGTCCTGGCGCCACTGGCAGCCGTGAAATTTTTCCGGTGGGAGTAGGGGGCTACAACAAAGTTTTTGGTGGCTCGGTTCGTGGCCCATCAACAGTTGCGCCATCTAGCCCTCCATGTTCGCCTTGTTCCCATTCGAGGATTTCGCGCTCGGTGAGATCAAGGCCTTGACGTTCCGCTTCTTGATGACGCGCCGCCCAGCGGAAGAACATCGTCGCAATGATGGCCCACAGGTAGACGGTCTCGAGCACTTTCATAATGAGACCAGCGGCGATCTGGTCGTCTATTGCCGAGATGCCCCATAACCGAATTGGTTGGTCGTAGGAGCTGTAGACGGGATCGGCAGCATTAATGAGCCACGCCGCGGGCAACGTGGGAATAATCGACTGCGCGAAGAGGTACACCATCTGGCTTGGAAGTGAAAGCCGAAGTTGCGGCCATGGACCGCAGACGGGAACCCACATCAGTAGAGCCGAAAGCACAAACAGAATATGAACCGTGAAGTGGAACGGCCCATTGCTCGTGGCGGTGTTGACGAACGGCTGCCAGTGACTGAACAGGTTGAAGGCATTGAAAATACCCCACGCGAATAATGGTTTCGCCAAGAACTTCAGTACATGCCACACCCTGCCATCAGAGCGAACTAAAAGTTGCGCCAGCCACGTAGGGCATGACAACAAAAACAGCGGAGGAACAACAAGAGTGAGCACCAGATGCTGGAACATGTGACCTGCATAGAGCCTTTGCTCGGCAATGTCGTGAAGTGGCCACAGCGTCACCGACAACATCGCAATAATGGCCGCCCAAAACGCAAACGTTTGCCGGCGAGAGATCACGGTCTGGCCGGGCTCGACCACTTTCGGGCCGATCACTCGGGCAACGTAGAAGCCCCCAAACGCGATAGCGAGGGCTAGTCCCCATACCTCCCAGTGGGCGGCAAATGAAGGCATTGCGCTGGCAATCATGACAACCTCATATCCGGTCGAACTGACCGGCCACCACAATTAACCGTGCTGGCCAGGGAACCAAAGGCGAAATGTCGACAACATAACGAGGTACACAAACACCGCAAGAGCCAAACCTGTATAGAACAAACGGGTAAGGATCGGCTTGTCGAACTTGAGGTGCATGAAGACGTACACGATGGTGAAGAACTTCACCGCCATGAGGATCATGAGCACCGGAATGAGCAACCAGTCGGCCCACAATGGGAAATCGGGGGACGCGTAGGTTGCGATTTCAACAAGCGTGATCACGCCAAGGAAAAGCGCCGTGAGGACGTAGACCTTGTCGCGGGAATAGTCCTTCACCGCACCATCAAGAACAGTGGTGGGGACATTATCGTGCGAGGTAACGGCCATGATGAAGACTCCTTGATCAGGTCGGGATCAGCTCGGGATCAGGTAGACGACGGCGAAGATGACAACCCACACCACGTCGACGAAGTGCCAATAAAGACCCACGATCTCGACCGTTTCGGAACGGTGTTCGGGCAACTTGCCGCGAAGGGAGAGCAGCACGAGAGTGACCAGCATAATAATGCCGACGGTGACGTGGATGCCGTGGAAACCGGTGAGTGTGTAAAACGCCGAACTGAAGCGACTGGTGGTGAAACCAAGACCTTCACGCACAAACACGGTGAACTCGTAAATCTGGCCGGCCACGAACGTGGCACCGAGGAGTGCGGTTGCGCCGATCCAAACTCGCATGCGCTGGTGTTCGCCGCGTTCAATTGCCGAAACGGCCAACACCATGGTGAGCGAGGACATAAGCAACACGAACGAAGAGGTCGAGGTAAAGGGAATGTCAAAAATCTGTTTTGGTGTGGGCCCTTCAAGAGGCTGCCTATAAAGCAAGTAGGTAGTGAGCAAACCGCCGAACAACAAACACTCAGAGGCCAAAAACAACCACATACCTAATTTGGTATTGGAGATGCCGGTGTTGGTGTCGGCATCGATGTGGGCATGGGCGGCATGCGCATCGGCCGCGGCCAGTGTCGGACGGGAGGTGAGGGTCTCAGCCAACGGTCTCGACCTCCTTTTCGGTTACATCAGTAACAACCTCTGAGGTGACACCAGCACCATCGTCAGATGTATGAGCCTCGGGATCATGATCGTCATGAGCAAGATTGGGATCATCGGGCGGTTCCATGATCCAACCATAGAGAGCGGCGACAACGATGATGCCGCCGACAAGGGCCAACCAAAGGCTGAAGATGATGCCGTAACAAACGATAGGTAGACCAAAGGCCAGCACGGGAGGCCAATACGAGGGCGATGGAAGGTGGATTCCCTTACCATCAGTGCGCTTCTGGACGACATCATCGGTTGCGGCAATGCGAACAAGCTTGTGGTCCTTGGTTTCGCCGTACTTGCGATACCAGAAGTCGTCAACGCGAGAAACCGTGGGGGTGGGATCAAAGTTATAGGCCGGAGCAGGCGATGGAATCATCCACTCGATTGTGCGGCCATCCCACGGATCGGGGCCAACGGGGGGAAGATTCTTTGCTTTCGACTTGCTATAGAAAATATTGAACAAGAACAGCGCCACACTGGCAGCAATAAGGAAGGCACCAATGGTCGCAACCTTGTTCCAGAATTCAAATCCGTAACCAGGGTCGTAGGTATAGATACGACGGCTCATACCTTGCAGACCAAGCACATGCATTGGGGCGAAGGTGAGATTGAAACTAAGCAACATGAGCCAGAAATTGGCCTTACCGAGCGACTCGTTCATCATGTAACCAAAAGCTTTTGGCCAGTAGAAGTACATACCGCCAATGAACCCGAAGAATGCGCCGCCAAAGAGAACGTAATGGAAATGAGCGACGATGAAGTACGTATCGGTTTGCTGTGCGTCCATTGGGGCCACCGCATGCATGATGCCTGAAAGGCCGCCGATGGTGAACATCGTGACCAAACCAATGGAGAACAACATTGGCGAGGAGAACTGCAACTTGCCGCCCCACATGGTGGCGGTCCAGTTCAGAATCTTCACGCCAGTAGGCACCGCAATAAACATTGTGGTGAGCGAGAAAGCGGTGACCGAAATGGGGCCGATACCGGACACGAACATGTGGTGAGCCCACACGCCCCAACCCATGAAACCAATTGCGACTCCCGAGAACACGATGAACGAGTAGCCAAAGATGGGCTTACGGGCAAAGGTGGGCAAGATCTCGGAGACAAGACCAAAGGCTGGCAAGATCATGAGGTACACCTCGGGGTGACCAAAGATCCAGAACAAGTGCTGCCACAAAAGTGGGTTGGCGCCCTTTGCAACATTGAAGAAGTTGGCGTCGAAGCCTCGGTCCATGAGGAGCAGAATCTGGGCCGCGGTGAGCACAGGGATAGCGAAAAGAAGAAGGAACTGCGAAACCAATGCCATCCAGGTGAAGATCGGCATACGCATGAGTGTCATGCCCGGAGCGCGCATGTTGAGCACGGTGACGATGAGATTCACTGCACCGGTAAGCGAGCCGATGCCAGTGAGGATCAGGCCAAGGTTCCAAAAGTCGACGCCGTGGGTGGGCGAGAAGATGACCCCGCTATTGGGGGCGTACATAAACCAGCCACCGTCGGCTCCGCCGCCAAGCAACCAACTTGAGTTGAGGAACAGTCCGCCAAAAAGGAAGGCCCAAAAACTGAACGCGTTGAGACGCGGGAACGCCACATCGCGTGCACCAATTTGCAATGGAATGAGGTAATTAGCGAACGCCGCACCAATGGGCATAACGACAAGGAACACCATGGTGGTGCCATGCATTGTGTAGACCTGATTGTAAAGATCAGCGCTAAGGAGTGTGCCGCGAGGTGCCCACAATTGCATGCGGATAAGCAACGCTTCAAAGCCGCCAATGATCAAAAAGGCCAAAGCAGCTGCTCCGTACATGATGCCGATCTTCTTGTGATCCACCGTTGTGAACCACGAGCGAACACCAGTCTCGGCGGTTGGTCGCGTGAAAACACCAGTCGGCGAATAGTCCGAGGGCGTGTCACCCGAGGTTAAAGCAAGAGGACCTTCTTCAGTTAATGCCATGACCAACTCCACGAAATTCGATTACACGGTTCATCAAAAGACCTAGTTCAACGTGATCAGGAAGGCGACCAACTGATCGATCTGCTCTTCGGTGAGGTTTAGGTTGGGCATACCACGACCACCCTGCGGATACATCGGTTTGAGCGAAGGCGCATTACGCAGCCAAGCCTCAAGAGTGACGCGGTTGACGCGTGAGGTGTCGACCGCTCCGCCAGTAAGCGCAGCACCAGGGTCACCAGCAGCAGCGACATCGCCAGCGGGAAGAACTTCACCACTGGAACTGACCGGGTTGTAAAGATTGAAGATGGACCCTGCAAAGGTGCCACGAGTCATGAAATGAGTGAGGTTGGGAGCCACACCTGCAACAAGCGGCGGTGGAGTCTCTTTCATCTTCACATCGTTGATGCCATTGATGACGTGGCACTGTGCGCAAAGTGCCTGCCAAACTTTTTTACCCTCGCCAGCGGTGGGATCAGTGGGGGTATCGCCATGGGTCTTCAGCTGATTGCTGATCCATGCCTCGTACTCACTTAGCGATACCGCGCGAACAAGCATGCGCATGTTGGCGTGCGAAAGACCACAGAACTCGGTGCATTGCCCGCGGAAGATTCCCGGTTCATCGGCCTGCAACTTGAGCGGGTTGTAGAGGCCAGGAAGAGCGTCCCTTTTCCCGTTAAGACCGGGAATCCAAAACGAGTGGATGACATCGTTTGAGGTAGTGGTGACCTGGATTGGCTTACCGGCAGGGATCACCATTTCGGTAGCAGAGACGATGTCTTCGGGACCATCGAAGTTGCCGTCGCCGTTGAGGTCGTACTTGTACTCCCACCACCATTGATTTCCGATGGCCTGCACGTTGATGGAGTTGGGTTCTTCCCGACTGAGATTGATGATGGTAATCACGGTGACGACAGAAATACCAGCGATGATGAGAGCGGGGATGATGGTCCAGCCGATTTCAAGAGCGGTACGACCATGAACCTGCGAAGGGAATTCTTCGGTATTGTCGTTCTTGCGCTGACGGAACTTCCATGAGATGAGAAGTACCGCACCGAACAGACCAACAAACACGACGGCGGCAATAGAAGTCACAGGAACAACTAACTGCTGGATACTTGTCGCCGAAGGACCCTGCGGGTTCAGCGAGGTAAGCGGCTTTCCTTCATTTTGGAATGAGCTGACAATCAATGCAGCGAACAGCACAACAACAATCACGAATGACAGGATTGCGAAGATGCGTACGAATGGGTTGTGGCCTCGCATTTACTCTCCTCGGGAGGTGCAGTTGAACCCAACTCGGGGCGAACGAACCGTCAGTGACAAAGCGCTGCCGGCAGGATTGCAGAGGTCCTTGACGAAGTGTCGCCCAGTTGAACTGCACTGCGCCATTCCGGAGCGAAGGTTCTGGCCAAATAATTGCGAACTGAAACAAAAAGGGCTCATGCGTTACCCGCCATGATGATCACTGGATCGCCGGGATGAGCACCAAACGCACCGCTTGAGGTGCTTTCGGGTCCGTGGTATTCAATCTCACGTTCGCCAATGACGGCACCAGCGATGCCCGCACCAATAACCAAAAGGGCGCCGAGGACAACAAGTGCGGTGGTGAGCCACTTGGCTGATGAAGGCTTAAGGGCAAGCACGCAAGCAACAACGAAGAACAGCAGCGCTACCAAACCAAATATCCAGACCGAAGCGACCTTTGAGGCCGCCAGTAAGACTCGGGAAAGACCAACCGTCACAATGGCGATACACAACAACGACACGACCGGAAGGCGGAATGGATCGATGAATCGATGGTAAATCTCAGCGTTTGTGTGATCCTCGCCTGTTGCTCGTTCCGCCCAGGCCCGGATGGTCCAGGTGAAGGCAACAACCACAAGAACAGCGATAGCGGCGTAGACCAGTCCGCTTGATTCGGTGGCCAGACCAATGAAGGCCAGAACAAACGCAATGGCACCAAGTGTGGGAAGGTAGTTCACTCCAGCCGGCGCACGAGTGAGCGGCACCGTTTTGGTATGAACAACTTGCGCTTCGGCCTCGGGATCGGCATCACGGAATGCAACGAGGATGCCACCAAGAGCAGCCGAGGCAAGGAAGAGACCGGCGAAGAACGTGTACCCGAAATGGTCACCAATACCGCCCTTCCATCCCATAGTGAGCGGACCAACAACGCGGTCCATCGGTGACTGGGTTGCGCTGGAAACGCCAATAAGGAAGGCCGCGAGGAGAGAGAAGATGGCCAACCCGATAAAGAACCGGAACAAGGTTGTGAACATTCTCGAGGAGATCATGGTGCCTACTTCGTGACGTAGATGATGATCCAGATGAGGGCGTAGACCGCCACCATCGCGTACCAGAACAGTGCTGCAGCGCTCATGCCATCGTGCTCACGGGAGTTGAACTGACCACCGAGAGCGCGAAGCGCCATGAGCGAAGTGAACACCAGAGCCAACACCAACATGATTGTGTGGGCACCAGTGATTGTGTAGATAAGAACGCCCTGCGCCCCGCTGGCCACATCGAGTTTCATCAGTGTCCACAGATACGTGGTCATGACGAGGGTGGCAATGCCAAGCACGAGAGTGAAGCCAAGAGCCAAAAAGGCATTGACTCGGTCGTTCTTCGAGATTGCGTTGACCGCCCACGCCATGGTGATCACCGACATGATGAGGGTAATGAGCATGGTGTTGGGTTGCTGCAGCGGAATGGTAGAACCCTCGGGAAGCCACGTGGAGCCCGCCTCAATAACCGAGGCTCGCTTATTGAGGTAGACGCCCAACAAGGTGACGAAGGCCATAACCGCAGCCGCCGAAGCGAACGCGGTAGCGACCACGACAACACGGGGACGCTGCACCGGAGGTGCGGGAGGAAGGATGTGTGCGGACATGCTCAGGCCTCCTCGTCGAGCAACGGCTCGGGCGAACGAACAATGGCGAGATCACCAAAATTTCCAGTAGGGGGTGGTGACGCGCAGGCCCATTCAAGAGTTTGACCTGTACCCCACGGATCATTGCCGGCCTCGGGTGCACCCTGGCGGGTACCACTCAGAAGACCCGCAAGCACAACAAACAGTCCCAAGGAAATAAGGGCATCACCCAGAATCGAGACCCACAGAAGCAAGTCGGAATAGTCCTGCAGAGCCGTGAACCTGTTTCCAAAGCCGAGAACGAAGAAGGCCAGGCCCGAAAGCAGGCCTCCGCCAAGAAAGAGCGGCACGGCCAACTTGCCCGCACCATCGGCGAGGCGGCGCCCAATCATCTTGGGACCCCAGTACATGACGCCAGCGGCTGCCGCGGTAAGAGCGGCGGCAATCACGAGATTGAAGTGGCCGATCGCTAAATCTCCGGAGTCTCGGAGGCGAAGCGGAGTAATGACCAGCAACGCGCCACCAACGACAGCGAGAAGCACCATCAGAAGCGATGCCACCGAAAGACCAAGAGGGCTCTGAAGCGCCGGCTTGCCCGCCTTGAATGCCGGGGCAATAAGAGCGAACACCAACAGGACAGGAATGACGATGAGGACTGACATGGCAATCCATAGCGGCTGGCCGTCATAGTCGGGGGCCAACGCCGTCTGAGCAAAAACACCCAGACTGAGAACCCCGAAAGCGCCGATAGTGGTTTGGAGGAGAGTGCGCTTCAAAAGACGAGTACCGGTGAATGTGGCCACCGCGTCGGCAATGACGCCGAAGGCCGGAATAAAGAACGCGTAGACCTGAGGTTGGTTCGAGATCCACGACACCGCCTGCCACTGTGCACCATCGGCGGCGAATGTGTCACCTGCCCCGTAACGATGATCGACCCACACAAGCATGATCTCGGCAAACAGGGCGGGAAGGGTGAGTACCCAAATTGAGCCGCCGACGAGGAACGCCCATGTGGTCATGGGGACTCGGTCGAGCCGCATGCCCGGCGTACGCATGGTGACCGCTGTAGTGAGCACGCAGATCGTGCCAAGCACAAGTGAAATCACAAGACCGGCAATGGCAAGAAGGCCGAGTGCCACTGCCTTGGGCCGGCCACCATCGATGCCGCCATCGATGCAGTTGGCAACGATGAGAACGCCAGAGGACAACAGCCATGCCCACAGCGCCGCCGCTGCTGCACGTGGGAACGCAACCGTGCGAGCGCCAACCTGCAACGGAACGATGAAGGTGGCGAGGCCAAGGAAGAACGGAACCGCAACCAACAAAATGAGGCCAACACGACTCAGCGTAAAAAGCGTCTGAAATGCATTGGTTGAAAGGAATTCAAGGCCGCTAATCGCATGAGCGGAGGCCAGTGCAGAAATGATCCAACCGGCAATGCCAAACAGCAATGCGGCAACGACGTACACCGTGCCGATCGCCTTGTGGTCGCCTGATCCAAAGATGGTGAGCGGGGAAGGAACCACAGCCGGGGCAGAGGCTGGTGCCTCCGTTCCGGACTCCGGTCTTGTATCGGTTAGTGCCATGTGCGTAAGAACCTCGTTCGAGCGTGATCACTCGGGCCAGCGGCGCCGGACGGGGCCAAGGGACTCATGACCCTCAGCGCAATGGAAAGACGGTGTTCACCCTACACACGCCCAAGGGGCAGATCGAAAACCTACGGCAATGAATCCGCTACGAGACAGAATCAGTCGCCCCTCCCATGGTTTCGCGTGGCGACTTAAAGCCCGGAACGGACGAGTTGATCAAGCGCCATTCCCGCGAAAAGCAACGTCAGCCACGTAATGGAGAAGGAGAACAAGCTCATGGCCCGCTTTGTGGTGGGGTCCCGCAACAATTGGACCGACATCCACGTGAAGACACCGCCAAGCACCAACGCGAGAACCCCATAAATCCAACCCATATCGCCCACCGGGATGAACGCCAGAGTAAGGGCCCACACAATGACCGTGTAGACGAGAATCCTGATTGAGGTCTCCCGAAGGGTGGCGACCGAGGGCAGCATGGGGACACCAGCGGCGCTGTAATCCTCCTTGTAGCGAATGGCCAGTGCCCAAAAGTGCGGGGGGGTCCAGAAAAAGATGATGGCAAACAGTAAAACAGGGGTCCAGGCCAGCGAATCGGTGACCGCCGACCAGCCGATGAGTACAGGGGCTGCCCCTGCCGCGCCGCCAATCACGATGTTGCTCTTCGAGGTTCGTTTCAGCCATAACGAGTAAATGAAGACGTAAAAAAGGCAGGCCGAAACAGCCAACGCTGCACTTAAGAGGTTCACGAAGCCCCAAAGCCAGGCGAAGGCCACCACCTCGAGGGAAATGGCGAAAATCAGCCCATTGCGGGGTTTGATGAGGCCCGTCACCAACGGCCGATTACGGGTACGGGCCATAAGGGCATCGATGTCACGGTCGATGTACATGTTGATGGCATTGGCACCGCCGGCAGCAAACGTGCCGCCAACCACGGTGGCCACGATGAGCCATAACGAAGGCAAACCCTGTTCGGCGACAATCATCGTCGGCACGGTGGTGATGAGGAGCAGCTCGATAATGCGCGGCTTGGTGAGCGCTATGTAGCCCCGCAGATGCACGGAGAAGGGTGAGTGCATGACGGTTTCCATTGCCCCCAATGCTAGAGCGGCGCGTGAAGAATCCAACAATCGCGAAAGGGCATAACGGTGGCCAGTTGGGTGTTCGCTAGGGGCTCCCGTACGATCAGCGCTGTGCGTCTTCCTCGCTGCTCCCCACGGTCCTACACGCGCATCACGTTTGTAGCGCTCCTTGCTCAGGTGTTCATCATTATCACCGGAGCATCGGTTCGACTCACTGGTTCGGGTTTGGGATGTTCCGACTGGCCGACCTGCGAACAAGACAAATTGATTGCGCCGTTCGAGTATCACGCGATGATCGAATTCATCAACCGAACAATTACCGGTGCTGTTTCAGTAGCGGTGATCTTCGCGGTGCTCGGTTCGTTGGTGCGCACACCGCGACGACGAGATCTCACATGGTTGTCACTTGGTTTGGTTGCCGGCGTCATTGGCCAAATCATTCTTGGTGGGCTGACAGTCCTGTTCGAACTGCGCCCGCCGTTCGTCATTGCACATTTTGCTGTATCGATTGTTCTTGTATGGAATGCGTACGTGTTGTTTGAACGATCACGCGTTGCCGAATCGCCAGCAATGCCTGTTGTTCCACGCAACGTTCGTGTTCTCGGCCGCATTCTTGTTGGCCTGTCAATTTTGTCGCTATTTACGGGAACAATCTTGACGGGAACTGGCCCGCATGGCGGCGATGAAGAAGTCCCACGTTTATCTTTCGATATCACCCTCGTTGCGCGCGTTCACAGCATCACGGTGTTGGTCTTTCTTTCCCTCACCGTTGCGATACTGGTCGTTCTTCGTCGCCGCGGCGCGCCAACACTCGTTGACCGCCGTGCAAAGCTCCTTGTTGGAGCAATCCTTCTTCAAGGAACCATTGGATACGTGCAGTACTTCACTGGTGTTCCAGCATGGTTGGTGTTGCTCCACGTGACCGGAAGCGTGATCGTATGGATCGCAGTTTTGTCGTTTGATCTTTCATTTACTGCCCGTCCACTAGAGCGGGACACCACAACGGCGGAGTTGTTGTGACAATCATCGGCGCCGATGTCGCGCCGGTTGAAATTGACGAACCAATAATTGGCGACGCACCCGCGATAGATCGTCCTTGGATCGTGTTGGTCTGGAACGATCCAATCAATCTCATGACCTATGTGACATTCGTTCTTCAGAAAGTTTTTGGTTACAGCCAAGAAAAAGCCGAGTCACTCATGCTTGACGTGCACCACAAAGGTCGAGCGGTTGTTTCAAGTGGCTCGAAAGAAAAAGCCGAACTCGATGTGTTCCGTCTCCATGAACATGGCCTCTGGGCCACGATGCAACAGGACTGACGGAATGGCGTTCGGATTCAAGCGCACCATTCAGGTCAAAGGACCTGACCGTTTTATTGTGAACCTCGGCCAACAAGAGCGCGAGGTCATTCACAACGTCTGCCAGGAACTCCTCGCCGCACTTGACGAACCTGATCCCAATCGCAACCCAGTTCTGCGCCGACTGTTTCCGGTGGCACATACCGCCGATGAGGACATCAACGCTGACTACCAAGAGATGGTCGGGGCCGACCTGCTCCAATCGCGACGAGAGGTGATTGCTCGGGTAGCGGCGACAACCGACCAACGAGAACTCGACCGAGCCACCCTTGAAAGTTGGATGACAGGTCTGAACGCGATTCGCCTTGTGCTTGGTACCTGGCTCGATGTGAGCGAAGACCGACCCCCAGATCTGGATCCCGAGGATCCCACCGCGCATTCTTGGGCCATCTACGAGTTCCTCGGAGTGCTCGTTGGCATCGTGGTCGATGCCCTCGCGCAAACCGCATAATGGCCAAGAGGGTCCGCTTTGGGGTAAACACCAACCCTGCTGCTATGGTCTGCAAGCCCTAGCGGCGACAAGAGCCCCCATCGTCCAGCGGCCTAGGACGCCTGCCTTTCACGCAGGTAACACGGGTTCGAATCCCGTTGGGGGTACGCAGTTCAGTGGTCCCGTGGTGCAGTCTGGAGTGCACGCCGGCCTGTCAAGCCGGAGGTCGCGGGTTCAAATCCCGTCGGGACCGCCAACGCACACATCGCTTTTAGCGATGTGTGCGGCCGAACCCGGTTGTTAGGTGTCCGCACCAAACGACCGGGTGTGCAAGGTCGGGTAGCTCAGTCGGCAGAGCGGCCGCCTGAAAAGCGGTAGGTCACCGGATCGACGCCGGTTCCGACCACACAACGAAGGCCCGGGCATTTGCCCGGGCCTTCGAACATTCTGTTGGTCATTCTCTGTTGGTAATTCTGGGGCCGCCCCCCGAACACTTAGCGGGCGAATGCGCTCTTCAGAGAAGCGGCAACCTGATCTTGAGCTTCAACCGCGACATCGACGGCCATGTCCATGGAGAAGAACCCGTGGAACATGCCGGCGTACTCGACGTGATCGACCTCAACTCCAGAGGCGACAAGTTTGGCTGCATAGTCATTTCCTTGATCGCGGAGAGGATCGAACTCTGCAGTGACAACCACCGCCGAAGGGGCACCGCCAAGGTCGGCGAGAATCGGCGAATAACGCTCGTCGATAATATCGCTTTCAGCGTTGGCGTAGTGGCCATGGAACCAATCCATGGCCCCTCGCGTAAGAAAGTAGCCCTCAGCGTTCTCTGACATTGACGGACGATCGCAGGCACCATCGGTCACCGGATAGATGAGCACTTGGTGAATGACTTCTACGTGCTCGTGATCACGCGAGATGTTGGCAACAACAGCAGCAAGATTGCCACCGGCGCTATCGCCAGCGACAGCAAGACGAGAGGCGTCAATACCAAGTTCGGCGGCGTTGGCAACAACCCATTCTGTTGCACTCCAGGCATCATCGATTGCGGCAGGAAACTTTGCTTCCGGAGCAAGTCGGTAATCCACAGCCACGACAACACATTCGGCCTTCGACGCAATCACCCGACAACAATGGTCGTGTGACTCAAGATCGCCGATCACCCAACCGCCACCGTGGAAGAACACCACAACCGGCAGGGTTCCTTCCGAAGGGCGATAAATGCGAACGGGGATCTCGCCAGCGGGACCAGGGATCGTGCGATCCGTAATGCTTTGCAGCGCGACAGGACTTGGCACTGCGGTTACACCCATTCCCGCGCGCAGTTCTTCCGGAGTTTTCCCTGAAAAGGTAAAACCAGAATCGTTCATGAAGTCGACAATGACTTGAGCCTGCGGATGAAGTGGCATGAGTTCCCCCTGCGTGTGAAGTGAAGGTGTAACTGTGGCACATCCGCCTAAGCGCTTGCCGATGCGGCGTGATCGGCCACTGCGGTTATAAATTCAAAGACCGAGAGCAGCCGGCAACTCAGCATAATCATCAATCACGATGTTGGCTTCGGGGCCATTTGCGGGATCGTCATCGGTAATACCTCGATAACGAAGCGCCAAGATTCCCATCCCAAGGGCCCCAGTAATATCGGTACGACGAAGATCGCCGATATGCGCTGTGTTCGATGGCGACACACCGCCAAGACCTAAAAGAGCGTGTTCGAAAATGAACGGATCTGGTTTGTAGACACCAACATCATCGGAGAACGACCAGTAGTCGAACAATGACAGCACGCCATGACGGTCGAGATAGTGACGCAATGTTGTCGAAGGCGTAAGGCCAACGTCACAAATAATTCCGAGACGAAGACCCGCATCTTTTAAGGTTCGCAAAGTGACAGCAACGTTGTCGGCAAGATCAAGCGTCACGTCACGCCCAGCTGACAGATACGCATCGATCACATCGATACGAACCTGATGGTTGTCGGCATGACCAAGCGCGTCCAGCACTGTCTCTGCAGCGTGATGGCCGGTGTACTGCTCGCCAGTTCCCCACGATGAATTGAAACGAGAAAACGCCTGATCGAATGCGGCCTCAATGTTGTCATGTTCTGCGGTGAGTCCATGCTGCGCAAGTGCTTCAGCAACAGCGATTCGACGAGCAATCCGAGACGCGGAAGAGTCCGCCCGAACCAGCGTGTCCCAAAAATCGAACGTGATCGCTTCGATGGCCATCGCGTTCGCCCGAACTAGCGCTTGCGGATGACGCCGTCGCGAACTGCAGCTTCAGCAGCAGCGGCAGCAACCAGTGGGGCAATGCGCTTGTCGAACACGGACGGAATGACGTGATCGGGAGCAAGATCTTCTGGGCTCACCGCTGATGCGATTGCCCGGGCTGCCGCAACTTTCATACCTTCAGTAATCTGCGTTGCCCCTGCATCAAGAGCACCACGAAAAATACCGGGGAAAGCAAGCACGTTATTGATCTGGTTGGGGAAATCGCTGCGGCCAGTGGCCATAATGGCCACAACGCCAGCGGCTTCTTCGGGCCGAATCTCGGGATCGGGATTAGCCATGGCAAACACAATGGGATCTTTCGCCATCGAGATCACTGCAGCACGATCAATGAGGTTTGGTCCGGACACACCAATGAAGACATCGGAGCCCGGCATGATCGAAGCGAGATCGCCTTTGCGGACCTCGGGGTTGGTGTTCTCAGCAAACCACTGCTTAGCGAAGTTGAGATTGCCTCGACCGTCGTACACCGCGCCTTCGCGATCGACACCAATGATGTTGCGAACACCAGCGTTCATAAGAATCTTCGAAATCGCGACACCGGCAGCACCGACACCGGCGATGACGATAGTGAGATCTTCCATCTTCTTATGAACAATCTTGAGCGAGTTTTCGAGCGCCGCAAGCGTGACTACCGCGGTGCCGTGCTGATCATCATGGAACACCGGAATATCGAGAAGTTCTTTCAGCCGATCTTCCACTTCAAAACATGCCGGAGCGGCAATGTCTTCAAGATTGATGCCGCCGAAACTTGGGGAGATTCGCACAACTGTGTCGATAATTTCCTGCGGGTCTTTAGTATTGAGACAAATGGGGAAACCATCAACGCCGGCGAACTCTTTGAACAGGAGCGCTTTGCCTTCCATCACCGGCATCGCACCAAGGGGACCAATATCGCCAAGACCAAGAACTGCGGTGCCGTCGCTGACAATGGCCACCGTGTTCTTTCGAATAGTGAGATCAAAGGAGAGAAGCGGATCGGCTTCGATTGCTTTACACACACGAGCAACGCCCGGCGTATAGGCCATTGAAAGATCCTCAGCGTCGTTCACGGCGATTCGACTAACGACATCAATCTTGCCGCCTGTATGCACTGCGAAGGTTCGGTCTTCCCACTCAAGAAGTTCGATGCCATCAAGCGCTGTCACCGCATCGACGACCTGCTTTTGATGAGTTTCGCTTGAACAGTTGACAACAATGTCCTCGTCGAGAGATGCCTTCTTGGCTTCGAAACCCTCGAGCGACCATATGTTGCCGCCTACCGAACCAATAGCGGTGGCGAGGCGGCCAAGGGCTCCTGGCTCGTTTCCGAGGCGGACACGAAGACGAATACTGAATGCGGCGGTGGTTTTTTCGGCCATAGGAAACGAGACGCTAACCGGCCTCCCCCCTTGGCCTCCAAGTCGGCGCCGGGCTGTTATCGCAGTTGATCAGGCACCCTCGTAAGGGAATCCCAATTCCGGGGCAGTGACCAACGCCCGGAATTGAAGCCCCGCGGCTTCGGCCATGGCGCCGCAGGTACCGCCGCGGTCGACAATGACTAACACCATGACCGGTTCGGCGCCAAGATCACGAACCGCGTGAACCGCTTCCATGGGCGAGGTTCCGCGAGTGACGGTGTCATCGGTGACAACCACCCGATCGCCAGGCTCAAGCGCGCCAGCTAGTCGGCCGGCAACACCATGATCCTTCGCTTCTTTGCGAATGGTGAAGGACTTCAGTAATCGACCTTTGGTGGCGCCGATAGCGGCAATTCCATATGCCACCGGGTCGGCCCCCACGGTAAGCCCTCCGATTGCGGTGATATCAGGGCCAATGATCTCAAGTGCGAGTTCGGCCACCAGCAATGCACCCTCCGGTCGACACATGGTCTGCTTGGAATCGATAAACCACGAACTCTTACGACCCGACTTCAACGTGAAGTCACCTGTGCGCACTGAATACGCGAGCAGGTGGTCGATGAGTAGTTGTTTTGTTGGCGAATGCGCGTCAGTCACGAGTTCGAACCTACCGGTTGAAATCGAGCCCCGCGTTCAGATTCAGATGATGCGAACGGTGCCATCGCCGCTCACGATCCGACCAACTTCGGTGGCGCGGTGTCCGGCTGCACGAGCGGTGTCGATGGCCCTGAACCGATCGGACTCAGGCACAACAACAATCATGCCGAGACCCATGTTGAACACCTTGGCCATCTCTTCATCAGAGACAGAACCGAGGCGCTGAATTTCACCAAAGATCGGCGGAACCTCCCACGTTCCCCGCTGAACTTCAGCAGCAGTGCCATGAGGAAGCACACGGTTGAGATTTCCGGGGATTCCGCCGCCAGTGATGTGGGCAACACCACGGACATCAACATGGCGCTGAAGTTCGGCAATGGCTGGCGAGTAGATCACTGATGGTGAAAGAAGTTCGTCGGCCAATGTGTGATGCGCTCCCTCGTAGGCTGGACCATCGAGTGGCTTCTGTGCACGATCAAGTAAGACGCGCCGAGCTAACGAGTACCCGTTGGAACGAAGGTTTGTCGATGGAAGACCAATAAGTACATCGCCCGGAGCGATAGTGGCACCAGTAATGAGCTGATCGCGTTCGGCAATGCCAACCGCAAAGCCCACAAGATCGAATTCGCCCTCTGCCATTGCACCAGGATGTTCGGCCATCTCGCCACCAATGAGCGCGCAACCCGCTTGACGACAACCTTCCGCTACACCTTCAACAAGTTCTTCAATGTGATCGGGATCGAGGCGACCGACAGCGATGTAATCAAGGAAAAACAAGGGTTCCGCACCTTGGCACACAAGGTCGTCCACACACATCGCAACGAGGTCGATACCAATCGTGGTGAAGTGACCAGCAGCCTGCGCAACGAGCGCTTTGGTGCCGACGCCATCGGTTGATGACACCAACACTGGTTTCTTATAGCGATCGGGGTCGATCGCAAAAAGGCCACCAAATCCACCAATATCGCCAATGACTTCTGGGCGGAAGGTGGAACGAACCTTTGACTTAATGCGGTTCACGGCTTCTTCGCCGGCATCGATGCTCACACCAGCACCAGCGTAGGTTTCGCCGTTTTGACTATTCTCAGCCATCGAGTTCATCCGGTAGAGAAAACGACAACGCTTCTTGAGCGGGGAGAACGCCAGCAACGTTGAGCGACTCCGATGCCCCTTCACGCGTTGCATGCGGTGAATCAGAAATTTCGAGCACGTGTTTTCCTGCAGCCTCAGGAATAGCAACGGGATAATTGCCTGTAAGGCACGCATCGCAGAAACCGGCACCAGTTGCGCCAGTGGCCGTAAGTAAACGATCAAGATTGAGATAGGCCAGCGAATCGACATTGAGGTACTCGCGAATTTCGTCCACGCTCATATTTGCGGCCAGCAATTCGCCCCGATTCCCGGTGTCCATTCCGTAGAAACACGGCCACTTGTAGGGAGGAGAGGAGACTCGCATGTGGATTTCTGCGGCACCCGCTTCACGAAGCATGGACACCATGGCTCGAGTGGTTGTTCCGCGGACAATGGAATCGTCGACAACAATAAGTCGGCGGCCAGCAATGTTGTCGCGCAGGGGATTGAGTTTCATGCGTACGCCAAGTGCACGCATTGCTTGGTTCGGCGCAATAAATGTGCGGCCGATGTAGCGGTTCTTCACCAGACCCTGCCCAAACGGGATGCCACTTCGTCGCGCAAAGCCTTCCGCAGCAGGAATACCCGATTCGGGCACACCCATAACCATATCGGCCTCGGCGGGCGCTTGGTCGGCGAGTTGTTCACCCATCCGAACTCGAGCTTGATGCACGCTCTGGTTGTAAAGGCGGGAATCGGGACGAGCGAAGTAGACAAACTCGAACAAACACAGTTTCGGATTGACAAGCGACGCATCGAATGCACGAACTGATCGGTAACCAGTTGCATCGATGACAATCATTTCGCCCGGTTCAAGTTCACGAACGAAGTGAGCACCAACGACATCGAGAGCGGGACTCTCGGAAGCTAATACCCAACCATTGTCCAACTTGCCGAGACAAAGAGGACGGAAACCATTGGGATCGCGAACGCCGACGACATGGCCCTCATCCATAGCCACAACGGAGAACGCGCCCCGTAACTGAGGAAGGATTACGAGCATGGCTCGCTCGAGCGCGCGATGATCAGAACTTTCTTCTGGATTCTTCGCCAATTCCGAGGCCAGCAATTCGGCCATGACATCGCTATCGGAACTCACCGTTCCGGGAATCATTCCGAGTTGTTCTGCAAGTTCGGCGGTGTTGACGAGATTTCCGTTATGGGCGATGGCCACGGTGTGAGCACCAACATCGCGATACACAGGTTGAGCGTTATGCCACACGCTGGAACCCGTTGTGGAATAGCGCGTGTGCCCAATGGCCAGATGCCCAGTGAGTGCAGCAAGCGTGCGGTCGTCGAACGCGTTGGAGACCAAACCAGTTTCTTTTACAACTGTGATGGTCGACCCATCGCTCACCGCCATGCCGGCCGCCTCTTGGCCGCGATGTTGCAAGGCATACAAACCCAGATAGGTGAGATGGGAAACGGCCTGACCTGGCGCGTAGACGCCGAAAACACCACAAGCTTCTTTGGGTGTGTCGTCATCGGGGTTCACGTGGGCCATCGATTCACCATGAACTTCAAGACGTGTTGCGCGATGTTGCTTCGCGCCGATGTCGGTCACAGGCACATCGTACCGGCGACGAACACCTTCGCTGTCATCTGCACGAATTGTGATAGCGGATCAGCCCTGAGCCGTGCCCGCACCAAGAGCGGATGGGAGACGGTCATTCCAGGCCGCCTGAGCGTCCCCCAGAAATACATCGATCAGGCCCTTCACGGAGATCCGATCGCCACCAGCTACGCCGATTCGCGAAATCGTCACGCCAGCCTCGTTACAGACGCGCTCAACCGCGGTGAGAAGTTCGGGGGCAACACACACCACCACGCGAGATGGACCTTCAGCAAAAAGTTCAGCGGCATTAGAAATGCGCGCCACCGAAATGCCCACGCCGGATTTCACTGCCATTTCAGCGAGGGCGAGGCCAATTCCGCCGCCCGAAACATCGTGGGCACCGGCCAGCATTCCGCCGGCGACAAGTTGCCGAACCACGCCCGCAACCTGCAAATGGTTGACGTAATCGATGCTCGGCAGTGTCCCACCGCGATGGCCACGAGCGCGGGCCCAACGAGAACCAGACAGCTCGGGCTGCGTCACACCAAGAAGAAGAAGGCGACCGCCGTTTATGAGGCCCACCCCAGGGGGTCGACGATCAAGCACATCAATGATTCCGAGCATGCCCACCACTGGGGTTGGGTCGATATCGGAACCCTGCGACTCGTTGTAGAGACTGACATTGCCGCCGATGACAGGAACATCAAAGGCCTTGCAGGCTTCGGACATTCCGTCGATTGCTTCGGAAAGTTGCCACATGACTTCAGGGTGTTCGGGGTTACCAAAATTGAGACAGTTCACGACCGCTAACGGACGGGCACCGACACAGGCGAGGTTCATCAATGATTCGGCCACCGTGAGCGCGGTTCCCTGGCGGGGATCGACCGCACACCAACGATGATTTCCATCGGTAGTGAGGGCCATGCCGCGACCAGTGTCAACACCAGTGGTCGGATGCTTCAAACGAAGAACTGCGGCGTCGCCGCCCGGACCTTCAACAGTGTTGAGAAACAACTGGTGGTCGTACTGCGAGTACACCCATTTGGTATCGGCCAGCAGCTCAAGAAGTTCTGCCGCAGTATCGGTTGATTCTGGAAGCGGCTGTGTACCAAGCGTGCGCGTACTTTCAACAAATGTTGCTGGCGCGCGGCGAGGACGATCGTAAAGCGGTGCATCTTCATGCAACGAGGCGGCAGGGATATCGCAAAGCACTTCGCCGTCGAAACCGTTCATAATGCGGAGACGCCCGCCTTCGGGATCTCCGGTGGCGGGGCCCTGAGTGACGCGACCAATAACCGCTGCACGTACTTCCCAACGCTCACAAATCTCGAGAACTTGTTCGAGATCTTCAGGTTCCACAATTGCGAGCATGCGCTCTTGGCTTTCCGAGGTCATGACCTCGTAGGGCTCCATACCGGTCTCTCGGCGCGGGATCGCCATGACATCGACGTCCATGCCCATTCCGCCGCGACTCGCGGTTTCACTGGTGGCACAGGCAAGGCCAGCGCCACCAAGATCTTGAATACCAACAACTAAGCGCGCATCAAGAAGTTCAAGACACGCTTCGATAAGTCGCTTTTCTTCGTACGGATCGCCCACCTGCACTGATGGTCGCTTCTCGGCATCGGCTTCTGCGTCACCGAAGCCGGCGGATGCAAGAACACTTACGCCACCAATACCATCGCGGCCGGTACTAGAACCCAGTAACACCGCAAGGTTTCCCACACCAGTGGCCTGGCCAAGAACGAGGCGATCGGTAGGAAGCACCCCGAGACAAAGAACATTGACGAGTGGATTGCCTTTATAAGTTTCGTCGAAGACCGTTTCGCCACCAACGTTGGGAACGCCAACAGAGTTGCCGTAACCCGACACACCACTTATGACTCCTTCAGCAATCCAACGACTACGTGGATCGTCGAGGGGCCCGAATCGCAGTGGGTCCATGAGAGCAATTGGTCGTGCACCCATGGTGAAGATGTCGCGCAAAATGCCCCCAACACCAGTTGCCGCGCCTTGATACGGCTCAATAGCGGAAGGGTGGTTATGGCTTTCGATGCGAATTGCCGCCGCAATGCCGTCACCGACATCGACGACTCCGGCATTTTCGCCAGGACCGACCAATACCCACGGAGCTTCAGTGGGAAGGCGTTTGAGATGGATGCGAGATGATTTATACGAGCAATGTTCCGACCACATCACCGAATACATGGCGAGTTCGAGGTGATTGGGGTCTCGCCCGATAATGGCGCAAATATCGCCATATTCGCTGTCGGTGAGACCGAGTGACCGGTGGATCGCTTCCTCCATCGAAGGCAGACTAGTTCGCCGCTACGTGTTCGATTTGCCGGTTTGGACGTGACTGTTGGCGTGTCGAGTGGGTACGCGGCACAACTACGCGAGAAGCGAGCGAAGAAGCGGCAGGCCATCGGTACTGCCAAGAAGTTCACTGGTCGCCCGCTCTGGGTGTGGCATTAGTCCCACCACATTGCGACCTTCATTACAAACACCAGCGATGTCATCGACCGAACCGTTGGGATTGTCGAGGTATCGCAGGACGATGCGATCTTCATCACGAAGTTGGGCCAAGGTCTCAGGGTCGCAGGTGTAGTTACCCTCAAAGTGATTGATGGGTATCCACAACACATCGCCCTTAGCGGTCGAACGAGTAAGCACCGAGTTGGTGGTCTCGACCCGAAGCTCGGCCGGGGCACACACAAACTTCAAACCGGCGTTCTTCTGCAGTGCGCCAGGGAGTAGGCCAGCTTCGGTCAGCACCTGAAAACCATTGCAAATACCCACAACTGGGCCACCTTCGGCCGCGAATTCGGCCACGGCGGCCATCACAGGAGAAAAACGAGCAATGGCCCCGGGACGCAAGTAATCGCCATGGGCAAAACCGCCGGGGAGGACAACAGCATCCACACCATTCACCGATGCATCGCCATGCCACAGAAATTCAGGTTCGCCGCCGACGAGGCGCATGGCCTCGAGCATGTCTTGTTCGCAGTTCGAACCGGGGAAGACAACAACCCCGACACGTGAGCTCACGAAGCGACGCCGGCCTCAATATGAATCACTGAATCTTCAATCACTGGATTCGTGAGAAAACGAAGGCACAAATCTTCTGCTTCAGTTCGCGCTGCTGTCTCATTGACGGAATCGATATCGAAGCGAATGCTCTTTCCAACTCGCACGCCACTCACACCGGAAAAACCCAGTGTTGGCATGGCTCGTTCGATAGTTGAGCCCTGAGGATCGGCGATCCCTGGACGCAGACGGACCTCAACGTGCACCGAGAAAATCATGGCGCCATGCTCGCACACTCGAAAGGGTGAGCGGTGCAGAGTTCCTGAAGGTCGAACGTCACCCGCGCCAATCGCTAAATGACCGGCCAGTGATTCGTTCGTAGGCGTTGATGTATCGAGCACTCGTGGTGGAAATCACTTCAGCAGGAAGCGGCGGGGGTGGCGGCTGCTTGTCCCAATCGAGCGTTTCAAGGAAGTCGCGCACTGGCTGCTTATCGAATGAAGGCGGCGTACGACCAGGTTCCCATTCGTCGGCGGCCCAAAACCGAGAGGAATCAGGGGTAAGTACCTCGTCAGCCAACACCAGGTCGCCGTCGATGAGGCCAAGTTCGAACTTGGTATCGGCAATGAGAATGCCGCGCTCGGCTGCCCACTGTGCACCGCGCGTGTAGAGATCGATAGAGATCGAGCGTGCTCGTTCCGCCAGATCGGCGCCAATGAGATCGACGGCGGCCGCAAACGAAATGTTCTCGTCGTGACCTTCGGCGGCCTTGGTCGAAGGGGTAAACACAGGCTCTGGCAGCTTTGACGACTCCAGCAGGCCGGCGGGTAATTCTTGGCCGTGCATCGTGCCTGAGGTGCGATATTCCTTCCAGGCCGAACCGGTGAGATAGCCCCGCACAATGCATTCAATGGGCAACATTTCGGCCCGACGACAAAGCATGATGCGTCCTTGCCATTCGGGACGCTGCGCATCGGCAGGAAGATCATCGAGCGAAGTGGACAGTAAATGGCTTCCCACCGTGCCGCTGAATTGTTCAAACCAGAATGCCGACATGGCGGTGAGGACCCGACCCTTTTCCGGAATGGGTTCAGACATCACCACATCAAACGCGGAAAGTCGATCGGAGGTGACCATCAATAATTTGTCATCGCCGGCGTCGTAAATATCGCGAACTTTTCCTGAATAGATATGTGGCATCGACTCGGTCATGTCGTTCTCTCCTAATGAGCTGCGAACAGCGCTAACGCTTTGAGATTAAAGGATGTCGCGAGGCTGATAAGCAGCCGAAGCAGGATCTTTCCCCACCAATTCGGCAACAGTAGAAACAAATACCGCCACCTGTTCAGGCGCTTGACCAACAAAATCGATAGGTACCGAAAGCAAGCCGGCGAGTTCGCCGGGGGCGAGTCCTAAACGAGGATCAGCAGCGAGTCTTTCGATGAGATCGTTCGTTTCCGCACCGTCTTCACGAAGACGAAGGGCAGCCGCAACTGCATGTTCCTTGATCGCCTCGTGTGCTTGTTCTCGACCAACGCCATTGCGCACCGAAGCCACAAGAACTTTAGTGGTAGCGAGGAAAGGAAGGTAACGATCAAGTTCGCGATCGATGACTGCCGGGTAGGAACCAAAATCGGCAAGAACAGTGAGGAACGTTTCAAACAATCCATCGATTGCGAAGAACGCATCCGGTAACGCAACACGACGAACCACCGAACAACTGACGTCGCCTTCGTTCCACTGATCACCAGCAAGCGAAGCAACCATCGTGAGGTGGCCGCGCAAAATGGCAAGAAATCCGCCAATTCGTTCACAACTGCGACTGTTCATCTTGTGCGGCATGGCCGAGGAGCCAACTTGGCCGGGACGGAACCCTTCCGTTGCCAATTCTTGACCGGCCATCAATCGAATGGTGAGGGCGAGATCAGCGGGACCGGCGGCGACCTGAACAAGCGCAGCGACGACATCGAGATCGAGAGATCGTGGATACACCTGGCCGACACTGCCAAGACTCGCCTCGAATCCAAGGTGCCTCGCAACTCGCGACTCCAGTTCAGCAAGACGAGTGCCATCACCATCGAGAAGGTCGAGCATGTCTTGCTGTGTTCCAACCGGACCTTTAATGCCACGCAACGGATACCGAACAAGTAGGTCATCAACTCGATACAACGCTTGTAAAAGTTCTTCACCAGCATTGGCGAATCGCTTGCCCAACGTGGTGGCTTGGGCCGGCACGTTGTGCGAACGGCCGGCCATAACCAACGTTGCGGACTCGGCTGCAAGTTCGGCTAACCGGGCAAGTGCGGCCAGCATGCGACCACGAACAAGGACAAGTGCACGTCGAACCTGTAATTGCTCGACATTCTCGGTGAGATCGCGAGATGTCATGCCCTTATGAATTTGCTCGTGCCCAGCAAGAGCGCAGAACTCGTCGATACGAGCCTTTACGTCGTGGCGCGTTACGCGCTCGCGAGCATTGATGGAATCGAGATCGACCTGTTCGAGCACGGCTCGATAGGCAACGATTGCGTCATCGGGTACAGCAATACCCAGATCTCGCTGCGCCTCAAGGACGGCCAACCACAACTCACGCTCAAGAACAATCTTGTTCTCAGGCGACCACAGTCGGACCATCTCGGCGCTCGCGTAACGAGCGGCCAGAACATTGGGCACGGATGTGGGGGCCATCAACTCTCCTCGCACATGCGGCACGGACCACAACTGGTTCGTGCCGGTACCTCCTCAGGCTACGACACTGGCTCGATGGTACTGGTTCGAATTTGCGCAGAGATTACCGATTGGCGCGTCGTGAGCGATCGGCCAACAACGCGTCGGCCAGTGCTGAGTCGTGAATCGCCAGCATCTCCACCACCAACAAGGCGGCATTGACCGAACCGTCGATGGCAACAGTGGCGACTGGGATGCCACGAGGCATCTGCACCGTTGCGTACAACGCGTCGACGCCATTCATGGCTCCACCAGACAACGGCACGCCCACAACAGGAAGCGTGGTGTGGGCAGCGACAACACCAGCAAGATGGGCAGCCATGCCGGCACCGCAAATAAAGGCCACGTAACCCTGCTCACGAGCAGAGGAAGCAAGCGCGGTGACCTCGGCCGGATTGCGATGAGCCGAAAGCACACGAACATCGGCTTCAATGCCGAAAAACTCGAGGGTTTCGCCCGCACCCTTCATTTTGTCCATGTCATTGGGCGAGCCCATCAGAACCGCGACCTTCATTGGTGTCCTCCTTCAATCGTGGCCACCGCGGCCGATGCGATATCGGTTCGATGGTGCATTCCGGACCAGGAAATGCACTCCACAGCAGCAAATGCAGTGTGCCGTGCTTCGGCCAGATTTACACCTTGTCCGGTGACCGTAAGTACTCGACCACCGGCGGTAATGAAGCGACCTTGCTCATCGACATCAACTCCCGCGCAGAACACGGTGGCACCAGGCACAGAATTCGCAGCATCAATCCCCTCAATGACATCGCCCGTGCGAACATCACGGGGATAACCCTCCGCTGCGCACACCACCGCGACCGCGGCCCCATCGTCAAACGTTGGCTCGGCCGTAATCGAACCGGCAGCTGCAGCCGCGAGCAATTCGCCAAGATCGCTAGTGAGACGAGGCAGCACCACCTGAGTTTCGGGATCACCGAAACGCACGTTGTACTCAAGCATTTTCGGACCAGTGGGCGTGAGCATCAGTCCCGCATAAAGCACACCGCGGTAATCGATACCAATTCGACGAAGTTCCGCAAGCGTTGGCTCAACTCCTTCGCGCATCACCATGTCGAGAACCGAAGCGTCGGCCACTGGCACTGGCGAATACGCCCCCATGCCGCCGGTATTCGGACCGGTGTCACCATTGCCCACGCGTTTAAAATCCTGCGCTGGCGCCAATGCAACAGCACGATTTCCATCGCAAATCGCCAGCACCGACACTTCCGGGCCCGTAAGTCCTTCTTCAATGACAAGGGTGCGTCCGGCATCGCCAAAAGCGGACCCCGATAAGTACTGGCGCACAGAATCGCGTGCCTCTTCAATCGATGTCGTTACAACAACGCCCTTGCCGGCAGCGAGTCCATCGGTCTTCACCACATACAAACCGTCGAGAGTGTCGAGGAACGCAAATGCGGAATCTTCATCACTGAACGTGCCGTGACGAGCGGTAGGAACTCCCGCCGCAACAAGTACGTCTTTCATCCATGCTTTGGAACCTTCAAGGCGAGCACCATCAGCACCGGGGCCAAACACCAGTTTTCCAGCCGCGCGCAATTCATCGGCAAGTCCCGCAACAAGCGGCGCTTCAGGACCGATCACATAGAGATCGGCATCAATCTGCCTCGCTGGTCTTGATATGGAACCAGGAATTCCGGGATTGCCAGGGGTGGCTACAACTCCATGGTGTCGGCGCAGCGCTGTAACCAGCGCGTGTTCGCGACCACCCGAGCCAACAACACAAATGTTCATCAGCCGCTGAAGTCAAGGTACTGATCGCGACCGGGACCAACGCCAACCAAACTGATGCGGACACCGATTTGTTCTTGGAGGAACTCAACGTAGGCCAGTGCTTCTTTCGGCAGACCCTCGCGAGAGGTCACCGATGAAATATCGGAATTCCAACCTGCGAACTCTTGATACACCGGAGTCACTTCGTGCAATACGGACTGGTGATAGGGCAAATGCGTAAACACTTCGCCGTTCAGTTCGTAGGCAACACACACTTTGATGGAATCGAATGTGTCGAAGACATCAAGCTTCGTGAGCGCGATTTCCGACAATGAATTAAGGCGAACGGCGTGGCGAAGCATCACGGCGTCGAACCAACCGGTACGACGACGACGTCCAGTGTTTGTGCCGTACTCGCGACCAATGTCTATAAGCGCATCGCCAATTTCGTCGGTCAGTTCGGTAGGGAATGGGCCAGAACCAACGCGAGTTGTGTAGGCCTTTGCGATACCAACCACGCTGTCAATGTAACGCGGACCAATACCCGCACCGGTGCAAGCGCCACCAGCGACAGGGTTTGACGAGGTGACGAACGGATAGGTGCCATGATCGAGATCGAGGAACGTAGCCTGCGCCCCTTCAAGCAGAACGTTCTGACCTGCTTCAAGCGCCTCATGAATGAGGTTCACCGAATCGGTGATCATCGGCGCAAGACGAGGTGCACAAACGTTGAGATATTCATCGGCAATCACATCGACATCAAGCGGCAACTTGTTGAAGACCTTGGCGAAAATGGCGTTCTTTTCTTTCAGCGCAACTTCTAGCTTTTCGCGGAAAATCTTGGGATCCAGAAGATCCTGCACACGAAGACCAACCCTCGCCGCTTTATCGGCATACGCCGGGCCAATGCCACGCTTAGTGGTTCCGACCTTGTTCTTGCCGAGACGGCGCTCGGTGAGCTTGTCGAGTTCCTGATGATAGGGGAGGATGAGATGCGCATTGCCGCTGATCTTGAGCTTCGATGTATCGACGCCCTTGCTCTCGAGCATGTCGAGTTCGGAAATGAGAACACGAGGGTCAACGACAACTCCGTTACCAATGACCGGCGTGATGTGCGGATACAAAATGCCGCTTGGCACCAATTGCAGCTTGAAGGACTCTCCATCGACCACGATCGTGTGGCCGGCGTTGTGTCCGCCTTGGTAGCGGACGACGAGATGTTGATCGCGGGCGAACAGGTCGGTGAACTTGCCCTTCCCCTCGTCACCCCACTGGGTTCCGACAACCACGGTTGCTGGCACGGTGAACTCCTCAACAAAACGACCCCGACAACCTTGGTCGCACGCGCGATTCGCCGGGAGGAACCCAGCGACACTAGCCGGCCAACACTCCGAATACGAAGGCCAATTACCTCCACCTCAAGGACAAGGAGGGTGATCACTACACTGCGCCCCGATGTCGCCCACCGAAACCCCGGAAACGAGCCCGCCCGCTCCCAAGGGCTCGGATGTAACAACGCCAAGATCAATTAGTGGCCGAGTTCTGCCATACCTGCGGATCATGAGGGTCGACCACTGGTTTAAGAACGTGTTCATCTTACCGGGCGTCGTCGTGGCCCTAAGCGCACAGGACTCCATCGCGTGGCCCAGCTTCTCATGGCGGCTCATCGTAGGAACTCTGGCGGTGTGCCTTGTTGCATCAAGCAACTACGTGGTGAATGAAGTGCTTGATGCCCCCTTCGATCTTCACCATCCAATGAAGAAGAACCGTCCGGTCCCTTCCGGACTCATCAACACCAAGATCGCCTACGTCCAATGGATCATCCTCATGGTGATTGGCGTTGGACTTGGCTTCATTGTGAGTTGGCAACTCGCAGCAACATTGTTTGCCCTCTGGGTGGCTGGTTGCGCCTACAACATTCGCCCGCTCCGAACGAAGGACGTCGCATATATCGACGTGCTCACGGAATCGATTAACAACCCGCTTCGAATGCTCGTTGGTTGGTACATCGTTGCCGCAACACCCGTACCGCCGGTTTCACTCCTCATTAGTTATTGGATGATCGGCTGCTACTTCATGGGGCTGAAGCGATTCGCGGAATACCGAGATATGTCAGGCGATCGCAACGCACATATCGCCTATCGAAAGTCATTTGCTCACTACGACGAGTCACGTCTTCTCGTCTCCATCATGTTCTACGCAACGACCGCCATGCTTTTCTTTGGTGCATTCGCCGTGCGTTATCGAATGGAACTGATTCTTGCCTTCCCGCTTATTGCGCTCACGATGGCCATGTATTTGCAACTTTCGTTCCAACCATCAAGCCCGGTGGAACATCCAGAGAAGCTTTATAAACAACGTGGACTCATGATTGTTGTTGCACTGTGTGCAGTTCTAATGATTGCCCTTCTCTTCGTGAACATAGATGTGCTTGAACGGTTCTTCCCCCGTTCCAACTGGACAAATTAAACAGGCAACACGCCGTGTTGTACTCCCGGCCTATTTACTGAGCTCGCGATTTCAGTGATTCACACAGTGGGGCAGCCACTTCGGTTGACGTCCATCCCGGACCAGCGACCAAACCCCCGACTGGTTCGTGAGCAACCTCAAGCAAAGTTTGCTTTCCAAATTTCACTGTCAACACTCCAACGGCCGGATCAGCAACGACATCGAGAGTCACTTCACCAGACAGGTTGGTTGGTCCCGACGAATATGTCTGTCCGTTTGTTTGGTTGATGTACAAGATCTCGGTGCCTTCCGTACTGTGCATCACACGAAGTTCCCAGTCATCGCCAGCCGCCAATTGGCTTGACATTCCCTCAATGTTTCCAGTGAGAAGTTGTCGGAAACTACCCGGAGTGGCGCGGCGTTCGAACGCGCCCCATCCGTAACCGTCAAAGTGGTAGGCCCCGTAGCAATCGCCGAGAATGACAACTGCACCATCAGGGGCATCGGGAAGTTGCGTTCCGTTCAACACGGTAACGAAGGGCGCAGTTCCACCGAAGAGTGCATCATCAATTGAATACTGCAGATCGACAAAGTCGCGAATTTCTTCGGGCGTTGGAACAATCGAAAAAGCCCGTGACTGAAGAGCCAGTCCGATTTGGCCCCACATACCCAACAGAGCGAGAACAGCAAACGCTCCCACCGTGACGCGCCGAACAATTTTCGAACTGTTCGAGAGTCGTCGAGCGAGAAGCCAAATGCCGGGAATCGCAAGAATAACGACGACTGGAACAAGGTCGGCCAAATAACGATGAGCAATGTACGCGAACGTAAATGTCGTTACCAACGGCACGATCGCCGCAATCATGAGCACTGACCATTGCCTCGTGCGATCACGAACGATTGTCCACCACGCACCGATAATGGCAAAAACCATGAACAGCGGCGCGCCGGTAGTGATCGAACCGGAATGGTCGACAGTATCGAATCGAGCATCGCCAAAAAGTGTGGCCTTCGGGCCCCAACCAACAAATGGGAACAGTCGCTGCGCTCGAAGCGCTAAGGGCGAAAAATACTGAACGAATGATGTTGGAATGTTTTGAATACTGAAGAAACTTCCGTTATTGGCTTCTAGTAACGCTTTGCGATCGGCGTTGTAGGTAGAGAACACCTGCAGTGGGAACGGCACCTGCGTCAGTGATCCGAATCGGAGCCAATTCACAAAGCAAAAAACAGCAACCGGCAGAATTGCGCCAGCCACAACCACACACGCATGCTTCCACTCTCGTCGATACAACAACACCAACCCGAAGATGCCCAGCGCCACCGCCGGCGAGGCTCCGGTTGAAGGTCGACACGACATTGCAAAAGTGGCGAGTGCAATTGCGGCAAGAAGGTGTTTGCGAGTGGGTTCACGCCACCATCGCAGGACCAAGTCCAGTCCGGCTAGACCGGCCGCAGCACCCCAAAGTTGTGCCTCGTGATACACGAGGGGCCGCGAAGCAAAAAATAACAGCGGCGTACAAATGCTGGCGGTAAACGCTACGGCTCCGAACCACCATGCCGATCCGCCTGGCGCGTCTCGCACCAACGAGCGACCACGTTTTAACAACCGTGCTGCCGCCAAACCAAGGACCAGAACAGCCAGTAACTGGCTAAGTAGAGCGAGCCTCCGATCGAACATATCGGTCCAACCGGTCAACGGAATACGCATAAGCGCAGGGCCAATACCGAAATAAATCTGGGTCTTGCCGTTGATAACAAAACCTTCAATGCCAACGACTTCGGGCGGCACATCAATACGGCCGTGAGCCAGCGCACGAGCCTGAACGTCGTAGAAATCGCTGCTGAATCGGGCCTGATCGAACAGGCGCCAAGGCTGCATGCACGTGGCCAGGAGGAGAAACACGACAACGGCGGCAAGTGCCCCAGCCCACGCCCAACGACGTTCATCACTGGTCAGACGGTCGTTGCTCGCGGTGTGCTGTTCTACGTTTTCAACAATGCGATCAACCGCTACCACCCTGTTGACGCTAGCCCCCAAGCGAACCGAGACCCTCTCAAAATCTGGATGGCTGTTGTTAGTCAGTCCTGATCGTGAGTGCACGCTCCGTCGTCATCGGAAGATGAGCGCTCCGTCGTCATCGGCATCAACCACGACGGTGTCGCCTTCGGCATAGGTTCCATCAAGAATTGCCAGCGCCAGCTTGTCGGCAATATCGCGTTGGATCACTCGCTTAAGCGGACGGGCACCAAACGCTGGGTCGAAACCTTCTGCGGCAAGCGCCAAACTTGCAGTCGGAGTGATCTCAAGCGCAATTCGTCGCTGCGCCAAGCGACCAATCAGTCCTTGCAATTGGATATCGACAATTCGTTCGAGGTCGACTTCGGTAAGCGATCGAAAACGCACGATGTCATCGATGCGATTCATGAATTCAGGCTTGAAGAACTCGCCTGGATCACCGGGAAGATTTGAGGTCATGATCAACACAACGTTGGTGAAGTTCACTGTTCGGCCCTGACCATCGGTGAGCCGACCGTCATCGAGTAACTGCAACAGCACATTGAACACATCGGGGTGAGCCTTCTCGATTTCATCAAGCAAGACCACCGCATAAGGACGACGGCGAACCGCCTCAGTGAGCTGCCCGCCTTCGTCGTAACCGACATAACCCGGAGGTGCGCCGATAAGGCGCGATACCGAATGCTTTTCCATGTACTCGCTCATGTCGATGCGAACCATGGCTCGCTCGTCATCGAACAAAAAGTCGGCCAACGAACGAGCAAGCTCGGTCTTGCCAACCCCAGTTGGCCCGAGGAACAGAAACGAACCAATAGGACGATTGGGATCGGACAATCCAGCGCGGCTGCGACGAATCGCGTTCGCCACGGCAGTAACGGCATCGTCTTGACCGATCACTCTCTGATGCAGAACATCTTCAAGGCGTACCAGTTTCGACATCTCGCCTTCCATTAGGCGGCTCACCGGGACTCCGGTCCACTTACTGATGACTTCGGCGATGTCCTCTTCGTCGACTTCTTCCTTCAGCATCTTTTGGGAACTTTGAAGCTCGTCAAGTGCGAGTGACGCCTCCGCCACCTGCCGCTCAAGTTCAGGCAATTGCCCGTATCGGATTTCGGCAGCCTTTTCGAGATCGTCTTCGCGCTCAAGTTCCAGTCGCCGATTCTCGAGTTCCTCTTTTAGCGTCCGAATTCGATCGATTGCTGCCTTTTCGGCCTGCCAATGTGCCTTCATCCCATCAATGAGCTCACGCTGGTTCGCGAGTTCTTGATCAAGTGCAGCAAGGCGTTCAATTGACGGCGTGTCAGTTTCCTTGGCCAGAGCCACTCGCTCTATTTCGAGCTGACGAATACGGCGTTCGACAATGTCGATCTCAGTGGGCATGGAATCGATCTCGATACGCAACTTGGATGCAGCTTCATCAATGAGATCGATGGCTTTATCGGGAAGGAAACGGGCGGTGAGGTACCGATCGGAAAGTACTGCCGCACCTACCAACGCCGCGTCTTGAATGCGCACGCCGTGGTGAACTTCGTAACGCTCTTTGAGGCCGCGCAAGATGGCGATCGTGTCTTCAACTGAAGGTTCATCAACAAAAACTTGTTGGAACCGGCGCTCAAGTGCGGAATCTTTTTCGATGTATTTACGAAACTCATTGAGGGTTGTGGCACCGATCATCCGCAGTTGCCCGCGAGCAAGAAGTGGCTTGAGCATGTTGCTGGCATCCATTGAGCCTTCTGAGGCGCCCGCTCCCACAACAGTGTGCATTTCGTCGATGAAGGTAATGACTTCTCCTTCAGAGTCCGAAATTTCCTTCAACACGGCTTTGAGGCGTTCTTCGAACTCACCGCGGTACTTCGCGCCAGCAATCATTGAGGACAGATCAAGCGAAATAAGCCTCTTGTTCTTGAGGCTTTCTGGGACATCACCTTCCACTATTCGGCGTGCGAGTCCTTCAACAATGGCGGTTTTGCCGACACCTGGCTCGCCGATAAGAACTGGGTTGTTCTTGGTACGACGCGACAACACTTGAATGACTCGGCGGATTTCATCGTCACGACCAATGACGGGATCGATCTTTCCTTCGCGAGCACGTTCCGTGAGATCTTGTCCGTACTTCTCCAGGGCTTGATACTGATCTTCGGGATTTTGTGAGGTCACGCGATGGCTGCCGCGCACATCAGCTAAAGCCAGAAGGAGGTCTTCTCGAGTCACACCGACTTTCTCCGCTAATGCAAGGAGCAGATGCTCAGTGGAAATGTATTCGTCATGCAGACCGCGGCGCTCTTCATCGGCACGATCGATAAGTGCACTGAGTTCGCGACCAACACGTGATTCGCCACCAACTGCTTTCGGCAATGTCGCTACTGCTTCCTGCGTTGCAGTGCGTAACTGCATGAGCGCAATGCCAACCTTTTGAAGGATCGATAATACAACACCATCGGTTTGGCCGAGCAGAGCGAGCAACAGGTGATCGGGGGTGACCTCGGGATTACTCGCCGAACGAGCGTCGGCGATGGCGATGTTCACCGCGTCTTGGGTCTTGAGAGTCCAGCGGTTTGGGTCGATTGCCATGATCGTGGCGTTACTCCTATGAGTTGAAGGGGTTACCCACCGGAGCGCAGTGAGCGAGGAAAATCATTGGCCGGAGAGTCGGCGCAACACTTGCGCGGCTTCGTCGAATGGGGTGATGGCCTGGCGCACCGGTACGAGATCACGTCGATAGGAACGATGGGTTTCGTTGATAGCCGCCGCGGCATCAGCTTGCCCCTGCAAAATTTGAGCCTCAAGTTCTGCAATGTGGGCCTCAAGTTCGAGCACCTTTTTTACACCAACAAGGTTGAGTCCCTCGTCAGTAAGTTGCTGAATACGCAACAGGTGATCGATATCGGCTTGGCTGTAGCGACGGGAACCACCAGTGGTGCGTGCTGGTTCCAACAAACCTTTACGTTCATAAATGCGAAGAGTTTGCGGATGCACACCAGCTAGTTCGGCGGCCACCGAAATGACGTAAACGGCGCTCAGCCGCACAGTGGGTCGTGGAGTAAGTGACGGACTCATCTCAGACCCCCAAATGTTCGCGAGACACAGTGGGCAACGTTTCGGCCAGGACTTCGAGCGCGCTTCGCTGTTCGTCGGTCAAATGATCGGGAACCGCGACTTGCACCGTCACCAGCAGATCACCCGTGGACTTCTTGGTAGAAATACCTCGCCCCTTGACGCGCAAGACCTTGCCTGAAGGTGTGCCGGCAGGAATTTTTAGCGTCACTGATTTGCCGTCAAGAGTGGGGACCGTAAGTTTGGTTCCCAGCGCCGCTTCAGTAAATGAAACGGGAACATTCACGGTGAGATTTGCGCCGTCGCGACCAAACACTTCGTCGCGCTTCACATACACAATGACGTGCAGGTCCCCAGCAGGACCACCATTTCGACCAGCGGCACCGCGACCTTTCAGTCGGATGCGTTGACCATCAGAAATACCGGCAGGTATGCGAACTTTTACTTCACGATTTTTCTTTTCAACACTAGTTCCGCGACACGAACCACATGGGTTGGTGATGACTTGGCCGGCACCACCGCATGTCGGACAGGCCGAAGAGAATCCGAATCCGCCTTGATTCTGATTCACCACACCTCGACCGCCGCACTGCGCACAGTTTGTTGGTCCCGTGCCGGGTTTGGCGCCCGTGCCATGACATGTTGAGCATGGCGCATCGGAGGTGAGGTGTATCGCGGTTTCGAATCCAGCGAATGCATCGCGGAATGTCGCGTGATACTGCGCTTCGAGGTCGGCGCCACGCTGAGGACCACGTGCACGATTTGAACGGCCGCGTCGACCGCCCCCGCCGCCAAACATGCCGCCCAGCAGATCGCTGATATCGCCGCCTTCGAAGTTGAAGCCGCCAGCACCGGGGTGAAACCCTCCGCCGCCGCCTCCGTATCCCATTCCACCCGCAGGGCCCATCCGCCGCGCTTCGTCGTATTCTGGTCGCTTTTTCTCGTCACCAACAACGTCGTAGGCGGAAGAAATCTCTTTAAATTTCTCTTCGGCCGCGTCGTTCCCTGGATTGGTATCGGGATGAAACTCGCGAGCGAGTTTTCGGTACGCGCGCGTAATGTCCTTTGGTGTTGCCGTCTCCGACACACCTAGGACTTCGTAGTAGTCCTTTTCGAACCACTCGCGCTGTGCTGCCACTCGCTATCCCTTCACCTTCACCATTGCCGGGCGGAGTACCCGAGTTTTCCATTGGTAACCATTACGGAGTGTCTCGATCACGAGGGGTTCGCCTCCGTCACCTTCTTCGTGCATCACTGCTTCGTGCAGATTCGGGTCGAACGGTTCGTTGGCCGGAGCCAGACGTACGAGACCTTCTGCTTCAAGCAGATCGGAAAGAATCTTGGCAATGGGTTCGACATCGGTTGACCCATGACCGACGGCCGCATCACACGCGTCCAGCACGAGGATAAGTTTTTCGGCCAAGTTTTCGTTTGCTCGAGCGCGTAACTCTTCAGAGTCTCGAGCAACTCGCTTGCGATGGTTATCGAACTCGGCCTTGAGACGCAGCATCGTGTCGCGGTACTCGTCGCGCTCCGCAACAAGCGTTGTAATTTCAACATTAATTTCAACATCGATTTCGTCAGCGACCGCGGCTGGCTCAAAACCAGCCTCAGGTCCGGCCGCGGCTTCAAAGAGTTCCTCGTCGATTGGTGAGGTCTCTTCCGAGACCTCACCATCACCGTTACTCATGTTCAGTTACCTTCGTCGTCGACGATTTCGGCATCGACAACTTCGTCGTCGTTTGGTGCCGAACTTGTGCCACCGGCCGCCGCATCGCCGGCTGCAGCTTGCTCATACAGACGCTGACCAAACTCTTGGCTTGCCGTCATAAGCGACTCGGTTGCCACCTTGATCGCTTCGTTATCGGTACCCGCAAGTGCAGTCTTGAGTTCGGCCAACTTGGCTTCGACGTTTATCTTTTCCTCATCAGAAATCTTGTCGGCCTGATCCTTCAACAGCTTCTCCGTTTGGTACACCAAAGAGTCGCCATTGTTGCGAATATCGGCTTCTTCACGACGTTGCTTATCTTCAGCAGCGTGTGCTTCGGCGTCTTTCACCATTTGATCGATGGCATCTTTGGAAAGCGAGGACTGACCAGTAATGGTCATCGACTGTTCTTTGTTGGTTGCACGATCCTTCGCTGACACATGCACAATGCCATTGGCGTCGATGTCGAAGGTGACCTCAATTTGCGGAACTCCGCGAGGTGCGGGCGGAAGGTCAACAAGTTGGAACTTTCCAAGTGTCTTGTTGTAACTGGCCATTTCACGTTCACCTTGCAGCACGTGAATTTCCACTGACGCCTGATTGTCTTCTGCCGTCGTGAAAACTTCGGTACGCCGAGTGGGAATGGTGGTGTTGCGCTCGATGAGTTTGGTCATAACAGAACCCTTGGTTTCGATACCAAGCGACAGAGGCGTGACGTCAAGGAGAAGAACATCTTTCACTTCGCCCTTCAGCACGCCTGCCTGCACAGCTGCACCAATGGCCACAACCTCATCGGGGTTCACGCCCTTATGGGGATCGTTGCCAGTCATTTCTTTTACAAGATCGACAACGGCCGGCATACGTGTGGAGCCACCAACAAGTACAACGTGATCGACATCGCCCTTGGTAAGACCGGCATCTTTAATGGCCTGCTCAAACGGAACCCGACAACGGTCAAGAAGGTCGGAGGTGAGTTCCAGGAACTTCGCGCGTGTGAGTTGCTCGTCGAGATGCAGCGGACCGTCGGGGGTTGCAGTAATGAACGGCAGATTGATCTGCGTTTGTTGCACCTGTGACAGTTCGATCTTGGCTTTCTCGGCCGCTTCCTTCAGACGCTGAATGGCCATACTGTCTTTCAACAGATCAATGCCATGAGCAGCCTTGAAAGTTTCGGACAACCAGTCGATGACACGCTGATCCCAATCGTCGCCACCAAGACTGGTGTCGCCATGGGTGGACTTCACTTCGAACACGCCATCGCCGATTTCAAGGACTGACACATCGAACGTGCCGCCACCAAGGTCGAACACCAAAATAGTTTGGTCGGTGGTTTCCTTATCGAGGCCGTAGGCAAGAGCTGCCGCGGTGGGCTCGTTAATGATGCGCAACACCTCAAGGCCAGCGATTTGTCCCGCTTCTTTGGTGGCGGTGCGCTGTGCATCGTCGAAGTACGCGGGGACCGTGATGACGGCCTGGGTAACGGTCTCACCGAGATAGGCCTCGGCATCGCGCTTCAACTTCATCAGTGTGCGAGCAGAAATTTCTTGGGCGGTGTAGGCCTTGCCATCGATATCAATGGTCCAGTTGGTGCCCATATGACGCTTCACTGACCGAATGGTGCGATCGGGGTTGGTAATGGATTGACGCTTCGCCACCTCGCCGACAAGAACTTCACCGTTCTTGGCAAACGCGACAACGGACGGGGTGGTGCGGCTTCCTTCGGCGTTGGGAATGACCACTGGGTCTCCCGCTTCGAGGACCGACACCACTGAATTGGTAGTACCGAGATCGATACCGACTGCCTTGGGCATTGGATTTCCTGTCTTTCTTGTTGCTGGTTCGACCGGTCTGCCGGTCGGAGGGGGTGGGCGAGAAAAGGAAACCGAAAGGCTACCTTGAGTGCTTATGGTGAGGAAAGTTGAGTGTACCCATAACAACTTTGCCCCCGTCTGTTCTATTCCCAGTTTCGGAAAAGTTTTTGGAGGAATTCTCTGATCACCCGTAAAGGCGCTCAAACTCTCTGATCTGTTGGGGCAGACTGCACCTATGACCTCGACTCTCGTTCTTCTTCGCCACGGTCAGAGCACGTGGAACCTCGAAAATCTCTTTACCGGCTGGTATGACGCCGATCTCACCGAACAAGGTCGATCCGAAGCCACCGCCGCCGGGCCGGCTATGGCCGATGCTGGGGTTCACCCCACGGTCGTGCACACATCCGTGCAAACTCGGGCCATCCGCACCGCCAATCTGGCCCTCAAAGCTATGGATCGCCTCTGGGTTCCGGTTCGCCGATCCTGGCGCCTCAACGAGCGCCACTATGGCGCCCTTCAGGGGATGGACAAGAAAGAGACCACCAAGAAGTACGGGAAAGAGCAGGTCTTCGAATGGCGTCGTTCCTATGACATCCCACCCCCGAAGCTTGAGCTTGATGATCCCCGCCACCCTCGGTTCGACGAGCGATATGCCTCTTTGCCCGCCGATGTTCTGCCCGCATCGGAATGTCTCGCCGATGTGGTCGACCGCATGCTTCCCTACTGGTACGACTCCATCGTCCCCGACCTTCGGGCCGGCCACACCGTCCTTGTCGTGGCCCATGGCAACAGCCTCCGGGCGCTCATCAAGCATCTCGATGGCATAAGCACTACCGATATCGCCGATATCAACCTGCCTACCGGGGTTCCGATGCGGTTTGAATTGGACCACAACATGATCCCGGCCACGCGTGTTGCACTGACCGAACGCTATTTAGGAGATGCCGAAGCAGCAAAGGCCGCCGCCGAGGCGGTATCGAAGCAAGCGGGGTGAGGCTTAGGCAATGGCCTCGACAACGTTATGGCCAGCCTCTAACAGATAGCCCCTCGATCGCACGGTCTTAATCACCAGACCCACCGGTGAGATTCGGCGTCGCAATCGCAAGATATGAACATCGAGGGCGTTTCGTCCTGGGGCTCCCTTTGGCCATCCGGAACGAGCCAGTTGATCGCGGCCCACAACGGCACCAAACCGGTCGAGCAGAGCTGCCATCAGGCGAGCCTCCACCGGCGGCAACGACACCCACTCTTCGTCACAACGCAATACCCCATGGCTATCGAGCTGGGGCAGAGCGCGGTGATGAGCCTCCCCCCGGCTCGCCACTGACCGACAGCGCTCATCAATGTCCTCTTGGCTGGCCGGCATCCGAATCCAGTCTTCGATGCAATCGACCACCAGCGGTGCCGGAGAATCTTCATCGATAAGAAGAACCCGCGGCAGCCCTCGAGCCACGAGGGTCTGCCGACGGGCTTGTTCAAGGGGCCAGCGAAGCAGGGCGACATCCACACAGCAGACCGTAGAGAGCAGGTGTTTCACCACTGTTTCGTGAAGATGAAGACCGACCACGGACTCGTGAAGAAAAATTCCCCACACGGACGCCAAGTTCTCCCTATGCTTCGCCTATGGCACGTGACGCATGGCTTGATCATCTGGCTCAGGTTCCACTCTTCGCCGAGTGTGACAAAAAGCAACTCCAACATGTGGCCTCGGCAACGATCGAGGTGACGGTCGAGCCCGGCAAGGTGCTTACCCGTGAGGGCGAGGCTGGTCACGAATGTTTCGTTATCGTCGCAGGGACCGCCACTGTCACCCGTAAAGGTGAAACCTTGGCCGATCTTGGTGCCGGTGCCGTAGTGGGCGAACTCGCCCCCCTCACTGGTGGCCCCCGCACCGCAACGGTCACCGCTACTTCGGCCATGGAGTTGCTGGTCATTGGTCAGCGTGAACTGAACGGCATGCTCGATGAGGTGCCTGGTTTGGCCGTCGCAATTCTGCGAAGCCTCGCCGCCCGCCTTACCGACGAATCCTGATCTCCTCTCGCTCACAACCGTACTGATCGGCCAGGCCGGTGAGGTTCTGAGCCACCGTGCGCGAGTAGCGTTAACGCCGTTATGGATCGTAAAAAAATTAAGGGCCCCCATCTCGTACTGCTCATCGGACTCGCCTTTGCGACCGTTACCACATTGTCTGGTGTCGCGGCATCGGTCTTCCAGCAGCACGATGAATCAGAAATCACTCGAGAGGTCTTCGGTGGCATCCCCAATGCTCTAAAGATCGTCTTCTATGTGATCACATCAGTCTTGTTGGTATACGGGGCGGTGCTGTTTGGTCAGCGCGTCAAGAACTGGACCCGCGGCAAGCCCGAAAACCGCAAAACCACTGCGAAGAATGTCAAACGTCGCCTCGGCGATTTCCGCGCCGGCGTTTACATGCAGACCCTGCTGCGCGATCCAGCCGCTGGCATCATGCACTCACTTATCTACTTCTCTTTCTTGGTGTTGCTTGCTGTCACCACCGTTCTCGAAATCAACCACCAGATTCCCACGTCATGGAAGTTCCTGAACGGCAACGTTTACATGGCGTATTCGTTTATCGGCGATCTTGCTGGTCTCTGTCTGTTCATTGGTGTGGTCTGGGCAATCATTCGCCGCTACGTGCAACGCCCGTATCGCATCCGCATCAAGACCAAGCCCGAGCACGCCGTCATCCTGGGCGTGTTCCTTGCCATCACCATCACTGGTTTCGGCACCGAAGCATGGCGTATTGCTGAAACCGGAATGCCGTCATTTGAGAAGTGGTCCTTCGTGGGTTGGCCCATCGCCAATCTCATTAAGGACAACGCAAATCTCGCTGGCGGACATCAGGTGTGGTGGAGTCTCCACGTCCTCAGTTTCTTCGCTTTCCTTATTCTCATTCCGGTCACCATGCTTCGACACATGTTCACCTCACCGCTGAACATGTATCTCACAGATCGCGATCGTCCCAAGGGCGCAATGAAGCCCATGCCGAACCTCATGGAAGCCGAACTCGAAACAATTGGCGCTTCCACCATCGAGGACTTCACATGGAAACAACTTCTCGATCTTGATGCGTGCACCATGTGTGGACGCTGCACCGATGTCTGTCCCGCCCATGCCACCGGCAAATCACTTGATCCTCGCGAGATTGTTCTGAAAGCCGGGGAGGTCATGGCCGCAACTGGCACACCAAAGGTGTCGCCTCCCATTGGGGTAGTTGCCGATATCACTGTTTCGGCCAATTCAATATTCGAACGCATCACCTCCGAAGAGTTGTGGGCATGCACCACATGTAAAGCCTGCGACGAGGCCTGCCCGGTGAACATCGAGATCCTCGACAAGATCCTCGATATGCGGCGCTATCTATCGCTGATGGAATCGGACTTCCCCGCCGAACTCGGCAACGCATATCGCTCGATGGAAAACACGGGCAACCCATGGGGAATGAGCCAGAACGATCGCGGCGATTGGGCAAAGCAATTTGAAGGTATCGAAATTCTCGATGGTTCAAGCCCGCTTGAAGCCGACTACCTCTACTGGGTTGGCTGTGCCGGTTCGTTCGACGATAAGAACAAAAAAGTCACCCACGCAATGGCAAAGTTGCTCCAACGCTCGGGCATTTCGTTCTCCATTCTTGGCCCATCGGAAATGTGCACCGGCGATCCCGCCCGTCGTACCGGCAACGAATACGTCTTCCAGATGCTCGCCACGCAAAACATCGAAATGCTCAATGGCATGGGCGTGAAGAAAATCATCACGCAATGTCCGCATTGCTTCAACACGCTTGGCAACGAATACCCACAACTCGGTGGCAACTACGAGGTTGTGCATCACAGTCAATTCCTCGAGTTCCTCATCGATAGCGGCAAGCTCGATATGACCGACGCCAAGCTTGAAGAGCGCATCGTGTACCACGACTCGTGCTACCTGGGTCGCCATAACGACGTGTACATGGCCCCGCGTAATGTCATCGGTTCACTCGGTGGCGTTGAAATTGTTGAAGCGCCACGCAGCGGCACAAAGGGAATGTGCTGCGGCGCGGGCGGCGGACGCATGTTCATGGAAGAAAACACTGGCAAGCAGGTCAACATCGAGCGCTCGCAAGAACTTCTTCGCACCGGCGCAACGAAGATCGCGGTTGCGTGTCCGTTCTGCTACATCATGATTGATGACGGCGTGAAGGCACAGGGCATCGAAGAAGACCAGGTGAAGGTTGCCGATATTTCGATGCACATCCTCGACGCGCTTGAGCGTGCCGATGCAGAGGCAGCAGCAAAACCAATCGGCTAATTCTTCGTCGACACACGAGAACGAAAAACGCCGCCCTTCGAGGCGGCGTTTTCGCGTGCAGTTATGACGTAGATCAGAGAAAATTTTCCCAGTAACGGCTGGGACGAGGACCAACCTGACCTTGGTACTTCGATCCAATAGCAACTGACCCGTACGGGTTGTCGGCCGGCGTGGTCATTCGGATGAACGAGATCTGCCCGATCTTCATACCTGGATACAACGTGATGGGAAGAGTGGCGACGTTCGACAACTCGAGTGTGAGTTGTCCGTCCCAACCGGCATCGACGAAACCCGCAGTGGAATGAATAAGCAGACCAAGGCGACCAAGTGACGACTTGCCTTCAAGACGAGCCACCAGATCGGCGGGCAGGGCCACGCGCTCGGAGGTGCTACCCAGCACGAACTCGCCAGGATGCAGCATGAACCTATCCTCGGGACCAATCTCGACAAGTTCAGTGAGTTCTTCGAGGTTCTGCTTCACATCGATGTGCCCCATCGTGTGATTACGGAACACTCGGAAATAACGATCGATATGAAGGTCAACCGACGAAGGCTGAACACAAGCGTCGTCGAAAGGTTCGATAACGATGCGGCCGGCGAGGATTTCTTCGCGAATGGTGCGGTCAGAAAGGATCACGGTTTCGCAGGATAGACGACAGTCAGTCGGCCAAGAGTTCCTCGACCCGTTCACCTACATATTCGACTTCTTGCTCGGCGAGATCGGCGGTTCGAGCCCGAGCCGGGAACCAGATGAGCACCATCACCACGCCGATCGCAGTAGGCAGTGCGGCGGTGAGAACGCCCCAATGAACGGCATCAACAAAGGCCTGATTGGCGGTGGATTGGATTTGCGCGGCAACCTCGTTGAAGCCGTTCTTCTGAAGGTCGGGGATGATCCCGTTTTGCAGGGCCCCAATACTGTTCTTGGCCGAATCGATTGCCGATTGCGGCAGTGGAAGGCCCAGTCCGGCCAGAAAATCACCAATCCGGTTGCCGTATGTAGTGGCCAGCACAGAACCAATGACGGCCACGCCTAAAGCGCCACCCACCTGACGGGTGGTGTCATTCACTGCCGAACCCACACCCGCTTTGAAAATTGGCAACGAACCCATCACAGACTCGGTGGCGGGGGCCATCACCAGGCCCATACCCGCCGACATCAACATGAGACGCCAGAAGATATTTGAGTACGGCGTATCAACCTGCAAACCAACCATTGCCAGCAGGCCAATGGTGACAAGACCGAGCCCCATGGCCACCGTGAGTTTTGAGCCAATGCGATCGACGACCCGAGAACTCAGCGGGGCGATGACCATCATGGCGGCGGCAAACGGCAACATTCGAACACCGGTTTCGAGCGGCGTGTAGCCGAGAACGAACTGGAAATATTGCGTCAGCAGGAAGAGCGAACCAAACATCGAGAAAAAGACGAGAGTGATCGCCATTGCCGCGGCGGTGAATCGAGCGTTCTTGAAGAACGTGATGTCGAGCATTGGATGATCGATGATGCGCTCCCACCACACAAATGCCAGAAGCAGCACGATGCCAGTAGCGCCGATGACAAGCGTGGAAGTTGCGCCCCAACCTTTGGCGGGTGCTTCGATGATGGCGAAGAGCAACGCGGCGAGACCAACAATCGAAAGTAACGCGCCGAACGGATCGAGTTTCGGTGCTGACGGATCCTTCGAAGTGGGAATAAGGAAAACACCAGCAGCCAGACCAACAAGAACAATGGGAACGTTCACCAAGAACACTGATCCCCAATAGAAATGCTGCACAAGAAAACCGCCCGTTAGCGGACCAAGTGCACCACCCAAACCTGCAGTACCGGCCCACACGCCAATTGCCTTCGCTCGCTCAGTAGGCGGAAAAACATTGGTGATAATCGATAACGTGGCCGGCATGATGAGCGCTCCACCGATGCCCATAAATGCTCGGGTGCTGACGAGTTGACCAGAAGTCGTGACAAGTGCTGCAGCAACCGACCCGACACCGAAGAGGACGAAACCAATCTGCAAGGCGCCACGCCGGCCAAAGCGATCGCCAAGCGCTCCCGCTGTCAGCAACAATCCGGCGAACACCAACGTGTACGAATCGACAATCCACTGAAGATCGCTCGATGTCGCATTCAGATCTTTCTGAATCGTTGGCAACGCGACATTCAGAATCGAGTTATCGAGAACAATGACGAGAAGACCAAAACACAACACCGCAAGGATTACCCAGCGACGATCATAGGCCTTGACTTGAACTCGCTGCGAAAGCGTTGACACTGATAGTCCCTTCGATAACTACGACTTTCGAAGGGTACCGGCCATCTGAACTCTCAGAGTTAGACGGTGGCGGGGCCTGAAGCGGCCATACCTGGCATGTCCTTCATGTAGGACTTTTCTTCTACCCGCTTCGCAATGCGCCAACCGTTGGGAGTGCGCACCATTTCGTCGACGTACCAAAGGCCGCATGTGAACACCACTATCTCATCGCCCATCGGCATGACCATCGGGTTATGGCAAATCGTCTTCACCTTGGCGGTATCGCCATCGATCTGAACCTGGCTGGTGGAGATCATGTGCTGGAAGGAGGAAAACATCGGCATGGCTTCTTTAAGGTACGCGATGGTCTCAGTGGGATTGCCAACACTGCCGCCGAACACCGAGTAGTCGATAACTGCGTCGGCCGTGAAGACATTGGCAAGATCGTCGAAATTGCGGTGATCGACCGCATAGCAATAGCGAACGAGAAGGTCTTGAATCTCCATACGGTCGGAGATCTCTTGGATGCTGAGTGTCATGGTGTCCCCCTTGAGAAGTGCAATGACTCTAGAACGAAGAACCACGCTTTGTCCCAAAGTTCGGATGGCCAGTGGTCCGGTGAGGTCGCTACTGTGCCCTCACCCCCTCGGGGCACGCGGGTGTAGTTCAGAGGCAGAACATCAGCTTCCCAAGCTGAGAACGCGGGTTCGATTCCCGTCACCCGCTCAATGATGAATGCCTCCCTTTCCGGGAGGCATTCATCGTTGAGACAGGAGTTTCAGCCGAGAATCGGGAGGAGGTTCCGAAGGAACCGACGGATCTCGTCACCCGCTCGATGTGGAGAACGCCACCGATCGACCGATGCCCCTGCCGAGGGCGTAGTACCGAGCGGACCTGCCGAACTGATCGCACTGGACTACCCGTCGGGAACCATGATCGTCGATGCGACGCGGCGACGCTGTCGAGCAGAGCCGTCATTACTTCGTGGGGTCGTCCTCGTCAGGGTCTTTTATCCCATATCGCGGCCGGTATCGGTCATTTCCATGGCAGGGGATACCCTTTTGGAGGCCTATTCGGTAGGGTTGTGATGACTCATGGCGAAGACACGTAGGAAGTCGGACTTCATCGTTGTCGCTAACCGTCTGCCTGTTCGCATGGTTCGCGGCACGACCGGCGTCAGATGGGAGGCCAGTCCCGGCGGTCTGGTCTCGGCACTGGGCTCAGTGCTGCCCAAGGCCAAGCGCGCGTCGTGGGTCGGTTGGTCGGGCCTTCCGGGTGACTCCGAGGCTCCGTTTGAGCACGACGGCATGCAACTCGTCCCCGTTCCCTTGAGCCGCCGGGAGATGGCCAGCTACTACGAGGGATTCAGCAACGGTTCGATCTGGCCGCTCTATCACGATGCCATCGTGGCCGCTGAATTCCATCGGACGTGGTGGGAAAGTTACGTCGACATCAATCGACGCTTCGCTGAACACACCATTTCGGTCGCAGCCAAAGGCGCGACCGTCTGGATCCACGATTACCACCTGCAACTCATGCCGGCGATGTTGCGGGCGATTCGACCTGATCTGCGCATCGGATTCTTCCTGCACATCCCGTTCCCGGGCCGGGAGCTCTTCCTACGCCTTCCGTGGCGAACGCAGATCGTCGAGGGACTGCTCGGCGCCGATGTGATCGGTTTCCAGACCACGGTGACAGCACACAACTTCCTCCGCGTCGCGCCGCGTGTAAGTGATGCCTACACGAGTGGCAAGACCGTCTACTTCGCGAACCGCAAGATCCTCGTCGATGCCTTCCCGGTGGGGATCGACGCCAAGCGATTCGCCCTGCAGGCCGCGCTGCCCGAAACACGCGCTCGCGTCGAGGAACTGCGGACGCTGCTGGGCAACCCTCGCAACGTGATCCTCGGGGTTGACCGGCTCGACTACACCAAGGGCATCGAACTGCGTCTTCGCGCGTTCCAGGAGCTCCTCGAAGACGGTCGACTCGACTTGTCCGAGACGGTCCTGGTGCAGATCGCCGAACCGAGTCGCGAGAACGTCCTTGGCTATTCGACTGTGCGCGACGAAGTCGAGCGACTCGTCGGCAGCATCAACGGGGCCTTCAGTGAGTTCGGACGTGAGGTCGTCCACTACCAGTACCAGTCGGTCGACTTCGGTGAGCTCGTCGCGCTCTTCTGTCTGGCCGATGTCATGTTGCTGACGCCGTTCCGCGACGGGATGAACCTCGTGGCCAAGGAGTATGTCGCCAGCCGCGGCAACACCGGCGGCGTGCTCGTCCTGTCGGAGTTTGCCGGTGCCTCGTTCCAGCTCCGTCAGGCACTGCTGGTAAATCCTTACGACATCAAGGCGGTCAAGGACGCCATCGAGGAAGCGGTGTCGCTCCCCATGGACGTGCAGCGACGCAAGATGAGGTCCATGGAGCGGACGGTTCAACGGACCGACTCGGACCACTGGGCGAACTCGTTCCTCGAGAGACTGCTATGACCGAGTTCTCGGCAGCGCTGCGCGGTGCCATCCGGGCATTCGCGAGCCTTCCGACGATCCTCGTCGCCTGCGATTACGACGGGACGCTCTCGCCGATCGTCGATGATCCGTCCACCGCGGTACCCCAGCGTGAATCAGTCGCCGCGGTCCGGGCGCTGGCTTCGATGCCCGATACCCATGTCGCGGTCATCTCGGGTCGGTCCCTGCGTGATCTTGCCGCGTTGAGTCGGCTGCCCGCCGAGATCCATCTCGTGGGTAGCCACGGATCCGAGTTCGACATCGGCTTCGCGACGGCGCTGCCGATCGCCACGCAGCGTCTGCGTGACCTGGTCGCACTCGAACTCGACACGATTGCCGAGTCATTCGATGGAGTCATCGTGGAACGGAAGCCGGCGAGCATCGCGCTTCACGTTCGCAACGCTAACGAGGAGGATTCCCGCGACGCGCTCGAACGGGCCATCACCGGACCGGGTTCACTGCCCGGAGTAAGGATCAAGCGGGGGAAGGAAGTTCTCGAACTCGCTGTCATCGACACGAACAAGGGCGCTGCGCTCGATGCGATCCGTCATCAGGTCTCGGTCGATGCGGTGCTGTTCGTGGGTGACGACGATACCGACGAGGACGCATTCGCTGTCCTCAGCGGTCCGGACATCTCGGTGAAGGTGGGTGACGGTCCCTCGTGCGCGACGCACCGCATCGGCGACACCGATGACGTCGCCCGACTGCTCGCGCTCCTGGCCCAACAACGACACGAATGGCTCGAGGGTGAGGGTGCCGAACTCATCGACCGGCACAGTCTGCTGTCCGACCTCCAGACGGTCGCGCTCGTCCAGTCCGATGCCCGCATCACGTGGCTGTGCCATCCCCGTGCCGATTCCCCCGCGGTGTTCGCGCAACTTCTCGGCGGACCTTCGGCCGGATACTTCGAGGTGCATCCGGAGCCGGCTCGCAACCCGCTGAGTCAGCGTTACCTGCCTGATTCGCTCGTGCTCGAGACGCGGTGGCCGGAACTGACGGTCACTGACTTCCTCGATCGATCGACCAAGGACGCGAAGATCGGCCAGGACGTCACCACGCTCGTGCGGGTGCTCGAGGGCGTGGGACGGGCGAGAGTCGAGTTCGCCCCGCGACTCGACTTCGGTCGTGCCCCGACGCGGATCGAGCGAGTTCCCGATGGTCTCGAAGTGATCGGCACTGCCGAGCGCGTCCATCTGAGTAGTCCGGGATTCGATTGGACCATCATTGAGGACGGCGTGCACCAGACCGCGTGCGCGGGCATCGATCTGGATGGTACGCCGGTGACGCTCGTGGCGGAGTTCGGCGCAGACCGGGGGACGAGAAGCGCGGGCGAGTCGACCGAAGGACAGGTTCGACTCGATCTGACGCTGGCGCGCTGGCGCGATTGGTCGAACGGATTGCGGGTCCCCGACATCGAATCCGAACTCGTCCGGCGCAGCGCGCTGGTGCTCAAGGGACTGTCGCACGAGTCGAGCGGTGCATTCCTCGCCGCGGCCACGACGAGCCTTCCCGAGGTCGTGGGTGGACTCCGCAACTGGGACTACCGATTGTGCTGGCCCCGCGATGCTTCGATGGCTGCGGCCGCACTCGTCGCCCTCGGCTCGACCGACGAGGCCATCGACCTGCTGGGTTGGGTCAGTGATCGCGTGCGGCATCTCGCTGGGCCGGAGCAGTTGCGACCGGTGTATCCGATCGTCGGCGACGAGTACTTCCCCGAGGCGGTCATCCCCACCTTGCATGGTCATCGCGGCAGCCGACCGGTGCGCATCGGCAACGCCGCGGAGCATCAGGTCCAACTCGACGTGTTCGGCCCGATCGTGGACCTCATCGATCGATTGACCCTGGCAGGCGTGGAGCTGCGCGACGACTGGTGGTGGCTTGCACAGCAGATGGCCGACGCGGTGGCCAGTCGTTGGCACGAACCCGATCACGGCATCTGGGAGGAACGACGCCCACAGCGACATCACGTCCATTCCAAGGTGATGTGCTGGGTGACGCTCGACCGGGCGATCTCGGTCGGCGAGCGATACGGCCGGTCGATACCCGTGGGCTGGCACGATCTGCGAGAAACCATCGCCGCCGACGTACTGCACAACGGCTGGAACGACGAGGTCCAGTCGTTCACCATCGCGTATGGCGATGTCGAACTGGACGCGTCGGTGCTGCAACTCGGCCTGTCCGGCCTCATGGCTGCCGATGACCCACGATTCGTCGCGACCGTCGCCCGCATCGAAAAGGTGCTGCGAAAGGGACCGGTCGTCCTCCGCTACCAACTCGACGACGGCCTGCCAGGCAAGGAGGGAGGATTCCACATCTGTACCTCATGGCTGATCGAGTCGTACGTCCTCATGGGTCGCATCACCGAGGCAGAGTTGCTATTCGAGCGTCTCGTCGAGCTCGTCGGCCCCACCGGGCTCCTCTCCGAGCAGTACGACCCAGAGCAGGAAGTCGCGCTGGGGAACCATCCCCAAGCCTATTCGCATCTCGGAATGATCAACGCGGCACTGGCACTGGAGCGATCGACCTGATCCAGATGTACTGACCGGACAAGACCGATGATCCTGAGCTGCATAATTGCCGATAGGCACACATCTGGGTGTGACACCGGAACGATTTCCCAAGCTGAGAACCCGAGTTCGATTCTCGTCACCCGCTCAATGAGGACTTCTTCGATCGGCGAGTGGGACTACCGCAACAATAAGAGCACGTTCGCTCCGGTCGGTCAGCCCTCCAGGCCCCGATGGAGCCGTTCGGCGGCCTCGATGTACTCCTCAACCAACCGGAACATGACCTCGCGCACCGGCCGCACATCGTTCATGCTCCCGACGATCTGACCGACCGGTGCGAACGCGAGATCGGGCCGACCGGAACGGGCGATCCGGGCGTTGGCCTCCGAGGTGAGGATGTTCTGCAACGGCATCCCGAGCGGTCCGGGCCCGTCGGGGTCGGCCCATGCGTCAGTCCACTGGTTGCGCAGCATCCGCGCCGGCTTGCCGGTGTAACAGCGCGAGCGCACGGTGTCGGCGGAGGTTGCGCCGAGATAGGCCTCGAGCACGGCGGGATTCGAGCCACTCTCGGCCGTCGTGAGCCACAGCGAGCCGAGCCACACACCTTGAGCGCCGAGGGCCAGGGCGGCCGCTATCTGACGGCCCGAGCCGATACCACCTGCCGCCAGGACCGGGGTGGGCGCCACTGCGTCGACGACCTCGGGCACGAGCACCATCGTCGCGATCTCACCGGTGTGGCCCCCAGCCTCATAGCCCTGGGCGATGACGATGTCGACGCCATTGTTGACATGCCGCTCAGCGTGCACAGCCTTGCCCGCCAGCGCCGCCACCTTCACGCCGTGGGCGTGGGCCTGGTCGATGACGTCCTTCGGCGGTGAGCCAAGGGCGTTGGCGATGAGCGAGATCGGGTGGGCGAGGGCGATCTCCACCTGGCGGTGGGCCACCTCGTCGGTCCAACCGAGCACACCGCCCACCTGGGTGCCCTCGGGCAGCTCCGGCAGGTCGAAGCGCTCCATCAACTCATCGACATAGCGCCAGTGGTTGGCGTCGATCATCGAACGGATCTGCTCCAGCATCTCGCCGGCGTCACTACCCTCGACGTCGACCGACTTCTGCGGCATCACGGTATCGACGCCGTAGGGCTTGCCGCCCACGTTGTCATCGATCCAGTCCAGCTCCACCTCGAGCTGCTCGGGGCTGAAGCCCACCGCTCCGAGCACACCCATCCCGCCCGCCTTGCTGACTGCCGCTACAACATCGCGGCAGTGGCTGAAGGCGAAGATCGGGTACTCGATCCCGAACAGGTCGCACAGTTCTGTATGCATCTCATCCCCCCGAGGATTGTTGATCTGCCAAGAACCTAGAGGTGAACATGCACCTCCCGCTGATGCGCTAGAGGAGGTTGACCCCGGGACGCCGATCCGCAATCGACGGTCTGGTATTGGATCAGTCTTACCTGCCACTAGATCTGATTCTGGACTTTGTCAAAAGTATGTGCTTGACTTGAGCGCTGTGAACAACAGCTTGGCGCAAAAGACCCGCGGGCCAGATCCGATCGAGCAACAGAGCATCGTGAAGCAACTGAGAAGTTGCGATCTCCAGGTCACTGCCCAGCGTCTGGCCGTCATGGAAGCTGTCACCGCAAGCTCCCATGCCACCACCGAAGAGTTGACCGAGGCCGTGAGGGGGAAGATCGGCTCCATCTCGCGACAAGCGGTATACGACACGCTCGGCCTCTTCGTCGACAAGGGTCTCATCCGCCGGATACAGCCCACTGGCTCGGTTGCTCGTTACGAGGACCGCGTGGGTGACAACCACCACCATCTGGTGTGTCGAAGTTGCGGCATCGTCTTCGACATCGACTGTGCCATCGGGTCGACCCCATGTCTCACCGCTGACGACGACCACGGCTTTGAGATCGATGAAGCCGAGGTCATCTACTGGGGTCGATGCCCCGATTGTCGGACCTGAGTTCGACGCCCGCCCCCAAACACCCTCCAACCCCGACACGAAAACCACATAAAACCGACCAGTAGGAGTTAACGAGCAACATGACAGAAGAGACAAAGTGCCCAGTACTTCAGAACGATCATTCGGCCCGCGGCAGCCAGGCCAACCAGCGCTGGTGGCCGAACCAGCTGAACCTGAACATCCTCCATCAGAGTTCGGCCAAGTCCGATCCGATGGGCGAGGATTTTGATTACGCCGCCGAGTTCGCCACTCTGGATCTGGCCGACCTCAAGGCCGACCTCACCGCCCTCATGACCGATTCGAAGGATTGGTGGCCCGCCGACTACGGCCACTACGGCCCCTTCTTCATTCGTATGGCCTGGCACTCTGCCGGTACGTACCGAACCCAAGATGGTCGTGGCGGCGGCGCCTCCGGCACCCAGCGTTTCGCTCCTCTGAACAGCTGGCCCGATAATGGCAACCTCGACAAGGCGCGTGCGCTCCTCGAGCCCATCAAGAAGAAGTACGGCCGCAAGATCTCTTGGGCCGACCTCATGATCCTCACCGGTAACGTCGCTCTCGAGTCGATGGGCTTCAAGACGTTCGGCTTCGCCGGCGGTCGTGAAGACGTTTGGGCTCCCGAAGAAGACATCTTTTGGGGTCCCGAGAACGTCTGGCTCGACGATCAGCGTTACAGCAGCAACCGCCAGCTCCAAGAACCCCTCGGCGCGGTTCAGATGGGTCTCATCTACGTGAACCCAGAGGGTCCGAACGGCAACCCGGATCCGGTGGCCTCCGGCGTCGACATCCGCGAGACATTCCGCCGGATGGCAATGAACGACGAAGAGACCGTGGCGCTCGTCGTCGGCGGGCACGCATTCGGTAAGATGCACGGAGCGGGTCTCGAGTCCGAATTGGGCAGCGAGCCCGAGGGCGCACCCATGGAGCAGCAGCTTCTCGGCTGGAAGAACGGCTTCGGCTCCGGCGTGGGCGTGCACACCACGACCAGCGGGTTCGAAGGTGCTTGGAACTCCACGCCAACGAAGTGGGACAACAACTACCTCGAGACGCTGATGGACAACGACTGGGAGCTCACCGAGAGCCCCGCCGGGCACAAGCAGTGGACCGCCCCGGCCCTCGCCGGCACCGTGCCCGACGCACACGACCCGAGCATCACCCACGCTCCGATGATGAGCACCGCAGACATGGCCATGAAGATGGACCCGATTTACGGGCCGATCTCCCAGCGGTTCCGTGACAACCCCGAGCAACTCGACGCTGCCTTCGCTCGTGCTTGGTACAAGCTCACCCACCGCGACATGGGTCCTGTCGTGCGTTACCTCGGCCCCGAGGTTCCGTCCGAGGAACTGCTCTGGCAGGATCCGATTCCCACCGGTACTGCGCTGAGCGACGCGGACGTCACCGCCGTGAAGGCCGCCATCATGGCGACCGATCTCACGATCACCGAGCTCGTCGAGACGGCGTGGGCCTCGGCCTCCACCTACCGTCACAGCGACAAGCGCGGAGGCGCCAACGGCGCTCGTCTCCGTCTCGCCCCTCAGAACGAATGGGGGGTCAATAAGCCTGACCAGCTCCGTCGTGTGCTCAGTGCGCTCGAGGGCGTACAGGCGAGCGCGGGCGTGTCGGTCTCGATGGCTGACCTCATCGTTCTCGGCGGCGCGGCGGCAGTCGAGGCTGCGGCCAAGGCAGGCGGCCACGATACGGCCGTCTCGGTCAGCACCGGACGTGGCGATGCCACCCAGGAGCAGACCGATGTCGAGTCGTTCGCCTGGCTCGAGCCGAAGAACGATGGCTTCCGGAACTTCCTCGGCAAGGGCAGCAGCCACGTCGCCGAGCACATCCTCGTCGACCGGGCTCAACTGCTCGACCTCGGAGCTCCAGAGATGACTGCGCTCGTCGGTGGCCTTCGAGTCCTCGGTGTCAGCAACAACGGACACGGCCTGTTCACCGATCGCGTTGGCACGTTGAGCAACGACTTCTTCGTGAACCTGATGGATCAGGGCACGGTGTGGTCTGAGGCCTCCGGCGCCGAAGACGTGTTCGAAGGCAAGGACCGTGCCAGCGGCAACCTGAAGTGGACCGGCACCCGAAACGATCTCGTGTTCGGCTCGAACTCGATCCTGCGTGCCATCTCCGATGTCTACGCAGCCGACGACGCCAAGGCGAAGTTCGTCAGCGACTTCGCGACGGTGTTCGCCAAAGTCATGGACAGCGATCGGTTCGACCTCGCCTGATCCTGCCCATCACAGTCATTCCCGACAGCCAGACATGACAGACGCCCCGTCGGACTCGTTCCGGCGGGGCGTCCTCGCGTCTCCCGACGCTGATGGTGACGAGCCCACACGGCCATGAAGTCGAAAGACGCTGCTGCATTGGGAGGGCACGTCCTGCGCGGCAAGGCTTCCTGGATGAAGCGCCGCCGGTCCTGCCCTCGGGGGCGTATTCAGCGGGGTTCTCAGCCGACTTTGCGCCCGTCCTGGACCTCACCGACCGTGCCACACTGGGTCGCTCGGGGTCTTCTGACCGGCCACGAGTGGTAAGGCGTATTGTCTTCATGTCAAAACCTCCGCAAAGCGCCTCACGTGTACCTGTGAACGTGGTACAACTCTTGACTGACTTCAAGGGGGAACCATGATCCGACTGAGCGTGCTGTATCCAAAGACCGAAGGTGCGTCGTTTGACCACGACTACTACCGCGAAAGCCATGTGCCGCTCGCGCTCAAGAGTTGGGGTCTTTCCAACGCTGAAATCGATAAGGGCATTGATGGTCCCTACGAGGCCGCCGTGCATTTCAGGTTTGAATCAATGGAGGCCTTTGGCGCCGCACTCGCAGCACCTGCCACCGCCGATGTTCAGGCCGATGTTGTGAACTACACCACTATCGTTCCGGTGATGCAGACCAGCGAGATCGTCTGATCTCTTCAACCTTGGCTTCATCCTTCTTTTTCAAGGAATGAACGGCTAAATCAAAGGTTGGGAAGAACGTCAGTCTCAATCAATTTGAGACTGCTCCATGCCATTTCCGGAGGCAACCCTCCAACCATTGGATGCACCATGCAGAACGCAAACGGCCCTTTTGCGGTGAGTTCCGCAACAAGCTCCGCTGGTGTCACAACTCGATACTGACCAGTTGCGCGCAATGCGTCGGCATCAGTTGACCGCAGGAACCCGGTGCTTCCTTCGATCCCTGCTTGCGCAGCCCAGGCTCCATAGGCGTTGGTTTCGTGCATTGCGTAGGGCGCCAATTGCGCCCAGCCCGCGTCGACATCTGTTGCGACATGAATGACCGATGTATCCCCGCCGAGATATGGACCGGGATCGGGCTTACCGATCTTGATGCACTCGTCGACGTAGAACTCCCATAACTCGGGCATTGTAGGAATGAAGCCATCGGCAATACGCGCCGCGCGCCGCGCGGCCGCTTCCACAGAACCGCCAAGAGAAATGGGAGGACCACCGGGTTGTGTCGGAGTGGGCGTCACCGTGACAGTTCGGCCGCGATACTCAAACGGTTCACCGGTCCACGCTTGCTTCAAAACGCTTACTGCTTCAGTCGTGCGTGAGGCGCGTCCCGACAATGGCTTGTCGAACATCTCGAATTCCGATTCGACATAGCCATTTGTAAGCGTGAGATCGAGACGACCACCACTAATGATGTCCACTACCGCGGCATCTTCCGCCAAACGCAACGGATCATGGAACGAGGTCACCATCGCTGAAATTCCGATGCGCAGATTGCTTGATCGAGCGGCGAAGGCGGCGGCTAAGGGAAGCGGAGAGGGTAAATAACCGTCGGGCGAACCGTGATGTTCGGACAACACCGCGGTGACAAACCCGTTGGAATCGGCCCACTCCACCATGTCGACAGCAGCTGCATACCGATCTGCCGATGCTGTTAGGGCGAATTGCGGCATACGCATATCGAATCGAATACCAAAGAACGCCATGAGATCCCCCAACGATGAACGAGGAACGGATCGTAGATCGCTGCGAACCGGAATACGTTCACGCTCGCGCTCAACCCGCTGACCTGCCCCAAGAGGTAGTCAGTGCTGCCGTATGCTCCCTAATCGGATCAACCCCCACATCCGCTCTTACTCACGACGGCGACCACCATGACCTCAACTTTTCCTCCTGACTCCGGCCCGGAGGATGAACCCCTCAACGAAAGCAGTGAGGTGCCCGCGCCTCCCAGTGCTTCTTCTCCTGGCGTCACAATTGATGCCGACACCGCCGCAGGTTCAGCGGTGGAGGCCGATACCCCGGCACCTCCCGATGAAATCGATCCACTCACCGCTCTGTTGCTCGAGGTTCATGAAACCAACGGCAACGGTGATAACGGTAAAGGCAAGCCCAAGAAAGTTCGTACACCGAAACCTCGCTGGCTAAAGGTCACGGCAATCGTCATCGCGCTGCTACTTGTTCTTCCCGTGATCTCGTTTACCAACGCGATGATCACCACCCAGAACCTCTCGTTTGCGGAACGAGGCGCAGAGTGGATGCGTGACAATAACCTCGGCGGAATCCTCAATACCATCGAAAATTGGTGGCTCAGCAACAACCAAGCCAAAGCCGGCGGCGAACCCGACCGCTATATCGACATCATTGATAATTCACAGGCCGGACCAACTACCACCGTGAAATACGTTGTCCCCCACCTTCCGAAGCCGGCCAACGTTCAAGTTCCCGAGGGCGTAACGCCGGTTGCCAATGAAGGTGTGTGGCAACCAGTGGGCCCGGTTGTTGGTGGCGCCCAATCGATGTACACCACCCAGGTTCGCCCCGACTCCATCCACACCAGCATTCTCGATGGGCTCGTTTGGATGGATCCAAAACTTGTGATCTTCGAACAATTCCCCGGTACCGAAGAGCCAGGCGGGAAATGGGCCAAACCGGCGCAGGTTCCAATGGACCGTCGTCTCGACCTCATCGCCGCGTTCAACTCTGGCTTCCGTATGCAAGATGCTCGCGGCGGTTTCTACATGGATGGCGTGACGCAGAAAGAATTACGTGATGGCGCAGCCTCGATGGTTATTTACAAAGACGGTGGATCAGCCATTGGCATGTGGGGCCGCGACTTCACCATGAACGACTCCATTGCATCAGTCCGTCAGAACCTCGATCTCATCATCGATAACGGCGGTGGCCCACCTAATCCAAGTGGTGTTCCCGGCGCTACGGCGAAACCAGGAGTTGCCGCACTAGGACTTAGTGACAATGCCAATGGTGCATGGGGCGCAACATTTGGCAACAAGATCCTCGCGTGGCGTTCCGCGGTTTGCGTCACCGCTGATGGTGCTCTTGTTTTCGGCTATGGCGACGCACTGGGTTCACTTTCACTGGCACAATTGATGCTGCGAGCTGGTTGTGTCCGGGCCATGCAAATGGATATCAATACGGTCTGGACCACATTCAACTTCTACCAACCGAAAATCTTCCTAGATCCCAACTCAGTAAAAGGCACGAAGTTGCTTCCAGAGTCGTTCAAGGGCGCGAACCGTTTCCTCACACCCGATGCACGGGACTTTGTTGCTGTCTTCGCCCGCAAGCTCTAATTCAACTAGCGGCGGGTCGGTTGCCAATCACACCCGTCTCGGTAAGGCGATCAAGTTCGGGTTGATCAAGACCTAGTAAGCCGGCAAGAACCTCGGTGTTGTGTTGACCCATGAGCGGAGCGGGTTGGTCGATCCAGCGGTAGCGGCCAGTCATCCGAAACGGCATGCCAGCAATAGGCAGTGTGGTGACCACTGGATGGGCAACTTCTTCGAAAAACCCGCGGGCAACAAAGTGAGGGTGGGTGTGAATCCTGCGGGGGTCGGCAAGCGCCGCGGCCGGCACACCAGCAGTCACCAGCAGTTCGAGGGCTTGTTCCAATGTTCGAGTAGCTGACCAATTTTCAATCAGCGAATCGATGCGGTCATGGTGAGCGCGTCGGCCAGAAAGCGTTGTCAGCGAATCATCGTCTCGAAGAGTGTCCTCGTCGAGAACAGCAACAAGCGCATCCCACTGTTCGTCGGTGGCAACCGATAGTGCCAGCCACTGCTCATCGCCAACGCAGGAATACAGACCTTGGGGTGCAGCATGAGCGCAACGATTGCCATCGCGTTCCATCAGGTTGCCGTATGCCGAATACTCAACAACGGGTTCGGCAGTGACGTTGAGCGAACCTTCAATGAGAGGCACTTCCACCAAACAACCCTCGCCTGTTGCATAGCGGCGAGCCAACGCAACAAGAGTGGCAAACGCGGCGTGCGCGCCACCCAGTGGATCGCCAGGTCCGCGTGGAACTAATGGTTCCTGATCGCGGTAGCCGGTGAGGAATGCCATCCCCGCCATTTGTTCCATGTTCTGCGCGAATCCGACTCGTTCGGACCATGGCCCATCAAGACCGAACGCCGGCTGTCGCACCATGATCGCCTGCGGGTTCAGTTCATGAATGCGTTCCCAGCTCAGACCAAATTTAGACATCACTCGTGGGGTGTAATTCTCGACCACGATGTCGGACCATTCAATAAGTCGTTCGGCAAGGGCGAGGCCATCACGAGAACCAAGGTCGAGAGTGATACCGCGCTTGTTGGTGTTAATACCCAAATAAAACGAACTGAGTTCCCACCATTGATCACGATCAAGGAACGGCACTGCGGCGGCATAACGCATCGGATCCGAATGAGTTAATGATTCAACGTGAATGACGTCGGCCCCCATCGCCGCGAGGATCTGTGTATTCGAAGGACCCGCCCACCAACACGTGATATCAAGAACCTTGAGACCCTCAAGCGGTAACGACTTCGTCACCGGCGGATGCGCAACTGGCGATCTCTTTGCCACTGAAGAGCTTCCCACCTTCGCCACTGCTCGGCCCGAAGGTGGTCGAATCCCATCAATTGAATAATGCGGCCGAGGAGCAACAAACGATCCATCGGCCGAAGGCGCATAGAAATTGCGAGCAACGAGTTGCTCTTCATCGAGAACCGTGCGGCCATCGTTTACGCGCACCGTTGGAACACGAAGATCAGCTGCTCGTTCAAGAATCTGGGCGCTGGTCTGTTTTGTTGTGTACTCACGAACCCAACCATCGAACTCGTGACGATTAGCGGCACGCGCCGATGCCATGACATATCCGGCATCAATTAAATCGGGGCGTTCAATGAGATGAAGAAACGCTTCAGCATGTTGCGGCCCGTTCGTATTAAAACCAATCCACCCATCGGCACTCGGGTAGATGGACGGAGTTTCAACCGAACGCGCTGGCCCTGATGGGTCGATCCCCATCAGCGCTTTCATCAAACTCCACATTGGATCGGCGAAAAGATTGGTGGAGATCATCATCGCTTCCATCCAGGATGCATCGATCGCCACTCCGCCGGCACCCCGCTGCACCCCTAACAATGCGGCCAACGCCGCCGACGCCCCATACAGACCCGCGGCCCATTCAGCGATTCGCGCACCGGCCTGCACCGGCGGCAGATCGGGTGCCCCTCGAGCGGCTATTGATCCGCATTCGGCTTGCACAATGAACTCAGTCGCCGGTCGGTGGGCAAGCGGACCGGTTCGCCCAAAAGGTGTCACTGACAGCACGACGAGTCGCGGCAATTCAGCCAGCAATTCGGCCGGGTCGATCTGGCCACTTTCAATTACCAAATCCGCGCTGCGAAGTAACTCTCGCACCGCATCATCGCTGACTTCGCCACCTACCGAAGCCTTACCCGCGGCAAGAAACGAATAGAACGCGCCCGGCCGACCATCGAGTGCTGCTCCTGTAGCCGACCATGAACGCAACGGATCGCCGGCGGCGGATTCCACTTTGATGACCTCAGCCCCGGCATCGACAAAAAGTTTTCCGGCGTAACCACTAGAAATGCCGGTTCCGATCTCGACCACACGGATGCCATCAAGCGGCGGCATCCATTGCGTTTCACTCGTCATCGTCATTGTCTCCCCCTCGTGGACCATACGTTGTTGCCATTCGACCATGCCGGCCAGTTATTCGCACGATGTTTAGTACTTAGGCAAAAACGCAGGTGCGATTCTCCCACACCAACACCCGATGCTCGAGATGCAACCGCACCGCATCGGCAAGTATCTTGCGTTCAACATCGCGGCCTTTACGCACCAGGTCAGCAACCTCATCGCGATGGCTCACCGTGACAACGCCCTGCGCAATGATCGGGCCGTCATCGAGTTCGGCCGTCACGTAATGCGCGGTAGCGCCAATGAGTTTCACGCCGCGGATGTGCGCCCGGTGATAGGGCTTTGCTCCCGGGAACGCCGGCAAGAACGAATGATGAATGTTGATCATCTTGCCGGTCCATGCCGATGTGATTGCCTCGGGCAGGATGCGCATGTAGCGGGCTAGCACCACAAGATCAGGGTCCAATTGTTCGAGCGCAGCAGCGAACGCCGCTTCTTGCCCATCGCGATCTATGCCGCTCAAACCACCATCGATCAATCGGAACGGCACGCCGTGACGCTGGGCGAGTTCGGCGGCAGCAGGTTTATCGGAGACTACTGCGACAACATCGACATCGAGTTCACCAAGCGAAATGCGGGTAAGCAGATCGGCGGCGCAATACAACTCGGCGGAACACACAATGACAATTCGGTCGCGACTTCCGGGCCGATGCAATTCCGAAGTCATGGAGAACCGCTCGACAAGAGTTGCTAATCCGGAATCGAACGCGGGCCAATCGATCGGGCCATCAAGCTCAATGCGTTGAAGGAACACTAATGAATCACGATCGGTGTGTTGATCGGCATTGGCAATGTTTCCGCCAGTGTCAGCAATCAAGTTGGCCACCGCCGCGACAATGCCTGGCTGATCAGGACATCGAAGTGTGAGAACCGCGGTGGTTTCGGTGTCCATACTCTCTTAACTCAACAGTGAGGCAATGCCCCAGATCGCGGCAACGGAGCCGAGAGCGATCATGACCACGCTGCGGGCAAGTGGTGGCCGAGCAAGATCACCGCTTTCGGCATGTTTAGGTGGACGTACGAGAGCGAGGATGGTTCCGACCGCGAGAGCACCACCGATTGCCAAAACCAGCAATGGCAGCAGATCCTCTCCGAGAAACATCGTTGGACTCCTTCACTCTCATTCATCCCAAGTGCGTTTTGGGAATGGTAGGGGTCAGCCGTCGTTAGGAGCGAAGCCGCTTACGTTCTCGTGATTCCCCTGCAAATAGGCAACAAAAAGTTCGGCTGCCGCATTGGCCGTTCGGCCTCGACGTCGAGCGACCACCAGTTGTCGTTTCCCAAGATCGACCCCACCCTGCGCAGTGGCAACCGGGAGAGCGGTCCACCCCATTCCCAGACGCGCCATTTCTCGCAGGACCTCGGGCTGATGTGATTCGGCGACAACGTCAACCGTTGCGCCCAGCGCTCGTAGTTCGCGTTCAATGAGTGCTCGCGTATGGGAGCCGGCGGGAAACAACACCCATGGCCCCCAGGTTGCCGGGGCACCAACATCGGTGCCCTCGGGCGGAACCACAACGATGCGTTCATCGACCAACCCATCAAGTTCAAGACCATTGTTGGGCCCGTCGGGTTGCACAACCACCGCCACATCAAGATCGCCACGGGCCAGTTGTTCAAGAAGAGCACCTGATGGCGCAACCACTAACCGAAGTTCAACATCAGGAACATCGCGACGAAATGCTCGAATGGGTTCTGGAAAATGTTGCACTGCGGCGGCATCGATCATGCCCACGCGTAACTGACCCGTGCGGCCGGCAGTGACCGACGCTATCCATCGGCCAAGGTCGCGAGTGTCAGCAACCACTCGCCGGGCGTGGTCCAATACTTCGCTGGCATCATCGCGCAGCACCTGCCGACGCCCCATACGCTCGAACAGGTCAAGCCCTATTCGGCGTTCCAGTTCGGCCACTCCTTGAGAGAGCGCCGAGGTCGTCACTCCAAGTGATGCCGCCGCTTCAGAAAACGTGTCATGGTCGGCCACCGCTACGAGGTAGGCCAATTGCTGCACCGTGAGGTTCATCAGTGGCGGTTTGTCGGTAAAGGATCGGCCTCGGGTCGGCATCCGACCATCCTATTGTTCAGTCTTTCTTTACTGTCAAACCTAATCATCAAGATTCCCCTATCGTTACAGCCATGACGAAAGCCACCATTGCTCCTGCCACCGGCCGCCTCGGGGTTCTTACCCCCGGTATGGGCGCCGTTTCCTCCACCTTCATCGCTGGCGTTATCGCCGCCCGTGGAGGCCATTCCGTTCCCATTGGTTCACTTAGCCAACTCGCCCACATTCGTTTAGGGAAGCGTGAAGAGAACCGCAACCCGCTCATTCGTGAGTTCGTGCCCTTGGCCGATCTTGGTGATCTGGTGTTTGGTGGTTGGGATCCCATCAGCCCGAACGTCCTCGAGGCCGCTCGAACCGCGGGAGTACTTGAAGAGCGCGACCTTGGCCCCATTTCGGCGGAACTTGAAGGCATCATCGCCATGGACGCGGTGTTCGACCAGCGTTGGGTGAAACGTCTTGACGGAACTCGGGTCAAGCAGATCACCGACAAAATGGCCCAAGCCGAAGCGCTAATCGCCGATATTGAGAACTTCCGCTCTGAAAATAACTGCGACCGTCTTGTCATGGTGTGGTGCGGTTCCACCGAGGCCTACCAAGAAGCCAGCGCCGTTCATATGACCATTGCGTCATTCGAAGAAGGTCTTCGTAACAATGACGACAACATCTCACCCAGCCAGATCTACGCCTACGCAGCACTCATTTCGCATGTTCCGTTCGCTAACGGCGCACCGAACCTTTCCGTTGACCTTCCGTGCATGCGAGAGCTCGCGGCTCGTGAATGTGTTCCGATTGCCGGCAAAGACTTCAAAACTGGTCAGACCTGGTTGAAGACCCTGCTTGCCCCTGGCATTAAGGCCCGAATGCTCGGTCTTCGTGGTTGGTACTCCACCAACATTCTTGGTAACCGCGACGGCGAGGTGCTTGACGATCCGGACAACTTCAAGACCAAGGAGGTTTCGAAGCTTGGCGTGATCGATTCGATACTGCAGCCCGAGGTGTACCCCGATCTTTACGGCAACATCGACCACGTTGTCCGCATCAACTACTACCCACCCCGAGGCGACAACAAAGAGGGTTGGGACAACATCGACATCTTCGGATGGATGGGCTACCCAATGCAGATCAAGGTGAACTTCCTTTGCCGCGACTCCATCCTTGCTGCACCGATCGTCCTCGACCTCGCACTGTTCATGGATCTTGCCGCTCGCGCTGGTCAAAGTGGCGTTCAGGAATGGCTCAGCTTCTATTTCAAAGCGCCGCAAGCAGCCACGCCGGTTGCTGCAGAGCACGACCTGTTCATTCAGCAGACCAAATTGAAGAACACGCTTCGCGAATGGATGGGTGAAGACGCAGTCACGCACTCTGAAGCAGGTTGATCACTACTTCGCCGAGCAGGAGTTGTACCGCTCGCTAGAGCAACCGAGCCCGTGGACCGCTAGAGTCAAACGGACCAAAACATCAGGCGGCGGTCGGGAATCGGCCCTCAACAAGGTCGGCTGAGTTTTACCAACGCTTTTGAGCAAAGGCCCCGGCTTCGGTCGGGGCCTTTGTAGTTCTCGGGCTGCTAGTTGTTGCCATAAAAAAAGATGCCGACCCCGAAGGGTCGGCATCCAGGAACAGCATCCCCGAGGGGAGTGCGATCAGATAACGCGAACGTTCTCTGCTTGATCGCCCTTCTGACCCTTGGTGATGTCGAATTCGACCTTCTGGCCTTCGTCGAGGGACTTGTATCCATCGGCCTGAATGTTGGAGAAGTGAACGAACACATCGTCGCCACCCTCACGTGAGATGAAGCCGAAACCCTTTTCGGCATTGAAAAACTTCACGGTACCTGTTGTCATTTCTCTACTTTTCATTTCAACGCGTTCCGTTTGAACAGCGATGTGAAGATCACGCTAACCACAAACTGCGACAAAACCCCTATTTGCTCACAATCACCATCGGCGAACTTCACCGGTTTTGTGCCCGTAAATCCACGCGATACCAAGGGACACACCATATCGTGTACGGAATTCTTTATGAATTCACCGGCTCAAGTAACACCAGAGGAATCACTCGATCCGTCTTCTTTTGATAACCGAGGTAATGCGGTTTCGTTTCCCCGATGCGCTTCCACAAGCGATCATGTTCCTCGCCTTTTGCAATACGAGCATTCATTTTCACCGCCGGCTTCCGACCAGAACGAACAGTGACAACAGGATTGTCACGAAGATTGTGAAACCAGGCCGGGTGAACGGGACCGCCACCGCGCGACGCAACAATCACAAAAGCGGCGCCTTCTTGAATTGGTGAGGTCAGTAACGAGGTGTGGGGATGACCCGACTTTCGTCCGATCGTGGTGAGCTCAACAACTGGCATTCCATAAAGGCGCCAACCCAACCTTCCGCCACTGAGTTTCAGCATTCCGCCGTGAACTTTGTTCATGGCCTTCATTGTGAAATCACTGGACATGGCCGCACCTTAGCGAGAGGTCTCAAAAGATGTCGGCAGTAACCAACTAGAGAACGGACGGGGTTGCTTCGCCGAGAGACGCCATGGGAAACCCTTGGGTCTCCCAAGCCTGCATTCCGCCAACCATGTTGAACGCTCCAAACCCCTGTTGACGCAACCACGCAGTGACTTTCCCGGAACGATTACCAGAGCGACAGATCACAATGACTCGCTGGTGTTGATCAAAAGTGTCGATGACATTGGCCAACTCATTCATTGGGATATGCCTCGCTCCTTCAATGTGTCCGGCCTCCCACTCCTCGTTTTCACGCACATCAAGCAGGAGTGCATCAGACATGGCCTCTACTTCTGTCACTGCCACCGAAGGTAACGATGCCGGGATGTTGCTTGACGACCAAGCCGTGTAGCCGCCCAACAGATCAGAAACATCAGTGAATCCTTGGCTTCGTAACAAACTTGATGCAATAGCCGAGCGATAGCCGCCGGCGCAGTTCACAACCGTGGGGGCAGCAGGATCGAGCTCGCCGAGCGAACGAAGCAGAGCGTGAAGACTAATCGTGCGGGCTCCGGGTAGAACGCCAAGCGCGGTCTCCCCAGAATTACGCACATCGATCACGACGAGGTCCTTCACCGAAGCCATTCGTTCGGCCAACTGCTCCACTGACAATCGTGAGAGTTGTTCGACAGCTTCAGGATGCTCAACGAACACGGCAAGCGGTTCGGCAAGCGCACCCAGAACGTTGTCGAATCCAATACGGGCAAGACGAGTAACGGCTTCCGCCTCCGTACCTTGATCGCATACGAGAATGATCGGTGTTCCTGGTTCCATTACTGCACCGACGTACTCCGCGAAACGTCCGCTAAGTCCAACATTGATTGAACCGCGTAAATGACCGCCCGCAAACATGAGATCGTCACGAGAGTCGATAACCACCGCGCCTGCCGTTTGATGGTTGAGCACTTCCTCAAGTGTCAGTTGAGGAACATCAACATCGGTTGCACGCGGCGGGCGTGCCTCGCGGTTCTTTGTTGCCGCGAAGAGAAAATACAGCGGCGCGACTGATTGTCCTTGAGTCACTGCGTCAACGAAATCTTCAATCACCATTGGCTGTAGCGCGTAGTTCGTACGACGCTGTTCACCAATGGTCGAGATTGTTTCGGTCGAAAGATTTTTGCCGCATGATGAACCAGCACCGTGGGCGGGCAACACCTTGGTGTCATCGGGCAGCACCAGAAGTTTTTCGTGCAGCGAGTGGTAAAGCTGCCGGGCCAGATCCTCGGCGTTGAAGCCAACCGCAGAGAGAAGGTCGGGTCTTCCAACATCGCCGATGAACAACGTGTCGCCGGTAAGCACGCCAAAGGGAACTCCTTCGGGGCCATCAGGTCGAATCACGACACTGATCGCTTCCGGGGTATGCCCGGGTGTTTCGAGAATTTCAAGATCGACAGAACCAAGTGAAATGTGTTCGCCATCAACATGAGTCTCGATAGGGAACTCCACACGACCAGCGGCGGCATTGCCGTAAACAATGTCTGCTCCGGTAGCCGCAGCCAGTTCAAGATGTCCCGACAAAAAGTCGGCGTGGAAATGAGTCTCGATGATCTTGGTGATGGTGAGGCCATTTGCGGCAGCATCGGCGAGGTACTCGCCGACATCACGTTGTGGGTCAACCACCACTGCGCTTCCTGAATCGGTATCGCCCACGAGGTAACTCGCGTGCGAAAGACAGTCCAGGTAGTACTGCGTAAAATAGAGAGCCATTAGATTCCTCCTGCGTTCTCTTGATGGTACCCTAGGGGGTATGTGTAGACAAACGACATGCAAATCCTGTGGCCAACCGACGTGGGCTGGGTGTGGCGCCCACGTGGAACAAGTACTGGCTCACGTACCTCGTGCAGATCGATGCCAGTGCAAAGCGAAGAGCGGTCCGAGCCGATCAAAGCGCACCACCGCAAAGAAGCAAACCGCACTAGTGGGCGCGCCGGCAGAAAAGAAGCGTTGGTTTCGGCGCTAGCTCAACCGCCCGGCGGTGTGTCCTTAAACGCCGGCCACGTAAACAACCCCCTACAAAAAAGGGGGACCGGGATTTTTCCCGGCCCCCCTTTCACTCGTTGCTACAGATCAGCCAGTGAATGCGGGGACCACAGGATCGGTAGGTGCTGTCGTCGATGTAGTGGTTGTCGGTATTGTCGTCGATGTAGTGGTTGTCGGTATTGTCGTCGATGTAGTGGTTGTCGGTATTGTCGTCGATGTAGTGGTTGTCGGTATTGTCGTCGATGTAGT
>Ga0105052_10000008_pt1 | contig 216456 bp, 169 predicted proteins | sample FRY03_FD_78094 | JGI IMG/M metagenome (GOLD analysis project Ga0105052, IMG submission 78094) | Freshwater microbial communities from Lake Fryxell liftoff mats and glacier meltwater in Antarctica - FRY-03 | ecosystem: Environmental > Aquatic > Freshwater > Ice > Glacier meltwater ... | reverse complement strand
ATGCAGAGCCAAAACAACCTTAAGCAAATGGGATTAGGCTTTATCGGCTTGGCAGGGGAATCTAAAGCTGGTTATTTACCCCCTGCTTTTTCGGATCCTGCTTTTTTAGCTGATTCTCGAATAAATATGGCAAACTTTAAAGGGAAAAGCGTAAGTGGTTTTACCTACTTACTCCCTTATGTTGAACAAGAGGCTTTGTATAAATCGATTACTGGTTCAGCTTCATCAACAAAAGTAGCAGTATTTGTTGCACCCCTCGATTCGACTCAAGACCCTGTAAGCAACACAACAAGTTATAGTTTAAATCATTTGGTCTTTGTTGGGGGCGATAATGCAAACCCGCCTTACCCTGGTCCTGTTGGAGGCCCTTATTCATTTGGAACTGGTACTGGTTCTTCCACCAATCCCTATGGTTATGGAGTTTTCGGTGCGCCAAGTGGTACCTTGGCCGCTGAAGCATTTTCTGCCTATTATGGTGCTAGTACTGCAATTACACCAAAAGCTTGTAGCTTAACTCGTTTACCAGACGATTTTAAATCGGGTGCATCGAATGTAATCTTGGTAGTAGAAAAAGCAGCATCGACTCAAGCGGGTGGGGCCATTTCTTTTTCCGGAAATAAAGCTTGGGTCGATCCTTTTAAAATTGTAGGGAAGGCTAAAGCTTTCCAAAGAGGTGGCGACCCCAGTCTATTTGATCAAGATTCGCCGCAAAGTTTTACAACCGGGCCTTTAATGATGGTGCTGGCTGATGGTTCGGTACGCTCTTATAACAACGATGCAGGCTATTCAAGTGGATCAACTGGGACAGCATTAAATTTTCTTCGCTTGTTTAACCCAAGATCGACATTGCCAGTTGATTTTGAAAACTAACCAATAATGTTAATTTAAAAAAGGCCCCGAGGAAGTTTTCCTCGGGGCCTTTTTTATTCCCCTTCACTTTTGCAGCTGCAAAAATACTCGCATTTTTAAGCTAATTTTTAACCCCTACTCATCCCTATTCACCATTTTCCCTTGTTTTTAAGCCTTTACGATATAACACTTTAACAAAACCCTTTAAAAATAAGCCTTTTCTATTTGACATCAAACCCTTTTCCCCCTAACTTCTTTACATCAGGATCTGTCTCCTGTTTTTTTTATTACATGTCTTACAGGGAGTTTTTTGAATGTCCGAAAAGAAAAAGGCTATGACCAAAAGTCAACTTCTCAGCAACATCGCTGAAAGTACCGAACTTACAAAGAAACAAGTTGGCGCTGTTCTTGATTCTCTGCACGAGAATATCGTTGAGCAACTTGGCAAAAAAGGCCCTGGCGTTTTTACCCTTCCCGGCCTGCTTAAATTGAAAATCCGCAACAAGCCTGCTACCAAGGCTCGCGAAGGTACCAACCCCTTCACAGGCGCTAAGATGATGTTCTCTGCTAAGCCAGCTTCTAAAACCGTTCGAGCAAATGCACTGAAGGCTTTCAAAGAAGCGATCAAGTAATTCTGCTTTTCGTAATTAGAAAAAGGCCTATAGGTGTTCCTATGGGCCTTTTTTTATTCCGATTCCACTTCTCTTAACCTTTTTTACACGCTAATCTACATAGGGCTTCTGTTATCAAATTCAGTCGACTTTTTTACTGCCCGGCCTAGTTCCCCTTTGTAAAAGTGTTGCAGGTTCTTTCTCGAGGTTCGAATGGAAAAATCTTCCCCCAGCAGTAGTTACTTTATACCTGATGCAGATTCTGTTACCCTCAAACCCCTACAAAACTCCGCTTCATCTGATACTATTTCTGATCTAGAAGCGCGCATCCGCAGGCTTGAAGTTTCCCTCGCAACACTGCAAGATCAATCCTTATTAGAAGAACGCTTAGCCAAGCGGCTTCAAACTCAAATGGAAAATCGGTTACAGCAACAAGTACAAAGTGTCGCCACTTTAGAAGTTGTTGATAAAAACAGCGCCAAGGCTTATGCGACAAAAACCCCAGTTGGGGAAATCCTTACACCAAGTCAGGTTGAAGATGTGGTGGAGGTGCCTGGGTTAAATCCATTGAAGGCGGGGATCTGGTTTTTTAGCGAGGTGTTGCCCGAATTAAGGGCGATGGCTTGTATGTTTTTTGACCCCCGGTATAAAATGGGTTTTTGGAATAAAGGAATTCCTGCAGGGATTTTTTTGCTCATGATGCTTTCGCAATACTGGGTGCCCTTTGCCAGCATCCCGGTTTTAGGCGGGTTGATTGAAATTTTGGTTTTGCTTGCTTTAGGGTATCTATTAATAAAATTATTGGTTGCAGAAGCACGCAGATATCGCCAGCTTGCACCCGGCTTGCCTAAAAGCCTTAGGCTTGACCCAGATTAAAAAGGTTTTCACTTTATTAGAAAGGTTTTTACCTTATGAACGACACACGCATTATTCGACTTGGCGTTAACATCGACCATGTTGCAACCCTCAGGCAAGCTAGGTTGGGCCATGATCCCGATCCTGTTGCAGCTGCTATCCTTGCAGAACTTGCTGGGGCAGATGGCATCACCATTCACCTACGAGAAGATCGAAGGCATATTCAAGACCGCGATTTGATCGTGCTTTGCCCGGTGGTGCGCTGGTTAAACCTCGAAATGGCAGCAAGCGAATCGATTGCAGAACTGGCGCTTCTTCATAAACCCAATGAAGTTACCCTTGTGCCTGAAAAAAGGCAGGAACTTACGACCGAGGGTGGGCTAGACCTAGTTGCCAACCAAGCACAAGTTGAAAAGATAATGAAAAAGCTAAAAGGGTCTGGAATTATCGTTTCGTTATTTATTGACCCGGATTTTAGGCAGATAGAAACTGCAAAAACCTTGGGCGCAAATGCAATCGAAATACAAACCGCAAGGTATTCGGAAGCAAAAACCCAAGTAGAAATTGATATGCAGTTGGATGAGTTGCGAGAAGCGACCCGAATGGCCCGAGAATTGGGCCTGCGTGTGCATATGGGCCACGGACTTAACTACCATAATGTGCAAGAGGTTGCGGCAATTTTAGGCGTTGAAGAACTCAACATTGGCCACAGCATTATTTCCCGCGCTGTTTTGGTCGGCTTTGAACGCGCTGTCAAAGAAATGAAAGCCGCTATCCAAGAGGGCATTGCCTCAAGGCCCCATCGGTAAGCTCTTTTTTTAAGATTCGGTATCGCAATAAAATTCACCTTTTGATTAGAATTAACCTTCATTAAAGTTTTTGACCAAGCTACAAGCTTTGGTTTTGTTCTAAGGAGTTCTCGCATGGCAAGGAAGCTATCGTTTGCTTTATTTCTTTTAGCAGTAGGTTTTGGCTTTGCTCAAGAAGCTGCGCCTGTTAAAGCTCCCCCTGGCGCTGCTGCCCTTGTTAATAATATTCCCATTTTGGAAAGTGCGGTTCAGCGTAGCCTAGAGCGCATCCCACCAGAGCGCAGGGCAGCTGCTCGTGCAGAACTTATCAACCATCTCATTGATAATATGGTGGTGGATCAATACCTTGTGCAGCAAAAAATCGTTGCAGATGTTGCGGAAGTGGATAAGCGGCAGGCGTTGATGAAGGAAGAAATCATCAAGCAGGGGAAAGATTATGCCTTGATGCTTGCGGAATTGAAATTGGGTGAAGTCGAGTTAAAAGAGCATATCGCAGCAGAAGTTCGCTGGGAAAAATATATCGATAGCCAAGCGAATGAAAAAGCTTTGCAGGAAACCTTCGAGCAAAATAAAGAAGTGTTTAATGGCGCAAGTGTTAGGGCTCGTCATATTCTTTTGACTGTGCCACCTACCGATACAGTCGAGTTAGAAAAAGCACGGGTGCAATTAGTAGGTTATAAAAAACAGGTAGAAGAAAAGGTATCGGTTGAGATTGCGAAGCTGCCGCCTGCTACCGATAACTTAGGTAAAGAAAAAGCTCGAGTTGCCCTCTTAGATGAAACCTTTGCAGTCATTGCTAAGGAAAAATCCACTTGCCCTTCGAAAGATCAAGGAGGCGATGTTGGCTGGTTTAGCAGAGATGGCGTTATGGTCGAAAACTTCTCTCGCACTGCTTTTGGCTTACTGCCTTATCAGCTTAGCGAGCCAGTTAAAACCCAGTTTGGCTACCATTTGATTTTGACGACAGAAAAGAAGCCAGGCAAAGATATCAAGTATGAAGATCTCAAGGGTGAGGTGAAGGAATACTTCGCAGAGCGGATGAGGGAAAGGCTTGCGGAGCATGTGAGGAAGTTTTCGAAGGTGGTAATTTTCCCTACCCCTGTGGGATCGTAAGGCTGGCTTAAAATAGCGAAGAAGCGACCCGCTGTAAGAAGCCCCCACCGAACAGCCCCAAAGCCCAGCGACTGCGCTCGCTGGGGCTGCCTATTCATTTTCTAAAACGAGATTTCTAATGGATCTGTTATTTAATCTTATTTTCGCCTGGGGATTTTTCCCAGATCCAAGCGCCTTCATTGCGGTGTGCAATAATATAACTGCGCGAATTCTCCCAATGGCTTTCATCTCGGATGCGAAGTTCCTTACCCCGTTTTGCCCATAATTCCTGATTGAAGCCATGATCTCTTAATACGAACCAAGTATGTTTTTTTGCTAATCCTGTCCACTGTCTGTATTTTTCAACAGGGTATTTAGCTAAATAATGAACATGGGTACTTGCGATTGCCAAAGCTTCCATTTCTGCGCCTAGGCCTTCAAGCCTTTCTTTAATTGCAATCCCTACAATTTCTTGCTGAGTTGAAATCAGAACCACAGCATCCTGTGCGAGGTGTTTTTCAATGTAATATAATAAGCCATCGTAAAGGCCAGCAGGCGGGGGATTTTTATAATCCCCTTCGATATGGGTGCGATGATTTCTAGTGCGGAAACCTCGGGAATCTCCGGGAAGCCAGTTTCCATAGAAGGTTAATACAACATGAAACCAAACTGTTTCAGGCATGGGCGATGCCCCCTGTATAAGGGAATAAAAGTTATTAAATTTCTATATGAAGTGTAGTAAAACTACTAGTTAATTTAAGTTCAAAAAGAAAAATATTCTGTTTTTCTTCGGAAATCTCGCATTGTAGAACCAATCCCTAAAGCCCCCACCGAACAGCCCCAAAGCCCAGCGACTGCGCTCGCTGGGGCTGTATTTCTTTATCTTCTATTCACACACCGAAGAATCCCCACCGAACGCAGTCGGTGGGCTTTGTTGCACGAGAGTTGAGTGGGCTTGTAAAACCGCAGTCGGTGGGCTTTGTTGCACGAGAGTTGAGCGGGCTTCTTTAATTGCCTATTGCCAACTCACCTTTTAAAAACACCTTGCTTACTTTTAAATGCGAATCGAGCAATACAAAATCTGCAACCTTTCCTACAGCAATGCTGCCAAGGTCTTTATCAAACCCTGCGATTTTCGCAGGGGTGAGGCTGGCCATCCGAATCACGCTGCTAAGTGGCGCTTTCGTTGCCCTTTGCATCACCCGCACTGATTGATCCATGCCCATCACGCTAGAGGCAAGCGCTTTGCCATCGAGGGTTAAACCAACCCCATCCTTTTTCAGAATGAGACAACCTTCGTTCTTTTTACCAAACCAGTATTCGCCATCAGGCATATCAAGCGCCCTGTTAGCATCGGTAACAAGAGCCAGAGAATCAGGACCTTTGATTTTAAAAGCTAAGTTAAGAAGTTCATCAGCAAGGTGTTTGCCATCTGCAATAACTTCGGTGGAAAGTTCGGGGAAAAAGAGCGTAGCTTCCATCAACCCGCCCCGCATGGGGTAAGTTTGAGTTTGCCTAAGCTTGGCCCGATCCGACATAGCACAGAAAAGATGATCGACATGGCGAACGCCCCAGTTAACAGCAGCTTCGACTTGAGAAAAGGAGGCGTGAGAATGTCCCGCATTACAGCGGATGTTTTTATTAATGCAAGCCCGAACAAAGGCCTCCGCGCCCTCTAATTCGGGAGCAACGCTGGCGGTGCAAATGGAATCGGCAAAATCAAGAAAGGGCTCGAAATGGGTAGAACTGGGCGCAGTAATCGGCTCCGCGGGGTGACACCCTCTCGCCTCTGCAAAAAAATAGGGGCCATAAAAATGCGCCCCCAAAACTCTAGCCGCATCCTGCCATCTCGCCTCTTTACATTCCCTAGTAACCCTTAAAAAAGCAAGAATAGAATCCATCGTTGCAGCAGTAGAGGTTGCTAGCAAGCTGGTTGTGCCGTGCTTTAAGTGGGCCTTGCAAACCGAGTGGAAAGCTTCTAGGGTGCCATCCATAAAGTCTGCACCACTGCCGCCATGCACATGAATATCGATGAATCCTGGGCAGAGGGTTAGGTCTGGGAAATGATGATGCTTTGCAATGGGGCCTTGGTAAATACCTTGGGCTACAAGTTCGATTCGGCCTTGATTGAGGATGACATGGCCTGGCTCAAGCGTGGAATCTTCAAGTACCACGCTTGCCGCCGAAATGACCGATTGCATAAGAAAAACCTAATGAGAAAGGGCTTAGTGACGGAATAAAAATTCCTTGGAATTGATCAAAGCCCATTGCAAATCTTCCCATGCTAGGCGTTTTTCTTTCGTCTTGGCAAGGTGCTCGTTAGCAACTTTGTAATCGCCTTCTGCGGGCAAGCGGTTTAAGGTCGCAAGGTAAAGATCTTCTAGTATGGCTTTATCGGTTTTGTTTTCTTTAATCAATCTGCCTAAGCGATTATTCGCATTCCGAATCTTTTCGTTAATAGTAGGCCCATTAATTAGCTGTAATGCCTGAGCCAAATTGCTATCCGATTCGCGTTCGCATTCGCAAGCCAATTCCCTTGCAGGTTGACCAAAAGTTTTTAAAAATAAATTGTTCACTTCGGTATCGGGCAATTGCGTTGCTCGCGTTCCGAGTGGAAGCCCTGCATACTTTTCGGGTACCTCGGTAATTGCACAAATCGAATCTAGCAACTGTTCCGCGGTAAGAAGGCGAGTACTGGCGTGAGAAAAGTACTTGGAATCTTCCTGGTTATCTTTGGTAGGTTGGGCACTCAGTTGATAGGTGCGAGAATTCATAATCGTCCGAACCAAATGACGGAAGTCGAACCCACTTTTAGAAAAATCTTGTGCTAAGGCAACCAGAAGTTCATCGTTGGCGCTTGGGTTTGATTCGCGGAAATCATCCACCGGATCGACAATGCCTTTGCCCATAAGATGAAACCAAATACGGTTGACCACCGATTTAGAAAAGAAAGGGTTTTCAGGCTTGGTAAGCCAATCAGCAAGGGCTTCTCTGCGATTGATACCAGCGTCGGTCTTGGCAAGTTCGCCGCCTGGGAACTTTGGTGCCATCACTTTACCGGTACGCGGTTGGGTAACTTCGCCAGCCCGGTCTTCGTAGACAATTTCGCTGGTGGCAGTTTTAGGATCGGCGCCTACATCGGTGGAATCTTTTTTAACTTTAACCCGCGCAAAGAATGCAGCAAGCGAATAATAATCATCCTGAGTCCATCGCTCGAAGGGGTGATTATGGCACTTGGCACATTGCATACGGAAGCCAAGGAAAAGCTGAGCGGTGGTTTCAGCAAGGCTAAGGGGGTCGCGTGCGATGCGGTAGTAATTGGCAGCAGGGTTGTTTGATGCGCTGCCCGAGCTAGTGATTAATTCACGAATCATTCGGTCAACGCCGACATTTTGCTCGACATTTTCCTTGACCCATTGCTGAAAGGAATGCACGCCTTTAACTTGAATTGTCTTCCGGTTGCTGCGTAAGATGTCGGACCATTTAAGTGTCCAGAAGTCAGAAAACTCGGGCCTTAAAGTTAAAGCTTCCACAAGTTTATTGCGCTTGGAAGGATCTTTGCTTTCAAGAAATTCAATCGTTTCTTTGGAGTTTGGAAGAATACCGCAAGCATCAAGGTAGGCCCTTCTTAAAAACTCTTGGTCAGAACAAAGTTCAGAAGGAGGAATGCCTAAAAGTTTAAGCTTGTTGAAAATATTGGAGTCAATGAAATTATTGGGCACCAACTTTTCCCAAGCATATTGAACTCGGTTGTCTAAATAAGTGAAGCGCACGCTAACCAATTCTTCAAGGTAGCGAACGAGAATTGCTACTTCACCCGGTTGCTTAAATTCGACCAAACCACGATTGTTGACATCTGCAATCGAGGTGTCGCTACTGGTAAAGACGGTAAGGGGTGTAACATCGCGAGAAGAGTTATCAGCAAAGATTGCTTTAACGCTAAGTTGCTGCCAAGCAGCCGGGGCTTGAAAGATTCTAGCACCTGGGAAAATTTCGATTGATTTAAGTGCGCCTAAGGTTGGTGCATCGTCTTTTAAGCCTTCTGCAAGCCAAGAACGCATAGCTTTTGCGGTTTCAGCCTTAGGATGATAACGCTGCCCACCTTCGTGAGGAACCCTGCCCATTGCTTTTTGCAGCATTAAAGCAGCATCAGGCTCTTCTGCAGAAGTTCGACGGCCTAGCACATCGCGAGTCAGTTGTAAATAATCTGCAGCGGGGTCAAATCCCCTAAGGCTTAATTTAAACCCATTCTTACCAGATGGGGTACCGTGGCAGGCGCCAGCGTTACAGCCACCTACATTCATCGAAGCAATAACATCTCTGCGAAAACTAACGGGATCGGGTTTTTCTACCGAAGTTACTTGAACAGGAACCAAGGTTATCGTGTTTGCAGTCGTTACCTTAAGCTTGGTTGTGCCATTCTTTTGGCCAAAAACCATACTGTTACCTTCAACCTTGGCAATATCGGGTTGCTCGGTTTCAAAAGTTGAAAAAGGAGTAAGATCGCGGATTAAACCATTTGCATATTTCCCCGTCACCACAACCTGGGTGAAGGCGCGTTTACTATTAAGATTTATAATCGCGGGGTAGACTTCAACCGTTTCAGGTTTTCCAATGATTTCGCCCCGCTTGGCACTATCTACAGGCGGTTCTGCAAAAGCATTTTGGCCGCTTATTAATCCCAAGTTGAAAACAGTGATTCCGAAAACAACTAATGCACTGCGAATCATTGGAAATCTTTTCATAATAAATATCCTGAAGGTTAAAAACTTTTTTATCAAATTGGCAGGATCGCTTGGCTGGTTAACTACAATAATCATAACCTTATCATCGACATAAGCTAATAGTAATTTTGTAGTTTTTATGTTAATTTGATGATTTAGTATAAGCAAAAATGGGATCAATTGCCTTTATAATGAGAAAACGCTTATGAATGAAGCTTCTTTATCTTTCTTAAAAACCCTTCTTGAGACCCCAAGCCCTTCTGGTTATGAGGCAAAAATACAAAAAGTAGTTCGAGATTTTGCAGGAAACTACGCAGATATTGTCCGCACCGACCGTCACGGGAATGTCCATTGCATCAAGAAAGGCTCTAGTTCCGGTAAGGGAGAAACCCAAAAATTAATGCTAGCAGGCCATTGCGATCAGATCGCACTTATGATCCAGCATATCGATGACAACGGATTTCTTTATGTTCAACCAATAGGCGGCTGGGATATGCAGATACTTTTGGGCCAGCACCTCACCGTTTGGGGCAAAGATGGGCCCTTAAATGGAGTCCTTTCTCGTAAAGCCCCTCACCTTTTAACTGCCGATGAACGAGCCAAAGTACCCCAGTTCTCTGATGTGTGGGTTGATATCGGCGCTAAAAATAAAAAAGAAGCCGACTCCTTGGTTATGAATGGCGATGCCATCACCGTTCAACTTGGTTACACCGAATTGCTCAACGGCTTAGCTTGTTCACCTGCTATGGATGATAAGGTTGGCGTTTGGATTGTGATGGAGGCTTTGCGCTTGGTTAGCGAGCGCAAGCCTGAAGTGGATATTTATTTTGTTTCTACAGTGCAAGAAGAAATCGGGCTTCGAGGAGCAACCACAAGTGCGCAGGGGATTTTGCCCCAAGTCGGAATTGCTGTCGATGTTACCCACGCAACCGATACCCCCGGCAACGATCGCAAAAATATAGGCGAAGTAAAACTAGGCGAAGGCCCCGTGATTCATCGTGGCCCCAACTTTAATGCTAAGGTTATCGATCTTATGCTAGCAAGTGCTAATAAAGCAGGGGTTCCAACTCAGATACGGGGAATTCCCAAGGGAAGTGGCACCGATGCAAACGCAATGCAAATGGTGGGCGAAGGTGTAGCGATGGGCCTAATAGGGGTGCCAAATCGCTATATGCATAGCCCCGTAGAGGTTGTTAATTTAAAAGATCTTGATTATGCAGCATTGTTGTTGGCAGAGTTTTGCTGTAGCTTAAAGCCTGAAGATTCTTGGACTCCGGAGTAGTTTTCTTTCTTAATCTGGCGCTTTTTTGCTCTATTTTGCATTTAAATGAACTATTGGCTTTGCTCCTGCGTATTATTAATTAGGCAACCACTTAAATAACTGATCGCCTCAAAATCTGACTCGTCTAATCTTGTTGTGCAGGTGAAATAATGCAGGATAAATTCCTTGAAGCGTACTCGTTTTATCGTAACGAGGTTTGGTTTGTAGCTTATTCAAAGTGTTTAAACTTCGAAACTGCAAATGACCTTACACAGGAAGCTTTTTTAAGATACTGGCGCGAAATTAAAAAAGGTTCCATCGTTGCTTTTGAACGATCTTGGCTCTGTAAAGTGGTGCGTAACCTAGCTGAAGATTATCGTAAAAGTGCTTTTTGTAGAAACGGTACGATGAGTTCTGAATCCCTCGAAAAAATCGACTCTGGTATCATTTTGCCTATTATCGCAATAGAAAAAGCCGAACTCACTACCGCACTTAATTTAATCCTTTTGGAATTAAATCAGAAAGATAGGCGCATTCTTGAGCTTCGCTATTCCGAAGATAAAAAAATCGATGAGATCGCAATCGAGTTAGAATTGAAAAGCGATTTAGTTAAGATGAGGTTGTTTCGTGCTCGAAAGAAAGTTCGAAACCTACTTCAAAAGATCGGTTTTGGTGTTCGCTAAAGTTGTGTTTCTAAACGCGGTAATTACATAATGAGCAGTCCCAAAGCCCAGCGACTGCGCTCGCTGGGACTGCGGTTTTAAATACAGTGCGAAGAAGTCCCACCGAACGCAGTCGGCGGGCTTGTTTATTGCGCAGTCGGCGGGCTTGTTTAACCTTCCTTATCAATTTAATTAATAACATAACAAGCAGCCCTAAAGCCCCCCCGAATAGCCCCAAAGCCCAGCGACTGCGCTCGCTGGGGCTGCAGTTTTAAATACAGTGCGAAGAAGTCCCACCGAATGCAGTCGGCGGGCTTGTTTATTTGAGCAGTTGGTGGGCTTTGATTATTTGAGCAGTCGGCGGGCTTGTTTAACCTTCCTTATCAATTTAATTAATAACACAACAAGCAGCCCTAAAGCCCCCCCGAATAGTCCCAAAGCCCAGCGACTGCGCTCGCTGGGGCTGCGGTTTTAAATACAGTGCGAAGAAGTCCCACCGAACGCAGTCGGTTGGCTTGTAAAACAGACTCAAATACACACAAAAGAAGCCCAGCGAAGAATTCCCACCGAATGCAGTCGGCGGGGAATGATTAATTGGGCAGTCGGTGGGCTTTGAAATTAGCAATTAGAGATGCATCGTACATTCGAGTAATAAATCAAATGGATTTGCGAGTTTTTTCGAGAAACTTAAGACGGGTGCCACCCGTTTGAATCAGGTCTTCAGAAGTTAGAAGAGTTTCTTCCTTGATGATTTTGCGATTAAGAAAGGTGCCATCGGGGCTATTCAAATCTTTTAAGAAAAAGCCAGCATTACTTTTACGGATACAAGCGTGTTCGAGTTGAATATTGCGGTCGCCAAAGATAGCAACTTCGCAACCTTCCTTACGGCCGATGGTTGAAAAGGGGTTGGCAAGAATAATTTCTTTACCCTGCCAGCGCCCGTTTTCGATTCTGAGCCAAGCTTCTTTAATAAGCACCTGTGCAAGTCCGATAAAGAGCCCGATGGCGAGTCCCAAGATAGAAAATCCGATAGCAGGCGGAGTCCAGAAGATGCCTGGGCCAAATACCTTGACCCATAAAAGTTGGATTGCGAAAAATAGTGCCCCGCCTATAAGTCCGCCTACTCCGCCCCCTGCCATGCACTTGATGGCTTTGCCTAAGGCGAAGGATCGAGATTGGGTGTTAGGTTTGGAAGAGAATAATTCGAAAGCGGAGATTGCAACGCCTATGAGTATGCCAGTAAGAGTCCAACCTAAGATAAGCAATGAATTGTGAATGTTAAAAAGGAATTCACCAATGATGCCTCCGAGGAACCCACCAAACCCTGCAAGAACAGCAGCGGTAAGGGTGTGTGCAATACCAGTGATGAAGTTGCGAGAATTCCAGATGGAATCAAGTACGGTAAGGCCCATACCGATGAGAGTGCCAACGCATAACCCCTTAAGGGCGGCGCGTAGAATTCCATCGGTTTGAATAAATAGTCCGATGGCCCAACCAAAGTAAGAGCAAAGGCCGCCAATCAAAGCACAATAAATGACGAAAAGTTTAAAAGACACCGTTTACCTTTTGGGGATTACCCGAAAATCCCGCCTACAGGGGGTTTTTTAATTTGAATGGAAAGTTGTTCTTTAAACCCTTTGGAAGATTCAATTTTAAAAAGAGATTCACCCTCGGAAGGTGGAGCTTTTAATTTCCAAGAGATTGCATACTTGGACTGGGAAGTACGCAGCGGAGTTTTTTCTTGGCCATCAAGAAGCTTGAAGCCTAGGGGAAGTTTTAAATCTAAGGAGTCGGCGGAGGTGTGACCAGAAACATAAGCGGTAAGAGTGAATTCGCCGTTAGGGATAAAAGAACCACCTGCGGTAAGTGCAAGTTGGCCTTGTCCCTGACTTCCCGCAAAGGTGCCTAAGCCGTAAGAGAAACCAACTTCTCTAGCTTTGAAGGGTTGGATTTCTTTGGGGTTCCAATACAGTGTTAAAGCAGAATCTGGGGGCTTCAAAGTGCTTATGCTAGCAACCGGAACATCCCAAAGGGTGAAAGCCTCTTTGCATTTATTTCCTTGGGGGATAATGTCTTGAAGGCGGTAATCGGGCCAGCACCCTAGAGTAAGTTTATCTGGTTTCTCGAGTCCGATGTTTTGGAGACTAATGTTAGCAACGGTGCCAGGGCTGTTAAGGTTGTTGTTTTCGAGCGCTTGAAGAAAATCAGGAACAGAATTGTGTTCCATAATTAAACTGGTGCTACAGAGTTCAGATTCGCCTGGGATTAAAAAAGGAACAGCATCATTAGTACCTATGAAAGTGTCAAGCAGGAATCGGAATCCAATATTAAGATTTTTATTGCCCCGGTTTTCAATGCGATAGCGAACCAAAACGGTATCAAGTTTGTTGGTTTGAGCCCCCGGGATAATTCTTAGTGTTTGGGTGATTTCGACAGAAGGGTTGGTCATAGCCCAAAGAGAGGAATAGCCACTGCCAAGAAAAGGAAATTTGCTATCTGCAATAAGCTGTTTCATTTTAAGCCAATGCCCGGTGTAATGCTTATTGGCGGCAAGCATAAACTCTGGCGAACTTTTTTTGCTGAACTTGAGGGGACCTTGTCCAAAAAACCAATCGTTTCCATTGATGCGTAAGACCGAATTATTGGTAAAACCTTTTGGGTCTCGCACCAATAGTTTTGGTTTACTATTATCGGTAGGTTTGGTTTGAATACCAAATGACATATGAGGTTCTTGGGTGCCTTTGGAAGTAGCATTAGCCCTGCCCGCAGTTGGTTTTGCGGTAAGGCCTTCACCAAACGAAATTTCGACTTCAGTGTCATTAGTCGTGATGGTCACCTGTGGATCCATATCAGGTTTATTTGTGGTTAAGGTATTAGCAATAGTGCTGGACGGGGTATGAGAAAAAAGAATATCTCGGGCAAGGGCAACAAAATTTCCAGCAAATAATAAGAGTGCTAAAAAGATTGCAGGTATTCCACGAGTTCGGTACTGATCTAATTCTGGAGGAATGGGCGGGGCTTGAGCACCATTCATCGGAGGAAAGTTAGAGCTTGGGTTGATAGTGCCTAGAAAATTATTTGCCATACCCTTGGCGTCATTTGGAATAGGGGGCGGAAGAGAAATTCCATTCCCTTTTACTGCAAGATAAATACGGGGTTTAAATAACTTCCCACCATTTGAAAAAATTTGGATACGACCTTCGTGTTGGCCAGGCGAAACATCGGGCACCACAAGATCAATAGGAATCACTACTTTGTTTTTGTTAATAATAGCTGGGCTACAATGTAGCCACGGTGTTTCGTGACTTGAAGCGTGTGCGTAAACATGTTTTCGCTCTTCACTAAAGACGGTGAAGGAAAGAGAAATTTTATCCCCAGGGAAGCCAGAGCATTCGATGGACTTGGGCTCAATTTCAACCTTAGGTGCTTCAACCAAGCCTAAAGCTTCAAAGAATTGTTGAACCGCAGCCACCCCAGATGCGGGTGGCCCAGGAACGGGGTAAGTCCAGCCGTTAGACCTATACCAATCTTGTACTGAATTATCTTCAAAAAGAAGAGCAGCTACACTAGGGTTTTGCTTGGCAAGAGAAGCAAGCTTTCGTGGGGAAATAGCGCCAGCAAGGCAACCTTTTGCAAAAGGTGTGACAGGAATAGTAGCAGAGAAAATTATTTCTTTAGTCCCGCCATTGGTATCGATCACGATTTTTGCATTTAGATTTTTATCGGATGCTCGAAGCCTTTTGTTTTGAAGCTTAAGGCGAAGTTTGTTTTCGTTAATAAAATGAAGGGCTTTTTGGTTGGCCCCAGCCGCATCGCCAAAAGTAAGCCAAAAGTCTGGGCAATGGATGACAGCATTACCTTTGATTAATCCTAGGCCAGTGTTTTTTAATTGGATGTATAAATCTCTGCTATCAGTAGGGTTTAAAATTCCAAGGTTAATTCTTTCAGTTTCAACTTGAAGTTCGGGTTGTATTGATATTGAAATAGGCAAGCGGTTGATGAGTTCATCAAGGCCTAAGTCGGAGTTTGGAAAAACCCTGCATTTTTCGGCGTGATAAGCAAGGTCGGCTGCCAATCTTTTGGAAATACTGAGATAAAGATTTATCTTTGAGCAGATTTTTTGATTCACCCCATTCATCAAAAAAAGCAAGAACAAGTTCATCATACCTAATGCATTTTCTGCCATCAGGAAAGATAAAAGGAAAAGGCAACTCCGGGTTTTTAACCACAGATTGGCCGATACCGTTTTGTAATACTATTCCATCAAAGAAACAGAAAGCAGCCTCTTTAGGATTAATATTGCCACAACGATTGCAAGTCAAAACCATTTTGAAAGTCCAAGGAATTTGAAGTCCACAAAGGAATTAAATGAAAATTTATTATATCTGAAAATAAAACGGAATGCGAAAGGTTAAGGCGATAAATTTTTTGTGAGATAAAAATAGGCTGGAACTAAAAGAGCTGGGGAAAAAGCCCCAGCTCTTTTAAAAGTTAATGAGAAAGAAAATTATTTGGCTTCTAAAACCCAAATATTACGGAAGTAAACGGGGTTGCCGTGGTTTTGAAGTTGAAAAGCCCCCGGTTCTTTAGACTCGGGTTTCCCCCCACCCGTAGAACCTTTGAACTTAATTTTATCGTGAATTTTGATGCCGTTATGATAAATGGTGGCTTCCGCAGCAGCAGTTTTTTTACCAGATTCATCAAACTTTGCAGCAGTGTAGTTGATATCGTAGGTCTGCCAAACAAGAGGAGGAAAACAAGCGTTAACGGAAGGCGCATACTGGGTATAGATGCCGCCGCATTCATTGTTTTTGCCTTCCAAACCGAAACTATCAAGGATTTGAACTTCATAACGATCTTGCAGATAAAGGCCCGAATTAGCACGGCCTTGGCCTGAAGCCTTGGGCATAAAAGGAAGCCTGAATTCCATATGCATAGTAAAGTCGGTGAACTTCTTTTTTGTGGTGATGCCATTATTAAGAAGATTACCTTCAACGAGTTTGCCGTTACTCCATTCATCTGCATTTTTGCCATCAAAAAGGATCACAGCGTTAGTTGGGGGCGCTTTGCCAAGGGAAGGGCTAGCGCGTTCAACTTTGGTCATAGCAAGGTCAAGCTTCAATTTGTCTTTAATAAGAAGCTTGCCATTTTCGATAGTGCCCGAAATATCTGGGCCAGTAACTTCGATCTTGCCATCTTTGGTAGAAGCGTTAAGTAAAATAGGTTTAGCAGCAGAATCGAATTGTGATTGTCCGGGAAGGCCAGTTGAAAAAAACTTAAGCATAAATTTGCCATCGCCCTTTGCAACAACTTGTGCGCCGAATTTTTTCTTGCCCGAATTCAAAATTGCTTCGCCTTCATATTCACCTTGAATTGCAAAGTCTGCCCCAGCTTTAGAAGCATCGGTCTGGCTTAAATCCTGAGAAAAACCAGAAGAGAATGTTACCAAACCAGAAATAAGGGTGAATGCAAACAAACGAAAAATGCTCATAGGTATGCTCCATAGTTTAAAAGGGAAAAATATGTTTTATCATAGTGAGGGAGTGTTGCCACTAAAATTTAAAATCAAAGAATAAGTTTTAGTTAAGGCTAGTCAGAAATATCAGGGGGAATGCTGCGCAGTATTTCTCTGCGCCAATCAAGTTGATGCACAGGCCAACCGGAAATACGCCAGCCATTTTCATTCAAATGCTTTGGCCTGCTATTTTCGTGGACATAATTTAAAACCAAAGATTCAATTGGTTCAAGCAATTTAGAAGCCTTGAAATGGTTACTCTTACGCTTGGTAATATGAGAATTATCAACAAGGGTGATGATGCAGGTTTGGGGTAAATCAAGCATACGAAGAGCGATGATTTCGTATGCAGCGTTTGGGAAAATTTTCTTGAGTGCAGGTAAATCGTAATCGGTCGAAGATGCAAGGGATTTAAACCAATGGGTTGGTACAAGAATTCGCTGTGCAAGAAGATTGATCCAAGAAATTCCTAAAGCAGATTGTTCATCGTTGCATTTTGCCCACCGTGCCTTTGCCTCTATTTGCAAAGCCGTGGCTAATTGTTGCGCTTGATTCCAGTGTTGCTTAATAAGATTGGAATTAGGTTCGGTAGAATCAAAAGAAGTAAGTTGAGGTTTTTTTGAACGGGAAGGTGCACCTAGGCCAAAGAAACTGCAAGCCTTATTCTTAAGCAAGGTTTCTGGGTTAACTGGAGGTTGCAGGATTTCGGAAGCGGTCAAAAATTCCTCGACCAAAAGATCGAGAAGATTGAAGAGGTTGATTAAAGGATGGTCGTCCAAGGTAAAACTCCAAGTAGAAGAATGTGTACATTAGTATACTAAAGGTAAGGGAACAGTAAAGAATAAGAATTTTATTGTTTGGCAGAATTTTAAAGGAAGGTGCAAATAATGCTTGACCTTTAAATAATAAGAGTTAGACTTAGTGTGAGACACAATCTCATTAAGGATTGAGACTTTTATGATCGACATACCTCTTGGCCTTCTAGAATCTGGCGAATGGGCAGAAATTACCGATGTTTCAGGTAATCCTAACATCGTTTCTAGGCTGTCTGAACTTGGTTTGATGAATGGCTGTAAACTCTGTATGCTTCAACAGGGGAAAACTTGCCTCCTTCAAGTAGGCGAATCGCGACTAAGTCTTGGTTGCATTCTTGCCGATTGTAAAATTATGGTCCGCCCAGTTGAATAATTTTTATCTGTCCTCGAACTAAAACCAAAGCCGAGATCTTTTAATGCCATCGCTGGATCAAATCGCTGTGGGCAGCAAAGGCTTTATTACACAAATAGAGGGTGAAGATTCGACATCTCAGCGCCTTATGGAAATGGGCGTAATCGAAGGTGAACCTTTCGAATTATTAGCAGTGGCCCCGATGGGCGACCCCTTGGAAATTAAGATTCAAGGGTATCGATTAAGCATCCGAAAAACAGAAGCCTCCCAAGTGCTGGTTCAATTAACTTAAGCAGCAATATTAAATATGAATGAAATAAATTCATTATCGAAAACGATTCGAATAGCCCTTTTAGGCAACCCAAACACTGGGAAAACTACCTTATTTAATGCCCTTACCGGACTTAATCATCGAGTAGGAAATTACCCAGGTGTTACGGTTGAAATTAAAAAAGGGAGTTTTATCTATCAAGGTAAAACCATCGAAATATTAGACATCCCCGGGACTTACAGCTTGACGCCAAGAAGTCCGGATGAACTTGTTTCCGTCGAACTGGTGCTGGGTTTAAACCCCTTAGAAGAGCCCCCCGATGCCTTGTTAGTGTTGGCAGATGCTTCGAATTTAGATAGGAATTTGTACCTTGCTACTCAGGCGTTTGAAACAGGATTACCCATAATTTTGGCACTAAGTATGGTTGATTTGGCAGAATCAGCCGGGATCAAGATTGATATCTTGGCATTATCCTTGAAGCTAGGGATACCCATCATTCCAATTCACGCAGCAAAGCGGAAAGGATTAGAGGAATTAAAGAGCGGTATTATTTTAATTAAGGCTAAAAAGTGCATTCCGCCAATTCCTACATTCCCCCAAGTTGTCGAAGATTGCAGGGGATTAATTAGAACCCAGTTAGGTGTTAAGTTGGGCGATAAAGGGTCGGTGTTCTTGGCAGGTAGATTGCTCTTGGAAACAGACGAATTTTTATCAAAACAGCTTATACAAAAGTTTTTCCTCGACCTTTCTTCCTTGATTTTAGAATGCAGAGAAAAGCTTAAAGCATCTGGAATTAACCTTATCAGTATCGAGGCCAAAAGTCGCTACGCTTGGATTCGAGAAATGCTCGCACCTTGCGTTCGTAAGCCAGATAAAAAATTGGTAGCTTGGACTGACCGAGTAGATCGTGTGCTGACCCACAAGGTCTGGGGAATGTTTCTCTTTTTTTTGATAATGTTTTTAATGTTTAACGCATTGTTTATTGCGGCTAAACCCTTGATGGATCTAATCGGGGATGGGAAAAACTATTTAGGACAAAGCGTTGAAAACATTATTCCAGAAGGAATGTTGCGAAGCTTGTTGGTAGATGGCCTGTTAGAAGGGGTAGGGGGTGTGGTTACATTTCTGCCACAAATCATAATCCTATTCGGATTTCTTGCAGTGCTCGAAGACTGTGGTTATATGGCACGAGCTGCTTTTTTAATGGATCGGGTGATGGTGAAATGCGGGTTAAGTGGTAAATCTTTCATTCCTTTACTTTCATCTGTGGCTTGCGCAGTCCCAGGAGTAATGGCAACGAGAGTAATAGAAGATAAAAAAGATAGACTAGCTACTATATTAGTTGCCCCGCTGATGAGTTGCTCTGCAAGGTTGCCTGTCTATGTGCTTTTTATAGGTGCATTGCTTACAGATGGATATCCTATGTGGTTTCCTGGGCTAATGCTTTTTTGTATGTACAGCATTGGCTTTGTAACCGCGCCCCTAGCAGCTTTGGTGTTTAAAAGCACTTTACTTAAGGGTAAGGGGACTCCGTTTCTGATGGAGTTGCCTGTTTATAAAAGACCTTCCTTCAGGGTCATATTTGCTAGAATTTATGAGGCATCATTTTCGTTTTTAAAACGAGCTGGAACTATGATTGCAGCAACCATGGTGCTGATCTGGGCTGTTTTATATTTCCCCTCGGTTTCGTCGCTTGGTGAAAGTTACCCCGATCTTATTGCCAAGGCACCAACCCAAGAACAGCAAGATGCGCTTTTATTGGAATGGAAGAAAAATAGCTATCTCGGTAGGGCAGGCCATTGGATTGAACCCGCTGTAAAACCATTAGGTTGGGATTGGAGAATCGGTGTTGCAACTTTGGCCAGTTTCCCAGCAAGGGAAGTGGTGGTGGGAACTTTAGGAATCGTATTTGGCCTAGGTAAGGATTCAAAGGATGAAAGGCAGTTACTGGAGATTCTGCAAAAGGCACGCTGGAATGATGATCCAAACCAACCGCTATTATTCAATGTGCCCTCTGCAATTTCCCTGATGGTGTTTTTTGCTCTTTGTTGTCAGTGCGTTTCTACCTTGGTCGTAATCAAACAAGAAACAAGAACTTGGTTTTGGCCTACCTTTACTTTTGTTTATATGACTTCGCTTGCTTACCTAGCGGCATTAGTAACTTATCAGGTGGGTATGCTGTTATTATAGTAGAAGCCATAGGGAGGATAGAAATGGATTGGCAGACATTTATAGTAATGATAATCGTAAGCTTTTCAGCTTTTTATTTGTGCAAGCAAATGCTAAGTAAGCAAGGTTGCTCTGGTGGATGCTGTGGTGGGAAGAAGGCGGTTGAAAAAGTAAGGTCGGAAGAATTTTGGGTGGGGGAACTTAAATTGCGTTCCTCTTCGAAACGATAATTTGAATTTCCTAATCAAATGTTTTATTTGAGTGTCATAAATACTTTACCATTGGTTTAAAATAGTAAATGTAGATTCACTACAGACTGAAGTGAAACAATTCCGATTGATTTGAATAAGAAAATCTCTGCATTGCGTCTTTAATTAATTCTTGATAACCTCCCTTCGATAATCGCCTACGACAAAATTGTGTGGTGAATTCTGGCACGATGCTGGAAAATAGTCAAAATAATCAAAATGGGGAAGGAATCCCATGCGTTGTATGGTTACGGGATCTGCAGGTTTTATTGGCTCGCATCTTTCTGAGCAACTTCTAGACCTAGGACACGAGGTTGTAGGGGTAGATGCATTCATTCCTTATTACCCTCGAGAAATCAAGGAGGGTAATTTAGCAAACCTTCGCACTCGAAAAAACTTCTCATTCTATGAACTTGATTTTAGGGAAAATGACCTTACCCAAATTGCCAAGGGAACTCAGGTTGTTTTTCACTTGGCAGCGATGGCTGGCCTCGTCCTTAGTTGGAAAAACTTTAACCTCTATTCCTCTTGCAACCTCCTTGCTACCCAACGACTTCTTGACTCCCTTAGACAATCCGACACCCTTGAAAAATTTATCTATATTTCAACCTCATCGGTCTATGGGAAATTTAGTTCGGGCAATGAATCGATGCCCACCTGCCCAAGCTCACCTTATGGCGTGACCAAACTTGCTTCTGAAAACCTTTGCTTTGCTTTTAGAGAAGAATTCAAACTTCCCCTTACGGTGCTAAGATATTTCTCTGTCTATGGCCCCCGACAAAGGCCCGATATGGGCTACAATATTTTTATCAATGCTATGCTTCAGGGAAAAACAATTACAGTCTTTGGTGATGGTCAACAGTCGCGTGGCAATACCTATGTCTCGGATTGTGTTGGTGCAACCATCGCTGCGGTTGAATCTCCCGATGGAGAAATCTATAATATCGGGGGTGGAGAGATCGCCTCGGTTTGGGAAATTATCAGTAGGCTTGAAAAAATCACAGGTTGTAAAGCTATCGTCAAACAAGAAAATGCTCGCGCAGGCGACCAACGGTCTACCGGTGCGGATATTTCCAAAGCAATTAGTCACTTAGGTTGGCAGCCTAAAGTATCCCTTGAAGAAGGGCTTTCAAGGCAAGTGGCTTGGCAAAATTCGTTGCAAGTCAGAAAAGTTGCTTAATTTAAACTTCGTAGCCAATTGTTTTTAGATGTTCATTAGTCAAGACAAAAGGCTGGCTCGGAATCTTTTTAAAGTCAAATAAGTACAGTAGTTCTTTGATAGTAAGCGGTTCAATTTTTTTAAGCCATCCGCAAGAATACCCCAACAGACCAAGCAAGGCTTCGGGCTTTACCCCTTGTTCTCTTAACGATGCAAGCCTAGTGTCGCCGTGCCTTTTTGCAAGGCGTTTTCCATCTTCACCAATCACTAAAGGTAGGTGGAAGAATTCGGGCGGTGTCAGATTTAAAGAATCATAAAGAAGTATCTGTTTGGGGGTTGAAGAAACGAGATCATCGCCACGAACCACCTGAGTGATATTTTGGAAGGCATCATCAATGACAACAGCAAGTTGATAAGCCGGCATAGAATTTTTAGGATCAATTGAATCTCCCATCCGCCAAACCACAAAATCGTTTGATTGAAAACCTTGTGGGCCCTCGATAAACCCTTTATAACCGTCGATAAAATCTGGTTGTTTAAGAGGAGAGCGAAAGCGCCAGCAAAAATTAGTACCTTCAAGTTTCTTGAAGTCTGCTGCAATTCGATGCGCACAGGTCTGCGGGTAAACAGATTCTTTGCCATCTTCGTGAGGTGCACTTGCAGCTCGAATCACATCGCCTCGTGTGCAGGTGCAGGGGTAGACAAGTTCTTTTATGGCTAAAGATTCCAAAGCGGTTTTATAATAACTAATCCGATTTGATTGCACTAAAAATTGGTGATCCCAATCAAGCCCAAGCCAGCGGATGTCTTCAATTGCTTGTAGATCGGCCCCTTTTTTCACCCTAGGAGAATCGATATCTTCCATTCGTAAAAAAAGCGTTCCATTTTTACTGCGCACCGAAAGCCAGGCAAGCAAATAGGTTCTTGCATTTCCAATATGCTGGGCACCCGTAGGAGAAGGTGCAAGTCTACCTATGATTGGCTTAGAATTTTGGGTCATAGTAAATTACTTAAGAACGGTATTAGTGAATTGCAAAACCGCAGCCCCAACTTTTGTGTCCGGCTTACTTGCATCAAATATCATTTTCATGTGATTGTTAAGTGGAATTTCTTTGAACTTTACATTAATCCCGGCTTGTTCTAGAGCATCTTGAAACTTCTTGCAGTCGTTAGAGGTGCAAAGGGGGAGTTCCTTATCTGCACAAAGAAGAAGGAATGGGGGAAGTTGTTTTTTAATATGAGTGATGGGAGACGCATTAATTTTATTAACAGGATTGTTGCCAAAAACATTATTTAAAAGTAGCTTTGGGATCTCATAAACCCCACTAATCGAAATGACCCCTCGGATACAAGAAGGGTCAACTTTTTCAGATTTAAGATAAGTTTGATCACAGGCTATTAAGCTGACAAGATGACCGCCAGCAGAATGGCCACAAAGGATAATTTTTTCCGGATCGCCTCCATATTTTTTAATGTTTTTGGTAGTCCAAGATATCGCCCGAGCGACATCCTCTGCGTGAGAGGGGTGGCGGACCTTGGGGGAAAGTCTGTAGCTAATGACCACGCCGATCATACCATTTTGGGCAGCAAGCCTGCCCATAGCCGAGTAAATGCCGAAGAAATTTTTATCCCCTTGAACCCAAGCCCCGCCATGCACAAAGAAAAAGACAGGAGCGTTGTGAGGATTTTGTGGCAGAAAAAGGTCTAGCTTGTGCTTGGCAGGATCTTTGCCATCCCCTTCATAATACCCAATGTCTTTTATTTCTTTTAAAGAATCAGTTTTACGAGTTTCCTGAGCGGTTCCCATTGGTCTAAAAAACAAAAGGCAAATCATCGCAATGTAAAACTTGGTACATCTCTGCTTGGCCATTGCATATCTCCTTTAAAATCTGGGTTAGTTTACGAAAAGTATTGAAAACTCGGCTTCCCAACCAGACACTTTTTATCTATGGATTCTCAAATGGGAGGCTAGAATGTTCAGTTGGCGTATACTTATTATTATTCTAGGCATTGTAGGTTGTAACCAGACCAATCAGGAACTGGTGAAGGACTATCACAACGATGGGCTTCAACTTTTTAAAATGGGCCGTTACACCGATGCCCAAGAAAGTTTTCAAGCTGCTCAAAAATTACAACCTGCCGACCCTGGTATTTACTATAACCTAGGCCAGACTTACGATTATCTTAAACGCCCCTATGACGCAGAAAAATGCTATAATGAATGTATATTGCGTAGCCCGAATCACGCTGGTGCAAGGCATGCCCTTACTGTCTTATTATTAAATCAAAATCGTCAGGACGATGCTATTCGAGGAATCGAAGGTTGGTTAACAAAGTCGCCTAATTGCGCGGCTGCCTATGCAGAAGACGGTTGGATGTGGAAAACGATGGGCGATCTGCCTAGGGCGCAATCGCGTTATCAACAAGCGCTTTCTTTAGATCCCTCGGATACCCGCACTTTGGTAGAACTTGGTACTGTGTACGAAAAACTAAACCGCCCAGATCGCTCGTTAGTTCTTTTTCAGCGAGCTTTAGAAATAAACCCACATCAATTGGCAGTGAAAAAAGATTTAGAAAGGTTGCGATCTTCCGGCACACATTTACCCCATCCAGATTAACGAAAGAAAATTTTTAGTATGAATCTAGCCTATTTTCTTGTGGACCTCAAAGCTTGGGAATCGTGTAAAACGGAAGTCTATTACCCCGATAATTATCAATCAGAAGGCTTTATTCACCTTTGTTACCATCATCAGATCAGTTGGGTTGCTAATACATTTTGTAAAGAAATGGCATCCCTTTTAGCAATCGAAATAAATTTAGATTCGTTGGAATCGTTTGTGAGGGAAGATGCATTCCCCGGACAGGGTATGTTTCCACATCTGTACTGCGGTTTGCCTGTGAAAAATGTTGGTAAAGTGCATAAAGCGGTTAAAGATTCGAACGGACTTTGGTGTATTAAGACACTTTGATTATGCCGGTTTTTTTCCAACAAAAATATAGTAAGGTGCTTTCAAACCAAACATATAAGGGACGAACCCTTTCTTTTCTAAAAGGTGTGTGCCCAGAAATTTGCTTTCTAAAAAAGGTAGATGATCCGGAGAAGGAAAAACATTATCGTAATTGAACCAACTGGGCCAAAATAAGCGAGTCAAAGTAGAATGCTTGGTACGATTTTCAGAGACCCATTTTCGCGAAACATAAAAATCCACAACGCCTATTGTCCCCCCAGGTTTAAGCAAATCATAGGCGTGGTTAATTGCATCAAACCAATTGGGAATCATAGTTAGTGAATAAGAAAATGTAATAGCATCTGCTTGGCCGTAATCAGGTTGGTAACGGGTAGCATCAGCATAAGCGGTGCGAACATTGAGCCATTTTTTTTGGCCGATCCGGTTATCTGCAACCTTAAGTAGCGACTTACAAAGGTCTACAATAGTGACGGAATTTAATGGCCCAAGCCTTTGTGCTAGAGATTCAATGTTGTTCCCAGTTCCACCACCCATATCAATAAGATTGTCACCCGGAAGAAGTGGAAGAAGAGACATCATCTGTTCTCTGCCGTGCAAAAGCCTACGCCTAAAATCGTCGTAATGTTCCATCTGGCTGGAGTAGAAGTTTTCCAACCGTTGTTCGTGGTTGACACCGGTGTTTTTACTACACGCCATATGATAAAGAATTTTTAAATCGGAGAAAAGTCCCATAATTACCTTCGTTTATGAGGGAAGGTTTGCAATGTAAAAACTGGCATATGTATGAACCCTATCGCTAATATGAAGTTTCTCAGCAAGTTCGGTCTCATACTTAAGAAGGCTCCCAAGTTCGACCTTGTTTCCTTTAAAGTTGACCTTGAGTTGGTCAAGGTAAGTAACCTTGATCCCTGCGCTGCGGAAAATGGCTTTGGAATTAGGAGCCGATTTTTCTAGAATTGCAGACCACTCCTCGGCAAGGCCCTCTGGGTTGTGCGTACTCATCCAATCCATATGGTCAAGTAAAATAAATTTAGAAAACTTGTTGCCACTGCTTTGCATATAACCCGTAAGAGTATTGGTGTTGATGTGCAAGTTCTTAACTTTGTCACGAAGAGTGGCAAAGTTGTATTGCTTAAGGTATTCAGGGCAGCAATCGCTGGTGTATTTACCTTGGATATAAACTCTGTAAAAGTAATTGTTTTGAAAAGGAAGCTGTGTGATGACCGCTTCAATTGAATCTTGGATATATTTAGCAACGCCACCTGGGTACTGCTTGGTGATTTGTTCTTTTTGAGGCCCCGGCACACCCATAAGATTGAGCGTCATATTTCTACTAAGAAACCATTTCATCCAAGGAGTCCAAATGCGGTTTTTAATTTTATTTTCATAAACTTCGCGTTGCTGTTCGATAGTTTTCGTATCTAGGAGTTCTTGGATGGGTTTTTTAAGTCGTTGAAAAACATTGGCGTGTGCAAGGACAAGTTTAGCAAGAAGCCCCGAGGTTCCTCGGTAATAGAAAGACTTACGCCAGCCTTTACCTAAGAAAAAGGAGATGTTTTTATCCCAATACTTTCTGGAAATGTCGGAAAGATGCTGACGCAAACACTTCTCATAGATAACCTTCACAGCTACATTTTTACCCTCACCAAACAAGGAAAAAAAATCGTTATACTCTAAATGTAGAATGGCGGCCTTCTTCAATTCCAAAAGCGCATTTTGAATCGGATTTACATCCACCGTATGCACTTCGCCTGCCCCTGCAAGAAGGTAATCCAGCGCATTGCAACCAGCACTTGTGATCATTAAAACTTTATCTTGAGAATTAAAGTTAAGTGCAACTCGATCAAGTGCTGGGTCTTCCCAGCAGGTGTTATAGACTAAATTGTTGCTATGCACCGCACTAAAAATGCGATTATTAAATTTTTCGAGCAAAGTACGAGCACGCAACATTCGTTTAAATCTCCAAGAATCAGCTTTTATAGGCAAACTATAAATCTTGAATAGCAAAAAAAGCAGAGAGCAACCATTAAAATCAAAAGGGAACAAGGTATTCTTCACAGAATTTAAACAATTGGTACCCTAGCAGATTATTTATTGTTTTAAGAAACCCTTGCAAGTTGTAAAGCAAATTGGCAACCACGCCAAAACGACTCTGTGTCAACAAACTCATCAATCGTATGAATGTTGTTCTGCCCTGCGCCAAAAGTTATAGTTGGAATACCGTGTTTCACAAGCCAATTGGCATCGAGCCCGCCATTACCACTTTTAAGGTTAGCATCCCAACCTAAAGATTGTGATGCTACCAAAGTTTTTTTAATTACTTCTGCGCTTTCTTTAAGTTGAAACGGGTAATAATCTTGAGTGTAATGAAACTTAATCTTTGCTTTTTTATTCTGATCGTCCAAAACTTGATTGGCCGCAAATTCAAATGCTTCTTGATAATGCTTGCGGATTGTTTTTATGAAACTGGAATTATGACTTCGTGCTTCACCTTTAAGGTAGACATAATCAGTAACCACATTAGTGGCATCGCCTGCAGAGGTCATATTTTTACCTGAGAAAACACCAATGTTAGAAGTTCCTTCGCCTTCCTTTTTATTAATTTTCCCAAACCAGCCTTCCTGATGAATTTTCGCTAGGGCGATACTGGCAACCATAATGGCAGAAATTCCTTTTTCAGGGTAAACGCCTGCGTGAGAAGCTTTGCCTGTAATTTCAACTTCAAATCTTTCAGCGCCAACGGCAGCGATAGTAATGCCTTCGGGGATTCTACCATCTACATTAAAACCCATAACCGGATTTTTTAAATCTTCAAGCTTTACATATCTTGCCCCAAACAAACCACTTTCTTCTCTGACCGTAAAAAGCAAGGTGATGGGTGGGTGTGGAATGTTTTCTTTAATAAGTTTTGCAGCAAGATAAATAAGGCAGGCAACTCCGGTTCGGTTGTCCCCACCCAAGGCAGTGGGCAAGGCCGAAGAGATTTTTTTTCCTTTTAAAACGGGTTTGGCTCCAGCGCATAAAGGAACGGTGTCTAGGTGCGTCGAGAAAAGTAATCTGGGCCCCGAAACAGTGCCGGGCAAGGTTACGATCAAATTGCCACACTCTGTAGGTAATGGTATTTTCTTGTGTACGGAATCAAATTTAATCTGAGCTTTTGGCACCCCAAGAGAAATCAACTGAGCGTTGACAAATTTTGCGATGTTGAATTCTTTCCCCGTAACCCCTTCAATTTTCAAACAACCCATTAAAAGTTCTGTGGCCCATTTTTGGTTAAGAGAAAAGCTGTTTGTCACGATTATTAATCCTTAAAAAACGAGTTGTAAGATGTTGCTCTCATTGACTTTATACCAATACATTTGGACGATACCAAGAGAATTGGTTGCGAATTATCGGTTTCTTTTTTCAACTTGAACGCCAAAAAGAGTAAAATATTTCTTTATGTAGGGCCAAAGCGGCTCTTTTTCACTTTAGGGCCTATAATGAATGATTCCAGTCAAGTGCAACATCCCAAAGATCATCAAATTTTTTGGCTGTGGGCGCTCTGTCTTACCGGGGTAGATTACTTCAGTACACTTGGTTACCAACCCTCGATTGCTTACGAAGCTGCCGGAAAACTCTCACCTTTTGCAACACTTGTCGTGGTTATAGTTACTCTTTTTGGGGCTTTTCCTGTTTATCGGTATGTCGCGGGCAAATCGTTTAGCGGCCTTGGTTCTATTGGAATGTTGGAAAAACTGTTACACGGTTGGTCTGGGAAAGCATTAGTAATCACTTTGCTGGGATTTGCAGCGACTGATTTTGTCATCACAAAAACGCTATCTGCAGCTGATGCCGCTGAACATTTAATTTCTAACCCTTTTTGGCCTCTGCATAGTGAATCGTTTAGTCACGATAAACAGCGTTTAATTATGACAATGGGGTTGTTGGTTTTATTAGGTGCGATGTTTTTGCGTGGTATGTCAGAGGTCATAGGAGTTGCGGTTGGTATTGTTTTTATTTACATGGTTTTAAATCTTATCATTGTTATTACTTGCCTGAATCATTTAATTCACAATCCTGAGTTCTTCTGGGGTTGGCTTAAAGATGTGGAGGTCGGGGGTAATAATTGGCATTTGGTGGATGCGCCTTCCATTCCATTTACAGGAATTACTGGCGTCGTTATTCTATCCCTATTATTGTTTCCAAAGCTGGCACTAGGTTTAAGCGGATTTGAAACAGGTGTTGCTATCATGGGTATCATTAAAGGCGACGATACCGATACACAAGAGAATCCAAAAGGAAGAATTCGTAACACTCGAAGATTGCTTCTTACTGCGGGTTCCATTATGTCCTTTTTTTTAATTGCTTCATCAATCGCTGTGACCACATTAATTCCACCTGAAAAATTACTTGCTGTTTCGGGAAGCGAAATTGTTCCAACTGCTAAAGACCGTGCCCTTGCTTTTCTTGCTCACGGAGAAAGCCCAAGTATTCAGGCTTTTCCATTCGGTTCAGTTTTTGGCACGATTTACGACCTTAGTACTGTGTCAATCCTTTGGTTTGCAGGTGCTAGTGCAATGGCTGCTTTGATCAACCTCGTGCCTCAATATTTACCTCGGTATGGTATGGCTCCCGAATGGTCGAAGAAAATTAAGTATATGGTGATCCTGTTTACATTAGTAAATTTGTTTGTTACTTGGGCATTTAATGCAGATGTAAGCGCCCAAGGGGGTGCTTATGCAACTGGGGTTTTGGTCCTTATATTAAGCGCTTGTATAGCCTCGGTTATTGAAATATACCGTTCGCGCATAGGTGTATTCCTATTTCGGGTGCCTTGGTATTTTCTTTTGATTACTATTTCCTTTGCCTACACAACCTTGGCGGTTATTATTGAAAAACCCGAAGGAATGAAAATTGGTGTTTGTTTTGTTGGTGCAATATTTGTCTCCTCTTTTATTTCGAGGTTGCTTAGGTCTACAGAACTAAGATTCAATGGGTTCGAATTCGTAGATGAACACTCTAGATTTCTTTGGGAGACTTTAGAACACCTAGAGTTCCCCGTGCTTGTTCCGCATCGCCCTGGGCGGAGAGAATTGCTTATTAAGGAAGAAATCATCCGCAGGGAACATCGTATTCCTGCCGAGGTTTCAATCCTTTTCTTAGAAGTTTCAAGAGGCGATACTAGCGAATTTTATCAGCAACCTTTAATGGAAGTTGAACAATTTGATGAGCGATTTATTCTTAAAGTATCTCGCTGTTCCTCGATTTCTCATGTCATTGCGGCTATTGCCTTAGAGTTAAGTAAGTTTGGTAAACCACCCGAAATTCATTTTGGTTGGTCCGATGAAAGCACGCTGTCTGCAAACATTAGTTTCCTCTTGTTTGGTGAGGGAAATGTTCCTTGGATGGTGAAGGAACTTATAATTAAGGCCGAACCAAATGTTGAAAAACAATCACGAATTATAATTGGTTAGCATTGATGTATCATTTATAACTATCAATAGAATAGTTAAGTTAAGAAAAAATGTCTTCCATAAAAGAAAGTCAATTATGAATATTAAAATGGTTGTTAGGGTAATGGTTTTATTTACCTTGTTTGTTTGCCTACTTTGGTCAAATGGCGTTGGGTTAGTTTTAAGTTTTGAAAAAAATGACGCTATAAAAAATCCGACGGATCTTGCTAAAAAAGATATTTTCTTTCTTGCTTCAGATAACTGTGAGGGTAGGGGACCTTTAACTAAAGGTTTAGATCTCGCTGCGGATTATATAGCTGCCCAATTTAAAAACGCTGGTCTTAAATCACTTTCTAGTGATGCTACCTACTTTCAACCTTTCAAAATTTCTGGTGCAAAACTTGATGAAAAACCAACACTTTTAATTATTTCTAACAAGTTACAAGCCCAAACAGTCCCCCATAATAAACATCGAAGGTTTAAACTTGGCAACCGTGGCGAAACTATCATCATGGGCGAAAATACCACTTCCCTTGAAGTTGGGAAAGACTTTGAAGCGATGGGTATTTCTCACGCTGGTAAAGTAGAAGGACAACTTGTTTTTGCAGGCTTTGGCATTACCGTGGATGATGGGAAAAAATATGACGATTATGCGAAAATTGATGCTAAGGGTAAAATTGTTATCGTCCTTCGAGATGCTCCTAAATTCAAAGAAGAAGCTAAAATCTTTGACTCAAATGGTAAAAAAAGACAGTTATCTTCCCTTACTGAAAAAATCTTAAATGCTGAAAAGCATGGTGCTATCGCCATTCTTTTTGTGAATGATTTCGACACTGCTAAAGATACTGAAGATGCCCTTTTGCCTTTTAATTTTACTGCTCTTTCTAGAAGTCCTGGTAAAATACCCGCACTACATTTGTCTCGCTTGCTTGCAAATGACTTGCTTCATTCTGTTACAGGAAACTCGCTGGAGCAATCGCAAAAATCTATCGAAGAAAATATCGCCCCAACCAGCGTGGTGTTGGAGGGGATAAAGGCGGCACTTGAAGTCAAAGTAACCCGTGGAAAAGAAGTTGTCCCTTTGAAAAATATTGTTGGATTCCTTGATGGAAACGGCCCGCTTGCCAAGGAAACTATAGTTATTGGGGCGCATTATGACCATTTAGGTTATGGCGGGTTTGGTAGTTTAGCTGCTCAGAAAAAACTTGCAATTCATCACGGTGCTGATGATAACGGTTCAGGTACCACTGGTTTACTCGAACTTGTAAGAAGGTTTTCCGCAGTTAAAAACAGGCAGGGTAGAAGAATCATTTTCGTTGCATTTAGTGGCGAAGAACTTGGGTTATTTGGTTCCGCACACTTCGTAAATAATCCTTTAATTCCACTTAATGAAATTGCTGCGATGATCAACCTCGATATGATCGGGAGGTTATCAAAAGATGCTGATAGCAAAAAAGACAAAGTGCTTTTGGAAGGCACGGGCACCGCTGAAATGTTTGAACCCTTGCTTGATAAAAAAAATGCTGAGACTCAGTTTATGTTTGTAAAGAAGAAAAGTGGTTTTGGACCCAGTGACCATTCATCATTTTGCGAGAAAAAAATCCCTGTGCTATTTTTCTGGACGGGTACTCACCCCGAATATCATACGCCTCTTGATACTGCAGAACGAATCAATCTTGATGGGTTGATTAAGATTGTAGGGTTAGTTGAAAAAATCGCAATTGATTTAACTATGGTAGAGAAAAAACCTGCTTTCATTGAAATAAAAGGGGGAACTTCTCCTAGGCCAGCAGGCAATATGCCTAGGTTAGGGATTCGCCCCGGGTATTCTGATGAAAAAGAAGGCGTTCTTGTTGAAGGAGTTTCTGATGGGGACCCTGCTGCAAAAGCTGGAATTAAAAAAGATGATCGAATTTTAGAAATCAGTGGTAAAAAAGTAACCAATATCGAAACCTATATGCAAATTATGGCCGGAGAGAAAAAGGGAACCACTATTGAAGTTGGTATCGAGAGAGGTGGAAAGAAAGTTAAAATTCCTGTTAAGCTAGACTAATAAGTAAGACTAATGCAGATTTTATTTGCTGCCAAAAAACCTTTCAAAATAACCTTTTTTGGCAGTTACTTCAGCAGTTTGAATTGGCTCTTTTGTTGGGTTCCGGTTTAGTTTTTCGAATTCGCTTCCCGCATTTATCAACCGAGATTTTGCAGTATCTATTTTTGTTTTTAAGGAAGTATCCTTTGAATGTTTTTCTAGTTCTATTTCTAATTCCGCTTTTAATCTTTCTAAGTCATATCTTTGCCTAGCGAAATCAGCTCTTTCTCGGCTGGCTCTGATTTCTTCCTCGCATAATTGCTTTTCCATCAGTGCGATTTCACGAATTAAATTATCTCGTTTTGTTTCTAGTTCGCTTAGGTTTTCGAATGTTTCATTATTAGAGTTTGATTGGGTTGGTTTATTAGAGGTAATTTCATTGGTTCCAGGCCCATAAAGCCTGTCCTCTAATTCTGTTATAACTTTTTGATATTCAAGATTTTCGGTATGTAGCTTTCTAATAATTTGAGTTTTTTCTTCAACTAACTGTTCAAGTTCGCTTTCTGGTAATACTTTTTCAGCAGATTTTTGGTGATTGCTCGAAAGATTTGAATTTGTTAACGCTTGGTCTAATTCTAAGCATAGTTTTTTTAACTGTTCGTTTTCTTCTCGTAAAGCTTCAATTTCATCTGACATTTGAGTTTTTCTTTCCAAGAAACTTTGAATCTACTATCTGAAATTATTGTCTTTGCAAAAATTTAATATCTTTAGATGATATTTTTAAAATACCATAACTAAAAATAGAATAACTTAACTGGTTAATGCATTATGTACCATCTTAATCGATATCATAAGCTAATTCTAGTAATAATGTTGTTTTCATTAGTCTTAGATTGTTGCCTTATAGGAAAGTATGATGAAGGAATTTAATCTTACCTTTAGTTCTAAAGTTTGGGGCTTGAAATTGAATGATAACCAAGTGGTTTCAATTGTTTCGCCGAACCTGCAAACTAAGAACTTTGATGTTGGTGCTTTGGTTCGTGATGCATTGGCAAATCCAATTGAATACCCCCAACTTTGTAGTGCTGTTACCCCTGATGATCGAATTGCCATTGTGGTAGACGATCAAATTTCTGGATTTCTTGAAGTGCTAAAGGCAGTGATTGAACATTTGTCTGGTGCAGGAATAGCTCTGGAAAATATAACCGTTGTATGCCCCACCGGTACCAATCCAGATGTATGGATTAATGCTTTACCTGATGAACTTGACGAAATTAAAGTTGAGGTTCATAACAGTGCTAATAAGAAAAAGCTTTGCTTTCTTGCAACCACGGAAGAGGGATTGGGAATTTATTTGAATAGAACTTTGGTAGAAGCTGAGCAGGTTGTTGTCATAGGAAGAAGGTATTACAGTCCATTGTTTGGTATTGGTGGAGCTGAATGCGATTTGTTTCCCAGATTTTCAAATCTAGAAACTATAGCGACTTTTAACAAAGATTTTAATGATGAATTAGAAGATGCTGTACACCCAGCAAAGCAGCAAGCGATTAAAGTTGCGTGGTATTTAGGCGCACCTTATTTTATTCAAATTGTTGAAGGTAGTGCTGGAAATATTGAAGCAGTTATTGTAGGTTCGGTTCAAGCTAATCGGTTTTCAGAAGAAAAATTAAATGAAGTATGGATGAATGAAGTTTCATTAGCCGCAGATGTTGTTGTGGCAACGGTGGGTGGGAAAGATGAGAAAATAGAATTCCCTCAGTTGTGTTCTGCGGTTGCTTGTGCTTCTAGGGTAGTTAAGAAGAATGGGGTTATAGTTTTGTTAGCAGAGGCAGAATTTAATCTTGCCAATATTAAAAAACAACTTGAAACGAAATCACTAGAGAAAAATGATTCCACAATTAAATTGGTTTCTACGCACAACCTAAAACAATGGGTTGATTCTGCATCTTCTAGTCGTGTTTATGTTTCTACCTTTGGTGGGAAGGGCGAAATTGCAAAATTGCTTGCTTCACCCCTTAATTCTGCCCAAGATTTAATGGATCTTGTAGCCAGCGCGAAGCATATTACAATCATACACGATGCACATAAAGCATATGTGAAAGTTAAAAAGAGCTAAGATAGAATAATAAAAGTAAGGTATAACAATGACAAATTTGAATAATTTATTAGATATTATGAAATTGCAAGGGGCAAAATTTACACCCGAAAACTGTGCACCTGAATCTTTCGGAAATTTCGAGTTTGAGTATATATCCGCTAAAAATAAGCTTGCACTTTTTGATATTTCTTACCGTGCCAAAATCGAAATGACCGGGCCAGATGTACCCTCCTTCTTAAATAATCTTTGTACCAACCAAGTTGCTGATTTGCCTTTAGGCGGGGGTTGTGAGGCTTTTCTCACTACTGCAAAAGCCAAGGCGGTAGCTCATATTCGCATTTATCATATCCAACTTGCAGACGGAAGGCACGCTTATTGGGTGGATGGGGCTCCAAATCAAAATTCGAAAATTCTACAACACCTCGACCATTATCTTATTAGCGAACAAGTTGAATTTTCTGATAAAAGCGCGGATTATTCGCAATTTTTACTGGTAGGCCCAGATTCTAAAACTTTCCTTTCCCTTCTTATTCAAGAAGAATTACCCCTCTTAGAACCTCATCAATATCTTGTTCGATCTTTAGGTGAGGCGGGGCCTTGCCAAATCCGTTTCGAACCAGAGTTCAGCAACCCAGCTTATGAAATTGTTTGCTTGAAAAGCAGGTCTATTCAAGTTTGGCAAAGTTTGTGTTCTCAAGGGGCTATTCCCGCTGGAACTATTGCATTAGATATCTTACGGGTGGAAGCTGGTTATCCAGAAGTCGGAAAAGAAATCGAAGAGACTACATTTATCCCCGAGCTTAATCGCGCCTCTCAAGCTATTTGTTCCACCAAGGGGTGCTACTTGGGGCAAGAACCTATTGTGATGGCACGCGATCGGGGCCAAGTGAATCGATTGCTATTCGGAATTATTCTGGAAAAAGAAGTTGTAAAACCTAATTCGCTTATTTTTCGTGATGGGAACGAAGTTGGAAGAGTTACTTCTTCAATCTTTTCGCCCCTATTAAAAAAGCCCATTGGATTATGCTATCTGCGTCGGGGAAATCACGAAATGGGAACCAGTTTTGAAGTCGAATCCGAAGGGGTAAGGCAACACGCACATTCTTGCAAATTGCCTTTTACTTTATAATTGCCTATTGAATTATTAATAATGTAAATGCAAAAGCGTTGAACCCCATATGTATTCCAATCGGGGCAATTATGTTTTTACTTTCTTGATAAGCAAATCCTAATCCGATTCCTAGCAATGTTAGGCCAACTGGTGATGGCCAAGCAAAGGCGTGAATCATCCCAAATAATAATGCAGTTGCGCAAATACTTGCGGATTTTTTGTTTTGAATGCTTATTACGAAAATTCCTATGCCTGCTAATAGACTAAAAACAAAAGGTAATAAAGCCTTTGTAAGATGTGATCTGAAAAGGGTAATGCTTTCAGGTGCGTCTTCCCCTAGCATTTGAAAAACTTTAACCCAATCGTCTTTGAATTGAATAATGCCTATCAAAATTGCAATACAAGAGATGAAGAGGTAACCGTTTTTTTTAGCCATCGCCCAAGGTTGAATCAATCCGCGGAAAACTTGTTCTTCAAGTAAAGGGGCACCTATAACGGCAGAATTGAATACCAGAAACCATTCAAGTGGCATTAGGTCTGCGTCTGCAAGTTGTGTTAATGGGTGCTCGGTTACAGTTTGGCCAGGTAGATAGGATTGCACTTTTACCATCGCAAGTTGAACCAGATAAACCGCAGGGATAAGCAATAATAATTTACCAAATGTTATTCGCAAGGATAAAAGCAAGTTTTGAGTTTTCCAGCCAAGGTTATTGCGGTTCAGGTTGGTAAATGTGGTTAGAGCAAGTGGGAAAAGGAGTGCTAGAAAAGGAATTATAATTCCCGAAGTCCATAAGTTTATTTTGCTACGAAGCAATTTCGAGTCATCGCTATCGTTAAGTTCGCGAGCTAATTTGACTTGTTCTATGCCATAATATTTTTCTAGAACTTCGCTTTTTTGTAGCAAAAATGAAAGAAATGATCCTGAAAGTAACAGTAGTAATAAGCACAGTAGCACCTTGGTATTAGCAAGGTTTTCAAATCCTGTTTTTATTGTGTCTGGCGAATTCGTAGAATGATCATTGGTATCGTGCATCGGTTTAATAATATTTACCTGAAGTTAAAACAGTAAAAAGGTATCTTGGAAAGCTATATGGAAACAATTCTAGACAAAATAGTGGCAAGGAAGAAGGAAGAAGTTGTTCTTGCGAAAAAAAATACACCCGAATCTCAACTTCTAGATCTTATCAGAGTTATGCCCCCACGGGCTTCTTTTTATGAAGCACTGGTTCGAGCCCAAGGCATTGGGGTGATTGCTGAAATTAAAAAGGCCTCACCTTCTGCAGGAATTATGCGCGAATCTTTTTGCCCAGTTTCCATTGCTACTGAATACCAGCAAAGTGGCGTTGATTGTATCAGCGTGCTTACCGATGAACATTATTTTCACGGCAGTCTTCAAGACCTTTCATTGGTTAGCCAAGCTGTTCAGACGCCGCTACTTCGCAAAGAGTTTGTGGTTGATTATAGGCAGTTATTGGAAGCCAAGGCTTTTGGCGCCAGTGCGATATTGTTTATTGCGGAAGTGTTGTTAGGTGATGATTTGAAGTATCTTGTGGGTGAAGCAAAAAGCCTTGGACTAGAGCCTTTAGTTGAGCTTTATGATAGGGTTAATTTGCCTCGGGTTCTTGATTCTGGAACAAGAATTGTTGGTATTAATAATCGCGACCTCCGCACCTTTGTTACTAATTTAGACCATACCCTTAACCTGATGAATGATATTCCTAAAGATTTTCTGGTTGTTAGCGAAAGTGGTATTTGCAACCGTGCAGATGTAGAACGATTGAAAAATGCTGGGGCTAGGGCCATCCTTGTTGGCGAAGCTTTTATGCGTTCAGGTGATATCACTTCTACTCTAAAAACTCTTAAGGGGGTTGAGTAAGAAGTATGAAGCCCACTAACTCTAACTCTGCATTATTTCTCGAAGTTAAACAGTTTCTTGCTGGGTGCAAATGTTTGAAAGAAGGGGTTGTAATTGGAGTATCTGGGGGTGCCGATAGTATTTGTTTAGCGCATGCGGTTGGATGTTTGTTAAAAAAAGAGACTTGTAAAAAGTTGGTTATTGCACATTTAAATCACAATGCTAGGGGAACTCAAAGCGATGCTGATGAGGTTTTTGTTCAAGATTTTTGTTTTAAGATTCAAAAAGAATGCGTCATCGATGTCGTTTTTAAAAGGCATAAGCTTGATTTCGGAGAAACTAGCACCGCACCAAGTTGGGAAAAAAAAGCTAGGGTTGCTCGCTATGATTGGTTTTCGAAAGTTGCTCTTGAAGAAAAAGTTAATACGGTTTTTACTGCTCACACTTCTAACGATCAGGCTGAAACCGTTTTGATGCGATTAATCAGGGGTACGGGGGTTCAAGGCCTTGAAGGAATTAAGGTGCGCAGGAAATTAAGTAAAGGGGTTCAGTTAGCTAGGCCTATTTTGTCCTGCCCCAAAGCGCAAGTTATTTCTTATCTCAATGAAAACAAAATCAGTTGGCGCGAAGATTCTTCAAACCTTGATACCAAGTACCTTAGAAATAGAATCCGTTTGCAATTAATCCCTTTATTGCGTAGCGAGTTTCAACCCGCAATTGATAGTATTCTTTCAAATCTTGCTGGGCATATCCATCATTATCGTAGCCTTGAAAAAAGGCTGGCTTACAAGATTGGCCTTATTGTGGAAAAGCCTAGGGTAGATCAATTTGTTATTTTAGATCGGGAAAAGCTTTCTGGCTTTTCTTTTTGGAAAATTGCTCTCTTCCTGCGATCTTTATTCGCTCGCGAGAAATGGGGTGCTGATGCTATAAATTTTAAACAATGGCGAAATTTATCTCTTAAAATTTGTGCTGAAGGGTTTGAGGCTCATCTTACTGCAGGTATTCGCATTAGAACCAACCGCTTCACCGTGATTATCGGGCCCCACCAATCCTAAAACCTTCTAAGAAATACTGCTGAAACTTCTTCTTGCCTTGATACAATTTCGGTTGGCTTGATATTATTTTTATTTTGTTGAGGGCTATGCTGTGGACGATTGTTTAATTCCAATCAAACGAGTTTTATTAAGTGTTAGTGACAAACAAGGCCTTATTGAACTTGCTACAGAACTTGTAAAAAACAACGCTGTGTTGATTTCTACCGGTGGGACTAAAAAGGCTCTTTTGGATGCAGGGCTTCCCGCACTTGATATTTCCGAGGTGACTGGTTTTCCTGAGATGCTAGATGGCAGAGTTAAAACCCTGCACCCAAAAATTCACGGTGGTATTCTTGCTATCCGTAACAATTCTCAGCATTTAAAAACCATATCGGAACACGATATCCACCCTATCGATATGGTCATTTGTAATCTTTATCCGTTTGTTAAGGTTGCTTCTAATCCGCATAGCACCTATGAAGAAGTGGTTGAAAATATTGATATTGGTGGGCCTTCTATGGTGCGTTCTGCTGCAAAAAACCATCACGATGTTGCTGTGTTAACTAGTGTGGAACAATATCCTCTGATTATTGAAGAATTGAAAAAAACAGGAGGAAAGATTGGCCTTGCTACTAGAAAAAACCTGGCTAGGGACGCTTTTACTCATACCGCTGCCTATGACCTTGCTATTAGCAATTATTTTAAAGTGCAGTTTCCTGAAGCAGAATCTAACATAGAATTTCCATCTCAGCTTAACATTTCTTTTCGTTGCAAGCAGGTTTTGCGTTATGGTGAGAATCCACATCAAAAAGCCGCTTTTTATATCGAATTAAATCCTGCCCCCGATTCTCTTGCAAATGCATCAATTTTGCATGGGAAGGAACTCTCTTACAACAATTTGCTCGATCTTGACAGCGCCTTGGGGTTGGTGCGTGAGTTTGATACGCCTGCCGCTGTGATTTTAAAACATAACAACCCCTGTGGTGCTTCTATCTCCGATAATCTTGAGGTCGCATTTAGAGGGGCTTATGATGGCGATCCATTAAGTGCTTACGGTGGAATTGTTGGTTTTAACCGCGAAGTTGATGAGGCGACAGCTTTAGCGATGGCGGAACCAGGCCGGTTTCTTGAATGTGTGGTTGCTCCTAGTTTTTCCGCCGCGGCTTTTGAAATTTTAACGACCAAGCCTACTTGGAAAAAAAGTGTTCGATTGCTTGCAACTGGTCCATCAGGCCCCCAAGTCCCTGTTATGGATATTCGGAAGATTGAAGGTGGTTTACTGGTTCAGGCCAAAGATGCTTCCAATGAAGACTTATCTAATGCCAAGGTGGTGACGAAAAGGAATCCGAATCAGGCCGAGTTATCAGATCTTAAGTTTGCTTGGATTGTTTGTAAGTATGTGAAAAGTAATGCCATTGTAATTGTTAAAGATGGGAAACTTCTAGGCACGGGCGCCGGTCAGATGAGCCGTGTTGATGCGGTTCAAAATGCTTTGAAAAAAGCAGGGGATAAAGCTAGGGGTGCTGCACTTGCTTCAGATGCATTTTTTCCTTTTAGAGATGGTGTAGATGAAGCTGCCAAAGCTGGGGTTATTGCTATTGTTCAACCAGGCGGTTCGATGCGCGACTCCGATGCCATTGCATCATGCGATGAAAATCAGATCTCTATGGTCTTTAGTGGGATTAGGCATTTTCGTCATTAAAACTTTAACGAAATTGCTTGCAGAGTCTGGCTGGCTTGTGGATAAAGGACTATTACCTTTAAGGAGTATTTTCAATGTATCATCAGGATCGTCGAACTTTTGTTAAAAACACCATCGCTGGAACTGCTCTTGCTGTGGGTATAAATTCAATCGCTTTTGCGGAGAAAAAATCAATGATCCCTATCGTCGATACTCACCAACATCTTTGGGATTTACAGCAATTTAAACTTCCTTGGGTAGAAGCAGGTGCCCCCCTTGCTAGAAATTTTGTGCTTAAAGATTATGCTGAAGCAACAACTGGCTTAAATTTAGTTAAGTCTGTTTATATGGAAGTTGATGTTACCCCTGAACAACAACTTGCTGAGGCGCAGTTTGTTACCGATATATGCAAAGGTGGAAAAACCTCGATGGTAGCTGCTGTGGTTTCTGGCAGGCCCGCCTCTCCTGAATTTGCAAAGTATCTCGATAATTTTAAGGGGAATAAATTTATCAAGGGGATCAGGCAGGTGCTGCATGTTCCTGCGACACCCCCAGGATTTTGTAACGAAGCCGATTTTGTTCGTGGCGTTCGAATGTTGGGCGAACGAAACCTCAGCTTTGATTTGTGTGTTCGGGGTACCGACCTTGATAATGTTGCAAAGTTGGTTGATTCTTGCCCCGATACTCGTTTTATCCTTGATCATTGTGGCAACCCTGATCTTAAGGCGAAAGATAATAACATTTGGAAAAAAGGTCTTACAGAAATTGCGAAAAAGAAAAACCTAGTTGTTAAGATTTCTGGTTTTATTGCTTCTTCTTCAAAAGGTGCTTGGATGGTTGATGACCTTGCCCCAATTATAAATCATACCATTGATAGTTTTGGCCCTGATAGGGTAATGTTCGGCGGAGACTGGCCTGTTTGTACTCTTGCTGCTACTTTTAGGGAATGGGTTGATTCTTTGAAGCAAGTGGTTCAGTCTCGTTCTGAAGAACAACAGAAGAAATTGTTTCACGACAATGCGGTTCGATTTTATGGTCTTTCTTAATTCTTTTTTGGCTTATTGTATTTAATTATGGCGATGGTTTTGAAAACAAGGTGGGTTTATGATGAATGCTTTTCTGAATGCTGCGGTTTTTTTTATTTCAACCATCTCAGCCCAAGATTTTCAAATCGAAATTAAAGGCCCCGTTAAAATTTCTCAAGGCACGGTGGTTCAAGTCCCCTTACCTTCAACTATGACCATCAAAAGCAAAATTTGTTCCTTAACAGGGGCAGGCAATGCTATTATCGTTGGGCAGGTGGTTGAAGCGTTTGTCGCAGATGCAAAAGGCAAAGAAGGCTTAAAGCAATTAGTTGCTGTTTTTCCTGAAACTGAGGTTCCCCAATCAGGTTTAAAACTTTCAGTTTCTTGGAGTGCAGACGATTCTAAAAGCGAAATTGGTAGTTTTGTTTTTGAAGATAAAAATTCTGAATTAAGTTCAATCAATTTGGCTGGTAAACCTGTGCTTCAATTTGTTCACCCTATGTTAAAAGACGGCAAGGGGCGTGAGAATTCTTACAAACCTTTTCATCATTTATTTGATAATAATGGGGTTTTGGTATCTAAAGGACCCGGTGGCCAGTTTACCCACCATCGAGGCATTTTTCTTGGATTCAGCAAGGTTACTTATGGCGATAATATAAAAGTGGATATCTGGCATTGCAAGGACGACACCCACCAAGCTTTTGATAAAGTTTTATTGCGTGAATCTGGGGCGGTTCTTGCTACTGAAAAAGATCTTATCTTATGGAAGGGTAAAAATAAAGAAACCTTTGCCAAGGAAGAAAGGCAATTGATTGTTTATAAAGTTCTTGGTGGGCAACTGGTCGAGTTTCAATCTGTTGTTTCTACAACGGGCGGGACTGTTATTTTAGATGGAGATCCTCAACATGCAGGATTTCATTTTAGGGCTACTAATGAAGTTTCAGAAAAAACTTCAAAAGATACTATTTTTACTCGGCCTGATGGTGAAGATAAACCTGGTGCAAGCAGGAATTGGCCCGAACTCAAAACCCATATTAATTTGCCTTGGGATGCAATGAGTTTTGTTTTAGGTGGTAAACGATATACAGCTTTGTATATCGATAATCCAACCAACCCAAAAGAAGCACGCTTTAGCGAAAGACCTTACGGAAGATTTGGTTCCTACTTTGTGACTGAGATTACCAAGGATAAACCAATGAGCCTTCGCTATCGAATTTGGCTTCAGGAAGGTAAGTTGGATGTTGCAGGTGCAACGATTAAGAGCGAAGCATTCGTAAAACCTATTCAGGCAAATATTTTTGTGAAGTAGCATTATCTAGAAAGAAAATTGATGTATATCAAAGAGTTAGAGGTTGCCCTTAAAGCTGCTCACGAGGCTGGAAAATTAATAAGTGATGTTTATAAAACTTCCAACTCGCAAGAAAATGTTCAGGCTGATATCACCACTGAAACGGATAAGCAGTCGCAAGAACTTATTTTAAAAGTTCTGCGTAAAGAGTTTCCTTCTGATTCCCTTTGTGCTGAAGAAAATACCATAACCCTTTCTGAATCTAGCTTGAGTAGCCCAAGAACTTGGGTGGTCGATCCGATCGATGGCACCCGTGGTTTTGTAATGAAGAATGATCAGTTTTCGGTTATGGTTGCTTTGATGGATCAAGGCAAGGTTGTTGTAGGTGTGGTGCACGAACCTGCAAATGGAAAAACAACTTATGCTGCCAAAGGGCAGGGTTGCTTTTTAATTCAGCCCGGAAAAGAAAAAGTAATTTGTAAAGTTCGATCCTGCTCAGATTTAAATAAATCGATTTTGGTGCAAAGTCACGCTAAGGCTGGAAAAATGAGCCTTGTACAAAAAGCTTTTTCCCCAGGATCTTTGCTCGAAACATACTCTGCAGGTTTGAAAATGGCGATTGTTGCTAGAGGTGAAGGCGATATTTATGCAAATAATTATGTCGCTTTCCACGACTGGGATATTTGTGCCGGCCATATTCTTGTAGAGGAAGCAGGTGGTAAGGTTTCAGATTTTCAGGGCCAACCTATCCAATATGGCGCATTCGGGTTCAAACAAAATAAAGGAATGCTTGTTACCAATGGTATTCTTCATACTATTGCCCTGTCGAAAACTGCGGGTTTACTAGAAAGTTAATTTCTATTTTTTTAAATCGACCGCTCGAATTGAAGGGCCTCGTAACTGAGCCAGTCGTATTTGGGCGGCTTCCGAATATTTTGTTCCCGGAAATGTCTGGATGGTTCGTTCAAGATAATAAATCGCTTGCTGGGGATGGCCTTTTTTTGCCCAAGAATCTGCAAGAGAGATGTAAAGATTCGCTAGCCTATCACTCATTTGGTCGCAGACTGATTTCATCCATTCGGGGTTGCTTTTAATCTCCGCAATAAGGTTAGCAGCTTCCTGCGTTTCCATCGATTCGGGAAAGGTTGAAGCCAAGTAATCATAACGGTCTAGGCAGGAAAGATAATTTGCATTTTGGTGGTCTTGTTTGAGTAAGCTTAAAGAATCTTTAGCTAAGCTGTTGGGACTAGAAATAGTTTGTGTGTTGGTTTTTCTATTAGCTAGAGTAGCAAGGATTTTTTCGCTTTCCTTGGCACCGTTCGTCCCTTCAAATTGCCTAGAGACTTCTTTAAATAACTGAATAGATTCTGGGGTATTTCCTTGCTCAAGGTTTTTTTTAGCTTTGGCAATTCTTTCTGCAGCTTGCTTTTCAAAATCTTCAATTAAGGTAGTTGATTTTCGTTGGATGGGTCTTTGTTTGCCATCCTCAATAATTTTTTTAAGGGCTACTACTGCTTTGGGATAGTCATCCGATGCGATTGCGAGGGTAGCTTCTTGATAAAGGGTATTCATCCAATCGGGTGTTGCAGAAGAATCACGGTACAGGTTTAATTGTTCTGCAAGGGCAGGTGCTTCGATAAAACCCTCGAGAAAGCCTAGAATGTTTCCTTGAGGCCCTGCAAAAACAAGTGTAGGAAAAGTTCGGATTTTTAAGGCTTCTGTAAGTACGGTTTCTTTTCGTGCGTTTATTTTTAATACCACCCATTGTTCATTCATCTTTTGAACCAGAGCTGGGTCGCGGAAAGTTCGGTGATCTAATTGCTTGCACCAAAAACAATTATCGGTGTAGAAATCTATAAGGATGGGTAGGTTTTTTTGTGCTGCTTCTTCTCTAGCTTTTAAATAATCGCTTCGCCATTCCAACTCTGCTGCAAACGCCGGAAAACCAATAGCCAGTATTAGAATCGCTAGATATAGCTTTACGCATAGGTTTTTGTAAATGTTCATAGGATTCCATTCTTAGCCATTAAGCCCTTGGATGGGCTTTCTGGTAGCTATCCTTTAGCCTAGTTGTAGTAACATGGGTGTAAATCTGAGTGGTACCTAAACTGCTATGGCCTAGTAATTCCTGAACCCCTCGAATATCGGCACCTGCATCAAGGAGATGCGTAGCAAAGGTATGTCTTAGGGTGTGTGGTGTAGTTCTAGAGTCCATACCAGCAATTTTGATATATTTTTCGAGAAGTCGCCCAACACTACGGGTGGTGAGCCTAGTGCCATTTTTGTTAAGAAAGATAGCAGGGTTTGTTTTTATCTTTGCACTTTTTTCTTTCGACCTTGCAGATAAATAATCACTAACGGCTTTTAAAGCAGGTGGGCCTAAAAGTGCAATTCTTTCTTTTTTACCTTTTCCTTTTACAACTGCTGTGCCATCGCCGTTTTCTACATTTTCTTGATCAAGTGCGACAAGTTCGCTAACCCGCAAACCAGCGGAGTATAAGGTTTCAAGGATGGCCCTGTCTCGCATTGCCATTAGCGAGTCTCCTACAGGGGCGTTTAAAAGCTTGTCAATATCATCTTGGGAAAGAAAGTGCGGAAGGTTTTGATCTAGCTTGGGGCCTTTTAAACCATCGGTTGGATCCCGATCGACTTTTTGTTGTCTTTGAAGGTACCGATAAAGCGACCGAAACGATGCAATCCTTCGGGCAATGGTCGCTCGGGCATAGCCTTGTTGTGAAAGCCAAGCAATAAAGGCTCGAACATGGCGAGTGGTGACTTGCTTGGGAGTAAGTGTAGCGATTGTGGTATGTCCACGCAGAAAATTAATTGCTTGCGTCAGGTCTTCTCGGTAAGACTTGACGGTTAACTCCGAGGAGTTTTTTTCCAGAGATAGATGCCGCAGAAATCCTGCTAGCGCCTGATTCATTTTAAAAATCTCTGTACAAGGACAAAATCTTACAACGCAATTTACGCTGTTACTTTGGTAAGCGGGATACTTGGTGAACCTCAGACTCCTGAGATTCAGACTCGGTTAGGTTTTCATTTTGTAAAAGTTCATCAACTTCAAGCTGGGACTTTGCACGGTGCGAAAGTAATGCAGCATCAAACCAAGTAAAGTTAAGGGTTTCATCTTCTGCTTGTTGACAAAGAGTCTCTACCAATTCATCCCAACCATTTTTATCAAAGGTATAGATAAAATGATGTTCTCCTTTAACCAAAGCTAGGATATGAAAATCCTTGTCGTGCATTATTATTTCTCCAAGTTGCAGCGAATCAATCTCTTAGATAAGGATATCGGCTTAAAGCCAAGGTCTAAGAAGGATAATCGAATTGGCTTTTAAAGCCTTCTTGGAAGCTTGACAAGCAGCAAGGAAAATGTTTGCTGTTCTACTTAATCAGAAAAGTTAAGCTAGATTACTTAAGCTTCTTAATCCGAGTTCTTCACGCAATAAAAAAGGTTCACCATATGCTTTATCTATTGCCCATCCCCAATACCGGTTTCGGTCTTTTACATCGTCAAGAAGATTGGGAAAAGCTTTGTTTCTACCTTCGATTAGTTGGGAATGGTAACAAGAAACCGCTTCCATTTTAATGTCGATATGTTTGGTAATATCTAAAATAAAAGATGGCTTTGGGTGAATTCTGAGGTGAATACTGAAGTAGTAAAAAACTTTAGTTGGAAAGTGAGGTTCACCCTCTAAATGAGTTTTGGTCAACTTGCTCCAAAACCTTGCCCCTAAGGCCAGTTCATAAGCTGCAATATGATCGGGGTGGATATCTTCCCAATAAGGAACGAATAAATTTTTAGGTTTAACCTTACGAAGTTCTTCGGCTAAAAATGTTCTTGCACTAAGGTCAGAAATCAGTTCTCGATTTTTTAAACCTAAGTTCTTGCGATAATCGAGTTGTAGTATTTTAGTAGCTTCTTCGGTTTCCTTGGCACGGATGGCAGGGTTGCCATAGGGAGTAGGTTCGCCATTCGTTAAGTCTAAAATACCTACGGATGAGCCATCAGCTTTTAAAACGCCGATGGTACCACCAACCCCAAGTTCTGCATCATCTGGATGTGGACTGATGATCAGATAGTCTAAACCTTCGCTCATAGGTAAGCCTCCTGTAGAATACCAATTGGGATAGATGGCCTGTAAGGAAATAAAGCAGCCTTGCAATATTGCATATTTTTGCAGAAATCGTTCCAATGGTCATCTTAATAAGTTTTATACCAAAGGGGGCAGTGAAATTAATGAAGTATGCAATAGTAATCCCAGCTCGGTACGCTTCCTCAAGGTTGCCTGGCAAAGCTTTGTTAAAAGAGACAGGTAAATACCTTGTACAGCATGTGTATGAGCAGGCAAAGAAGTCAAAAATTGCAAACGAAATAATCATTGCAACGGACGATACCCGGATTGAAATTGCAGCGAAAAAATTTGGTGCTAAGGTCGTAATGACTAAAAAATCGCACCAAAGCGGAACCGACCGGATTGCGGAAGTTGCTCTTAACCTTCCTTTTGATATTTATTTAAACCTTCAAGGCGATGAACCATTAATAGAACCAGAATCCATTGATTTGCTTTTTAAGCAATTAATCGAAAGCCCAGAGGTGCCTATGGCGACCCTAGGCACGCCAATTAGGGAAGAAAAGGACTGGCTAAACCCTAACTGCGTCAAGGTTGTGAATGATTTGCACGGCCGGGCCCTCTACTTCAGTCGTAGCCCAATTCCATTTGTTCGCGATGGTAAGCCCGATTTTACTCAAAGGCCCACACCTTTCTTGTTGCACCTAGGCATCTATGCCTACCGCAGGGAATTTTTGTTGAAGATGGCGCAAATCCCTATGCATCTACTAGAGAGAATAGAGAAATTGGAGCAACTAAGGGTTTTGGGGGCAGGGTATACAATCAGTTTGGGCGTTGTGGAAGATCGCTCCCTTGGCATTGATACCCGCCAAGATTACGAATTGTTTGTCTCAAGGTACAGGCAAATTACTCAAAACAAAGCAGCCTAAAACTTTGTTCACAATATTCTGGATTTTCAGCCGATTGAGTCGTATAAATCCTCCCATAGAGCATTTCTTGGCTTACGCCATTGCTCTTGTTCTTTATGGATTTAGACTGCGAAAGAAGCCAGAATGGCAAAACATATTTTTGTTACCGGTGGGGTTGTTAGTTCTCTTGGTAAAGGGCTTACCTGTGCTTCCATTGGTATGCTTTTAGAGCATCGGGGGTTAAGAGTTAGGCTGCAAAAATTTGACCCATATATTAATGTTGACCCCGGAACTATGAGTCCCTATCAGCACGGCGAAGTTTATGTTCTCGATGACGGTGCTGAAACGGACTTAGACCTAGGCCATTACGAGCGATTTACCAACGCACCCTTAAGTAGGGTTTGTAACTTTACCACGGGTAAGATCTACCAATCTGTGATTGAAAAGGAACGCCGTGGCGATTACCTTGGCAGAACCGTCCAAGTTATTCCTCATGTTACTGATGAAATAAAAAACGCTGTTCTTAAACTTGCAACGAATGATGTTGATGTGGTGATCACTGAAATTGGTGGCACGGTTGGTGATATTGAGGGGCTCCCGTTTCTTGAAGCCATCAGGCAATTTGCACTTGATGTGGGTAAAAATAATTGTCTTTATATTCATCTTACTTTGATCCCCTATTTGAAAGCAGCAGGTGAAGCGAAGTCTAAACCTACCCAACATAGTGTTGGGCTATTAAGGCAAATCGGAATCCAGCCTGATGTGCTAATTTGCCGGACCGAGCGTGAGATGCCTAGTGATATGCCCGAAAAAATTGCTCTTTTCTGCAATGTTGAAACTCGAGCTGTCATTGAAGAACGGGACAAAGAATTTAGCATTTACGAAGTTCCATTAAGTTTAGTTGAAAACAAACTTGATGAATTGATTGTTGAAAAGCTTTCCCTTAAGGCGAACCCGCTCGATATATCTGACTGGACTTCAATGATCCAGAAAATGCGTAATCCTAAGAAAGAAATTACGATTGCTGTGGTGGGTAAATATATCAGTCATAACGATGCTTATAAATCTATTTATGAATCGTTAGATCACGCTGGCATTGCTTGTAATTTCAGGGTCATCATTCGGAAAATCGAAGGCGAAAATATTGAACGCGAAGGTACTGAAAAACAACTCGCAGGGGTTGATGGTATATTAGTTCCAGGTGGGTTTGGATACCGAGGTATCCCAGGGAAAATCGAGTCTATCAAGTTCGCCCGTGAAAATAAAATTCCCTTCTTTGGCATCTGCCTTGGCCTTCAATGTGCAGTGATTGAGTTCGCTAAAAATGTTATCAACCTTGATGACCCTAACACCACCGAGATTGATAAGAATTGCAAAAACCCCGTCGTTTGCTTGCTGAATGAGCAATACAGCATCACGGATATGGGGGGCACAATGCGCCTGGGGTCTTACCCTTGCAAGTTAGTTGATGGTTCCTTAGCGCAAAAAGCCTACGGCAACTCTCTAGCTCATGAAAGGCATAGGCATCGCTACGAATTTAATAACAATTATAAATCTCAGTTTGAAAAACAGGGTATGTTGTTCTCCGGCATTAGTCCGGATGGTAATCTCGTAGAAATCGTTGAAATTTTAAACCACCCTTGGTTTATAGCTGTACAAAGCCATCCTGAATTTAAATCGAAGCCTACTAGTGCTCATCCGTTATTTAAGGGATTTGTAAACGCCAGTGGCCTTTATAATGAAAACAAAGTGCCTGTTAAATAAAGAAACCCTTTTCAAATCTGAATTGAAAAGGGTTTTGGTTAAATAAAGTATCGGGTTATTAATTGGCAGATGGATTAAGTTCGATTTTTCCAGTATCAGTAACGCCGTCTGCTTTTATGTTAACTGGGATGCCAATTTTTCCACCCTTTACCCAACCAGTTTCTTCTTGCCAAACAACCAAATTGAATTCGCCTGAAGGCGCATTCTTCATTTCAAAGTTTCCATCTTTATCTGTGATTGCAAAGTAAGGGTGATTAAATACCCTTACCCAAGCATTCATCCAAGGATGAATATTACATTCTATTTTAGTGGGTGCTGTAGCAGCTTCCCATCCTTCTACTTTAAGTTCCTTGCCCGTTGGGATTAGAAGGTTTTGATTGGGGTTATTTCCGGTGCTGATGATGTTCACATTATGACTAACTGGAGAACTGTTCTTGGCAACCAGCGACTGACCTGCTCGTAATCCCAAAGCGTGGGGTTCATAAACGCAGCAAGGTTGGTCAAGCACAACTTCCTTTTGTTTAACTTCAAGAAGGGAAGGGTGAATAGGAATTTGTGCTTTGGGATTTTTGCTATCGATAAGCCAAACAAAAACCCAGCGAACGCCTTTGCTTTTAGGATCTACCACAAACTTTTCGGAAAGGATGTCACCTTTAGAAAGGCAATGCGGTTGATCCTTGTCGATTTTAAGTTTTTCAGCCGCTGTGACGGTAGCCCCGCCCCAAATAACTTGTCCTTTGATAGTGCCCCACGTTTGGGCCTGAGAAACTTCTGCGGTGGCAACTAAAACCGAGAAGATAAAGCCAAAGCAAAGACCAATTCTAGAGATCGATTTCATAAAGATTCCTTGAATAAATGGGTAGGTATGATTCTTAAACTATTCCCTTGACACACTAATTTTATTGTAATGGACTTTTTAGTTAAATCCATATTTGTTTAGATGTGTTGTAAAAGATTTATTTAAAGACTTTTACGAATGTTTTCAGCATTTAGAGGTGAAATTAACGATTTTTCAGTAATGATACCCGTGATCAGGTGCGCTGGAGTTACATCAAATGCTGGGTTATAAACCCTCATCCCCGTTGGTGCTACCTGCTTCCCAAAACATTCGGTTATTTCTTTCGAACTTCTAAGTTCAATTGGGATTTCCTTACCATCTTCGATTGATAAATCAAAAGTGCTGGATGGTGCAGCAACATAAAAGGGTATATTGTGGGCCTTGGCTAAAACCGAAAGTCCATAAGTCCCAATTTTGTTGGCGGTATCACCATTTGCTGCGATACGGTCTGCGCCCACAATAACCATCTGAATTTTTCCTTCTTTCATAACCTGCGCTGCCATACTATCACAAATAAGGGTAGCAGGGATATTAGCCTGTAATAACTCCCAGGCAGTAAGGCGTGCGCCTTGCAAAAGTGGTCGCGTCTCATCGCAAAAGACCTGAATGTTTTTGCCTTGTCCCGCTGCGGTAAAAATGATAGAAAGCGCCGTGCCATAGGCGGCTGTAGCAAGGCCCCCAGTGTTACAGTGAGTGAGTATGCCAAACCCTTCGTGAACAAGGCTTGAGCCTATTTTGCCAATAGATTGGCACATTTCTCGGTCTTCTTTTTCTATAAGAAGGGCTTCTTTTAGAAGCTCTTGAAAAATAACTTTTTCAGTTTGCTTCCCTAAAAGCGCAAGGAATTTTCTTTTCATCCGGTCGAGCGCCCAAAACAAATTTACTGCGGTAGGTCTGCTACTACGAAGGTAGGCATCGATTTCATCATAATGATTTTTTAAAGTGTTATCTTTTGCGACTTTTTTAAGGCCAACGCAAATCCCCATCGCCGCTGATATCCCTATCGCAGGTGCGCCCCTAACCCTAAGGCTTCGAATCGCTTCGTGAACGGTAGCGATATCATTGCAATCGATGTAAGAAACATCTAGAGGTAAAAGAGTCTGATCTAATAGGCGTAAATGCCCATCAGTATCACCTATCCACTCCATAGCCCTAGGAACCGAATAAATTGGCTTATTATTCATAGTTAAGCTTTTGTTCTTTTGCCTTGAATAAAGTCTAGAGATTGCTGGTGAAGTAAGCCGTTTGTAACAAGTACATCAGAAGCCTCGATGGATTTATTGCCATTCCAATCCGAGAACTTGCCCCCTGCTTCTTCGACGATGGGAATAATAGCAGCCACATCCCAGGCGTGTACGCCGTGCTCGAGCATAATTTCGCCTGCCCCTTGAGCGACAAGGACAAAGCCATAGAAGTCGCCAAAGCCGCGTTGTCGTTCGGTATGTGCAGCGAGGGCGAGAAATTCTTTCTCCATACCAGCTTTAACAAACCAAGAAATACTAGAATAAAAAAGTTGAGAAGCAGCTAAATTATTAACATTTGAAACATTGATTTTGGTGTTATTTCGAAAGGCACCATCGCCTTTCATAGCCCGAAAAGTTTGGTTAAGAGTTGGAACAACAGCAATCCCTGCCAGCATTTCCCCCTTGTATTCAAGGCCAAGTAGCGTGGCCCAAATAGGAATTCCGCGTACGAAATTTCTTGTGCCATCGATTGGATCAATAATCCATCGATAACCAGAACTTCCGGGTTCATTTCCGTATTCTTCACCAAGAAAGCCATCATTTTTAAAATACTTTTTTAGGTTAGATCGAAGCGTAGACTCGGCTTCTCTGTCAGCGATAGTGACAGGGCTTTCGTCTTTTTTCCACTCGACTTCTAAAGCTGTTTCGTAATAACCCATTGCAGTTTTTGCAGCTAACTGGGCAAGTTCAATTCCCGCTTCATAGCGGGATTTTAGATCAGTACTCAATCAAATCACTCCATAAATAGATTATTTTTTAGGAATAAAACGATACTTGACGGTGTTTGGTGTCTCATCTGGTGGCATTTCATAAGGCAAACATTTTAGAAATTCTACCAAATCATCTTTTTGGGAATTAGAAAGATGGCTAGTCTTTCCGTGTTTGTCGTTGATATTTTGTGTTGTAAGAACATCCAAAAGAGTTTTAGCTTTGCCATGATGAAGATAGGGTTGCGTGCGGTAAACGCCAAGGAGGGTAGGTGTATCGTATTTTGGGCCCATTTTTTCAGAGGGATCATCGTTGCCTGTTCCGACCTCGTGAATTTTTCCATTTGGTCCAAGTTGGCTATCAGAATAATAGGGTCCGGAATGGCAAGTTGCGCAGCCAACCTGATTATTAAAAAAGAGCAATTTGCCCCGCTCTGCTTGTTCTGAAAGCTTCCCCGAAACTTTGTTATGTGGGGAAAGAGTGAAGTTAAACGAGTTACTGTAGAGCGCAAGGGCATCTAACTCGGGAGATTTTCCAGAAAGGTTTTCTTTAAGTTCGGTCTTATCAAAACCATTTTTTTGCGTAATAGATCCTTTAACAAGGCCATAACCTCTCATCAATTTACCCCGAATCGTGTATTCGAAATCTTGCACTTCATCACGATCCGCCGACCAATGCAATGGGTGGGTATGAGCTAAACCAGCCATTGATGGAGTTTTTCGTAAGCCTTCGGGGTTCTCCCAAACTCTGCCATCGGAGTTACCATCGGGGTGACAAGAAAAGCAAGCCACCCATTTTCGTGAGGTCATAGGGGAAAGGGAGGTGTTGAAAAGAATTTTCCCCAAAACCCATTCGCGACTTTTAGGAGGGTCGCACGATTTCATAGAAGCTATTTTGTTCATATTAGTTGGTTCGTGAATAGTGATATCAAATTGCAAAGCATTATAAACATAAACTTCTTTTCCATTGGGGTTCACGCGAATAGCTCGGGGGTTTAGTCCAAGGCGTACTGCATTTCCCTGCCTTTGAATTTCAGAATAATCATCATCCATAACTTTGCAGATATTCATATCGTTCGAACCCGAATAAATAACATAAATGGTTTTTCCATCAGGAGAAAGAGCACATTCCCAAGGTGTTGCAACCACATAGACCCCATTAAAAGTGTCCATTGCAATAGTCATACGCTTGGTTTTATCAGGGGCGCCTGAAGTATCACAAATTGAAAATTCTGGAAAAATCGAGCCATCTGCATCAATGATTTGAGTTCTTGATCTGATGTGCGGGTAATAGGCTTTGGGACGGGTAGGGTGGATGGTAATCTGTCGAGCGAGGTTGTCATCATCTCTGCCTTTCCAAGTGTCGGAAATTTTGTCTGTTATTAAATCGATCTTATTAACAGAGGCAGAATAGAATTCGGTAACAAACAGGGATTTTTCATCAGGGGATAAAGCAATGCCCCTAGTCATTTTCCCTGAATTAAAAACTTTAGTAACTTTAAATTCTGAGGTTGTGATTTCTGAAACTTGTCCGGGGTATTCGTGGGTAAGGTAAAGTCTGGAGCCATCTTTAGTAGAAACGATGCCGTAGGGTTCATCATTCGTTGGAATCGTTTTTACAACCATTTTTTTTTCCGTATCAACGATTACAACTTTGTCCTCTGAGTAGAGGGTTACAGCAAGGAGAGGGCTATTGCCAATCCAAGTGAGGCCCTCAGGTTTTGTACCAACTGCAATTTCAAAGATTGGGGTTCTGGTTAAAAGATCAAAAAGGGTAATGCTGCCACTATCCGTATTAGCAACCGCAATCTTTTTCCCATCTTGAGAAACATCCAATAGACTATTTGATTGTCCCGAGTAAGCTTGATTTGGTTTCAAGGTGAACAATAGCAACAAAATTAAGATAAGCACTTTTTTGTAACGCATCACCGAGTTCCTTAAACTTTTTAAAAATAAAAGAATTATCTTTTAAAAATGCAGTCATAGCAACTAACTAATTTGAATCTTATTGTGCTGGTGCAAAGGGGCGAGATGAAAGTAGTAAGGCTGGGGTAATTTTGTTAGGTTTTATAATTTAACTTGCCCCTAATATCACTCAACTACCCACTTTAAAAGGAATTACCCCTAAAAGCTTTAATTTCATTATAAGTGGTATTCTTGTTAAATTCTTCCTAGCTTTTTACCGATGAATAATTGAAGCCTTTTTTACCTGCAAAGGTAAATGCAAGGTAGGGTAATTGTTATTCTTAGGGAGTTTGATCTGGGTCAAACACCAGTGACCTATATCGCTTCAAAGTTGCGAGGTCGGTATGAATGTACTGAAAATGTTTGGTTTGGGACTTGGCTTACTTGGGCTTGTTTGTAACTTGGGGTTGGCGCAAGAGCCTTCACTAGGTTATGGCACGGCAACGCCCGGCTCTATTGGAACCCTCGGAGATTCTGATAACCAAGATAACCCTATGCCAAATACTAGGCAGACTTTATCAGAATGGATTCTTAATCCTAGAGACCCTAGCTGCTGTGGCCCCACTGGCAATTGCAAGTCAGGCCCTATTATGCTTGAAACTTATTTTAGAACTGGGGTCGAATATACCGTGGGTGGCGGCATTTTTAACCGTGTCTTAGATACTGGTTGGAATATTAGCGGTGGCGGCCGTTCCCTTTTCTTTAACCCTGCTGCTGATAATGCTTGGGTTATTGATCTTGGTATTTCAAACACTCATTATAATAGTAATGATCGAAGTAATGTTGCTACGCTTTTTAACCTACCCTACCTTGATCGTAGCGGTAAGGACTTTGGCTTAGGGGTTAATAAATCTATCACTGTTCCAAATGTTGATGTTGGCATTATTGCACTAAATACTACCTTTGTGAATCTTTCTGGTGGTAAAGAATTTTACCTCAGGGGGAATGCTTTAAATAAAGAAAATTCTTGGAGAGTTGGTGGTGATGTTGGGGGACGATATGGAAGTGGTAAAACCGAGTTTGTTGGTTTCCCTAATTTGAAAGATACGATTGGTGGTGTTTTTCTTTCACTTCATTCTGACCTGCAAATTCCCTTTGGGAAAGTTAATCTTATTGCCGGTCTTAGAGTTGAATGGGATTATATCTGGAACGGCGTGCTTCAAAGCCAAAATAATAGTGATTTATCTAACATCAATTTACTTTATAACGGTGGTATACAGTTCTAATTAATTGATATCAAAATTTAAGCTCAGGCTGCGATTGCAGCTTGAGCTTTTTTTGTTTCAATAAATTGGATGATTTCTTTGGCCCCTTTTTCCGATGCCCCTCCAAACAAAATTGAATTTTTCAGTGTCGATAATTCCTGAACTAAATCATTGCGCTTTTGTGGGTATTTCAGCCATACCCCTAGTTGTTCACTGATCCATTTTGATGGGCAGGTGCAACCAAATCGTTCCGGGAAAAGTTCCTTGCCTGCTAATAGATTTACTAGGGTAATATAAGGAACCGCTTTAAGTGTGTGTGCTACCAAAGACATAAAGGGCGAGGTTTGAAAAATAATTGCTGTGGGGATTTTTGCTGCTAACAGTTCTAAACTTACCGACCCTGAAACTGCGGCACAGACATAAGCGAGGCTGATGATTTCAGGAGTTTTTCCTACGAACACTTCAATCGGAATAGTTTGATTTCTTAATGCATTGTTGATTATTGTTTTATGAGTCTCTGAGAATGCGGCGACTAAAAAGCGGGTTTGCGGATGTTGTTGGTGAATCATTTTTGCCCCTTTTACCAAGGCATTTAAATTCAAAGCAACTTCCTGATTCCTTGATCCCGGAAGTAATGCGATTACTACACCAGATTTTTCTCGTTGTTCTTCAACAAAGGTCTCGTCTAATTTTTGATTTAATATTTGATCGTAGTAAGGGTGGCTGATCAGTTTTGCAGGCACATTATTATCGCTAAACCATTTTTCTTCAAAAGGAAAATTACATAGCACCAGATCGACAAGTCTGCGCATCTTTCTTACCCTCCAAGAGGCCCACGCCCAAATTTGAGGAGGTACATAATATATTACGGGAATGCCAAGTTTCTTCGCTGCTGCTGCCAAATGCCAATGAAACCCGGGGTAGTCAATTAATACCAAAACATCGGGCTTAGTTTGAATAAAATGATCAATTGCTAATTGTAAGATTTTTTTTAGTCGAGGAATTGAAGTTAATACTTTATAGAGGCCCATTATTGCTAAATCTGCCAAGGGGTAAATTAACTTGCAACCAGCTTGTTGCATTTTGTCGCCACCAAATCCAAATAGTTGGGATTGTGGGTCTTGTGCTAAAAGAGCTTTTGTAAGGTTACTACCGTGCAAATCTCCACTTGGTTCTCCTGCACTGATAAAAATATTCATAATTTTAACTCTGGATCATAACAGTTTGATTCTGCTCCTAAGAGTAATCGTTTTTCTTATTATCGAGCAAGAGTACTTATGAATTGTATAAATACAAATTAGTGCTCGATATGCATCCAATCCGGTGATGTGATTTCGTACCCCGAATAAAGATCATCTGGATCAATTGATGAAGTAGAAAAGCCTTCGTTTTCAAGTAGGGTTTTCAGTAAAACTGTAAATTCAGGCAAGATGGCGTATTTGCGGGTCAATAAATTTGCACCTGTTTCAAACTTGCTGCTTTCTGCATATACCTTCTCAAAATCATCTGGAGTGTTTCGCAGTACTTGTGTCCAGAATTTGCTCAACCTTTGCGAAAAGGCAGCAGCCACTTCATTTATTTCTGAACTGACTTCGATTAATAAGTATTCTTGCATAGATTCTCAATTTTTAATTGTTAACATTATTCTTGGTGATCCATTATCTTTTTATATTTGAACCGTTAATCAAGGGCCTTTAATTATGAAAAAGTTTATTGTTGGGCTTTCATTATTTGTTTCTACTCTAGGCTGTTTAATTGCTTTTGAGGGCCAGAAAGATTTCTCTAAGGATGAGCGTTCCAATTGCTCTACTTTTTCCATCGTAGCTTTTGACCCTGAAACAAAAGAGTGGGGCGTTGCGGTAGCTTCTAAATATCTTGCCGTGGGAAGTGCTGTGCCTTGGTGCAAAGCCAATGTGGGTGCGGTTGCTACTCAAAGCAGTGTAAATATTCTTCTAGGCAATGCCGCCTTGGAACTGATGGCAAAAGGCAAAAGCGCAAAAGAAGCACTGGATGACATAATGAAAGAAGATGTGGGTAGAGAGGTTCGTCAAGTTGGTTTGATTGACCAAAAAGGCAATGCTGCCTTCTTTACAGGAGCTAAATGTAATCCCTGGGCCGGTGGGAAAGTAGGTAAGAATTATACCTGCCAAGGAAATTTACTTGCCGGGCCTCAGGTGCTTGACGCAATGGCAAAAGCTTTTGAAGAAACAAAGGGTTCACTTGCTGTAAAGCTTTTGGTATCCCTAGAGGAAGGCGACAAGGCAGGCGGGGATAAGCGAGGGAAGCAGTCTGCGGCTCTTTTGGTTGTAAAGCCTTTTGGCGGGCCTAATGGGTTAGGTGATAAATGGTTAGATTTAAGGGTAGACGATCACACCGACCCCATCCCTGAACTTATAAGAATTGCTAGCATCACTAGTCGATTTAGAGCGGTTTTGAAAGGGAAATAAAAAAGTAAGGCAGCGCTGCCTTGCGCTGCCTTACTTTAAAATCATGAGAACAAAAAACCGAAACTCTAACAGTGGGTAAGGTTCTTTTCAAGGTGCTCTTCGGTGTTCTCCCTGACATTATTTTTATCGTCATAAAGATAGAAACTACATTATTTTTGGCTTGCCAATTTGTTGGGTCATTTAGGATTGATTGCAGAATAAAAGCAATAAAAGAATTAAACCAAGTAAGAAGATTAATCGTTAGATTTATCCCAGATTAAAGCCAGCCGTTACCCTCTTCTTCAATGATCGTTCTCATTGCATCGATCCAAGCGGGATGATCATTGAGGCAAGGGCATTGGAATAACTCTTCGCCCCCTGCTTCGAAAAACACTTCTTTGGCTTCGTGGCCAATCTCATCGATTGTTTCTAAGCAATCGGATGTGAAACCTGGGGTGCTGACAAAAATCTTTTTTAAACCATTTTTTGCCATCTTTTTCAAGGTTTCTTCGGTGTAGGGCTTTAGCCATTCTTCTCTGCCAAATAGCGATTGGAAAGACTGGGTCCAGTATTCTCTTGACCAACCCATTTCCTTGACCAAAGCAAAAGTTGTTCTTTTAACATGGGTTGCGTAAACATCTCCTCGCTGACAGTAAGAAATCGGGATACCGTGAAAACTTATGAGATGGTGATCGGGTTTCCAGCTAAGCTTAGCTTCTTCTTCTCTAATAATGGTGGCTAAAGCTTTAATATAAGCAGGGTGTTGGTAGAAAGGCGGAATGAAACGAATAGCAGGAACTCTTCGGATTTTTTGCATCGCAATCCCCAAGCAATCCATCACAGAGGCGGTTGTTGTTGCAGAATATTGGGGGTACATAGGTAACACAATCAGTTTCTCGACGCCCTTGGCGACCATGTTTTTCAAGGTATCAAGTAAGGGTGGGTTGCCAATTTGCATTCCAAATTCAACAGGGATGTTCGGAAATTTGTTTTGAAGTAATTTGGTTTGCACTTTTGTGAAATGCATTAATGGAGATCCTGTAATTGGATCCCAAACCCTTGCGTATTTTTTTGCAGATTGTTTTGGCCTAGTATTGAGGATAATGAGGTTTAAAATTGGCCACCAGACCAGTTTTGGTATTTCAATTAATCTTGGGTCGGAGAGAAATTGCTTCAAATACCTTCTTAAAGCTGGGCCCGTAGGTTCATCGGGAGTTCCTAATTGGACGATTAAAATCCCAGTTGAATTCATAGAAGTCCCAAATAAGGATAAAAAAGCCCATCTGACAATAAGTCCCAGATAGGCCTTTCTAAAATTTAAAAGTCTATTTTAACTATTATTACAAGCTATTTCTTTTTGCAGTCTGGGCCTTCCAAAGGATCGTTCTTCTCTGTAATATGCCCATTATTACTGGTTTTTAAAGCTTTTGCCTTGTCCAAATTAAGTTGAATGTAGCTTTTCCACTGCCCTGGAACATTTGATTCTGAATAGATAGCTTCAACGGGACACTCTGGGACGCAAGCCTCGCAATCAATGCAGTCTGCAGGGTCGATGTATACCATCTTGTCGTCCATATAAAAACATTCAACGGGACAAACGGCAACGCAATCGGTGTATTTGCAATCGTTGCAAGGTTGGGTAACAATATGAGCCATCGCTAAATTCCTTTCACAGTATCAATTATCTAATTAATATTCATGACTACCTTACTAATAATCATTATTAGTAGTTTAGGCAATTTTTTTCCAATGATAATACTTTTCTCGTGCGATTTTAAAAATCTTGGTTAATTAGGCACTTCATCTTGGGCTAGATTTTTTTCTCTGTAAAAGCTTAATTTGTAATAGATTCTTTCACTCTAGTAAAGCCAAGGATGGCCTTATGTTTCAGCGCAGAAGTCAGTTGATAATCGTTTGGTTTTTTCTAAGCGACTTGTTTGCTACAAGCCTTGCTTGGATTAGTGCTTATCAGGTTAGATTTGAAACCAATTGGATACCACTTTTTGGAAACCCAACGGGTAACGATTCTCTGTATACGCATATTCCTTGGGTGCTTTTTACTGCCGCTGTTGCCTACCATTATTCTGAACAGTACAAAATTAATCGAATGCGCAGAATGAGGGAAGAAGCTTTCTGTTCTATTAAAGGGACATTTCTTTTGGTTTTGCTTTTGCTTGCGGTTGATTTCTTTCGCAAGGATCTTTCTGGCTCGAGGGCTATGATTTCACTTTTTGGCATTTTTAATGTGTTAGCAGTTTTTATTTTAAGGCAAGTCAACTGGAAGTTAATCAGAGATTTTCGCTCTCGAGGTTACGATCAATCTTTTGCAATTATAGTTGGGACTGGTAGAGTCGCAAGGAAAATGGCCTCAACGCTTAAGTCAAACTCTTGGCTTGGTATTAAAAATATCGGTTTTGTTGAAGAACAAGTTTCAACTTTTAGCAGGGATCTTGATCTTCTTGGAAAATTTGAAGATCTACCCAATTTAATTAAACAATATTCTGTTAGTCATGTGTTTATTGCATTACCTATGAACCGCTATGACGATGTTCGTACTGTTTTTGAAATTCTTGCTGATACTTTTGTTGATGTGCGATTAGCTGCGGATGTTCCCGAACTTGCTGGCTTGTCTCTCTCAACAATTGATGTGGATGGGATGCCTTTGATTTCCCTTAAGGAAAATCCGCACTTTGGTTTAAATGTTATGTTTAAAAGGGGTATGGACATTGTGCTTTCTCTCATCGGCATTGTAATGATTTCTCCACTTCTTGCTGGAATTTCAATTTTAATCAAACTGACAAGCAAGGGGCCGATTTTTTATACCCAAGAGCGTTGCGGTTTAAACGGGATTTCTTTTCAAATGCTAAAATTCCGAAGTATGCGCTCCGATGCTGAAAAAGATACAGGTGCTGTTTGGGCTATTAAAAATGATGATCGCAGGACTATTCTTGGAACTTTTCTTCGAAGTACAAGCATTGATGAGCTTCCACAGTTAATTAATGTTTTGCGTGGCGAGATGAGTTTAGTTGGCCCAAGACCCGAACGACCTATCTTTATTGATAAATTTCGTAAGACTATTCCTAATTATATGGCAAGGCATACGGTTAAGGCTGGAATCACTGGATGGGCACAGGTTCACGGTTGGCGAGGTAACACTTCTTTGCGAAAAAGGCTGCAATATGACCTTTATTACATCAGCCATTGGACCCCTTGGATGGATATCAGGATCCTTTGGATGACCATTTTTAACGGTATGATCCATCGTAACGCTTATTGATTTTGGTCTTCTTTACTATTTACACCTTTGATAACTTTTCTTCCTCTCTAAAATTAACTCATAGCAATTTAAGAGGGGTTTTTTATGTTTGTTGATCGCGTTGCAGTTTATGTTAAGGGTGGCGATGGTGGCCCGGGTTGTTTGAGTTTCCGTAGGGAAAAATATGTCCCTAAGGGCGGGCCTGACGGCGGTGATGGCGGGGACGGTGGTGATGTCATCGTTCGTGCTATCGATGGCACCGATAGCCTTGCTAACATTGTCAACCGTAAGCATTGGAGCGCCGATAGCGGTGGCGGTGGTATGGCGGGTAACTGTCACGGCAAAAAAGCTCACGACCTTATTATTTCTGTTCCTCCGGGAACCCTTATTCTCGACCGAGACAGAGGCAACACCCTTAAAGATCTTACTCATCATAACGAGCAAGTCGTTGTTGCTTTTGGCGGCAGGGGCGGCAGAGGTAACCTTGCTTTCACCACTTCTGTCAATCGAGCTCCTCGTGAAACTCAACCGGGTACGCCTGGGGAAGAGCGTCATATTCTTCTTGAATTAAAAATCATTGCAGATGTTGGCCTAATTGGAAAACCAAATGCAGGTAAATCAACTCTTCTAAGTAGACTTTCTAGGGCGCATCCTGAAATTGCTCCTTATCCCTTTACCACTAAATTTCCTAACCTTGGACAGGTGATGATTGGTGGGGAAAGAGCTTTTATTCTTGCTGACCTCCCCGGGCTTATCGAGGGGGCGAGTCAAGGTGTTGGCCTTGGCCACGAATTCCTCAGGCATGTCGAGCGTACACTTCTTCTTATCCATGTCCTTGAACCGATGCCTATGGATCAAACTAATCCGCTGCAAAATTATTATTCCATCCGTAAAGAACTTGAGCTTCACGGCAAAAATACCATTCTTAAACCTGAAATTATTGTTATGAGTAAATGTGAATTAACTGATAGTGAGGAGGTTCGATCTCACCTCCAGAAAGAATTAGGAAAAAATGTGATTGGTATTTCTGCTGTTACAGGGCAGGGCCTTTCAACTTTAATCCAGGCCGTTACCCGGGAACTCCAAAAAATCAAGAATCCTGAATAATGAATCCTTCCCTACTTGCTGTTGATGTTGGTAATAGTGCCATCAAATGGGGACTTTTTTATCAAGGTGAACTTCTGGACTGTTGCAGGTTAGATTCTTTGGATGTAAATACTTGGGAGAAAAATTGGCTTCCCAATTTTACTTCTTCTGTCAAATCAATTTTGCTTTGTGGTGTTGTTCCCGACCGGTTGCAAAAACATTACGAATGGTTGATGCATAAAGCCATTGCAAGTAAACTGCGAATCATTACTTATCTTGATTTACCTATTCCTATCAATGTAGATAATCCTGCCCTTATAGGAATAGATAGGTTGGTAGCAACTTATGCTGCCTTAAAACTAATGCAAAACAATAGCCCTGCTTTGGTGGTTGATGCGGGAAGTGCAGTGACGGTAGACATTGGGACGATGACAGAAGGATTTTTAGGTGGTGCAATAATGCCAGGATTGCGTTTGATGTCCTTGGCATTACACCAAAACACAGCAAAGTTACCTGAAGTCTCGATTTCATCTTTAGGGGGCGAAGTTGCAGGTCGTAACACTCGGGATGCAATTTCTTTAGGCATTGCAAGTGCTTTTTTTGGCGGAGTTAATTGTCTAATTCAAAAACTTCTAAAGCAGATGGGTACCCATACAGAACTTTTTTTTACCGGTGGGGATGGACTACTTCTTGCTCAACATTGCAAGTATCCTGATAGGTTCTTTCCTAATTTGGTTCTCACAGGACTTTCTTTATTAGAGAAGGACTAGAATTATGGTTGATTTGGGTAAGTTAACTTATCTTGCCAGATTGACTCCACCAGGGAAAAGTGCAATCGCATCTCTTGGCCTAATAGGGCCTCAGGCCTGGAAAATTGTTCATCAAAATTTAAAGCTGCGAGGAAAAAAAACTTTACCCACTTTGCCCGAACCTGGTGATGTCTTTCTTGGTCGCTTGGGCGATGGGTTTGGTGACGAAGTGGTCGTTGGATGTAAAAATACCAACCCTATGGTGATTGAAATTCATCCCCACGGTGGAACTCAGGTTGTTTTAATGTTACTTAATTTTTTACATTCTGGGGGAGCAACTCTCTGCACTTGGAATGAGTTTCTAACCCACCTTTATTCCGACCCTTTAAAAGCAATGGCTGCAGTCCTTTTAAATCAAGCTAACACTGTTGAGCCTTCGAAAATTTTACTGGATCAGTTTAATGGTGCATTTAGATCTTGGCTTGATCCTTTCCTCAATTTTGTTCAAACAGAGAATTTTGTTGAAGCTAGAAAATCGCTCAATGAAGTTAATTACTTTTCTTTTTTAAGTTCTAGGCTAGTTGAACCTTGGCAAGTTGTTCTTGCTGGGCCTACTAATGCAGGTAAAAGTAGCCTAATGAATTTGCTTGCGGGTTATCAACGCTCTATTGTTTCAGATCTAGCCGGCACTACCCGTGATGTGCTTTTGCTAGAAACAGCGATCGAAGGTTGGCCTGTTTCTTTTGCAGATACTGCTGGTATTAGAAGTAGTTCCGATGTTTTAGAAAACGCCGGTATGCGTATTGGTGCCGAGGCAATAGACCAAGCCGACCTAGTTTTATGGGTTGAAGATTGTTCTTTAGTTGAAGCAGCAATTCCCCAATATGTTCAAGAAAAAAAGATTCTTACAGTCAAAAACAAAATCGATCTGCTTCCATCTATGACTTTAAGCCTTGGAACGGATTCGATAGCAATTTCCGCAATGACTGGCTTAGGAATGGATAATTTAATGGCCCGAATCATTCAAATCTTTATTCCTGAAAAACCAAGGCCTTGTGCAGCGGTGGCATTTTATCCAATGCTAAAATTGGCGCTGGAAAAGTCGATTGAATTATTGGATAAAGGAAGAATACAAGATATTCCCAAGCTGTGGGAGTCTTTTCAAGGACACCAGAAATAAAAGGGGCTATGCCGTGAAAATTGGGAAGTTCAAAAGCAATGATAATTTTTACTTTGCAGGGTTGGTTCAAGAAAATGAAGTCATTATGTTAGGGGATTTGACCAAGGAATCAGGTTTATTTTCGCAAATTCTTTATTCTGAAAATCCAGAACAAGAAGTTATAAAGCGATCTGGTGATAAAAAGTATCCCCTTTCTAATTGCTCTTATTTAGTTCCCGTAGACCAACAAGAGATATGGGCCGCTGGAGTTACCTATTTAAGAAGTCGGGAAGCAAGAGAAAGAGAATCGGAAGGAGCTGCAAAGTTTTACGACTTAGTTTATAAAGCACAAAGGCCGGAACTGTTTTTTAAATCGATACCTGCTAAAGTCGCAGGCTTTGGCCAAAATGTTCGAATCAGGCAAGATAGCAAATGGAGCGTGCCCGAACCCGAACTTACTCTGGTGATCTCTCCTACTGCTAAAATCGTTGGATTTACCATTGGAAATGATATGAGCGCTCGAGATATTGAAGGCGAAAATCCTCTTTATCTTCCGCAAGCAAAAATGTATTCCGGCGCTTGTGCTATCGGCCCTGTTGTTACTCTTGCCAAATTTTTGCCCCAAGGCGAGGCTTGCTCCATTAGTCTTGTAATTGAACGGGATAGTAAAATTGTTTTTGAAGGTAAAACTTCTCTTGCTTCAATGGCAAGAAAACTCGAAGACCTCGTTCAGTGGCTCTTCAAAGAAAATGATTTCCCCCAAGGCGCTTTGCTTCTTACTGGTACCGGGGTTGTGCCACCTGATCAATTCACCCTTAATAAAGGTGATGTTGTTCGAATCCAAATTGCAGGCATTGGCACCCTCGAAAATACGGTCGCTTAGCCTTTTACTTCACTATTTATTTTGCAATTAGGCTTGCTTCGTGCTGCAATTAATTCTCTGGGTCTTAATCCAACTTGGGTTGAAAGGCTTTCTTATGAAATTTATCTACTTCACCAAAACTCTAAAAGAACTTGGTCCTAATGCCCTTATTGAATTTTGTAAAGAAGTTGGCGTTGATGGTCTCGACCTTGCGGTTAGGCCGGGGTACCCAATCGAACCTTCAAATGTGCTTGTCGAACTACCAAAATTTGCTGCGTTGATGAAACAAAAAAACCTAGATATCCCGTTGGTGAGTGCCCCAACTTCGCTAATCGATGCAGATGCCAAGGATGCCAAGAACATTTTTGAAGCTTGCGCCTCAGCAGGGGTTCCTATGGTGAAAATCGGATACTTCACCTACAAAGGCAATTTTAAAGATGATTTGAAAGTTGCTAAAAATAAGCTTGAAGGGTTCTTGAAACTTGCTAGGGCAACTAAAGTAAAGGCGGTCTACCATACCCATTCCGGTAACAACATCGGTAATAATGCTGTTTCACTGTTAGAATTACTCAAAGATTTTGACCCACATCATATTGGTGCTTTTGCTGATACTGGCCACCTTGCAGTCAATGGTGGGCCTATTAAAATGGAACTGGAAATTATTAAGCCTTGGCTCTCACTTGTTGCAATCAAAGATATTTTGTGGGAGCAGTCTAAGGCAGGTTGGGCCTTTAAAGTCGTGCCTGCGGGTAAAGGAATTGTTCGCTGGCTTGATGCTTCCAACGGGATTAAAGATGCAAAGTTTCAAGGAACAATTGTAATTCACGGGGAATATGAAGCAACAGATTTAGTTGAAAGGAAGGCTTTGGCCAAGGCTGAATTAGTATTTCTTAAAAAACAATTTTGATAATGTTTTTAGTAACAAATGAAGTTGGTGCAACCAAGGTTAAAATTGAACCTAAAAGTTTTGAGTTTTGTTAGATAACAGTTCCGTCGGGAATAATACTGCCCCTAGGCACGCAGATGATGCCATCGCGGATAACAAAGTTGTTTCCTTCGTCGTGTTGAATTTTTTTGGCGTTTTCAAGGCGAACATTTCGTCCGACTCTGCAATCTTTGTCTAAGATTGCATTTTCAATAATCGAGTTATCACCGATATTAAGATTTGGAATGCCATTGGTTAAATTCGTGGCTCGTTCAAGATCGGTTTCAAAGCGATCTGCCCCAATTAAAATTGTTTTTTTTAGGGTTACATTTTTACCGATTCGGCTCCTTACCCCAATCACGCAATGGTCAAGAGTTGACCCCTCCCCGATGACGCAACCATCACTAACAAGAGTATTTGCAAGAGAAGCGCCAAGAAACCTTGCAGCGGGAAGAAAACGCATACGTGTGTAAATTACACCATTTGGGCTATGAAAATCAAAGGGAGGGTTGTTGCTTGCGAGTGCAAGATTTGATTCATGGTAGGCTTTAATGGTACCAAGGTCTTCCCAGTAACCATCAAAAAGGAAAGCTTTCACATTATGGTTTTTGATACTTCTAGGGAAAATTTCTTTGCCAAAATCGGTAGCAAGTGGGCGAGAGTTAAGCAAATCAAGAAGAGCTTTTCGATTGAATAAATAGATACCCATACTGGCTAAGTAAGGCCGTTTCTTTGCGTGAATACCGTTTCTTATAAGCCAATCCTCGGTGACTGCATAGGGTTCAATCTCGGCCAAGGTTTTTGGTTTTTCGATGAAACCATTGACCTTGGATGATTCATCTACTTGAACAACTCCAAAACCAGAAACTTGGTCTTCGGAAACAGGTAGAACTGCAATGGTGACATCTGCCTTGGTCTCGTGATGAAAATTATGGAGCTCCCGAAAATCCATCCGATAAAGTTGGTCACCCGAAAGAATCATTACTTCTTTTGCTTGGTCTTCTACCACATATCTGATTTGTTGCCTGACCGCATCTGCGGTGCCTTGGTACCAGTTTTGCCCTTCATTGGTTTGTTGAGCTGCGAGAACTTCAACAAAGCCCTTTCCAAAAGGATCGAATTTGTAACTGTTGGCAATATGCCTGTGTAAACTAACGCTAAGAAACTGGGTTAAAACATAGATGCGGTTAAGGCCGCTGTTAATGCAGTTGCTTATCGGAATATCAATCAGCCGATATTTTCCCGCAATAGGTACAGCCGGTTTGCTGCGTAGTTGGGTAAGTGGGTATAAGCGAGTTCCGCGACCACCGCCAAGAATTAAGCTTATTACATCCTTCATAATGAATTCCCTGAAAATTAAAGTTTAAAATTTGAATATTTAACCAATTTTAGAAGACACGGGTACTTTATAAAATAATCGATTTAATCATTGTTCTGCCTATCTCTGTTCCACCAGCGAGAAACTTGAACCGCAAGTTTTTCAGCATTTTCAACACAGTCATTAAGCGCAACTCCTCTAAAGGCATTACCACTAAGGTAAAGCCCCGGGTGTTTTAAAAGAGAAGCATCAATTTTAGAAATTTTTTCCTGATGATTGAGTATATATTGTGGAATGGCTTTTTTCCATCGAATGACTTTCACAAAAAAGGGAGGCGCCTGAACTTTCATAGATGACTGAAGCTCTCGATAAACAATTCGCGCTAAGGTATCATCATCGAGATCAAGTAATTCTGGTCTGGAAGCTCCCCCACACATTGCCCTTAATAAGACAGCCCCTTCGGGTGCACGCCCTTTAAAAATTGAGGAACACCACTGAACCCCTAGAATAGAACGATTTTCTGAACTAGGGGTAAGGTAGCCAAATCCCTCAAGGGAAGTTGGCACATCACCCGAGCGAAATCCCATAACAATAACAGCAATATTATTGTACGGAATAGAATCTAAAGTTTCAGCAAGGGTAGAATCAAGATCTTTAAGCATTGTTGCTTGGGCAAATGCCGGGCAGGTAAGGATTGCAATATCGAAATCTTTTGATTCACCATCGGAGCTTTGAATAGTCCATAAATGATTCGATTTATTATGTGTAATTTTGTTGGCTTGAAACTGAGAAATGTTTTGTTTGCCACATTTTTCTGCTAAGGCATCGGTTAGCTCGGTTAATCCGCTGTTAAAAGACCAGAGCCTGCCCGAAGCCCTGCCACCTGGATTTTCGATTGCGCGTGCTTTGCGCGCAGCAGCCAATCCCTTGGTTATACTGCCGTAGTCTTTTTCCATACTAGCTAACCTAGGAAAACCAGACTGAAAGCTAATATGCTTGGCATCTCCCGCATAAATTCCTGCAACAAAGGGATCAACAAGTTTGTCGGCAATTTCTGTACCAACTCTTCGTTGTGCGAAAGCGTAAATTGATTCATCAGCCTCGCTATTTTTTTTTGATTGAAATCGTTCTAAGAATAAAGCGAGTTTTGATTTCCAATTAAGTACGTCGGAAGATAAAAGTTTAAATGGTGAAGAGGGAAGTAGGCGTAATTTGCCACCAAGAAATAGAAAGCGATTTTTTGAGGAAGATTCGTTGGCCCCAATAAATCTACTGGTTAGGCCAAGTTCCTTGCTCAGATTAAAAGTCGATGGGTTGCTGTCCAAGAATCCATTTGGCCCTGCTTCATAAATGAATCCTTGATCCTTTTGCGAGGATATTTTCCCCCCAACAGTCTTTTCACTTTCAAGAATCTCTATTTGTACTTCTGCAAGATATTGCTTGAGCCTATAAGCTAGAGTAAGTCCCGAAATTCCAGCACCAATAATTGCTATTTTTGGCATTTGATAAACTTGAATCTCTTTGGTTACCGTTTAGTAAAAACTATATCATCTACATCAGTTTTAATTTCTGCAAGAATATTAGGAATAGATTCAAACTTATTTTCCCTCAAGGCTTCGCTAGGTAATAAATTGTCCATTAGTGTAAGATTTTCAGTTAAAGTATCTTGCAGTCCTTCAAGGAGGATTGTCGAGTTGAGTTCAGTTTCCGTGTTTGTTTTTGGGGCAATTGAACGAGGGTAAGAAACTTTTCCCGAAACGGGTTGGCGCTTGTTGGTTGTTGATCTCTTTGCTTTTAATTCTGCTCCAAACTTCGTGACGATATAACTTCTACCCCGTTGATCCATCTCTAATTCTAATAGCCCGTTTTTTGAGGCATCTTCTAATAATTCACTAAAGGTACGGTAGCCGTGATAACTTTCATTGAAGGAAGGCTTTTTTCTTTTGATAGTGTCTTTGACCATCGAGGACCAAATCACTTCTTTGTTTTCGCGTCGGAGCGCAAGAAGTGAATCAAGCAATAAATTGAAAGCCTTTTTTTTGCTTTCTGGCACAGAAGAATCGAATTCTGGAAGGTTTATATGCTTGCTTTCAAGGTCTTCGTAATAAATGAATTCATCGCAATTGTCTCGTAATAAGTCGGAAGTTGACTCTTGCATCCCCATCCCAATAACATGTTTACCCAATTCTTTTAATTTGGAAACAAGGGGAGAAAAATCGCTGTCGCCTGATACGACCACAAAGGTATCGATGTGTTCTTTGGAATAGGCTAAATCCATAGCGTCAACGCAAAGCCTAATATCAGCAGAGTTTTTGCCTGTTTGACTTCTGCGTGGGATTTCAGTAAGTTCAATGGCAGCTTCGTGCAACATTGTGGTGTAGGCGCTAAAACGGTGCCAATCGGCATATGCTTTTTTAAAGACAATTTTTCCTTTTTCTAAGAGTCTTTCAAGGACTCTGGTAATATCGAATTTTTCTCGTCTATTTTGAAAACCAAGTGCCAAATTTTCAAAGTCAACAAACACCGCTAAAGATCTTTCCCCATCTACAGCCATAGTTTAAACCCTTGAGAAAAAGGAAACTTAGCCAATAATAGCCAAGATTGGCCATGAATATAATGATAACGGGTGTTTCGCCTTTTATAAAGCAAGGAATTGAAGAAAAAATGAAGAGGAAAGAATGTATTGGGCAATATCGTAAAAGACATTTTTTTGCAATTATGATCGCAATGTTAGGGCTTCGGCCTTACCACGCGTGGTTGTCCTTGCTGGGCCAACGGTTCTTGCACTACCTTCCAACCTTGTGGAGCTCGTGGCGGATCAAACTCGCTGCGTTCGATTTTTATATTACTATCGAGTTTTGGAATGTCCCAAGTAACTTCACTACCATTGGGCTGTTCAAACCATAATTGCCTGGGCATAAAATTGGCCCTGTTAAAAACAATTCTGGCCCGCTGAAAATCTGCCTTATCTGCAGGAAATCTTGGGTTGATATCCATGTAAATATACCACTGGTCTTCTTTAACTAGGCGAATATCGTATCGACGCAGAGCTTCTTCCGCTTTCATGCCAAACAATAAAGACATAAAACTATCTTCGGATACTTGACCTTGCTTAGGTTTGGGCATTTCAAAGGCTCGTATTTCTTTTGCTTCAAATAAAACTTGGTACAAGTAGTTTCCTGTGCAAAGAAATTTTTTGTCTAAGTCTGCTTTACCTTCTTTTCGCAATTCTAAACTAGCGAGGTTTACTGTGCTTTGGCCTGTTCCTAGTTTCATATACTTTGCAACACCTAGGGAAGATGAAGTGGTTTCAAATGTTTTATCTTTTTCTATAAGTTTAATTGTTGCAACTAGAGTCTGAACTTTTAGCATCTCCTGTTCCCAACGGTTCAGATAGACTTGAAGTTGCGCAACCGTAGGAGTTTGGCTAGCGGGAGGTTGAACCGCGGTTTGGGCAAAAGAGTTTTCAGCAATACCTAAAAGGAAAACTAAAGCAAAAGTCATTTGGACCATAACAAATCTCCTAACGAAGCAGCAAAAATTAAAAGGTGCTACTACATAAAGAGATTTATAACACGGTTTAAACTGGTATTAAAAGGCCAGAAAAGCAAGTCGAGTGCACAAGGGGGTTAAAAGTGATTAGGCGAGGTTAATATAGACAGTTTTGACTTCGGTATAAAGGCTCAAAGCATATTCTCCAAGTTCTCTGCCTATCCCACTCATTTTAAATCCTCCAAATGGTGCCGCAGCATCAAAAACATCATAACAATTAACCCACACGGTTCCTGCCCTTAAACTGTTGGCAAGGCGGTGTGCTTTGGTGATGTCTTTGGTCCAAACAGCGGCAGCAAGCCCGTAGAAGGTTTTATTTCCCCGTTGGATAACTTCGTCAACATCTTTGAACTTTAAAATATTCATCACGGGGCCAAAGATTTCTTCCTTAGCAATTTTCATATTATCTTTAACACCATCGAAAATGGTTGGCTGAATAAAATAACCTTTGTTTCCAACCCGCTTACCCCCGCTGAGTAAATTAGCACCTTCGGAAACGCCCGCATCGATGTACCCCATAATGCGGTCACATTGTTCTTGTGAAATTTGAGGTCCTTGAGTTGTTGCCATATCGAATGGGTCGCCTATTTTTTGTTTTTTTGCACGCGCAACGAGTTTTTCAACAAAGATATCGTGCACTTTTTCTTCAACAAAAAGCCTGCTGCCTGCACAACAGCATTGCCCTTGATTGAAAAATAAACCAAAGTAGGCCCCATCAACAGCGGCATCAAGGTCTGCATCTGCAAAAACAATATTTGGGCTTTTACCCCCCAGTTCTAAGCTTACTCTTTTCAAATTGCTTTTAGCGGCAGCTTGCATAACAAGTTGCCCCGTTCCACCCTCACCAGTGAATGCAACTTTATCAATATCCATATGAGAACTAATTGCTCCACCAGCAGTTGGCCCAAAACCTGGAACAACATTAATCACACCGTCCGGGATTCCTGCTTCTTGAGCAAGCTCTGCCATACGCAGAGCCGTGAGGGGAGTTTGTTCGGCAGGTTTAAGAACGATGGTGCAACCAGTTGCTAAGGCCGGGGCCCATTTCCACGCCAACATAAGAAGTGGGAAATTCCAAGGAATGATTTGCCCAACCACGCCTACAGGTTCGTGTTTGGTGTAGCAAAAGTAATTGCCTTCGACGGGAATGGTTTTGCCATGAGTTTTATCGCACCACCCCGCATAGTATCGATAAGCCTTGATGCTAAGGGGAAGGTCAGCATTTAAAGAGTCGCGAAGAGGTTTACCATTATCAAGAGATTCAAGAGCAGCAAGTTCGGGGAGATTATTTTCCATAAGGTCAGCAAGATTATTGATTTTACGACCTCGCTCTGCAGCACTCATTTTGCGCCAAGGGCCAGTTTCAAAAGCTTTTCTTGCAGCTTTTACCGCTAATTCTACATCAGCAGCATCAGCTTCAGCAACTTTGCATATTTCTTGGCCCGTAGCAGGATTTAGCGTTGAGAATGTCTTGCCTGAAACACTATTTACCCATTTGCCATCAATAAATAGTTTCTGATTAGCAACTTTGGGGGCTTTGATAACTTTGGTTTTAGAAGTCGTAGACATTTTAAATGCTCCTAAGAGAGGATGAATCGCTTAAAGTAATTTGACACCCCGATGAATAATAAGTCAAGGACTAGCTAAGATTAATTGCCTTTAAGCCCTGCCTTAAGGAAAGTTACAAAAGCGGAAACATCATTGATTTTTCCTTCGTCGTATCTTGCGACTTCAACGAACCCTTCCAAAGTAGGTTTTACAACAACATAAAGGGGAAGTTGTTCGGTATTGAATTTTAATTTTTGAAAATCAAGATTATACCCAGCATCAAGTCGCTGTTTTGTTGCATTTCCTTGAAAGGTTGCCCTTTCTTCGGGTGAATAAAACTTATCTGGAACACGATCGGTGTAAAGCTGAACTAGAACAAATTTTTTAAGATTGTCTTTTACATCTTTTATAGGGAAAATGTTAGCCTCATTGATTTTGCAATTGGTGCAAGTAACCCCTGTGAAATCAATGAAAACCATTTTGTTTAGCTTGCGGGCTTCTTCTAGGCCCCGATCTAAATTCCCAATAAAAGGAATCTCGTCGCTTTCTTCTGGAAGAAGAAAAGAATCAACCCAGGCAAAAATTGTTCCCGAAGGACGAAGCCTAGATCCATCTTCTTTTAATTTTAATAGTGAGGGGGCAAGGTACAAGCCCAAAGCCAAAAACAGAGAGCCAAGCACAACCCCTGGAACACTAGTATGCTCGGAAGGAGTGTCGTGTGGTAGTTGTAAGAATCCAAGTAAATAAAAACCACAACAAAGAGAAAGAATAACAGTAATGGCCATCGAAAAATCGTAAGTGAAGACCATCGGTTCGGGTAAAAGTATTAATTCACCAGCCCTTAAAAACTTGATTGCAGCAGCTAGCTCAAGAAAACCCATCACAACCTTGACGCTATTAAGCCAGTTCCCACTTTTGGGAAGTTTTTTAAGCATTCCCGGAAAGAGAGCAAGCAAAAAGAAAGGCGAAGCAAAGGTAAGAGAGAATGCAAACCCCCCAAGCAGTCTGTGAAGAAAAGTTAAGTTAGAACCAGAGGCAGTGCCCCCAAATCCGCCAAGAAAAGGGGCAACACAAGCAAAGCTGACAATTGTAAAAGTGAGTGCCATAAAGATGGTCCCAACCACACCACCTTGGCCTTCTTTAGAACTAGTAAACCGAGCCAAGCCGCTTGGTAATTCGATCTCATACATTCCAAGAAGGCTAAGTGCGAAGAAAATAAACAGTCCCCCTAAGCCAAAATTCATTGCAGGGTGAACGCTGATTAATCTAAAGAAGGAAAGAAGTGCAACCGCAGCAATAGTAAGAACGGTAACAATAGTAACGCTGTAAACCACTGCCATAAAAACGGGTCGATAATTAGTTTTTTCAGATTGTTTGAGGAAGTAGCTTACGGTGATAGGAATCATAGGAAAGACGCAGGGTGTAACTAAAGAAATTGCGCCCCAAAACATTCCTTGAAGAGCGAAAGCCCATAAGCTTTCACTATTATTAGTAGAGTTGTTTTGATTGTCTGGATTGTTTTTTTTTGAGTTAGTTTTGCCTTGCGATGATTTGTTATTTTGAGGGTGTTGAATAACTTTTGCAATAGGTTGCTTAATCAGAAGTTTTTGCATTGTTTCTTCTGAAACAGGCAAAGGGTCAGCTTTGGTTATAGAGATGGGAAGGCTAAAGAAGTGCTCTCCCCATACGCATTTAGAATCGCAAACTTGTAGTTTGATGGAGAAATCGATTTTGTCTTGCCCGATTTTTGCATCCGGCTGGATGTAAATTTCTTGGGTCCAAGTGAAAGGCTTTTCGAATTCTAAAAAGTAACCAAGAACACCTTCCTCTTTCCATTCCGGTTCCGATTCTTTTATCGGGTGAATTGGAATGAAAGTGCTACTTTTAGCAAAAACGATTTTTGATAAACCATTTTCATCCTGCTGTTCGGTCCGTTGGGTGATGGGGTAAGTGTGAAACTTAGGCTTAGGAGTTGCCATAATGCGCAAAACGAGAGTTTCGCCGCGTCGGACTTGTACTTCTTTTGGTGAATCTAGGTTTGCATCTGAAAAAGGGTCGCTAGCTGCCAAAGTTAATGAAAAATCAATACGAGAAGCGGTAGCAGGAATTGTGGCTTGCGTAGAGGGTTGTCCCCAAGCGCGAAATACCAGCGTAGAGAGCAAAAACAAAATGCAAAGAGAAGACCGTAAATAATTCATAAAAGCCATAGGGTTAGCGTTATAGGAAAAGCATTTTGAGTTAGCCACAATTATCTAGGAACTGGTGCAACGCCAGTAATTTTAAGAGTAGTAACAGCTTTGGTTTTTAAATCTGCAATTTGAATACGATGAGCATTTGTATCAGCGATATAAATTTTCCCGCCTGAAATACAAATACCAGATGGTTCATTAAACATAGGCCCTCCCATCCAGCCATCTTTTGTACTTGAAAGGAAGGTCTCACACTTACGGGTCTTAGGATCAAGAGTTTTAATTTTGCTGTTGTAAGTATCAGCAACATAAATCAAGCCATTATGCCAGGCCACGCCAAGTGCGTGCTGCAGTCGAACATCGTCGCCTACGCCATCGGTGTCACCGAATTCAAAAAGGCCAAGGCCAACGATGGTTTTGACATTGCCCTTGCCGTTAAGGGGAAGGGTTCGGATGGAACTAATTTCGCTATCAGCGACAAAAAGGTCAGTGCCATCGGTAGCAAGGCCGCTAGGTTGAGCAAAAGACGCAGCAGGAAGTGGCCCGTCGCGCAAAGTTTCGCTGCCGTTTCCAGCATAAGGTTTAAGTTCTTTAAATTTATAATTTAATTCCCAAATTTGATGATGGCCAGCTAGGGCGATGAATAAACTGTCTCCCTTAAGGAGAATATCCCAAGGACTATTAAGGCTAACTTTTGTTGCACCACCACCGTTATTGCGGTCATGTCCTTGTTTTCCTGTGCCTGCAAAGGTAGTAACCATTTTGTTTTTGAGATCGATTTTACGAATGGAGTGATTTTTTCTGTCAGCAAGGTAAAGATTATCCCCTTCGAGTGCCATACCTTGGGGATCATCAAACATAGCCTCGGAATAGGAACCATCTTTAAACCCAGATTTTCCAGATTGGCCGATCGTATCAAGAGCTTTTCCATCAAAATCAGTAATGATGATTCGATGGTTGGTGCTATCGGCAATAAAAATTCTTTTAGAATTGTCATCTGCGAAAACTTTACCAGGGAAATAAAGAGGCGAAGGCGACTTCTCAACCGATTGGCCGAAGTTTATGGGTTTTAAATCGAGGGGCTTCTTTTCTTCTTTTGCAGTTTCGATAAGTTTTGCGATAGCTTTATCGACCGCATCGTGCAACCCTTCGCCAGAACCTCGAGCAACAAAATTACCTTCACTATCAATGAGAACGAGGGTAGGCCAAGAATTCACACCAAAATTACGCCAGATTTTCATATTCGCATCATTAACAACTGGATGTTTTATTTCGTAGCGGGAAATCGCTTTACGAATGCTTTCTGTCTCTTTTTCATTATCAAATTTAGCAGAGTGAACCCCGATAACAACTAATTCATTGACGTATTTTTTTTCTAATTTAGCAAGGTCCGGCAGTGTATGAATGCAATTAATACAACACAGAGTCCAAAAATCTAAAAGAACAATTTTGCCTTTTAGATCTTTGATGCTAATAGGCTTTGCGGTGTTGAGCCAAGCCACGCCCCCATCAAAATCAGGGGCTTGGGCTTTACCTGATGGTTTTTTAACTGGAGGAACTTGAGCTAAAGCAAGTGTGTTTGCAGGCAAATAAAACCAGGTTGCTATGAAGCATAATGCAAGGAAAGTCAAGGTTGGAAAAATCAGCGCAACCCATTTACTACGACTGTTTGCAGAAATTTGAGTCTGATTTTTTTCAGCTGGCGTTTTTTCAGTGCTCATTGTTGTCCTTTTCATAATTGCATCTTTGTTATTGCCTACGCTTTAAGCCACTAATCTTAACTTAGGTTCTAATTTAGGCGGGAATCAAAATCAAAATAAGTACCTCAATTACTTTATCCACTATGCACGGAAAATCTGTTTTTGCCAAGAGATTATTTCTTACAAATTAAATTCTTGGAAATTTATCCCTTGCAAGATGCTTTGGTCACGCAATTTCTGTTTGATTCCTAAAACTTCTTTGTTGATTTTCATTTTGAAAAGCATAAACATTTAGTCTGTTGGTGAAATTTAGAATTAAGATTGAACTTTATTTGTTCTGATGGGCTTTGTTTTTAAAAAGAACAGCAAAGAGGATTAAAGAAATGTCAGTTTTACCAGACTGGATGATTAGGGAACAAATTAAAATTGAACCCTTTGCAGATTGCGCCGCTAGAAAAGGAATGATTTCATATGGCGTAACAAGTTATGGCTATGATGTCCGTGTGGATAGGCATTTTAAGGTTTTTACAAATGCCCGCTGTACCGTGGTGGACCCAAAAAATTTCGACCCGGCTTCTTTCGTTGATATAGAAGCCGATTATTGCTTGATTCCACCAAATAGCTTTGCACTTGCTGAAACGGTTGAATATCTGGAAATTCCCAGAGATATTATTGCCGTTTGTGTTGGCAAAAGCACCTATGCCCGGTGTGGCATTATTGTCAATGTTACCCCGCTAGAACCCGAATGGCGCGGTAGGGTGACCATTGAAATAAGTAATACCACGCCTTTACCTGCTAAGATTTATGCTGGTGAAGGTATTGCACAGATTTTGTTTTTTAAAGCCAATGCGGTTTGCAAGACCAGTTATGCGGATAAAAAAGGAAAGTACCAAGATCAAAAAGGATTAACACTCCCCTTCGTTCTTGGGTCACAACCCCCTCAATAATATAGGGTTGGGATTATTCGTTTTTTTTGTTTATTTTATTGTGTACATTTCGTGAATGATTATTAGGATACACATTCTTAGTCGAGGCCAGCAGCAGGTTCATCCCGTCGAAGAAGTCGTGTTACTATGGATGGTGACGACCCCTGCGTTTTATTATGAAAGTTAAGGAAATCTATGCGAATTAGTCGTAACTTTACCGTAGAGGGAAGGGATCCCTTCGAATCAATTAAGTTTGTTTCAAGGACATCAAAAATTGTAAATCCTGATGGAAAAGCAGTTTTTGAAATGAAGGATATTATGGTGCCTGAGAAATGGTCTCAGGTTGCTACCGATATTGCTTCTCAAAAATATTTTCGGAAGGCTGGCATACCTCGCCAATCTAAAAAAGTTGCTGAGGAAGGATTGCCTGAGTTTCTACAGCGTAGTATTCCTGTAGAAGGCGATCCAAGAGACTTATTTGAATCCGATTCAAGGCAAGTCTTTCGCCGCTTAGCAGGTTGCTGGACTTATTGGGGTTGGAAAGGTGGATATTTTTCTTCGCCACAAGATGCTCAGTGTTTTCATGATGAAATTTGTTATATGCTTGCAAGCCAGATGGCAGCTCCTAATTCTCCCCAATGGTTTAACACCGGGCTAAATTGGGCCTACGATATCGATGGGCCACCTCAAGGTCATTATCGAGTTAATCCAGAGAATGGAGAAATGGTTCGGTCTACCTCTGCTTATGAACATCCTGCCCCACATGCCTGCTTCATTCAATCCATTGAGGATGATCTTGTAAACGAGGGCGGCATTATGGACCTTTGGGTTCGTGAAGCTAGAATTTTTAAATATGGTTCGGGAACTGGTAGTAATTTTTCCAACCTTCGTGGTGAAGCTGAACCTCTTTCTGGTGGTGGTAGGTCAAGTGGTTTGATGAGTTTTTTAAGAATTGGTGATCGTTCTGCTGGTGCTATTAAATCTGGTGGAACTACCCGCAGAGCAGCAAAAATGGTCGTTTTGGATCTAGACCATCCTGATATTCAAGAATTCATTAACTGGAAAGTCGTTGAAGAACAGAAAGTTGCTTCTTTGGTTACAGGCTCCAAAATTCTTTCTAAAGAATTAAACGCCATCATCACTGCTTGTCATAGTTGGCCAAATGTTGAAGAACGCTTTGATGTCAAGCGAAACCTTAATTTAAAAAAATCGGTTATAAGTGCATCCAAATGGATGGTATCTGCTAACTATATTGAAAGATCGATTCAACTTGCCAAACTTGGTGCGACTGCTGTTGCCTTCGAAGAATACGACACCGATTGGACGTCGAAAGCGTACGCCACGGTATCGGGTCAAAATAGCAATAACTCGGTTCGAATTGAAAATAAGTTTATGGAAGCAGTTGAAAATGATGGTGATTGGCAACTGTTCTTCCGAACTGAAAAAGAAAAAGCAAAGAAAACTGGACGCGACCCAAAACCTTGCGAAACTTTAAAGGCTCGCGACCTATGGAATCAAATTTGCAATGCCGCTTGGATGTGCGCTGATCCTGGTATTCAGTTTGATACCACTATCAATGAATGGCATACCTGTCCAACCGATGGCCGTATCAATGCTTCAAACCCTTGTAGCGAATATATGTTTCTTGATGATACAGCTTGTAACCTTGCATCTTTAAATATGATTAAGTTTTTTGATCTTTCGACTGGAATGTTCGATGTCGAATCTTTTAAACATGGGTGCTACCTCTGGACTCTGGTGTTAGAAATTTCAGTATATATGGCGCAGTTCCCAAGTATTCCAGTGGCACAAAAATCTTACGATTATCGTACCCTCGGGCTTGGATATGCCAACCTTGGTACCTTGCTTATGGTTCAAGGCATCCCCTACGATTCTGATGAAGGTCGTGCTTGGTGTGGTGCTTTGTCCGCAATTTTACATAATGCTGGCTATGTGATGTCTGCTCGTATTGCTAGTGAATTGGGAACCTTCCCCAGATACGATGCCAACCGGCCAGATATGCTTCGTGTGATTCGAAATCATAGGCGTGCTGCTTATAGAACCAAAGCTTCAGAATATGAAGGTTTAACAATTACCCCTGTGGAAATAGATCCATCAAAATGCCCTAGTTATTTGCTTGAAGCTGCAAGAAATGAAGCAGACTTAATGGCTGAACTCGGAGAAAAACACGGGTTTCGTAATGCTCAACTCACCTGCATAGCTCCAACGGGAACTATTGGACTTGTGATGGATTGCGATACAACCGGGGTTGAACCAGATTTCGCCTTAGTAAAGTTTAAGAAACTTGCGGGGGGAGGGTATTTTAAAATCATTAACTCCTCCATTCCACCGGCCTTACAAAAACTTGGTTATAATCTTGGTCAAATCGAAGAAATAGTGCGTTATTGCAAAGGTGCTGGAAGTTTTACGGGCTGCCCTCACATCAATGCAGAATCTTTGGCTGCTAAGGGCTTTTCAGTCGAACTCATCAAAAAATTAGAAGCACAACTGCCATCTGTATTTGAACTCGGATTTGCCTTTAATCGCTGGACGATTGGAGATGAAAATCTAATAAAAATGCTTGGCATTCCTAAAGAAAGAATTGAAGCTTCAACCTTTGATGTTCTCAGTGCCCTAGGTTTCAGTAAGCAGCAGGTTCAAGAAGCTAGCCTTTTTGTATGTGGAACAATGATGGTTGAAGGGGCTCCGCATCTTCGGCCCGAACATTATGCAGTCTTCGATTGCGCAAATCGGTGTGGCAAGAATGGCAAACGATTTCTTTCCGCAGAAGCTCATATAAAAATGATGGCAGCTGCCCAGCCTTTCGTTTCTGGAGCAATTTCTAAAACCATAAATATGCCTCATTCTGCTTCTTTTGATGATGTTAAAAATGCTTATATGATGAGTTGGAAACTTATGGTTAAAGCAAATGCAATTTACCGCGATGGTTCTAAACTTAGCCAACCTCTTAATAGTATTGCCGATGCTGAGGATATCTCTGTTGATTCGCTTGATGATACTTCAGGCGTTGATCAAAATCCTAGGTCCGCAGTTCGGTTGGCTGAAAAAGTTGTCTATCGTTATATCTCTAACCGCCGGCGCTTGCCCGATCGTAGGGCAGGGTACACTCAGAAAGCGAGAATTGGTAACCATAAAATTTACTTGCGAACGGGTGAATACGAAGATAATACTTTAGGCGAAATCTTCATTGATATGCATAAGGAAGGGGCAGCATTTCGAAGTATGACCAATTGCTTCGCTATTGCGATTTCTCTTGGTTTACAGCACGGCGTTCCTCTTGAAGAATATGTTGATGCCTTTATCTTCACCAGATTTGAGCCCAATGGTCCAGTTCAGGGCAACCCCCATATTAAGATGACCACTTCGGTCATTGATTATATTTTTAGAGAGTTGGCTATTACTTATCTTGGTAGGCACGACCTAGCTCATGTGGTGCCCGAAGACCTTCGTGCAGATGCTATTCATCGCAGTCCCAGTACCACAGAGTATCAAGCCGAGATTATTGATGATGATGTAGAAGAGGAAAAACCTGCAACGAATCAAAAGGCTTTTTTTGTACCTCGCACCGAAAACCTAAGGCCTATGAAGGCTGGTAGCGATGTCCGTTATACTGCCACAAATGGTACGCACGGTTCTTCGGTTGAAACTGATGCAACAGTTTCGGCATTGGTTGCAGCAAAGCCCTCAGATGATCGAATCCGGCTTGCAAGGCTAAAAGGTTATGAAGGTGATCCCTGTAGCGAATGTCAGCAGCTTACTTTAATACGAAGTGGATCATGCTGTAAGTGTGATACCTGTGGTTCAACAACTGGTTGTGGTTGATTTGTTAGAATGAAATAAAAGAAGCAGGCCAAGAGAAATCTAGGCCTGCTTCCTTTGTTTTTCGATTTTAGTTAACCACTTGACTATGATAATTATACTATTTACGGTTTGGTTCTTACTTAAGGAAAATTATGGTTTACCTTTCAAAAATTTATACACGGGTTGGGGATAAGGGAAAGACCGCATTAGGTTCTGGTGATATGGTTGCTAAAGATCACCCAAGAATAGAGGCATACGGAACTGTTGACGAGCTAAATTCGAATCTTGGAATGCTTGCCAACCAAATGAAACCGGGGGCTGATTTAGATTTTGTTCGTAGTATTCAATATGATCTTTTTGACCTTGGAGCGGATTTATGTGTTCCACTCGTTGAAGATGCCCCGGATAATCGGCTGCGTGTTCGGCCGCAGCAATGGCAACGGATGGAAAAGAAAATCGATGAATTTAATGAAAAACTTGCCCCTTTAAATAGTTTTATTTTGCCAGGCGGCTCTAATGTATCTTGTTGGTTTCATCTTTGTAGGACTGTCTGTAGGCGGGCTGAAAGAGCTGTCGTTCATCTGGGTTGGCAGGAAAAACTTAGCGAAGATTCAATTATTTATCTTAATCGACTTTCAGATCTTCTTTTTGTGATGGCTAGGGTCTACAACAATAATGGGGCTGATGATGTTCTTTGGACCCCTGGTAAGACTCAGTAATAAGTTATAGTTTTTTAAAACACAAAGAATCGAGAAGAAATGGCTCACTTCATCCTTAGTGCATTTGCAGATGAAATCTCATCAGACCCCCTTGAACAGATCAATGTTCTGGCCGCAAGTAATGTTAATTTTATTGAGTTTCGCTCGATCCATAAAACCAATGTGTTAGACCTTTCCGATCAGCAAATATCTGATTTTAAACAACTCTTAGATGAGAATGGTTTTGGCCTCAGTGCAATTGGATCGCCGATAGGCAAGATAAAAGTGGATCAACCCTTTGAGCCTCATTTGATTCGTTTTCAGAGAGCTATTTATTTATGCGGGGTGTTCGGAATTAAAAATATTCGGGTTTTTAGTTACTACCTTCCAGAAGGGAACGAGTGGCCCAAATGGAAAGATGAAGTCTTCCGTAGGATGGAAAAGAAAGTTGAAATAGCCAAAAATGCAGGGGTTGTGCTTCTTCACGAAAATGAACACGGCATCTATGGTGATTCGCCTGATCGGGTTCACGAATTACTTTCTAGATTTTCTGGTGATCATTTTTGTGCAGCTTTTGACCCTGCTAATTATGTTTTCTGTGGTTATGACGCTTGGGAAGGTTGGGAAAAAGCCCGCGACTACACCAAACATTTTCACATTAAAGATTGGGTTGCAAACGAGAAGCACGGTTGCCTTGCTGGAACAGGTGGAGGCAAAATTCCTCAAATTATTTGCGATGTTCAGGCCCGTGGCTATTCAGGTTTTGCCACCTTGGAACCCCATCTCCTTGGGGGAGGTCCTACAGGCGGTAATACTGGCCCAGAACTTTTCCCTAAGGCAATTCAGGCTTTTAAAGACATTGTTACCAAAGCGGGGGCAACCTTCGCTTGATCTTTGTCCTCGCTTGGTAGGATTTTAAAGTGACTCTTATTCATTTGAGGGTCAGCGACTCTCTTTCTCAAAAACCTGTTGCTGTAAAAATTCGAGTTACCGACAACTTTGGAAATTTCTTTGCCCCCTTGGGAATGCGACTCTTATTCTCGAATAAACCACATCATTCCGTTAGTGGGTAAGTTCTTTGCCTGCTATGCAATTATTATTACATTGATGGTTCCTGTGAGATTGAACTTCCTACTAGAATTTACAACTTCGAAATATCTAAGGGAAAGCACTTTCATGCCCTTAATAGTACCGATGAGATCAGACTGATGCTGGCTGCCCTTCGTTTTGTAATTGATAGATAAAAGAATTCGCCTTGGAACAATTAAAATAGTGGCGATACTCGGTGCCAAAATTTATCTAATGCAGCTGCAGTGCTCGAAGGAGTTGCTGAAAAATTAGATATTGTTTATTTGCTTGTCTTTGAAAAAATACAAAGTGATAATTCTCCCGCAGATATTTCCAAAGTCTTAGACTTCTCAGGCCAAGAAGTTAGTTACCAAAAATATGGATGCTCTCTTTTTGTTAATACATTGAATCAACACCCTATTCTAGGCAGCATTAGCATTCTTCATTCCCATCGCCCTGTTTTTCCCCTAGCGTCAGGTACTTTGGAGTCACCGAAATTATGGTCCGTTGTTGATTGGTGCAGGCAAGGGCATCGGAAGAAGGGACTTATTACTTGCGTTTACGATCTCGACAACAAATTTCAGGGTGAAGTTCTTGCAGCTATGATTCTAGGCGAAATTGATTTGTTCGAGATTTCAGACCTTGGACTAAATGAAAACTCGCAGCTAGAATTTTGGTATAATCTTTTAAATGCTGAGGTTTATTTGTCTATAGTTGGAGCAAGTGGGAAAGATAGTAATTGCAAAGTTTTGGGGCAGGTAAAAACTTGGTGCAAGAAAAATGAATCATCCGGAGATTCAGTTCACTTAAGTTGGTTGGAATCTGCCCAGGTTGGCAATTCCTTTATAAGTTCAGGGTCTTTTTTGGAAATAAAAGTTCAAACTGATTCACAGTTCTTAGAAATAGAAGTAAACGCTGCCGATCTTAACCTTTTGGATGAATTAGAAATAGTGTTTGAAAGCAAGGTTATTCCGCTTGCTTGGGATAAGAAGGGTAGGGAAGTCAATCTAATTCATAGGGTAAGCCAAGTTGAATTTAGCTGGATATGTGCTCGGGTAGTTTCGAGGGATAGTAGGCGTCCTGAAATTAAAGCTCATACAAACCCAATTTTTGGTGTCACTGTATCCCTTAAAACGAACCCAAAAAAATAAACGCAATTACTAAAATGCTTTCATTGCTTGAAAATAGTAAAGGCTGAATGGCTCAGCATCATCTAAGGGAAAGTAAATTAGTCACTTATATTCTTGGTTTTATTGCTTCTGCAAAAGAGAAGTTGATAAGTAAAATCTCCTAAACCTTAGCAGGTAAAAGGTTGTATATAGTTTCGAATTAACTTAATTGGAGAGAAAATCCCAAAAGTTAATGATTTGTTTAAATGATTGAAAGTTACTGGATCTTTTCAATTCTGTTGATGTTTTTGCAAAATTTAAAGATAATTGGGTATGGAAAAGAAGCACGGGCAATCAAGGTAACTTTTGATTCTCTGCTAGGCTGATTGAAAATAATATTGATAATTGCTGCTTAGTTAGGTTTTCACACGTTTCCATACTACTATAATTGCCTGACAAGCTTTTCAAAGGAGATCCGTAATGTTAGATCGAATAAAATATCAAGGTATCACTTTTGACGATGTCTTTTTGGAACCTGCCTACAGTGAGGTTGTTCCAAAGGAAGTCGACCTAAGTACATTTCTTACGAAAAATATTAAGCTTAATATTCCTATTTTATCTTCTCCTATGGATACGGTAACGGAAAGCGATTTGGCGATTGCCTTGGCGCAAGAAGGTGGGATGGGAATCATCCATAAGAATTTAAGTATTGTAGATCAAACGCGTGAAGTAGATAAAGTGAAGCGAAGTGAAAATGGGATTATTACCGACCCAATTACCCTGCCCCCTGAAGAAAAACTGGGTAATGCACGCAGAATAATGGACCAAAATAAAATAAGTGGCATCCCAATTACGGTCAATGGGCACCTTAAAGGAATTTTAACCCGCCGCGACCTAAGATTTATTATTGATAATAATCAGCAAATTTCAGGCGTAATGACCAAAGAAAATCTTGTAACTGCTCCGGAAAATACAACGCTTGAAGAAGCTGAAAGGATTTTAACGGAAAATAAGGTCGAGAAACTTTTGCTGGTTGACGATAACTTTATACTGAAGGGCATGATTACGATTAAAGACATTGACAAATTGAGCAGTTTCCCTAGTGCCTGTAAAGATAGGCGTGGTAGGCTGCGGGTTGGTGCTGCGGTTGGGGTTCTTGATTTTGATAGAGCCGAGTCCCTTATCAAAGCCGGGGTTGATGTCCTTGTTGTTGATTCTGCCCATGGCCATAGCAAGAATGTGATTGAAACGGTTAAGAAAATTAAAAGTATGTTCTCAATCGATTTAATCGCAGGAAATGTTGCTACTTTTGAAGGAGCTAAAGCCTTGGTTGATGCGGGAGTTGATGCTGTGAAGGTTGGAATCGGACCAGGTTCCATTTGCACTACCAGAATGATTTCTGGGGTTGGGGTGCCACAAATCACTGCCATTAATCAAGTTGCTTCCGGACTTAAAGGATTGGGTATCCCCGTCATAGGCGATGGCGGAATTCGATACTCTGGGGATATTACCAAAGCTATTGCAGCAGGTGCAAACTGCGTGATGCTTGGTAGTCTTCTTGCTGGCTTGGCGGAATCGCCCGGTCAAATTATCCTTTATAAAGGCCGTAGCTTTAAAACTTATCGTGGGATGGGTTCTCAGGGCGCTATGATGGACGGTTCTAAAGATCGTTACCAACAGGGCGGCACTACTTCTCGTGATAAGCTTGTTCCTGAAGGAGTTGAAGGCAGAGTTCCCTACAAAGGTCAGCTTGCCCCATTCGTTTACCAGCTTGTTGGTGGCTTAAGAGCTGGGATGGGATATTGTGGCACAAAAGATATTGAAGAGCTAAAAACTAAAACTAAATTCATTCAGGTTAGCGGAGCTTCCGTGGTGGAAAGTCACCCACACGATATCTCCATAACGCAGGAGGCTTCGAATTATTCTTCGAGGACAGACCATGCGAACGGCGACAGTAACTAATATTCTTGTAGTTGGTTTTTCTCTTGTGGCATCGTTTGCCCAGGCAGCAGAACCCGAGATCAAAACTGGCAACAATCCAGCCTCAGGCTTGGTAGTTCCTATTGGCTTAAAATCACAGGTTGTAGGCGCTTCTAAAAATGTTGTTGCACAACCTATGCCCCAGATTAATGACCCCCGCCCCACTCAGGATTTGCTCTCTGCTTATCAGATTCAGCTTGATCCTCCAGGGGCTGAAAGGCTGTTTAGGCTTGAATCTGAAGATTCACTTCGCGAACGAATGGGGCAAGAAAAAAAGTCGATTGACCAACTCGAACGCCTTGTTTTTCCTTCCGATGTTGTGCTTTCTACCAAAAAATATGATTATCAATGGCGCAATAAGCACTGGGCGCCACATAATCGTAATGTTGAACCCTATTACCTCACTTACGATCGACTTTTCTTTCACGAAATTAATAGCGAAAGATATGGCTGGGATTTAGGTGCGGTACAGCCCTTTGTTTCTACTCTTACTTTCTTTTTTGATTTTGTTACTTTGCCTTACCATATGGCAACCGACCCTTTTCGCAGGTATGACAGTAGTTCTGGATATTGCTTACCTGGCGACCCCGTTCCTTATATGTGGTACCCACCTAATGTAAGCGTGACCGGTACGGTAGCCGAATTAGCCACGATTGCTTTATTGATTGCAGTATTTCCATAAGCTTGGTAATTAAAACGAAAAAAGGAGTGGATTATCACCGCTCCTTTTTTCGTTGATTTTCCTGTTGAATTTTCAGAGGAGCATTATTTCTTTTTGTTAAAGTCTCCTGCCCAAATAGTGATCATTTTTTCGGGGGTCACATATTTTTTAAAGCAGTCCACCGTTTCTTTTGCGGTAAGATTTTTAATCTTTGTTTCCAAGTCTTTGTAAAATTCCATACCTCGGTTAGAAGAAAGGTTTTCTGCAAGCATAGCTGCCAGCCTTGAGTCGGTGGTTCTCTCAATTTTCAACTGTGCAAGATATGCCTTCTGGCTTTCGACAAATTCTGTTTCACCGATTCCAGCATCGATAAGTTTTTTAATTTCATCGAAGACTGCAATATCAACATTTTTAACTTTAGTTGGATTGCAACTTGCCATAACTTGGAAGCGAGCGGAAGAGTCTTCAGAATCGGCATCAAACCCAGAGCGAACGCCATAAGCAAGGCCTTCTTTTTGGCGAACGCGGTTGCCTAGCCTCGAACTTAAACTGCCGCCCCCCATAACGAAATCAGCCATAGCTAGCCCCGCAAAATCTGGGTTTGAGTCTTTAAGGGGAAATACAATGCCTGAAACAAACATAGCGTTTTCTTTATCTGGTGTTTCTATTACAAGTTTTTCACCCTTGACAGCAGTCTTAGCAGTTTTTTCAATTTTTTTGAATGGAACCTTGCTATTGATTGCCAAGATTTTCTTAAAGCTAGGCGTCACAGTTTCTGGATCAAAGTCGCCTACTGCTACAACTTCAGCTTGTCCAACACCAAAGATTTCTTTGTAAAATTCTTTGATATCAGCGATGGAAACTTTACTGAGTCTTTCGGCAGATTCTTCAAAGGTAGGAGTGTATCGAACATCGCTAGGGAGATAAGGTTCAAGCTTTTGCTGCAAAAGGCGCATAGCGAGTGCCCCCGGTTCAGATTTATTTTTTTCCATAAAGTCGCGAGATTGTCTTTTGATAGTTTCGAACTCTTCGGTTGGAAATACAGGTTCTTGAAGAACCTCTTGAAGAAGTTCGAGTACACTAGCGACGGAATCTCTTCTGCAAAGAATAGAGGCTTGTAACTCACCAGCAGAGCCACTAATTCGCAATTGAGCCTGAAGCTTTGAAAGTTGATCTTCGATTTCTTGGCGAGATTTTTTTTGAGTCCCGCGTGCTAAAAGCAAAGGCATAATCGCCGCTGTAGAATTCTTCCCTGCAAGGTCCTTATCATTTCCGTAATGGATATTGATAAGAATATTGACCACCTGATTGCGAGTCTTTTTAGGTAAATAAGCAAACTTAATATTGCTTGTTAAAATCCCGACTTCAGTAGTTTTTTGGATGTTTTCTACGGATGGTTCAAAGAATTCTCCTTGCACCATTTCTTGGCCACCTTTGTAATCTTTTAACAAAGCAGTTAAGTCAGGTGCTGCCGGGATACTTACCCTTTCGGCTTTTTCGGTTGGGTAATAAGTGCCCACGGTGCTGTTATTTGTCGTGAGATATTTTTGAGCAACCCGCTGCACATCTTCTGCGGAAACCTTTGCAATAAGATCCCGGTGTAGGAAGAATAAACGCCAATCACCTTTTGCTGCCCAGTCACTTAGAGAAATTCCGATTCTATTGCTATCGGACATTAAAAGGCTTCGTGACCTTGCAAACTTACTTTTCGCTCGTTCCACCTCAGTTTTATCAACGGTCGAGGTGCGAAATTTTTCAATGGTATCTAATAATACAGTTCTAGTTTTATCGATGTCTGCGGTGGCATCGACGCTTGTAGAAATTTCAAAAACACCAGGGTCGTGCCAACCAAAGGCATAGCCTGAAACACTGGTTGCAATCTTCCCTAAAACTAAAGTTTTGTAAAGAATGCCTGAGGGTTGACTGGTTAATACTTCTTCAAGGATTTCGAGTGCTGGAAAATCAGGGTGGGAACTTGCTGGTGTGTGATAAACAACACCAATTGCACCAACTTTGCCTACCCGCCTCAAAACCACTTGTCTTTGGCCATCTTGTGGAGGTTCTTCGGTGTAGGTAAGTTCGATCGGGGTGTTTGGCTTTTCGATGGAACCGAAATACTTGTTGATTAAACCAAACGCTTGATCTTTTTTAAAGTTTCCTGCAATGACCAACATAATATTGTCGATGCGGTAATACTTTTTGTAGAAGGCTTGTAGTTTATCGACGGGAACTTTTTCAATATCGGCACGATTGCCTATGGTTGATTTGCCGTAATTATGCCAATCAAATGCAGCAGAAAGCATTCGTTGGCTAAGCACGCGTTCTGGGTCATTTTCTCCACGTTCGAATTCGTTTCGAACCACAGTCATTTCGGAAAGAAGGTCTTCTCTGCGAATTAGACTATTGAATAAGCGGTCTGCTTCGAGGCGAATAGCAAATTCTAGGTTGTCTCCTTCACTTGAAAGAGTTTCGAAATAATTGGTTCGGTCAACCCAAGTGGTGCCATTCATAATTGCGCCACGGTCTTTTAGGGCTTTAGGAATATCAGGATGAAGCTTAGTGCCTTTAAAAACCATATGTTCGAGGAGGTGTGCCATACCGGCTTCGCCATATCCCTCGTGCCTAGAGCCAACAAAAACGGTGGCATTTACAGTAACTTTAGAAGTTGACGGGTCGGGATAAAGCAAAACTTTAAGGCCGTTATCCATTTTGTATTCGGTGATACTTTCTATAGAAGTTATTTCTTTCATAAGGCTACTTTTTTTGGGTTCTTGTGCGAAAATTGATGAGGAACAAAAGTGTAAAATCACTAATGAAAGTCCGGTAATGAAAAATGGCTTAGCCATAAGAAACCTCCTTGTGGAACAAAGTCTACCAATAAAAATGCATATGCTTAAAGTAAGCATATGCAAAAGTGTTTGCTACTTGAATATATTAGTTGGTTTTATCGGAAACATCATAACACCAAAGAACATCTTTTTCTTTCAGGTATAATTTTCCATCAACAACGACAGGATGATTCCAGCTATTCTTGTCAGAATTTTGAATTTTGAAAGAACCTTTTTCAAGGTATTCTTTGGAAGAACCTTCAACGAGTGCTACAACACCGTTATCATAACGGATGTAGAAATGATTGTCAGCAAAAACCATAGAAGCAGACCCTCTACCGGCTTCTTTGTTTTCAGGTTTAGGCCTTTTCCAAAGGATTTTTCCAGTTGCAACATCAGCACACTGAGGGTTTCCAGAATCATCTCGGTCGCTAAAGATAAAGTCGCCAACTTTTATGACCCCGCCGTGTTTGTTGGTTAATTCTTTGTTGAAATAAACTTCGTTAGCGGTAATGCCCGATGCGGATTTAGTGATGTGAACAAGACCGGCTCCCCTACCATAACCAGCAGCGGCATAGACTTTATCGCCAAAGGGAATGGGAGTAGGTATGTTGGCGGTATTAGATTTGAATTTAGTGGGTTCGTTTCCATACTTCCAAGCGACTTTACCCGTTTCGGCTTCGAGTGCGACAAGTTCGTTTGAAAGAAGCTGGACATAGAATTTTTCGTTTCCAATCATAGATATTGCAACGGAGGAGTATCCAGCAGATTGGTCTAAGGGAGCTTTCCAGATAATGTCGCCTGTGCCTTTGTTAAGGGCAACAACGGTGTTATCTTTCCCGCCTGGTGTGCAGATAAGTTTATTGCCATCGATGAAAGGAGATTCGGTATAGTTCCAACCTCCGGATTTGCCGCTAAAGTCTTTGGCGAAATTTTTCCTCCAGATTACTTTCCCATCGGCTTCGTTCAGGCAGACAAGGTCGCCGAATTGGCCCAAGGCATAAACATTGCCTGAAGAAACACAAGGAGTGCATCGTGTGCCAGAATAGTTTCCGCCTGATTTGCCAACAAGAGTTTGCCAAAGTATTTTGCCTGTGGATCGTTCGAGGCCAAAAACATAAGAGGAAGCTTCGACATCGCCCATAGTAAATATTTTGTTTTGAACAGCAGAGATGCTAGAAAACCCAGCCCCTAGCTTTTCAGTCTTCCACAAAAGTTTTGGCCCACCTGAAGGCCATTTTTTTAGGAGATTCTTATCGAGAGAAATGCCATCTCGGTTATTGCCACGAAATTGAATCCAGTCGGTTGATTTGGCAATTTCTTGTGCTAGGCCTAGTTGGAGTAAAGAAAAAAATAGCACACCAGAAAAAACGATTCGCATAATAAAACCCTTTAGATGAACAAATGGCAGGATGCAACGATAATAAGTGTTTTTGTTGAAAATTACAAGAGGCTAAAATGCAATAGAAAAAATAAAAGTAAACCTGTTCATTTATTAAAACTTATGGGTTTAGACTTCCTCAGGTATTATTTCTTTTTTTTCTTGTTATCAGGTGGACTATTTTCTTTATCAAGTCCTTCTTTTCCTAGAACCATAATCATAATAGCAAAAGGTTTTTTTTCATCTTTATTCGTAGAACGCACTAAGTTTATTTGCACCAAATGGCCCTGAATAATGTTTTCTGCAGTTGCAAGATATCCTGGCAATTTAGTGTCTGGGCCTTTCAAATTTGCAAGTTCTGCCGCTGTATACTTCTTGATGTTTCCTTTATCATCAAAAGCTTCCACTGGGTCTTTGAACCTAAATTTGGTTTTTTCATTGATCGGCACTTCAAGTTCTTTCCATTCGGTGATAAGCCTTAAGGCATTTACATCTGCTACTTGCCTTATTTGCCCTTGAGGAGTTTTTGCATCTTTGTTGAAAGGGATTTGGACAATGATGGATTTTTCGGTGGCCTCGGCTACTACTTTTGCCATCACCATATTTGTTTGCAGTTTAGCAATATCAAACCTATTGGTGGGGAGCCCTTTTTTATCTTTTTTGGCATCTTGGCCAGAAACGGAAAAAGATATGAGTAATACAAAAAAAGCTGACAAAGACACAATTTTTAAATACATTTTAACCCCGTGCAATTTGTAAAGGGTGTAGGAGGTTTGATATAAATTTCAATTATAGCTTAAATTGTCGTTAAAGGGCTAGATTTTTATGACATTTTATTGGTTAGCTTGATAACCCGCAAGAAAGCCGGTGCTCCACGCAGCTTGAAAGTTAAAGCCCCCAATGGGGCCATCTAAATCTAAGATTTCGCCTGCAAAATAAAGGTTTTTTTTAAGTTTACTTTCCATTGTTTTGGAGTTGACCTCATCAAGGTTGACTCCCCCAGAAGTGACCTCGGCCTTGGCATAACCTAAAGTGCCCGAAATAGGAACGGTTGTAGATTTGATTTTAGAAGTGATAGCTTTGCGCTCTAGCTTGCTGAGCCCTGCACATTTTTTATCAGAAGGCAACCCTAGGTGTGCAAATAAAATATCTAATAACCTGCGGGGTAACTCGTCGCTCAAAGCGATGGAAAGTAATTTTTTGCCATCGGTGGCAGCAATTTTTTGCAGCCTGTTTTCTAATTCCTCTTCTTTGAGGGTAGGCAAGAAATCAAGTTTGAGAAAACTATGATTGAAATTAGGAAGCGAATTTAAAGCTTTGCTGATATTTAAAATCACCGGTCCAGATAAACCAAAATGGGTAAAAAGAAACGAGCCACGGTCTTCCATTAAAACCTTATCGTTAAGGCAAGCTTTGACCTGAACATCTGCAATGGTAACGCCGCTAAGATCGTGAACCCATTTTTCAAGGGTTTTAAGTGGCGCAAGGGCTGGTTGTGTATCGTTAATAGAATGGCCAAATTTTTTGGCAAAAGCATAACCATCGCCTGTTGTGCCACATCCGGGAAAAGAAAGGCCACCTGTGGTAAGGATGATCTTTTTTGCGTGAAATGTTTTGGCAGGTGTGTGCAAAAGAAATCCTAAGTCATAAGATTCAATTGCAGTTACAGGCGTTTCGATTGAAAGTATTGCGTGATTGTTTTTCAGTTCATTAAGAAGTGCATCAAGAACATGAATAGCTTTGTTACTTACGGGGAAAATTTTTCCTGTATCTTCAATTTTGGTTTCTACTCCTGCCAAATTGAAAAACCGAATTGTTTCCTCAACGCTGAAAGCAGCTAATGGCGAGTGCAGGAATTTGCCGTTATTGCCAAAAGCTTTAACGATACCCCGATTATCAGTATTATGGGTTATGTTACATCGAGTACCACCCGACATCAAGATTTTGACGCCTGGCTTGCGGTTTTTTTCGAGAACTAAAGTGCTTGCGCCGGTCTTTGCAGCCGATATTCCAGCCATTAGGCCAGCAGCCCCAGCCCCAATAACAACGACATCGTAGCTAGTTTCCATTCAATGGTTCCGAAGGACATAATCCATTGGATTAAGATTTTAAATCACGTGGATTTATATTTATTGTTCTTAGTGCCTGGGTGAAAAAATCATCCCCAGTTTTTTTTACAAGGTCATTTATTTTTGAACATTCCAAATCCCATTGGCTGTCATTCATTTCGGAAGGGCGAGGCGGGGTGCTTACTTCGAGGTAGATTTTAGCTTTGGGTTCAGTACCGCTTGGGCGCAAAGTGATTTTAGCAATGTCCCCGCAGCGAAAAACTAAAACATTTCTAGAACTAGCATCGGTCTTGCCTTTGATTGCACCAAGTTTGCCATTAGTGGAAAGAAAATCATCAACCCTTGTGACATCTAACCCACCGATTTGTTTAGGTGGGTTTTTACGCAGATTGTTCAGCATATTGATCATTAAAGTTTTGCCTTCAACCCCCGGTAAAGCGATGGGTATTCCAACATTTCGGAAGAAACCAAAGCGCTCGAATAATCGATTCAAATATCTCATAGGTGTCTGGTTGTTTCGCAATAAATAAAGGGCCCATTCTGCAAATAATAATGCAGCAACACCAGCATCTTTATCGCGGATACTATCCGTAGCAAGAATTCCGTGGCTTTCTTCCGACGCAATAACGAAGTCAGATGGTTTTCCTATAACATCAGCATATTTTCCCGTACTTTCTAACTGCCAAAGAACATCCGCAACATATTTAAATCCAACCAGTAAGTCATCAATGATTTGAACTTTAAAATGCTTTGCAATTCGGGTGATCATACCGGTGGTAACTTCGGTTTTAACCACAATTGGGGAAGGTGGCATCGTGTTGTTAAGAGAAAGCATTTCAAGTTTAAAGCAAGTTGAAATAGCAGCGATTTCGTTGCCATTAAGATAGTGCCAACCGCCTTTATCATCTGGAATCATTGCACCTAAGCGGTCGGCATCTGGATCGGTGGCAAGCAACAAATGAGCATTGCAAGCTTTTGCAACAACCTCGGCGCGGTCAAGGGATTCGGGGATTTCAGGATTAGGAGTTTTGGAAACATTAGGAAACTGACCATCGGGTGACATTTGTTCTGGAACCGGAATTACATTGAATCCTTGTTTTTGCAAAATTTCCAAACTGGTCAAAGATCCTACGCCGTGTAGCGGACTAAATACGACCTTGAAGCCTTCGTTCTTTGGCGCAGGAATAAGGCTGTGCGCACAACAAAGTGAAATATAGTCTTTATGGGGTTGATCGGAAAGGAATTGAATGAAGTTACTTTTTACTGCATTTTGCCATGAAATAGTGTTAATATTTTTAACTTGCTCTACAAGGTCTGCCATGATTTGGTCATCGGGCGGAACAGGTTGTCCGCCTCGTTCGTCATAAAATTTTCCACCATTATCATCAGGCGGGTTATGAGAAGCGGAAATGTTGAGCCCACCTTGGGCATTCAGAATTCGAATCGAATATGAAAGTTCGGGCGTTGCGATATAGTGTTTGCTTTCGAGTGGAAGAACCCACGCATGGACACCGTTGGCAGCGTAAACTCTGGCAGCGTAAACTGCTAAATCTTGGGAGGATAAATTAAGAACTGGGTTGGGTAAATTCGGATTGTATTGTTTTCGCTTATCCATAAAACATCGCACATCATAACCAAGAACTACATTTATTTTGCTAAGAGTTTTAAAGCGATGCTTGAGGTATTCTGCGTGCCCTTGTACGGAAGCTCCAAGCGTCCAAAGGTTCATCCGGTTGGGGCCTATTCCAACGGGGCCTCTTCTTCCACCTGTACCAAAGGGAAGAATCATACAAAAGCGGTCAAGTAAACCTGCCCACTTTTTCTCTGTGATTAAGAATTCAATTTGGGGTTTGTATTCATTGAATTCTTCGTTGCATAACCATAATTCCAAATTATGTAGGGCCTGTTGTTTTAATTCTTCTGGTGCTTCTAATTTTAAAATGGATTCTTTGGTGGCTGCGGTTAATTGCATAATCGTTTCCTACAATATCAATAATTGATGATTTTTCGCGAAAGATAACATTAAAAGTGATAATCTAGACACTGTAGTTAATTAAATCAATTGAATCTGCAAAAGTTCCGTTCATTAATAAAAGAGATGGCACTAAAACAATGAATTACCCCTTAGAATTTGAATTTGATGTTGCAGTCGTGGGTGGTGGGCATTCTGGAATAGAGGCTGCCCTAGCCGCCGCTCGAATGGGCCTTAAAACCGTTCTTTTGACGATGAGTGCGGAAACCGTTGGCCTTATGAGTTGTAACCCTGCAATAGGTGGAATTGCTAAGGGACAAATTGTTCGCGAAATTGATGCGCTTGGTGGCGAAATGGCTAAAATTACTGATGCTTCTGCTATTCAGTTTCGAATGCTTAATATGACCAAAGGTCCTGCTATGCATTCCCCTAGAGCTCAAGCCGATAAAAAACAATATCAGGTTCTCGCTAAATGGACCGTCGAAAAACAGGAAAACTTGACCCTTCGCCAAGAGATGGTCGAAAACCTCCTTCTTGAGGATTCGGTTGTTGATGATGGTTCCGTTCGGACCGTAAAAGGAATTATCTGTAGGGGCAACACCCTGTATCGTACGCGTGCGGTTGTGCTAACAACAGGGACCTTCTTAAAAGCAATTATGCATACTGGGGAAGCTAAATCGCAAGGGGGCAGGGCAGGTGATGGTTCTTCCGAAAGCCTAAGCGAAAGCCTAATTACTTGCGGTTTTAAGTTGGAAAGATTTAAAACGGGCACTCCTTGTAGGCTCAATGGCAGAACCATCGACTTTTCTAAAACGGAAGTTCAACCGGGAGATGCTAACCCTAGGCCATTTAGTTTTTCTACAACTAAAATTGAGCAGCAACAACTTCCTTGCCATATCACTTATACGAATACGCAGGTTCACGATCTCATTCGTGAAAATTTGCACAGGGCTCCAATGTACTCGGGGCAAATAGCAGGGCGAGGGCCCCGCTATTGTCCCTCGATCGAAGATAAAATCGTTCGCTTTGCTGACAAAGAAAGGCACCAGATTTTCTTGGAACCCGAGGGGCGCACAACTAACGAATATTATTGCAATGGGATTAGTACCAGCCTGCCTAAAGATGTGCAGCAAAAGATGCTTGCATTTATTCCAGGCTTGGAAAATGCCGAAATTTTGCGGTGGGGCTATGCTGTCGAATATGATTTCTCTCCTCCCACTCAGTTGCACCCTACTTTAGAAACTAAGTTTATTGCTAATCTTTATTTCGCAGGACAAATTAACGGAACCACGGGGTACGAAGAGGCTGCTGCTCAAGGTTTAATGGCGGGAATTAATGCCGCTCTAAAAATCAAAAATCTTTCCCCGCTTATTCTCGATCGTAGCCAAGCTTATATCGGGGTGTTGATTGACGATTTGGTAACTCGCGGTGTTGATGAACCTTATCGAATGTTTACCAGCAGAGCAGAATATAGATTGCAGTTGCGCCATGATAATGCAGACCGAAGGCTTAGCCCGATTGGCAGGGAAATTGGGTTAGTTGGGGATGAGGCTTGGGCCAGATTGTTAAAAAAACAAGCAAAAATAAAAGAAATCGGCGAAGTTTTGAAATCTAACCAGATTGAACATGCATCCTTAGAGCACTGGTTAAAACGGCACGATATGGATTGGAATTCGATGACTGCGATGGCAAAAGAAAAGCTAGGTTTGGTATTTGATGCCCCTGCGGAAGTTGAAGAACAGGTGGAGTTGGAAATTAAATATGCGGGGTATATTGGCAGGCAAACTATTCAAATAGAGAAGTTTCAAAAGCTTGAGTCTAAAACGATTCCTACAGATTTTGATTTCTTGTCGATAGTTCATTTGAGGAAAGAAGCTAAAGAGAAATTTGATAAGATTAAGCCCGGGAATATCGGGCAGGCAGGCAGAATTAGTGGTATTACCTCTTCCGATATAGCTGTTTTGCTGCTTTATTTGAAATCGTGAAAGTTGCTTAGCGAAATGCAAGATTATAGATGGTGTAGGTTGCATCGCAACCAAAGGTAAGAAAACAAAAGCGACTAAGAGTTCTGAGGTTAGGCAGATAAAAAAAGAAATAGTTTAAATAAAAGTTAAATAAATAAAGCAAATAGATTTGAAATATTGACAAGATGGAGAAAGGGGGTAATATTATAATGAAGTAATAGGTCGATACAATCGTTGCATCTTTCTTAAATTACCACAAAATCGGACTCGCCAGATTTTGTTCGACTAAGAATCTGGTGCTGCAAGTTGAAATCGTGCCTTGCGCAAAATTAGTCGTTCGTGGTAAGCAAGTTAATATAAGGCAGGCTGGTTGGTTCGTGGCCTGCAGTTTTGAGAATAGAGTTAAAGGCTTTAGAAGTTGTTCAAGGAAGAATTTTGGGTTGACTGGCTTCTTGCGTTGAGAAGTCTGGTTCGCTCGAAGAAAGCTGGCTAGCTGGTGCCAGGAAGGACAAAAAGATGAAAACTGTTTTTACTACTGGAGAGGCTGCGAAAATTTGTAAGGTCAGCCAACAGACAATCATTCGTTGTTTTGATAATCTTCAACTCAAGGGATTTAGGGTCCCCGGATCCCGCTTCCGCAGGATTCCCCGCGAATCTCTGTATAAGTTTATGAAAGATAACGGTATCCCAACCGATGCGTTGGAAAGTGGAAAGCGTAGAGTTTTGCTCGTGGATGATGATACCGAATTGGTAGAGTTGATGCACAAAGTTCTTGAAGAAGATGGCCGTTTCGAAGTTCGCATTGCAACCAATGGGTTTGATGCAGGTATGATGGTCAAGGAATATCGTCCCGATGTTATTGTTCTTGATGTTATGCTTCCCGATATCAATGGTAAAGAAGTTTGCCATCGAGTTCGTGCAGATAGTACTTTAGAAGAAGTCCGAATTCTTTGTATAAGTGGTATGATTGAAGAAGATAAGATTCAAGAGCTTCGTCTTGCGGGTGCCGATGATTTCTTGAATAAACCATTTGAAATAGAAGAACTTATCGATCGTATGTGTCAGTTGATGGATATCGAATCCACTTCAACCACATCTGCTTAGTCATTTCGTAGTGATTTACATAATGGGGCAGGGCTTTTATAAGTCCTTCCCTTTATTTTTAATGGCTTTTGATGGAGTATGCCTGTGGCAGCCATAGCCGGACAAGGAAGTTCGGTAACTTTTCTAGACTTGATCATCAAATCTCCTTGGCTTTTACCTAGGATATCATCTGTTTCTGATCTTGTTTTTAAGCCATTGATTGAATCTTGGCTAGACATAAGAACAGACCCAGCGGCAGTTTGTTTTTTACTCCGCCATTCTAATACCAATCAAAATTCTGTTTTTCCCGAATGCCTCGAGAGTGGAAGGCCTGTGGTCTCCGATCTATTCGTTGATCTTTTGAATATGGGTTTAAGTTTAGAATCACCTGTTAATTGTAGTGAATCTGTAATTAATTCTCTTTGTAGGGCCGCTATTGCTTTTGAAATTGCACGGCTTACTTCGAAGGTCTCACCAGACCTTGCTTGGGTAGGTGCTTTATTATTTGATTTTAAAGGTTTGGCTAGGAATCATATTCAAGAAAAATCTGATAGCTCGAGTTTGGCCCGACAATACGGGTTGCCTGTTTGGATTCGTCTTGTGAATCAATTATCGGAAAAAGATGGGCTTCAGGTTGCCAATGCTGCAGGACTGATACCTGGCCTTGGTGAAATAATTCTTCTTGCGGATTTGTTTACTAATGAAGGGCAAGTTGCTAAGTCTGCCCAAGCAAAGGATCTTGAAAAAAAATTAAAACTGTCTGGGTTTTTAGAAAAATTAGAAGTTTCTTCGATAGTAAAAAAATGGTTTGGCGGAAATATAAGAGCTTACCTCGAAGCTAAACGAAAAACACCTGAAAATATTGTCTCGCAATGTTTGCAATTTGCTATCACCACTTGTAATGAAAATAAGTTAATCCGATCTAGAGATCTTCTCGAATCTGACGCTTACAAAAATGCTTTGCAAAATCTTGTTCGGTCAGGGGACCAACGATTTAATGATTTAAAGTTGCAATCGGTTGTTGAGCTTGCTGCGGGCGCTGGGCACGAAATCAATAATCCACTTGCAGTTATTCAGGGACAATCGCAGTTTATTCTTTCTCGGATGGATGATCTAGAATTTGATGAAACTAGAGATAAGCTTAAATATTCTTTGGAAAGTATCATAAGGCAGGCCAAAAGAATTAATATAATCCTTCGCAATTTAATGCAGTTTGCTAGGCCTAGCGTTCCTGCTGCAAATAATATTAAAATCAAAGATGTTGTTGGTACTGTTGTAAATCGATTGGCAGGTTGGGCCCTTGAAAAGAAGGTTCTTTTAACCGTTTCTGAATCTGAGTTATTTAATCTTTCTGTTTTTGCTGATCTGGATCACACTCGAATGGCGTTGGAATGTTTGGTCCGAAATTCGATCGAAGCAGCAGGCCAAGATGGCTGGGTTAGGTTGGGGATAGAGGCATTTTCACAACGAGGCTTCACTTTTTTTGTTGAAGACAGCGGACCCGGCCCTGCTGTCGAAGATGCTTTGCACCTTTTTGACCCATTTTTCTCAGGCAGACAAGCGGGGCGTGGTAAAGGTTTAGGCCTTTCTGTTGCCTGGAGGTTAACAACCCTTAATAAAGGGTTAATTAGATTTAATTTTCCAAGTGATTCCAAGCCAACTAGGTTTGAAATCGTTTTGCCAATTGATGATAAATCTGGGCTAGGTATCGATGAGCAAACTGCAAACGATAACAATAATTCTACCTCTAAGGCTGCATGATTAATTTGATTGGTTAATGAGCTTATGCAAAACAACCATTCCCTAAATTTTCATATAAAAATCGCAAGCGAAGTCGTGCCCGTTGCTGTATCTTCTTTGGAATTAGGCTTAGAGCGAGGTGAATTAATTCATCCTTCTTGGAAAATTGATTCGATTGTAAGTTCTGAGGAAGCTGCATTTCTTTGTTCACAAAAACCTTCTGGGTTTTGGAATAAAATAATAAGTTTTAATCCTGTTGATAGAAAACTTGTTGGGTCTAATTCTAAAACCCTTGAGCAGTTATTAATCCGTTTATCTCAAGATCTTATTTGTAAAACCCAATATCTTTTCCCAAGCTACAATTCAGGTTTGCAACTTATAAAGGTTGGGTTAAATAATACTGAGGCTGCTACCAAGAGTGGGGAAACCGTTGATCGAGATGATTTGCTTCATATAGATACTTGTAAAGGTGGTTTTTTAAATTCTAGTAGAATGCTTAAACTAAGCTGCAATATAGATCCAACAAACTTTAGGGTATGGGAAAAAGGTCCTACTCTTTTTCATCTTTTTAATGATGAGCGATCTCGAACTGATTTACTTGCTGACTGTAAGAAAGGCTTGTTTAGGACGGGTGTTAACCTTGATCCAGAGTTCGTGTATGCCAAAATTAGCGGTGCATTAAGGCAGAGCGAATTAATCCAGAAAAAAGCTTCTCGGAAGTTGATTAACTTTCCTTCTCAATCTTGTTGGCTGGCTATGACGGACGTCTGCCTGCACTCCACCTTGCGCGGTAGTAATTTGTTGGAACTAGTATTTATGGTTCGAGAAAATGTTTTAAGTGCCCCAGAATTATCTGTTCCTAGAGTCCTTAGTTCCTTTTTAGCTTCCCATGTCAAGCAAGCTGCCGCATAATAAATCTATGAAAACAATGTGGTCTCAAATAGTATCCCCTTGGGTAGATGCTGGTTTGTATGTAATTGCTCCGTCGCAATGCCACAGTTGCAAGCAGTTGCTTGAACATCAGGAAAAATGGTTATGTAAAAGTTGCTTGCTTCAATTGCAACCTGCACCAGAGCCAAAGTGTACCCGCTGTAGTGCTCAAGTTGGGCCAAATATCGATACAACGAATGGTTGTATTTATTGTAAGCAGGATCGTTTTCAATTTGAACGAGTTATTTCTTATGGGTTTTATCAAGATAAGCTTAAAGAAGTAATCTTAAGGATCAAACATTTGGAGGGTGAACAATTAGCTCAAACTATGGGTTCCTTTTTGGGCCTTCATATTTCTAATACTTTACAGCTCAAGCCAGATTTAATTACTTGCATCCCGGTTCATTGGTGGAAACGGTTAATCAAGGGTCATAATCAGACCGAGTCAATAGCCAAGGGAGTAGCTGAAGTACTTGGGGTGAATTTCGGAAGTAGAATTTTAAGAAAAGTTCGGTTTACTCCTGAGCAATCTCGATTATTGCCAACGGAAAGGCGAAAAAATTTGAGACGGGCTTTTGCTTGCACCAACCACTCTTTGGTTCGGTGTAAGCACATTCTTCTTGTTGATGATGTTTTAACCACGGGTGCCACTGCAAATAATGTTGCAAAGGTGTTGGTGGGGGCAGGGGCTAAAAGTGTGATCGTTGCGGTACTCGCAAGGTCCTTTGGAAAATAATGGTAAATTAGTCCGATTGTTTTGTTCGGAGGTTTTAAATGGATAAAGCTTGAAAAATAAATGGTAATACCTTCAAGCTTGAGAATTTGATAAAAGTTACTGTTTTTAATAATCAAATTTTGACTACGGGGCATTTAGGGGAAATAAATAATCAAGTGGGTTATTAAAAGGGGTGTATTATTTTTCAAGGTGTTCTTTGAGGGTTTTAAAATGCCATTTCGATGGTTGTTTTCGTTTGTTTTGATTTCTGCCTGTGGGAGTGCTAATGCTGCAGGTTGGGCAGAGGGCCTTTTTCAGGAGTTAAACAAAGACTTTGGTTCTGTTCCTCGGGGTCCAGCTCTCGTTCACCAATTTAAAATTAAAAATAATACTTCGGAAACAATTAGTATTTCTGGGGTTCGGGTTTCTTGTGGTTGCGTTAGCGCCTCGGTTGCCAAAAGCCAGATTCTGCCTAATGAAGAAACTTTCGTTCTTACAAGTATGGATAGCACCCGATTTAGTGGGTCTAAAAGCGTTACCGTTTATGTTTCATTTGATAAACCTAGGTATGATGAGGTTAGGTTGTTGGTTCAAGCTTATGGTAGGAATGATTTTGCTGTATCCCCTGAAAAATTTGATTTCGGTCAGATTAAGCGTGGCAAGGCAAACGAAGTTAAGACAACCTTGAGATTTTATGGTTTTCCTAATCTCGAAATTGTTGATGCCAAAACTGAAAGTAACTATGTTAAAGCTAAATTTAATTTGATTAAGCGTGAAGGGAATGATGTCATTTATGAAGCTTTTGCCATTATTCGGGCAGATATTCCTGTGGGAAAATGGTTCTCAGATATTTTGTTTACGACCAATTCTTCTGGTATTCAGTTTGTAAGGGTGCCTTTAAATGTTGAAGTAGAGTCGATTTTATCGGTTAATCCCCCTTACCTTTCTTTAGGAAAAATTAAAATGGGGGATACCAGCGAACGCAAGATTGTGGTTCGTGGGAGCCAACCATTTACGATTCTTAGTTTAGATGGACTCGATGGGGGATGGAGTGTTAAAGAACTTTCGAAAGAAAAAAAGGAAGTTCATATTGTAACCTTGATTTTTAAAGCCAATTTAGAGGGAGACTTAAAGCATAAGATGACCATTAAAACAGATATTCCTGAGGGCGGAGATATTCAATTAAATACTACTGTTTTTGTAAATCCTTGATAAATTGTGAATTTTAAACACTAAGCGGTTCGAGAACCTTGCAAAAGTTTGCAAGAGAGTCTCGAACCGCTTAGTGTTTTTCAGTACATTTTCATTAGACACCTAAAGCAAGAATTGAAATGTTTAAGGTGAACCTAATAATAAATTGGATCTATTTATGACTATTATTCGCAAATTTAAAAAAATTCTTGTTGCAAATCGAAGTGAAATTGCAATTCGTGTATTTCGTACCGCAAGTGAATTGAACATTAGAACTGTTGCAATTTACTCTTATGAAGATCGCTTTGCATTGCACCGCTTCAAGGCAGATGAGGCATATCGCATTGGTAAAGCTGGGGAACCAATTCGGTCTTACCTTTCCATTGATGAAATCGTTGCAGTAGCGAAATTACACGATGTTGATGCAATTCATCCTGGTTATGGCTTTCTTTCGGAAAATGCTGGATTTGCAAAGGCTGTTATTAATGCAGGAATGGTGTTCATTGGACCGTGTCCGGAGGTTCTTTTAAGCCTAGGTGACAAGGTTCAGGCAAGGTCATTGGCACAACGAGCAAAAGTGACTATTCTTTCTGGCAGTGATGCTGTTTCAGATTTAGGCGAAGCCAAAGCTATAGCAACTAGGCTTGGATACCCGGTCATTATTAAGGCTTCTATGGGTGGTGGTGGGCGGGGAATGCGAGTGGTAGAATCGGAAGCAAAGTTGCAAGATTCCTTAGAACAGGCAAGACGCGAAGCAGGGGCAGCCTTTGGAATTCCTGATGTCTTTATTGAAAAATTTATTCGTAAAGCCAAACATATTGAAGTGCAGCTTTTAGGCGATCGACACGGAAACTTACTTCATCTTTATGAACGAGATTGTTCGGTTCAGCGCAGGCACCAAAAAATAGTCGAAATTGCACCAGCCTTTAATCTAAACCAACAAACTAGGCAGGGTATTCTTGATGCCGCCATCGCTATCGGGCGCGAAGCTGGCGTTGATAACGCTTCCACCGTTGAATTTCTCGTTGATGCCGAGACTAATAAGTTTTATTTTATCGAAGTGAACCCCCGTATTCAGGTTGAGCATACGGTAACCGAACAGGTGACTGGTGTGGATTTGGTGAAAAGTCAGATAATGGTTGCACAGGGGTTTGCCTTACATAACCCAGAAATAGGTTTTAAGAATCAGGCTGATATTTCGGTGCGTGGCTATGCGATTCAATGCCGGGTCACTACCGAAGATCCGGTTAATAATTTCCTGCCAGATTATGGCAAACTAAGTAACTATCGGTCTGCAAGTGGTATGGGGATTCGCCTAGATGCGGGTTCTGCCTTTACTGGTGCGGTTATTAATCCTTTTTATGATTCTTTGCTTGTTAAGGTAACTGCTGCTGCTCTAACTTATGAAGATGCTGCTAGAAGAATGTTGCGCAGTCTAAATGAGTTTAGAATTCGCGGAGTGAAAACTAACATTCCTTTTCTTATTAATTTGGTTGACCATCCTGATTTTCTTAATGGTTTATGTACTACTCGGTTTATTGACGAAACTCCAACTTTATTAGATCTGCCTTTGCGTAAGGATCGGGCGACCAAATTGCTGCGGTACATTGGCGAGATTATTGTAAATGGCCATCCCGATATAAAAAGTATTTCAGGCGTGAAAGCAGCAACGGTTCAAGAACCCGAGTTAAGCGCTACGGTTTTAGCAGGAGTTTCTAAAAATTTGCCCAAAGGTACTAGGGATATTTTCAAAGAACTTGGCCCGGAGAAGTTTTCTCAATGGCTTAAAAAAGAAAAAAAACTTTGGATTACCGATACCACTTTTAGGGATGCCCACCAATCGCTATTGGCAACTCGGATGCGCACACGAGATATGCTGCGTATTGCGCCTTTTTATGCGTCGCAAATGAGCCAGCTTTTTTCTCTCGAAATGTGGGGCGGTGCTACTTTTGACACCTCAATGCGATTCCTTAAGGAATCTCCTTGGGATCGGCTTTCTGAAATGCGCCAACGCGTTCCTAATATTCTCTTCCAAATGCTTCTTCGTTCTGCAAATGCGGTTGGATATACCAGCTATCCCGATAATGTTGTGCACCGTTTTGTAAAAGAAGCAGGGTTGGCGGGGGTTGATATCTTTCGTTGTTTTGATGCCCTCAATGGTATTCCCAACCTTCAACTTGCCATTGATGCGGTTCGGAATTCAAATATGATTTGCGAAGCAGCTATTTGTTATACAGGCGATATACTTGACCCGAAGCGAACTAAGTATACCCTCAAGTATTATGTCGAACTTGCTAAACAATTAGAAAAGCTTGGAGCAAATATTATTGCGATCAAGGATATGGCGGGGCTTCTTAAGCCTTGGGCTGCTCAACAATTGGTTAGAACCCTCAAGCAAGAAATTGGCCTCCCTATTCATTTTCATACTCACGATTGTGCGGGTGGGCAAATTGCTTCTCTCTTATTTGCTTCTGCCGAAGGCGTTGATGTTGTCGATGCTGCTATGGCTCCCTTTTCTGGTATGACCAGCCAACCTAGCCTTAATGCACTTGGCGAAGCGCTTAAATTCCAAGAACGAGATCCAGATTTAAATAAGGATGCACTGCACGAGGTTGCCCTTTATTGGGAGGCCGTCCGCTCTATGTATTCACCATTTGAAACCGGCCAACTGGCACCTACTGCTGATGTCTATTTAAACGAAATGCCTGGCGGTCAGTACACCAATTTGTTTCAGCAGGCCAAAGCCGTTGGACTTGGTGACCGGTGGCGCGAAGTTTGTCAAATGTATACCGAAGTTAACCAGATGTTTGGCGATATTGTAAAAGTAACACCTACCTCTAAAGTTGTTGGAGATATGGCTTTGTTTATGGTGGGTAATTCCTTGACTAGGGATGATGTTGAAAATGGTTCCCGAGAGTTATCCTACCCAGAATCTGTTGTAGAATTTTTTGAAGGGCGCCTTGGAGAACCTGTCGGAGGGTTTCCCAAACAACTTCAAACAAAAATATTAAAGGGAAGAAAACCTATTGTTGGTAGACCTGGAGCTTCTTTAGCCGCTGCTGATTTTGATGCCTCTAAAAAGCAATTATATGAAATCTCTGGAATCAATCCGGAAATCACTGAAGTTCTTAGCTTTATCCTCTACCCCAAGGTTTTTCCCGAGTTTGTTGAACATCAAAAACGCTATTCTGACACCAGCGTTTTGCCTACACCTGTTTTCTTTCACGGGATGCAACCGGGCGACGAAGCTAGTGTTGAAATTGAAATGGGTAAAACCCTTATTCTTAAGTTTCTTACCGTTGGCGAACCTCACGCAGATGGCACCAGAACTGTGTTTTTTGAACTAAACGGCCAACCCCGAGAAGTTGTTGCACTTGATAGGTCTTTAACTGCTAAATCTCCATTAAGGCCTAAAGCTACCCCAGGGAACCCATTCGAAATTGCCTCACCTATGCCCGGTGTTATTTCGAAATTCTTGGTCGCAACGGGCGAAGAAGTCAGCCCCGGGCAAAAACTCTTTGTCTTAGAAGCTATGAAAATGGAAACCACCGTTTGTTCTGAAAAGGCAGCTATTGTTCTTTCTGTCACTGCTTCCGCTGGGTCCCAAGTCGAGGGTGGTGATTTGATTATTAAGCTTCAGGCCATTTAGGTTCAATAAAGTTTTTTGTGACTTTAGACCAAGGCTCATTGTTTCTTTATCAGATTCTTGCAAATCGGTTGGTTTCCAAGTAATCTATCTAGTGTTACTTCTTAAATTTTTATTAAGACATTAGTACTTTAGGGGTTTTCAATGAGTTTAATCAAAATTATTAAAGGCCACGGCGAGGGCAAAGATATTCCCTTGATTGGTGATAGATTTGTTATGGGGAGAAACCCTGATTGTGCAATTATTATTCCCGTGACCTCCGTTAGTCGAGAACACGCTTTTATTCTAAAAGTGCAGGGTCAATTTTTCCTTGAAGATAACAAAAGCCGAAACGGTACTTTCTTGAACGATCAGCAGATTACCGGAAGGGTGCCACTAAAGAATAACGATCAGATTCGCATTTGCGACTTTGTAGTTTCTTTTCATGCCAAAAGTGCTTCTGGACAGGCGGATCAAGCCGCGCTTGATATGGACGATGATAAGGGAGAAAACACTTCGAGTACGGTTCACGTTACCATTAATGCAAGTAGCCAGCAGTTGCTAGAAACGCAACCTGCAGAGAAGTTGCGTTTGCTGCTAGAGATAACTACATCGTTAAGCAAAGTATTGGAACTTGATAAGCTATTACCTACAACAGTTGATTGTATGTTTCAGTTGTTTAAGCAAGCAGACCGGTGTTTTATAATTATGGGTGATACAAGCACCAATAAATTTGTGCCACGCATTATTAAAACCCGTAGGCCTCAAGACGAAACCAGTGCTAGGTTTAGTAAAAGTATTGTTAAACAATGTTTGGAACAAAAACAGGCGTTTCTTAGTGATGATGCAAGTCAAGATAGCAGAATGCAAACCAGTCAAAGTATAGTTGATTTTAAAATTCGTTCGGTAATGTGTGTGCCTCTGTGTGGGGTAGATGGCAAGGCATTTGGCGTTATTCAGGTCGATACCCAAGATCGTAGTAAGAAGTTTACCCAAGACGATCTTAAATTGCTTTGGGGTGTTGCAAATCAAGCTGGAACAGCGATGGAGAACGCAAAGTACCATCAAAGCTCCATACTTCAGGAAAGAATTAAGCGTGATCTCGAACTTGCAAATCAGGTTCAGAAAAGCTTTCTTCCTATTGATTTTCCTAAAATGCCCGATTATGAATTTGCAGCTCATTACCAAGCCGCTCAGGAAATTGGGGGCGATTACTACGGTTTTATTCCAATGAGTAATAATCGACTTGCAGTTGCGGTCGGCGATGTTGCTGGTAAAGGCATTCCCGCTGCCCTTTTGATGGCTAAGCTTGCTTCTGAAACTAGGCTCACTTTGCTTATGGAACCCACACCTGTTGAAGCCATTACTAAATTGAATAATATTCTTTATCCTCATACCAGTCAACTTGATCGTTTTGTGACTTTAATCCTTGCGGTTATGAACCCTGACCATAAAGTTACGGTTGTTAATGCTGGGCATATGGCACCAATGATTATAAAGGGTGATGGTTCGGTCCCTTATGATTCTGTTAATCTAGACACCGCTGGGGTTATGCTTGGTATTCTTGAAGGCTATCCCTACGAATTCGCTGAATTCCAGTTGGAAGTGGGGCAAACAATGTTGCTTTACTCTGACGGTGTTCCAGATGCCATGAGCGTTTCAGATGTTCCTTTTGTAAGTAAGGACAGAAATAAAGATGGGTTAAAAGAATGCTTGACTGGGATTAAAGATAACTCTGCCAATAATGTTCTTCGGTGTTTGGTGGAAGCAATTAAGAAGCATACCGTAGGAAGACAATATCCACACGATGACATTACCATTGTAGTAGTACGCAGAAAGGCGTAATTTTACCAACTAAACTTAATTTTGCAGGGTTTCAAATGCCATCTATTATTGAACCAGAATTAATTAACGAAACTAAAATTCTGCCTCCTTATAATGTGATTCTAATTAATGATGAATATCATACTTACGAATATGTTATTGGAATGATGCAGACATTGTTTGGGTATCCTCGTGAAAAGGGCTACAAACTTGCCTTGGAAGTTGATAAATCTGGAAGAGCGATTGTTCTTACCACTTCAAAAGAACACGCTGAGTTAAAGCGCGATCAGATTCATTCTTTTGGCGCTGATCATCTAAGTTCAAAAAAGTGTGAAGGTTCAATGACAGCAGTTATTGAGCCTGCCAACTAAAATTTCAATTTCTTGCGATTAAGATTCAAATCGAATTTTAAGTAATGCCGAACTTGCTGCATTTCTTACATTAGGGTCTTCATCCTTCAGGCTTTTTTGTAAAGCAGGGACTTGGCTTAATGCCAGTTTTCCAAATCTTCCTAATGTTTCTGCAGCTTTTATTCTTACCCTGTAATCTTCAGATTCAAGATTTTTCGCAACTGCCTCAAGCGTGGGAGAGCCTTCCGTTCCCAAGGCCACAACGGCTTGCATCATCGCAATCCTAGATTCCGAATCACCTTTAGGAAGCATTTTCTTTAAGGAGGCAATTGCCTTTACGGCATCTTTGCCATATTTCTTTAAAGACCTAGCAGCTTCAATCCGGATGTCTAAATCTTCTTCTTGAATAGATTTTGATAAAACAGGAATTGCTATTTCAGGTAAAAGTGGGGCGGATCGCCCCATTGCTCGAATGGAAGCATAGCGAACCATCAGATTTTGGTCAGAGTTAGCAACGGATGCCAATTTTTTAAATAAATTAATATCTTTTTCTTTTAATATTCGATCAGTAATGTCAGGCATACTTAAAAAACCTTCAAGAATTTCTACGCCATTTAGCCTAATCTTGAAGTTTGGGTCAGATAGCACCATAAATAAATCTTCAAGGATCTTTTTAAATTCATCTCCTGATGGAATAACATCGTGGGTTATTAATTTTGAATTTAGATTTACTGGCATACCTGCTTGGGTTTCAAGTTTTGCTAAAATTCCTTCAAAATCGATCAGTTTTTTTCGGATTATAACCAAGTCTTCCATTACATCCAAGCTTGCTACCCTTACCATAGGGTCAGCTTCAAAATTTGTAGAATGGTCAGATAGTTCACGCATATTATCTCGGAATGCTTTGATCAGATCATTTTCTGCGTTCAGCGCATCGCGAAACCCTTTTACTCTTAAACCAATGATATCTGGCCTTTCCAACATTACCATTTCTGCTTCCCTTGTTGGGATGATATAGTCAACCTCAACGAGTGTAGAAGTAGATTGCTTGCAAGCAAGGGTTCCTTGCTCCCTTACAATGTAATCCTTATCTTTTAAAGCTCGAACTCCTAATGGAAAACAAAGTTTGCTGGTTGCTAAAAGATCGTTAATGAGGTCGAGGTTATCTCGATCCCGAACCACCCTGATTTGTTTGAGTAATTGGCCGACAGTTCCCAGTCTGGTTTTAAGACTGGTAGCAGCAACCCGTCTAATTGCAGGTGTATTGGATGGATTTAATTCAATTAAGTTTGAAATTGTTGAGGCGAAAAGATCAGGTTTAGACTCGATTTTTCCTAAAGCTGTAACTGAGGCGATTATTAAAGTTTCATTTTTACTTTTAGTAAGCAAAGCAAGTTGGGGTGCAAGGTTACCAAGTTCTGCCCTAAGGTAGCGACTCCGCTGTGCAATTTGATCAAGGGATTCAGAAGTTTCATCGATTAGGTTTGCGAAAGCAGTTTCGCCTACAAGTATAGCGACTTCAATTTTTTCGACATCTTGGCCGTTTTTAAGAAGTGCAAGGCATTTTACTTTAAATTTTTCGATTGCAGCAACGCGTACTTCCCCATTTATGTCACTTATCCTTTTATTCCCCTCAATAAATTGCCATTCAGGCAGCATAATAATCTTACTTAATTCGCCTAAATAATTGGTGTTATTAACTATGTTTATTAATTTGCCCTTACGATCTTCATCACTACGATTTAGAAAAGCTCTTTTAAACTCTTCTACTTTATCTGGGTTGAAAGGGTTTGCTAATGAAATTGAATTAAAGCAAAGGGTTAACGATAAAACATAAAGTTGGACATTTTTTGCATAAGATTGTATTTGCATTCCACACCCTGTTTCAAAAAAGAAAGTCTTTCCAAGATACTAAGTGTTTACAACACACTAAGAATAAAATATTGCCCTAAAAGTCAGGTTAAGCTATTTCAATTAAAAAAATACATCTGATTAAGGTCGATAACAAATGCCCTAACCCCTACAAAGCAAATCTACATCGAAGTAAAAATTATAACAGAAAGCATAATCTGAAAATCTTATGAAATTTAAGGCAAGTTTATCAATGTTTTGAGTTTTGATTTTGCAGGTGTTTTTTTGTTAGATTCAAACTATTGTTAAATTAATGCGGTATGGTTGCCCTGTAAATAAGAAACCCAGATATAAACCCCAGTAGAAACGAGACTATTACAACTATGATGGTTTTGTTCGACTTAAAAAGTTTTTGCCAAGATATAGCAATTGAAGCCGAATTTATTCCTAACGAATCTAACTGTACTACATCAAACATAGGGTTCTCATCATCGAATTCATCAAAGTAAACGGGAGGTGGTGGAGGTGCAGGAAGTTCTTTGGATTTAGGTTTTAAAACAAGATCTGGATTTATAAACTCAAAGTCATTAGGGTCTGTTTTTGCTGGGGTTTTCTTTAAAGGGGTTGGGTTATTCGCAACGGGATTTATTACCCTAGAGTTATCTGGTAGGGCAGGTACTACAAGATACTTGTAGCAAGATGGGCACTGAATTTGTACGCCAGTTTTTCTTCGTGTAATGCTAAGTTTAGAATCGCAATGTTTGCAACGAAAATGAATGGGCATCGCTTTTTTCCTGTTAACTGTAACTTTGTCGGAAAAACCTGCTAAACTTGGAATATTTCAATCTTTATTATAATAGCTATATATAGAAGATTGTAAAAAGGATTTTGTCTCAAAGGTCCGGTTATCTTTTATTGGGTTAGTTAATGAAATCAGCTTTAAGAATATTGTCTCTTGTTTTGATTGGCTTAGTCCTTTGCTGTTCTGTTTTGGCTGACATTGTTATTTTAAAGGATGGTTTTATTCTGCAAGGCACGGTTAAGCGTGAGAGTGTCACCGAATTTGATCCCGTGAGTAAGGAACCAATCGTTATTCCTAAAGGGTTTTTTATGGTGGATGATGGGGCAAGACGGATTTACTTCAACCCTAACCTGGTGCGAACCCTCGATAAGCGCGAACCTATTCAAGAAGAAAAATGGACTCACCCTAAGGCCCTTTATTTCCCTAATCCAAAAAACCCACCCCCTTTCCTTCAAGAACTTGAAGCAACCGAATGGGATTCTAAGTGGGAACGCACTTTCAAATATCGAAGCCCTGTTGGGGTTGTTGGCGTTTACCAACATATTTCTTCTTTGTCTTCCTATGCGGTTCGAGTGGATGTCACAAATAAATTTGTAATGAGTTCTATGTACCTTACAAAGGAAATTGGGCTACCAACGGTACGCAAGTTAATCAATTCTCACCCCGATTTTCAAAATATCAGCAAAGTGAAGCCCGAAGAAATGGCATCTAGGAGGTTTAAGCTGATTGATTTTCTGGCACAGGCCGGTTGGTTCGACGAAAGTGAAAAAGAATTGAAGTTGCTTATTTCAGATATTCCTGACCAGAAAGAGCGGGCGGAAAAAGCGTTAGAAATCATTGATTCGTTTCGAGGTAGAGAAAGACTTGAGAAAATTAAAAGATTAGTTGCTTCAGGCCGTTTTGCTGAAGCTCGAATGCAATTAGATAAATTCCCAACCGCGGAAGCTAAAGAAAAGATTCTCACCGATACTCAGGCCCTACTATCTAAGTTAGAAAAATCGAAAGAAGAATTTCTTCAAACTCAAAAAATATTGTCTTATCTAGCATTGACACTCGCAGAGAAAAAAGCCGACCCTATTTTAGTAAAAGCTATTGAAACCATTCAGAAAAATGTTACTGAAGAATCTACTGATCGATTAGAAGCATTTTTAAGTCTCTCTAAACAAAAAAATAAAGATGCTGTTGGTTCACTACAAGAAATTGAGAAAAGTGCGGCACTGGCCATCACCGGGTTTATAATGGGAAATACCGCTGCAGAGCCTAATGCTGCATCTGCAAAGCGACTTTGGCAAATTCGTTCTTTTATTATTGAATTCACTCAAAGTAATAATTCCCTAAATCGGAAAAAAGTTTTCGAAGATTTTATTAGAAAGAATCCTTCTATAAAAGTCGAAGATGTTGGGCAGATTTTAACTCAAACCATTTTTCCTCTAGAATCTAAAATTCCTGGACAAAAATTCCAAAAAGAACTTACTTCAGGCAGAAGTAAAGGCACAAAGTTTTCTATCCGGTATCCTTTAGATTCCCATATTAATAGACTTTATCCCTTGTTAATGGTTTTACCTGGAACTAATGAAACTGCTGATTCTATGGTTGCGAAATGGGCTAATTATGCCGACGAAAATGGCTTTATCCTTATTGGTTATGATTGGCAACTAGGCGGAATCGGCTATGGTTTCTCCGATAAAGAACACTATACAATTCTTGATATTTTAAGAGATGCCCGTTTAAATTCTCCTGTTGACCCGGATAAAATTTTTCTTTTTGGCCAAGAACAAGGCGCCTCGGTTGCTTATGACATTGGGCTTTCTCATCCTGATCAATTTGCAGGCGTTATTCCTATGAGCTCAAGCCCGGAACTCTTTATCGAAAAGTATTGGCGTAATGGCCAGTACCTCTCTTTTTATGTCGTGAATGGCGATAGGTCAGGCGATCCCAATTTAAAGACTAGGCAATTATTTACCAATTGGATGCCACGAGGTTATCCCTCTATCTGGACTCAATATAAAGGCAGGGGAATCGAGTTCTTTAGCGCTGAATTACCTCTAATTTGTGATTGGATGAGAAATAAATCACGCGTTTTTCCTATGCAGCAACTTGGCTCGGATGGCGGTGGCACTGTTTTAGGAAACGAATTCCAAGCAACTAGAGCCTGTGATAATCAATTTTATTGGATTGGTTCAGATACTATTAGTGAATCTCGATTAAATTACGCACCTTCTTGGAAACCAAATCTTCAGCCAGCAACTTTTTTTGCTAAATCTGATATTGCAATTAACACAATTACTATAAGAACTAGTGGAATGAAGAATTTTTATCTGTTATTTGGGAGAAATTCAAAAGGTGAATCGCAAATTGATTTTGATAAAACCGTTACAATTCAATCCAGTTTAATTTCAAGATATACGATGAAAATAACACCATCGATGGAGACCTTGATGGAAACTTTTCTTGAAACGGGAGATCGAAAGAATCAGGTTTTTGCCAAGGTCTTGATAAAACCATAAAAAAGAACTGTTTTCACAGTTCTTTTTTAGTTTAGGCATTGATTTAACCAGCCGTGATTGAAAGAATTGATAAGGTTTCAACTGGAACATTTTCATGCCCCTGTTTATTTCCAGTTTTCACATTCGCAATAGCGTCTAGAACCTCTAAGCCTTCAACTATGTTGCCAAATACACAGTATTGAGCACTGTCGAGAAAAGCATTGTCGACGGTGTTAATAAAGAATTGGCTAGTGGCGCTATGGAGGTCGTTAGTACGAGCCATGGCAAAAGAGCCACGTACATTTTTAAGGCCATTACCTGATTCATTTTTTATGGGGGGTTTGGTTGGGTTTTGTTTCATATCTGGGGTAAAACCACCACCTTGAACCATAAATCCCTTGATCACTCTGTGGAAGATGGTGCCATCGTAGGTTTTAGCGTTCATGTAGGATAAGAAATTAGCCACAGTTAAGGGGGATGCTTTTTCATCAAGTGCAAGTTTTAATTTGCCTTTGGAGGTTTCAATAATCACATTGGTATTTGACATTTATCTGGTCTTTCTAATAGAGAAGGTTATTTGGCCCGGGTAATCGATTTAATGACCACATCTTTGGTGGGCACATCGCCTATCGCTTGTCCAATTGTCATAGTTTCAACCTTACGAATTTTGTCTACGGTTTCCATCCCTTCGATAACTTTCCCAAAAACACAATACTGCGCAGGGTCAAGTCGTCCATTATCGACGGTGTTAATGAAGAATTGGCTGGTAGCACTGTCTAAGACATTAGTACGGGCCATAGCAATGGAACCACGAACATTAGAAAGCCCATTACCGGATTCATTTTTAATAGGGTCTTTAGTTTTCTTTTGTTTTTTCTCGAAGTCTGAAACTTGTTTAGCATTTTCAAGGCCGGTTTCAAAACCGCCTCCTTGAATCATAAAAGTAGGAATAACTCGGTGAAAAATCGTTCCATCATAAAACTTATCATCTACATAAGAAAGAAAGTTCTTCACCGAGATAGGGGCCTTCTTTTCATCCAGTTCAACCTTTATGTCGCCAAGCGAGGTTTGGATAAGAACGATAGGGTTTTTGTCCTGAGCAAACGCTGTTGAAGTTAAATACCCTTGGAATGGGACAATTAAAGCTAATGTCATCAGGAAACGCATAACGAATACTCCTAGTTAATGGGGAATGTTTGATGAGATTTTATCATTTTCAATCGGCGCTGTCTTCATTCAAATTATAAAACTTTTAAATAGAACCAATTTTAAATAGATGGTTGTTATTTTTGGCAAAATATCGCTAAACTTATCTTAGTACCCACTACGATTTTGGAGAAGATTTTTTATGTTGCCTTTGAATACGGTCGAAAAACAAGCTCCAAGTAAGCGGTTGCCTTCATGGATGAAAAAACAGTTACCTTTGGGTAACGAGAATTCGTTTACGCAGTCCTTGTTAGATGAATTAAAACTTGAAACAGTATGTGAAAACGCTCGGTGTCCTAATCGACCCGAATGCTATTCCAGAAAAACAGCAACCTTTATGGTTCTTGGGAATGTTTGTACTAGGCCCTGTGGCTTTTGTTCCGTTCCAAAAGGCGAACCACTGCTTGTTGAAGATGATGAACCTGATCGAGTAGCAGAAGCTGCTTTTCGTTTGGGACTAAAATTTGTGGTAATAACTTCCGTTACGCGTGATGATCTTCCTGATGGAGGTGCAGATCATTTTCGTAGATGCATTCTGGCAGTGCGAGCAAAGACCGGGGCTTCGTTAGAAGTGTTGACACCAGATTTTCAAGGGGACTTATCAGCGGTTGACATTGTTTTATCAGCAGAGCCTGAGGTTTTTAATCACAATATGGAAACAGTTCCTAGGTTGTATAAAAAAGCTCGGGGCAGGGCGATTTATGAAAGAAGCCTTGCGGTGCTTCATCATTCCAAAAAAACCAAGCCCCATATCATCACCAAATCTAGTATTATGCTCGGAATGGGTGAAACGAACGACGAATTAATGGATGTGCTTGCAGATTTAAGAACCGTAGATTGCGACACACTTACCCTTGGCCAATACCTTGCGCCTACTTTAAAGCATATGCCCATTGCGCGATTTGTTCCCCCAGAAGAATTTGATTCTATTGCTGTTCTTGCTAGGTCTTTAGGTTTCAAAAAAGTGGTTGCAGGGCCTTTTGTTAGATCAAGTTATCACGCAGATGAGATGGCAGGCGTAAATCTTCATCCCGAGCATTCCCATTAAATTTTAAGATTGCAGGCTATGAGTAAAGGTTTGTTTATCAGTATCGATGGCTTGGATGGTTGTGGTAAATCTACCCAAGTTCAAAACATAGCTAAATCATTAACCGATCTAGGGCATAAAGTGGTTACTTGCGTTGATCCGGGCGGGACGGAAATAGGTCAAACTCTTCGCAATATCTTGCTGCATCATCGGTTGCATATCACAAATCGATGCGAAGCACTTTTGTTTATGGCAAGTAGGGCCCAGTTGGTGGATCAGATAATTAATCCGGCTTTGCAGGATGGGGCCATAGTTATTTCGGACAGATTTCTTTTAGCTAATGTTGTTTACCAAGGGTATGGAGTGGGTTTAAATCCCAATGAATTATGGCAGACAGGGTTGCTTGCAACTGGTGGATTGATCCCAGATTTGACCTTTGTTCTTGACCTATCTGTTTCACTTTCTAGACAAAGAATTGGAAAACCTTCCGATAGGATGGAGCAAAGGTCAGACGAATTTTTCGAAAAAGTTAGACAAGGGTTTATCAAAGAAGCAGAATTAGCTAGGCAGCAAATTATAATTTTAGATGCTTCCCTGCCCGCGTTAAAGGTTTCTGAGTTACTACTAGATCAAGTTAGTAAGCTTCTAAAATAAGGTTAAGAAAAGGTGTTTTCGTGTCTTGGAAAGATATTGTAGGCCATGAAAGCCAAATTAAATCTCTGATTCAAGCTTGGAAATCTGCTAGACTAGGGCAAGGGTATTTTTTCCACGGTATAGAGGGGATTGGTAAAAAAACTTTGGCGATTGAATTCGGCAAGGCTCTTTTATGCTCTTTTTTAGATGATAACCTTGGCGCTTGTAATAATTGTGCTTCTTGTAAATTGGTCGATTCCTCAAACCATCCAGACTTGCAAGTTCACAGTTGCCCCGAAGATGTACAAGAATTTCCTTTAGCCTTGATGAGTGCTATTTGTAGTCAATTTTCACTGAAAGCTTCAAGGGGTGGGGCTAAAGTTCTTGTCATTGATGATTGTGATTTATTAAATGAAGAATCCGGCAATAGGTTTTTAAAATCTTTGGAAGAACCTCCCCCATATTCAAGCATTTTCTTAATAGGAATAAGTCTTGAGCGTCAACTTGAAACCATAATCTCTCGATGTCAAAAAATTGCATTTTTTGGTTTAAGCAGCAGCGAAATTTTGCAAGTGATTAATGCAAAAGAATTAGTTGATGAGGGTGGCTTGGGGAAAATTCCTAAAAATTGTAATGGCTCTGTTTCTCGCGCTCTTTTGTTGACAAACCCAGAGTTTTCATTGATGCAAGATGCCTTTTTTGCTGAACTGATTCTGCCTGCACCAGACTCCATTAAGTTAGTGAAAATGGTTATGGATTTCCTCGAAGCTGCAGGAAAAGAATCTTCTTCGCAACGCGTTAGGGCCAAGTGGCTTGTTTATGAAACTCTTACTTGGTTAAGAGATCAATTTTTGCCTCGCAGTGGCAAAGAAGAAGGAACATCTCGATTCAGGCTTTCTTTTGGCGATAACCCTAGCAGAATAGTTCTTATGATGGATTTTTGCTTTCAAGCGGAATTTCAGATTGAGCGCAGAGTCCAATTGATTTTGTTAATTCAAAATTGGATTGATCAACTTTTATATGGTGAATAGTAATTCGAAATAATTATGGTGGTAAAAAAATAAGCAAGGTTTATCACAAGCCACCACTTTGCATTGAAATCTTCCATTGATGAATTTTTTTAAAAGATAGCTCAAATTCTTCTTCCCAGTTTTTGATTCATTCACAATTAAATTTGCTTTGCCTTGAAGTTTAAAGTTGGTTTCTAAAAGTTTAAATTACTTTAATTCTCAAGGAGTTTTTGTCCACTTTTAATTCATTGTAAAGAACAACAAATTTTTCTTCGGGAACGGCGTTCTCTGCTATTTCTATGCAATGACGCAGAAGTTTGGTTTTAAGCCAAAGTTGATGTAGTGTATTTATATCATAACCGCTTGTGGTAATATAGTCTTGGAATTCATCAGAAGCCTTCATAAGTTTCAGTAGTAGAAACTCGTGGAATGATGGAGAAGGGTTTAGTCTTTTTTGTTTTGAGATTTTGGATAATACTTTTCTTCCCCAAATAATAAAAGCTGCGATTTTTTTTTCGAAACCTCGATAACTTTATTGTAAGAGTTGTTTTGATCTGCCCAGATAATGCCGTGAAAGAATGAGTCTTGATAAGAATTTGAGGAATTAAAGCTATTGATTTTTGCCTTGAGCAAATTCCAACTCTGCAAAAGGGTTAGCACTTCAAGCAGTTTTTTACTTTTTGTTTCTATTTTGCAATTAAACTTTTAGATGTTGATTTTTCAAATAAAGTGCGGGCAGATATTAAACGCCTGCAAGTTACCCGTAAATTATGGATCAATTCAGGCGTAAGAATGATTTGTTTCTGTTGCTCTTCTAATAATTGAACTAGGACCATAATTCTATTCTCAAACACAATTTCAACTCCTTGCGATAAAGTTGTTTCGTTGTTTATTTCAAGTTGAAGTTTTGGGGAAATTATGTTTCTTTTCATGATTGAAAAAGTTGCTTGTAAGGTTCATTGTTGGGATTATCTTGCATAAAATAATCAGAAATTACTTCTGTTTCTTCCCCACAAATAAGGGATTTAACAAAGAGTGCTGTAGCAGGGGAGGTTTGTAAACCTTGCCTAAAGTGTCCGGTTGCAAAATATAAATTATCGGAGCAAGGCGATTTTCCTATCAATGGAGTGGGGCGGTTACGACCGGGGCGAAGGCCAGCCCAATGATCGATTACCTTAGCTTGTGCAAGTTCGGGTACCAAATCGACTGCAAATTTTAAAAGCATTTCACGAACCGTTGTGCTTATTTCTGCATTAAATCCAATATTTTCTTCGGTAGAACCTACCAGAATCAAACCATCTCCCCTTGGAACAATGTAATTCTTTTCTTTGAGAATAATTTCTTTTAATTTTACAGATGACTGAAGTAAAAGCATTTGTCCCATAATTGGAAAAACTTGATATTGAAGGCCTTCTTGAGTTAAAAAAGTGCCCGACCACGCTCCTGATGCGATAATGAATTGGTTAGCAGAAAAAAGGCCAATTTCGGACTCGAGTCCAATCACTTTGCGGCCATTTTTTACGATGCTAGTAATTTTACAATCTTTATAAAAACGAACGCCTAAAAGTCTGCAAGCTTCGGTAAGGGCTTTAAGATGCCTTGGGTTTCTAATCTGCGCCATTTCTGGAAAGAAATAACTATTTTGGTTGTTGTTTGGGAGATGTGGAAAGAGCAAATTTAGGTCAGTGGATCGAATTGGTGTAAATTTAATGTTTTCTTCAGACCAAGCATTTTCGAGGTTCTGGTCAAAGGAGGAAACAAGTTCTAGGCCACCGCAATTTAAGTACCCATTGTTAATTTTAGTGAAATCAAAAAGATCTTGAGAAAGCTGAGGAAAAAGATAAGCGCTTTTAGCCCTAAGCCATTCTCGGGCATTAGAAATTTTGTCGGGGTTTCCGGGTGGAATGATTCCAGCACCTGCCCAAGAAGATTTCTTGAATGGTACAAATTGATCGATCAGGGTGACCCCAATTTTACTCTTTGCAAGCTCATAGGCGATATTGAGACCTATTACCCCTGCGCCAACGATTACAACATCTCTTGATTCCATATTGTTTTTATAGAGAAATTTTGAGTATGTTTACCAATGATTATTGCGTTAAATCAAAACCTTTCTAAAATAATAATTTAAGATACCATTCAGGATCATTACTTGTGTCATTTGATTCCCATACGCTAGCAATATTGCAGTTTCCTAAAATCAGGGAGATGACTGCTTCCTTTTGTTTTACTTCACTTGGAAAGGAATTGTCGCACCTTCTAGACCGAATTCCAGATCTTGACCTCCTACGTGAAGAAATTCTTCTGGTTACTGAAATGGTTAAAAGCATTTCTCTTGGTCAGTCTCCTCCATTTGCTGGGTTGAGCGACATTCGTTTGTTGATAAGGCGTGCCGCGATAGGTTCTCAACTTACCTCTGAACAACTGCTTCAAGTTTCTGATTCTTTGGTCTGCACAGGAAATATGTATCGTTTTAGGATGAGGCTAGAAGAAAGCCTGATGGCCCTTTCTGATATGCTTGCCCCTATAGATGATTTTAGTTTGACTGCAAAGATGATTCAGGGATGTATTGATCCCCGTGGTCAAGTATTGGATATGGCAAGTGCAGAGATAGCTAATGTAAGGGTAAAAATTTCTGCAATTGAAGAGCAGATACAAATTCAGATTAAAAAAATAATAGCTGACCCCGAGATTAAAAAAATATTGCGCTATCCCAACGCAACTTTTAGTGGTGACCATTGTGTACTTCCTATTTCTGCAAATCATAGACAAAAAATCCAAGGCATCGTACATCGAACGAGTAGCACGGGTGATACTCTTTACATTGAGCCAGCCAGGGTTGCAAAATTAAGTGCAGAACGATCGATTTTAAAAGCCGAAGAACTTCGTGAAATTGCAAAAATTCTTAGGAGGCTTAGTGCGGAGGTGGGGAAGATTGCGGTTCCAGTAACTTTGACCATCAAGATTCTGGCCCACTTAGATCTTGTTTTTGCTAAGGCTAAATTTAGTATAGAATTTAAAATGGTTCCTCCGCTGGTGGATAAAAATTTTGTTTTAGTGATAAAACAGGCTAGGCATCCCTTAGTAGAAGATATGCTTAATAAAATTAATCAGACCGCAACGGAAGCTGAAGAGAAAAAAATCGTGCCGATTGATGTTAGCTTAGGTGGTGAATATCGGATCTTAGTGATCACCGGGCCTAACACCGGTGGGAAAACTGTCACACTTAAAACCGTTGGGATTTTATCGGCAATGGCTTTGTCTGGTATGCATATTCCAGCATCCTTTGGTTGTATGATTCCTGCGCTTGATAATATTTTTGCAGATATAGGAGATGAGCAAAGTATTGAACAATCGTTAAGCACTTTTAGCTCACATATCTCAAGAATTTCATCGATATTTAAAATTACTACAAGCAGTAGTTTGGTTCTCCTAGATGAAATGGGTGCCGGAACCGACCCAACGGAAGGGGCGGCACTTGGTCGAGCTATCTTAGATGGAATGGGTGAAAAAAATTGTCTCGGTATGGTTACCACTCATTTAGGCGATTTGAAAACCTATGCGCTTGATCATAATTTTGCCCAAAATGCTGCGGTCGAATTTGATCCTGATACCCTACGCCCAACCTACCGTCTAATTACTGGTAGGTTTGGTATGAGTAATGCACTTAGGATTGCCAAGAGACTTGGTTTTCCGAAAGATTTATTGAAAAAAGCAAGAATCCATTTGAAAAAGAAACGAATTGGCAGGGATTTACTTCGATTGCAAAAAGAAAAACAGCAAATTGTTGGCGAAAAAGATCAACTTATCGATGCTGAAATCCTAGCAAAGCAAAATGAACTTTTGCTGGAACAAGCTGAACTTAAGAAAAAGCGAGAAATCCTTAAACTTGAAGAGTTACAAAATTTTCGATTGAACCTTAATGTCGGTGATATGGTTTTAGTTCAACGCTTTGATAAAGTTGGGAAAATTGTTCGTGTTGATTTTAAACGAGCGATTGCAAAAATTTATGTTGGACTAGGTGAATGGGAAATTCCTTTTGATGAGATTTTTCCACAAGCATCGATTTCTTAACTTTTATGTTTCTTTATCGCTATGAATAGCTCAATTGTTTTTAGGAATATACCCAATTGGGAATAGTAACTCGGGTTTAACCTTTGCAAGAAAATTTACCATAAATCCGACGGCGAGACCCTCCACGATCGCTAATGGAAGGTGAATTAAGCAGGTGATTAAAATAATAGGACCTAGGTTTGGTACCCCGCCAATTATCATCACTAAAGCGTGCAAAAAAACGGTAAATAAGACTCCCATTAGTCCAACCAAAAATCCGAGTGAAAACATTCTGCCTAGGGTACTTTTTAATAAGAATAATGAGAATGTTCCTGAAATAATGATGCTGCCTAAAATATAGGATGGCGACACCAAAAGTGCAAGAATTTGGTTTACGATTTCGTATTTGTTTTCAAAGTTGAATTGCTTATATAGAAGCAATATTCCCAAGGCCGTTGCAGTTAAACAAAAAACTAGTGCTAAAGTGCAAGCAGAAAACCGAACCCAAGGTTTATTTGAACTTAGTGGCGCTTGAATTAAGCTTGCAAAAGGTTGTACAAGAATTGCAGGTATTGACATAACTGTAATATTTAATCCAAGAGATAAAAAGCCCCCGTGGGCAAATAAAAGTGACTGTAAAAATAGTGCTGGCGCAATGGAAAGGGCAGCTCTTGGTCCAAGTATTATTCCTATTAAGCCATTTAGCAAAAGATGAGTCTTAGGCCCACTAGGCACTTGGACAGGAATCATGCTTGTTAAAAAAAATACCGCTGTTAAAAATGAAATCCTTGGAATTTCTTCATCTTTAAGTTTTCTGCTTGTTACTATTATTAACAAAATGGTTACCAACCAACCTGCAACTATCCAAGGGCCTTGTATTAGGCCGTCTGGTAAGTGGACTCCAAAGATGGGTACAGGCAAATTCATTTATGAGGATTTCAAGGCGCTTTGACCTTCGGTTGGTCAACAAAAAACCAAAAGGTGCTTCTTTTTTTTATTACACTTTTCTTTTCTTCTTTTATAAACGCAACTTCCTTTGATTCCGTGGTTATCGACCACCACCCAAAATCAGGGATTGAAAACAAAACAATTCCATTTGTATCAGCTTTTGCAGTGAAGGTGATAAGTTCTTCGGGAGGCAAAACCTTAGGCGGATTTGCGTTCCATTTTTCAATCTCAAATCGCCACCCTTTTTCTGGCATAGTTATTTGGTTGCCCTGCACCACAACTTGAAATCTTGAAACCATCCCCGGTAATAATCCATAAGGACGGCTTAAAGGTAAAAGCTCAAATTCTGTATTTGGCCCTGTATCCCAATTGTTTTGCGTTTGGATATGAATAACCACTTTGACCGTGTCTTGGATATATATTTTTTCTGAAGGCAAATAGATAGGTTGCGAAAGGGCAATTACAATGTAATCTCCCCGTTCATTGGGTTCAAAATTTCCCTGAAAAGTCGTTATTTCATTGGTTCCAATTTTTTCTTTTATCGGCTTAAATGTTTCTGTTATTTCCGTTTTTTTGCCTTTAGGGCTTATTACAAATACTTTATCAGGCTTAAGCGCATCTTGTAATTCACATTCAAATGGATGGCCAAATTTAAAATTGAGAGTTACTATTTCATCTTTCTGATAGCTTGCTTTCTCTGGTATAAAAATATGGAAGTGACCATGCGAACTTCCAGAGAGGTATATAAAAACAAAAAACGCAATTAATGGGCGCATATTTAAAAACTCTTTCTTGTTAGAAATAATTCTAACATATTGTAAACTAATTGATGGGATTGCTTCTTACTTTATTTTTCAGATTTTATTTTAATAAAATAATTTAGATGTTCTTTGAAAAATTCTTTGAGCTTGGGCAGGGTGAAATCTTCTTGCTTGCGGAACCGCAGGACGATTACTTCCATCTCATTTCGATGTTCAATCATTTCCTGTTCAAATCCGATTCCCTTAGCTTTATCTAAGTTGATTTTTCCCCTAGGTCCAGAAAGTCTAAGTTCCAAATGTTCATTTCCCTTGGTTTTTATCATAAGCCAACTATGATTAATGCCAATAACTTTGAATGTGACGCAGTCTCTACTATCCCATTGAATTTCAAAGTTTTTATCAAGTTTTTGGGCACAACCTAGAATGTCCTTAAGGATACTGGTGTCCCAGAATAATCTTTTCCCAATAGGGAAGCCTTTCTCTCCGAGGTGCCATTTTTCTCCGTGCAATTTCCAAGGCATAAGGTCTTCAGGTTTCTGGGCCAACCGTTTGTTGTGAGCGAGGTATGCCGTAAGAGAAGCTTGGATAAAATCTTTAAATTCGTCGGAATCAATTTCTGAAAACCTGTGAACTAGAATAGTAATTTGTTGCCAGGGAGACTTTTTTAAGTTGGCCGCTTTTACTCGACTTTCATTACTGTAAATTTCTAATCCAGGGGTATTGTTAAGTGTAGGAATCCCAAGGTTTGAATTAAGCTGAATTTCATTGAAAGTATTTTTAGGCACACGAAAGACTAATCGTAATAACCATTCGTGCCCAGTAAGAGCGTGGCAGAACCAAGAGGCAGGTTTACCTAGGGCGGTGAACTCGACAACTCCGCGTTCCTTCCAGTCTGTAGGTGCAAGAGAATTTTGATCCTGTAATAAAGTGTCGATAAATTCTAATACTTTGCCTTCCCACCTGCATGTTTTTCCATCAAGGCTAATACGATCAACGGTATGCCATTTTTTTCCATCAAGTTCCCAAGGCATTTTGGCATCGGTGCCTAGATCTTCAAGATTGATGGAGTTTTCTTTTTTTGAAAATTCTTCCAAGGGATTGAACCGATCTCGTTTGATTTTAGGCGCGGCTTCAAGAACCGGCAATAAGGCTTGCCCTGTATGCGATAAACCAAAGGCATCGACTGGATCATCAGAAGGATGTAATTTCTCCCAAAGGCCAAGTGAGATCGCTTCGGGCGTACCTTGGGCAACTACCAAGCCACCTGCAGGGCCGGCTTCTGGACCTAAATCGATAACCCAATCCGAGGTTTTGATGACATCTAAATTATGTTCCACCACGACCACGGTGTTTCCTGAGTCGACAAAACGATGCAGAACCTCTAAAAGTTTTCTGACATCATCGAAATGTAATCCGGTGGTAGGTTCATCAAGAATATAAATGGTTTTACCTGTATTGGGTCGGGCAAGTTCCGCAGCAAGTTTGACTCGCTGTGCCTCGCCTCCTGAAAGAGTAGGGGCAGATTGCCCCATAGCCATATAACCTAAGCCAACATCATCAAGAGTTTGAAGTATTTTGCGTATTTTTGGCTGATTCTCAAACAACTTTAAAGCATCGCTAATAGGCATTTCTAAAACATCTGAAATTGATTTTCCTTTGTAAAGAACTGCAAGTGTTTCTGGGTTGTAGCGTTTTCCTTTACAGGTATCGCATTCAAGCCAAACATCTGGAAGGAAGTGCATTTCGATGCATTTTTGTCCGTTCCCCTCGCAAGCATCGCATCGACCTCCTGGTTTATTAAAACTGAAACGCCTAGGTTGATAACCTCGGATTTTTGATTCGGGAAGGCGCGTGAACAATTCACGCAAATGATCAAAAACTCCGGTGTAAGTTGCAGGATTTGATTGCGGAGAATTTCCAATCGGATCTTGGTCAACATTGATAACCTTATCAATATTTTCAATTCCTAAAATATCATCGTGAGCAGTTGCAGGCATTTTGGCCCGGTGTAATCTTCGTGCTAGTGTTTGATAAAGAACTTCATTAATTAGAGAACTTTTACCAGAGCCACTAACGCCTGTAACAGAAATCATAGCCCCAAGAGGAAGCCAAACATCAATGTTGCGCAGATTGTTTTGCCTTGCCCCTCGAATGCAAAGAGTCGCAGCAGGTTTGCAAAGACCAGCCTTATTTGAAACTAATCGCCTGTTGCTAGGAATAGGAATAGCTTTCTTGCCAGAAAGATATTGCCCTGTAAGAGAATCAGGGGATTTAAGAACTTGTGCAGGTGTTCCAAAAGCAGTAATTTTACCCCCTTGACTACCGGCGCCCGGCCCAAAATCGAGCAGATAATCAGCAGAAGCAATTACCTCTCGGTCGTGTTCCACCATAATGAGAGTGTTGCCTAAATTTCTAAGCTTTTGCAAAGCAGTAAGCAAGCGCTGGTTGTCTCGGGGGTGAAGGCCGATAGTCGGTTCATCGAGAACATAAAGCACGCCGGTAAGGCCGCTTCCAACTTGGCTTGCGAGTCGAATGCGTTGAGATTCTCCGCCTGAAAGGGTAGGTCCCGAGCGATCTAAGGTTACATAATCAAGCCCCACATCGACAAGTAATTGTAAACGCCCAACAATCTCGCGGAGTAGTTCCCCTGCAACTTTTTTTTGCGATGCGTTATGGGTGATGGCTTTAAAGTAAGCGAGTGCATTTTTTAAAGTAGTCGATTCTAATTCACCAATAGTAAGAGCAGGAAGATTCTTACCAAAATGTAATTTACAAGCCGAGGCATCGTCTCGCAATCTCGATCCTTTACAAGCCCCGCAGGCTACATCATTAACTAAGCTATCAAGCTTGGCCCGATAAAAAGCACTGGCTCTAGAAGCTTCTTCAAGTGCAGGGTACAGCCCCTTATATTGGAAAAGAATTTGGGAGTTTTTACCCTTACTTGATGAAGCCTTGGCTTCTAGCCAGTCATCGCCCTTACCATAAAAAATAACCCGCTGCTGTAAGGGAGTGAGCTGTTCAAAAGAAATATCAAGACTAAAACCAGCGGAAAAAGCGATGGCTTCGGCAAAAGGCAAGAAGGCGCTTTCGGTTTGCAGATCAGGCCAAGCTGCAATTGCCCCATTGCGAATGGATTTAGAGGAATCTCTGATAAGAAGAGCAGGGTTAGCCCCTTGCTGTTTTCCCAGTCCTTCGCAAACTGGGCACCACCCCAAAGGGCTATTAAAAGAAAAATGGTGAGGGTTAAGAGATTCAAAACCTCTGCCACAGTTATTGCAGGAAAAATGCTGGCTATACTTTTCGATTTTCCAAGATTCTTCTTGAACTCGATCATCAGCGTGTGCGACCAGAAGCATACCTTTGCCAAGATCAAGTCCTGATTCCACGGCATCGCAAATTCTAGTTCTAAGCCCGGGCCTTATGACAAGCCTATCAACAACAACCTCAATGGAGTGTTTTCTGCGGTGGTCGATTTCAGGAATTTCTTCAAGGGTGAAGAGTTTGCCATCAATTCGGATTCTGAGATAGCCAGCCGCTCTGATCTCATTAAAGATATGCTCGAAAGATTCCTGTCCCTTTCGCTCAATAGGTGCGAGGAGATAGATTTTTGTGCCTTCTGGCATAGATTCAATTTTAGTGATGATTTCATCAGAAGTTTGCGTGCCAACCGGAATATGACACTTGGGGCAATGAGGTTCTCCCAACCTGCAATAAAGTACTCTTAGGTAGTCGTGTATTTCGGTAATAGTGCCAACGGTAGAGCGTGGACTCTTACTATTATTTTTCTGTTCGATGCAGATTGCAGGCGATAATCCTGTAACCTGTTCGACTCTAGGTTTTTGCATCTGTCCTAAGAATTGGCGGGCGTAAGCAGATAAAGATTCTATGTACCTACGCTGACCTTCTGCGTAAATAGTATCAATAGCAAGTGTACTTTTACCCGACCCACTAGGGCCAGAACAAACAGTCATTTTATCTCTTGGAATAGAGACACTAACATTTTTAAGGTTGTGCTGTTGTGCGCCTACAACTTCAATGAATTTAAGGGATACTTGAGCAGGTTTTTTAGATTTGGCTTGCTTTGCCCCTTTGGTTTTAGATTTTGGGCTAAGGTGTTGGCGAAGGGCATCCCCCGTAAAAGACTTTTTGCAATGGATCAATTTTTCTGGTGTGCCTGTGAAAAGGATTTCGCCCCCGCCTTTGCCTCCTTCTGGGCCTAGATCAATGACCCAGTCTGCGGTTTTAATAACATCTAGATTGTGCTCGACCACAAGAACAGTATTCCCCGCATCAACAAAAGCATGAAGTACTTGCAAAAGTTTACGAATATCTTCAAAATGGAGTCCAGTTGTGGGTTCATCAAGAAGGTAAAGAGTTTTGCCAGTAGACCGTTTGCAAAGTTCTTTAGCAAGCTTTATTCGCTGAGCTTCCCCCCCAGAAAGAGTAGGGGCAGGCTGGCCTAGCTTCATATAATCAAGCCCGACTTGGTGTAAGGTTTTCAGCATCGAGTGAATTTTTGGAATATTTTTAAAGTGCTCAACAGCTTGTTGTACATCCATTTCAAGGACATCTTGAATATTCTTTTCTTTGAAGCGAACTTGTAAGGTTTCGCGGTTGAACCTTCGTCCTTCACAAACGGGGCAGGGTACCCAAACATCGGCTAGGAAATCCATTTCGAGTCGGTTGCTGCCATTCCCTTCGCAAGCTTCACAGCGACCACCGGGCCTATTAAAGCTGAATCGCCCTCGTTGGTATCCGCGGACCTTTGCTTCGGGAAGCTCTGCAAACAAAGATCGAATTTCATCGAAAACCTTGATGTAAGTAGCAGGATTAGAACGAGGTGTTCTTCCAATCGCAGTCTGATCAATATCGATGATTTTATCAATATGTTTGTAGCCTAAGATGGAATCGTGGTCTCCGGGTGGGACTTTAGAACTATGCACAACTTCATCGTTATCATCTGTAGAGTTTGGGTCATTAACGATGGCGGTCCCTTTATTGAGAAGAGAAGTAAGGCCGCGCCTAAGGATGTCGTTGATCAGAGAACTTTTGCCTGAACCACTAGCACCCGTAACGCAAATAAATTTACCAAGAGGAAAATCGACATTGATGTTTTTAAGATTGTTATGCCTAGCTCCAAGAATAGAAATGGAGTTAGAGTTTCCCGGTCTACGAGAAGGCGGCCCTTGGATTGTGATTTTGCCTGATAGATATTTTCCAGTGAGGCTGTTTTGATTATCAATGATATCTTGGAAAGTCCCCGAAGCGACAACTTCGCCGCCACGAACTCCAGGCCCGGGGCCAAAGTCTACGACGAAATCAGCGGCGCGCATAGTATCTTCATCGTGTTCAACAACAATCACGGTGTTCCCAAAATCCCTCAGCTTTAGTAGGCTTTCAATAAGTTTTTCGTTATCGCGTGGATGCAGGCCAATACTAGGCTCGTCAAGGATATAAAGAACGCCAACAAGGCCACAACCAATTTGGCCAGCCAGTCTAATTCGTTGAGCTTCGCCGCCCGAGAGAGTAGGTGCAGATCGTTCGAGAGAAAGGTAATGAAGTCCAAGGTTAAGCAGGAAGCCAACTCTGCCACGAAGTTCCTTTAAAACTTCGTTAGCAATTAAAGAATGAATTGGTGAAATATTATTAGCAAGTTCACCCCTGTTAGGGTCAAGCCATTCGGCAAGTTCAGAAACTGGTAAGGAGCAAAGTTCTACAAGAGATTTTCCAGCAATAGTAACAGCGCGAGCCTGTGGATTTAAGCGCAAACCCTTACATTCAGAGCATTTCATAACGCGCATATACTTTTCAAGCTGAAACTTACGAGGGCCAGCGGCAGTTTTTTTGAAACTAGCCTGTAACTGAGGAACTACGCCCTCCCATAATCCACCGTGTTTCCAAACGCCGCCACCCCTCATCTTCCACTCGTAAACAATATGTTTTTCACCACTACCGTTAAGTATCCAATCCTGATGTTGCTTAGATAAAGAATTCCAAGGGGCTTTAGCATCGATTCCAAGAGAATTGGCAACGCCTGCGTAGATATGTTTACGCCAGCGACCCATAGCAGGAATTTTGCCAAGAATAGCAATAGCCCCCTGATAAAAGCTAAGTTCCGGGTCTGGTACAAGTAAAGAAGGGTCAAAGTTAAACGAAATACCTAAGCCATCACAATGCGTGCACATTCCGTGGGGACTATTAAAGCTGAAAAGTTGTGGAGAAGGTGGTTCTTGACTCTTATTACAATGCAGGCAAGCATAGTGAGAAGAAAGCAAAATATCATCGAATCCTTCATCTTCTTGTTCAATCGCAATGATCAGGGAACCTTTGGATTGTAGTAAAGCTTGTTCAACCGCTTCGGCAAGTCTAGCCCGACAATCATCATCGATTTTAAGTCTGTCGATAACGACTTCGATATCGTGTTTAATTTTACGGTCAAGCTTAATGTCTTCGCCAAGCCTAAAAACTTTAGAGTCGGCCCTAGCCCTAATAAAGCCTTTACGCTGAAGATCATCAAAAAGATCTTTATATTCACCTTTTTGCCCTTTAATTAATGGTGCGAGAACTAAGAATTTTGTGCCTTTTGGTAAAGTAAGAATTTGCGCAATAATTTGTTCGCGTGATTGTGCGGTGATGGGTTTGCCACAATCTGGGCAATGGCCTACACCAATTCTTGCAAAAAGAACTCGCAGATAGTCGTGAATTTCAGTAATAGTACCAACGGTACTTCTAGGATTTTTTCCCGCCGACTTCTGTTGAATGCTAATAGTGGGGGAAAGGCCAGAAAGAAAATCAACATCTGGCTTTTGAAGTTGCCCTAAAAATTGCCTTGCATAACTACTAAGTGATTCAACATAGCGCCTTTGTCCTTCAGCATAAAGTGTATCAAAAGCAAGCGAACTTTTCCCTGACCCGCTAACGCCAGTGAAAACAATAAGTTGGTTTTTAGGAAGAATTAGATTGATGTCGCGAAGGTTGTGTTCTCTTGCACCTCGAATTACAATAGTCTGATTGTCCGCAGTCTTCATATTTTGCATTAAACCTTAAGTAATTTAACTGATTAGGTTAATTATAAGAGATTGTGGGCAGGTAAAACCTAATAGGAGGGGTAAAATGTAAGGAGGTGTTGTAATAGATAGTGTAAGATTAGGTTAAAAAATCGGGAAATAGGTCTTTTGTCTTAACAATAAGAGGTAGGTAGGATAAGATTAAAGAAAAATACGAATTAAGGAACTTTTCAAGCAAATTAGCGTCCAAATAGAAGGGGAAATGTGAATTCCTTAGACGATTACACCTTGATAAAGTTGGCCTTAGAGGGCAAAATGCCCGCTTTTGATGTAATTGTAAAACGTTATACTACAAAGGTTTATGGCTTGGCTTATCGACTTCTTAACAGCGTTGAAGATGCGGAAGATGTTACCCAAGATACTTTCACACAGGCTTTTAAGGGATTAGCTTCGTTTAAAGGTAATTCTAAGTTTTACACTTGGCTTTTTAGGATTACTTATAATCTTGCAATCAGCCAAAGAAGAAAAAGAAAGCCTGCGCTTTCCCTAAACGGTCAAACTGATAGTCAAGGGGAAATAAGTTTGCCTTCCTTAGAATCTAGCCCTATGAAAAATATGGAAGACGAGGAAGGCAAAAGTATGATTGAAAAAGCGCTTGGATTGCTTTCTATGGATCACCGAGCTGGGTTGGTTTTGAAAGAAATTGAAGGCTGTTCCTACGAGGAAATTGCAACCTCATTGGGTGTACCAGTAGGAACCGTTCGAAGCAGATTACACCGGGCCAGACTCGAATTAAGAGCAATTTTAGAAAAGTTAGAAAATGGAACGAGTTGAGATTATGAAAAATAAAGAAATAAAACTGCTGACTGGTTATTTAGATGGCGTGCTTTCCGCTTCGCAGCGAGAAAATGTAAACGAGTTATTGCAGTCCTCTTTTGAAGCCCGGGAATTTCTTCGCTTGTTGCAAAATGATGCATCCATGGTCCGTAACTTGGTTCCGATGGAGTCAAGCTTTACCCTGACTCAAAAAGTGATGTCAAATCTAAATGTAAAAGCCCGCAGTCGAGTATCTTTCCTTAATAAACCTGATCAATCCTTTTTAAAACCGTGGGTTTCACTCTTGGCAGTTGCTTGCTTCCTTGCTGTAACCACTTTTGTTTCCTTTTACGCCATCAATGCCTTTGTTGTTTTAAAGGATAAGGATGCTTCCGAGTTGGCAAAATTGCAAACGCTAAATCATTCAAACAGTGATAAGCAAACCGCAGTCATACACAAAGATTCAAGCGCAAATTTGGTAGGATCAAAGGATTTACCTGGCGGTTTTGAAAAACAAAATGTTTTACCAGTTTCCCCTAGCATAAACAAAACCGTTGAAGACCCTTTTGATAAAAATCTGGCCCTTACTCCTTCTGCTTCTGATAACTCTAAAAATAAAGAATTACTTGCAGCACCTGCGAATGAAACTTTTAACTTGCTTAAAGTTAATGCAACCTTACCGTGGATTCTTCGCAGGAAAGATGTTGAAGCTGAAATCTCTCCCAGATTGTTCTCGAAAGTGGTTTGCCAAGATTCACGCATTAAAATGGAAATTTTATGCAAAGATAAAGGTGTAGCCTTTGACCAAATCAAATTGAACCTTTCCAAAATGGGTTATTTTGTCTATTCCGACATAAGCACTTTAATACGTTTGAAAAATAAGGCAGATAAGTCTACAACCAACTATCTGTTCTATCTTGAAAACGCCTCGTTAAGCGACCTTTCAAAATTGTTGGAACAAAGCAAACCTACACCAGAGAAACAACCGAAAAAAGCAACAGAAAAGGCTTTGTTTAAAGTGGATACCGTGCCATTTTGGGATGCATTGGTTGTTTCGGAAATATCTGCAGAAGATCGAAAAAATATGAAAAATATAATTGGCTTCGAACCAACAGAGCAGGGGGTTTCTGCTTCTTCCTCTGTTAATAATCTAGGGGATGCGGGTAAAATTATATCGCTCCAACCTGCAAAAAAGAATGTCAATGCCGCACTTGCCCTTGCTTATCCCCCAACTCAAACCCTAACAAATGCTCCAGAAGTTAGGCAATATTTTGAATCAATCAAAACTAAGAATTTGTCTGGAATCAAATTGCTTGTGGTTTTGCGAACTGCTAATTAGGGTTTGTTTGCAATCGTCAAATTACTTTCCTGAGATTTACCAAAAAGAATAGGCAATACTTTTCTGTCCATGTAAGGTTGGCCATATGCCCCATAGTGTCCGCCATTATTTCCGATGGCAGCATCTTCCTCTTTCCAAGCATATTGTCTGAGTTTTCTGGCAATCAACAATTCTTCTTCACGGTTTCTGGTAATAGGTGTAAAACTGTATCTACCTGCGGCATCTTGCGCTTTTCTTAAATCAGCTGTCTTTGAAAATTTCAAAATTGGCCCAAGAATAAAAGTATCTTCATGGCTATAAAAAACATGAACGCTATCTTTAACAGCAAAAATTGCAGGCATTATGGGATAATCTTTGGAAACTGATGGCGCCAAAAGGACTAATTTTTCAATGCTATTATCATTAAGCTGCGATACACCGGCCAGCGCAACTGATGTGCCAGCACTATGTGCTAAAATATTAATCTCCGTATCCGGTTCACGCTTTTGGATTGTCCTTACAAGGCTAGCTAATCTAGCACCGTGATCTGAAATATGCGGTAAATCGGTTTGATCTGCCAAAATGCGCAAGTAGCCGTGAGACCAGTGAAAGCGTTGCAATTCTAAATTTGCAGGAAAAAGCTTAAGGGACTTTTCAAGCACTTTGGAAACAGCTTGAAAATCTCCAGCTCCTTCAAGCAAGATTACGATTCTTCTTTTTGGGGAAGCTGCAAACGAAAACCTTGCTAATAAGGCTGGCAAGGTTAATAGGCTGAGGGTGAGTAATTTTCTACGGCTTATCATTGTTTAGAAAACCTCAAGTTTGAATACCTTTATTTAAATCGTATTAAATGCTCTTATTTCTTAAGGGAACAGCGACTTAGGTTTTTAGAATTAGGTGAATATGAAAGTGCAACAATAATATTTTAGCTAAACTGCCCAATTTGATGGAGTTGGTGTAGATTAGGTAAATATTTTTGTTTGGTCAATCCTTTTTATTTGCTGGTTCGTCTCATTTGTAGAACCTAACCTCTAATCATTTTCTTGGGTGGATCATGATCAAAAAAAATGCATTTATCTTAATTCTTGTTTTGCTATTTAGCCCATCTGCTTTGTTTGCCCGAGGTTTATTGATTCCAGATGATAAAAAAATTCAACCTTTGCTGCTAACAAAACAATCAATCGAATTCAAAATTGTAGACCAATTCGCGGAAACCTTAGTCGAACAGGTTTTTCATAACCATAGCGATCGGGCCTTAGAAGCTACCTTTATATTCCCCGTCCCCAAAGGCGCTTCGGTAAATAGGTTTACAATGTGGGTGGATGGTAAAGAAACTAAGGGCGAGTTGCTTGATGCAACTAAAGCCCGTCAAATTTATACGAGTATTGTTCGAAGAATTCAGGATCCTGGTTTACTTGAATATATGGATAACAATTTAATACGAATGCGAGTTTTTCCAGTTCCTGCCCGAGGCGATCAGCGTGTCTCTGTTTCCTATACATCAGTTGTAGCAAGGGAAGGGGACCTTGCTGAATTTTTGTTTCCGCTTAAAGCTGAAAGTAGATTTAGCCAGTCCGGTCAAGATTTTTCTCTGTCGGGCACCATAAAATCCCAGCATGGAATTTCCGTTATTTATAGCCCAACTCATGATATAAATATTCAACGCAAATCAGACAAAGAAGCTTCGGTAAACTTGAATAAAGGTACCATTCAATCTGATAGAGATTTTCAGCTTTTTTATTCCTTTTCTGATAAAACCGTTGGAATGAGTATGTTGACGCATCGTCCCGTCGGTTCTGAAGACGGTTATTTTTCTTTGGTTATAAATCCAGCAATGAAATCAAAACAGGCGAAACCTTTGCCTCGTGATTTTGTTTTTGTTATGGATACTTCTGGAAGTATGCGTGGGCCTAAGATGGATCAGGCCAAGAAAGCATTAAAATATTGCATCAATAGCCTAGGGGATTCGGATCGCTTCTCTATGTTAAATTTTGCAACAAGTGTAAGCCTTTTTCGCGATGAATTTGTTGCAGCTAACGAGGAATTTAAAACCTTAGGGCGCAAATGGGTCGATTCCCTTGATTCAACCGGGGGCACCGCTATTCGTGATGCATTGATGGCAGCCTTGGAAATCCGAGGCAATGAAGCTTCCCGTCCTTTCGTAATCGTATTCTTTACCGATGGTATGCCCACAATTGGCGAAACCAATCCTGAAAAAATAACCCGTGATGTTATTGCTAAAATTAAACCTAATACCCGAATATTTACTTTCGGCGTTGGGGATGATGTTAATGCAACAATGCTTGATTTGCTCGCAGAGAAAACTAAAGCTGCCACTACTTATGTCCGACCCTCGGAAGATATTGAAATTAAATCTAGTGCAATGGTTGCAAAAATCAGTAATCCAGTGCTGGTCAATTTGGGGCTTAGTTTTTCGCCCGGAGTGCAGGTGTTGGATATTTATCCTACTAGTCTACCCGATATTTTTGAAGGTAGTCAATTAATGGTTTTTGGCAAATTTAAGGGAAAAGGCCCATCGGCTATTACATTAAAGGGTGACCTCGGAAATGAGAAAAAAGAATTTGTTTACGAGTACAACTTTCCTGAACGAACTACCGATTCAAAAGAGTTTGTTGAACAATTGTGGGCAAGAAGAAAAGTTGGGTTCTTGCTTGATCAAATTCGTGCTAATGGAGAAAAAAGCGAACTTGTAGATGAAGTAACTAAGATTGCTAAAAAATATGGCATAACCACTCCTTATACTAGTTATTTGATTGTCCCCGATCACACTTCTTATCCGCTACCAAGGCCAATGCCCCCTTTCCCTGGGCCAAGGTATCCTGTTCCCTTTGGTTTACTGCCATCAGGAATAGGCGGCAGAGATAAAAACCGTCGTGTTCTTGACTTCGCTAAAGAAAATCAAGACAGGCCAGGACAACTTGCTGAGGGCAGGGCAGTAGCAGCGGAAAAACTTTTAGAATCTGCAGCATCGGCTTCTTTGCCAGGAGTTGCTAATTTAAAAAAAGCTATGGATGCCAAAGGCTCTTTAGACCGAGCAAAAGATGCTTTAAAACGAAATGATCAAAATGCGGTCCAAGCTGGAAAATTAGGTGTCGATCTTTCTCTCCAAAATCAAAATTTTAGAGACCAAACTACCTTCGCTGAAACCGCAATTAAACAGATTTCAGGCCGTAGTATGATTGAAGTGGGAGGCGTTTGGATTGATGAAGGATTTAATAAATCTATGAAAACCTTGGTTGTTCAGGCACAAAGTGATGCTTATTTTCGTTTACTTGAAAAGCAACCTCAATTATCCAAGCTTTTTGGCATGGGCAATTATCTGATCTGGATTACACCCTCTGGTACAGCTTTGATAATTGATACACAAGAAGTTAAAAGTACTATTTCTGATCAGGAAATCGACAAGTTGTTTTCCCCCAATTAAGTGATCTCTGCTTTATTTGAAAGCAGATTTATTTTTTATGTTGGACATATTTTTATGGTCATTGCCATAAAAATATGCTTAACATAATTTAATAATTGTTGTATACCAAACCAATTGGAGAGTGGAATGATTAATTTAATTAGTTTTAAGAATCGCCGAACTTTTATTAAGCACGCATCTTTAGCCTTAGTAGGCACTGGATTTGTATCTTATTCTATCACCCCCGCACAAACCCCACCTTCAATTATTTTAGGGGTACAAACTTATACCTACCGAAACTTTGACCTTGAAACAGCATTGAAAAAGATGAAGGAACTTGGTGTTACCCAAGCCGAGTTTTATCAAAAACATATTCCTGCTAACAGCACCCCAGAACAACTCAAAGCTATCTTAAACCTTTGTAAGGAATACGGAGTTAAACCAGTTGCCTTTGGTGTACAAAAATTTACAAAAAATCATGATGCTAACAAAAAAATGTTTGATTTTGGTAAAACTGTTGGCCTTACAGCTTTTAGTGCGGATCCTGATCCCGATAGTTTTGAAAGCCTTGATAAGCTTTGCGCTGAATATAAAATTGCTATTGCAATTCACCCACATGGTCCTGCAGGTAAGGGCCAGCTCCACCGATGGTATAGTGCTGAACTGATTATGGCGGGGGTAAAAGATCATCACCCATTGATTGGCTCGTGCCTAGATACTGGCCACCTCATTCGATCGGCCCAGTTGGGCAAAAATCTTGACCCTGCAACTGAAGTTCGCACAATGGGTAAGCGGAACTTTGGGATGCACCTTAAAGATCATGATAATAAAAAGCAAACAGATGTTGTCTTTGGTAAAGGGGTGCTGGATGTAATTTCTGTGCTTAAAGCATTGAAGGAAGTTGGTTTTAAAGGTATGATTAGTATTGAGTATGAAGCTAATCCGCAAGATCCTTCGCCTGATCTTAAACAATGTATCGATATTTTTAATAACGCTGTTAAAACTGTTTCTTGATTGAGGTTTTGAATTAATATATGCCAGTTAATTTGTCGGCGGATCAAGTTGAAGAACTTCGAAAAACTAAGTATAACTCAACGGTTGTAGAATTAAAAAAGGTACATGACGAATTGATGATTGTTCGGGTCAAGCCGGACAAGCCAATTCGTCCGCACCGTGCAGGCCAGTACACTTTATTGGGCTTGGGGTATTGGGAAAATCGGTTTCAAGGTTGTCAGGAAGAAACTCTTCCCGATGAAGAGTACGCTAAACTTGCAAGAAGAGCCTATTCGCTTTCGAGTTCGATTATTGATTTCAATGGTGTTTATCAGAATGTTGAGGAACACGGATGGAATGAATTTTACATTGTCTTGGTAAAGGAAACCGGAAGGGAAGTTGCGCCGGCTTTAACTCCGCGCCTTTTTAATCTGGGAGTAGGTTCTCGGCTTTTTATGGGTGAGAAAATTACCGGCCACTATAATCTTTCTCATATTAAACCCGGTGATGATGTTATCTTTTTCTCTACCGGTACAGGAGAAGCCCCCCATAACTATATGGCCCTTGAACTCCTCAAGAATAACCACCAAGGAAATGTTATTTCTGCTTGTTGTGTCCGCTTTGCGAAAGATCTTGGGTACCGTGAAATTCATAGCCAAGTTATGGCCATAGCCCCTAATTATAAATATATACCTCTCACTACTCGGGAAGGTGATCCTTCAAAAAAACGCTACCTTCAAGACTTGGTAAAAAGTGGTGATATTGAAAGTGCAATAGGGGCCAAACTTAATCCTGACAGAACACATATTTATTTGTGTGGCAATCCCGCTATGATTGGTGCACCTTTTAAGCACCCAGAAACTGGTGTTAGAACTTATCCTGCGACGGAGGGGATTATTCAAATCTTGGAAACTCGGGGCTTTAATGCAGATTTAGGGCACGGAAATGAACCAGGGAACATTCATTTTGAAGAGTACTGGTCTTGATGGTTGATTACTAGAGTTCGATTGTTTCGTAGTAAAACAAGCCAAAGTCCGTTACCTAAAAATAATGAAATAGTAGAGCAAGTTAAGCTACCTAGCCAAAGCAGGATTGTATAGTTGTTGCTGCCGCTTAAATCCTTATTAAGCAAAATCCCAACTAAAGTTGGGATAGTAAGAAACAAAATCGAAAAGACTTTATGAGCGGACTCTACCATTCTAGCAATGCAAAATGCAGGTAATATTAGAACTCCAAAGTGTGCCATCCCAGACATAGGGGACAGTAAAAGCATTGCACAGAAAATCATTGAAGCTTCCATTGCAAAGGTCGGTGAAATGTTGTTAAGAGCACCATTTGATCCTTCTTCTAGTTGAAGTTTTCTTGGTAAGCCCCAGCAGAATAAAGTGAAACTTGTACCTATTATCAAAAGGCCAATAAGGAAATATTTTACTTGCAGGGCCTTCGTGTTTTCTTGCTCCACTACCACGGAGTATTTGCCATCGTTCTTTACGAGGTGAGATTGGGTGAATCTCTTACTGGTGCCAGCTAAAGATTGGTTATAAATGATTTCTGTGCCCCAAGTTCCTGGAATGTAGTCTGGTTTAATCATAGGTGTTAAAAATCGATCTGCAAAAATGAAAAGTCTTGGGCTTCCTTGCTTGGGCAAACCAAGGGTAAAGTCAGAGATAAAGTTGCACAGAAAAAAACCAAGTAGTAAGGATAAAAGTCCTTTCCATTGGAACCTATAAATTAAATAAGGAATGAATAATAAGGGTGTAAGTTTGCAGGCAGCACCAGCACCTAATAGTAGTCCGCCAAATATTTGTTTGTTCTTAGAAAGTTGTAGGCACCCGAATAAAAGTGTTCCAGCAATGATGACATCAAATTGCTGGTGCGAAAGGCAGTTAAGAAAGTAAGTAACCGAGCAAGTTAGCCCGATAGCAAAAGCAAACCATGCAAATTTGAAAGAGTTAGTTAAAACAGTGGTGCTAATTTTCCAAGCACTGTAAATCGAAAGGTAAAGGGAAAAAATATTTATAATTCCCCAACAAATTCGAGAACCCCAATGCGGCAAGAAAGAGAATGGAATGGTTGCAAAAGCCATCCAAGGTGGGTACATAAAGGTGGAACCGGGGTGGTAAATATCCTCGCCTTGAAGCAGGATAAGAGCGTAGGTTTTAAAAACCCCATCAAATTCTGAATTAGAACGGAAAAATATGGGTGTTGCTGCTGCAAAAAGTAATATGCAACTTATTGCGTACAGAAGTATCTTGGTGTTTAATGACTCAAGGTTTTTATTGTCTGAACTTGGTTTGCCAGTCATTATAACTATCCGATAAAAAGCTGTGGTTCGTTTTTAAGCGAATTTGAGATTGTATTTTAATACAGTATTTCTGAAAATCGGGCAATAGGAGCAAGTCATTAAGTTGTTCGAAGCTTTTGAGTTGATAGGATAATAGGTGGTATGTAATGTAAGTGTTGTTTTAAGTTGTAATAGTTTTGAGGGTGCAATGGGTTCGCAAGCAAGATTGCCTTTTGAAAAAGAAATATACGCCCTTGAAGATCTTCTTACTTCTTTGGAAGCAAGAGATGGGGGTGATATTCCCAACGGTCAAGAGATCAGGCGAATTCGTAGAGAAATAGCAAATCTAAAAAAAGTAAAGTTTTCTAATCTTACTTCTTGGGAAACTGTTTTGGTTTCTAGGCACCCAGATCGACCTCAGATGGTTGATTATATCGAAATGATTTTTGATGATTTTGTTGAACTGCACGGCGACCGGGCGTTTGGTGATGACCGGGCTTTGCGTACTGGATTTGCAAGAATTGGTGAGCACCGAGTTATGTTAGTTGGCCATCAAAAAGGCCACACGCTTCAGGAACGCAGAGAGTGCATGTACGGTTGCGCTCACCCAGAGGGGTACCGCAAAGCTTTAAAAAATATGAAGCTTGCAGAAAAATTTCGCCTGCCTGTAATCTGCCTTATCGATACGCCTGGTGCGTTTCCTGGCATTGGCGCCGAGGAACGAGGTCAGTCTTCTTTGATTGCTGCAAGTATTTTCGAGATGTCGCAACTTAAAATCCCTGTAATTTGTGTTGTCATTGGTGAGGGCGGTTCGGGTGGCGCTTTGGGAATTGGTGTGGGTGACAGAGTTTGCGTTCTCGAGTTCGCTTATTATTCGGTAATCAGCCCAGAAGGTTGTGCTGGCATCCTTTGGAAAGCTGCAACCGAGATCACAAAGCCGATCGCTGCCGATGCTCTTAAGCTGACCTCCAAAGAACTTGATAAGTTAGGTATTGTTGATGCTGTTATTCCCGAGCCTTTGGGTGGGGCTCACCGTGATCCCAAAGAAATGGCCAACACTTTAAAATCTTATTTGCTTCGTTATCTTGGTGAGTTGTTGCAACTTTCTACTGAAGAAATGTTAGAAAAAAGGTATCAGAAGTTTCGCAATATGGGAGTTCTTTTAGAAGGGAATGCCCAAGAGCAACCAGCGGGATCTGCATAACAAATGATGAGAAGCATTTTGTTAGAAGAATCAAAACCTATATTTTAAGCAAGAGCTTTAAGGAAACATAAGATCCGTTATCAGACGCAAAATCTGAGTGGTAAAAAGTGTAAATTATAATAGCAACGTCCGATAACGGCTGTTATGTTTCCTTGGCGCTATATGGTGTTTTCATCTTGTTTTAAGCATTATTATGCTGCCTTCTAACTTTCTCCTTCTCTTTTTTGACTTACCATTCCTCAAGCTTTTCTGCTGGTGCAAAACCAGCCACCGAGTATATTGTCCCTTGATTGTAATTTGTTTTTCTAATTCTTTCTGGAATCTTCCAAGCTATGAATTTAAATAAAAGTTCAGACCTAGATAATAAAGTCTTGCGAGTTGGTATGATTGGCCTAGGGATGATATTTGATGAAACCTATCGCCCTGTTTTTTTGGACCTTACAAACTCACCTCTTTACTCCCCTGCTACTGGACCAGTCTTTGTGCGCTGGACTGCTGCTGCAACCAAGACAGGTTCTCGAGGCAGAAAATATCTTGAACAGTTGAAGGATGTTATTCCCCCTTTTGACAATTGTCAGGGTGATGATGCGACTCAAAAACTTCTTGCCTCTGGCGTGGATATGGTTTGCGTTGCAACCCCAGATGATCGCCATTTCGCATCAGCGAAACTTGCGCTCCTTGCTGGAAAGCATGTGATTATTGAAAAGCCTTCTGTTTTAACACTTAAAGAATTAGAACAACTTCAGGAAATTGCAGATCAAAAAAAAGTGCTTGCTAAGGTGGTTTACCATAAGCTTGCTGATCCAGATCATAAAAAACTTCGAACTCATTATGCTGATTCTGTTTTTCGTCATATTAATAATGGCTATTGCTCTTTGCTTGAACCCAAGCAAATTAGCGGTAAGCAATTTGCAGAATGGATTATAGGAAGAAATCCAGGAACCTATGTTGCGGTGCACTACATTAAGTTGATTGATTTTACTTTTGGATCTGCAAGTGTTAAGCCAGAATGGAAGTTGACACGAATTAATGCAACAGGCCAGAGGGGTTTGGTTGGAAATGCCGATGGCTCCACCTGGGATTCTTGCCAACTTCAAATTACTTATATGCACGCTGATAACCGAGAGGCTACTTTCGATATTCATACTAGTTGGGTGATGCCAGATAACTTTCCTGGGTATGTTGAACAGGAAGTTCAGTTTCGTTTTGATAATGCCATTTGGAATGCTCATCAGCGTAAGCGAGGTGTTGAAATGGCGATAGAAAACTTAACGCCTAACGAACTTAAGAACACCCCTAATTATCATTACAACGGATCGTTTCTTGAACCTTGGGAAAAACGGAGTCAGCGTGGGTATGGGTTGGAAATTATACGCAGATTCTTTGAAGAGGTTTCTTTTGTTGAATTCGCAGGGCCATCGGAAAAACGAGATGAAAGACTTCTTGAAATGAAAAATTTAACTTATAATGACCTTAGTGCAGATAGAAATACAGTTGCTATTGTTCAAGCTATGGAAGCAATACTTTTAGAACATTCAAAAGGGAATCCAGGGTGTCAGGTTCGTGTGAATGGGCCTGACGGTGGTTTGGTCCTTTATTCTTCCGGAAAATCTGAGCACTTGGTTTTACATTCCGCCAAAGTGTGATTGGCTTAGACTTATTAATTTCATCTGTACTCGCTTTGCTTTAGAGGCTATATTTAGTGTATCCGAAGAATGTTTTTTTTAAGGGGATTTTAATGACTAAACCCATTCAACACCCAGGTGAGATTAATTCAAATAATGCCCGTGATCATCTTACTAAGGTTGAACCTAGGTCATTGCGTACTTACACCCCTAGTCAGGCGGTTCTTGCTAAAAGCGCTGGGTCTTTCCATTGGACTCCCGAAGGAAGAAAACTTTACGATTTTACCTCTGGCGTTTTAGTTGCGAACCTTGGCCATAACCCGGTGCGCTGGACAAAAAGATTCTTTTATTTAATGGGTTGGGATAATTTAGATTCTGCATCCGCAACTGATAAATATTTTTCTGCAGTTACAATGACTGCCTACAACGCTGCTACTCCCATAGAGATTACAGCAAGTCAGAAATTATTAGAAATGATGCGGAGGCATCCAATAGGAAACCGTATGCAGCAGGTGCTTTGGGCAGCTTCAGGATCTGAGGGAATACAGAAAGCTATTTGGGCTGCGATGGCCCGCGATAAAAACCGCGATATGATTATTGCTACGCGGTTTGGTTTTCACGGGAAAAAAGGTTTGGCTAATGCCATAACAGGTACTGAAAATGATAAGGACCGAGATCCCAGAGTTAAATTTATCTCCTTTCCAATGTGTGAGTGCAACGACATTTCTATGCGGGATAACCCTTTCGACTTCTCGCATTATCAAAAAGAACTTGATGCACTTTGGCATCAGTATGGCAGAAAATTAGGAATTATGGTTACCGAACCATACCTTGGGGGTGGTGGATCTTTTCATCCTCCCAAGGAATATCTTCAAATGCTTGTTCGCTTCTGTAGAGAAAAAGATATTATTTTTATCCTTGATGAAGTTCAAGCAAACTTCGGTCGAACCAGTCAGATTTTTGCTTATGAAAGCTATGGCATTGAACCAGATATTGTAGTTTTGGGAAAAGGCCTGGGTAATGGCGTACCTGTTGCTGCAGTTGTTGGCCGTAAAGATCTTTTCGATTGCTTAGATTATGGTGAAGCATCCGACACTTGGAGTGCCAACCCGCTTTGCTGTGCTGCAGTTATTGCAACTCTAGAAGAATTTGAAGATGGTAGCGTTCTAGAAAATTCACATAAAGTTTCAGCAATTATTGAAGAAGGACTTATTGCTTTAAAAAAAGATTTGCCTTTTATTGCGAATGTGCGGGGTGAAAAAGGGGGAATGGTTTGGGGTGTTGAAATGGCTGATTTTGCAGGCAAATCCTCTCACGAGTGGGCTTGCTCTATGGTTCATTCTTGTTACCTTGGTGATTCCAGTGGTGAGGGTATTCATATTCTTGGGCCCTTGGCTCGCAAGGTCGTTCGAATCTCGCCCCCTATTACTCTTACCCCCGCAGAGGCATCTGCCTCGATGAAGTTAATGCATAAATTATTGGTTCCTTTAGCCAAAGAAATAGTAGATTTTGGCAATGTAGCGATGGCCGTTTCGAAATAAATTTTCTCTCGGTTACAGGGTTTTAATAATTATGTCATTTGAATTTGTTTTAAGTTTGATCCCTGCAGATGCTGGAGTTCATTGGCTTGACCAAGTTCTTAATTCCCTTACAAACAATTTTAATGAAGGCTCGTTTTTTAATCAGGTTTTTAATCTCCGTGCGTTGCTTGCCTTAGCACTTGTTAGCCTAACTTGTGGCGCAGTTGGGTCGATGGTTGTGGGAAGTCGGATGGCTTTTTTTAGTGATGCACTAGCTCATTGCGCCTTTGCAGGGGTAAGCCTTGGCTATGTTTTCTTTGAGCTTTTTGTTCTGGGAGCAAGGCCCAAGGAAGAATTCTGGAGGTGGGTTACCCCGATAATGGTAGTTTTTGGGGTCGCTGTTGGAGCTGGGATTGCCTATGTTAGAGGCCATACTGGATTAGCAAGCGATACGGTAATAGGTGTTTTTTTTGCATTTTCGCTTGGCTTTGCAGCTATGTTAAAAAATATTATTAATGATCGAAGTGTTTTTAGTTTGGAAGATTTTCTTTTTGGTGACCCCTTGTTTGTAAGTGCTCCAGAAATACTTACGATGGTGTGGCTTACTCTTTTTACTTGGGTGTTCCTTTTCTTTTTCTATAACCGAATGGTTTTTAGCAGTTTTAACAGCAGTTTAGCTTTGTCGAGGCGTTATCCTGTAACCCTGCTTTATTACCTTTTTGTAATTTTGCTTGCTTTGATAGTTAACATTTGCCTGCGTTATGTAGGGGTTTTGCTTATCAATGCGCTATTAATTGTTCCAGCAGCGACGGCTTTTAACCTTGGAAGAAATTTGCGTGAAGTTTTTTGGATTACCGTTTTAATAAGTTTGGTTATTTGCCTTGCTGGTTTGGGTGCTAGTTGGGAACTCCAAGTTCATTCTGGAGTTAGGTTTGGGGTTTCTGGGACTATCGTAATGCTTGGGGTTGGGTTCTTCTTTATTTCTATGATTATCGGGAAGTTTAAATCTGCCCCCTCAATAAAATCTGGCATTAACTGAATCAGCTTCTTGATTATTTATGGAATCTAAATGACAATGGTAATAATGAATTGGGTATGGCTTGGAGTTATACCGTTCAAAATATTTTTCTATTAAACAGGCTGATATAAATCGTGGATAGTTCTCAAGCTCTAGATAAAATAAAAGACTTTATTCTCATCTTTACCAGTATCTTTTATGAGGCATTGCCCTTCATTGTGATTGGCTCCCTGATGGCAGGGTTTCTGGAAGAATTTTTGCCTCCCAAACTTATTGCTAGGGTTTTGCCAAAAAATAGATTCTTCGCAATTCTTTTAGGTGCGCTTCTTGGGCTTATTTTCCCTATGTGCGAATGTGGCATCATCCCTGTTATGCGAAGATTATTGCGCAAAGGCTTGCCTCTTAGTTGCTGTGTGGCTTACCTCCTTGCTGGGCCTATCATCAATCCTCTGGTTTTACTTAGTACCTATGTCGCATTCGATGGCATGGAAAATGCTACCGAAAACGGTGCTATTTCATATCAAATGGGTGGGATCCCAATGGTCCTGACTCGTATGGGAATGGCTTACCTTGTTTCGGTTGGCACAAGCCTTATTGTGGATTGGCTCTACAAGAAAAAAGGTAACTCGTTGCTAATGCCCCTTGCCAAACCTCCCGAACGAAGGCTTTTGGGGCTTGATTTAATCGAAGATGAACTTCCCGAACCTACCAAGAATAAGCATTGGTTTCAGCGTGCTTCTAGAATTTCTGAAACTGCACTTCACGACTTTGTAGACATTACCGTTTTTCTTACCATTGGTGCCTTGCTTGCATCTTTTACACGAATTTGGCTCACTCACGATGCCATTTCAGAACTTTCTCGGTCGCACATTATTTTGGCGGTAGGTTTGATGATGGCATTGGCGGTTATTCTTTGCCTTTGCAGTGAAGCTGATGCCTTTGTTGCAGCTAGTTTTGTTACGCTTCGGCCTTCTGCAAAAGCTGCTTTTCTTGTACTTGGCCCTATGATGGATCTTAAACTGTATATGATGTACACAAGGGTTTTTAAGCCCAGATTAATTTGGACGATCATTATTGCGGTGGTAGTTCAGGTGTTTATTTACACGATGCTTTTGCATTTTTTGTGGGAGAATTTTGCCCCAAAACTTATTTTTCCAAAAACAGATGCTTCTAGCATCTCTTCAAACTTAAGGTGATTTTATGGCTGATTTACAGCATCATCACGAACACGATAATGAATATTTCATCGAGCAATTGATTAGCGTCGGCATCACTTTGTCGATTGCTTATGTTTGCATTATGTTGTATTGGCCTTTTCCGATTTATGGCACCGAGGGTGAAGTTGTTGCTTACGGCAGGAAATTGTCGATCATTTTGCACCCTAAGTTTCATCTTTGGGTTTTACTTGGAAGTATGCTTCTTCTTGCAATTATTGCAATCAGGGTCATTGCACTTTGGGCCGAGTCTGCAAAAGTGAAAACAAGTCACGAACATATTCACGGCCATGATTGTAACCACGACCATAACGAAAAAAAAGAAAATAGCCCTGACCATAACCATGATCATATTCACGGCCCCGATTGTAACCACGACCACAACGAAAAACACGAACATGGCCACGATCAGGGGCATAGTCATTCCCCAGCAGGCCAGCAGGATTGTGGCCACGATCATAGTCACGGTGGTGCCCCGGTTCGATTTATTTTACTTCTACTCCCTATTGTTTTGTTCTTCCTTAATGTTCCTAATGAAGTTTTTAGCAATGTCAAAGCGGTGGATCTTTCTCAGTTTGGCGAAGTAGGCACTGTGGCAGAAAAAGGCGTCGACTTTAATGTTGGCTTTTTACAACTGGAAATGGCTGCCATGACTGCTGAAAGTCGAAATCATTACGAAGGGAAAACTGTCCGATTGATAGGTAAATATGTTGGTGAAGAAGAAAAACGCTTCTCCTTAATTCGTTTTAAAATCAATTGTTGTGCGGCTGATGCGGTCCCTTTGAATGCTGTAATGATGGTAGACCCAGCGGCTCAGGAAAAATTAGCTTGGAAAAAATATCGTAATAATTGGGTCCAAGTTACTGGCCGTGTTCACTTTCTTCAAAGAAAAGATGGCGATCAGTTTATGACCGCCTTAGTCCTTTACCCCGATGCAGAACATAAGTTGAACGATGATCTTGTAAAAATAGTTCCGCAAGATTCCAACCCATATGCGAACTAGCCTTCCTGCCCAAGTTTAGAATAGAATTGGCAATAATTTATTCTGGAGCCTTTTATGTATTATAAGCGATTCGCATTAGCAGTGTTTATTTCTATCATTGCTGCTTTTGGCCAACTCTTTTCTTGCCCGTTTTGTACTATGCAAGGCCAGACTTTGGTAGGTGAAGTTAATCAGGCCAGTATGGTTCTTTATGGAACTCTCAAAAATGCGAAGATCGGCAATGCCGATGGCGCTGATGGTAGCACCGATTTTGAAGTTGATAAAGTTATTAAGGATCACCCCATTCGTGCAGGAAAAAAAACTCTTACCCTGCCCCGTTATGTTCCTCCAGATAAAGACGGTAAGTATAAGTTCCTTCTTTTTTGTGAAGTGTATAAAGATAAACTTGATCCTTATCGAGGTGTAGCGGTTCCCCCTGAAAGCGATATTGTAAAATATCTTCAAGGAGCACTAACTGTGAAGGATAGTACTCTACCCAAGAAACTTGGTTTTTATTTTGATTATTTAGAAAACAGTGACTCAGAAATTTCGAACGATGCTTACAAAGAATTTGGTAACGCAGGTTATAAAGAATTTGAGCAGGCAGCTAAATCGTTCTCCCGAGATAAGGTCGTTTCTTGGCTAACCAACACTGCAACTCCTTCGTTTAAAATGGGTTTATATGCTTCTATATTAGGTCATTGTGGTAAGCCTGAAGATGCTAAGTTGCTGAAGCAAATTTTAGAAGATCCCGAAAAACAATCTTCCAGCGGTATTGATGGCGTATTAGCTGCTTATGCAATGCTTAATCCCAAGGAAGGTTGGGATTATCTGGTTGCGGTGATGAAAAATCCAAAGAAAGAGTTTTTGTTTCGTTATGCAGCTTTAAGGGCTATTCGATTTTTTTTTGAATTTACTCCCGACCTGTTCCCAAGAAAAAAATTGGTTGAGGCTATCGTTTTGCTCTTAGATCAGGAAGATATTTCGGATTTGGCAATTGAAGACTTGAGAAAATGGAAGGTTTGGGATGAGGCTGATAAAGTTCTGGGATTGCAAGAAAAAGACGCCTATAAGAAAATCCCCATTGTTCGTAGGGCGGTCTTGCGATATGCACTTTCCTGTAAAGGAATAATGGCTGCAGATGAATTTGTTAAAAAACAAAGGCTGGCAGATGCTCAGGGAGTTTCCGACGCGGAGGAACTGCTTAAGCTAGAAATACCTGCACCTCCTGCAAAGTAATTCAATTACCTTGCAGGAGTTTTGGTCCACGGAAGGACATTAATGCGAAGTATAAAACTGATTCTTATAGCTATGCTGCCCGTTGTTTTTTTTGCGGGTTCCACTTGGGCGTGTAGTATTTGTTCTGGCTATCAACAATCGCTATCTGTCCGGGAACAAGCCAGTAAGTCAAATACCAAAGCAATTTTTTTTGGGATCATCACCAATTCAACTTTGAATGCAGATGGTTCCGGAAAAACTACGATTTCGCTAACTAAAACATTGAAAATTGCGAGCGAATTCAAAGCACCTCCATTCCTTACAATTCCCCAGTATCTCCCTTGTGAAGCTAGTTCCTTTAATGGAATACTTTTGTTTACAGACTTTTCTAAAGGTGGGATCGATGTGGTTCGAGGTGTGCCAATTCCTTCGAAAGAAGTGCAAGAATATGTAGAAGGTGCAATGTTAGCAAGTTCGAAAGAGGGCCCTGCTCTTCTGGATTATTTTCTGCCTAATTTGCAATCAAGCTCAAGAGAAATCGCAGCAGATGCTTTTCTTGAATTTGCCAAGGCATCTGATGCAACACTTTTAAATATCTCTAAGAAAATGAATCCTGCTCTATTAAAAAGTTGGATTCTTGACCCTAAAGTGCCAGAAGATCGACTGGGACTTTTTGCGTTTCTATTAGGGGGATGTGGCGCCGAAGCCGATGTCAATTTCTTATTTCAACTATTAAAAAGCCCAAGTTCTAGGGCTCAGGCCTCCTACGATGGCGCTTTGGTCGCCTTGATTAGGCTTTACCCCAACAAGGGGTGGAGTGCCCTTAACGATGCACTTCGAAACGATGATACCTCACTGCAGTTAAGACTGGCTTGCATTCGATCTATTAAAGCATCTGCAGAGATTTATCAGAATGAATCTGATCGAACTAAAATTCTAAATGCTTTAAATATTGCTCTTAAGCAAGGCGAACTTGCAGACCTTGCTATCGAAGAACTTCGCAGAATGAAACGCTGGGAACTTACTCCTGAAATTATAAGCCTCTATGGCACCAAGGGGTACAATGCCCCAGTTATGAAACGGGCCTTCCTTAGATATGCACTAACCGCACCTAACGACCAAACGATTGAATTCTTTTTAAATAAATGTCGCGAGAAAGAACCCCAAGTTTTATTAGAAGTTCAAGAATCGCTTGGGTTTACTCAGTTAAAACCATAATTATTTTAATTTAAGTTCTTGCACCGCTACATTATAAATATCTAATCCGCCCTGCCCCCCTGCCCTATCGGATGCAAAATAAAGTTTTAATCCATCTCGACTAAGGGAAGGCGACTTGGTACCAATTTTTCCTGTTTCACTGTTGAGATTAGAAACGGGAAGAGGAGTAGTCCAACCTGAAGAGGTTTTATTAGTAAAGAAAATACCAAGCTTGCCATTTTCTAGTGGCCCTTCAAGGAACATTAAATTTCCAAGGGGACTAAGGGTAGCGTGGTGAAAGTTTGTAGGGATATCTGGGACAAATGCAGGGGGATCAAAATTGCCTTCCGGACCAGAGCCTTTAACCCGCTTTGCGGTCATAAGTTTCCAGCCTTCTTTGGTTTTTCGACTAAAATAAATGGTCATTTGGTCTTTAGTAAGCCAAGGAAACATCTCATCTTCGTCGGTATCAAGAGAGATTAGGGGTTTGCCTGGATTAAAGGCACGGTCTTCTAAATCTTTAGCCGGTTGGTCTCTAAAAGAGCGGAACAAATCGAAGTTGTTGTTTTTTTTGTCTTTTTTTGTGGCGTAGATTATTGTCTGTGGAAATTTTCCCTCCTCTGAAATAAAGCAACTTCGGTCATCACCTTCAGATTCTACATAGGCGCCAATGGTTTCGGGTGAATTCCACTTATTTGCTTTTTTGTTAAACTTTGCAAAATAAATGCAATATTTACCCTTTTCATCTTTACGGGAAAAGTAAAGTCTGGGTGGTAAAGTTACACTTAAAGTGGGGACGAATAATGGGTCATCTTCATCTTGATAAGTATTGATCGACATAGGGGTAAGTTTAAGCTCATCTTTATCTGCCCCTAAACTATGAAGGGAAACGAAAGTGAATAAAAATAAAGTAAATTGAGCCAAGGCCATCGAGCGAAACATTGCGCGAATCTCCGTTTTAAAAAATGCAGCGACTAAAAAGTTATTCAGGCCAATAAAGGTGGTAGCCACGCGTTTTTACCTGAACTCTATATAGCGATACCCCAGCAGTAATATAGAGAAAATCTCGATTTTTCCCAGCAAAAATGCAATTGGAAGAGGTTTCAGGGGTGCTAATAAAATCAATGACTTTACCCTCGGCATTAAACACATACACACCAGTTTCTTTTCCTGTTCCTGCGGTAGCAAAAATATTACCTTTTTCGTCAACGCACATACCATCAATACCCCTGGACTTTCCAAAGTCATAAAGCACTTTTTTAGAATCTAGCAATCCATCCTCTGCAATCTTAAAGGAAAGCAAATGCTTATTGCCACTAGGATCATTTTCAGCGATGTAAATAGTTTTTCCATCAGGCGAAATAACGATGCCATTTGGTTTTTTACATTCTTTGGTAGCAATGCGAACCGCCCCATCTGGGTTGATAATGAAAACACTTTCGTGATCAAGTTCGCGAGGTTCCTTGCCAACATAGCGTGGGTCAGTGAAGTAAATTCGGTTTTTGGAATCGATAACGAGATCGTTAGGGCTGTTAAATTTTTTGCCATCGAAGGTAGAGGCGATGACACTAATTTTACCATCTTTTTCGGTTCGAGAAATTTGGCGGTTACCCCCGGTGTTGGCCCCTTCAGCAGCTACTAATCTGCCTTTAGAATCGAAGTCTAAGCCATTAGACCGCCCGCTAGGGTTTCTGAAATCGGTTGTTTTCTTGGTAGCGGGGTTAAACTTTAAAATTCTGTTGCCAATATCGGAGAAATAAATGCAGTGGTCAGGGCCATAAGCAGGCCCCTCGGTAAATTCTCCACCCGTCCAAACTTTTTCAACCGTTGCATTTAACGGAAAGAACAAACCCGAAGCTAATTTGTTTTCATGACTAAATAAAAAAGGTGGTATCAATAGTAAAATTACTAGGGCAAGTTTCCTCATTAATAAACTCCTTAGAAAAAACTCTTTAGAAAAAAACAAGGGAAGGCTAATATATCTTAAACCAGAATAAACGGTTCAACCATTAAAAAATAATGAAGGTTCAGCGATAAAAAGATTGACGCTAATTTGCTAATAACAAATGTGCAGCAGCAAGTAATTTTTCGATGCTTGCCATTCCGCCTACCCCAAAGTCTCCACAAGCCAAAAGCTTTTCTTCTGGTTGCAAAACCTTAAGATTTTTTATCGAACGGTTGATAATCGCGCAGGTGGAATCGGGGTTGGTTTCATCGCGATTTAAAAAGCCATTTTCTTCTGCAATAAGATTAAGATGCCTAGCGGTTGCTGGCTTTTGCCACATCATTGTGTTCATAGCAGGTGCTAAAAGCACCGGGGTGGAAATATCTCGAGCACGCCATATCGAGGTTAGGCAATTATCAGCTAAACCCAATGCAATCTTCCCTAAGGTGTTGGCATCTAAAGGCGCAATAATTAGTAAATCGGCCCACTTTCGTAGTTCAATATGAAGTACCTGGTCGGTGCGTTGATAAAGTTGGTTATTGGTTTTTCCTGGCCATTCATCCACATCACTGAAAATATTTTCAACCTTACAAAGATTGCTAAGCTGTTCTTTTGAAACAAAGTAAGTTGCGTGATTAGTTAAAACAATTTTAAGTTCGTGACCAAGAGAAATAAATTTTGAAACTAATTCCTCCACCTTGATTGCGGCTACAGAACCAGTGACCCCAAGGAGAATTTTTGCCATTACTTTTTTCCCCCAAGGTTTTCAATTGCTTCTATAAGCTTTGGAGCAAGCTCGGGCCTTAAAATATTTTCATATCTGCTTTGTATCGGACCTAGCCAAGCGCAAAGAGTAAAATCCTCAATTCGGTTTGCAACCATCAAATCGGCTTGGGATTGTAATCGTGATTGTTCTGCTAATTGAAGTAAATCTTTTTCACTTTTATTGGCCTCGAGTTTGAACTTCACCAAAATTCCCCGATATTCCCAAGCGCTTCGAATTAAATCAATCAACTTGGGTAAGGGTTTAAGTTTAAGCCAAAGCTCTGGATAACTTCCCCCTACTTTTTCATTTCCTGTTTCCGACAACGGGTTTTGATCTGGGAATTCATAAATTCCTACACATCCATAATCGCTTACCGCTGCGGTCATAATAATCGCATCGAAGTTAGTGGTTAAGATTTTATTTTTAATGAGGTCGTGGAGGTTTTGATAAGAATCAAAGAACTCTGTTTTGATGTTGTTGTGGTCAGGCAGCAGATGAGGATTGTTCGTAGCAAGAACCACTTGGTGCCCTCTTTTTGCAGCCTCAATAGCGATAGAATGCCCTGTGCTTCCTTTAGCTAAATTCGTGATTTTTCTTGCAGCATCGATTGCAACAGAAGTGGCCCCAGCGGTGATAAGTATGCGAAGCATATCAAACCCTAAGTTTAACAATGAACCCTATAAGGTTCATTTTACAAACCTAGTCGGATCTTGCACGAAAATCTTAAGAACCTTTTGGAGAGAATGCTTTTTGGATGAGGGGAATGTCTAGCTTAAGGATGTAGTTTTGCAATTCAGTTTCTGGAAGTTGAACCGATTCTAAAAGTTTTTCTCGAAGGCTTCCAGGGTTAGGATTTTCTCGAAGGTTCTGCATAAAGGCTAATAAAACTTTTTTGTTTTCTGGGGTCGAATGAAGTAGATAATGAACCCAAGCCCAAGATTCGCGATACTCTGCCCGGTTCATCTTGCCTACTTCGTCCATCAATTCAAGGCGAATGAGATCGGGTTTAAAGTCGCCGTTGAGGTCTTTCTTTAATTGCTCCGCGTGCTGCCGGTTAATACCATTGGTTTCAGGGTTTAACTCATAGTATTCAGCCAACCCTTCATCTAGCCATAAAGGAACATCTTTTAAAACACTATGAAGCAGTGCGTGGGTAAGTTCGTGCCTTAAATCTTGCTGAACTCGCTCGCCCCAATAGGTGTAAATAAGGAGGTCTTCGGAACGGCCAACGCCTCGAGTTTGAGCGACAAAAAAAGCTCTTCTAGATGGAAGTTTTGGGTATTTCGATTGCATAAACTTTTCGTATTTGTCGCGGTCTTCAAACAAATAAACTTGAATCATTGTGGAAGACTCGGGGAGCTTCAAGTTGCCGTACACTTGGTCACGAAGTTTGGCAAGGTCGTTGAAAAGTGGAAGTTCTTTTTGAATTTCAAAGTCACTAAGAAAAACATAGGGTGCAATTCTTACAAGGAATTTTCCTGGAAGAATGGGAGTATTTTGTGCGGTTGCATCACTACTTTCCTTACCCGTGTTGGCGGGGTTGAAATGAAAGGTAGAACAGCCACAAAAAATACAAATCACAAACAGGACAAAAGTAAAAACGCCACGATGGTTCAAAATGCTCGTGCCTTTTCGCAAAAGAAAGAAACCCAATTGGGTTGGGAGCATATGCATAGAAAGGGTTTAGCGCAAGTGGAGTTAGAGTAAAAACCTAGGCAAGAGGGCGGCCGGATTTTTGGTTTTTGACCATTTTCAAGCTGGTGTAGTTGCCTATTTTGTGCCACCAAACTTTCCAAGTAAAAGGCCCCTCAAGCCCCCATCTTAAATATTGCCTTAGAAAGCGTAGCTTCTCAGTTCTGCTTACCTTGCTAGTGTTCATAAAGCTCGAGTTTAAGCGTGAAAGATTTTGCGCCTTCTTTTCTTCCCCAAGGTAAGTGTGGGTTCTAACCCCTACTAAATCTATCAGCCAGATTTGAATTTCACCGTTGATTTCGCAAACCATAAGGTTTGGCGCTTTAAGGTCTCGGTGAGAAACAGAAACATCGTGCATTTTTCTGATAAGGCAAGCAAGCGCTTCAGTAAGATTTCGTAATTTCTTGTTTTGTTCAAGCGAAGAAAGGTGGCCAATTTTCTCAAGGTATTTTGGTAAATCAAAGGCATTTGGAATTTCTTCTGTAACGATGGTTCCATCAAACTTTAGGCCAAAAGCTTGGCGGTGCCAAAGTGCAAGTGGCTTAGGGGTGGGCAGTTGTCTAGTTAAAAGGGCGTGCCCCATTTGCCAAGACCGTGTAGCTCCATCAGGTCGAAACAACCCTACAATAGGATCTAAGAATTTTGTTACGAATATTTTTTTAATAATAAGGCTTCGTTCTAATCTTCCGTCCATTGCCTTAATGCAAATTACTTCCGAACTCTTAGATTTCTTAAGCGTTGTAAAACATTGAGAATCTAAAGTAGTACTATTTAGGTTTATTAATGAATCGAGGCAAGTCTTACCAAGGTCAGCGACATAATGGCCTTTGCCCTTATTATATTTTAGTTTTTTGAATCTACGATTATTGCCGAAACAACGCAGATCGAATCCTGCCCACAGGTTACGGTTTGCGGTAGATTCTAAATCTTTCATAAAACCGATTTGTTTTTTGAGCCAATAGCGATCATTAAAAGGGAACGCATCCTTACCTTCTTGTAGTTCAACTTCGTCGATGTAGTTTTGCCAAAGTCGCATCCGGTCGGTGAAACTAGTATTGAAAACAGCCCAGCGATCAAGCATAGCAAGGTTTGCAAGCCGCTTTTTCCAATCTAAAGGTTCAACTTGGATTACCACGGGGTGAAGGTCGAGGATAATAATTTTTAAACCATCACTAGGGTGGTGTTCAACCATTAAATTGCCTGGGTGAAGATCGGTATGAATCACGCCCTTACGGTGCAAAGTAGCAAGGAATTTCGCAAGCGTAGTTATAAGTTGGTGCCTTAGGTTCCAAGATAGTTCCCACCTTTGGGATTGAAGATTTTGCCAAAAGTCTGCTAGAGGAATAGTATTGTTAAGTGAACGAGAGATAATAAAACTATCAGGAAAAAAGCCCGAGGTTTTGCCATAGGCTAAGGGTTGAATCGTGGGGATTCCAAGTTTAAGAAGTTGTAATGCAATTTGGAATTCATTTTGTGCTTTAGGGGTCCTAAACCATTCTCTAAGAATTGCGCGGGCCCCCGAGATGCGATTGTGTTTTAAATGAAAGTCGAGTTCTGGTAGGTTGATTTTATAAACCGACCTGTGTGGGCCCGATTTAATTGTTTCAATAATATTTTGATTTAACCAATCAGAAATTCGAAGCACGCCATTATTGAAAAGCGAATCCGTAATACTTTTGTTTTCTGAAACTTCGGGGGCAAGTTTCCACTTTACCTCTTCAATTACTTGGTTGGTTAGATTTATCATTAAAATTATCCAGCTTGAAGTTCTTGCTGACAAACTTTGTTTAATAAATTGAGCCACTTTTCTGCGTTAGCATTAACACTATAGCGGGTTTCCACTAGTGCTCGGCCTTTAGATCCCATAGCTATTCGTTTGGTTTTATCGGCTTGAAGAAAAGATATTGCCTGAGCCCATTCTTCATAGGTTTCAACCAAAAAGCCATTAACATTAGGGTGAATGATTTCGCAATGAACTCCAACAGGGTTGGCGATAACCGGAAGCCCTGCCGCCATATATTGCAAAAGCTTTAAGCCGCATTTGCCTTTGCTCCAGCGGTCGTCGGGCATAAAACAAATGCCCAAATCGGAACCAACAATATCATCAACTTCTCGGTCTTCGTGCCAATCCATAGGAATCACCATAAGATTGTTGAAAGAAGGAAAAGAATCGCAGATTACTTTAAGTTTAAGTTGGGGGAAATTTTGCCCTAATGATTCAAGAATCGGTTTAATTTTATCGAGTGATTGTAATGTGCTTCTAGATCCTATCCAGACCATCTCTAAAGCAGAGCTTTCCTTTAAATGGTCGGACACCGGGTATTTTGAAGTTTCAATAACCGTGGGGATTACTCTGACTTTGGCGGCATCTGTTTGCTCGCTTGCAGCAGTTGCAAGGAATTGATTTCCCGCTGCTATTGCATCCGCAGCTTTACAGATAGCAGAAAACTTGGATAATCTTGAGGGGTCGTCTAATCCTTTTTTTGAATAGGAATCTCTGAGAAAAACGGCATCATCAAAATCAAAAATTAAATGCTTACAACTTTTACGCAATAACCAAGTTAGCCATAAATGCGGTAGTTTTCGTTGCAGAATAACGGTTTTTCCTCGAAGCGTACCCGCAAGCTTCATCATTCCTATTAAGGTTCTAGGCCACGCTTGATATCGAATTGTATAATCTGCTTGGGCAAGAGAATTGGCGTACGCACTAATACGGTACCTGGTACAGACATGGTCTTCAGATTCAACCAGCGCAATTATTTCCAAAGTACCCTACCCTCCTTGGCAAGCGCTGTATTATTTGTTCCTGCGTTTGCTGATTTCACGCCTTATCTCGCGCTTTGCTTCATTCTTTTTCTGTGCTTGTCTTTTATCTTGTAATTGCTTGCCTCGGCCAATGGCGATTTCTACCTTTGCTTTTCCATCTTTAAAATACATCTTGGTGGGAATAAGCGTGTATCCCCTCTCGGAAGATTTTCCTGCAAATTTCTCCATCTCGCGTTTATGCATCAATAGTTTACGAGGTCGCTTTGGTATGTGGTTTAGCTTGTTTGCCATCAGGTATTCTGGAATGTCTAATTCATAAAGCCATACCTCATCGTTAATGATACGACCATAAGCCCCTTCCAGATTTGCTTGGCCTTCTCTTAAGCTTTTAACTTCGCTCCCTTTTAATACGATGCCACATTCTAAACGGTCTTCAAGTTCGTATTGAAACGAGGCCTTGCGATTCTGGCAAATGTTCTCGTATTCGGGCGCTTCTTTTTTCTTGCGTTCAGCCATACGGTTCCCTGATCCTCTTAAAGGTAAAGGTTATCAAATCAATGCAGTTATGGGAACTCAAGTATCCTGCAGGGGGTCAAGTTTTAGAAGGAAGTTCGTAGGTTCTTCCCCCAGCAGGCGCAACCTTTTGATTCATAGAAAGTTGATAAAGTTGCTCGCCTGTTTGAGTAGGGTATTTGCCGTTGATACAAGCTTGGCAAAGATTAGAAGAATCGAGCCCAATACTCTTAGCAATAGCTTCATAAGGTAGATAACGAAGGCTATCCGCCCCGAGTTCTTTTGCCATTTCATCTTGAATCTGAGTGGAAATCGGGTTTCCTTTAAGAAACCGTGGGGCAAACAATTCCTTAACCGTCGACATATCTATGCCATAAAAGCAAGGGGCGATAATGGGTGGGCAAGCAACCCGAACATGGATTTCCTTCGCCTGACCTCGGTTTTTAATGTCTGCAAGGAGTGCCTTCATGGTGGTACTTCGGACAATGGTATCTTCAATAAGCAGAATGCGTTTGCCTGCCATAACTTCTTTAAGAGGGGTATATTTTAATTGAACCCGCTCGGCTCTATTTTGCCCTTCAATAAAAGTTCTTCCTACATAACGGTTGCGCATCAACCCTTCAACCGAGGGTAACCCCAGGTCGTGGGCCATCGCATCTGCAGCTGCCTTGCCGGTATCAGGTACGGGGACAATCACCGTATCCTTATCTAAAGGCACAAGATTCAGGAGTCGTTCTTGGGCAGCTAACGCCTGTCCTAGCGCAGCTCGTGTCAAATAGACGCTGCGATTATCGAGGTTGCTTGCAACATTGGCGAAGTAAATCCATTCGAAAAAACAATGGGTGGTGGTGCGCTTGGGTGCAAATCTTGTCTGCCTCATTTTCCCATCTTGAATCACAATCATTTCACCCGGTGGCAGCGACTGAACTTCCTTAAATCCAAGATTTAATAACGCTACACTTTCGCTTGCAGCAGCAAACATCGGCCCATCTTGCGCTATGCACAGCGGTCTAAATCCATTCGGATCTCTTAATACCACCATGTCTCCCATGGCGTTTAAAAACACAATATTATACGCCCCATCAAACTTCGCACAAAGCTTGGAAAAGACTTCAACCAAATCCGGGGGATGGTCGATATGCTTGCTTAACTCATGGCTGAGATAATGCATGATTATTTCGGTGTCTGTGTCGCGTGTAAGGTGATAATCAGTCTGGTTTAATAGCTCTTCTCTTAATTGAGCGTAGTTCGCAAGCTGGCCATTGAATGCAAAACTAAACCATTTCCATTTGCAACCATGATGGCGTTCAAAGGGTTGAGCGTAACTTTTATCATTCGCACCACAGGTTGCATATCGGGTGTGACCAATCGCAGCACGGCCTGCAAATTCTTTCATCAACGCTTCGTATCGATCTTGATGACTCATGCGAAAGGCTTCGATCACGGTGCCTATTTGCCGATGGGTGTCGAGGATTTTTTGGCGGTGCGGGTGGAAGGTACTCATCCCCGCAGCTAATTGCCCACGGTTCTGTAAATCTAAAAGCATTCTTGGCATTAACCGCGATACCTGTTCAGGCCCCAAAAGTGGTACCAAACGCGAGGTTGGTAATTCGGGGAGATGGTAGATCGCTGCTATGCCACACTCGTGTTGAAGTTCGTCCATAGAAATTATTGGGCCACCTTGGCATTCGGAGTAGAGAATTAATGACTGCTCCAATCATAGTATGTTTACTTTAAGTTATGAAGGAGATGCACTCAAAAGAAATCGAGATGATTTTTTTTAAATTTAGTTAGGAGTTACGCAGTTGGAACTAAATCGCCCCTATTCGGGTGGAATTTGGGAAAGACAGGATGATCAGAAAAAGATGAAAACTGCCTAAACAACCAAAGTATGGGCAACTGCGTAAGTCCTATTAGTATTCAAGTTGAAGAGAAACTAGCTTGGTATGGGTACTTTTACCTTGCAAACACCCCAGACTTCCAAAAGAAAGTTTGAAAGCACATTTATTGTTCTAAAGCTATATAGAACAACATTTTATGGTTTTTTCTGCTTGCCCTTAATCTTTCTTGTACAAAATTCCCAACCCTTTGTGCTTCATCTAGTCGATTTTTAATGGTAGACTTCATATTGTATTCCTGCCTTTACTCCTTCTTGGGAGCCTTCCTATGTTTAGAATTGATGCTGGAAATTCTCAAAAATACTGTGATGGCGTTAGCCGTAGAAGTTTTCTCCAAATCGGTATCGCTGGAATGGCCTCCGCTGGCCTTTCCGACATCTATAAAGCCAAAGCTGCTTCTAAAGCCGAGGGGCTCGCAACAAAAGATACATCCGTAATTCTCATTTGGCTTGATGGTGGCCCCGGCCATATGGATATGTACGATATGAAGCCAGACGCACCGGTTGAATACCGGGGCTTATGGAAACCGATTCAATCAAAAGTACCCGGATTTGATGTTACGGAACTTTATCCCAAACAAGCAAAAGTTACCGATAAGTTTTCGATGGTTCGTTCTCTTTATCACAATACAGGCGACCATTTTGCAGGCGGTCATCGTATGCTTACCACCAAAGATATGGGTGTAAGTGGTGCGAATAATATGCAAAAGTTCCCTGGGATAGGTGCGATTGTAAATCGAGAATTAGGCGCAAGGAAAGCTGGCCTGCCTGGCTATGTTGGCCTGCCTTATGCCGCTAGTATTGGCTTAAACCCCGGGTATTTCGGTGGCCATATGCTTGGCGTTCAGAACGATCCATTTGCCACCGGTGGCGACCCTAATGCTGCAAATTTCCAAGTGAAAAACCTTCACCTCGCTTCGGGCCTTTCCATCGATCGCCTCGAAGATCGCAAGTCTTTAAGTTCAAGCTTTGATGCCATGAACAAGACTTTGGAAACCTCCAAAACTCTAGATGCTATGGATCGCTTTAACAAGCAAGCTTTTGAATTCGTTAGTGGCGACTCTGCGCGCCAAGCCTTTGATATCTCTCGTGAAGATCCAAAACTTCGCGATCGTTATGGAAGAAATTCGTACGGCCAAAGCACTTTGCTCGCTAGAAGACTAGTAGAAGCGGGTTCTACCTTTGTTACCGTTCACCTAGGCGGCTGGGATCATCATTGGGACTTAAAAGCGGGCTACGAAACTTATCTCCCTAAGGTTGATGCCCTTGTAAGCACTTTGTTTGTAGATTTAGACGAACGAGGTTTACTAGATTCCACGCTTGTAATCCTCTGTGGTGAATTTGGCCGTACTCCTAAAATGAATGATGGCGGTAATGGCGGCCCAGCTGGTAGTAAGGGTACCCCTGGTCGTGATCACTGGGGCAATTCTATGTTCTGCCTTATGGGCGGTGGCGGTATTAAAGGTGGCAGAATTATTGGCTCTACCGATAAACTTGGCACCCGACCTAACACTCGACCCGTAACACCCAGCAATATTCACGCCACCATTTATCAAGTGCTTGGCATCGACCCTAGGCTTCAATTGCTCGACCCAAGCGGTAGGCCCGTTCAAGTCCTTGATGACCCCGAACCTATTCACGAATTGTTTTAAGTTATTTCCGGGTATCAAAGTACAAAAGCTTAAAGCCAGCCCTGTATAGGACTGGCTTTTTCTTTGATCATTCCCAACTTAGAGTAGCTCAGTAATGGGTTCGCCACCCGTCAACATTGGCATTGGTCTACCTTGATGATCGTTAAACGCAATGTTCTTGTAATCAACACCCAAGTGATTGAACATAGTTGCCCAAAGGTCATTAGGGGAAAGAGGCCTATCTTTTGGATGTTCCCCTTTTTGGTTTGTAGAGCCAACAACTTGGCCCATCTTTAAGCCCCCGCCGGAAACAAGCACTGACATAGCCTGTGGCCAATGGTCTCGGCCAGGTTGTCGAACGCCGGTTTGTGTGCCGTTTGAGTAACTGATTCGAGGAGTCCTACCGAATTCCCCTGTAACAATAAGAAGCACTTTTTTATCTAAGCCGCGGTCGTAAAGATCATTAATCAGGGATGAGATAGCCTGATCATACATAGGTAGCCGCCAGCGCGAGTCATCAAAAATATGGGCATTAACAGCGTGAGAATCCCAGTTATAGGTAACTCCCTTGGGCCATTGCTTCCCAGGCATATTTGGACTTTCTAGCACCATGGTAACAAAGCTAGACCCCGCCTCCACAAGTCGTCGTGCAAGTAAGCAGCGTTGCCCGTAGGTATGCATGCCATATTTCTGCCTTATGGCATCTGGTTCGCGGTTTAGGTCAAAAGCAATTTGGGTCGTTTCATCAGAAAGCAGTTGCATAGCTCGGGCACGAATCGCCTTCATATCACGGGAGGCATTTTTGCCATCCAGATTATTTAGTAACTCCATGCGTTCTTTGACTACTGCCAACTTCTTTTCTTCAATACCGAGGTTATTGATTTTGAAATTAGCAGCACAAGGGTCGCCTGGAACCATAAAAGGGTGGGAACTCCGCTCAAGGTATGCCGATCCAAAACTGAAGGTATCAATTCCCTGTCTGCCGCCATCCATACCAGCGATGTAGTTAGGCATCGAGTTGACAGAGTTTTCTTTCACCTTGGCGAACATCGAGCCTACCATCGGGTAATCGTTGACAAAACCAACGGGCGACATCGGGTCACGGCCGGTGAGGAATTTTTTATGCCCACCCCCATGATCTGAAAAATTATGAGCGATTGATCGAATCAGGCTGAATCGTTTAGCAGTTTGTGCGTGCAAAGGTAGTAACTCGCATACATCTATGCCCGGTACGGTAGACTTAACCGGCTTGAAATCCCCCTTATATTCTACAGGGGCATCTGGCTTCATGTCGTAGGTTTCCATGTGCGGTGGGCCGCCTGGAAGCCAAATGAAAATAACTTGTGTATCGTGAGATTGTTTTCCCAAGTTTTTTTCAGCAGCACGAACGGTTTGAAGGTTGTTAAGAACCAAGCCCCCTAACCCAGCGGTACCAATTTTGATGAATTGTCTTCGAGATTGTGGCCCGATACAGTGTTTAAATTCTGAGGGATTCATTGTAAGCTCCAAACCAATTTAGGTGGGTATGTCAATTAGCTAATCTAATTATAATTCGTCCAGAAACAGCTAGGAAGCTAAGAAAATATCATTTTTTTGAAATGTTTTCAACTAATCTCTCTTTAAAGCAACCCATAAATCCGGTTTCGGACCCTTTTCTAGGTACAAAACAACCTTTTGCTTGCGCATGTTAGGCCGTAACTTCATAATTAAATTGACGCAATTTCAGTGTATAGTAAGGGAAGAAGCCCCAAAGCCCAGCGAACGCCGCGGTGGGGTTGATAAAACTGACGCAATTTCAGTGATAGTTAAGGGAAGAAGCCCCACTGCCCAGCGACTGCGTTCGCTGGGACTGTTTATTTTTTAAATACACACACAGAGAAGAAGCCCCAGCGAACGCGCCGCGTAAGTCCTATAAGATTTATTACCCTATAACTCTTGTTATTTAATGCAGATTTATGCAAAATACCGTTGTTCTTGTTTTACTAAGATTAGGATTAATTATGTTGAATTTGCCTAAAAGTGCAGGCGGTTGGCGAGCTATCTTCTATAGCCTTCGCATGGCAAATAAAGTTGGCTGGCTCCGGCTTTGGAAAGCTATGACCACTAAAAACGCCTGCAAAACTTGCGCCCTTGGTATGGGCGGACAAGCTGGCGGTATGCGCAACGAAACTGGCCATTGGCCCGAAGTTTGTAAAAAATCTTTCCAAGCCATGGTTGCTGATATGCAGCAAGGTATCAAACCCGAATTCTTTAGCAAATACTCTATCAAAGATCTTCAGACACTTTCTTCCAGAGAACTTGAATGGTGTGGCAGATTGATTCACCCTGTTTACGCTGAGCCAGGTGATTCTCACTTTAAAGTCGTCGAGTGGGACTTCGCCTTTAATCGTATCGTCAAGCAAATGAAAGATCACCCGCCCAACCGCCATTTCTTCTACGCTTCAGGCAGGTCTTCCAACGAAGCTGGTTTTCTCCTACAGTTATTCTCTCGGCTTTATGGCACGAACTATGTCAACAACTGTTCCTTCTATTGCCATCAAGCCAGCGGTTCTGGCTTAACTGCTTCCCTCGGAACAGGCACCGCAACGCTGGCCCTAGAAGATTTAGATAAAACAGATCTTCTTTTTCTTATAGGGGGCAACCCCGCTTCAAATCACCCTAGGCTTATGCGTACCCTTATGCAAATTCGTAGGCGTGGGGGCAAAGTTATCGTGATCAATCCAGTCAAAGAAATTGGCTTGGTCAATTTCAGCGTTCCTAGCGATGTTTTTAGTCTTCTCTTTGGCTCGAGCATTGCCAGTTCCTACCTCCAGCCTCATATCGGCGGCGATATGGCCCTCCTTTATGGCATTGCAAAATTAATCCTAGAACAAAATCAGTTTGAAGCCGCTTTCCTTGAGACTTCTACCGAGGGTTTGCAAGAATTTAAAACCCTTGTCGAAGAACTCTCTTGGGAAGAGATTGAGCAAAAATCCGGCATTGATAAAGCTCAAATCCAGCAAGTCGCACAAGAATACGCCAAAGCTAAAAATGTCGTCTTTGCTTGGACGATGGGCATCACCCATCACCTCCAAGGTACAAGTAATGTTCGCGCTATTGTAAACCTCGCCCTCCTGCGGGGCATGGTAGGCAAACCTTCAGCTGGCCTTCTTCCCATCAGGGGGCATTCTAATATCCAGGGCATTGGCTCTATGGGGGTTGTCCCAAACCTTAAAGAAAATTTTCTTGCCAACCTCGAAAAGTACTTAGGCACTACCCTGCCCCGTTCCCCCGGGCTTGACACGATGGGTTGTATGGAGGCAGCTGCTGATGGCAAAATGAACGCAGCTTTTTGCCTCGGGGGTAACCTCTTTGGCAGTAACCCTGATTCTCGCTTCGCAGCTGATGCCTTAGGTAAGCTTGACCTTGTTACCTACTTAAACACCACCCTTAATACTGGCCACGCTTGGGGTCTAGGCAAGGAAACTATCATCCTTCCCGTTCTTGCTCGCGATGAAGAACCCCAACTTACTACCCAAGAATCTATGTTTAATTTCGTTCGAGTTAGCGATGGCGGGCCTGCACGATATAGCGGCCCTAAAAGCGAAGTCGAAATTCTTGCAACCTTGGGTAGTAGGGTTGTGGGGGATTTTAAAAACCTCGATTGGCGCTCTCTTCGTTTGCACCGTTCTATCCGAGAAATGATTTCTAACATTGTTCCAGGCTATGAAGATATTTCGCTTGCGGATGCCAATAAAACTGAATTTGCAGTCAAGGGAAGAATTCTTCACGAGGGTGTTTTCCCTACCAAATCAGGTAAAGCTATCTTTTCTTCCGAACCACTTACCCGCTTTGAACCTAAAGTGGGTGAATTGCGCCTGATGACGGTTCGTAGTGAAGGGCAATTTAATACCGTGGTTTATGAAGAACAAGATATTTATCGGGGGCAGGAACGCAGGGATGTGGTGTTGCTAAATCCTGTGGAAATGAAAAGTCTAGGCTTTAAGGAAGATGATGAAGTTTGGGTGATAAGTTCGATAGCCAAAATGGGGCCAGTAAGGGTAAGGCCATTTGATATACGCCAGGGAAATGCGCTAATGTATTTTCCCGAGGCAAATTTGTTAGTGCCGAAGGAAATTGACCCAGTTTCTCGCACGCCCTCGTTTAAGAATATTTCCGTTAGGCTGGAAAAGTACCAAGAAACCTTGGGTAAAATGCCATTAACTGTGGTTTAGAATTAGGATTTAGGACTTACGCAGTCGGTGGGCTTGATAAAATTGACGCAATTTCAGTGATAGTTAAGGGATGAAGACCCCAAAAGTCCATGGACTGCGTTCCATGGGGCTGCTTCTAAATCTTCTTCTGTTTTCTTCTTCTAAAATCCCGCATTATAAAAAGAGAGCCTCAAAGCCCATGGACCTCTTCATTACTAACAGTGGCCATGGGTCTGTATTTTTTTTAAATAACAGGAAGAAGAAGCCCCCATAAGCCCACCGACTGCGTTCGGTATGGGTGTTTTGCATTTCCCCTGGGAACGCCAATCTCCTGATTGGCAAGGTTAAATGTGCCAATCAGGAGATTGGCGTTCCTAGGATTAGACATCTGTTTTCGGCCAACTGCTTAAATTCTAGGATTTATGGGCAAAAAGAATCCCTAGCCCAGCAACCTCTTCCAATTCTAGTTCAATTGGGCCAAAACCTGCTAGTTTTGCCATTTGAATATAATGCTCGCTTTCTTCTGGGAAATCAGCTGCGATCATATGGGCTTTTACTGTCTTGCAAGATTCCTCGCACCTTCCTTGCGATTTCTTTTCCATATACCCATAGCAAAGCTCTAGCCATTCCATTCTGCTCTGGTTTTTAAGCTTCATTCCATCAATTACCGCAAAAAAACCGCCTTTATTTAGTTTCTTAAAGGCCTGGTTAAATACGACTTGCTTGTCTTCGGTTGTTAAATGATGGATCGAATAACTTAAAAGAATGACATCAAAAGATCGGCTTGCAGTTTTTAAATATTCAATGAAATCCATTTCGACCAAATTTAAGTTTATTGCCTGATTATTAAGAGTGATGGGCTTTAAATTTTCTTGCCCGAGTTTTAATACATCCCCAGCATTATCTACCCCTACATAGTCGCCACAGTGGCTGTTTATTAGCATTTTGCTCGTCGGATCGCAGTCGCCACAGGCAAGGTCTAAAAGAGAATAGTTCTTGGGTGCATGGGTTTCAATATGCTTGGCAAGTTTGCCAAAAAAATCTTGATGATTAAGGAGGTCAAGTTCCAGAAAATCACGGTATGCAAGCCATTTAGAATCAAAGAAGAATTGTATTTCTCTAGTTTTCTGATCATTTGCCATAAAGGGAACTCTGGTTTTAGGAAGCTAATTTTCTCAAGTAAGTTTACCTAGGTAAGTATACAAACTTGAACAGATTTCAGCTTGATTTGTAGGCTTTTACTTAGAATGGTGAAGGGAAAGGTTAATTAAAAGTAAAATTATTAATAGGGGTTAGGTCAAGCCAAGTTCAATCATTTAAGTAAATTTTTTAAGAAATAGTCTTGAAATTGTTAAAATCGTTCTTGCATTACCGCTTTTTTGCTGTTACTTATTAGAATTAGTAAATAATTTAATTCAAAATTGTTTACGAGTCGCTCGGAATCTTTTTATAATTTTACACAAATGTTGTGTTATAATAATAAAGATTCAGTTCTACTTTGGTTCCCGCTATTTTTTTTTTTTCTCCTTGAAAGGATGGCTGCAATGTTCTCTCGCTTATTAAAGCAGAAGAAATCAGGCTTTACCCTGATTGAACTGTTGGTGGTGATTGCGATCATCGCTATTTTGATTGGTTTGTTGTTGCCTGCGGTTCAAAAGGTGCGCGAGGCTGCGGCCCGTACCACTTGCGTAAGTCAATTGAAAAACGTTTCTTTGGCAGTTGCTAACTTTGAAGGTGTTTATGGGAAATTCCCAGGGTTAAGTACAAGTACAACATCTGTGCCACCTGATCAATACAGTGGAAGTTTGTTTACGCAACTTCTACCTTATATTGAGCAAGAACCCTTGCAGAAGTTAATAATTGCTACGCCTTTAACTTACAATTCGCCACTAAGAAATTCCTTTATCAAAATTTTGGTTTGCCCTTCCGATACCAGTACTTCAGGTGGGTTGACAGCAGTCTCCAATAACGGGGGGACAAGTTATGTTCCTAATTCCGAAGTCTTTGGTAATAGTAATCGCACCGGAGGTTCTACGGCTGCCGTGGGTGGAAGGCTTAGTTCTACTTACAGCATTGGTGGGCTTTCAAATGCTGATGGTACTTCCAATACCATCATATTTTTTGAGCAATTTGTGAATTGTGGAACAAATGGTGCTTTAGGTCGAAATTCTTGGGTTATGCCTATTTATGGTAACGGTGGCCCTGCTGCTGGCCCTATTGCTAACACGACTGCAACGACTCTTTCGGCTGCTTATCCGCAAGTTGGTGCCAATGGGTTTATTGGTGCGATGCCTATACCAGCACCAGTTGCTTTAAGTGGTAATATAGCTGTAGGAACCCCTGCTGTTAATCGGCAGTCTATCAATAATACAGGCCAAGTAGGTAGGTATATACACCCTTTTCCAAATTTGACACCTTTACAGTGTGTTAGAGTTGCTGGTACTGGTGGAATTATTAACCCTTTGCATACTGGTTCATCCCCTGTTGGTATGGGTGACGGAAGTGTTAAATCAGTTTCTTCTGGTATATCTATTGTAACTTGGGCTAGGGCGGTTCGCCCTGACGATGGCCAAGTTCTTGGTTCCGATTTCTAATAATCGGTTTACTAGAATCTGAAAACTTAAGCAGGCAGGTGGAATATTTTCCACCTGCCTGTTTCTTTTAATTTTAAGCCCGCTAATTTTAAGCCCGCGACTGCGTTAACAATTCAATCTAAGCCCAGCGACTTCGATATTCTTCCTTAAAACAAATACAGCCTTATGGAACGCAGTCCACGGGCTTTATGGGGCCTTCATCCTTTACTATCACTTGAAATAGCTGTCGATAAAAAAAGCCCAGCGACTGCGATCGCTAGGGCTCTTCTATTTCTGATCCGTTGTTTAATTAACCACTTCAGGTTGTAAAACCCTAAGGTAATTAGCAATATAATGGCCGTACTCTTCACGAAGTTCTTCTGGCATATCTTTGAAACCTGTGATAGATCCCCTGCACCGTTTACCGTTACAAAGGCATTCCGTAGGCATATGCTGAATTTCATATTCGAAGGTAGCGTAATCCAAGGTAAGCTCTTCGCCAGATTGAATGTCTCTAAGAGCGTGAACTTCTGCAATTTTTTCGTTGGGTTTGATTAAAAGCCCACAGTTTGGTTCGCAAGAATGATTGAGCCAGCCTAGAGGTTCATTAGGAGTGATATGCCATTCGTTAGAAATTTGAATGGTATGCATAGAGCGAACTTTAGTAGAGTTGCCCCAAGCAGAAAGGATAAGATCTTTAGGGGAAAAATTCTGGGAGGCGATAACAGCCTTACCTAGAGGCCCCTGAATAATATTAATATTAGAATAAGAAACCCTGTCACCACTAGTCATTTGAATCTCCCTACCGTTATGTTCTTTTAGTCGCGAGATAAAGAAAGCAACGGCATCATCAACCGAATCAGGTTGAATCACCAATAAATCCCCGGGCCGACATTTTTCGAGGCCGCGCTGAAGCGCGGCTACACCGCCGCGCACCTCTTCCACATCCTTAACCCGAGTACCGAACTTTAAACCTTGGTTGAAAAGTGAGAAAATTTCACCTGGTTTTCTACCACGAAGGTATGTGTCTTCATAAAGGACGACCGCATCAAAATGGTCGCCTAGTAATTTACCCTGATCGATAATGTCATTATCCCGCCGGTCACCAGCAGCTGAATAAACAACCGTTCGCCTTGTATGAGGAAACTTTTTAATTACATCCAACAAGCGGGAGAGCGCCGTGGTGTTATGTCCATAATCAAGTACGATGGTAATTCCATCTACTTCCATCATATTAAAACGGCCCGGGGTTTGGAATAATCCCCCCGTGAAAGTTTGAATTCCGGAAATAATATCAGGAATAGGAATAAAACAGGCCCAAGCCGCTGCAATGGCAGCGAGGGTATTTTCGATTTGGAACCCAATGAAACCAAAATGGGTGATTGGAACTTTGTCAATATTTAACAAAGGTTGCTCATTTTCGCCCTCTGCTAGAAGAATTATTCCTTCTCTTAAGAACACGACTTTGCCACCTGACTTGCGATGGTTTTCAATAATTTCGTTTTGTGAAGATTGCGAGAAGAAAATTATCTTTGCACTGCAATATTGCTGCATCCCCACCACAAAAGGATCGTCCGCATTCAAAACAGCGTAACCATCCGAATGGGTTGCTGCTACAAGCGTGCTTTTTGCATAGGCAAGTTCTTCAAGCGTTTCGATATCGTTAAACCCAAGGTGGTCGCCTTGGCCAATGTTTACAACAACAGCAGCTTGGCATCGGTCAAAGCCCAAGCCTTCTCTAAGCATACCGCCCCTAGCGTTTTCGAGAGCAGCACTTTTCGCCAGCGGATGCTGTAATGCACACTTAGCGCTTTTGGGCCCCGAGCAATCTCCCAAAAAAAGACGCTGATTATCGAGATAGATCCCTTCCGTGCAAGTCATAACAACAGGTGCATAGCTTTGTGCGAATAAATGAGCGATGAGCCGAGTGGTGGTGGTTTTGCCATTCACCCCGGTAACCGCAGCAACCGGAATACGGCCTTCATCCCCTTTAGAAAAAAGCAAATCCAACATTGCGTTTGCGACTTTATCCCAGTCAGCTTCGTCTTTTAAAAAGTAGGAAATATCAGGGTTGGCCCTAACTCCTAGAATGGTAAATTTATTGCTTTCAAGTTCCAGATTGAGCTCGAATTCTGCTACATCAAGTCCAACCACCTTGGCTGCAAGAATCAGAGACTTAGTAAGTTCTAATGAATATTCACTTATTGGCTTAGGAACCCAAGCCCCGTTGATTTCTTCGAGGTAGGAAGTGACTTCTTGGCCAACGACTAAGGCATAGGTTCGTTGGCCTACGGGGTTAGCTTCTAAAAGCATATAGTTGGTTTTGGCCTTCATTTTGGCAAAAACAGAGTCAAAAAGTTGAGGGCTAGGAAGTGAAAGTGTGGGGTTACTGCGAGAAGTATAGCGAGGCCTTAAAACACAAGGGAAACCAATTTGAGCCGTTGCAAGCAGAGTTTCTTCCAATTCTGATACTGAAATATTGTAGGGCACAGGCAATCCAACATCGCCTAAAAGTTTAGATGCGGTTAGCCAGTCGTAGGCAATCCAAGAAGCGACCGCGCTAGTATGATCGGTAAGAGAATCCTTGATGCGCCGTTGTTTTGCACCTTGGCCTAATTGGATTAAGCCATTGGGAAGAAGAAAGAAAGGGATGCCTCGTTTGCGGGCATTTTTTTTGATGGCATCGTGCAAGAAAGAGGGTTTGTTCTTTTCATAGGTTTCTTTAATTTGATGGATTAAAGAAACGATATCTGGATCGGTGTTATCAATAGCAGCAAGGCATATTATTCGTGCGGATTCTAAGGCACATTTTCCAGCTTCTTCTTCTTTATATTCTACCGCAACTTTATAGACCCCTTCTTGGTGGGTCATACGGGTCTTGCCATAACTCACTTGCATACCAGCCAAGCATTGAAGTTCGAGGGCAAGGTGTTCGAGGATGTGTGCAAGATAGGTGCCGCGTTCGAGTCGCAGGAAAAAGCCACCAATTTCCCCAACGCTACAGCGGTGTTGTAAAAGAGAGGGAAGCCAGAGTTTAAGGCGTTCGTTGAAGCCCGGTAAATCAGAAGAGCAAAAATCTTTGAATTTGCCTAGGTCTACCCAAGCTTCTAAAACTGGGAATAAAGCCCAAATATTCGGGCCTCGAAGGGCCAAAATCCTCTGAAATTCCATTTTTACTTGTCTTTCGAAGTGTTAACATTTTATTGGCAAGCTTTTAAGCTTTGGTTTCCTAATAACCTTAGTTCAAGATATCTAAAACTGAATCTTAGAAAAGGTTTCATTCTCTTTTGTTATTATCACTGGAAAGCTGAAATTTTCCCGATTCTTTAATGTAAAGCTGATGAAGATTTTAAAGTGCGTTTCTTAAAATCGTTACGGATGGCAAATTCTGAATAATTGATTCGATGAAAAGTGCTTTATTAAAAATTTTACCTTTAGCTTTCACAATTGCCTGTATTCCTTTGCTTTTGTAAGTAGAATTTAATTGAAATACCCTTTTAGAAACTAGGTTAACCTTGATTTTTCCTTCATCCTTTCAAGCCGAAACAAACCAACTAGGGGACGCAAATTCTCTCGAATTGGAACTCGACTTGGATGAAAAACTATGCTTCGCTCCCGTTCAGTTAAAACTGATAGGCAATCAACTTTTTTCTTGTAAAAAAAACGACAGCGCAGCTAATAACGAATGGACACTTGGGCCAGATACAGTTTGGCTTGTCAGTTACAACCTTGGTTTAGGGTCGTTAAAGATAGTTTTGGAGGAAGGTAAGGAACTGAATTGGAATTTCACCGCGCAGAAAAAAGCCCAGGTCAACCACTTCATTCATCATTGTAAAAAACACCTTGGCGTTAAGATAGAGTCGGTTACCAGCGTTTGCCCCGGGTGTGGTGCAATGATAAGTGGCGGAGAAACCTGCCTAACTTGTAATCCGCTACCCCCCGCCAAGGGAACAGCGATTCGAATGCTATTTAGGCTATTTGCTTATTCTAAGACACAATTGCCCCTGATTATCCTTGGTTTTTTTCTCACTTTACTTAGCACCCTTGTTGGTTTGGTGCCACCTTACCTTACAATGCCTTTAACCGATGATGTTCTTATTCCTATGCAGCAGGGGGAATTAAAAGAATTTGCCCCCGTTTATTGGTTCATTAGCTTGCTTGCAATTGCAGCCGCTGCCTCTTGCATTCTAGAATGGCTTCGCTCTTTCTTCTCAAGCTGGGTTAGTGAACGCATCAGTTCTAGCCTAAGATCTAAAACTTATTCGCATTTGCATACCCTTTCGATGGAATATTTTGGTTCTAAAAGAACCGGCGACCTGATGTCTCGTATCTCGAGCGATACCAACCAGCTTTGTAATTTTCTTTCTTCCCATATGGGCGATTTTGCAGCAGATATTCTTATGGTTATTTTAACCGCTGTAACTCTTTTTGCTATTAACCCAATGTTAGCGCTAGCCAGCCTGACCCCGTTTCCTTTTGTCACTTTTCTGGTTTACAAAATGCGTGGGCAGTTAATTAGTGGTTACCGTAAGGGAAGTATTGTTTGGTCAGATATGACAAGCGTGCTAGCCGATACGATTCCTGGAATCCGAGTTGTCAAGGCATTTGCGCAGGAAAAACGCGAAATCGATCGCTTTGATCAGGCTAATACTCGCGTCGTTTTAGCTCACGATCACATCAACTTTTGGTGGGCCATTATCTGGCCTTTGATTTCCTTCACCACCACCATTGGCCTTTTAATCGTTTGGGCGGTCGCAGCACGGCAGATTTATCAGGGACAAATTACCGTTGGCGTTCTTACCGCTTTCCTTGCCTACATCAGCCGTTTTTATTCCCGTAGCGAATCGATGATTCGGTTTATGTCCTACGCTCAACGAGCCTCTGCAAGTGCGGGTAGGTTGTTTGAAGTGCTAGACCGTATGCCAAGTGTGCCCGAACCTAGCCGCCCAGTTCATCCCAACAAGCTTGATGGTAATATTGAAATACGCGATCTACATTTTAGCTACGGGTCGCGTGAGGTGCTTCACGGTATAAATCTTTCGATTCGTAAAGGCGAGATGATTGGAATTGTTGGGCCTAGTGGCGCAGGCAAAACCACTCTAATCAACTTGCTCTGCAGGTTTTTTGACCCTTCCAATGGTTCGATCTTTGTCGATGGTAATGACATTAGAAAATTTCCTGTTGCTGAATATCGCAAAAATATTGGCATCGTCCTTCAAGACCCTTTTCTTTTCTTTGGTTCCATCTCCGATAATATTGCCTATGGAAAACCAAATGTTACTAGGCAACAAGTTATCGAGGCTGCTCGTTTCGCTAAGGCTCATCCCTTTATCCTTAATCTCCCCGAAGCCTATGATTCCCTTGTGGGTGAACGGGGGCAATCTCTTTCCACGGGTGAAAGGCAGAGGGTTTCCATCGCACGGGCACTTTTAGTTGACCCCGCTATTCTTATCCTTGATGAAGCTACTTCAGCACTAGACGCTGAAACCGAAAAAGAATTGCAATCCGCTTTAGAAAATCTCATTCTGGGGCGAACCACCATTGCCATTGCTCATCGCCTTAGCACTCTTAGGCGGGCTGATAGATTGGTGGTTATGGATAATGGTAGAATTGTTGAAATAGGAACTCATACCGAATTACTAAAAAAAGATGGCCTATACACTAGATTACATCGGGCCCAGCAAACTCTTGCAGCGGGGTACACCATATGAACCCAGCTTCAAGTAATAATCATCTGCCAATAATTTGGGCCGAAACTGATGGCACAATATCTGCAAAATTTAATCAAGAAACTCTGCTAACTCATCTTACACCCCTCAGCCTTTTTCCTTTGTCCGAGGGTAAAAAAAATATTGTTCTGCTTGATCAAAACCAGAACGAAGTTTTTTTGATTGATGACCTTGCAAACCTTGAGCCAACTCTTGCTGATGCAATAACAGTGGCCTTGTTGAAAAACCGATTTATATTGAAGTTGTTGAAAATAAAGAAAGTCAGCAGCTTAAGAACACCTTCGGAATGGCAAGTAATTTCCGATCGGGGTGAGTCTAACCTGATTTTCGTTTCCGAGGAGGCAATTCGCAGGTTGCCCGATGATTGTGCCCTGATCCAAGATTCACAAGGGTTACGCTATTTAATCACCTCGATTCGAGGTTTAGATAACTATTCTCGCAAGGTTATTGAGTACTACATTTAAACTTTAAAGAATGAAAAGATGCAAGCGATGAAATTTCTTAAAGGTCCTAATCCTTGGTTTAACCAACAAGTTTGCACAATGGTTTTAAACCCTGATACGATTATTTTCCCAGATCCCTCTATTACAAAATTGCTCGCAGAATTAAAGCTTCCCCTTCCTAATTCTTCATTATTAAAAGCAGTTTGGGTATCTGAGTTAGCTAATAATATCCAAGGCTTTGCAAGTTGTAAAAGCAGCTTTTCTTCTGCGAGGCAAATGCACGATGGTTCGCAGATTATTGCATTTGGGTTTGAAGAGGAAGAAATCGCAAGGGTTGCACTTGAATCTGCTTTGTGGATTGCAAAAGTTTCTAACCAACTTTCAACACAAATTGATAAAAATAATCCTCTTAATATTGCATCTTACCTGAGAACCTTGGGGCATAAGGTTCGCTTGGGCCCTAGTACCCATGCCATTTGGCAAGCCGCGGTTGATAAAGCAATTCCTGTTTGGAAACTCAGCGATTGCAGCTTGTTGCAGTTGGGAATGGGGCACCATCAAAAAAAAGTTTGGACCGCAGAAACCGATCGCACCACTTTGCTTGCTGAAAATATTGCCCAAGATAAAAACTGGACTAGGCAAATGTTGGAGCTTATTGGCGTTCCCGTTCCTTCCGGCAGGGTGGTTGTTTCCAAAGAAGATGCTTGGATTGCTGCCCAAGAAATCGGCCTCCCTGTTGTTGTTAAACCCCAATTCGGTAGTCAGGGTAATGGCGTTTCTATCAACCTTCATTCCGAAACTCAAGTTTTACAGGCTTTTGATAACGCCAATGCTTTTGAATGTTCCGTCGTTGTTGAAAACTTTAAAGAAGGCGGCGATTATCGCATCTTAGTCATTGGCGAAAAAATGATCGCCGCTTCTCATCGCGAACCTGCTCAAGTCATTGGCGATGGTGTTAGTTCTGTTGATCTTTTGGTCGCTAAGGTAAATAGTGATCCTCGTAGGGCAGAAAGTCACGCTGGGGTGCTTAGCCCTATTCCGCTCGATTCTATTTCCCTTTCGGTCCTTGAAACGCAGAGCCTTACCTTAGAATCGATCCCCGAAAAAAATCGAACCGTTCTTATTAGACGCAATGCGAATCTTAGCACGGGTGGCACCGCTAAAGATGTTACCGAGCTGGTTCACCCTGAAGTTGTACTTTTGGCAATTTCTGCTGCTAAGCAAGTGGGCCTTGATATCGCTGGGGTAGATATTATCACATCCGATATTTCTAAACCTCTTTCAGAAACCAATGGCGCTGTCGTCGAGGTCAATGCTGGCCCTGGCCTTCGTATGCATCTCGAACCATCTGAAGGTATGGGAAGACCTGTGGGAAACGCAATAATTGAAATGCTTTATCCAAAACCTAATCTGGCTTTTATCCCTCTAATTGCTGTGGTTTCAAATAAAGGGCAAACCAATATCTCTGCGTTATTAGTCCAAAAAGCAAAGCAGAACTATGGCTCCGCAGGGTTAATAAATCATAATGGTTTATTTGTAGATGCAGATAAAATCGCTGCGAAGGGCCCACACGCTGGTTGCGATCTCCTTAAACTTTTACAACATCCACAATTAAAATCTCTGGTGGTTGATTTTTCTTGGAATGAGTTTGTCCAAGATGGATTAGGATTAGCCGCCTTCTCTTTGATTATCTGTGCGGATGCCCCCAACCATGGCGTTTTTACCCAATCCGAATTGTTACAGGAACTTCGTCACGCATTATCAAGCAATGGCAAACTTTTGATCCCTCAAGAACTTGCTTTTACCGCCCCTGCCCTTGTTTCTTTCTGGTCTAAAACTATTCTTTGCTGTTACGGTTCTTGGAATCAATGCTTGAAATTTCTTTCTTTAAGACCTCAAGCTTTAGTTCATATTCAAGATTCTAAGTTAAGTGTTTACCAAGGGGAAGTACGGATTGCAGAATTGCCTATTGCCAAGGAGTTAGAACTATTGTCTGCATTGGAATTAGCAGCAGAGTACTTCTATGAAGAAAATGGAAAGTAAGGGCAACCACGGGAAATCGCATTGCTAAGCAGCTTTTCTTAATCTTTGTGTGAATTATGTTAAGTTAGAGTTTGGATTTATTGCCTCTTATCAAAATTGATTTCTCCTCAGAACTAGTCGTTTTACAACTTGTGTTTTTATGCTTTTTGTAATGGTCTTTAGCAAATCTATACGCTTTGGCTTTGTTGTTTAACCTAACATTTTATTTTGCTATTCTAAAAAAAATGAAGTTGCAGGTACCAACTTGTTAGATTGAAACCCACACACCTGTCATTCTTGCGAAGGCGGGAAACCAGATCCTGGAAAGTTCCCTCGACTTAGAAAAAGCACAAAGAATTCTCCACCACCACTGGTATCAAAAGCGATCGGTAGGATTTGATGTCTTTTTATTTAACTCACTGAGAAGAATTATTAGTTTTATTTTTTGAGAAACTGTTAACTTGGTAAAAAGATAGTAGGATCGAAGAACTTCATTGCATCGTGCACTGTAACTGGGAAATAAAAGTTTATAGAGGAACCACTAGATGAAACGATTTCAATTTTATTTGTTTGGCGTAATCTTAGGGCTTTCAACCGCTGGGCTTTTAGGTTTGTCGTTTGCAATAGCGGCACCTAAAAGCACTGAACCTATTACATTTATTGCAACCTCCGATTCTCATTATGTTTCTTCAAAGAACTTGGATCGAATCGACCGTAATAAGGTCTCTATCGAACGAATGAATGCTATCCCTGGTACTTTGTGGCCTGCCGAGATTGGTGGAGGAAAAGTGGGCCAGCCTCGCGGTGTTTTTGCGCTTGGAGACCTCATTGATGATGGCGATAAACGCGATGAAACTCTTTTGCAATGGCGTCACTTTGAAAAGCAATTTGGCTTCGATGGTACCGATGGCCTTTTAAAATATCCCGTGTTTGAAGGGTGGGGAAATCACGATGGGCCACCAATTGGAAAGGAAAAGTTTGGCTTTAGCGTGCAGTCAAAAATCAAAGAGCGAAATATATTACGCAAAAAGGCTGGCCGTATTAATAATGTCTCCGATAACGGACTGCACTACTCTTGGGATTGGAATAAGGTGCACTTCGTGCAAGCCAACCTTTACCCCGCTGACAAACAGCACCCAAAAATTCGATATTCTCTTCCTTGGCACGACCCCCAAGGTTCACTCGCATTTCTTAAAGACGACCTTAAGATTAATGTAGGCGATAGCAATCGACCAATTGTCATTATGTCGCACTGTGGGGTTGATACGGACTGGTGGCACCCCGAAGATTGGGCCGAGTTTTATAAGGCAGTGAAACCTTATAATGTCATTGCTTACTTTTATGGCCATAGTGGTACAGGCTTGCGAAAGTACAAACCCGAAGGGGAAGAAAAGCACATCGACTGCGTAAATACCGGGCAGACCGAAAAAGGTTTCTTTGTTGTAGAGGTTAACGATAATCGTTTTCGTGTTGGTTTCCAAGCCAAGAAAGATCCTAAAGCTACAGAGAATCTTGTTTGGGAGTGGAAGTATTTACTCGCTAAAACAATTGCTCTGGGTAAATAGTTTAACTACGAATCCCCTCCCGACCCTGTAACTAATTTAATGCAGAATTTCGATGTCATTTCGCTGGTCAACAAGCACATCGGAATGCTCGTCCTAAGGTGGCTTGTCCCATCCTCCGTGAGCAACCCTTTGGCAAACAGTTCTTTTTTATGTGGCGAGGAACGCTGTCTATGGGCTGTTGCTATCGCCGGGCGGACGAATAGCAGAAGTAGGATAAGCTTTCCAAGAATTGGAAGGTGCTTGCGGGAATGGTGGGGGTACACGCTTGGCTTTCCGCTTCAACCTTGTCTCGCCTGCTGATTGGAGCGGCAATAGTAGGTTTTGGCTTGCGCAGACTCCTCAATTAGAGCTTGGTTCTTTTAAGCTTTATTAGGGTGAGATTTGTGCCTTAGAGGTGCGAAAAACGGTGCAGTAATTTTGAAAAAGGCTTCTGTTGAAGCTCAAAATCGTGACTTTTTGAACTTTGAAAAATTCTACACAAGTCGTAAATTCAAAGGGTCTTAAGTGATTTCTTGAGTGAAATCAAATGGGCGCTACAGGATTCGAACCTGTGACCCCCAGCGTGTCGAGCTGGTGCTCTAACCAACTGAGCTAAGCGCCCGATAACTCTCTTATACTCTAGTTGATTCAATCGGTTTTTAAAGGGCAAAAGTTCAACCATTATTACAAAAGTGCTCAGGACGGGGTTTAAGCAGCTTTATTCGGGCACTTGCACTTTGTTCCTAGTTGCAAAATGGATCAGAAAATCTGCAAGAATTAGCATTTTTCCAAAGGGTATATTCCCAGAAACAGGGCGAAATATTACCATTCCGCCCTTCCCTTTCTCTCCTTGATGGCTTGCAAGTTCATTCCCAACTTCATCCACCCAAATTGTTGGCCCCGTAATTGAATCCTTACGGTAACAAAACAGCCTACCTGTTGGCGTCAATAACTTATCTGCGTTCAAAACTCCGACTAAAAGTTCGCAAGCATCATTGATTTGCCATCTTGCGAATGGAACATTAAGCTTCTTGACAGAAAAAATAAGGGGAGAGTCTTCGGCTTCGTGAACGCTCCAAGATTGGCCCATCAGAGTGGGTTTAAAAAAAGCGTGCCCTAAAAGTTGGTTATTCAAAGCGTTTTCTATGGTGAGGATGGAGTCCTCTAGGCAATTTTTAATCAGGAGTTTTTCACATTCAAGCATTCCAATTATAATAGCTTTAAAAGATTACGATGTTAATACCTTAGCTGAAAATCTTAGAATTTTTGAAGTTTAAGTGGCGAATTCTGACCCTTTAACCGGTGGTGGCCAACCTTTCTCCCTTACAGATACTTCTGACAAAGGCAGGAAAATCTAGCATCGTACCCATTGCACTTATTTCTGGGTTTAACCCTGTTGCGATTGCTGCAAAGGTTATGGTTTCCAATTCTGGTGTGAAGGACATTTCTCAGCAACACTAGCATTGCTTCGGATATCTACTGGGGAAGTTGTCACGGCTTTGAAAAACCAAAATCAATTCCGTGACAAATAAAATGTTTTTCTTGTAATTCTTCTGGTAAAAATGAGGTTTTGTTTGACTAAGGTAGTTAGGTTCAGTTATTCTAAGGGTCTTCCTGTTTTATTTGAAACAACTTAATTTAAGGAATTTACAAATGAAGTTTTTTATGGATCGGCGCGAATTCGTTAAAGATAGCGTGGTTGGTGCTGCAATTGCTGCTGCTGGCCTCGACTTTTCTAAGGTTCAAGCTGTCGCAAAAGATGTGGTCAAACCTAGCGTTACCGACCAACTTCATGTTGCAGTTGTTGGCGTTAATGGTCGTGGTATGTCTCATGTTTCTGGATTTGCAGGAAAGAATAATTGCGTAATTACCACCGTTTGCGACTGCGATGAATCGGTTATAGGCAACGCAATGAAGACGATAGAAAAAGTACAGGGCAAAGCCCCTAAGTTCGAAAAAGATTTTCGGAAAGTTCTTGAAGATAAAACTATCGATGTGGTAAGCATTGCTACTCCAAATCATTGGCACTCCTTGATGGCGATATGGGCAATACAGGCCGGCAAAGATGTCTATGTCGAAAAACCCGTAAGCCATAATGTCAGCGAAGGGCGCAGAGTCGTTGAGGCTGCTCGTAAGTATAATCGTATCTGCCAGTCGGGAACCCAGAGCCGTAGTAATCCTGGAATGCGCCAATCGATTGAATATGCACACAGTGGAAAAATTGGCGATGTCTTGCTTGCAAGAGGCCTTTGTTATAAGCCTAGGGGCAGCATTGGGAAAGTAACTGCCGACCTTAAAATCCCAGATTCACTTGATTATAACCTCTGGTGTGGCCCCGCACCTATGGACCCAGTTCACCGTTCTAAAATTCATTATAATTGGCATTGGATTTGGGAATATGGCAACGGCGACCTTGGCAACCAAGGTATCCACGAAATGGATAAAGCTCGTTGGGCACTTAAGGCCATGGAACTCCCTAAAGGGATTTTTAGTCTGGGTGGTAGGCTTGGTTATGACGATGATGGCCAGACCCCTAATACTCAAATTTGCTCCTTCGATTATGGCGAAAAAGCACTAATTTTTGAAGTCCGTGGTTTGCCTACCAAGGAATTTATGGGCACGAAGGTGGGAAATATTTTCTATGGGACAAACGGCTATATTGTTTGCCCTAGTTATGCTACCGGTATTGTCTTTGATAAAGATAATAAAGAAGTTGCTCGTTTTAATGGTGGTGGCGATGGTTATCATTTTGAGAATTTCTGCAAAGCCGTTCGCGCTCGCAAGCCAGAATTGCTAAATGCAGATATTCTTGAAGGTCACCTTTCTAGTGCGCTTTGCCATCTTGGGAACATTAGTTACAGGCTTGGCACCGAGCAATTGCTTTCTGATAAGATTGCTGGATTGGATCAGAAAACTTCTGAAACGGTTCAGAGAATGGTAGAGCATCTTGCAGATAACAAACTAGACTCCAAAACCAAGATCAGGGTTGGCAAGAAACTTCAACTTGATCCTAAAACAGAAACTTTTCTGTTGGATACCGAGGCAAATAAAATGCTTACCAGAGTCTATCGTAAGGGTTTTGAAGTCCCTGCTAAAATTTAATACTTTTAGGTCAGCTCAAGATCTAATTTTATTATTTAAAACAAAGAGGATAGTGGCTTGACCACTTTCCTCTTGTTGTTTTCATATAAGGTCGAGTTGGCGCTTAGGCATTCGTGCTTTATTGCATTCTTTGCAAATCCCACGCACGATAAAGGAATGGCCTTCACTCTGAAACCCATTTGCTTGGGTTGCTTGCTTGATGGCTTCGTCGATGGCGGGGCTTTGAAACTCAATAACTTTGCCACACTTGGTGCATTGAAGGTGATCGTGCTGTGGGTAGCCATAATCGTGTTCATAAAAGGTACGAGGGCCAAGTTCGAGTTTGCGTAAAAGGCCAGCATCAACAAGTTTATTGAGAGTACGATAAGCAGTAGCCCTACTAATTTTCAGATTTGCGGTATGCATTTCAGAAAGAAGAGCTTCGGCATCAAAGTGATCGTGGTGGCTGAAAATAAAGCGCACCATATCTCTTTGTTGGCCGGTGTAACGCTGAGACTTTGAACTTGTTCCCAAGTATTCTCTGAATTTATCTTCGGGAGATTGGGATACGATTACGGACTGCAGATCCACGCTTGCATTCCCTTCAGGGTTAGAAATTGGGTTCGGGAGTTTCTCCCGAACCCACAAACATCTTAAGATGATATCTTAAGCGATTTCCAATAGTTCTGAAAGAGGTTACCAAAAAGAGAGTGGAATTTAACCTAAGTCAAGTTCCCCAAGCATTTTATCGAGAGCTTTTTCGAATTTTTCTGGAGTATCGTAGATACCAGCTGCTATTTCACTTCGAACTCGGCTTACCAAGTCCTGCCTTATAGGTGCTGCAGCATTTCTACGCTTAGACACAACTTTGGGCTGTGATTTCCATTTTTTGCCAGTGCGTGAGACTGGGCCACTGATGATTGAAGGTCCGTGCTTGAACATAACAAAGTCCTTTCCCTGGGAAGTCTCCGGAAAGATGGGTCGGAGTTCCTAGGCTAAACCCTTAACTTGGGGTTCACAAGTATCAACCCTTCGCTGGCCTTACATCAGAAGAGACTAGGGCCATGGTGCAATGGGCTTCAGGCTGCTTTCGTAGAACCCCTCGCAGGGTTCCTGAGTGATCGAAGGCTCAACACCTGAATTGTACAATATTTATCGTCGTAATGTTGTGAAAGGATGAGGAAAAATATTAGAATTTAGAAGAGCTAAGTTGGGGGTGTAGGGGTAGAGGTTTTTGGGATTAATACTCTTTCCTATTTTGCCTTGATTAGCAGGGTTGCAACTAGACCGCCCAAATTCTACATTTAATTTTTGTCTTGGATGAGTTTGTTCATCACTTCGTGGAGAATTTCTCCCGTTCTTTTTACCTGAGCCATCGAAACATCTAAATGTGTCACCACACGCATTAGATTAAGTCCGCTGGTATGGATTAAAATTTTGTTTTCTTTCAAGGTTGCAACTAGTTGAGGGACGGAAACTAATTTTGGATCGACATGGAACCAAACGATATTGGTTTCCACTTCGGGTTGGTCTAATTTTAATCCCGGGGTATCTTGAATGGCTTTTCCAAGAACTTTTGCTTTGTCGTGATCTTCCTGAAGTCGATGGATATTGTTATTAAGAGCAAAAATGGCAGCAGCAGCGATAGAACCAGCTTGCCTCATTCCGCCGCCAAAAAGCTTGCGAATTCTTCTACACCGAGAAACAAATTCCTTAGACCCCACAAGCGCGCTTCCAATCGGAGCCCCTAACCCTTTAGAAAAACAAACCGATGCGGAATCGAAAAGCGAGCCCCAGACCTTGGCTTCAACTCCCGTTGCTACGATTGCGTTCCAAAGCCTTGCACCATCGAGATGAAAAATCAGATTGTTTTTGCGTGCCCAGTGGTGAAGGGCCTGTACATTGGCAAGAGGTTGGACTCGACCACCACAGCGATTATGAGTGTTTTCTAGAGCTAAAAGCTTGGTTTTGGGATAGTGATCATTCGAAGGGCGAATTGCATTTTCAAGCATTTCTGGCTCGATAAGACCGTGCGTTCCCCTTATCGTTTTGCAAGAAATATGACTTAATGCTGCTGGCCCGCCTCCTTCCCAATTGAAGATATGGCAATACTCTTCGCATATCATTTCATCTGCTGGCTGGGTGTGTGCCTTTAAGCAAAGTTGGTTCGACATCGTGCCCGATGGGCAAAATAATGCTGCCTCGTGGCCCATCATAGCGGCGGTTTGTTCTTCTAACTGATTTATCGTTGGATCTTCTTTAAAAACGTCATCCCCTACCTTTGCCATATGCATTGCATTACGCATTTCTGCGGAAGGTTTGGTAACCGTATCACTTCTTAGGTCAATCCATTCGTTAGACATTTTAAACCTTAATAAAAATAGTTATTTGTTAAGTTCTTTTTTGTTTTCCATAAACCATCGGGCATCCTGAAGTTTCATATAAATAGAAATATCTTTCAAGGAAGTATCCTTTAGGTTGGCGTTTTTTTCTGAAGTGATAATAATCCCATCTTTTAAAAGTAATTCAAGCTGTTCTTTGAGAACTTTGTTTTTGAATTTGTTTTTGGTTTCCTGTACCTGTTTTTTGAAGTCGCCTTCGTAAACCTGTTGTACTTCCTTGTCAATGAAGTCGGGGTCGACAAGGTGGGCCAGCAAGTATTCAATTTTGTCGAGCGATATAGCTTTGGAAATAGATTTGCGCAGGTTTTCAGGGCTATTTTGAGGGAAAGTGATTTCATCCCTTGCAAGGCCATACCTAGTTATCAAATCCGCTTTTTTTTTCGTTTCTTCTTGAGCAAACAGTTTTGGCCCTATAACTATCGAAGTTTTTATACCAATTAACGCTAGCATAAAAAGCACAATCATTACATCCTTCATCTGGCAGTCTCCTCTATTAACCGATGATTGACGAACAACTAGGCCATTCTACCTGTTTTCGGTTATACTACCAGAATGCCAGGAAACTCATTTGGTGAATTGTTCCGAGTTACTACCGCAGGTGTCAGTCACGGACCGGGGTATGTAGCCATTATTGATGGATGTCCACCCGGACTACCGCTGGGCGTGGAAGATTTGATTCCAGATTTACAAAGGCGAAAGCCCGGTCAATCGAAAATCACCACACAGCGAAAGGAAGACGACCTTCCCGAAATTTTATCTGGGGTTTTTGAAGGCATCACCGATGGCACTTCCATAGGTATTCTTTTTCGGAATAATGACCAACGCAGCCACGATTATGGCGATATCAAAGATAAATATCGCCCTGGCCACGCTGATTTCACCTTCGATGCCAAGTATGGTTTTAGGGATTACCGTGGTGGCGGTCGTTCCAGCGCTAGGGAAACTATTTGCAGGGTTGCTGCTGGTGCGATAGCTCGTAAATTTCTTGCACTTCAGAACATTCGAGTGTTGGGCTATGTTTCACAGGTGGGTGATATCAAATTTGAAGCCCAAGACCCTACAAAAATTACTTTAGAGCAGGTTGAGAGCAACGCTGTGCGATGCCCCGACCAAGCCATTGCAGAAAAAATGTACGCATTAATCGACCAAGTAAGAATGGAGCGCGATTCTATTGGTGGTGTTTGCGAACTAGTTGCAACGGGCGTTCCGCCCGGTTTAGGTGAACCCGTTTTTGATAAGTTAAAGGCCGATCTTGCCAAGGCTTTATTATCTCTTCCCGCAGTGCTGGGGTTTGAATATGGCGCAGGGTTTAAAGTCGCTAGCCAGCGGGGAAGTCAGTGTAATGATCACTTTATTTCTGATGCTTCGCTGGAAGGAAAGATAGGGACTAAGACGAATAACCACGGCGGAATGCTGGGTGGGATTTCAAGTGGCCAACCTATTCTTTGCAGAGTCGCAATTAAGCCAACCAGTAGCTTGCCCCAGATGCAACCTACGGTTGATAAGCAAGGAAATTCTACAGAGATTTTAACCAAAGGAAGGCACGATCCGTGCTTATTGCCTCGCTTTGTTCCAATGGGCGAAGCGATGGTTTGCTTGGTTCTTGCAGATCACTGGATGCGCTGGAAAGCGCAGTGCGCTTCGATGGGTAAGCTTGTTTAATCTTTGAATTTGACTGAAAAAGCGTAGATCCAAGAAGGTGCATTTGGTTTAAAGTCGTTATCAGAAGAGATCAGAAGCAGTTTTTTTCCATCGGGTAGATCTGGCCCAAAGGTAATGCCCTCAATTTTTGCAGGGAAATCTTTTCCTTTAAGTCCGAATTCTGATGAAATCAGGTCAAAGAATAAGGTTTTGCTTACGGGAGCGATCTCTTTTTTTAATTTGGTCGAGGGGAGTTTACTGAGGTTAGAAACATCAGTAGCTTTGGCAGTGTTGATTCGGAAGATTTTTTTAAACCCCGCCATTTCCCCGCCCTCGCTATCTCGTTCGATAACTAAATAATCTTCATCACCGAGAGCAAGTATTTCGGAAACGCCATTTTTATGATTTTCTAAAACATAGACTAACTCTCGCATTGGTTTGCCTTCAATGGACATTTCTAAAAATCGACAATTGATTACAGAGTCGATTGAATCGCGGTCTTGGATTAAAGGTGCTTGTATTGCTGCGAGCCATTTCTTTTCATCTTTAGCAAGTGCTAGTCCCTCGAACCCTTTATTAGTGACCCTGCCCTTTTGATTAAAAGGCGGGAATTCTTTTTGTGCCTCGGAGGAAAAGTTTTGAATTAGGAATTTATCTGGGATTTGGAATTTTTGTTTCAACTTTCCTTGGGAATCGAACTTTAAAACTGATGGGCCATATTCGTCGCAAATGAGGAGAGAGCCATCTTTAAAAACCCTAATACCTTCAGGGTCAAGTCGATTATTGGTAGTAAAGGCTTTAGATGAGCCGTTGAAAAAAGAACCATCAGAATTTTTCAGAAAAGTGGTTTTGAGAACTTTAAAAGAAAGAAATTCAGACTTTGTAGGGATTATTTCCACGAGATGAAATCTGCAAAGGTAGGAATTGGCGCCATCGCCTGGCCCTCGGTCGGGTAGCATCACATAGTTATTCCCACGGCCTGTATAAGCGAACCCAGAGCCAAACCCACCTAAGCGATCTGAGGGAGATTTGTCTTCGAGAAGTTTTTTGATTCCTGAAAGGTCGCTAGCATCACCGGGTATGGAAACCTTTCCTATTAATTTGATTTCAGATTGGCTGGCTATGCCATTTAGCAATGCGAAGAGAATAATAATTGACATATTAGAATTTAACCATTTTTATTTTAAAATTGAACAAAACACTTGTATGAGAATAATCTTTTAAAGTCTTTTGACCATTTATTTACTAAAAAGTTCGAAATATTAACGATACTTTCATAAAGATTCGTTGGGTGGTAATGCTTTGAAAAACCCTTAAGATAAAAATCCTTGGTGGGGAAGGTTAGACAATTACCCCGTTTAAGCCTAAGATTTTACAGAATAAGGCTTTTGATTTACTTATGGAGATATCCCTGTGAGTCTGGTCGTACAGAAATTCGGCGGTTCGAGTGTTGCTAATGCTCAAAGAGTTATGAATGCAGCGCGAAAAGCCATTCGAGCTAAGCATTCTGGGCATCAAGTCATCGTCGTGGTTAGCGCAAGAGGTGATACCACCGATGAACTTATTGCACTTGCTAAAGAGATAACCGAAAAGCCCCCAGCCCGTGAAATGGATATGCTTTTATCTACAGGCGAACAAATTTCTATTGCTTTAATGGCTATGGCGATTCAGTCGTTGGGTGAGCGAGCTATTAGCCTTACCGGTGCCCAAGTGGGGATTGTTACCGACAGTACCCATACCAAGGCAAGAATTAAAAGTATTTCTACAGCTAGAATGCGTAAAGCTTTGGAAGATGGACAGATCGTCATCGTTGCTGGTTTTCAAGGTATTGATGAGGATGATAATATTACAACTTTAGGCCGAGGCGGATCTGATACCACCGCGGTTGCCCTTGCCGCGGTGATGAAGCACGATCCCTCGGGGCCGATGCTTGAAGTTGCTTGCGATATCTTTACTGATGTGGATGGTGTCTACACTACAGATCCAAGGGTGGTACCCGAAGCTCGTAAGATGGAAGCCATTAGTTATGATGAGATGTTGGAACTTGCAAGCGCAGGTGCAGGAGTAATGCATTCAAGGAGTATAGAATTTGCAAGGAAGTTTGATGTGCCTTTGCAGGTGCGATCTTCTTTTAGTGATAGTGAGGGGACTTGGATCGTACCAGAAACGGAGTGGATGACAAAAATCCCGGTTTGTGGAGCGGCATTAGTCCGAGATGAAGCAAGGGTATCGTTAGAAGGTGTTCCCGATTTACCCGGAATCAGCCATCGTATATTTGAAGCAGTTTCTGCAAAAAATATTGTTGTAGATATGATTGCGCAGAGCGTAGGGAATAATGGGAAAGCAAATGTTGGGTTTACCGTTGCCTCGACAGAGCTGAATTTGACCTTAGAAGCTTTGGCCCCATTGGTTTTGGAGTTAGGGGCCCAGATAGAGTACGACGCTCAGGTTAGTAAGGTTTCGATTGTCGGAACTGGAATGAAGACCAATACAGGGGTTGCAGAAAAATTGTTTGCTGCCCTTGCTGAAGAAAATATTGGTATGAAGATGATAACGACAGGGGAAATTAAAATCTCGGTTCTGGTGGATAAAGTCGACGGGGCGAAGGCGCTTCGAGCAGTACATTTTGCCTTTGGTTTAGAGAAGGCTAGGTTTGGTGCTGGGGCATCGGGTAAAAATGTTGACCATTCTAAAGTTGCTAACAGTATGTCGAAGCAAAATGCCAGCGACTTAGTCGAAATTACCCAGCAGCTTGCAAGTATGGAAGAAATTTTAGTAAGCGAAATTGCGCATTCGGTTGACCAAGGGCGAATTACATTATTTGGATTACCCGATAAACCGGGAAATAGCTTGGCAATATTTCAAGCGCTTGCTTATGGTAATATTATGGTTGATATGATCGTGCAGAATTTGTGTGGAGGAAAAGCAGATCTTTCGTTTAGTGTCGCAAAAGAAAAGTTGGAGGCGGCTCTTTTATTAGCGGTCGACGCTGCAAAATCGATAAGTAAAGATATTTATGCAACTGCGGATCTTGAAATTGCGAATTTGTATGTGCTTGGTGTTGGAATGCGTTCACACACCGGTGTAGCCCGTCGAATTTTTGGAACTTTGGCCGCAGAAAGTATCAATATTTTAATGATTAACACCAGTGAAACTTGCATAAGCGTTGTGGTTCAAAAAAGTCAGGGAAAACTAGCAGAAGAGAAGCTAAAGAAAGTGTTTGATCTTGATTAGAGAACTTACTTTAATGCTCAATAATAGAGCAAGCCGAGGGAAAAACCTCGGCTTGCTTGTTAATATAAGTTACTTTTTAGTACAGGGTAAGTAGCGTTAGTAGACTTCGCCCGGGGCACCAGCTTTTGAACCAACTGTGCTTTGTAAGTGGCCTCCGTAGCGGAAGTGCCAACCCTCTGCAACACGCATACGGTGTAGATCTTCCATAGAAAGACCATAGCGAGCAAACCAAGGTTTGCCCTTAGCTTGGACAATTTCGTGGATTTCCAGAACGCGAGAAGCGGAGGTGTTGTTCGCGAATTTTTTGCGAGCTGCTTCAGTTTCTTCGAGGAAATATTCTTTCCAAAATGCTCTACCTCCTAAAATCCCACTTGCACCTGCCTTCATAGCCATTTCAACTTGTTTTTTGTACTCAGGGAAATCAACCCCCGCACTAAGAAGTACCCAAGGTCTTTCGCTTGCTGCATCAAGCGCCACCAGATTTTTATGAAGCTGTTCATCGCTATCAACGCCAACCTTACCTGGAAATTCAGCTTTATAGATGTCGCAAAATCTGCTGATGATGCGGGCACTTTCGATGACAGTTTCAGCCTTGCGCTCAAGGAAGCTTTTGCTGTCTTTATTTTCCGCGCCGAAAGGAAAACCAACAGGTTCGAGAAGCATGAGGATATCGTGTTTTTTGCAATCTTCATAAACTTGACGAATGAATTCGAACTGATGTTCTGCGCTGTTTTGTTCGGTGGGTTCGAATTGAGCAAGCAGTTTGACCGCATCTGCCCCAATGGATTTGATTTTAGCAACGCTCCAACCGGGTTCAAAATCACCCAAAGGGGCGTTTAGCTTATTCTTAGGGCCGCCTGATTGTTCAACTCGGACGAGAATTCCAACTGATTTTGGTACATTAAAAGATGCAACGCTGTTCCAAACCCCGTAATAACCATCAACTAAAACAGCACTAGCATTTTTGGCCAGAGCTTCTGCAAGAATAATTTTTGCTTCAACGATTTCATCGAAGGTGGGTTCGCGATCTAAGCCTTTTTTCTTAAGGCTATCGCGAATCATACTGATCATTGAACTATTTTGATCGGTAGCGACCATAGTAAGAGTGCCGTTGTCATTGCTGATCCTTTGAAGTCCACGAAGTTTGCCTGGGGTTAGCCCTAGGCCTAAAAGGCGGGTAACAGAAATGGGAGCTGATGGATTCGACATAATAAAAATCCTTGTTTAAAAGACCTTTTAAAGGAAATAAGATTGGCCATCGGCATTCTATTACACGCAAGATTTTTAGCAAGTATTATCCCGAGTTAAGGGGTATCGGATTTTTGCCAATTAGAAGCATAATTATAAATTCATTTATTATCTGGTTGCTTCCTGTTTCAAAAGCCATTATATTTCCTTTCGTTGTATTTGTTGTCAAACAGGACTTTTGGAGATTTATTATTATGTCGATGTTCATTGGAGAATCGCTCGTTGGTGATGGAAACGAAATTGCACATATTGATCTTTTGATTGGATCAAAAGATGGCCCAGTAGGCATTGCTTTTGCAAATGCAATTGCAACGCAATCTGCAGGCCATAACAGTTTGCTTGCAGTTGTTGCACCCAACTTGATGTGCAAGCCCGCAACCGTGATGATTACTAAGGTCACAATCAAGGGTATGAAGCAAGCAGTTCAAATGTTTGGGCCTGCGCAAGCTGCTGTTGCCCGTGCTGTTGCAGATACCGTTGCAGAAGGTTTAATTACCGCCAAGCAAGCCGAAGAAATGGTTTGCGTATGTGGCGTGTTTATTCACCCTGCTGCATCTGATGATAATAAGATCTTTGAATTCAACTATAAGGCAACTAAGGAAGCTTTAAAAAGGGCTTTGCATAATGAGCCTTCGGTTGAATCTGTTACGGCGGAAAAGGGTAATGTTAAGCATCCTTATTCACCTAAGTAAAAGTTTGGGAATAATTGAAGAAAACACAGATGGGGGCTAACAAGCCCCCATCTGTGTTTAAATTGCGAGAGTTTTTCAGAACCGTGTTTAAGGGTGTTGAAACTATGGAAAAGAAAACGATTCTGATCCAACTAGATCCCGATTTACACCCTAGTGTTTTTGATAGGGTGGTTGCAATTGATTCAGGAGCGGATGAGATTTTTAGCTATGCCAATGTGAAGCCTGAGGAAGTGAGAGATTTAGTCCACGGGGCTATTTTTACACGCGGCCCCAAGGACCTCAAAAAAACCGCTTTTTTCATCGGTGGTACTAATGTCCAGAAAAGTGAAGCACTTTTTGCTGCAGCTTTAAAAGCGATGGTGCCCGAATATGGTTTACGGGTTTCTATCTTATTTGATGCCAACGGGTCAAACACCACTGCTGCGGCTGCGGTAAGGTTGGCTGCTAAAAATATCGAGCTTAAAGAGAAAAAAGTACTCATTCTAGCAGGAACTGGCCCTGTAGGCCAAAGGGCCGCACTTTTGTTGTCAAAGCTTGGGGCAGTGGTGGGGTTATCCTCTCGTAATTTAGAAAAAGCTAAGGAAGCTGTGTATCTTGTAGGTAAAAAAGTTGAGCAATACCCTTCCCTATCTCCACTTCAAATTGCTAGTGAAACTGAATTAAATAAGGCCCTTGAAGGTGTAGAGTTGGTGATTTCTGCTGGGGCTGCAGGCATTTGTTTATTGCCCGAAAAAAACAGAAAGCTGGCTCCTAATCTAAAAATGGTAATCGACTTAAATGCAGTTCCACCACTTGGAATTGAAGGAACCACTGCAATAGACAAAGGTGTAACTCGGGAAGGGGTATTATGTTTTGGAGCACTAGGTGTAGGCGAAATTAAGATGAAAATTCATCGTGCTGCTGTCGTGTCTCTTTTCGAAAGAAACGATTGTGTTTTAGATGCAGTTGAAGTTTATGAAATTGCGAAGAATTTTTAATTTAGAACCTCTTCGATTCTTTCTCTGATAATTTGTTCAAGTAGTGGATGTGGTCCTAGATGGCCTGCAAGTTTGAAAATAACCTTGGGATACTTTTTTTCAAGTATTTCTTTTGCTTCTTTTAAATCTTGCTTGACATGAATCCCTGCTGATAAAAAGTAAGGAACCATAATCACGGTTGTAGCTCCCCGAGCAACGCAGGTGTCGCCGCCTGTTTCAATGGTGGGTTTTGCTAACTCAAGATAAGAAGGTTCGACGATTTCTAAATCTTTAGAGATTAACTTTTTTGAAAGAATGACCAAATCTTCATTAGCTTCTTTATTTCTGCTGCCGTGGGCGATTAACAAGAGACTTTTATTCATAATATTCCTCAGAAATATGCAAAGAAATCTTAAAGTTAACATAACTAAGTTTGTAATAAAGATTACTGGCATTAAGGCCTGTAAATTGATTTAGGCTGTAAAATGCAAGCAATATTCCAAACGGTGCAAATCGTAAATCAGTTAGTACTCGAAATATCCTTATTAGCTTTCTTGATCAAAAGGTTTACATCATTGTAGTCAAAAGGATCGATTGTTTTTCGAAGATAGCTTTCAAGGTTATCGATCGCTTTTCCTGGTTGGCCGGCTTCCAATAAAACCATACCTAAGTCACGCATTTGCGTGGTGTCATTGGGCGCGATTTGCCTAAGTCTTTGTAAGGTTCGAATGGTTCTATTTTTGTCACCATTTTTTAGGTAAATAAATTTAAGATTAGTAAGCATACGGATTATAACAGCACCATTTGCCATAGGGGCGAAATGATGTTCCGAAAGAGAAATTTGTTCGCCTGTGGTTTTGAATGCGAGTTGCTCGCAGTCGCTTTGAGAAAGAATTTTGCCTTGATTGAAAATATCAAAATAAACGGAGTTATTGCCTTCGCAAGCTTTGGCGATAAAGTGCCCTGGTAAACCAACTCCAAATAACCTCAGCCCAGATTTTCTTCCGATGCACATAGCTAAAATGGAAAGAGAAATGGGGATACCACGCCTAGTATCAATAACTTTGTTTAAGTAACTATTATCGGGGTTGTAATAATCAGAGTTATTCCCATCTAGGCCAAGTTCGTGTGTAAGATAAAGGCACAGCGATCGTACTCGAAGTTCTAGATCGGTTCCTTTTGGTAGTTTTAGTCCGTGAGAAAATGCTGCAATTTCAGACTTGTATGCTTCAATATCTAAGTTAGGATATTCATCTTGTGCAAGTCCAAGCACTAGCTCTTCCAAGCAAATGGATGCATTTGGATTTTCAGCAAGTAATAATAGTTCATTTTCAATGCTCATATAGTTATTATAGTTATTAGAAACATAATAAAAGGTAAAAATAAGTGGCAATGGATCTTACGGTACAAAATGTTTTTGGATTAATATTGCGAGGCAAGCTGATGTCGGCTGAGGGCGCAAAAGCTATGATGTTGCGTTGGAAAGAAGAATCTAAGGCTGAATTTGCAAACCTTGGAAAGTTTGCAGCTTGGTTAGTTAATCGCAAATATGTTACAGAATATCAGGCTTCTTTGCTGATTCGGGGGCACGGCGAAGGGTTTTTTGTAAATAGTTATAAAATATTAGAGCGCTTAGGCAAAGGGCGTATGGGTGGCGTTTACAAGGCGGAACATGAAACAGGCCAGATCGTCGCTCTTAAAGTATTACCCCCTTCTAAATCTCGGGAAAGAAATTTTTTAATGCGCTTCCATCGGGAAGCTCAAATGACTATGGAACTTGTTCACAATAATATCGTTAGAACCTTTGAAACAGGGGTTTGTAACGGTCTGCATTATATGGTTATGGAATATCTTGCGGGTGAAACCATTGAGCATTTCTTGAAAAAAAGCGGGAAGATGAAGCCTGCAGAGGCTTGTCACATAATTTATCAGGCACTTCGTGGCTTGGATAGTATTTATAAAAATGGTTTGGTTCATCGCGATTTAAAACCCGCTAATATGATGCTCGCCGGAGATCCAAAGAGTACTAAGGTCCTAGACAAAACTTTGAAAATTCTTGATATGGGTTTGGGGAAACTTGCTAAGAATAAGGAACCTCTGCATCAGGCTGCTACTGCCCTTCACCTTACGGACGAAGGGGTTTTGCTGGGAACGCCAGATTATATGGCTCCCGAACAAGCTCGTGATGCAAGAAGTATTGATATCCGTGCAGATATTTACAGTCTTGGATGCGTTCTTTATCACCTTCTTACTGGTCAACCACCTTTCCCTGATAGCAATATCGTAAACCAAATGATTAGGCACGCAACCGAGATTCCAAAGCCTGCTAGTGATTTAAATTCCCTTGTGCCTGAAGGATTGAACCAGATTCTTCAATATATGTTAGCAAAGGACCCAGCAAGCCGATACCAAACCCCCGAACGGTGTGCTCAGGCATTGGCGATATTTTTGAATGCGGGCCCTGTTGTTCAGTCTGCAGTTTCCGATTCGGAAAATCGTCTTAAAAAATACCTCACTTGGCTTGAAACCGAAAAAACATCAATCAAAGAAAAGCCGAATAATAAACCGCAAGATGGCATGCTTTATGACCCACCTTCCGAAACTGGAACTGATTCCGATTCCGACCCAGATCCCGATCCCGATGATGGTAGTGAATTCTCGGTTAAGTTAATCTCTAATTTTTCAAATGACTCCGACCCTTTGGCTTTTGAGAATCCCGACCCAATTTATAAATCGAAAAAAAAGAAATCTTCGCCGTCTAACCCCTTTGGATTTAATTTATCTTGGGTGACAAAGAAGGAATTAGTTTTAATTGGCTTAGGAGTAGGATTTGGAGCCTTGGCAACTTTAATTGGCTGTATTGTTGCATTATCTTTTGGGGCACCCACAAAAAACCTCTCCGATAATATACCCCTAGTTGCACCCAAAAGCGATGACCTAAAATGATTCTTCGTGCTAAACATTTTGCAACGGAAAAGATGATTGATGTTTATTGTGAACCTGGGAAAATTATTAGCGTTGGAAACCCAGATAATTCCATAACACCCGATCTTACTGCAATGTATGTTGCCCCTGCCTTGTTTGACTTACAAATTAACGGTGCTTTGGGGATTGCTTTTAGTGACATTAATCTAGAACAAAGTGGCATTAAGGAAGTTCTTGCTTTATGTAAAAAACACGGTATTTCAGGTATTTGTCCAACGATTATTACTAACTCACACGAAGTTTTAATCCACGGATTTAATACGCTCAGGAAAGCGTGTGAGAGCGATTCTGCAATTAATAAAGCAATGCCCTGTTTTCATTTAGAAGGCCCATATATTAGTTCTGAGGATGGGCCAAGGGGTGCGCATTTAAAACAATTTGTCCGCCACCCTAACTATGAAGAATTTCAGCAGTACCAGAAGGCTTCCGGAAATCGTATTAAGCTTCTTACCTTGGCACCCGAACTTCCCTCTGCGATTGAATTCATTAAAAAATTAAGTCAATCTGGAGTAGTTGTCGCCCTTGGTCATACAGCGGCTTCGCCTCAAATTATTCGGGAAGCTATTCAAGCTGGAGCAAAGCTTTCAACGCATTTGGGAAATGGTTCCCACGCTTTGTGGCCTAGGCACGAGAATTATTTTTGGGAACAATTAGCCTCAGACTCGCTTTCTGCTAGTTTTATACCCGATGGGCATCATTTGCCCGCTGCGCTTATTAAGGCGATTGTGCGTGTTAAACCAGCCAGTAAACAAATAATTACTTGCGATGCCAGTAGCCTCGCTGGGCTTCCCGCTGGAAAGTATCGCCAATGGGGGCAAGATATTGAAGTGCTTCTTAGTGGAAAAGTGGTGGTTCCAGGAACCCCTTTTCTTGCTGGTTCTGGTTCGTTTACTGATCAATGTGTCGCACATTTAGTTTCACTTAACTTGGTACCTATTTCACAAATTATAGAAATGGCAACCAATGCCCCTAGGCGGTTGCTTGGATTGCCCGAAATTAAAATTGAAACAGGTGGAATTGCAGATCTTTTGCTGTTTGATTCCGATAAGGAACACCCGTTTCTGGTTAAAAAGCTTTTGCTCGATGGGAAGTTGGTTTAAGTGTTGATGATTTTACTGAATGAAGTCACTGTAAAAACACTTGTAGGAATAAATTAATTAAAAATGATAAAACTAGGAAAATAAATTGGATATCTAGTTGTAATGATTTTTGCCCTGCCATAGTATTATTAAATATCAGATTTAGACACAGTTAAAGATTGACCTTTTTTCAGGTGAAGAATTTTTATGAGCCAAGCAATATCAAAAGCTAAAATCCATATTGAAAGAATGATGCACCGGAGTAGTATTGCAGTTGCTGGAGAAACAGCAGCAAGTTATGCCTTGTTGAAATTGATACCTGCTGTTGGTGGTGGTTCTTCGATTGGTATAAATTTAGCGATGGTTCTGGATGTATCGGGTTCTATGTATGAAGAAGATGGCACCGGGAAAAGTCGTCTAAGTAGGGTTCAAGAAGCCGCTTGTTCAGCTTTAAACTTCCTGCGGCCCCAAGACTCGATCACCATAGTTGCCTTCGCAAACAATGCAGAACTTGTTCTGCCTAACACACCCGTTTCTCAAAAAGATAAAATCATCGATGTTATTATGCGAATTGATATGTTTAATGTAGATGCAGGTGGTACTTCGATGGATCAAGGTATCGAGCTTGGGTTGAATGAGCTTCAGAAAAATACTAGTTCGGGAAATATTTCGCATGTGGTTGTCCTTACCGATGGTGAAACATCGGGTGAACAACTTTGTAGGCAATATGCAAAATCTGCAGCAGAAAAGAAAATTAACTTGAGCGTGATAGGTGTGGGTACCGAATGGAACTCTGGCCTAATAAAAGACCTTGCATCGCTGTCGAATGGTAAATGGCATTATATTGATGTAAACCAAGTCGATTCTGCAGCTAAAGTTTTTGCAAGCGAATTTCAAAGCCTTGCTGCGGTTGGTTTTCGTGATGTTGAAATCCATTTTCGCCTTATGAAAGACATAAAAATTAGACGGGTTCGAATGGTTGTTCCTGAAATTAAAGATTTGCCTTTAAATGAAATTGAAGATCGGCATTGGGTTGCAAAACTGGGCACCTTAGAAAAAGATAAAACTTCTCGCTATATTCTTGATTTAAGTCTCCCTAAAAGGCCAGATGGTAAATTTAAGTTGCTTGATGTTGAAATTAATTTTGATACAGGAAGTGGTGCAAAAGAAACGAGTGGTGCTATTCCTTTAGAAATGACTTACACCTTAGCAGCAAATGGGTATATTAACGCAGAAGTTGCAAAACATATCGATGAAGTTCAAATTTTTGAGCTTAATAAAAATCTTCAAAATGCTATTTCTGAAGGAAATACTCAGGAGGCAACTAGGGTTGCTCAAAGTATCGAGAAAAAAGGCGAGGTTATGGGGGCTAGAGCGGCTAAAAAAACTATGCTTGCCAAGCAGGTTCTTGCAGAAATTAATCAAGGCGGGAAGGTTTCTAAGAAAACTCAGTTGGCAGTGGATGATGCTTCCCGCGCTTCGGATGATAGTTAATTTTTTTGTTAGTTTGGCATGATGCCGTACCGTGGATAAGGAATTACTATAAATTTAGATCGAGTTATAAAGAGAGGATTTGAGATGATTATTTGTCCATTTTGCCATTACAATAACGAAGATGGAGCGCTTTTTTGCGAACAATGTAAATCCGACTTAGGGGGCGTTGAATCTTCTCCTGTAATTCCAGTTGCGGAAGTTCTCGAAATTGCTGCAGTTGAAGAAATTGCAACGCCATTTGTTTTTGCAGATGAGATGCCATTGGCTGAAGCGATGCCAGAAATTCCCCCAGCGATGCCAATGCCCGAAGAGATGCCAGAAATTCCGCCAGCGATGCCAATAGTTGAAGCGATGCCAGAAATTATCCCAGAGATTGTTGAAGCGTTGCTTGAAATTCCACCAGCGATGCCTGAACCAATTGCAGTTGTCCAAGAAAATCCAGTTCCCCCTTCTGTAGCGGTTGCGGGCGCTGATGATCCTTATTTTATTCCTGATGGTTCTAATCCTAGGCTTTATGTTATGCGAGGGCAAAAGCCTAAAGCTGAATATCCGATTATTGACGGTTTAAACTTCTTAGGGCGAGCTGATGATAAACCTGTTGACATCGATCTGGAAGAACAAGAAAACCCCGAGAGAGTTTGGGCCAGCAGGCAGCACGCTGTAATAGAACTCGAAAATAACAAGCTTACAATTGAAGATTTAAATAGCTCCAATGGTACTTTTTTAAATCGTGGCAAAATTTATCCCGGACAAAAATTGCCTTTAAAGGCTAATGATATGGTTCAGATTGGCAGTATTCAGATGAAGGTTATGGTATAAAAAGTTTGCGTTAAAGTTGAACCTTAGGCGCAGTTCGTTTAATAAGGGCTGCGCCTTTTTTTGTGGCCTTAAATTAGAGTTAATGAGTAATACTAATTATGCTGATGATTTGCCCTAAGTGCGCCAAATCCAACCCTCAGGAAGCTGTTTATTGCTATTATGATGGGTTCGTTTTAGGCGGTGCAGCGGCAGGCACCGGTCCCTTGGCAATCAACACCCTTAGCTTTTTAAGTCCTTTTGTCTTTCCCAATGGAAGATCCTGCTTGAATTTCGATGACCTTGCAATTGCTTGTCATGAAGAATCTAAATCGGCCTCTGAACTGTTAAAACAGGGATTTCTCGAGTCTTTTTTTGCAAGCATTGGGAGAATTGATCTATCGATGGCAGCAAAGGAAGCTGCAAAATTCCCTGATTCAAACCGAGCATTAGACGAACTGCTCGGAAAATTTCCTTCTTCGGTACTTTCTGAAGCTAGACTTAATCTATCAACACAAGAAATTAACTTAGGCATTATTAAACGAGATGCTAAGCGAGATTTGAAGTTATCTGTTGAAAATGGCGGTATGCGCCTTCTTTTTGGTTCGATCACTTCTGATAGTCCGTGGATTGCAATTGGAGAAACAGGCAATGCAACGGTAAAGCATTTTCAAACAACCGGAGAACTGACCGTTCCGCTGCGAGTCATTCCTGAAAAGTTAAGGGCCTCTGATAGGCCACTGGTCGCAAAATTAAAAATAGATTCCTCTGGTGGTAGTGCTGTGGTTTTGGTTCGGGCAGAAGTTCCCGTGGTAGCATTTTCCCTGTTTCCTCTTGCGGGTGCAATCAGCCCAAGGCAAATCGCAGCGAAAGCAAAAGCCAATGCCAAAGAATCTGCGGTCCTTTTTGAAAATGGATCCGTTTCTAAATGGTATGAAAGTAACGGTTGGTCGTATCCGGTATTGGGGCCAAGTGCATCAGGTTTGGGAGCGATCCAGCAGTTTTTTGAAGCCTTGGGTCTGACACCTCCGCCCAAGTGCTTTATCGATAAAACAGCCGTGAGCCTCGAGGCAGATTCCGGTCAAGAATTAGCCTTTGAATTAATGGTGGGGACAGAAGAAAAGCGCCCAGTTTTTGCTCATGGCTTTGCGGATCAGTCTTGGATTGTTGCTAAGAATCCTAGGCTAACAGGTAATAGTGCCATTCTTTCTTTTGTTGTTCCTAAAGTCCCTGATAGGCCGGGCGAGTTGCTAAGTTGTAATGTGGTGGTTACTTCGAATGGGAACCAGAAATTTTTGGTCAAGGTGGGTGTTCAGGTTTCGGGCAAGTATGTCGCACCTAAGCGTGAATCATCACCCGAGCTAATTTTTACATCAAAAACAGAAATTGTTGTAGGGGCACCCCCTCCAACCGATATCCCCGAAGCAGATGGCACCATCAAGGTTGAATCAATTAGGAAAAATGTTCGTAAAGTCGATTCTTCGATTCCTTGGATTCATGCGATTCCTGTCGCCGGTTTGGTGTTAATGCTTTTTAGTTTAATTGTTGCTGATGCTATTGGAGTAGGTGCGAAAAAAGTCGATAAGATGGGCGCAAAAGGTACAGAAACTTCGGGAGGTGGTTTTGGTTATTCATTTAATCTTGATAAGAAAGCAGAACTTAAACTTGATTTTAAACATAAAGATAAATCAAGAAATTTTAGATTTGGTCTTTTTTCTGCAGATAAAAAAGATCCCAATGACTCTTCTAAAAATCTTAGGCTTACTTACGATGAAGAAGGTGATTCAAACAATACCCGTATTCGTATTGATAATGCAGATTTTCTTTTTGCCCCTAAATCTTCTAGAACTGTTGAAAATAAGGAAGATGCTAAGCGTCGTGTTTGGCGTGTTGCTTGTGAGTACAATGTTGGTAAGCCCTCAGAAAAAGAAATTATAAAGGTTACGCAATTTGTGCAAATTGTTCCCGGTAGTCAATCGGGCAATATGGATACTTGTATTGTTCGTTATACCGTTGAGAATAGAGGTGTTAACAAACATAAAGTTGGGGTCAGAATGATGCTTGATACTTTTATTGGTGGTGAAGATGGTGTACCTTTTGTGGTACCAGGAACTGCGGGGTTCGTCTCTAAATTTATGGAATTTAATCAGAAAGATATGCCTGACTTTATTGAGGCTATGGAAAAGGCAAACCTTGAAAACCCGGGGGTGGTTGCCCATTTAGGATTAAAAGGCTTCCAATTACCCGATTGTGAAGTAGAACCTTTATTCAAAATGTATCTTGCTGAGAACCCAGGTAATAAAGAATATGGGTTCGAAGTAGATCCCTCCGACCCTGCGTTTGCTTCAAAAAAGAAAACTGAAGGGAAGAATCCTCGAGCAGTTTTGAAAACCGTAGATAACCCAGGCGCTAATGACGCAATGGATGGCGAGTGTTTCTCTGATTCTATTGTCTTTCTTTACTGGGATGAGCGGGATACCGAGCCAAAAGAAGTTCGCGATTTTGCTTTCAGTTATGGCCTTGGTGAAATTTCTAAGCCTGATGGTAGTTCGGGTGGTAAGCTTTCTGTTACTACCGGTGGTAATACCAATGCTGGTAAAACTTTTACGCTTACAGCTTTGGTCAAGGATGTTAATAAGGGCCAGATGGTTAGTATTATTGCACCTGAGGGAATGACCCTAGCGCCCGGAGAAACTAAAGAAAAAACTGTTGGAGAAATAGATAAGTCCACTCAGATGTCACAGGTATCATGGAAATTAAGTGCATCGAAGGCAGGCGTTTATTCTGTTAAGGTTTCAACGGGAGCGTTTAGTTCGCAGACAAAAGTTCAGGTGCGTGAAGCTTCAAATAGTTTGTTTAGGTAATAGGTTTACAAATGAGTTTTAACCTCTTTCTTTATTATTGTGCGATTTTTGGTGCTTATGCGGCGCTTTGTGCGTCGTTTTTTTCTCGGATTGCAACTGCTGCAATATCTTCAGAACTTATTCAAACAATTATTGATGGAGCGCTGGTTGGTGCTTTGGTTTCCTTTGCGGTTGCAATTTTAGATACTGTTTGGAGTACGGGAAAGTCGGACATTAAAAGGCTTGTTATTAGGTCATTGGGGGCAGGATTTGTAGGTCTTTTAGGTGGGATTTTGGGCGGGTTTATTGGCTATACCATTGTAAGTTTGACGGGGATTACTTTTTTTGTTTTGGTCGGGTGGACGATTGCGGGTTTATTGATTGGCATTTCGCTAGGAGTATTTGATTTGCTATTTGCCTTGCTAACTAAATCGCCTTTTCCTCACGATAACAAGATAAAGAATGGTTTGATGGGAGGAACCCTTGGGGGCTTTCTTGGAGGTATATTTTTTTTACTGTTTAAAATGATACTTGGAAGTATTTTTGGTCGCGAAGATCTTTTAAGCGCCAGTGCTTTGGGCTTTGCAGCATTAGGTGCTGGAATAGGCTTCTTCATCGGGTTAGCCCAAGTGGTGATGAAAGAGGCTTGGATAAGAGTTGAAGCGGGGAAAAAAATCGGTAAAGAAATTATCCTTTCTAAGCCCGAAACTTTATTTGGCAGGGCTGAAATTTGCGATATCGGCTTGTTTGGAGATAACACTATCGAAAAAACTCACGCAAAATTATTAATGCAAAATAGCAAGTACCTTATCGTTGATGCGGGTAGCTCTACGGGCACTTTTCTTAATGACCAGAAAGTGACTAAAGCTACTTTGTTGAAGGCTGGGGATGCTATCCGGTTAGGTTGTTATGTGCTAAGATTCAACGAAAAATCTGGGAAGAAAAAATAATTGTGTGTCTATAAGGCATCAATAATTAAGGTTGTAAGCAATGCCAATGATATTTAGTTGTCCGAAATGTAATATGAAGATGCAACTGCCTGATAATTCGGGGGGTAAAACTTTTGGCTGCCCAACCTGCAAAGTACCTTTTACTGTGCCCGTTGGTTCACCTGTACCAGTTGCCCCAACTCCAGTTGTACCTGTAAGTAAGCCTGCGGTGTCAGTTCCCGCTCCTGTAAAACCAGCGGCACCGGTGCCTGTAAAACCGGCGGCGCCCGGAGTATCGGTTGCTGCGAATGGTGCTTCTGCTAGTAAGCCAATTAGCGCCCCTGTAATACCTACGAATTGCCCTGCATGTACAGCTCAATTGTTGCCTGGTGCGATTTCGTGCATGGATTGCGGTTATTTATTGCAGGCTGAAAGTTCGCTTGCTGAGGGTGACGGGGTTAGCCCATCTATTTGTACGAATGCGGTGTGCGGAGCGGCAAACCCGCCTGGGGAAAGAAACTGCCAGCGCTGTGGTCAGGTTTTGCCCTTTGCTTCTGGTCATTTGATTAACAATCGATATCGAATTGAAAAGCAATTAGCAATCGGTGGCTTTGGTGCAGTTTATCTTGCAACGGATACGAAGGAATCAAATCGCTCGGTAGCAATTAAAGATATGATTTGTGAAGACCCAGGTGAGTTTGATATTAGGCTCAATTTTTTTAGAAGAGAAGCGGATATTCTTAAGTCTTTAAATTCTGTTTCTATTGTCCCTAAAGTTTTTGATTTAATTGAACAGGGGGAGCGTGCTTATCTGGTTTTAGAATTTATTAAGGGTAGGGATTTGATGAAAATTCTTGAAGCAAATAACCATACGCCTTTCAGCATGGAAAGTGTGATTGAGTGGGGTCGAAGTATTTGCGATGTGTTGCAACATATGCACTCTCAGGTTCCACCTTTGGTGCATCGAGATTTAAAACCTGAAAATGTGATGCTGTTGGAAGATAAAAAAAGCATTAAGATGATCGACTTTGGAACAGCAAGAGACCTAGGAAAAAATCAAAAAGATAGGCATGCTGCTAAAACTAAAGTTTACACCGAAGGGTACGCCCCTTTGGAACAAATTGCAGGAAAACCAGAGCCAAGAAGTGATCTTTTTGCTTTGGCTTGTACCCTTTATCAGCTTGCAACTGGTAAGGTTCCAGAAGGTGCTAGTACCGTTCATGACATTGATATTTTGCTTAAAGACCCGGCCAGTCCCATAACCCCCCAGTACCACTGGCTTTTTGAATTGATTAAAGTTAATTTAAGCGAAGACCCTAATGAACGCTATTATACAGCTCGAGAAATTAAAGTAGATTTGGAAAAGAAGCAAGTCACTAAAGAAGTGCCCTGCCCTAAATGTGCTGCTATGAATAAAACTAGGCAGCCATATTGTGGCAAATGTGCGGAACCTATGACTGACCCAACTCCACCTTGCTACTACTGTGGTAAGCAAAACAGGATGGGTAGCAGGTGTTGTATTCATTGTGGTAATAGGATGCGGTAGAATCCTGGCATTACTTTGTATTTTTTAGTTTGTCGAGGTGAGATTACATGCATACTGAACCGTCTTTATCTGACAAAAATGAGGAAGAATTCTTGAACCCTGAATCAATGCAACAGGTTATTCCTACTGCTTTGCCAGTTGAAATAGAAGATCAATTGCAGGGTGATGCTATCCCAATGGCACTTGCTGTGGAAATGGACGAACTTTCAACATCGGACGAGTTGCAAGTGCAAAAAACCGCAACGCAAGAACCTAGTACAATTCAAGTTGAAGTTCACGCAGAACCCCCTTCCGAAAATTTTAAAGTTATACTTTGTAAGGTTTGTGGATCACAAAGAATTCAAGGGTGTGACTCGTGTCAGGATTGTGGATATTACTTTACAGAAATCGATCTTGAAGGGACCGAGCAATCTTTGGTTGCTATCAATTCTATATCTTTAGGCGAAATTATTGTTGCAGGTAGGTACAAGGCAAAGAAATTAGTCTTGGAATTTGGAGACCTGAAAATATACGAAGGGTCTGATACTAAAACTTCTGGGGGTGATGTTACTGTTTGGATCTATACCCAGCCCGAGGATATCTCTGAGGTTGTTGCTGCACCTGCGGAAGTTAAACCTGCCGAGGTAACCGCAGAAGATGATTTCTTGCCTAGTTTTGATGATTCTTTGCTTTCTGGTACGGGCAGTATTGATGCTACAAGAGAGATGCCGAAAATGCTTGTGTGGCCAAATCTTGGCTGGTTAAGATCGACAATCGATGCGGCAGATAATTTAGGGTTACCCAAAATTCTTTATGGTGGGGTTGAGAACTCATCCAATTTCTTGGTGCTTGAAGTTGCAGTAGGGAAAGACCTTTGGGAAATATGGGATGAAGAAAGTAGCAATTCGATAGTAAAGTTTGGTCATTTGCAGAACCTTGCTCGTATTTTAACTTCGCTTCATAAAACGGGCGCTTTTTTAGAGTTTGTTCGGCCTGAAAATGTGGTACTTACAGCGGATGGAACCTTAAAGCTTCGTGACTTACTGGAGATTTTACCTTTACCCTTTGCCCCTGGAAATTCGGTAAAAGGTACTTTATACACTCCACCAGAGTTATTGGCAGGAAAAGGATGTACATCTCCTCGCCCTTCTCTTTATAGTTTTGGTGCATTGATTTATTCTTTGGAAATACTTCATCGAGAATTAAGTGAGAGTGATTTCGAAAAGCCTGGTGTGCCTAAACCGTTTATCCCAAGGTTCCCTGATATTCATCCTGCTTTTGGCAGGTTGATATCCAAGACTTTTCGCTCCGAAATTCACGCCAGATTCCCTACCGATGAGGCTGGTCGTGAAGATGCCAGTGGATTTTCAGAACTCATTGCGTCCTTAGCTACTGTTGGCCGTGCCTTGGATCGTTGCAGGCTTGAAATTGCAAGTTGGACCACCACAGGTATGGTTCGCACGGGAAATGAAGATGCTTTTGCCCTTATGCATGCAACAGAATCTAGGCAGGACGACCTTGCAGATAGTGCGCTATTATTTTTGGCAGATGGTATGGGTGGTTATGAAGCTGGAGAAGTTGCAGCAGCAATGACAATGCAAATTCTAAGGCAGCATTTAACCCTTCATAAAATGTTTTCACAGTTTGCGGGTGGTTCCTCTTTTATCAACGATGCGGTAAATCCCCCGCCAAAAGGTGAAAGTCACGGCCCTGCCGAATTAGATGTTGAAGAGTGTAAGAAATTATTTAAAGCGGCTCTAAAAGATGCAAATAAACAAATTTTTACAGCCTCGAGGGCACCGGGCAGTAAAAGACGGGGTATGGGGTGTACCGCCGAAGTCGCTTTTATCGATGGTAAAAATCTTGTAGTTGGGCATGTGGGCGATAGTCGGGTTTATCATCTTTCCCAAGGTGAACTTATCCAAGTAACTCGAGACCAAACCTTGGTCAATAGATTAGTAGAATTGGGTACGATAACCGCAGAAGAGGCCGAAGACCATCCTCGTAAAAATGAACTCCAACAAGCAATAGGGGGCCAGCCCGACACCGACCCCGGCATCTATTATTCGCGAGTTTTGCCGGGGGATTGGGTTTTTGTCTGTTCTGATGGCCTTACCAATCATATCTCAAACAATGACCTTCGAAATATGCTATTTAATGAAGCCACTTCAGCTCAAATGGCTGCAAGAAGACTTGTTAACCTAGCAAATATTGAAGGCGCAACGGATAATGCAACTGTAGTAGTCATTCGCTGTTCTTAGCCTTAATTGTGAAACTCCTTGACAAAGTCAAACTGATCAGACTATAAATAGACTGATCGGTCTAATCAAGGTGTTGAGCAGTTATAATGAACCAAAGTCGCATTGACATAGCCTCCATTCGCAAAGAGCAGATAGTAGATGCTGCTGTTGCGGTAATATCTGAACAAGGTTTACAAAACTTTTCGTTGTCAGAAATCGAGAAGGCTGCCCATATGAGCCGTGGGCAGCTTACTTATTATTTTCCTGCCAAGGAAGAAATTTTGCTAGCCGTGTTTGATCGTTTTCTTTGTTTGATGCAGTTAGATTTTCAGGTTCAGGACGAAAAAACAGGTAAACCTTCCGTCGAGCAACTCCAAGGTTGGGACCGTATTTCTAGGATAATTGAAAATGTTTTAAGAAAACCTATTGAGGGTGATGGTTTTCACGCCCTGCAATATACTTTCTTGTCGCAAATATCTTACCGAGAAGATTTTCGTAAGAGATTAAGCGCTCTTTATGAAGAATGGCGCCTAAAACTGACTCAAGACCTTAGTAAAGGTTTTACTCTCAATTCTAACTCTAGTGAGTTTCGAAACCTAGCAACCCTAATTGAAGCAATTCTTCACGGATTATCAATTCAGCGTGCTGCTGACCCAGATTCTTATAATCCGGCTGAAATGTTTGCTTTAGTAACAAATGTTTTATTAGCGTATATGAGATCAAAGTTAATGTTAAATGAAAAGTTGATCAAAAGAAGTATTAACGAAGGAGTTCAGTCGTGAATATAATTAATAGTTCATTACAAAGTGAGAAAAATAATCCTAGCATTGAAGAGCGTGTAAAATCGCTTCGTATAAGCAATCTTCCCCCTGCACAATCTTCTTCCAAATCTGCCACCTTTGCGTGGGGTCTTTGTTTTATTATGATGTTTGTTGCAGGTTTAATGACTTGGCGAAGCTATAAAATGGCTCCTACTGGTACGGTTGCTGGGCAGGAAAAACTTCCCGGAACTTTAATCGTAGACTCTTCAAAGTCCAATTCTTTTGAGTTCGTTAATCAAACAACAAAAAAAACATCCTCAACTTCGGTTTCAGGTAAAGATGGCACAGCTCTTGAAGCAAAGGGTTACATTATCCCTTTGCATCAAATTCAAGTTAGCCCTAAGGTTCCAGGAATGATTGAAAAACTTTATATTGAAGAAGGGAAAAGAGTTAAAAAGGGCGATGTGCTTGCGGTGCTTGAATCTGTTGATTATAAAGCTGATTTTAATAAAGCCAAGGCCGTGCTTCAAGCTGCGATTCAGAGAAAAAATGAGATTAAAATTGGTAACCGCCCCGAGGAAATTGAGCAATCTAAACAGGAATACCTCGAATGCCTTACTCAGTTGGAACAACTTAGATCTGATCTTCAAAGAAATCGTAGGTTGACTTCTTCGGCTTCTCTTTCACAGCGTGAAATGGATGTTGTTCAATTTAGTTTTGAAGGAACTGAACGAAAATGTAGCAAACTAAAACTTGCATTTGATTTGATGGTAAAAGGACCTAGAGAAGAAAAACTGAGGGTTGCAGAGGCTGAAGTAGACCAAGCGAATGCCGATTTGGCAAAGGCAGAATGGAGACTGAACAACTGTATTATTGTTGCGCCAGTATCTGGCATAATTCTTACTAAAAAGTCTGAAGAAGGTAACATCATCAATCCCGCTGCTTTTAATATTTCAGCTTCCCTATGTGAAATGGCAGACCTTACCGACCTTGAGGTTGATCTTTCAATTCAAGAGCGGGATGTAGCTTCAGTTTTTAAAGGCCAGAAATGTTTGGTTATGCCCGAAGCTTTTCAAAACTTTCCACCTTTTCTTAAAGTTCATCCAAATGGCTATGAAGGCGTCGTTTCTCGCCTTATGCCAATTGCTGATCGAGGCAAAGGGGCTATCCCCGTTCGGGTTAAAATTAAGGTGAGTCCCGAAGAAGAAGGTGTTTACTTAAAGCCTGATATGGGCGTAATTGTTGCTTTCAAAAGAGATCCGTCCCCAAAATAGTACTAATAGCAAAGGAATTTTTAGATGGATGAAGTTATTAGCGTTCGTGTGGAATCACTGACGAAAAGCTTTAATCGAGGCAGTGAAAAAATTGAAGTTCTAGAAGAACTTACCCTTAATGTTGTTTCGGGCGAATTTCTTGCACTCATGGGCCCTAGTGGTTCTGGTAAAACTACTCTACTTAATATCATTGCCGGCCTTGATATTCCTTCAAGCGGTTCTGTTACAGTGGGCAAAAATATTATTAGTTCGATGAGCGAAACCAAACTAGCATCTTGGAGGACTAGGCATGTGGGATTTGTGTTTCAATTTTATCACCTACTTCCTGTTCTTACTGCGTACGAAAATGTCGAGTTGCCTTTACTGCTTTTGCCTATGACCAAGGCCCAGCGTAAAATTCAAGTTATGAATGTGCTTGATCTTGTTGGTTTGACATCAAGAATAAAACACCTACCTGGCCAGCTTTCAGGGGGGCAACAACAACGCGTTGGTATCGCAAGGGCTATCGTAACCGACCCCGATCTTATTGTTGCTGATGAACCAACAGGTGATCTTGACTCAAAATCTGCTGATGAAATCCTTGAACTTATGACCATTCTGCAAAAGACATTGGGGAAAACCATCATTATGGTTACACATGACCCCCGTGCAGCCAGCAAGGCACAAAGGATTTTACATTTAGAAAAAGGTAAGCTTGTTAAGGATTCTCGTAATTTTTCGTATGTGTCTGGGAATGTTGCAAATTAGGAAATATAGTTGTGAATAAATTTGAAAAATATGTATTAGATATACTAGATGACCCTGTTTCGTTAGGAGCGGTTGTTGTTGGAATGATAATAATTCTTGGGATGGTAATTTTTGCGAGTAGCTATTGGTTTTATTTTCGTCTGATGTTTTTAAATTTGCGCCGTAATATCATTCGCACTGCCCTCACTTCCGTAGCTTCGATAGTCCTTGTTTTTGTTGTTACTCTCGTATGGACAATTCTTTGGTTTCTAAATCTTGTAACCTCAGAGAAAGCAAAAGATTTTAAAGCAATAGTTACCGAGCGTTGGCAAATTCCTAGCCAAATGCCGTATGCATATGAAGCAAGTCTTGCGGAAGGTTCTCCTGCCAATGAGGGCGATTATAAAATTGATAAAAACAAAGATGCTATGACTTGGCAGTTTTATGGAGCCACCATAGACCCAGAAAAGAAAACTCGCGATAATATCATCTTCTTCTTCTGTATGGAACCGATGAAAATGACCAAGATGATGGATGGCATGGAGGAGTATAGCGCTACTCAAATCGCTGACCTAGAAAAGTTGTGCGATGAAATGGTAAAAGATAAACGCAAAATTATTGTAGGAAAAGAAAGACTCGAAGCTATTAACAAAAAAATAGGCGAACGAATTAAACTTACCAGCCTTAATTTTAAAGGCATCGATCTCGAAGTAGAAATTATTGGTAGCTTTCCAGAGGGGCGATATAACCAGAGTGCAATTCTTAACCGCGATTACCTCAACGATAGTATGGATGCCTACAATAGGCAAAATCCCAATTCAAGACACCCTATGACTAATAAAAGTTTAAACCTTGTTTGGATCCGAGTGCCTGATAAAGAAGTTTTTCAAAAAGTAGAGAATCAAATTACTAGTTCTGCTTCCTTCACCACGCCTGCGGTTAAGGTGGAAACCGCTTCCTCAGGAATTTCTACATTTCTTGACGCCTACCGTGATCTGCTTTGGGGCCTTCGTTTCATACTAGCACCTTTTATTCTTGCAACAATGGCTTTGATTATTGCAGTTGCGATTAGTATCAGCGTGAGGGAAAGGCGCAAAGAAATTGCAGTTATGAAAGTTTTAGGTTTCACCCCAGCGCAAGTCCTTTTTCTGGTTCTGGGCGAGGCAATTATGATTGGTGCTTTTAGTGGCTTATTTAGTTCATTTGGTACCACGATGTTTATTAATAATGTTGTTGGTGGGATTAAATTCCCAATTGCCTTCTTCCCTGTTTTTTTGATTCCACTTGATGCAATCTGGTGGGGCCCAGCAATTGGAATCGGTACCGCACTTGCAGGAAGCTTTTTACCTTCGCTTTCAGCTTGTAGGGTTAAGGTTTCAGAGGTGTTTGCCAGAATCTCTTAAGTTTAAGAATCTAAATAGTAATCGGGGCCTTCTTTATGGATCTTTATTCTACGCTAGCGGTTTCTCTGATTTCTGTTGTTTTACTTACTATTTTACTAGCTCTGGTTGGTAAAGTTCCGATTAACTACAGTATTCGAAATCTTATTGTCCGTTGGCCTATTTCCCTTATGACTGCCTTGGCATTCACAATGGTGATTGGGGTTCTCATTGTGATGTTGGCATTTGTGAATGGAATGTACAAGTTGACCGAGAGCAGCGGACACCCCGAAAATGTAATTATTCTTTCCGATGGTGCAACGGATGAAATTTTCAGTAATTTAGGTTACCGTGATGTTAGTGAGGTTGAATTCAATCCAGGTGTAGTGCGAGATGCCTCAGGAAAGCCACTTGCCAGTTGGGAAACCTATGTGATTGTAAATCAACCAATTCCAATTCATGTTAGAAAAGGTGAGCGTAAACGCCGATTCGTGCAAGTGCGTGGAATTTTAGATCCAGAAATATCAGGTAAAGTTCATCATATTGCATTAAAATCTGGGAGTTGGTTTTCTACCGGAGATACGGGTGGCGGAGTTCGTGAAGTTATGCTTACCGAGGCAGAAAAAGAACCCCGAAAAATTAATGCAACCGAGGCTGTACTTGGCCAAGGTATAGCCAAAGAAATCGGCCCTGATTACAACAAACCCATTTTAGAAGTGGGAGATGTTTTTAATATGGGTGATAAATATTGGGTAGTTGCGGGAATTATGGATTCTGGTGGCTCTACTTTTGATTCCGAAATTTGGGCCAAATGGAAAACTGTTGCAGAACGGTTTGGAAAAGAAACTTATACCACCCTAGTTATTTCGACAACCAACCAACAAACAGCCTCCGCAACTGCTATAGACCTTGTCAAAAATTTTAAAAAGGCTGCTTTGCAAGCAATCGTCGAAACAGAATACTATGATAAATTAAACAACACAAATAAGCAGTTTCTTATAGCTATTTTGTTTGTAGCAGCTGTAGTAGCGATCGGTGGGGTTTTTGGCATTATGAATACGATGTTTGCGGCTATTAGCCAGCGAAGTAAAGATATTGGCGTGCTTCGCATTATTGGTTTTGCTCCTTGGCAGATTCTGGTCTCTTTCTTTCTTGAAGCGATTATTCTATCGTTTTTTGGTGGGATCCTAGGTTGCATTGTTGGTAGTTTTGCAGATGGTTTTACTGCTAGTAGTATTATGAGTAGTGGCGCAGGAGGTGGTAAAAATATCTTGCTTAGGCTCACGGTTGATATGAAACTTATTTTCAGCGGAATACTTTTCGCAGTGGCAATGGGAATGGTGGGAGGCCTTTTACCTGCTTTTTCTGCAATGCGAATTAAACCGTTAGATTCTCTTCGCTAATTTCTGGCGATTCGATTTGTTGGCAAGCTTTAACTAAAGTATCTTTGTGAATTAAAGTAGTAATTTCTTGACCAAAATTGACATAAACAATATTGTCAGCTTTTGATACTGCACTTCTAGTACGCATAATATTAACCGGTACAACTGGTATCCCAATTTCGTTCACAATCTGTAAAACACCTTCAACCCAAGGTCCATTTAATCCAATAGAAACAGCGTGGCTTTTTAAAAAGTTTCTACGAATCTTTGCAATTATCTTCTCGATTTCATTTTCAGAAATAGACAAATGATTTAACCATCCTAGGCTATGTTTCTTAGCAAGCCTTTTTATTATTTCAGGCATTTCTGGTTGATCCGCATTCGTTTTGAACAATGTTCTAGGAGTTCTGTCGGTAGCAGATAAAATAAGAAAAGCATCTTCATGACTATTTCCTTCGTGAATGAGTAAAACTGGGCCGTGGCTTGTAAGGTTATGTAAGCCGTGAGCCCGAAGGCTATATTTTGGAAAGAAATATCCCCAAAGCAAAGTGCGCAAGAAAAGATCTGGCATTCTGTATCTCAAAAAAACAATTGCGATAAAGGTAATAAATGCCGCAACCAAAAGTAAGTAGCGTGGTAGATAATGGTTGTCAAAAACAAGAGGTTGCAATTCGCTGGATTCGTAAAGTTTTTTATGTTCAACATTATCAAGGGTATAAGATTTTTCTATCACCATAGATCCTTTGGTGACATCTTCTGAAAAGTTATCGATTACAACTTTTGCAGAATTTTCAACTAATTTTACACTTGTTGGTTCACCTTCCTTGGCGATTTCGATGGAATATCTAATTGGCCTGCCGTGCTCTAATTCGAGGGTATTAATTTTACCCCTCCCAATTTCTGTCATATTAATTTGAGGGCAGGTACCGGAAAAATGAGCAACCTTTACAACTAACAAAAAAACTAAAGACGCAAGGATTGCCCCAGTTACATTTATAAGATTACTGGTTGCAACCACATCTCCTTTACTTGCTTTGGGTGCCCGATGTTGCAAGAGAGTGAAAAGAGGCACAACATAAAATCCGGTGAAGAACCCTGAGAAAATAATAAAAACAATAAGCATACTGACTTGGTCAATGAAAAAAGCTTGTAAAATTCCACCTATAATCATTCCGACTATTCCAATTGGAATTAAGCCAACCTCAATCTTTCCGCCAGATAAATAACCAACCAGTGGACTGCCAAACCCAACTCCAAGAGCAGTCATACCAACGATAGCGCTAGTTTTCAATTCGGTCCAGCGTGGCATCTGTGATTCGCCAAGAATATAAATTGAAGCCCTGCTAAAAGCTGCGATGAAAGTAAAAAACGCAAGACCGGTGACGGCAAAAGCCAAAGGCTTGGATGTGAAAATTTGTTTAAGGTTGTGCCAAACTGGTTGATAAAGGTAGGGAGGAAATTGTCGGTTGGGGTTTGCAGGCGGCATTCTTTCGATCCAAAGACTTGCAACCGCTCCAATGGAAGCAAGGGCCAATAAAACCACTCCAATCCAGTATTCTTGGCCTCTAAATTCATAAGATAAAATTCCGCCAAATACAGTGCCCATTATGACCGCTAAAAAGGAAAGAGATTCCAATAAGCCATTTCCTTTAGAAAGCAAATGAGACCTTAGGATTTCTGGCATTACACCATATTTTGCAGGCACGAAAAAAGCACTATGCATCCCCATCAAGAAAACAGTAGAAAGTACAATCCAAGGGCCTTGGTCATAATCCTGAGTGCCCAGCCAAAATCCTAATAAAGCGGTTGCGGTAATAAAAACTTCCGCAATTTTCCAAAAAATCAGAGAACTTTGCTTACTAAAACGATCTGCAAGGTAACCTGCAAGAGAACAGAAAATAGCCCAAGGAGCATAAAAGAGCAGCGGCATAAGTGAGATAGCTTGCGCTTCATTAAGTGCTGATTTGTTGATTGCAAAAAACATTGCGGAGGAATGTATTGCCTGATCATTAAATGCCGCTAGAAATTGGGCAACTAGCAAGGCTATAAAAGTACGAGAATAAAGAGTATTGGACGGTTGAAAAACTTGTGTCATTATTATACCAGTCTAGATCGTTAACTATTTACAAAGGATCCTATTTCAATTAATCAAATAGTTATACCAAGACTTAGTATCTGGAGGACATAAAATCCTTGCGACTTTTACTATCGGTGGGAAAGAGATAGGTACCTTTCTTTAAGGTTAGAAGTACTGTTGTGACAAAAAGATTGAGGCTTCCTGCTCATATCTGGGTTGCTGATTTCATCCACCAAAAGATTAATACCAACTTGTTTGCCCCAAGCCATAATTTCAGCATACTTTGATTTGCGATAATTTAACTCAATTAACCTTCTCGGGCCGAAACCTGAAATTGTTCGGTCTAGGCCCGAATTCCAGCAAGGTTGAAGGCTTGAGATTTTCTTACTTAAATTAAATGCCAAATTTTGGGGGTAATGCAGGTAAGAAATCGTAGCCCGGGACACATTTTTTTCAACAAGTCGTTGCAATAAAGGCATTAGGTTTGCTTTAGTATCATTTAACCCAGGGATGAGAGAATCGATGCAGGGTTCAAATGGAATGCCTAAGTTTTTTAAGGTTTCGAGTTGTTGAATGCGGGCGATTGGAGAAGGCGAAAAAGGTTCGAGTATTTGTGAAATCCGCTCGTTAAGAGTGTTTAGAGGTATTAACAATTGAACTTTTTCTTCAAAATATAGCAAACTTTCAAAGATTTCGAGATCAAAGAAAACTCTGGTTTTAAACCAAATTTTGAAACCTTGGCAAGCAAGTGCCTTGCCAACTTGCAAAGCGTTCAAGCGAGTTTGAGCAAAGGGCGCAAAAGGTTCGTAAGTTTGACCTATTAAAAAAGTTGTCGGAGTTTGTACTTCTTGTCTAATTTGTTTTGCAAGTTTTGGGTTTGAGGTGTCAGGAACGCTGTAATCACGGGGGGAGGAAGGTTTTAAATCTGGGTGAGAAGGTTGGAAAGGGCAATTTCTGGCAAATTTTAAACCAAAAACCGAATCTTTTGAGGTTTTAAACAAAGGATAAATAAGCTGATCGTAAGTTTCGTGGAAGAAAATATTGGGCGCTATTGGAGAAGGACGATCAGTATCGTAAGGGTTGGTATCCGATAAGTTGAACAAAAAGTTTTTTTTCGCCTTGACCATCCTAGCCTCCGAGAAAGAGTAAAAGTATTAGATGCTGGATGATAAAGTGGAAATGAAAAAAGGGAAGCTTAGCAGCAAAAGAAGGCAAAATAATTTTGTTTGCAGCTGATAATAATGGAATTTGGAACAGAAAAAATTTTTCAAACCAACAAAATAGGAGTTTTTCTTGTTATAAAGGCGTTAGAAAAAATGGGAATTCCTCGGAAAATCATCATATTTTCTACAAACAGGTTAAATTGCCAAAATTCCCTATATTTCAAATTGCTTTTTTATGTTACTTTTAACAAACAAGTGCAAATTTGTTTTTTTCCGAGTTATCGGAATATTTATTTGCTCTTAGGATTTTTTCTAACCGATGGTTTTATGGACTCGATTGATCAACTCTTACTGGTAATTAAGGCGAAGTCTCTTCACTTGGGGAGATTCTTGGGGCTGCTTAATTTGCTAGTGGCTTACAAAATTTCTGACGAAAGTGGCAAGGAAATCTCCCTTGGGTTAACTTTTAAACAACTTTCTGAAAAGTTAAAAAAGAATCGCTGGAATCCTGAAGATATCGAAGCTCTGGGTCTTAAATCTGAGGATTTGCCCCAGCGGGACCGCCTTCGATTCTGGTTTGTTGCCTTAGTTCGGGCGGATATTGGTGGTTCAAAGGCAATCATTGAGGCTGATACGCTTGCCAAGGCGATCAAGAAAATTGGGTACAATGCCCAGTTGCCACAAAAGAATTAACTTATTTAAATTTTGCTTGCGGTTGACCCTTCATTTAATCTGCCTTATATTTTCTATTGGTACTTTTTGATTTTTTGTGGAATTCCTTGCTTGGAGATGGAATGACTAATCCCGAACGACCGCACGACCAGTTGATTCATGTTCAAACCCCTTGGGAATCTTTAGAAGTTACGGTAGAAGCAAATAGAAATAAAATTGTTGTTGCAATAATAATAACTATCCTTCTTATTGCTGTTTATACTATTGTGAGTTGGGTCTCAAATAGTGCAAACGATGAAGAATCAAATCGCTGGATAAGTTTAAGCTTCATTCAGCAACCCGGGCCTTTACAGGAATTTGCCAAAAATAATTTTACTACTTACCAAGCAACTATCGCTAAAGTTGAGGCGGCTCGTGTTTTGTTAGGTGTAGGGATGACCAATTATGGTAGCAACAATTCTGAAATAAAAAAAGAAGCAACCAACAATCTAGAAAAAGCAATTGAGCTTTATAGCGAAGTAATAAATGACGCAAAGTTGATGCCAGAACTTAAGGCACAGGCACTTTTAAATGCGGGTAAAGCTCACGAAGCTATGCGCAGATTCGATAAGGCCAAAGATTACTTTACCCAAGCAAGTGCGATGGAAGTTAAAACAGGTTCCGGTGTACTTGCAGCCAAATACCTGAAGAATCTTCAGGAAACCCAGCCAGACATGGTAGGATTTTATAAGAATTTTGAATAAAAAATGACTGATGAACCTGATATTGAAAGTGACCTTGAGTTTTCAACCGATGCGGAAGCTATAAGTAAGAACGAATCTTTAGCGAATTCACGAGAAATTGAAGTTCTTGCCAAAATAAAATTGCAAAATGTACGGCTAGATCAATTTCTAGTTATGCAATTCCCTGATTATAGTAGGTCGGTTGTTCAAAAAGTAATTGATGGCGGTGGGGTTACCGTTAATCAAAAACTCGCTAAATCTAGTTACAAAGTAAGGAACGGCGATCTGATTAAGATTGTCCCCCCTACCCCAAGTTATCCTTCGACCCAGCCCGAAGATATCCCAATTGATGTTATTTACGAAGATGAATTTATGGCTGTTATTAACAAGCCATCTGATATGGTTGTTCACCCTGCAAAGGGGCATTGGACTGGAACGCTAGTTAATGCTTTAAGGTTTCGCTTTTCGACCCTTAGCACTGCCAATGGTGAGTACCGCCCAGGAATTGTTCATCGATTGGACCGTGACACCAGCGGTGTAATTCTTGTTGCTAAGGAAGAGAAAACCCACCGGGACCTTTCGATGCTGTTTGAAATGCGCAAAGTATTCAAAGAGTATATTGCAATTACTGCAGGTGTTTTCGATCGTGATAGTGATTATATTGAAGGAAGAATTGCCCATCATCCCCTCGACAGAGTTAAGATGACTGTTTCTGAGGACGAAGACGACGAAGACGCTAAGGAAGCCTGCAGTTATTACGAAGTTATCGAACGATTTAAGGGCTACAGTTATGTTAGGGTTCAACCGAAGACAGGAAGAACTCACCAAATTCGAGTGCACCTCGCAAGTATTGGATACCCGGTTTTAGCGGACAAGGTATACAGTGGTAGAGATTGCATCCACTTACACGACTTTGTGCCTGATCTTCTGGAAGAACAAGATAGCTTGTTATTAAATCGACAGGCGCTTCACGCTTACCGAATTCGATTAAAGCACCCTCGGACTGGTCATATATTAGAAGTTAAGGCACCATTGCCCCAAGATATCCAGCAAACACTCGACGCATTAAGGTTGTATAAAAAAGCATAATTTATGCGTTTTGAAGCAAATTTCTTAACTCCTCGCGAACCGTTTGAATAGGGATGCGTTTTTGTTGTAGGGAATCCCTATCCCGCCAAGTAACGGAATCATCTAATAAGGTTTGCCCGTCAATGGTGATACAAACGGGGGTACCGATTTCATCTTGCCTGCGATATCGTCGGCCAATAGCTCCACCATCATCGTAGAAGACAGCAAATTCTTTTTTAAGATCGCCATAAAGGGCTTGGGCTTTTTCGGGCATACCATCTTTATTGACTAAGGGGAAAATAGCTGCTTTCACTGGTGCAATTCTTGGATTAAATTTAAGAACAACACGGATTTCCCCATCGATTTGTTCTTCGTGGTAGGCTTCGCAAAGGAAAGCAAGCGTGCCACGGTCAGCGCCAGCAGAAGGTTCAATAACATGAGGTGTGAATCGCTCTCTAGTTTGGTCGTTGAAATAAGTGAGGTCTTTTCCTGAGCCACGGTGCTTAGGTTTTCCATCCTCAGTTTTTTCGACCACGAGGTCGTTTCCTTCGCGAACTAATTTTCCTTCCATATGGCTTTTAAGGTCGAAGTCTCCGCGATGAGCGATACCTTCGAGTTCTCCAAACTCGCCGGGCGGCAAGAATGGAAATGCATATTCAATATCGGCAGTGCCACACGAATAGTGGCTTAGTTCTTCTGCATGGTGGTCGCGCAATTGTAATTTAGACGATGATAGCCCAAGGTCGATGTACCATTTATATCTGCGATCCCGCCAATATTTATACCATTGGGGCGATTCGCTAGGGTGGCAAAAGAATTCGATCTCCATTTGTTCGAATTCGCGGGATCGAAAGGTAAAATTACGAGGGGTGATTTCATTGCGGAAACTTTTGCCTATCTGGGCGATACCAAAAGGCAATTTTACCCTTGAAGAATCGACAACATTCTTAAAGTTTACAAAAATGCCTTGGGCAGTTTCTGGCCTAAGGAAGGTTGCATTTTCTTCTCCGCCTAATGCCCCTATGATGGTTTTAAACATCAGGTTGAATTCTCTCGGGGTTGTAAAAGTCCCCAGAGTTTTTGAATCTGGGGCCAAAACTTTTTCGAAATCTGTGACCGTGATTAATGAAACCAATGGACCTTCCCACACTAACTCTTCTACGGATTTCGCACGCAAATTAAAAAACTTTAACGCCTTTTGTTCCGTTTCTTTTAGTCCTTCGTCTCCCCCAGATTGCGTTGCGATAAATACAGTCTGACCCTTGGCAATCACCCACCGACCTCTTACTTGATCGTGCCTATAGCGTTTTTTTGATTCCTTGCAATCAACCATGAAATCGTGAAACAAATCGTAATGCCCCGAGCATTTCCAAACTTGCGGGTGCATTATAATGCTGCAATCAATCCCTACCATCTGATGTTCGCTAGGGGCACCATTTGAGATAATAAGTTCATTATGTCCTGCAACCATATCCCGCCACCAAGCCTCTTTGATATTGCGTTTCAATTCAACACCCAGTGGACCATAATCCCAAAATCCATTGAGGCCACCGTAAATTTCACTTGATTGAAAAAGAAAGCCTCTTCGTTTACAAAGTGAAACAAGTTTATCCATTTCCATTGATGTTTTCCTTAATTTAATTCAAACCTATTAACGAAAATATAGCACCTAAAAAAATAAACGGTTGAAAAAGAAAGAGCCGAACCCTTTTGTGGTTATTTTATTCTAAAAGATATGGAACGCAAAAAAATAATTCAATCATAGTTTCATTTGATTTAATCAAGAAATTATCGATAAAGCCGATCTTTTCTAATATTCAGGTTGTAACAAGGTCTGTTTTAAATTCGATTCTTTATAATTCATCTTCAATTACAGCAGTTTTTATCTTTTCTACTTTTCAGCTTCAATTAAAGTCCACAGGTCATCAAATAGTCCAGACACCATAATCTCAAGTTTTGATGGCATTAAAGGATTGACTTTTAGAATTGAATAATCTCCTAAGTGGAAAAATAGAATTGTATTAATTGTTTTTAAATCTATGATTTGAAAAGTGTGACCGATGTTTAAAACTACATAATGCTTACATAAAAATGAACTGGGAATTATGAAAACTGGCAAATGATCTGCACTACTAAAAGTTTAATTGTTTAAGCCGATGGTTGATTTTATCCATTGAATTGGGCTGGAAGGTAAGATTTTTGCAATCTGGGAATAGGAACCTCCATCTCAAAAAGAATGAGATATTTGTGTCCGTTCGGTGAAGTACAGGTACCAAATCGTGAATTGAATCAAACTATTTGATTACTTGATTGGCAAAAGCGTGTGAAGTTGATCTGCAGGAGTAGTGGGTAACTTGGTAAGTGTATCTCGCAGATAAGTCCAGGGATTGATCCCGAACTGTTGACAGGTGGCAGTGAAGCTTGACAGAATGGCCAAGGCT